>FUFK010041625.1_pt1 | contig 251420 bp, 193 predicted proteins | sample 1021851 | NCBI WGS metagenome assembly FUFK01 (sample SAMEA51879418, study PRJEB19060) | metagenome | reverse complement strand
GAGCATATGGATTTCTCCCTTTTGGATGATATTTAGAAGGGGGTAATTTTCCAACTAATTTATCTCCAGCTTGTTGAATATATCTCCAAATCTTTTTCGAATTCTCATCATTCATTCGAACCATTCCTTCATTGTACAGGATTGGCAAACAGGACGACTAGTAGGCTCCCCACATCGTTCACAGGATAGAATTTTGGAGACATTTTTTGATTCAGATGCTAATTCTCTAATTCTATCCATTGATTGAACCAAACCATGGCGACTACCTGGAATATCTTTCTCAATAGTGGCGATAATATCACGACTTCTTTGACGCATTGCACCACCCGCATGAGGACAATCCCCATGATGAATTGGTAGGTTTAGGTGGATTGCAGCAGCATGTATCTCTTGTTCAGGTATCCACCGAAGTGGAACAATTCTAGGCGCTAATCCTTCAATGGGTTGAGTTGTGTGTGGAGCTAACCTTGCAGTACGATCTACCTCACCTTTTTGCATATTCATTAAAACAGATTGAGCAACATCATCCAGATTATGCCCTAATGCGATTACGTCTGCTTTTATTCGATTTGCTAATGAATTCAAACCTTGTCTTCTAAATACACCACAAAAACTGCAAGGCATCATTCCATCAGCCTCAACATTATTTTGAGAAATCTTTGGTAACAATTTTACAACATTATCCATTTCAGGAAAAGACAAATCAGGATAAGAAATTCGTTCAAATTGTACATCTAACATAGTACACAATTTTTCTGCGCAATCGATAGAAGGAGATCTGTAACCATCTATTCCTTCATCTACAACTCCTGCAATTAGATCTACATCTCTTCTCATATTGAGAAGACTGTGCATAAAATAGAGAAGAATTGCTGAATCTTTTCCTCCTGAAATAGCGACTAAAACTCGATATGGTCGACCTAGTGATTTGATAGAATTTTTTGGTAATATCAATTGTTTACGAAGAGATTTTGCTATTCGTTTTCTTACTGATTCAATAAGATGAGTTCCACATAGATGGAGGCCACTATATGGTTGATGTATGATTGAATCGCGATCACATCTCGAGCATGTACTCACCTCTAATGCCACACTCATAACTATGCGCTGACGCAAAATGGTTTGAATAAATCGTTTAATTTTTCAATTGAAAATTCTTTTTTTCAATTGAAAAATTCATTTTCTCTAATAAAAGTTGTTTCCTCAATTGAATAATAGTTTACATTTAGATTTTGGATTTCTTTATTTTTCTTTCAAAACACCACCTTAGTCCAATATGAGGGACAAGTACAAGAAGGCGTATATTCCCTCCATCGTTTTGATACATGCCAATCAATGTAGTTAGAGCTTTCAAACACCTTCCAGGTGTGACGGATTCTAATCTGTTTACTTTTGATGGAAAGGGATTAGATGGAGGGGATTTCAACAACTCCGTTCATAGTTGGACTCGAGCTGAACGAATTGCCTCAGAAAGTGGAATAGGCAAACTATTGGAATGGTGGGCTGAGACAGAAAAGGGAGCATTCTATGCCTCGGCCACGGGCGATGATGCAGTACTTTGGTTGGATATGGATTCAGGAAAAAGATTAGGGCGTTGCGCTCATGAGGCAAGACGTACCAACAATGATCTTGCGGAATTATTAGGGTGATTATATGTTTGAACTACCTCACGGAGATGCAATCGATCAAGAATTCGATGGAAGTGCAATGAATGAAATCATGGATTTTGAATGTGGAGTGATTTCTACATACAAACCTAAATCACGAGCTCCTTGTGCACACAGAATCATCGCAGGTGGACGAGTAGTCGGTTGGATAGCAGAAGCTGAAGAAAAAAAGCATTATGTCGGAGGACAAGCAGGAAAAGCGCGATTAGTCGAATTAGAAGATGCACATGAATTGAAACATCGGGCATATTCACTAGTATTGGAAGAAGTTAGAAGATTAATTGATGGAATCCCTGAATCATTAGCAGACTCAGCATTATTAGGCACATTAGGACTAGCAGGAAGGAGACTTCCTGCATCTACCAATGAATGGCCACTAATTGTTGACACATTAGTAGAAGAAACAGGAGTTATATCCGCATTAGCGTTTGAAGATGGCATATTGATACATTCATCTGGCGCTACACCTGGAGAACCAGATGCGCTTTCAGCGGATTTAGATGCTCAACTTAGAGGAATGGATGCATTAACTCAATTGATGGGTGCATCGCCAGCCCCATGGTACAGACAAGCTTTCGACGATCATGAAATGACTGTGGCTCGAGATGGAGGGGCAGGATTAGCAATATGGACAACAGGAGGGGCAGATCCTATGACTCTACTGATGAATGCTGCATCGATGATGGGGGAGCCAGAAATTGACCCAGATGCTGAGATTAAACCACCATCGGATGGTTTTGTTGTGCGAGAAGGGAAAGGAGGTGTTGATGCACTTATCTCTATGCTGTCTACATCGAAAAATCAAGACATTACAGGCCATATTAGAACAGAAGGAAAGAAAGAACCAGTATATTTACTCCTCATTAATGGGATCCCAACTGGATTAATTGGAACACAAGAAGATAATGATTTTGATCAAATAATCAAAGATCTTTCTTCACCCAGTGCAGATCTTCAACTCCATCGCCTTGAAAGAGCTGCAAGATTAACATTAGGAAGTGGAAATATTCCAGGATTTACCCTAGCTACTCTTTCACACTCGATTGCTACTGTTCGGACTCGTTCTGAAAGCAGAAAGACACTACTCACAGAACGTCTTGATAGATTATATCGATTTGAGATGGGGATGGAATCGATAGCAGCTGCAAAATCTCAATGGAAACTCTTGGATACAGGAGGTTTGCCTATGGCGAAGATTCTACCTACTTCAAGAGGAGGACGAGTATTACAACCTGAAGATAGACAAATTCTAGACCGGATAAATAGACTTGAAGAGGATAAAATAGGATTAGAAAGAGAAAGAGGACGATTAGAACGTCTACTCGAAGAAGAGCAACTCCAGAAAAATGATGCTGAAAATACTGCTACTGCAAAGAGTGCATTATTAGATGATGCAAACGAAAGAGCAAGAGAAATGTCTAATCAACTAGATCAAGCATTGTTAGCCAAAGAAAAGTCACTGAAAGACGCTGAGGCAGATAGGAATAGAGCCGATGCATTATCTAAAAGAGTTGCAGAACTTGAACACCAAGTTGAAAGAAAGGCTTCAGAAATCGCTTCNGCCATCGGAGAAAGTAAAAAGCGTACTGAACTACAAGAAGAATTGGAGAAATTGATGAAAAAAGAAGCAGAAGTAAAATCCACATTGGAAAATTCTGAAGCAAGATTAGATCAAGTTCGAACTGCCCTATCAGAAGATGAACGAGTTCAACGAGTTCTAGGAGAGCAAGTAGGATCATTACGAGAAAGACACCGTCAGGCTGAAGCAGAAACAAAAGAAGCAGAGACGCGTATGAGAAATCATAGAGTAGAGGTAGCTGCTCTTGAGGGAGATTTGCACACAATTAGAAGACAAATTGATGAAGACAGGGGTAGAGTTAATGATTTGGAAAGGCGTCAAACTTTATTACAATCTGAACTAAAAGAATTGATGTCTGAAAGAAGGACACTAATGAGAGAGTTAGGAGATCTTGATGCAAGGAAAGCTCATTCTGAAGGTGAATTACGTGAAATATTAACTAATGCTGAAGAATTAACTGATGCTCATGAACAAGCATTAGTCGATATTGCAGAAGCAGAACGTATTCGTGCACGTCTTCAAGAAGAACCCCTTGCAAGAGCACTACTTGATGAAGATGGCCTCAAGGCTCTTGAACCAGTACTAGAAAGAATGGAAAATGCTAGGAGTAGAGGATTGTCTATGGTTTTACTGGATAGAGCTGTCGAAAGAGGATTAGCAATTATCCAACATACTGTAGACGAAGTTGCAGCAACTCCTAGATACCTACTTTCATCAGAAGTAGTAGAATTATTAGAACAACAAGCTCCAGAAACTGCATCTGCAGTTCGAGGATTAACTAGATGGTCAGTACAACAACGGTTACATCACATGTTAGGACAAATAGTAACTGATGTTGTTATAGATCTTGAAGAAATTATCAGAGGTTATGAAGAGGCTGCAACAGTAATTGGTCAGATGCAAGATGTATTACGAAGTCTAAATGATCTGGGTATGCCTGCAAGTCGAATTGAGTCAATTGAAAGAATGATGAATCGGCCTGAAGCATTACCCCGAATTGCATCTGAAACCCAATCTCTAATTCGTTCTGCTCTCGATGACATATACATTGATGCTGACATGAGAGATGCTGGGTCTTCTGTAGATCTTGCTTCAACTATTGAAGCCTTAGAAAGAATGTCAAAGAGATTGGATGCTATGTCAGGAGATGAAGGGTCATTCAGTGGACCAATATGGAAATTTCAAAATGTCGGAATGCTTCCTTTTGAAACCGGCAGGTTAAGTGGAGTACAGCGTCCTGAAGTTGATGCTAGAGCACTAGAAGAAATGGATCCGGAAAGAAAGGATGAAGAAAAAGAAATTGTAGAAAGAAAATCGGGAAACATCAAGAACACTTGGGAACGTCTAGAAGAACCATCAGATACGCACGGAGTTAGTATCTCCGAACGCTCAGATCTCGGATTAGTCCCTACATCTGCGATTATCGGTTCTGAGGAAATACAGCAAATGAGAGAAACCGAAGAACAAGTAAGAGCAATCGATAAGATGAAACGCGAAAGAGATTCTACAATTAATGGAATTTCTATGCCCTCTAATCCATCGGAAAGAGATGCATTAAGTTCTCTTGAAGATGACCTGGCTGATCTAGATATCTAAGGTGATGTCAAATGAATAGTGATGAAAATATTACTCTACTCGGCAGAGAAGAAACCCAAGGAAAATCCAAAAATCAACGATTATGGAATATAATATGTCTAATTATTGGGTTTGGAATTATCTTAGGAAGTTCATGGTTTTCAATGCAACAGGATATTGGGATTAGTAATCAAATTATAGTTCTCATTACATGTTTTCCCGGGACACTTGTTGCTTTATTAATAGCTGAATTAATGTCAAAGATGGTAGATAGATGATTAAGGTGATTAATCCCTAATTTGACGTATTCCCTTTTCAATTAATCCTGAGATTCTTGGCCAAGGAATAATATATCGTAAACCAGCAATGAATATAACAAAAATCATTGCAGAAATTACTGTTCCATATGTTAATTGAAGTTCAAGAGACTCTTTGACTTGTTCACTCCATTGAGAGCCTTCAAAAATAGATACAAGGTCAACAATTAAATCATCGAATTTCAATGCTAGAGCAGTCACTAAACCTACAAAGAAGGTTACTCCAACCGTCTGTTGAAGATGAACATTTAGAATATTGTCAAATTGACTAACATATTCCGGATCTTTCTTACAAGATTCAGGTAATTTGAATGCATATTCAACATAACGGATAGTAGCAAAACCAGACTCTAAAAATACCATTAGAAGTAAACTGATAATCAATAATGGAGCAATTTCAGGGGCTAATAATCCACCCCATGTAGTTGCATCTCCAATCTGAACAGGTAGAGCATTAAGATTAACTTCGATAGTAGAACGAACACCCTCGTAAGATAAAAGTGCATGGAGGCCAAGGTAAATTATTGTAGAACCGATTGCCCAAGATATCTTAGATTTTGACATTCCCCAGATCCCGAGTAAGCCAGAAATTACTGGAAGGAAATAAAACACTAGAATAAAAATCTGAATATACAATAGTAGAGGTCCAACTAGATATTCAACATGATTTTTATTCGGATCTATTTGACCAAATGGAAGATATAATTCGAAGTTAAATATCATTCCAATTAACCATGTTATCAAAAATAGTCCTGCTAAATACAATAAAGCAAAACCTAGGATTCCCATATTCACTCTTCTCCTTAATTTAGCGGTTTGTAAACCTAGAATTGTCCATCCTGCAACAAGAATAGAAATCACAAACAAAGGCATCCAATACCGTCCATCTCCAGAATTTCCTACTCCAGTCATCCAATTTGGGATTGGTAATGATAGAGGGTCCGGCTGTAAAACAAGGAATTGTTGTAAAGAACTCAAAGTAAGGGTATGGTCTAAAGCTGGGCACCAAGATCCAGAACCAATTATATCACATGATCCATATGTTCTTGTCATCATAATATACATAGAAAATAAGGAGATTGTAGCTGTAATTTGCAAGGCTAAAATTTGCCATTTCCGTCGAAGGACCTTGAGATGTAATGTTTCTAATCCTTCACCTTGAATTGCAACATCGTCTGCCATCACGTCACCCCATTTTCACCTGCAATAATGCTTGAGATAATTCAACATCAGGCATCCAATCAATTACTCTGGCACCAAATCCAGCTAATGCAGTAAGTCTGTTTTGTCTCTCTAATTTTAAAACTTCATATGAAGTCCTAGGAATACGACTAACTAAACGTTCAAAGTCTACGCTACTAGGACTCAAAATAATTACTTCATGACCTCTACCTGCCAGGTCTCTAATGGCAGGAATTGTGGTTCCATCACCTTCTAGGGCACTGATAATGAATACAGGAGAACCACGACTAAATCGAGAAGAAAGTGCATTTGTAACTGCCTGTAAAGGCATTGCTCCCTTAGGTGCAACCCCAGCAAGGCTGCTTAAAATTTTGAAATACTGTTTATCACCTGTATCGGGAGGAAGGAAAGAAAGTCGTTCATCATATACTGCTAATGCAACGCTATCTCTACGTTTGATAAAATATGAAGCTAAAGATGCAGCAGCAACAGTACCTACCTCTAATGGATTCTTGAGAACTGTTCCTATTCTACTAATATCTCTGCTATCCACTAAAATAAAAACATCAGTGACAGCATCTCTACATTTTTCATTAACAATTAGTTGACCTGTTCGAGCAAATGCTTTCCAATTAATTATCTTGAATGGATCCCCCGGGACATACTCTCGCAAACTGAAGAATTCTGTACCTGGACCTGGAGTACGTAACGTTGTAGCCCCAGTATACATTTTGGGAGTACGACTTCTCACCATAGCTTCCTCTATTTCTCGAACTTGAGGGAAAACTATCAAATCAGAGCGATGATCGACATACATTTCTTGAGAAAATAAATTAAATGAATCACGATATCTAATCGAAATTGGTCCAATAGAATAGTGACCTCTCAAGGGGCATCTCAAAACATATCTTACTCGGGTTGTCTCTCCTGGACCAAGATTTACACGCATGTAATTAAGGCCACTACGTAACTTCATCTCATGAGGAACATTGTCATAAATCTCCAATTGTTGTGTTCTACGCCAAGAAGGATTTGTAATTTCCAATTCAACATACAAATCATCTCCTTTGTACAAATTATCAGCACTTAGAGTACGAACGACTTGAATATCTCCATGACCAGTAATCCAAGAATTAACGGCAAGAAAGGCAACAAATGCGACACCAAAAACCATCATTTGGAAATTAGACATCATCATTCCCACGAGAACTAGCGATACGCCTCCTGCTCCAAGAATTGAGGCTTTTCTCGTCCACATTTAACGTCGCCCCCATGTCTTGATTCTTTTGATCACTGCGATTATTTCTTCCATTGAATATCGTCGATCTTCAAAAATAAATTTGATCAACACCGGGTCGTTCACCATCTTCTGTAAATCTCTTGCAGGGAGAGCGTCGAATTCTTCTCTCGTTAAAGAATTTACATTTCTTACCCTAGTCAAAAGAATTTGTTTAATTTTGTTAGCCCTTCCATAATATTCGTATCTTCGAGAATCCCCATAACCATAGTAAATAATACTGAAAACGTGTCGCCATGGTTCAGGATCTAATTTTTTGATGATGATGAATTCAAAGAGAACAAACAAACCTAAGAACATCAATAACATCGCCATCCAATCATTTGTGAAGTAAATTAGGATGTAGTAGAGTAAATTGTATGTATCACCCATAAAACTAGGTTGTTGGTGTCTACTTTCATCGAAAATAACTTGAGCATCTGGTGATATGCTGGCATTACCATCATTTGACATCAAAGCTTCGGCAATCAAATCTAACGCCCATCGACGGTTATCATTTATGTCAGGAGTCTTATTGAATTCCCCATATACTCCACTCTCAACTCCTTCAGTATCGTAAATTGAATTCACTAACAAACTTCCATCTGTCACGAAATAAGCTCTTCCTGAATCAGGATTGTCACAATTCCTTGAACGGCAATATTTCACATACATTGCAAATGGTCCTTGTTCATCAGAACCAGCTTCAGTTCCACTGAACCCTACAGTCAACTTTCCATCATTATTTGTATCCAAATAAGCATCCTGAGTCGAGAATCCAATGGGGTACAAATTATCATCTGCATTCTCCCCCGCTTGTCCTTTATCAAAAGCACTAGGTTGATTCAGTAACAAGTCATAACCGGGATTCATNTTGTAATTAGCATTAATAGAGTCCCAACGATGAGAACAAAGTCCTAATTCTTCTGTGGTTGGAACTACTATTCCTTCTAAAAAATCTGGAGTTCCGTCTGAATCTTGGTCAGCAATACAAGGATTAGTATTGGTTCTAGATCCAGATGATGAAGAATAATTGAAACCGTTAGTAATATTCAACCATACATAATTGAAATCTAAATCAGGATCCCATGTTTGAGTGTCGTATAATTGATGGCCGCTGTATCCCAATCCGAACTCATCAGCTAATCCTTGAGCATACCCAAAGTCATCTAAAACAACAATCGTTCCTCCTCGTTCAACAAAATTACTTATTGCTTCAATTTCCGAAGTGGAGTATCCTAATCCTTCAACTAACTGAATTACACTACTATCTGCACTAAATCTAGGAAGCGAAATAGTATCTCTTTCAATCCCTGAAACAACGAAAACCGTATCACGAGGAGACTGAATTTCTTCTAACAATAGTGGACTACTTACAATACTAGTTGTTGTTATTCCTTGGTTCTTGATATCTGCTCTAAATGCACTCATATCGTTCCAATCTTCTCCATATGCACTTTGATGAACTTCTGAACGAGTGATATATGTCCCTGCAACGGTTGAAAAAAGTAGGCCCAGTGTAAGATAGAACAAAGTCAGTGCAATCATTCTTTTNCCAGTAGCTGAACTAAGCCAATTTCCCACTCCAGAAATGCTCGGTACCGCCATAAGTTCGCCCTCCATCGACTGGAGCAATGTTCAGACGCGCATACAAGCCTTAAGACGGTTATGCGCAAAAGTACAATGATGATTCAACGATGTAGGTGAATTACAGATGATATCTCTCTAACTTCATCAATGGGTAATGAAATCATTCCTAATTCAGATGGCCATGGTAACTGAGAAGGATCTAAATCAGAATGAATTCGTATTAATACAAAAGTTACACTTCCTGTACGTGTGTCGAAAATTAAATCTGCGACATGCCCAAGAACATCGCCATTTTTATCTCTAACTTCCCTAGATAGAAGTTCTCGAGTGAATGTTGCTGGCATTGAACACCTCAAACTGATTCTATACCTCGGAGACCATCGTTATTTCTACGAATAGAATCTAATCCGCTGGTTAACAAATCTTGCAATTTCTCATAATATTGCATCATATCTGGAGTTACAGTNGGCCTTACTCTATTTATGGCCTCATCAAAATGTTTTGAAGAAATACTCTTTCTTCCGGCTCTCATTGCAATTAATGCCGCTTCTCTACATACCGCTTCAATATCTGCTCCGGTATAACCATTCATCGACTTAGCAAATGATGAAAGATCAAGCTTACCCAGAGGCATTTCTGCAGTATGGATCTTCAATATTTCTTTGATTGAGGCTTCATCAGGGGGCGGGACATGTAATACTCGTTCAAATCTACCTGAACGAAGAAGAGCTGGATCTATCATCTCAGGCCTATTTGTTGCAGCGATTACTATTACTCCTTCAAGAGCTTCGACTCCATCCATTGAAGACAGTAATTGATTTACAACCCTATTCATTACATCACTTCCTTCTCCTCTATTCTCAACTCTTGCTCCAGCAATAGACTCAAATTCATCAAGGAAAATTATACTTGGTGCAGCTTGTTTAGCCTTCTTGAATACCTCTCGAATCCCTCTTTCAGATTCACCTACCCATTTTGAAATCATTTCAGGGCCCTTGACCGATATGAAATTTGCTTTTGCCTCATTTGCGATTGCTTTAGCAATAAGCGTCTTTCCAGTACCTGGTGCTCCGAAAAGAACTACTCCTCTCGGAGGTTTTACTCCAAAATGAGAGAATAAATCAGGTTGAGTTAATGGCCATTCTATACTCTCTTTCAAGCGATCTTTAATCTCTTGAAGTCCGCCTACTTGATCCCACCCTACCTCAGGAATTTCAACATAAATTTCTCTTAATGCGCTAGGTTCTATATCCTTAATAGCCTCACGAAAATCAATCATCTTGACTTCCATCTTCTCAAGAACTTCCGTAGGGATCTCTTCTTCGTCTAGGTCTATTTCAGGTAAATATCTACGTAAAGCTTTCATTGCAGCTTCACGAACTAGAGCATTAATATCCGCACCGACAAATCCATACGAATTTTCCAAAACCCACTCTATTTCGAAATCATCACTGATTGGCATCCCTCTGGTATGGATATCTACTATTTCTCGACGACCTTCTTTATCAGGTACTCCAATCTCAAGTTCTCTGTCAAACCTACCAGGTCTCCTTAATGCTTGGTCAATCGCATCACGGCGATTTGTAGCACCGATAACAATAACATTATCTCGACCATGCATTCCGTCCATTAGTGTCAAAAGTTGAGCAACTACTCTTCGTTCAACTTCACCAGTTACATCTTCACGCTTTGGAGCGATACTATCTAATTCATCAATAAAAATGATTGCTGGAGCATTTTGAGTAGCCTCATCAAATATTTCACGTAACGCTTTTTCAGATTCACCATAGTATTTTGAAATAATTTCTGGGCCATTAATCGAGGAAAAATGAGCATTAGTTTCTGACGCAACAGCTTTTGCAATCATGGTCTTTCCAGTGCCTGGAGGCCCATGTAGTAAGACTCCTTTGGGAGGATCTATTCCTAAACGACGAAATAATATTGGATGTTTGAGGGGGAGTTCAATCATTTCTCGAACTTTCTGTAATTGATTCCCTAATCCACCAATATCTTCGTAAGCAATAGATTGGGCCCCAGAATCTTCTTCTTCATCAAATACCTCTTCCTTGATGACTATTTCCGTTTCTGGCGCAACCTGAACTATTCCCTTAGGTTTAGTAGAAACAATAGCAAATGGGAGAGCCTCAGCAAACAATGTCATTCCGGGAATGAATATTCTATCCCCTGCAACTACTGGTCTCTTATTGAGTCCTCTTCGAGCAAATCCTTCTATTCCGGGACCAAATCTTACTTTTTGTTGTTTAGCCATAACTGGAGACAACACTAACCGTTCGCACTTTTNGACTTCCACTTTCCTGATATCAACACGATCGCCGAGACTCACTCCAGCATTCTTTCTGATTATCCCGTCTACACGAATTACTCCTAGACTCGCGTCTTCAGGTCTACATCTCCAAACTACAGCAGCAGTCTTGCTTTCTCCTGAGATTTCGATAATGTCTCCTGGTTTTAGATCTAGGTCGTTGTTGAAAGGGACGCGGGCCCGACCATGTCCTACATCGCTAGGTATTGCTTTCGCAACACGTAAAGTAACTGATTCTCCATCGTCCGCCATCTTGCCACCCCAATTGAATCTCTGTTGTTTTCGGGGTTATTAAAGGACTTAGAATATTCAATTGGTGTTTCGCCACATTGAAGGGTTAATCCCGGCTGCCAAGGGTCATGGCACATGTACTCTCAACCGGGTTTGAAGTAATTGAAGCGAACAATCCTAACGGATCTCCAAAGATTAGAGGGTACAATATCATTAACGGTAATCTATGTTTAGCNTCAGACGGAAANACATTTGTTTCTACTAATCCTGCTATTCTTTCAGATGAACTTGGAGAATTCCCGCTATCAACCAAAGAAGATGTTCACTCTGCTCTGAAAGCAGCAAGAGATGCATTTCCAAAATGGTCATCTACCCCTGCACCAACTCGAGGTCAAGTAATCGGAAATATGGGTCGATTACTGATGGATCACAAAGAAGAGATTGTTAGATTACAAGCNAGAGAGATAGGAAAAACTCTGAAAGAATGTGGTGGTGAAGTACAAGAAGCGATAGATACATGTCTATTCTTTCAATCAGAAGGAAGAAGGTTATACGGACAAACAGTAAATTCAGAATTACCTGACAAGGAATTATTCACTTACAGAAGACCTTTGGGTGTTTGTGGAATAATTAATGCATGTAATTTTCCTTCAGCAGTTCCTTTTTGGAAAATGATTCCTGCAATAATGTGTGGAAATACCTGTGTCTGGAAATCTCCACAAGATTCACCTTTGCTGTCATTTGCTCTCGCTCGTCTAATGCATGAAGCTGGCCTCCCTAATGGAGTCATCAATCTAATACACGGAAAAGGAAGCGGCGCTGGTCAACATATTGTAGATGCTGTTGATCTAGGAATGGTAGACAAAATTTCCTTCACAGGAAGTACAGCAATTGGTAAAATGATAGGAGAAGCATGTGGACGCAATCTTGTTTCAGCCAGTTTAGAATTGGGTGGAAAAAATCCGTTAGTAATAATGCCATCTGCAAATCTTGAAAATGCAGTAGAAGGGGCTTATTGGGCGGGTTTTGGAACGGCAGGACAAAGATGCACAAGTCTGGGTAATCTGATTATTCATGAAGATATTTATGATGAATTTATGGACCTATTCATGGAAAAAGTAAAATCGACAAAAATTGGTAATTCAATGCATTATGATGGGGTTCTTTACGGTTCTATGCTTTCAGAAAAATATGCAAAAGACTTCCTTGAAGCACTTGAAATGTGTGAGTCGAGTGGGGCAACAAAGATCTGGGGTAATGGAAGAATAAGTAAAGACAACAAACCAGAAAATTTCCAGGGAGATCCTAGTGAGGGAGTATATATGTGGCCTCATGTTTACGTCGATGTAACAGAAGATATGGAATGTTTCCACGAAGAGATTTTCGGACCAGCTGTTACCATCGTTAAAGCAAGAGATTTTGAACATGGCTTACATCTTGCAAATGCATCTCCATACGGTCTATCTTCTGCCATATATACCAATGATCGATTAGAAGCATATCGTTACAAGACTGGAATTAAAGCAGGAATGACTGGAATCAACAATTCAACTACTGGTGCTGAAGCGCACCTTCCGTTCGGAGGAGTAAAGGGTAGTGGTAATGGCACTAGAGAATCGGGAATATGGGTAATCGAAGCATACTCATACTGGCATGCTGTGAATGACGAACTTAGCGGAAAACTCCAACTTGCTCAGATGGATGTTGAAGAAATAGAAATTGATGAAATTGATGCTGATTATGGATTCTTGGCATAATTCCGACTATGGATCTATGCAATATGATAAAACACAGTCGAGTTTAGCGGGAGTCGAGCGCGATGTCTGACGTCATCAAACTTCCTGTTTCAAGAGGTTTCGGGGAAACTGATCGAACGGATAAATGGTGGACTCAGCCCCTATGGATGGGGTTTGCCCTTACATTAGCCATGATTTACACTTTTGTTCGACTAATTTTCTTTGATGGCGCCATACATTATGACAATCACAGAGTTACTAGCCCTATCTTCTCTCCAGATATTATCCATCTGTGGGGATTATCAGTTCCTGGGTGGGCAAATTCTGCTATGCTAATATTATGGATACCTTTTGGGTTTAGAGGAACCTGTTACTACATGAGGAAAGTATACTACAGGACTTTTTTTGCTAGTCCTACTGCTTGTGTTGTATCGAAGCCTCATTTGGTTAAATCAATGGGATATCGTGGCGAAAGAGGACTATTTGTATTGAATAATATCCATCGATACATGCTATATTTAGCAATGATTATTCTCTTAATGAAATATTACGATATTTTTCACACTGTTTCATTCGACCAAAATGATGGTACTACATCTTATGGTATTTCGCTAGGAACTTTTGTTCTTGCTGCTGAATCCTTCCTTCTCACAATGTATGTCGGTTCTTGTCATGCTTTCAGACACATCATAGGGGGAGGGAGCAATAAATGGAGAAAAGGATTTTCTAAACTTCAAGGAAAATTTTTCTGGCGCATTTCATCTATCAATGTCCATCACGGATTCTGGTTTTGGACTAGTTTAGCAATGGTATTCATTGGAGATTTATTTGTTTGGGGCGTAGCAGAAGGAATTCTCTCCGATCCAAGTATTGTATTTTGAGGTTTACATGGAACGATATACTGAACATTCCTTTGACGTTATTGTCATTGGCGCTGGCGGGGCTGGATTACGTGCCGCAATTGAAGCGAGTGCTTCTGGGGTGCGTGTGGCTATGATTTGCAAATCTATGCTTGGAAAGGCCCATACTGTAATGGCTGAAGGAGGAGCTGCCGCCGCATTAGCAAACAAAGATCATCGCGATTCTTGGGAAATCCATTTCCGAGACACGATGAAAGGAGGGAAATATCTTGGTGATTGGAGAATGGCTCAGATTCATGCTCAGCAAGCTCCAGATCGTATTAGAGAACTTGAACAGTGGGGTGCGGTTTTTGATAGAACGCCAAGAGGATTAACTAGCCAACGAAACTTTGGAGGACACACATATCCTAGGTTAGCACACATTGGAGATGCTACTGGTCTTGAACTCATTCGAACCTTACAACAAAAGGGAATTCACACCGGAATGGAGGTCTTCATGGAATTCACAGTTCGAAGACTTTTCAAAACAAACGGAAGGATTTCTGGATGCTTAGCGTACAACAGAACCGATGGATCTCTTCACGTATTCAAGGCTAAAGCAATCATTTTGGCTACGGGTGGGGCGACAAGATGNTGGGAAGTNTGCTCTGGTTCATGGGAATATACTGGTGAAGGGTATGCTTTGGCCTATTGGGCGGGTGCTGAATTAGGAGATATGGAATTTATACAATTTCATCCAACAGGAATGATTTGGCCGCCGTCTGTAAAGGGTATTTTGGTAACAGAGGGTGTTAGAGGAGAAGGAGGAATGTTGCGAAACTCAGAAGGGGAACGATTCATGTTCGATTATGTACCTGAAATGTATCGAGAGGAATTTGCAGATACAGAAGAGGAGGCACTTGAATGGGTNGACGAAGTTATTTCTGGTAAATTAGCAACTAAAAGACGCCCCCCCGAACTTCTTACTCGTGATGTTGTTGCAAAGGCCATCAACAGCGAAAGAGATGCTGGTCGCTCATCAGAACATGGTGGTGCTTACCTGGACATATCGTGGAGAGACCCTGTAGAAGTGAAGAAAAAATTGCCAGGAATGTATCACCAGTTCATGGAACTAGCAGCAGTTGATATCACACAACAACCCATGGAGGTTGGACCTACTGCTCATTATGTGATGGGGGGAATAAAGGTTAATCCATACACTCAAGAATCGTCAATCAAAGGCCTATTTGCCGCAGGTGAAGCTGCTACTGGCCTCCATGGAGCAAATCGACTAGGAGGAAATTCACTTTCTGACCTAATTGTGTTTGGGAAGATTGCGGGAGAACAGGCTTCTATTTATTCACAGCAATTTGACGAATTTATGGAAATAGAAAGAGACGAAATTGAAGACGCCATAGCAAAGACCCTTGCACCTTTGGAACGCAGTGATGGAGAAAATCCTGCTAAGGTAGTAGAAGATCTAAGAAAAATGATGCAACATAAGGTTGGAATCATAAGAACAAAACACCTACTTGAAGAAGCATTGGTTGATCTTGATGAACTAGAAAAAAGAGCCACAAAAACGAGTGCAAAGGGTGGACGAATATACAATCCAGGTTGGCATCAGGCTTTAGAAATAGATGCAATGATCGATGTTAGTCGCATGTGTGCATTGTCCGCTCTACGAAGAGAAGAAAGTAGGGGAGGACATACAAGGGATGACTTCCCAACCCCCGACCACAAGTATTGGGGTAAAATCAATAGCGTTATTGTGAAAGAAAAAGATGGGTCGATGTCTATTGATTACACTACATACCCATCGATTCCTCAAGAATTAAAGAAATTACTGGATGCTGATGACCTACATGAGGAGGAATAAGATGTCTGAGAATGTGACTTTCAGAGTTTTCCGAGGAGAACCTAACAATGACGGTAATCCTGCTGGAGAACTTGTAGATTATACCGTTCCTATGGATGAAGGAATGGTAGTCCTCGACGTAATTCATCGAATTCAAGCTGAAAAGGCACCAGATTTGGCTTGTAGATGGAATTGTAAAGCCGGTAAATGTGGTTCTTGTAGTGCAGAGATAAATGGAAAACCTCAATTAATGTGCATGACAAGAATGGAAGAAGTCTTTGAAGAAATGGAAGATGAAAGTCAACCAATATTGGTTAAACCAATGCAAACATTTCCTCTAATTCGAGACCTAGTCACTGATACCTCTTGGGCTTACAAAACTGACAAACGGATTAAGCCAATTAATGGCCCAGATGAACCAGATTGGGTTTTCCATCAACATGAAGCTGATAGGATTCAGGAATTTAGGGGATGTATCGAATGCATGCTCTGTGTAAACACATGCCATGTACTTAGAGAACATCAAAAATTCGAAGAGTTTGGTGGTCCTCGGTTCTTCGTCAGACTGGCTAATCTTGAAATGCATCCTCTCGACACCGAGAGTAGGATACCACAAATCAAAGAAGACTTCGGGTTAGGGTACTGTAATATCACAAGATGCTGTACAGAAGTCTGTCCTGCAGGAATTAACATTACTGACAACGCGATTATACCATTAAAAGAAAGAGTCGTAACTGAATACTACGATCCGATAGCTATTCTTGCGAAGAAAATTGGTCTAAGAAAGTGAGAATTTCATCAATAAATTCTCTATCCAGAATAAAAAGGTAAAGGGGTTTCGCCCCCTATCGAGGGTATCCGACGATTGGGACGAGGACTATTTGTGCCCTTTTGGGCTTTGGGAGATGGTTTTCAACCTATTCAAAGGCGTTCAATGCCAACCTTGCTGACATTAGCCTTCCAGACAGTATCGCCCTTCAGCCAAGCTGGGGCACTATCAGGCTTTGGCACCTGTTTTCTCTCGCCAGTGAACACATGCACTTTGTCAGTTCCGCGTTCGCGCAACTTAATGCTGGTGTGTCCCTTGTTGGCTGCCTTTAGGGCTGCCTGGCGGGGCTGCTTGTTATGGTACACCGTGCTGGTGTCCTTCCCGTTCTCCATTAGTACGAAGTATTTCTTCTCACTCATTTGAGTTTCACCTCAAAGTTGACTGCTACCTTCCTAGGTTATGAATATTTTCCCAAAAATCGTGATACGTCTCCAAAATAGTGACTTTTTCATGTTTTCCGAGGTACGGATACGTGCGTCGAAAATGACTAAACTTCGGCGCCAGCCAGAGTTTTAGTATTTTGAACACCCTCGATTTGACGAATGTTTTCAACAACAAATTGAGCGATCAATGCCATGTCTTCGGCAACTACCTTTGCAATCAAATCATAATCTCCAAACAATAGAGTTGAATCAGCGACTTGGCCAAACTTTCCTATTGATTCATAGACAGAGAACTCGTACCCTGGCTCAACATTAATGAGAACATACCCGGTAGCCATGATGACCCTAGCAAGGCAATAGAATTGAACCCTTCGTTGAATCAAATTATTCATTTCGTAATAAATCAACTACATCTTGAGGATCTAATTCTTCGTATTCATTCAATTCGACTTGAGTTCCATCAAGTACTCCACCAGTTTCCCATGGAGATGATTCAATTTCATTTTCCCTTCTAGAAATCCAAACAAATAATGATGAAATAATCAAAAATATTGCTCCTAATGCAATAACTATTACCAAAATTCCACTACTCGATGATTGTTCTATATCTTCATCCTCAACTATTTCTGGTGGTTTATTTAGAATAGTTCCAGTAATATTCATCGGAGTTTCAGAGTTCCATGAATCAAATCTCTTCATACCATCTTCACAAATTATTGAAATATTCACTTCTTCCATCGGACGACTAGGAGTCCATTTCACTAATATTTCCCCTTCTAAACTAGGGTTTTGCTCTAAATATAGTATAGTAGAGTTCTTATTTAGAACATCTATGTAGCATACAACGTTATTCAGATCATCCGAATCTTTAACTTTGAATTCAATCTGGACTTCTTCTCCAACCTTGCCATAATTTGGAGTACTGACATTTAGAATCGAAGGAGGTGGGAAAACAATTCTAACTTCTTCTGTCCAACCAGTAGCTAAACCATCAATGTCGGAAAGGATGATCACTATACTTGCATTTCCTTCGATTAGGTCATTAGGAAGATCGATTGAATACATGTAAGGTGAGAATGGGCAGCCTTCAGGAATTGATTGAGATTGTAATAGAGATTCGCTCCAACCAGATTGACGTAAAGATGGGCGGACCTGTAATATTGGCCGATGTTCATCTATGGGTACTACTAGATACATCGATTCTCCTCTGACAAGTTCGGTACCATTTTCTATCATTACAACTTCTCCATTCAAACATAAAACCGCTTCATTGACAGATGGTGGCCTAGTTTCAATTGGTACTTGGAAATTAATTTCTGAAAGCCCCGAGTCTGAATCAATCGCAGTAATTCGAATTTCAAGATTACCAGAAGATAAGCCAGAACTGGGCAGGAGTAATGGTATCCGTTCTGTTGTTCCATTTCCAAAAGTTGAGAATGGTGCAGTAATGGGAGCCTGTTCTGGCCATGTATATTCTATCTGGCCAACGATTTGGGAAAAAGGAGAATCTGGATCATTTACTGATACCAATATAGATTCGTTACCAACTCCAAAACCAATCATCGATTCGATATCTTCTCGTTGAAATGAGGCTTGTATAGAAGGAAGGATATTTTCAACCATTACTGAACGAGTAGTAATGATATTACCATCTGAGTCAGATAAACGTGCTAAAAATGGTGACATAGGGTCATCTAAGCCAAGTTCTAAAGTAGCCAAGTAACATTGATATCGGGATGAATTATCCTTAGGGAGTATTTGGAATGATGATATTTCCCCTCGTTCAAACAAGAAAATAGGTTGTTCGCTAATTATATCATGGTCAACGTCTTCTACACACGCTCTAACAGGTGTAGGCACACCCCTATACATTCCAAAGGGAGTCCCCGATGGAAGAATGCTATCTCCTGCCCAAGATGGATCATCGGCATTCTGAATGTGAATACCATACCAAATCGATGGAGAATCGACTACCTCAAGAATCTCAGATTCATTAGCATAATCAATAAGTCCGTCGATATCTGTAATCATAACAAACAGATCATGAAGACCTAGAGATGCATATCCCGGAATATCAAAGAAAATTGTCCAACGTATTCCATTACCTGANGTTGCATTACCTTCAAAAANTACAGATTCATTANCGCCCTTAATTCTGAAAAATGCAGATTCTACNCCGAATTCATCACTAACATCAATCCAACAAGAAACTGTACTTCCTCTTGGAGCAACCGATGATGAACAATCAATGAGATCAATGCTTGGAGGAGCATTGACCTCCACAATAGTAGAGGCTATATTGTTACTAATTACTCGTTCACTTAGGATATACCCTTGAACAAAAGTACTGGAATTCTGATTCGGCCCATTATCTGCAACATACCTTACTTGCAATTCAACAAAACCTGTAGATTCGGTAATTGTTGGAATATTTATTTCTCTTAGTGAACCTGGCATATCTCCGCTAGGTACTGAAATACTGATATTTGACAAGACCCTGTTTCCTACCCTTTCTCTAACTTCGATCCATCCATTAGCAGGAGAAGGTCCGATATTAGCTAAATCTACTTGAACATCAAACGAAGTTCCAGTAGATGGTCTAGAGGATACTGATACATTGCGAATTTCAATATCATGAAGACGACTGGAAAATGGGGACATCTTCGGATCTCCTACCATCACCCCCATCCATGATAAATATCCATTAGATGCAGTATATGATTCTCCTAAATTGTATCCTGAAGCATAAAATGATGTCAATAAATCAGGATATGAAACAGCAGTAAGATATGGTTCATACACATATCCTTTGACTCCTGAAACTCCATCTTCCAAAAGATCCGCCACTAAACTCTGTCCATAACCTGTACCCCATGTGAATGATCTCCCTCCTGTTGATACTGCTGTTTCTGCAATAGATCCATCTACCCATTGCATATGTGGTTGTAAAATCATTAGTTCGACATCGTCAAGGTAAATTGCTCCTTGCCTAGATACGTTCTGAATTTCAATTTCTAAAGAAATATTCAATCTTGTCACATTTTGATGTGGACGAAATCGAAATTCATTGTTACTCCAGGATGTAGTGATTGTTTTAGAATTTGAAAAATTAGTAGATAGAAGATTATTGCTAGAATCAAATCCTTCGACCTTCATTGTCCAATCAGCATTAACTTCTCCAATCAATTGGGCTATGGAAGATAATGTCCATGCATGCCCCATGTTCTCTACGCCAAATCCATATTCTTGCGAAATAGAACTAGGCCCTTGCCCACTAGCGGAGAAATATGGGCAATCTAAAGCAACTTCTCCATTCACTAAAATGATTTCAGAGGAATTAAGAGCTTGTGTCCAAACTTGTACTTCATCGATTAACCCTGACCAATGAGTGTTTCCTGCTCGATTTACTCCGAATTTGTATAAATCAATTTCATCAATACTGCCGTTAGGGATTGTTATATTTCCTACTAGAATTCCATCCATATATTGCATCAACTTATCTCCATCTTTTGCAACTACGAAGTGAACCCATTCAGACGCACTAACTGTCCCAAAATCATAAGTTCGATTGTGATAAAGTTGCCAAACTCCAGGTGTAGAACCACTTGTCATTATTTGGAATGAATCAGAATCGCCACCTACATCATTTACCGCGATTACAGATGAATATCTACCCTGACCAGTATGATTCGCCTTCGCCCAGAGAGATATGGTAAAATCGCCAAGACGGTCGTCAACATCTGCTTCTAAGATATCATCAATACCGTCTAGAAAAATACAATTTCCTAGTAAACAAGTTTGCCAAGTAGGATTTCCTGTCATTGTTAGATTATCTTCCCCAATTAAATCTTCAACTATTGTCCCATTACCCGCTTCAAAGTCCCAATGGTGGACCAAAACATCACTCCTAACTGGAGAACTCAGTGCTCTAGTAAATGATGTAGATGGAATTACCTGTTTACTTTGGTTAGGCCCCTCCCATGAAACAATATGGCCAGCTCCTCCTCCATGTTCAAAAAATTCTGATCTGAAAATATGCTCGCCTTGTTCTAATTCCACTGATCCACTAACTTCTCTCATACCATGTATTCCTGAATTATTCACAATCAATTCATCATTTATCCAAACCAATACTCCATCATCTGCATTCGAGTAAAAGGTCCAATTCCCTGCTTCTGGAATTGTCAAAACTCCTGAATGCCTAACTGAAAAATAATCTGAAAACCTAGAATCTAATCCTGGCCAAAAAGAGTTTGATGAGGCATAATTGATATCTAATTCAGAGCGAACATGATTTGGCACTCTTCCATTCAAATCAGGCATAAAAGAAGAGTTGTAACTTATCCCTTGATTATCAAAATATTCAGCAAGTAATCCATTTGTATTTTCTCCATTTGTAGCAGAACATTGTGCTGAATTTACACTCAATCTAGCTGCAGAATTGTCTGAATCATAATCCCACTCTAATGTTTCTCCAACTGAGAAAGTGGAGGTAGATGATGACCATGATCGAATTCCAGATGAAGATGAACTATCAGGCGTATCAAAGCCGTTGTCTGGAAGTTGTTGGTTGCTCCAAGATTCATCATTACTACCCCATGATGCGTACATCATCACATTATTTTCTCCAGTAACAAATGTAGAATTCTGATTAAATAAAACTGGCATTCCTAAAGTCTGATTTAAGTGACTATGCGCTGAATATAGAGCGTCATTCCAGAACTTATACCCTGAACCGTTTCTATTTGTTGCTAAATCCAAGACTGTTTGTCCATGAGAGCCAAAACTATTGTTTGCTTTATTTATCAGAGAAATCGCAGTATCAACATCATAACCCGTTAGACGTGTTACTATGTAGAAACCTTGTTCAGAACGACGAAATTCTGGTACAGGTTCTGAAGAAAACTTAGCATACTCGTCTTCATTATCGTTTGACCAAGGGCCATATTCATGTTCCCCCCAATAAGACCCATGAATTAAGGCTCCAAATTGTCCAGAATCTATGAGAGCTAATTCTGAATCGAATGAGGCGCGTACGTTGGTACCCCCATTTATTCGTAACGGGATTCCTTTGGTAGTAACCAAATAGTTTAGATCACCAAAAAGACCTCTTTGCTGAATCATTAATCGAATAGGGTCTGCAAAATAAGTATCAAACTGATCTGAATTAATTGTTTCACNGATAGGTGTACTTTCGTTAGTTAAAAGGAAAATCCGTTCAGGAGGAATTCCTCTGGCAGACGCAAATGCATTCCCTATCAATACACTATCAGTACTGCGATTATTAATTACAATTGCTACATCACTATAATTGACATAGGTAGAATGATGGAATCCCATAGGAACTGCTATTGTTTCATCATTTACAAAATCAGAATAGTCGGGTGAATTTATCGGATGATATACTGAATCCTCANAATAAATTGTTGACCATGGTGAAATCAGTAACATGAGAAGAAACAGGATGACACGGGCCCCTCTCATTGNTTACCGGAGGTTTAGCATTGGTGTTGAATGAATCGGGTCCAAAACCAAAAATGTTATTTTCAATGAAACGACTATAACAAATCGCCCTGTCGCATCGAAAATATGGACACGCTCATAGTACGTGATTGCAAACATGCGCAACTACGTATTTTAGTAGGGGATGTGCTCAAGGCAGAATGTGACATTCTAGTGACAGGAGCGAATAATAGACTCTCTGGACGAGAAGGAATTGATGCAAGGATTCACAAAGCTGCTGGTGATGAACTCAGAGAAGCATGTTCTCAAATTGCTCGAGGACAACGTGCATTGAATTTGCAACCTTGTTCTGTTGGTTCTGCTGTATCTACATCTCCATTTAATCTTCCAGTTCAACATTTAATTCATGTTGTAGGACCCGATTGTCGTCGACCTAATCAAGACCTTAATCGTCGTGAACTATTAGAAAAATCGTACAATTCAATGTTTGAACAAATAGCATCAAGTAAAATTCGTGGAGTTGTTGCTCTTGCGCCTATTTCTATGGATGTTTTTTCTTATCCTCATAGGGAAGGGGCAAGAAAAACAATGGAAATTCTTCTTGGAATACTCGATGGTGAAGAAGACCCAGGGATTGAGAGGTTACTTTTGGTCACCGATAATACAAATTTCATAAGTAATATGAAGACAGTTTATCGTGAGACTGAAGATCAATTTCCAGGTTCAGATTTAACTCGAGCTTTTAGGCGTGGATTAATACAATAAATCCTGAAATTAATATCTCACATATTCCCAATGGAATCGTTGAAATCTCCTGTATGGTGTATGATTGCATCTTCCAACGTCAATCTCCCCATAGCAACAGCTCTTGCTAGAGTAGAAGGAATAGTAGTTCGACCTAGAGAATGACTTCTACTCCTACGCTGAATATCACGAATTTCTCCATTTGTGGGTCGAACCTTTCGTTTTTGGTTAACTGAATCTCCTGGAAGGTGAGCAATTCTTAATGCTGCAGAAGAATGAGCATGCCGAGGAACACCAATGGAAGTTCTTGATTCATTTACTATTTGAACCGATAAACCACGTACTACACAAGTATTGATTATCCTATTTGCTATTGTTTTTGATCCATTCCCAACACGGATTATCAAAGATTCATGTTCAATGGCTCTTGAAATTCTCATTATACTATCCACAGTATCATCTACTCCTTCAAGTTGGGCCTTTCCAAGAGTTAATCCATCTCCCAACCATGCTATCCCTGGTCTAGGACCAGGATCAACTCCGAATATTAGTCTTCTAATTGGTCTAGAATATCTTAATCGATGAATTGCTTGTTCTACAGAATGCTGAACTTCATCTAATGTTACTGATATCCCAAGAGGATCGCCACTCATTAATACCTCAGAAGGAGTTCCCATCCATGCTGCAACATTCGAAGGAACAGGATCGGATGGAAGAATTTGGATACAACGTATCTCTCTTTTTTTTAATTCTAATAACAGTCTGTAAGCAAGCCGGAAATCATTGGTGCGTACGGCAATGTAACCCACGTGATAGTAAGTGCACATCGGAGGGTCTTGAATGTCAGGGTTTGAAACAACGGGACGGCTTTGTTTTGTGATGTAAAAAATCACCTCGAATATTCCATTATCAACCAAAGAGATTAGGTTTGGTACGTTACGCGACAGATATGGTACAGGGGGCACAATACGAGCGTGAACTCCGACATGTATTAGCTGGGCTTCCGGAAGGTGTTCGTGCAGTTACTCGTTCTTGTTCTGAATCTGAGAGAGCTCAAGCACGACTTGTGATTGAAAAACCATTTTTAGTTGTAAGAGCAGCAGGAAGTGGAATAGAAGGAAGTGGTGATTTACTTGCTCTGAGAGGAGACATATGTTTCCCAATAGAAGTAAAAACAAGTAAAGAAAAGAAATTATATCTTAATGGAAGATTAGCCGAACAATACTCAGCTTTAGAAAATATAGGAAAGAGATGTGGACTAATGCCATTATACGCCTACCGACTAAAAGGAATTCGAGGAGATTCTTGGCGTATTTTCCGTATCGATACTGGTAAATTAGAGGGGAGATTGTCAATACTCGCTAGAAGAATTCCGACTTGTCCTTTGACTAAAAATGGAAGGCCACATTTAATTTGGGATCAAGGATTACCACTACATAAATTTCTAGCACTAGTATGTAGAAAAACAGAACAAGAAAGTAAATCATTTGAAACCATTCAAGAAAGAATAGATATTGAATCTCAAACATATGAAATTGAAACACCTGATTGGATGAAGGGTTTCATTCGTTAGTAGAAACAGAAGGAGAAAGCAACTGCTCTTCCATGAGATTTATTCGATTTTCAATTTCAATAATATCCAACTGCACTTCTTCCAATGATGCTTGTTGAAGCAAACGAACAATTGAATCAAGATCTCGAACCATCGAATCAATTTTCCTTCGTATAGAAGGAGTGAGCGAGTTATCTTCGTCCATGTTATTGCGAGTAACCATCACGTCATGAAACCAACGGTAACAAAACAATGGAGGATTCAAATGAGGTAAAAGATAGCGTACACTAAGAAACATGGCATCGAGGCACACATTAAGGGATCGGGTTTTCTCAGCCCTGACCGTAATAATGGCACTAACAATGAGGGACTGGATTTTTTTTGTCTTATCTATGATTGCAATTTTTTCGGATAATATATTACTGGGTGTGCTTTTTTTAAACATATTTTTGATAAGAATACTCGAAAAAGAAGGGTATCTAGAAAAATGGAATGCTACAAAGGTTCTCGGATTTATCTTGATGATAAGAACTAACAAAGGGCAAAAAATATTGGAGAAGATTTCCCGACCACGTAAATTTTGGAGAATGTTTGGAGAATTTTCAATTTGGATAGGGTTTGTTGCCTTATTTTTCACTAGTATGATGGTAATTTTATCCTTTCTTTCTTTGTTTAATTCAAGTCGNGAAAACATTTCAATAGAATCGTCGGAGGTATTACTCATTCCAGGAGTAACATCAGGAATTCCAATTTTTTGGCCGCTAATGGCATTAATTGTGGCCTTAATTATCCATGAATATGGACATGGAATTCTAATGAGAGCACATGGAATGAGAGTGAGAAGTTTTGGTTTGCTTATTTTTTCATTGATTCCAATCGGAGCATTTGCTGAACCGGAATATACAGAGGTAACGAAAGCACCAAAGAGAGAAAGGATGAGAATATATGCTGCTGGACCTGCNGTGAATATAGTATTCTCAATTATTCTTGTATCTATTTTAGCTGTAGCAATTGATGGAGTTAATCCTAGTATGCAAGGAGCATATAGTCCAGCAATTGTAGCTGATGGACCTGCCAATGAATCGGGATTGGAACCCTATGACATCATTATCGAAGTAAACAATGAATCTATTTCAAATGCCGATGATTTACGTTATATTTTGGACTCATCAAAGGCAGGAGATACTCTCCTTCTAACTGTTTTAAAATACAACGGAACTAATGTAACTGAATGGGAAGAAAAAAATATAATTGAGGTAAAGTTAGGTGATCAATATGAGTACTATCTTTCAAAAAATGCATCAGAAAACGATTTAGAAAGACTAGGCATCTCTCCCGGAGACCCATTTTTAGGAGTTAGAGGAGATTCTACATTTGGTCAGACCATTCGAAGTACCGACCATGGGAAATATCGATTGATGGGGCCATTTTATCCCAACCAAACAGCCGAAGAAAAAGTTCTGGCTACCTTGTTGTATCCATTGAATCTACTTGCTACACCATTTGAGTTCAATGGAGAGATAATGCTTGAATCAGAAATAAAAATGCTTGAATTTGGTATTATTGAATTTTTCTTCATTGAAGGTATTTTCTGGTTTTTGTGGATTAATTTCTTGTTAGGTTTTGCTAATCTAATCCCTGTAATACCATTTGACGGTGGTCACATAATGAGAGACACGATTAATTCAACTATCAATTGGATTGTGGAGAAATCACGAATTATACATTCTCAGAAAGCGGAAATTTTGGCTACAAAAATATCGAATATTTCGTCACTCTTGTTCTTTTTCGCTTTCCTGATACCGATCATTTACGGACTGATTAATTGAAACATCAAATTCGGGAGCAGAAGAAATTATTTTTGTCATTGCCTTCTCTATAATCATAACACTGCTCAGTAAGATAACTACTGCAACAAGAAGACTTGTCCATGCATCTGAAGTAACTTGACTTGAATTGTTAGATGCTGCTAATTTAACAATCCCAAACCATGGAACTTCAGGTCCTGCTAGACCACTAACCCATTGAGGTCTTACTGCGGTAACTGGATTCCCGAATTCATCTCTTAGTCCAAAATAGTGAGGGCCAGAGCCGCTATATCCTGTTGCAGTTAATTGATCAATTGTACAACCATTAGTCCTTGGATTATCACCAGAGGTAAGAAATCCTTCGTGTTCAGGAATCCAATCTTGAATCATCAAATATCCATGAGGTTGACAAGAATATCCTGTTAAATTCATACTGATTGAGGTGACATTCAGTACTGATGTTCCCTTAACATCCCATGTCAAAATACATGCTCCTATTGAACCGTCTGAAGCAACAAATAACTCATCTAATTCTCCCTGAGTACAAGTTCCGTTGTTCTCTACAGGTGTAGTCTCATTTGCTAATGCAAACAAAATAGCACGATGAATAACTGGCGTATCATTTCCACCATTCTTTTTGTAAATGATAACATCTCCAGGCATCCCATGAGTAGAATATTGATGATATTGACCTCCAATTTCAACTGCTTCCGCATAAGTAACTACTTCACGTTTTTCCGGTTCGGTAACTAAGATAATGTCTCCCGGATCGATAATTCCAACGTGCGATTCATCATCAGTCATCATTGATTGAGATTCAACTACCACCATTGGAGGTGAAGACCCTGTCATTAACACTAACGAACCGTATAGAACCAATATCATTCCAGCAGCAAGAAGGATTTCACGAATCCATCCATAACTACTGGACATTGATTTTCCTCACTCCTCTTCCGTTGATGATTTCAACGAAACCTTAGGACTTGTAGACCAAAGCAATGTCCCCAATCCGATTAACAAAAGTATTGTCATGAAATCAAATGACACTGGTTCTACCAACTTGTTAACATCCGATCCTAATATACTCTGAAACCAAGCTAACATATTAACGGAGTATTCACGAGTCCCTTCTGTTGTCATTCTTGCAATTCCAAAGAAAGAATTCCAAAGAAGAAGAAGAATTCCAGTTACTGAACCAACAATCAACATCTTCTGAANAGGAGGAGAAGAAAGGTTAGAATTTCCAGTATTTTCTGATAAAATAGTGTTTTCTGCATTCCACCAAGAAATAATCCATGATTCCTCTGTAGTAAAATTAGTAGCAGGTGATTGAAAAATCCGTCCGGCACGAATTCCATGATCCTTGTAATGGGCTAACAACCTACCTTGATGGATACTTCCCAAAAGAGATGCCGCCTCTTCGGCTTCTTTTCTACGTTTTAGTATCTCAGCTCTCGATTCTAATTCAAAAATTTCTCTAAGCAAAGTCAACTGCTCATTATATCGGAAAAATTCAGGACCAACAACGCCGAGAAGGATTAATCCTCCTATGGCGAAAAACCAAGACATTCCAATAAGTTCTGGCATCTCACTTACTCCATCCATAAACATAAAGAAAACAAGAGACCAAAGGAATGCTGCAAGTCCTACCAATGATAATATGAAGAGAATACTAAGATGCTGATCTCTACGTTCTTCCCACCATCTTCCGAAGATGTTGCCACTCTGCTTCTTACCTCGTCGAGCCATGATAATCAACCATTCCTGAAAGTTCAATTGTATTCTACTTTCGCATAATAAGTCTCAAAATTGACTTCAATTTTCTATGACCGGACGACGCCATGTTGATATGTTCATTCATTCACAGTAGAACAACACCGGAGGTTAGGCTATGAGGAGATCGGCAATATTTGTCTTGTTCCTGTTTATTTCGATGTCTATGTCCCCACTTGTGTCTGCTGCAACTACTGAAACGCAATTTGCTGATGGAACTACTACATTCAGTCACAGTTTCACGAGTGCTACAGGAGGAGATGCCCAAACTCCTGGAATCACACTTCCTTATGGGGCTGCAGTTACTCAAGCAAGGTTTTCAATTGAAGGAACCGCCCAGAATACACAATGGGAAAATCGGACCACTGATAGTGAATTTGGAGGAGCCGGGACATCATCAACATCATTTACGGGTACATACTTCTCTAGTTGGTACAGAAATAATTTGAAAGTAGCTAATGACGAAATAACCCTCAATACCCAAGAAAGCACCAGTTCAAACAATTTAGCAGCTTCTAGGGATTGGGATAGTGCTTCGTCTTCATATCATAACACCTCTGGTAGATTTGCTGCAAATGGCAATCAAGGATACATTAGTCCTACAGTCAGTGGAAATGCAATGACTGTACCAAATAGTATGAATTGGAATTATGCTGGAGCATTAGTAAAGGTTGGAGATACTGTGTTTGTGAGCAATTATGGTTCCAGTTCTGTTTATCAAACACCTGCCATAAATTCATTCAATTCATCTTCAAACGGTGTTGTAAATCAAGTAACAAAACAATACAACACTTGCAATAGTCAAGCACTTTACACTCTGTACGACTTAGCTGCAGATGGAAACGATACTGTTTGGGCAATTTCATACAACTATCGTAGAATCACAAAATGGACAGTTACTGATTCAACATGGAGTTGTGTAGGAGATTGGACCATGTCCAGTTCTAGCACATATCCAGTAGGAATTGCCGTAGATCAGGAAAGTGATTCTCTGAAGGTTTTGGTTCGTTCTAGTTCAGGTTCTTTGACTTACAACCTTTGGAATGTTTCACGTTCAAATCCAACAACTGCTAATTCAATCACTTATTTGGGGACAAGTAGTACCCTTACAGGAACAATTTCTGGACTTGCAGTAAACTATCCACGAATATTGGTTAATTCTTACCGAACTTCTTCATCCACTCATTTTGTCTTACATAATGCGGGATCATGGGTCGATTTCCAGGGCACAATTACACTGAACGGAAAGGGGCATTACGGAATCGCCGATAATGGAGAGGGGCAGGTCCTGTATTCTTGCTTTTACAGTACGATAACAAGTTACTGTCCATCCACAACAAGTCGAACTATCCTACAATCTGGCATGGGAGCAACTTTTGACCAAAGAACTTCTACTCAATCAAATAGCATAGCAATAGGTTCTACTACAAATTTAGCTTCGGCCATTAACTCAGTTTCTCTTAGTGGACTAATAACATACGAACCTAGTGGAACTTCTGTCGAAATAGAGGTCAGTGTAGATGGTGGCAATACATGGAAATCTGCGACTCTAGGAAATCAAATATCATTTACAAATGGAGGTACCCAAGTAAAATGGCGTGCTTATCTCAATGGCACCAACAATTCTGTATCTCCTATTATTGATCGAGTTCAACTCACTTATGTCTCAAGTTTCTCTTCAAGTGGATACATTAGAGGTTACAAATATCTAGGCACTACTGGAACTGCTCCAGTTGCTGCGAAAGTATGGTGGAACTCAACCACTCCTGGCAATTCATATTTCAATATGTATTTCCAAATGGGGCAGCAATTCAACATAAACACTCCTGGTCAAACAATTTCTTTTACCGGAAGTAGCTCATACATCTATTTCTACCTCTATTTCTATTCAGGGTCAGGCAATGCTAATACTCCCACTTTAGAGGATTTTAACATTCAAATTTTCAGTCAAGCGCCTCAAAATGTGAAGATGGACATTGGGGATGATGGAAGTAATGAATGGCAAGAGCAAGGCACTCTACTTGGAATCAGGGATGTTAGTAATACCAATATTTTGAATTCCATAAATTCTCAAATTCCGGGTACTGGAGTAGGAACCGTTACTATTCCAATTACACTGTCATCAACTGCACCTGGACTTGTGAAAATTAATTCGTTTGAACTAACATACACCATGCAAACAGTAAATCTGGATATCATTTGGGAGGACGGGATGGTTCTTCATGAACGGAGTCAGGCCTACGAAGTAGTTACTAGACATGTTATTGGAGAAGGTGCTACTGGAATATCNGGAGCAACTCTAGATTTTGTTGCATCCCCTAATTCTGACTCTCCGTCTCTTACTTGGTCAGAAACTGGTACCTTAATGGACGACGATCCAGCTGACTGGATTATTCCAATTCAACCGGGACAAGAAGGCGGGACATATACAACAAATAATAATGGAATTTTTGAAATCCACTGGAGATTTAGAGTAACAAGTGAATTTCCCGAACAGAATAATGTAGGCTTTAGAGTTACATGCACTGATGATCAAGGGTCGACACCTGCAATGTTATCTGATACCATGAATACAGGAATTATCGTGAATCAATCATATGGTCTTGGATGGTTAGGGGTTAGAGATGCAGAAGGACTAGTTACCAGTCAGAATCTGACAAATGGTGCTTGGATTTCTGCTGGAGAGACTATTTTCTTCCAAGGCCAGATGTGGTTTGCAAATACTGAAGATACTCCATTAAATTCAGTTTTTGATGTACAAATTGCACAAAAAGGAGAGCAGGGAGATTTCGTTCAATCCTCATGGAAAGACCAGAATAATCCAGATGGTTCGTTTTTCATCAGTTTAACAGTTCCTGAAATAGACATACCTGAAGGAATTACATACGAAGTTCAAACATACAATGAAAGAGACTCAACATTAGTTATTCCACCCGGTCCTGATTCTCGTCGCACATTCTTCATTGACGGTACATCTCCAGAAATTACTCATAATATGCCAAAACAGGATGATTATGTCGCCGCAAGATACGATCAATCAATTATTATCGATGTAGAAGATGCTGTCGGGGATCCTAAGGAGCTTACACTCCATTACTGGGTTGAGGCCGATCATGATATTAATCGAAATGGAATAGCAGATTCAGATGAATATGTAAATCGAAGTATGGTAAATACAACAACAGCAGAAAGTAAAAGATTCTTTACTACAATTGATGATAGCCGTAATCCAAACTTAGCTTCCGTATCTTATTATGTAACTGGAAATGACCCTGCAGGTAATCTTCTAGAATCTGGAGAAGGACCAGGATTTTCCTCAGATCTTGCAACATACCGAACTCGAAAAGATATGGAATCAGTATTTACTGGACTGCATTGGTCTGGACACAATGATGGAGATGCTATTTTCGCAGGAACTGAACAAACAATTACTGCTGGCTTAGTTGATGCAAATGGTATTATCGATTTTGAGATAATAAGTTTAATTTTCGATTTTGAGGGCCCAGATCCAGAAAGAGATAAGCAATCTATCTCTTTTTCAGGCAGGAACAATACATTTTGGAGCGATTCAGATTACATAGATATTCTACAAAATAGCAAAGCTACGACGATAAGTAATGATACAGGCCTCCCTTGGATTCTCATTGATTTTCATTTCAAGGTTTCATGGGATTGGCCAGATGAAGATATCAGTGATTTAGCATTTGAATACAAACAGCTTGGAGCCAGTATGAGAAGAATTGAATTCGTTGATAGAACATTCCATGTTGAAAACGATCTGGTGCTTGATCCAACTAGTTACACAATAACAGATGTTATGCACCCTAGAGTAGGCCCGATAGATAGTTCGACATCTATTAGAGCAGATGATAGAATTCAATGGACTGGGCGTGTAGTGTATGAAAATTCTCAAACCCCCCCGCCTAATAATTTAGGAATAGTTGTAGAAGTGTTTGATGGAGTCCAAATGTGGTCAGATGGCAGTCTCACAGAAAATGGAGATTACATGATAGAAGTTCCATTAAGCGCTGCTCCTACTCTTGCTTCCGCCGAAACGCGAACTTTCCTAACTGGAATTACAGGTATTCCTGGCAGGGGAGAAGATATGACTAGAGATTCAGTATCGACCACACTACAACTTAGCGTTGATCATACCCCTCCTAGGGTAATCCATAGGATTCTTCCTGTAGACATAATCGATATTGGAATTCAAGAAGATCTAACCCAAGTAAATGTCGCTTTCTTGGGAACTGAAGAATGTGTAAATGATCCGTCTGACCAACGATGTTCTGACTTAGCCCAAGCTCCTCAACAAGTTCACTGGATAATGAGAGATGGAACTACAACTATCGCTGCTGGATACTCTGTTCTTTCAATGGAACTACAAGGTAACCTAATTCTTTGGACTGGAACTGTAGATCTAACTAGCGGAGGATTAGTAATTCCAAGAAGTGGATATATTGTTGGATTCTATATCACAGGTGAAGATGCGGCAGGAAATACATTCCCTCAAACAAGTAATAGTGAAAGTGATCCGGTGAGAGAGCCCACCAATCTGGATAATGATTTAGATCTTGCATGGGTCACTTTGGGTGCAGACAAAAGTCCTGAGTTAAGAGCAATTAGAATTGATACAAATCAAGAACGTGTTAGCGTAGGTACTGATGTCGAATTACGAATGTATCTAACGAATTTAGGTGGTCCACTNAACGCTTCTTTCGATGTGTCTTTCTNCGCTGGTGATGCAACTGAACCATTCAATACTCAACGAATCGATAAAATTGAGGAGGGAGATACAATTTACATCGATGCAATATGGGATGCTGAAGAAGGAATTGAAAGAATAAGAGTCGTTGTAGATTCTAGTGATGAAATCGACGAAATTGATGAACAAGATAATGCTATTTCCGTTGGAATCGATGTCGCATATGGATGGGGACTTGGTTGGATAGAACAAGCAAGACAAAATCCATTGACTATTCTTCTTATCGTGATTGCTTTGATTGTAGTTCCAACAGTGACATACGTGAGTATTCGTCAAATGAATAAAGGTGCAGTAGATGATGATTTTGTGAATTTATTATTTGAAGATGACCAATATGAAGATGATGATGATGAGTACGATGATGATGAGTACGATGATGATGATGGGGGATGGGAATAACTCCCCAATAGGTTGAATAATTATTGATTCAGTTTTGGACGAGTGAATATGTCTGATTGGGATTTATTACATCCAAATGTCAGTCAAATTGTAGGAAAAAAAGGTTGGATACCGACTCCTATTCAAAAAAAATCAATTCCCGCAATCCTTGGTGGCAATGATGTACTATTAATCGCTCCAACTGGATCTGGAAAGACTGAATCTGCTGCATTACCCCTGTTGTCAATGGCAATTTCTGAAAGATGGGGTGAGAGTTCTATCGTATATATTACTCCACTTCGTGCACTAAATCGAGATATTGATAGAAGATTACCTGAATTACTCAAGCCATTGAATCTGAAAGTTGCCCTTCGTCATGGAGATACTCCTAATTCAGAAAGGCAACGACAATCGAGAAAACCACCCCATCTTTGGATTACAACTCCTGAAACTCTACAAATTATGTTATTAGGTTCTAGACTGCGGGAACATCTAAGCAAAATAAAGGCAATTATTGTAGATGAAGTTCACGATCTTGCTGCTTCAGAAAGAGGATCTCAACTTCTACTTGCAATAGAAAGAATTCAGGCTTTATCTCCAGATAAAATTCAACGAATTGGATTATCTGCTACAGTTGGGAATCCACAAGAAGTCGCGAATTGGTTGTCAGATGACGCTCAAATTGTACATGGAGATGCTCCCAGAGAAACTAAAATCAGAGTTCATGCCCCTCTCCCTTCACCTGAGGATAAGATACTAGCACTTGATTGGAGAACTAGTGCAGAATCAGTCGCGTCTCTAAGACATATCACCAAATTAGTCGAGGTTGAAAGTCCTGCCCTCATATTCGTCAATAGTAGAAATTCGGCAGAAACAGTTGCATTGAGAATGAGAAACATAAATCCGGATTTAGAAATTGGAGTGCATCATGGTAGTTTAGCCTCTGAAACTAGAATGGATATGGAAAATCAATTACAAAATGGTGAATTAAATGCAATGATATGCACCAGTAGTATGGAATTAGGAATTGATGTTGGGAGTATCAAAAGAGTTCACCAAATTGAAAGTCCTCGTGCAGTAGATAGAATGCTACAACGAGTAGGAAGAGCCGAACATGTTCTCGGGGGAGTGGGAAGAGGAGATCTAGTAGCTTGGAAAATAGATGATATCGCAGAAGGTGCAGCAATAGCAAGAATGGCTAAATCAAAACAAATTGAACCAATTTCTTGGAGATATCATCCTAGAAGTGTTGCTACAAATCAATTAGTTCTATTATCACTTCAGGAAGGATGGATTCGATGTGATCAGGCTACGTCATTGTTGAAAAAATGTCATTTATTTGAAGGGTGGGAACATGATGATACAATGGATCTACTGCGTCTATTGAATGATAGAAGACTAATACGATTAGTTGAAAATTTTAACGAAAGCGATCCTCTGAGATGGCCACCGAAATTATGGAAAAAATTGGCAGAATCAAGTAATGATGTACCACCCGAACGACCTTCAATTGAAGAATTTGAACTGATGTCTGCCAATAAACAACGTATACTTGTTGAGAAAATGAAAAAATTAGTTCCTAATGAGTTGAAAGAAAATGGATGGTATGGACCAAGTGGAAAAGCAGCTGAAGTAAGAAACAGGGGTGTTTCAATGATTCCAGACTCTGAACGTTATCGAGTCAGAGACTCAGTGAGTCGACGAATAATAGGGACTCTTGATGAAGCATTTGTAATGGGAATTCAAGATGATGAAGCAGCAAATTTGTTTGTTATGGCTGGAAGAACATGGATGATTATTGATGCGGATCCTGAGGCTAGTGAACTAACTGTTATTCCAACTGCAATGAAAGCGGATGCTCCACTATGGTTTGGGGAACTACCACCTGTTCCTGAAGGAGTTGCAAGAGAAGTAGGAAGAATGAGAATACTTATTTCAAAAGAATTTGGAGGACTAAATTTACCTCAAAAAAATCCAGCAGATCACTTGACTGGTGGACTAATTGATTCAACATTAGAAGAATATGATATTTCTGAAGAAGCAATGGAACGGTTCTCCTCTTCAGTAATGGAACATCTCGAATCAACTGGATATATCCCTCATGCTGGATTGTGGACACTTGAATACCAGGCAGATGCTATTGTTTTGAATACATGCCAAGGCACAAAAATCAACCAAACATTGTCTGACTTTCTTCAGGCTATGGCTTCAATGATTGATGGAAAAATGGGACGAACAATTGTCGACCCATACAGAATCCATCTAATGATCCCTGGACTAACAATCAAACATATTGAAACTTGGTTATTAGAAACAAGTCCTGATTCAATAGAAACAATTCTGAGAATGACCACTCCAAATAGTCGTGCTCTTCGCTCACGTGTAGTTGAAACTGCTAAAATAATGGGAGTGATTTCGAGGGGTATAGACCCTAGGAATGTTAATGTTAGGGGAATAATAAAAAGGTACAAAAATACTCCTTTGATGATTGAAGCATTAGACAAATTGTTCCATGAAAGATTAGATATTCCCGGAACTGAAGACGTATTAAGAGCATTACAACAAGACTATATCAAAATTGAAGCAACTCCTAGTGGCCCATTAGGAATCTCAGATAGAGCTCAAAAGGACTTACTGTTGCCTAACTTTACTGATGAAGAAATTAGAACTCAGGTAGAAGAACGACTATTGAATGAAAGAGTGGTCCAAATCTGTATGAATTGTGGAGACATTAGTCGAAGAAGAGTTGCAAAGTTACCTGAAAGAACCATACAATGTAATTGCGGTGGAAGGCTAAAGGCTACATCTGTTGAAGCAATGGAAGATAGATTGAGAGAATGGGTAAAAAGTAACAATCCAAAAGATAGAGACAGAATGATGAGAAATGCAGAAATCGTTGCTGATAGGGGACTTGATGCTGTGTTATGTCTAGTAGCCAGAGGGGTGGGAGAAAGAACTGCAATCAAAATCTTGTCAAGAATTGATCCAGGAAATAGAACAAGATTACTAAGAGCAATACATGATGCAGAGATACAATATGCAAGAACTAGCAGATTTTGGAAATAACAACAATAATTTTCTATCTCGATTAGAATGTACCATGCTTCTAGGAGTTACAGGGCGTAATGCCGCTGGAAAGACTACTATCGTTGAATGGTTTGTCAATCAAGGATGGGATGGTTGTTCTTGCTCAGACGCAATTAGACATTGGTTACGTGAAAATGGTCAAGAAATTACTCGAGAAAATCTTACTCAAGGGGGAAGAACTCTCCGTTCTCAAGGAGGGGCTGGTATATTAGCAGAAATGCTTCTGGATAGAATGGACCCTGAGCAAAATACAATTATTGATTCCATTCGAACCCCTGATGAAGTTTTTGCACTAAGAAGTAGAGATGATTTCCTATTGATTGAAGTTAATGTTCCTCTGGATTTAAGATGGAAAAGAATGCAAGAAAGAGCAAGGGATGGAGACCCTGTTGACTACGAATTTTTCCTTAAACAAGAAGATGCAGAGGCTATAGCGGAAGATTCTTCAGGTCAGGCTCTTATAGCAACAGCTAATCTTTCTGATATTGTGATTAGCAACCACGGTACATTATCAGAACTCTATGAATCCTTAGAAATTCTTACTTCAACATTCAATCAGAATGTGTAGTCGATCGGGTAATAACTCCAGCTTCCTTCATCATAGAACTTGACCTTTCAAAATCCTCAATCCACCTTTCAGGAATTTCAATATTTCCGGGGTAAACAACTTCTACTACTCCTGCCTGAATTAAAGAACGTGCACATCTTGTACACGGTGGCCAAGTAACATACGCAGTACAATCCTTGAGAGAAATACCAATCCGAGCAGCATGCATAATCGCATTTTCCTCTGCATGGCAAATTAAAGGATATTTCAACTCACGGTCGTCTAATCTTTCCATCGAGTCCTCAATTCCTCTGGGAAATCCATTGAAACCTGTTGAACGTATTTCACGATCTTCACCGACAACAACACATCCAACTTTAGTCGAAGGATCTTTACTCCAACCACTAATATGCGATGCTAAATCAAGAAAACGACGGTCCCACTTTTCACTCATGCCTGCACCCAATTAACTATAGAAAAAAACTCCCTTATGGATTCATGGGAATATCTCGGTCTCCGATTATATCATCATCTTTCCATCTCATGGTAGTCAAAGCGTCCTCAGAATCTTCTCCGAGTATAGTCAAAAGTCCTCCGATAAGATGAATACTCCCAAAACACCAAACTGAACCTGTAACTCCATCAAAAATTGAATGTGAAGAAGATTCTACTGCTTCTTCTACGGCGGTANTCAGAGCAACATGTAAATCAGGCCTTACTTGGATTCGAGCATCAGGGAATTGGAGGCGAATTTCAGTTGCTAAATCATCACTGACAACGGCAGGTAATCGTCCGTCTGATGGTTCAGTAACTACAATCATGGGATTATTCATCTCTGTAAGTAATTCCACAATAGGATGAACAAAAACTGACAAGTCTTCCTGTTTTGTGGTGCCCACTAGGATTGCGGAAGGTGAGAAAGACCGCCCTGCATCTTCTTCTCTCTGTTTTCTAAGAATCAGTTCATTGACCATCTTTTCAATTCCACTTGGATTATGTGCACAATCAAGTAATAATTCAACATCTTTAGGTCCAGTGATTTGTTGCATCCTCCCTGGCCAATGTGTTCTTTCCATTACATCATGTAATGGAGGGACACCAGGATGGTGAGGAAGTAAAAACCAAGCAGAGGCATGACCNAAAATTGCNTTATCCATTTGCATAGTCATAAATCCATCAAACAATCCATATGGAATAATATCTCCATCTTTTCCTAATCCACTTCCTATTTCTCTGAATGGTTCATTTGCATTCTCAAATGAAAGTAATGCCAATCTATCTCCTCTCCACCAAAATCCGCATCCTTTGGTTGTTGCTTCTTCGATTGCAATCATTGCACTTGAATCATATGGCCATCTTGCTAGCATTGTTGCTCCAGGCCTAGCGATGGCAGCTTTTTCTTTTGCTATCTCTCCTATGGTATCACCCAAAATATCACTATGTTCCAATGATATCTCAGTCAAAACTGTGAAATCAGCGTAACAACATCTAGTCGCATCTAGTCGACCACCTAAGCCAGTTTCTATTACAGCACGTTGAACATTTGCTGCTTTAAAACAGATCATTGCTGCTAAAAATAAGGTTTCAAAATAAGTAGGATGTAAAACTGGTTCTTGTAGAGACATTACCCTGATTGCATGAATTGCCTTGTCCAACTGCTCTGAATTAATAGGACGTCCGTCAATTCTAATTCTTTCTTCAACACGACATAGATGCGGAGAAGTGAATAATCCAGTTTTTTTACCTGATAAACTCAAAGTATTTGCAAGATACACACAAGTAGTTCCTTTCCCATTTGTTCCTGCAACATGAACACATGGAAAGGCCATTTGAGGCATCCCTAGGCGTGTTAACATTGCATACGTAACTTCTAATCCTTGACTCATTCCTATCTTTCTTCGATCTTCTAACCATTCGCGAGGAGTTAGGACTTCCTCTTCTATCTTTGAGTCGGCTTCTATCCCCATGATGTGTACATATAATGAAATGTGATTTGAACTTCCCTACAACATGGCGAAGGACAAGGTCCCCCTAATGGAGGTGCTCAAAGGACAATGGACCTCCATGTTTGGAATGGCAGGAATGTTCACGATTACTATTTTTCTTTCAACACTAATTCAGCCATTTTATGATCGTGACGAACTACGTGCATTCGGAGCTGCAGGGTCGACAAAAGCAGGTTTTATCATATTAGAGGGGATTTTCATCCTAATTTTTACTGCAGCTATTATCTGGTTAGCCAAAAAAAATATGCAGAGATTTATCCAAGTTGGAATTCTATTCGTACTTTGGATTGCATTATCATATAGCCTCATTCCAATGGCCCATCTTGCAATTCCAACTGCTGAACTTACAGCTACTACGTCAGAGACACAATCAGGTGGACAGATCATACAAGGATTAGGAGATGTTAATTCAGTAATTTTCTTTGATGGAGATAACCTTATTTCGGTAGATCGTGCCATTGGAACTGAAGGAAAATTTGCAGGTGGTTCAATAAATTGGACTACAAATATTTCAGAATCTAGAAACGAATCGATTTCAATTACTCCAAATGGAAAAATGAACTATCACATTATGTCTTCATCCAATGATTTCATAATTTGTGATATGACACAGTGGGTGAGAATTGATTCTTCAAATGGAGATGTTGTCAACAGATTTGATGACAATTGTCATCTAGGTTTCGTAGATAATCAAGAATCTGAATGGCAGATTTTTGGAACCATTCTAATGAAGGTAGATGAATTCAAGCCAGTAGAATCAATTGATAGTCCTAGAGATAGATCATGGGAATGGCTAATGCCTGATGATTTTGATTCAATGAATATNCTCTCTGCGGAGCATATTGGGAACAACCATATGCTGATAATTTCCAGTAGATGGGCAGGAGTAATAGAAATTCCAACTGAACCTCATACTGATGGCTTCAATCCACCATATATTGAGACTGTTTGGAATTTGACTTTAGAAGATGACAACCTGTTTACTGCCACAACCTATGGTAGTGACACATATGAATATAAGAATAATTCAGCAGAAGAATTTAGTCTATATTTAGGTACCAATGATGGAATCTTAAGTTCATTTAGAATTCATTCTAATGGCACAGTTACTGAAAATGAAGCCGTACGATTTGAAGGTGCATTCGAAGGACCAATTCGAGGTCTATTTTTGGAAGATTGTTGTAATGGCGGAAAAAACGATCTGTGGGTACTAGATGATGAGAGATTGAGAGTATTCATGGGTAATTCAACGGTTGAAGTGACTCGAGATACTATTATTCCGGGGAATAATTTGGTATCTATGGCAATTCAGTACCCAATTCAGGAAAGTTATGCTCAATACAAAGAAGGAGTGATTTTGTTCGATATCAATTCAAGTTCATTTAATGAACCATTAAAGATAGCAATATGGAATTTACCAGAACCTCCACCTTTTGAATTTGGTGGATTTGGCATTGCTTGGGCAGATATCATTGCTATGTCTCTGAGTATTATTCTAATGGCTGCAATAATTCTACGCCCAGAATGGTATGTAGTAAACACTACAGGAATCCTCGTAGGAGCAGGAGTAAGTACAATGTTAGGAGTTTCATTTGTTCCTTGGCTAGTGATTATATTCATGATTGCAATGGCTATTTACGATCATTGGGCAGTAAATGGAAGTAAACATATGCTAACCTTGGCTGATACAATGATTGATCTAAAACTTCCGATATTGCTTGTTGCTCCGAAAGACAAAGGGTATTCATTCCTTGATGAAGAGGATGGAAAAATGGTTGAAAGAGATAGAATTCATGAATCTACTAATCAGCCCCCTAAACCNNTACGGAATGAGGAGAGAAAAACAGCAGATGCAATGTTCATGGGACTCGGTGATGTAATTTTCCCTGGGATATTAGTAATCTCAGCAATGACATGGTTGCCTGATGAAGTTGGCTTTGCAGGTCTACACGGGCCAACAGCAGTTGCTTTTGGAACATTAATAGGAGGTTTAGCAGGATATATTGTGTTAATGACACAAGTGGCAAGAGGTAAGCCTCAAGCAGGTCTTCCATTGCTAAACGGAGGTTCAATTCTTGGTTATCTAATTACTACAATTATTGTCCTTGGATTTGATGCATTGGCGTTCAATATTACCCTATTCTAAGGCAAACGGTTGAAGCGAAGTGCCCCCTCGTAGGTCCGTTAATATGCTCGAGATGAGGATGTTTAGAGAATTGGCCGATGTTATTCGAGCCGATCACAATCGAAGAGGAATTTCTCATGATTTGATTGATCAGGTAATTTTGTTGGACAAAGAATGGAAAGACCTTCGGTATGAGGTAGATCAAATCCGTAGACAAAGAAATGAAGCCGCAAGAGAAATTGCTGCAGCTAAAAAGGCAGGTGACTCCGAAGAGGTAGAGAAAATACTCTCTCAAGTTGCAAATCTTGGCGCTCAAATAGAAGAATTAGGAACAATAGCAGATGAAACTGAGAAAAAAAGAGACCTCATCAGAATGAAAATTCCTAATATTTTACACGAAAGTGTACCAATAGGACATAACGATGAAGGAAATACTCCTCATTCAATACATGGAAATATGCCTGAATTTAAATTTCAACCCAGAGTTCACAACGATCTGATTGAAGAAAATAAATGGGTTGATTTAGGGAGAGCAGCAAAAATAGCAGGATCTAGATTTTACTATCTTAAAGGAGATCTTGCGAGACTAGAACTAGCCTTACAACAGTTTTCTGTTGAATTCTTAGTCAATCGAGGATATACATTGGTACAACCTCCTGTAATGATGAACAGAGAAGCTTACGAAGGAGTGACTGATTTATCTGATTTTGAGACTGTGATGTATGATATTCAACCTGACGGGTATTACGCAATTGCAACTAGTGAGCATCCTCTAACAGCTATGTTCATGGATGAAGTAATTGAACCATCATTACTTCCAATCAAAATGGTAGGAGTTAGTCCTTGTTTCCGTAGAGAGGTTGGAGCCCATGGATTATCTGATAAGGGAATTTGGAGAGTTCATCAGTTTACGAAGGTTGAACAAATANTAATTTGTAAACCTGAAGAATCATGGAATCATCATGAAGATCTTCTTCAAAATTGTATTGACTTGTGGGATGAACTTGGACTTTATTACCGCGTTGTAAATATCTGTACTGGAGATATGGGGACTGTTGCAGCAAAGAAATACGATTTAGAAGCATGGTTACCAGGTGTTAAGAGTTTCAAAGAAGTTGTTTCTTGTTCAAATTGCACTGACTACCAAGCAAATAGACTTAGAATGAGATATCGAACCTCTGATGGTAACTCTTCGGTTCATACATTAAATTCTACAGCAGTAGCAACTTCAAGAGCATTAGTTGCAATTATGGAACAATATCAAGAGGAAGATGGAAGAGTTCGAATTCCTAAGAAATTATTAAGATGGTTTGATGGACAAACTCACTTAGAAAAAACCAATTGGTAAATTTATTTTTCAATTGAAAAATTCAAGATTTTTGATTTAGTATTTCAATTGAATTAATTTGATTCTAGATCAAGTAGAACTGAACCTGCATCTACTTGGTCACCTTGTGAATAATGGATTGCAGTAACCACACCCTGTTTATTTGCCAAAATCCTATGTTCCATTTTCATTGCCTCTAATACCATTAATGGCTGACCTTCGGATACCTTCGCACCCTCTGGAATCAATACTTCCAGTACCTTACCCGGCATGGGAGCAGTAAAGGCACTTTCATTAGTTCCAGAATCAGATATACCTGGTTCAATAACCTCGATAATTGAAACATTTCCGTCAAGATGAATCCACCATTTATCTCCTACCTTAGCACAAAATGCAATTTTTTCAAGATTATCTTTCTTAATGATAATTCGATTAGGATGAGTATCAGAAAAAATAGTAATATTTGCAGATTCAATTTTCTCACCTTCTAATTCAATAGAAATAGGAGACAACGGATTTCCTCCAATTTGAACATTCCATTTTCTTCCTTCTGAATCTCTTAGGTTAACCACTTTATCACCTCACGGAAATACCCTTGACAAATTCAAAAATGGGTCATTTTTACTAGTTCTACCTATCTCCTCAGAAGTTGAAGATAATCTATTTCTATCGAGACCTAATTGTTCAGCACCTGCAGCTAATAGAACCTGAGACGATGTTGTTTGTTTTGGAACCCAACCCTCGGAAAAATGATTATCGATAAAATCTGTAGTAGTTTCTCCAGAAATGAAGGATTGGTGTCGCATTATATCAATCAAGAAATCAATATTTGTAGTTGCACCAAGAATTACAAATGAACGTAATGCTCTTTCCATTCTACGTATTGCTTGATCTCTATTCGAGCCATATGCAATTAGTTTAGCCAACATTGGGTCAAAATCAATTCTAGCCTCATCACCTTGACGGACTCCGGTATCTAATCTAACGCCTGGACCTTCGGGAGGAACAAAAACGACTAGGGGGCCAGTTGCTGGAAGAAACCCTTGAGAGGGATCTTCCGCATATATTCTAACTTCTATAGCATGACCTCTAATTGATAGGTCATCTTGAGAAAACGGTAAAGGCAATCCAGATGCTACTCTAATTTGTTGTTCAACTAAATCGACCCCTGAAATACATTCAGTAACTGGATGTTCAACTTGTAGTCTTGTATTCATTTCAAGAAAGTAAAATGAACCATCAGACGATAAAAGAAATTCTACTGTTCCTGCTCCAGAATAAGAAACCTCTCGAGCAGCTGAAACAGCTGCTTTACCCATTGCAGATCTAGTTTCTTCATTGAGAACTGGTGATGGAGCTTCTTCTACTACCTTCTGATGTCGACGTTGAATACTACATTCTCTTTCGAAAAGATGGACAGTATTTCCAAAATTATCAGATAAGACTTGAACCTCAATGTGCCTTGAATTTTCTAGTAAACGCTCAATGTAAACAGTTCCATCCCCAAATGCGCTTTCTGCTTCTCTTTGTGCTGCTAAATATTCTTGTTGAAGACGTTTTGGCTCGCGTACTATTCTCATTCCTTTTCCACCTCCACCGGCGCTTGCTTTGAGCAAAAGAGGAAAACCCACAGATGTAGCAGCATCAACTAACGAGTCAATAGTTGAGTCTTCATTAGTTCCAGCTAAAATCTCTCTTCCAGGAATTACTGGAACTGAAGCGTCTTCCATTCGACGTCTAGCCGTAACCTTATCCCCCATTGAATCAATTGCCTCTGGAGATGGTCCAATCCAAATTATTCCAGATGAAATCACAGACTTTGCAAAATCAGCTCTCTCTGAAAGAAAACCATAACCGGGATGTATAGCATCAGCACCTGATGACTTTGCAGCATCAATAATCGCATCACCATTAAGATAAGTATCCGCTAAACTCTCACCTGGTAAAGATATTACTTTATCTGCCATTTCAGTATGTAATGCACCTTCATCGGAAGAGGACCGGATTGCAATAGCTTCTATTTCCATTTCTTGACATGCACGAATGATACGGCAAGCAATTTCTCCCCTATTGGCAACTAAAACAGATGAAATTGGATTAGGTGCCCCTTCCATCCATTCAGGTCTAGCCATTCAATCACTCCTGGTCTATTTTCCAATTTGCGGGCCTCTTCTCAAGAAATGATGAGAGTCCCTCTTGTCCTTCCTTAGAACCGCGCATCTCGCTTGTCTTTTCCAGTGTCCATTTCCTCAAATCTTCATCGGAACCTGTCCATCTATCGAATTCAAGGGTAAGTTTCTTTGACTCATAGACAGCCATAGGACCTGTAGTCAGAAGATTGTTGATGACCTCTCTAGAAGCCTCTTCGAATTGATTCTTATCCTCTACTAATTCATTTACCCATCCTATTCTCAAAGCTTCTGTTGAGTCAATTCTACTTGCAAGCATTGATAGCCGTCTGAATTGAGAACTACCGATTTTTCTGTATACATAAGGGCCAATTACAGCAGGTAGAATACCGAGCTTTCCTTCTGAAAGTGCAATCCGAGTACCCGGTTCGGCTATCACATGATCTGCGCATGAAAGTAGTCCAGCACCCCCTCCTAATGCTACCCCTTGTACACAACAGATAGTGAAGCATGGATGTGACCAGAGTGAATTAAACAAGGAGTCCAGTCTTTTTGAGTCCCTTCTATTCTCCTCCGGACTGGCTGCTCCAGCATCCCTCATCATATTCACATCTGCGCCAGCGCAGAAGTGCTTACCTTCTGATTTCAATAGTAATACTCTAAAATAAGGCACTTTATTTGAATCCTCTAGAGAGTTATTTTTAGCAACAGATTTGGAAGAAGTCCAAGCAATTAGATCTATTAACTCAGAGATTAACTGTGCGTTAAGAGCATTGAATACCTCACTTCGTGAAATGGTAATTATTGCTACAGGACCCTCTATTTCGAGATAGCATAGCTTCGTTTTTGGACAATCGTTCGAAGAAATACTCATTTTATCACATTCTGAAAATTCCATATTTTGATTCAGGCATTGGTGCATTTAAACTTGAACTAATACAAAGCCCAAGGATATCTCTTGTATCTCTTGGATCAATTATTCCATCATCCCATAGTCTAGCTGTAGAATAATAAGGACTTCCTTCTGTCTCATACTTTTCTAAAGTAGGTTCTTCAAATTGCTTTATTTCTTGCTCATTCATAGGCTCAAGACCTTCTCTTAATCTCTGATCTTGTTTTACCGTCGAAAGAACTTGGGCAGCTTGAGGTCCACCCATTACTGAAATTCTTGCATTTGGCCACATGAACAAAAAGCGAGGATCGTATGCTCTTCCACACATGCCATAATTCCCTGCACCATGTGAACCTCCAATAATTACAGTAAATTTAGGAACAGGAACACAGGAAACAGCAGTAACTAATTTAGCACCATCTTTTGCTATTCCTCCTGCCTCGTAGTCTTTACCGACCATGAATCCAGTAATATTCTGAAGAAAGACCAATGGGATCCCTCGTTGTCCACATAACTCAACAAAGTGGGCTCCTTTCAAAGATGATTCTGAAAATAAAATTCCATTATTGGCAACAATTCCAACTGGATACCCATGAATACGAGCAAATCCACATACTATTGTTGTACCATATCGTGGTTTAAATTCATGAAATCTAGAACCATCAACTACTCTAGATATTACTTCACGTACATCGAAAGAAGTACGATTATCTTCAGGAATTATTCCTAATAGATCCTCTACTTCATGACGTGGTGGCTCAGGATCGGATACTTCTAGACGAGTTTTGGGTTTCGAATTGAGATTCTCCACAATATTTCTTACCATTCTCAATGCTTCAGGCTCGTCTTCAGCAAAATGATCTGCTACTCCAGATTGACGAGTGTGAACATCTGCACCTCCTAAATCTTCAGCGCTGACTTCCTCTCCAGTAGCTGCTTTAACAAGAGGAGGGCCGGCAAGAAAAATGGTACCATTCCCTTTCACGATAATTGATTCATCTGACATTGCAGGTACGTATGCTCCTCCAGCAGTACAGGACCCACAGACTGCAGCAATCTGAGGAATTCGTTTACCTGACATAATTGCTTGATTTCTAAAAATTCTTCCAAAATGGCCCTTGTCAGGAAAAACTTCGTCCTGCATCGGCAAGAATGCACCTCCGCTATCAACAAGGTAAATGCAGGGAATATTGTTCTCTTCTGCAATTTCCTGAGCACGAATGTGTTTCTTAACAGTCATTGGATAATACGACCCACCTTTCACAGTTGCATCATTTGCAACAAACATACATTCTCTACCATGTACAATTCCAATACCAGTAACAATTCCTGCTGAAGATGCTTTACCATCATAGAGTCCATGGGCTGCCAAAGGTGACATTTCTAAGAAGGGCGTTCCAGGGTCACAAATCGATTGAATTCTTTCCCTAGGTAATGCCTTACCGCGACTACGATGACGCTCGACATATTTCTCACCTCCACCTAATTTTACTTTTTCCAATTCATTCCTCAAGGTCTCGATTAAACCCTTATTATGCAATACTCGATCGCTAAAAATCGCATCGGAACGATTGACCCTAGTTGGTAGTACATCCATGAGTCTCGGGCCTATCGAGCACGAGGTCGTCCTTGAATGAAGCGGGAGATTAGACTCCTAAGGCCATTCTCCATACATCTCTCAAACCGGGTGCTAGACCCACAGTCATCAAGGCTAAGGCCATTAGTATTCGAAGATGTCGATACCTATATTCCCATCTCTGAAGAGCATAAAACCACCATACTACAATACCAATAAAACACTTCAAAACCGTGAAACCATATGCTGTTCCAAAAAATTCAATCACTGCACTAGAAAAAACATGTTTCTCACTATATCCATACTCAACTAAACCGATACCAGTAGCAATCCCATCAACCGCTTGTCCATACATTGCAATAAGTACAATCGGTGATGCAAGTATTGCTTTCCAAGTTAATGACTCCATCTTATCGTGAAATTGTGTTCGTTCATTCTCATAATCAGATAATGACAAACCAGGTGGTAGTAAACCTGGGATAGATATTTCACAATTTCTTAATTTCTGTAAATTTGGACGTCCAACAAATAAGTACACAGGGATAAGTACCAAGGCAGGGACAATTAGGGCCCAAAATAGTGCTTCAGGATTAAATAAATCTACTACTCCATCCCTTGAAACTGATGAGCTGTCTATCAAATCAAGAGTTAATATTTGGCCTGCTTCTTCTAATTTTAACATCATTCGAATATATGAGTGAAGACATCCGTACAAGACAAAACAACCTCCAATCCCTACCTGGAAAATTCCTTGTTCTATTGATGTCCATTTTTCCATCAATATGTGCGACAATAGAACAAGAATTATACCAATTAATCCAAAAATAGCAACAGGCCACAAATTTAGTAACTCTTCCATCGGTGTGCCAATACGTCCTTGTTGTAAAGACGTTAGAAACAATATTGTCTGGAATGAAATTAATGCGATTGAGGATCCTGTAACCCAAATTCTATCATCAGCAGAAGTACCTGATTTTGCTGCAAGAGATGCAATGAAACCAGAGAAAATAACCCAAAATGCTCCCTGAAAATGTATCCCTGGAGAGACAAACCAAGATTCTAATTCAGGACCAAAAAGTGCTGCGTCCTCCACAACTTCGCCCAGTGATGCCCAAATTACCCAGGGAAGTAAGGCAAATATTGTAAATTCAGTTGCAGGCATTCCAACCTTCCTCAAAATTGCAGCAATTGAGATAACAGCTAAAATGAGAGTAACATTGTAGGATAAAGTATTGACTTGGTTATATGAACCATCAGACATACTTTCATCCCTAATAGGATTCATGAAATACTCTTGAAAAATTGAATTTAGGAAGTTGTCGGGACTCAGGGTTTCAGAAATTACAGTAATTGAAACAATGAATACTATCAGACTTAATCCAAAAATCGCTAGCCTCTCCCACCATGAGAAATATTCATCACCTAAAACGGGACCTTTACGTGTTGGATTCACACACTGTGGAGAACCACATGGGTGATGACTATTACGCTCATCGATCACTCTTCTTCATCGGATGATGATTCAGATAGTCTAGCGATAAGATCTGCTTTCTTTCCACCGACTGGAAGCCCCGCTGCTTTACATCTTTCTTTTAGCTCTGCAACAGATAAGGAAGTCAAATCCTCATCGCTTTCAGGTTCATCAGCGACCATTGGGGCATGTACTTCTCTGAAAACAATGGTCTGAACACCAACATGATCTCTTAGAGTACGGATTAAGCCAAATTTAGTATAAGCCCAATTTTGGTCGTATGATACGTACTCTGGCAATGTAATTGTGAGGTCATCACCATCAAAAGAACATTCAAAACCATCTCTTCCAGTATTAGTTTCTAACAAGGTAGTGACTTTTTCTGAACGATCTGTTACCTCTTTGATAATCTTGTATTTATAACGAAGAGTAACACCGGCTAATGCGTGATTGAAATCAATACTGGCACGACCAGAGCGGAATGATTTGAGTATTCCATTTCTACCCCCAATCTCAACCATTCCTCCAATTTGTAGATTATCTGGGTTTTGAACCGAGCGGGAAAGTTGTTGTAGGCTCATTACTTCAACTGCACTTGCATCACGTTCGCCGTAAGCATCTTCGGGGGGTATGTCAAACTCATAATCAGTATCTACTTTTGCCTCATCAAGATGAGATTCAAAGCCCTTGATTAGACGACCATCTCCGATTACAGTAATCAACGGAGAATAATTTCGATTTGCTTCGTGTCTATCGTGTTCTTGGGCTACAGCCTCTCGAGTCGTTTCGATAAGATCTCCTGAATCAGCGTTATACAAGTCATAATCAATGTGAACAATAGAGCCGCTCTTCATACACATTACCTCCTTAAGGACAAACGCGCGACCTACTTCCCCCTTATGAGAGTGGCCCTTCCATCATTCACATAAATTACTCAGATTCATCGGAGCGATCTCGACGAATCTGTTTCAGAGTAAAGATTGATCCAATCATTATCATAATCCATCCTATCCATACTAAATGACTTCCCGGCAAATCATAGACCGTAAGTCGAACACGATCAACATCATCTAATTCACCCATCATCGCATGAGTCATAATTTGATTCATCTGAGATAAATCAAGAATGAGAATTGTATCTCCTTTCCAATCCACTAATCTATCAACTTCAGATCTTGGTCGAATTGCTCCGTCCGCAGAGTCAAACCTCAAAACGCCGGGTTCTACAGAACTAATGAATTCCCCATTAGTATCGTAAACATTTATCTGAATTCCAAAAAAACCATCAGCTACTCTAAATTTTTCACTAAATTCAGGATCTTCATCTCTGACTAGTGTTGTGATATCTGTCATTTCATAAAGAAAATCTCCATGNCGTATTTGTTCATTCCTAATCAAAGTAATCTGATGGGAGGGGTCTACACGATCGACTAGGGTTGTGGTTAGAACATGCCCTACTAACAGTATTAGGATGCCTGCATGTGCTAAATGTGAACCTAAAATCCTTAAATTTGGTTTCTTCATCTTTCTGACAATTAAGGTTTTTTTGATTGTTGAAGTTAAATCAATTATCGAAGGAGGTAATGCAATGATTAACCAAACCAACAAAAATCTACTGATATGTCCTCTGTCTATTGATTGAGTAAGTAACTGATCTGCATTCCCAGGAAGAGGGAAGTAATTAACTCCATACAATGTAGCCAATAGAGAAACAATGATACCTAAAATCAGAATGGTTCTTCGTTGATATTCTGGAGCTTTTCTGAGGGAATAAATTAGCAGACCAGCTGCTAACATACCAATCAGAATAGATCCAAACGCTTCATGTGCTTGGGGTGATGCTCCATCAATTTCTGCTAATAATAATAGCCATGTAAGAACTAGGAAAGATCCCCCACCGACTAACGGAATATGTAATGATAAGGATGACAATGATGGGGATTTCACATTAGATTCTTCTTCTGATGCTAGCAACCATGGTAAAAGTAACAAAAACATTCCAATTCCAGCTTGTGTTGAATCTAGATGCCATGACCATCTGGAGAAAAGTAGAATTACAACTCCTACCGAAGGCCACAACACTGCCTGATTTCTGTCATGTATCATCAAGAAAATTACAGGAATTAATAGAATTGCTACGGATAACGATTGTGAAGTATACAAAATCGCCAATTCTATGATTAGAATACTGAATGCCAGAATGGGTCGAGCTGTCAACAGGGTTTCTTGACCTGATACCAATACCCGGTCAGAGCGATATCGCCCCAACCAAAATGTTGCAAAACATATCAGAATAATCATTCCAAAAAATTGAATCAACACTTCTATGCCTTCTACACCTGAATCCCATAGAGAAAGTACTCTCATGTAAGCATCATTATTCAAAGATTCACTATCTTGAGTGGCAACGAATGCATGAACTGAAGCCCATACACCGTTAGCTCTAGTAACTAATGTAGAATGAAGAGCCAAAGCCCCTGTGAGTAATGCTAATGCTGGGGACCAAACTAATGCTGAATGTCTATTCTTTACCTTCGGGGACATTCGAAGATGAATCAACAATAATAGAGACAGCCAAGGTAGTAATGATGCTGTTTCTACTGGATCCCATGCCCAATATCCTCCCCAATCCAAAACAGTATATGCCCATAATCCTCCTAATCCTATCCCTAATGTCCCTGCAAAGAAGGCCGCACGAGCTAAGGGCAGTACATCCTGATGAATCTCTAATGGATTTGTTTCATTCAATATTCCTTCCATTGCTAAAGAAGAAACAACAAGACAGAGTGCATAAAATGCAAACACTATCGGTGGATGGATAACCATCAAATCAGTCTGAAGAAATACGTTTAGCTCTGTTCTTGGTGGTGAGTTATCAAGAGCAAATGGTTCAAGCAAAAAAGCTACAAAAAATAAACAAAATGTCAGAAAATGAAGGACTCCGCCTGTTCCAATTCTTTTCTTTTCTGTTTCTTTATGTGAAATATAACGCCACCATAATCTCGCAGCGGATAGCCAAGCAATCCATAGTAACAATGGGCCAGAACGACCGGCCCAAACTGCTGATACGCGATAATGAATAGGAAGATCGTAAGATCCATTAATTCGAACTGTACGCAATAAATCGAAGTCAACAATAAATGCGATAATCAAGAAAAGAAAAGGTAAGGCCTGCAAGCCTAAAATAGAAAACTCACGAGGATGGGGCTTTCTGAAAACAATAGTATGACGGAAGGCAATCAACGTAGCAAATGAGGGGACTCCGAGGAGAAGAAGGTCGAGCCACATACCTGTCCCGAAGTTTGACAGATGCTACCCTCTCAATAGGGCATCGGTATTATGTTACCATCCGTAGTACTTAGCCCGACTATAACCGAACGCTAGCATAGCAGGAATTATGCTTCTGAAATACAAACTCGGTCTTCTAATTAACAGTCTAATCGCAACCATTGCCTTTCCAGAAACACCCATATCTGACATTTCATCTGGAAAGCATCTACCCATAACAGACATGTCATTATCTGATAGGGAATACAAAGCACTTTTTCCTCTCAATATTTTGTGATAAGGAGGGAACTCAGCCTTCCAACTTTCAGTATATTCTTTCAGATTAGTAGCAGTAAAATCTCCTTTGGAAATTGCATCAGCAGCTGTTTTTGCCGCAAATTGAGCTGATTTAAGCGCTAGATGTGATCCACCTTCAAACAGAGGTGATGTGAACCCTGCGGCATCACCAATCAACAAAATTCCATCTGAATGTGTAGTTTCATGAGGTCCAGAAATTGGAATTGTTCCTCCAAATCCTCGTACTTTTCTTCCATCATCTCTCCAGGGCGGATTTACTACTTCCAGATTCTTGAATTCATCAGTATCTGCAATAAAGCGATCCAATTCCTTCACGGCACCACTTTTTACCTCAGTGACTAAGCCTACATTTGCACGACCTTCGCATTTAGGGATCATCCATAAATATCCTTTTTCAGCATATTCTGGCCAAATGTAAAAATCAAGATAATCATCAGTCGGAACATCTAACATTTCATATTGCATTCCAGCAATCACTTTTGGTCGATCATTAAGTTCTAAGATTTTAGAACATATTCCTGCGACTCCGGATGCATCAATTACAATTTTCGCATTTATTGGAAATTGGTCACCTTTCCCGTCACAAAGGTGTCCCATAAATTTTCCATTTTCTTCTATGCGCTCCATCGTCTGTAATTTATGCCCTAGAAACAGACTAGCTCCTAATTCGACCGATTGATCAACTAACCATTGTTCAAAAAGGTGCTTTTCCAAAACATATCCATGTTCAGTAAGTCGTTTTTGTGTTCCATCAGGAAAAATAACTCTAATTCCGTGTACTCGCTTACTAATCACTTCAGCTGGTAATGTCAAATCAAGATTTGAAAGAGCAATATCAGAAATACATTCACCACAGTGAACTGGAGTCCCAATTTCATTGTGATCTTCTATTACTACAACGTTCAGACCTAATCTAGCAGCATGCAAAGCAGCAGATCCTCCACCAGGTCCAGCCCCTACAACAAGTACATCGCATGTTGTAACCATACCCTGTCCAAACAAAACCAGTGCATGAATTAGTCGATTGAAGTAAACCAAACGTATTCATGTGGAGACATAAACGGAGCATCATGGCGTGGAGGACTCTGAGGCGCTATCTGCGTTCTTTGGACAAAGATGGTAATGTATTATGGATAAAACGCCCAGTAAAGGTAGAACTAGAGGCTGGATGCATTGCAGATCTTTTGGTAAAAACAGGGGGACCTGCAGTAGTTTTTGAACAACCAGAATTAAGTGATGGTTCAATTTCAGAAATTCCGCTAGTAATGAATCTCTTCGGAACTAAAGAAAGGACATTAACGGCTTTACAAGCAAATAGCGATACTGAAATTGGTGACCGTTTAGTTTCGTTAATGAAACCAGACATTGGAACATTTGTATCAAAACCTTGGAAAGGACTTCCACTGGCAAGAGATGCATTAGCATTACCTCCAAGAAAAGTCCGTAGAGGTAAATGCCAAGAGGTTGTTATGGAAGGAGTAGATCTAACACGATTACCGATTCCTAAAACATGGCCTATGGATGGAGGGCATTACGTTACTCTGCCGTTGGTTGTTACAAAAAATCCAGAGACTGAAGAACATAATCTTGGAATGTATAGAGGGCAAGTACATGGCAAAAAAGAGTTGGGACTGCATTGGCAAATTCACAAACATGGAGCAGATCATGCTTCATCGTATGAAGACGGAAAAATGCCCGTAGCAGTATGCATAGGTGGACCACCAGAACTAATTTTTTCTGCAATTTCACCTCTTCCCGACAATCTAGAAGAGTATATGTTCGCTGGATTCTTAGGGAGAAAGCGACTCAAAATTACAAAGGCATTAACCCAAGATATTTGGGTTCCGGCTGATGCTGACATCATAATAGAGGGGTATGTGATACCTGGCGAAACAAAAACAGAAGGTCCATTTGGAGATCATTTTGGTTTTTATTCATTAACTGGCCAGTATCCTGTATTAAAGGTCACAGCAATTACCCATAGAAAAGATGCAATGTTACCTGCCACTATTGTCGGCCTTCCTCCAATGGAAGATGGTTTTCTAGGTGAAGCAATTGGAAAACAATTCAGTCCAGTTTTAAGATTCCAACATAGAGATGTTGTCGGAGTACATCTACCTATGGAAACTGGTTTTCATAATCTAGCTATAGTTTCATCTAAACAGAGATATCCAAGACAAGCGAGGAAGACGGCGTTAGGATTGTTTGGAGCAGGACAAATGATGTTTCTAAAAACCATTGTAGCAGTCGATTCTGACCAAAATCCAGATGATTTAGAATTATTATTAGATTCCTTGAATGATAAGGTAGATCCTCGCGAAGATATCATTGTTATCGAAGGAATGGTAGGGGATTCGTTAGATCCTGCAACACCGTATGAAAATGTTCAATCCAAGATATTGATAGATGCCACAACAATTCCTGATGCCGATCCTCGTAGTGATTCAGAAGGACCAGAAGGATCTCCTAAACGAATTTCACCGGGGTGGAGAAAGGGAAAGGGGAAACCACCAGGTGTCCCTGATGGGTTTTTACAATCAGTCCTCGATTTAGAAAATGTCTCNGATGCAAGATTNCTNCGCCCCAGTATTCTTGTTGTTACCACNAGANTAGAGGGAAGGCCAGATCCTAGAAAAGGAATGTTCGGACTAAATGAAGAATTGGCAAAGGAAAAAGAGGAGACAATTTCTCAATTGATAAATTCAATTTGGCAATTGCAAAATTCGAAGACTTTGAGATGGCTTTTCATCACGGATGATGATCTNGATTTGCATGGTCCAAAAGCAAGAAGAAGGTTACTTTGGCAATTATTTGCCAGATTTGATGTTGACAGAGGATTAAGATTTGATGTTGGAAAAAGTAGAGTTTCTTGGGACGCTACAGTGCCAATACCCTCAATGAATGGCACTCACCCAATTAGACGATGGCCAGCAGTGACCCTACATGACCCGGAAATAATTGAAAGAGTAAGAAAATATGCCGAAGAAGATGGCCTCGGAAGTAGAAATTGGCCCCCACATCTTCTAACTTAGAGTGATATTATGGGAATGAAAGAAATTCTTGAATTCGTGAAAATTGAACATACACTATTCTCTCTTCCATTTGTGTTAATTGGGTATATTCTAGCTCACAATCAATTCGTAAGCGATATTTCCTCGCCAATGTTTGGAGTAGATATCCTCTGGATTCTTGTTGCAGCGATTGGTGCAAGAGGTTTGGCTATGGCCTTAAATCGAATAATAGACAAAGATATTGATGCAACAAATCCTAGAACTGAAAATCGGCATTTAGTATCTGGATCTTTGTCAATGAATACAGCTTGGACTCTCGCAGCAGTTTTCCTAGTAATGCTACTTCTCGGTGCTTGGCAACTCAACAAAATTGCATTCATGATGGCTTGGCTTCCAGTATTGGTCTTTGTTATTTACCCATATACCAAACGATATACTTGGCTGTGCCATTTCTGGTTAGGACTTTGTTTAGGTCTTGCCCCCGCCGCCGCTTGGGTTGCCGTTTCTGCAGATGTGTATGGCTGGGCATCAATTACGGGTATAAATGAAGGATTTACCGAATTCTACTGGTATCCTGAAATCTTTTACATTTCTTTGGGAGTTGCANTATGGATTGCTTCCTTTGACATAAACTACGCCAGAATGGATGTAGAAAGTGATAGACAAAACGGTATTCATTCATTTCCATCCAGATTTGGTGAAGACGTAACCACTAGTACATCTATACTTCTCACGCTTCTCTGGTTTGCGTGCTTCGCTATCTCGAATCCGATGGACGAGGTTTGGTTTCTTATTGCAGCAGGAATTATGTCTGCTTTGAATATTGGAGTCATAATATTAAGAGAAAAATTAGTAGATTTTCAAACGGTACTGTTCCGAGTTTCCATGCTAACTGGATGGGTTCTATTGGCAGCCATAATGATGATTGATCCATATACGACTGATGGGTTATTGGATTAGGTGAGAAAATGGGTCTAGCAGTAATTACCGGCGGAGGAAGAGGGATTGGTGCTGCAATCTCAAGAAGACTTGCGAAAGATGGGCATCAAATTCTATTGACATACAACACAGATTCTCAATCAGCCGAATCTGTGATTGCTGATCTTAGAAAGGATAATGTTGATTGTGTAGCTGCAAAAGTAGACTGTGGAAATACTGACGAGGTTTTCATACTAGCTGATCATCCTTGGATGAAAAATGGAGTTGATATTTTAGTTCTAAATCATGGGATGTATCAACGAAGTTCTGCTAAGGAACTAACATTAGATGAATTAGAACTGACTATGGATGTAAATTTCAAAGGATCAGTTGCAGTCTATACTGCCCTCTCCCCACATCTAAATAATTCTGCTAAAATTATTGCTATAGGGAGCCAATTAGGAATTAAAGGGAGTCCACATGGAGCACACTACGCTGCATCAAAAGGGGCACTTCATGCATGGGCTAGAAGTCTCGCAAGTAATGTTGCAAAATCTGGACAGAGAGTGAATGTAATTGCTCCAGGAGCAATTGACACAGATATCCTTGGTGGCGATTCTAAAGAAAAAAGAAAACAAAGAGAAATTGAAATTCCAATGGGCAGGATAGGAAATCCTAGTGAAATTGCTTCTGTTGTTTCGTTCTTATCTAGTGATGATTCATCATACATTACGGGAGCGATAATACACGTAAATGGTGGTCTGTTTTTACCATGAGGATGAAGAAATGAATACCTCAAACGATCCTTACGATCTTTCGAATTCGATTGAAATTTTTCATAGCAAAGACATGATTCCATTCAAAATAGAAGCAGAATTTAGCCCTGCAGGAGATCAAGAAAATGCAATTGAAAAAATTGTTTTTCAATTGGAAAATTCACAAGAGCGATGTATACTTTTAGGAGTAACTGGATCGGGGAAAACATTCGCAATGGCANATATTATCGAACGCCTTCAAATTCCAACTCTAATACTAAGCCATAACAAAACTTTGGCTAGACAACTATGGCAAGAAATGTCATCACTTTTTCCAAACAATGCTGTTGAATACTTTGTTAGTCATTATGACTATTACCAACCAGAAGCTTACGTTCCCACTAGAGACTTATACATAGACAAAGAATTGCAAATGAATGAACGTATTGAGCAAGAACGTTTTTCCACTGTTGCCTCTTTAGTCACAAGATCTGATGTTGTTGTTGTCGGGACTGTGTCTACTATCTATGGTCTCAACCCTCCTGAAACGTTCCTACAACATCATGTAAGAATATTTGTAGGTCAAGAAACAGAACCTATGGAAATCGTAAAAGAGCTTATTGATCTGCATTACGGAAGAGTTACAGGTTCTGATTTTCAGCGAGGAGACATACGACTTAGAGGAGAAATCCTAGATATTTGGATGCCAAGCAGAGATGATCCTCTTAGAGTAAAATTTGGATTTGAAGGCATAGAACAGATACAAATCTGTGAATCGGTAAGTTTTGAGCCACTAGATGAGATAGAAGAAGCTTGGATCCATCCCAAAGAATTCTACATCACTTCTGAGGATTCATTTGAACGTGCTTTAGAAGAAATTGAAAATGACAGGGATGAAAGAGAAAAATGGTTCAAGTCTGAAGGTAAAGATTTGGAGGCACACAGAATAGTGACAAGAACAGATTTTGATTTAGAACTATTAAGGGAACTTGGCACATGTAAAGGGATTGAAAATTATAGCAGACACTTTGATGGAAGAAAAATTGGTGAAAGACCTTATTGTCTATTTGATTTTATGGCCGCATGCGCTCAATCATTCCATGGTGACCCTGAAAAATACTTGGTGATTATGGATGAAAGTCATGTGACTTTACCTCAGTTAGGTGGCATGCATGGAGGTGATAGATCAAGAAAATCTAACCTAATCGAACACGGATTCCGACTACCATCTGCATATGATAATCGTCCATTAAGAGTCGATGAATTTCAATCATTAATTCCTAGAATGGTTTACGTTTCTGCCACACCAGGTGAAAGGGAATTAAGACATTTGGCAGAAGTGACAGAACAATCAATCCCTGAAGGTCTACAACATGTTGCTGGAGGTGGAGGAGCAATTGAATCTAATTTACCAAAAAAGAGATCGAGTATGCTAGAAACTATGGAAGGTATTGATGGAATTGTAAGAATGGAAATTCGACCTACGGGCCTATTAGATCCAGAGATTGAAGTTCGATCTACTAAGGGACAAGTCCAAGACCTGCTTGATGAAATTAATATTTGTATCAAGAATAATCATCGAGTACTTGTAACAGTCCTGACAATTAAGTTCGCAGAGGAAGTGGCTGATTATTTACTTCGAATGGGAATAAAAGCACATTATTTACACAGTGAAATAGGAACGATAGAAAGATCAGAAATTATCAAAGCACTGAGAATAGGGCATATCGATGTAATAGTTGGAATTAATTTACTTAGAGAAGGATTGGATATTCCAGAAGTGAGTTTAGTTGCAATATTTGATGCGGATAGAGAAGGTTTTCTAAGAAATGAGAGAAGTCTTCTTCAGACTATTGGAAGGGCTGCAAGAAATGAGAAAGGAAGAGTGATTCTATACGCTGATTCAGTTAGTAAAGCAATGGAAGCAGCAATTAAACAGACAGTTGAAAGAAGAATAAGACAACAGGAATATAACGAAAAAAATAAGATTATACCCACCACAATAAAAAAATCGCTTCCAACTATGGGTGAAGAAATCGAAGAGTTGTTAGCTGGAACAGCAGGTAAAGGAAATACAGGCGGCAAAAGATTTGTTGGTAGTTTTACTGGGAAATCAAAACAAAAACAAGATTCTGATATTGTTAAACGATTTGGATTGGGTGTAGGCACGTGGAATGAACATTCAAATGACGTACAAGAGTCTGTATTGTCTAACATCAGTCAACCATCATGGGCTAAAGCGGCATCAAAAGTAACAGGAATAGAAGTTGAAGAGGATAATGTTGAAGATTCTGATCAAAAAATCAGATTAGTAGAACGTTTGCGAAAAGAAATGACTTCTGCTGCAGCACGATTAGAATTCGAGCGAGCGGCAAAAATAAGAGATAGAATTATTCAATTGCAAAATGAAATTTACAATTGAAAAATTTAATACAAACCTTCCATAGAAACGATAGGCAAGAACTTGTTCGGGAACACTATGAGTTACGAGAGAAAGGATTTCGATCTACCTGTATCGGACTACGATCTTTCGAAAACAAAAACAATTGATGTTCTTTTTGAACAAATGAAAACTGCTGGCGGATTCACGGCCACCAAATTAGTTCAAGCAAGAGATATCCTCCGAAAAGCAATAAGTGAAGCAAAAGAAGAAGATCAAGTGCTTAACTGGTTGTCATTTCCTGCATGTTTGATGGCTACCGGAACAAGAGGGTTTTTCATCGAAGCAATAAAGAGTGGCTCATATAATGTGATTAGTACTACATGTGGAACGCTAGACCACGATATTGCAAGAACATTTAGACAATATTATCATGGCTCATTTGATCTAGATGACGCATTACTAGGAGATGTTGGACTAAATAGATTGGGAAATGTAATTGTTCCAAATGAATGCTATGGAGAAATACTTGAACCAATAATTCTACCATGGTTGGAAGAAATTGAAGCAGAAAGGAAAGAGAAGAACCCTGAAAACCCATGGTTAGGATTCGGTTCTGTAGAACTATGCTGGGCATTTGGCGATAGAATTCAAGATGAGTCTTCATTTCTTTACCATGCGGCTAAACATAGAATTCCAATAGTGATACCTGGACTTTCTGATGGTAGTATAGGTGCTCAATTATTTATGCATCGTCAAAAATCACCAGAATTTATGATCGATTTCTTGGCAGATGAACAGATATTGTCTGACCTAACTTGGACTGCAAAAAAATCACACGCACTAATGGTAGGCGGAGGAATTTCCAAGCATCATGTAATTTGGTGGAATCAATACAGAGATGGTCTAGATTCAGCTGTAGGCATAACAACTGCCCCTGAGCACGATGGTTCTCTTTCTGGGGCTCGGACAAGAGAAGCAATTTCTTGGGGAAAAATTAGACCGGATGCACCGCATGTTACAGTAGAGGGCGAAGCTTCAGTATTACTTCCATTACTTGGCTTTAGCTTATTTTGATGATTCTTCAATAGTTGAAGCAATACATTCCATCAAACCTACGCGAATGGCAATCATTGGCCTCCATCCATCTGTCCCACAACTTAGCAAAGCATCATGTAATGGCCCTAAATCGGGCCTCAAATCGTTGGCATCAATCTGGAATGCTGCAGGGGATGTAATATCACTCAAGGACTCGATAGTATGAGTTCCATGTACTGCATTTTGATACCTGAGCCAAAGCCTATTTATTTCATCTAATACCATTTTTTGACTCCATGCTCTTCGTCCCGATAGTTGGAAATTACCTGATACCTCATTATTCTTTAATGTCTCAAATGCTCGTTCAGCATCTCTTATATGAACCCAAAAGCGTATTCTTTCTTCTCGTTCAGGTTCAATTCCATTTACAATATCAGAAACCCATTGATTGATTGTCTCTACCCCATCAGGAGAATATACATCGATATATTCTATATCAAGTAAAGTAGAAATTTTACCACCTCAATTTTGATGAGATAGTAGTACTGTTCGAACTAGATTGACCACAAGATTAACTTCTTCAGAAGTAATCTCAAAATGCGGAGTGAAACGTAGTGCGTTTTGGCCTCCATGGATGATACCTAGACCAATTTCTCTACATTTCTCTTCAACTTCTCCAAAACCTACTACTTGATGAGTTTCAGGATTTAATTCAGCGCAACAGAGGAGACCCGTGCCTTGTACTTTAAGAATAATTTCAGGCATCTCTTTAGCCAATTGTTCTAATCCAGATACTAACTCTTCTCCTCTTAATCTGATATTTTGACGTAACTCAGGGGTTACAGAATCCAAAACAGAAACAGCAGTTTCTAGGGCCCTAGGATTTGTAGTCATTGTATTCCCATAAATACCTACAACATACAATTCAGAAGCTCTATCATTCATTCCAAGAACGGAAAGAGGATATTGGCCTGCATTTAATGCCTTAGACCATGCTTCAAAATCAGGAGCGATACAATCCTCAAATCCTGGATAATCAATTACTGATAGGCATCCATGCCCACGAAGACCTGCTTGAATGGAATCTACTAATAACATACTTCCATGATCTAATGTTAATCTTCTTGCCTCATCATAAAATTCTCTGGTTACACACTGCCCTGGATTCCCTTCGCCTTGAACCGGCTCTATTGCCATTAATTCAATGAATACCCCTTGTTCTTCTGCATCTGAAAATGCACGACGTAACGATTCTATATCATTTGCAGGGACGAGAATCAAATTATCCCTATCTCGAAAAGTTGCTAATTGTTTGTCATACTTTCCTTTACAAGAATGAGAGAGTTGAGCGGGACGATCGGTACGCCCATGGAATCCTTCCTCAATGGCCAAGAGTTTGATCTCTGCACCCTCATATCTTCCTCCCTTGTCAGTATGTTTTCTTGCATTTACGTCAGCAATTCGTAAACTTACAGTTACAGATTCTGAACCACTATTCATACATATGAAATTAGTAAATGGACAATGGCCCCTAGTATGCCCTAATTCAGATTCTAGACGTTCAACTAAACGTAACTGGCTAAACGATGGAGTCATGACATTTGCCATTACCCAATTTTCAGACATTGCGTTGACAGCAGCACTTGGGGCGTGCCCAAAACCCAACATTCCATATCCTCCATTATCGTGAATAACCGCACCCTTTGAAGTAATAATCCAGGGCCCACAGGCTGAAATTGCAACGTATGGATTAATTGTAGCTGGAGAATAAAAATTGACATATGCAGTTTGCAAATGTGCGATAAGACTTGTTTCCTCCATCTGCAATATTTCTAGTCCAAACTCATCAATTAATCTTGAAAATGTCACCTTTGCTTCTTCAATTGCTTGTCTCAATTTTGGGTCTAATTTACTAAACTTATCAATTACATCATCTGATAAACCATTTGTTCTGCAACCCATTACTCCAGATTTATCCCGGATGAATTGCAAAATCTCCAACGGACTCGGATTGTCCCCCATAAACTACAATCAAGGTGGGTCCCAAATAGAGGTTACGAACGGATCAATATACGGAATAATACACTAATTCTATTTTTCAATTGAAAAAAGATAGAAAAAATCATTTGTGAATGATTTGTAAATGATTTTATCGAGATAGTAAAAAATTATACTGAAATATACAATAATGGCCTATTTTACTCAATTTTCAATTGCAATATGAATTATAAATCAGTCATAATCAGATTCGAAGTGATTTATCTTAATGGCCGATAATAATGATATATTGATATAAATTTCAATTGAAAATATTGAAATTTGGTCATATTTTCAATTGGATTATACGCCATAATTTTCCGATTGTTTTATGTACCCAGCATGTAACCGGGAGATAACAAATGCGGGATGGGATACGCGAACAAATAAGGAGAATGATAGAATGAGTGAAGAATTAGCAATTGAACAATTGATAGACAGAGAAGTTTTCGTTGGAGGAAAACTAGTAGGTGTAATCAAAGGACAAAGATTTAGTCCAAGAAAAGAACATGTGAAATCTTTGAGGATTGACGTAGTTTCAGATGTAGCACAAGAATATATGAGAAAACCTGCCTTTACAGCGCCTTTAGCCAAGGAACTGATTCATAGTTTACAACCTGACGGATCTATTCGAATCTCAAAATCTATGAGAGAATTGCAGCGCAGGTGGAGAAACACTATTCGAATTGATGAGGGACTTTATGCCCCCGATGAGATGGTTGGAAGAGCTGTTGTAGATAATGATAGTAATGAAATCGGAAAGGTTGTAGAATTAAAGAAAGTCAAGAGAACTTACAAGGGAGCCGTGGTAGAACTTCTTCCAAGAGTGAAATTTAGGATGGGGCTTCCAGATCAGGTCCTAATTCCAGTTGATCAATTTAGTCGGACGACTGCACGATTAGACGAAGTAATTCTTTCTACAAGTCTGGAAAGAGTCACAGCGTTAACATCTTATGAACGACTAAATTTTGGCAGTGACGAAGAGGAATAAGTGACCGTCACGCTTTAACCAAAGGTGCTGTTCGCAAACTTTGCCTATGGGCGGGTAGCTTAGCTTGGTTCGAGCACCCGGCTGATAACCGGGAGGTCGCAGGTTCAAATCCTGCCTCGCCCACTCTCTTCAGAGCGTAATGGCAATGAACAACCTACTGTTCGCTTCATTCAGATGGTTGGCGTTGTTGCATCAGGAAGTGGCGATACAGCATTAGCTGAATCGCTAGCCAAAGAACTAGGATGGCAACACCTTCAATTAGAGGCGCGTCGATTTCCAGATACCGAAGGATATGTTAGAGTCCCAGATCACTGTATTGATCCCGTTCGTTCTGGACCTGTAGCATTGGTATCTGCAACTTTTCCTGACTCTGCAATACTTGAAACTCTATTTTTGTTACATGCATTGAATGATGTTCGGAAGGGAAATATGTCTAGTATCAAACATGGTGAAAAGATTCTACCTGATGTCGGACCTGGACTATTCTTAGTAATTCCATATTTTGGATATTCACGACAAGACAAACGATTTATGATCGGTGAAGCAATATCTGCTCAATTCTTAGCATCTACATTCTCCAAACATTGTGATGGAATTGTGATCCTAGATATTCATGCACCTGCAGCTGTTGAAAATTTGTCGACGCCTGTAGAATTGGTTTCCTCAATGCCTGAAATTGCTAACCATTTACAATCTGATGTTCGACCTGATTTCATACTAAGTCCTGACAAAGGAGCAGTAGAACGAGCAAGTGAAGTTGCAGAAGTAATAGGTACTCCTTTCTCATACCTAGAAAAGAAACGAATAGATGCCCATACTATCGAACATACTCCTAAGGACCTAGATGTTAATGGTAAGATAGTGGCGATAGTCGATGATATGATAAGTACTGGAGGCACTATTTGTCGCGCCTCTGAAGCATTACTGAAGCAGGGTGCCAAAGAAGTTCATGCCGCATGTACCCATGGATTATTTACTGGAGGGGCAATTAATCGACTGTCTAGTCATGTAAATGGAGTACATTCCACAGACTCTCTTCCCAACCCAAGAGCGAATGTGTCTGCGGCTCCTGCACTAGCAAGAGGAGTGTTGGCATTGATAGATCAAATCAATTAATGGATAAAATCTCCTAGTGTTCTATTTCCAATGCGTTTATATCACGTCCTTACTCCGCAGCGAATGCTACATGAGGAGATACCAATGAGTGTACACATCGCATTTGATACCCCACAAGACATAAAGGACAGTGTTTTCGAACTTGTAAAGCTCGTAGGAAAAGAAGGACATGGTACTGTAAAAAAAGGTGCAAATGAGGTTACTAAATGTGCTGAACGTCAAACAGCTATGATGGTAATCATGGCAGAAGATGTAAATCCTCCAGAACTTTTGGCTCACATCCCCATGATTTGTAGAGAAAAGAGCATCCCCTTCATTTACGTCGATAATCAAGAATATCTTGCAGAGTATGCAGGAATGTCCCGTGGCACTAAAACTGCTGCAATTGCAATCTTGGATGTAGGCAGAGAGGCAAATGATCGATTTGAATCTGTCAAGGAACAGGCTTTAGGACTGGCTAAGTAAAGGGGACGATACAATGGCAGTTGAAGCATGGCCTGCAGAAGTTGTAGAGATTGTTGGCAGAACAGGAATGAGGGGAGAAGCAACTCAAGTGAAAGTACGAGTTAATGATGCTCCAAATCCTAGAGATGTTGGTCGAATTATTACAAGGAATGTTTTGGGTCCTATCCGTGTTGGAGACGTTCTGATGCTACGTGATACTGGACGTGAAGCAAAGAGATTGAATGCTCGCTGAGGTGGAAAAAATGCCCGAAGAACGTATTTGTAGTTTCTCTGGAGACAAAATTGAACCAGGTACAGGAATGATGTTTGTAAAAAGAGATGGTTCAGTACTATGGTTTAAAGATAGTAAATCAAGAAAAAACCATATCAAAACAAAGCGAAATCCACGTCGTGTAAAATGGACTAGATTTTACGTTAAAGGCGGAATTAAGTAATCAACCAATTCTTTGGTTTAAGGTTCGGTTGAAATACACCTAGTAGGTCCCCGGGTCATGAGTGATTGGCAGACTACATTTGTAATGGTGAAACCAGATGGTGTTCAACGCGGTCTCGTGGGTGAAATAATTAGTAGATTTGAAAGAAAGGGACTAAAATTAGTTGGATTAAGAAGTATTGTTCCTTCAGAACAAATTGCTGAAGAACATTATGCAGTTCACAAAGAGCGCCCATTCTATAACGGTCTGATTGAATTCATTACATCGGGTCCAGTTGTTGCTATGGCATGGTATGGAAAAGATGCAATATCAGTTGCTAGACTAATTATTGGTGCAACAAACGGACGAGATGCTGATCCAGGCACAATTAGAGGAGACTTTGGGATGGATATTGGATTTAATTTGATTCATGGAAGCGATGGAGAAGAAACTGCATCTTCAGAATTGTCCCTATGGTTCCCTGAAGGTACGATGGAATGGGACCGAGATCTAACATCATGGGTATATGAGTGAGGGATGTGATGGATTGGATGGACGGCGTCAACCAATTGTAGCCGTTCTAGGGCATGTTGACCATGGAAAAACATCCTTATTAGATCATATTCGGAATCTTGGATCTAGAACTCAAGGCTCAGTAATGGCCAGGGAAGCCGGGGGCATTACCCAGCATATTGGAGCTACTGAAGTACCAGCAGATATTCTCAATACGATATGTGGGCCACTTTTAGGCGGTAAAGAATTCTTATCACCTGGGTTATTATTTATCGATACGCCTGGCCACCATTCATTCACTAGTCTAAGAAGTAGAGGAGGAGCATTGGCAGATATTGCAATATTGGTAATCGATGTAATGGATGGATGTAAGCCTCAAACATTAGAATCAATCAGAATTCTAAAAGAAGCAAAAACTCCGTTTGTAATTGCTCTTAACAAAGTGGATAGATTGTATGGCTGGAATTCAGAAAATGGACGTTCTATGGCAATATCACTAAAAAATCAATCCAAAGATACAGTTGGTTATCTTGAAGAAAAACATTGGAAATTAGTTGGAGAATTAGGAGAATCTGGATTTAATGCAGAGAGATATGACCGTATCAAGGATTTTACCAATACTATTGCAATGGTGCCATGCTCTGCCAAAGAAGGTGAAGGTGTTCAGGATCTATTAGCAGTAGTTATCGGTTTAGCAGAAAGATATCTGGAAAATCAGTTGACAGATATTGAAGGCATGGGAATTGCTACTGTTTTAGAAGTGAAAGAAGAAAGGGGACTTGGAAAAACTCTCGACATTATTCTCTCTAAAGGCTCAATTGGTAAAGGAGATCAAATCATTGTAGCTAGCGAAAACGGGCCTAAAAAATCGAAAGTTAGAGGTATGTTTTCCCCTAGAGGAATGAGTGAAATGAGAGATGCAGGAGATAGATGGGATCCTGTTGATAGAGTTCATGCGGCATCAGGAGTCAAAATTAGTGCAGTTGACCTTGATGATGTTTTAGCAGGAACTACACTACATGTTATCAAAACCGATGAAGAAGAAGAAATAGCTTGGATGAAGGCTAAAGAAGAATCAACATTGAGTTTAGAGCTTCAGGATAATGGTGTTTGTATCAAGTCGGATACTCTTGGAGGACTGGAGGCTTTAGCCTTTGAATTAGGAGAACGAAAAATATCAATTCGTGCAGCAAGTGTTGGTAAAATCACACGTAAGGATATTCGTATCGCAGAAGTAGGGAAGCAACCTGAAGAACGTGTGATTTTAGCATTTAACACAAAACCATTACCTGAAGCNAGTAATGAATTTGACGATCCAGGATGCGATGTTGATTTAATTAGTGGAGATATCATTTACCATATAATCGATAAACATGAAATTTGGATGAAGGAGGTACTAGAACAAAAAGAAAAGGCAGATAGAGAAATGATTGTCTATCCAGGACGTTTGTTATTCCTTCCAGACCATACATTCAGAGCTTCAAAACCAGCGGTTATCGGAGTTCGTGTTTTGGGTGGCAGAGTACATATTGGTCAACGATTGATGAAAGATGGAATTCAATTAGGCCAAGTTAAGTCAATTCGTTTAGGCCAAGATACTCAAAAGGATGCTAAACAAGGTGATGAAGTTGCTATCGGAATAAGTGGGGCAGTCAAAAAACCTGGAGATGATACCTCAGAAGCAACGCATGTAACAGTTGGTAGACAAATCAACGAAGGAGATGTATTACTAGTCGATGTGCCTGAATCTCATGTAAGGATCCTCAGGAAGAGAAGTCTAACAGAAGTAGAAAAAGAAATCTTAGATGAAATTGTAGCAATGCATCGCAAAGATCCAAAAACTCCTAGATGGGGACTTTAATTCGTCGATATTGTACGAATCGACAACCACCAACCTTGAAGTAGTTCAAGATTCAGACATCCGATGTTAAAGGGGTGCGAAGATGGTCTCAGAGTATGCTGGTGGAAGCGGGGGACGAGGGCGAGAAGTCGTTCGTGTAGTTAGTGATATTTCGAATGCTCTAATGAATGAAGTATCAAAAGTAATCATCGGGAAACAAGAAAATCTCCGCAGAGTTACAATTGGAATTCTATCTAATGGGAACATGCTTCTTGAAGATTTTCCAGGTCTTGGGAAAACAATGTTAGCAAACACTTTTGCTCGGTCGCTTGGTTGTAAATTCAAGCGTGTCCAGTTTACTCCCGACCTGTTACCCTCCGACATCATGGGTACGTACATGTACGATCAACAAGCAGGCGAATTCAAATTAAGGCCTGGACCTTTGTTTGCAAATCTTCTACTAGCTGATGAAATAAATCGTGCTCCTCCGAAGACTCAAGCTGCGTTACTTGAAGCAATGGAAGAAAAGCAAGTTACCATCGAGGGTATTACTCACAAGTTGCCTGCACCATTCGTAACTTTAGCTACTCAGAATCCTATTGAGCAGGAAGGAACATATCCACTTCCTGAAGCCCAAATGGATAGATTTCTAATGAAAATGAGTATGGGTTATCCAAATCGTCAAGAAGAAAAAGCAATCTTGGCACGTAGGAAAATGCGTGGAAAAGACGATCACGATGTAGAGCAAATAACTTCACCAAAGAAAGTTGTTGCAATGCAAAAAGCCCTTGAAGAAGTACATATTGATCCCGCTATACTTTCCTATATTGTAGAGGTTGTTCAAAGGTCTAGAGAAGATCACAGAGTGATTACAGGTGCATCTCCTCGTGCAAGTCAGTCTTTATTCAAAACAGGAAGAGCAGCGGCAGCAATCGATGGTAGAGACTATGTTATCCCAGATGATATCAAATCTGTTGCATTACAAGTTGTTAGTCATAGAATTGTATTGAAACCAGAAGCAAAGATCCGAGGAATTACTGGAATGCATATTATGAGGAAGATTTTGAATGAAGTCCCAGTGCCTGTAATTCAATAATTTCCCAAAATAGTCTTACTTTATCTGCGAACTCTGATGTAGGACGGATTGAGTGGACGGACTGAAGATAATGGACCCCTACAAGACAATCATAGCCTGCACTAATCAAAAGGGAGGATGTGCAAAAACAACTACGGCTGTGAATTTAGCTACCTCTCTAGCAGAAGGAAATCCTAAACTTGGCATCCCTCCGTCAAAAGTTCTGTTAATTGACTTAGATCCTCAAGGTAACGCATCTACTAGTTTTGGAGTAGACAAACGACTTGACGTACCAACTGTTTACGAACTATTAATGCAGCCTACTGGTGAAGATCTAAATATCCATGATTTTCTTATTGGACCTGAGATATTAACAGACGAAATGCAAAGATCATTCAAAAATATGAATCAAGATCAACGAATACCAAAACGTCTCAAAGTCGAAAATTTGTATCTACTTCCTTCTAATATTCGACTCTCTGGAGCAGAGATTGAGTTAGCTACTAAATTAGGGCGTGAGACAAGATTGCGTGAAGCATTAGCACCAATAATGGATGACTTTGATCACATAATCATAGATACTCCTCCATCTCTAGGTTTATTGACAATAAATGCATTAGCAGCAGCAAATTGGATTCTTGTTCCAGTTCAAGCAGAATACTATGCATTGGAAGGAATGAGTCAGTTGATGAATTCTATTCGTTTAATCCAGAGAAGAGTAAATAATCATCTGAAATTATTTGGAATTGCAGTTACAATGTACACCCCACGTTCAAAATTATCTCAATTTGTTGAATCAGAAGTAAGGAAGCATTTCGGAGAAGATGTATTTCAAACTGTAATTCCCAGGTTGATGTCTATTGCTGAGGCACCTAAAGATGGAGCTCCTGTTGTATTACTAAAGAATCCAACTAAAGGAAATAAGGGAAGTAAACAATACTGGGCATTAGCCAAAGAATCTCATCTAAGAATAATGAAAAGAAGAGCGGAATTCGGAATTAATCCTGAGTCAGTACTTCGAAGAGAAGCAATTGAACAAGGTGACCCTGAACATATCTGGGATGATACTGGTAATTGACCAAATTCTAAATGAATGGCATTTTTACGAAATTTTCACCGTTATACCTATGTTCGTGAAGGTCTGTTTTGAATCATGGGTTCACCTGACATGACATCAGTTTCAGTTTCATTCGAAGTTCGAAGACGCCTCAATTCCTTAAGAGCAATGGAAGGTCTGAAAAGTATTGACGATCTTCTAAAATCAGTTTTGAAGGAATACCGATTAAATAGATTGAAAGAAGAACATGATTCGTTGAGATTGCGGATTTCAAATTTAGACGAAACAGATATTGATGCTACAATAACTGCTTTGGGTTTATTGAGTGATTAATGTGCGTGGACAACCAAGAGTAATCAGAATAAATGGAACTACCATCCTTAGAGGTCTCTTTTTTCCGAATAGTGATGAAGAAACTCTACTTCATCTAGCTGCATGTGAAAGAATCGAATTACATTCGACAACCAAGGATTGGAATTTTGTTCTAAAAGGCCTGATGGAAATAAGTAGAAGAGACGGTAGTCAACCAATGACTGGTACTGATTTAAACAATCTTAGAATAATTTTACCAGTAAATTTCACTTGATTTGAAATCATTTACTATTTTTTTCAAGCCACTCGTGTCCATACCAGCGCCATTGATCCATCGTCCAGCCATCCGGCAATCCACCTTCGGGTAAAGGAGGAGCCTCTGATGGAGCAGACTGNTTGGGCTGANCNTGTTCATCAGNAGATGAAGAGGAGTCTTGATCGGAGTTCTGATAAACTTGCCAGCCTTCTTGGCCGGATTCCCAATTTCCAGTACCATCATCTACATCTGATGTTTCATCATCAGTATCATCAACACTTGGTTCAACATCAATTGAATCTCTTTGTTTACCTTGTTCTGGTTCATCGATTAAATCCATTGAACTGTCTTCTTCTGAGGTTTCACTTAGATCAAGTAATGACGCAACATCATCATCCCACTTTTCATCTTCAATAATTCCACCAAATTGTTCTACGGAACCAGTTTCAATCTCTTTGGTTGCTCCACGTCGAGTATATTTCTCTTCAACTGTCTCAGACTTCTTGCCTACCTTTCGTCCGATTATAGAAAGGACACCAATAGCTAGTAACATGACTAATGCAATACCAGCACCAATTGGAGCAAAGGAAATTAATTGAGCTGCTAAATCAACCTCTTCCTCCTGATTTATATCTTGAATTGGAGTAGGATCCACAACTATCAACGAGAGACATACGGAATCATTTTCATTTCTTTCACAATAATCATCTATTGTTTGAATATTAAATTCACTATCGTCATAATCAGAATTAGAGCCCCAACAATCTCTATCTTCATCCAACCATTCTGTAGAGTTACCAACTAACGAATTAGGGCAATTAGTTGCATCCCAATATGCTTCAGATTCGTCTGCATAACCATCATCATCAGTATCTGGACAACCATATGTAGAAACAGTCTGAACTTTGTCTTCTACGGGGTTATAAAGTAAATATCGAGTGCTAGTTCCAGCTTCATTGGTACATCCATCACCCCTAAATCCCAGTTGTGCATCTCCGTATCCATCGCCATCAGTATCCATCCATTGGGTAGGTTCAGAAGGAAATGCATCCCCTTCATCAGACCAGCCATCTCCGTCTAAATCTGGACATCCTAATCTGTCCTCAGTAGAAGATCCGCTAACATCTGGACAAGCATCTGGGTCAGTTCCCTCTAAATTGTCTCCGAAGCCATCACCATCCGAATCAGCCCATTGAGATGAATCGTCTGGAAAACTATCACCATCTTGACCGTAAATTGCATCACCATAACCATCTCCATCGGTATCTTGGTGTTGATCTGGATTGGAAGGGAATAAATCAGGGTTATTTCCTTGAGCATTGTCTCCGAATCCATCTTGATCACCATCTTCCCATTGAGTGGAGTCATCTGGGAAACTATCTGATTGATTTCCTGATTGTGAATCACCATAACCATCTCCGTCTCTATCTGAGGTCTGAGAAGAATCCTGTGGAAATGCATCAAGAGAATCAACTACATTGTCGCCATCGCTATCAATGTCAAATAACAAAACATCGCTTGAACTAGCAAATGACATTAGTACTACTAATGATGTCCCTTCGCCGTCTAAAATTCCTACAATCTCTCCATTTCCTTGCGATAAAGCTTGAACTTGAACACTAGATGAACGATTAATAATATGAAATAAACCATTGGAACCTGCCAGAGAAATTGTGTCTACACCTGAATCATATATTCCAATCAATTCAGTAGGAGGACTAGGGGTGAAAGAAACTAACGTTGTCCAATTTGATGATTCATAAACTAAGTATTGGCCATCTTTGGTAACTGTGTGTAATTGACCATTTGAATCTCCCATAATGGAGGTTACTTCCGCATTTGGTTCTGATAGAACTCCAATCAAAGTTCCATCATTAGCATGCACCCTTAGAGTTCTGTCCTTTCCACCAGTAACAACATTTCCTTGAGGAGTTACTTCAACAGATGATATGCCGATACTATGTGCAGTAGTTTCTGCTCCTGTGGATACGCCGTCACTATATTCAATAGCATTTTTAGAAGAACGATCTGATAGCCAAAGATCTCCACCCGGATCAAAGTCTAATGAATCTACAGGACCTCGAGAAATAGAGTAAATTATTGCCTCAAAAATAGTAGAATATATGACAGCACCACCTTGATGACCAACAGCAATTAATCCATCTGCTGAACTATAAGCCATAGAAAGTGCTGTAACATTCAAGATTCCTGTCCAAAGAATTTGGCCTGCTTGATTACCAGTTACTTTCATTGCAGTAATATTTCCAGTTTCATTTACAATAGCAACATCTCCGTTCCCAAGATTAGCCCAGCCAATTGATGAACCTGAAAGTGTATCTACATCTTCAGCAAACCCAAGATCACCTGCTGCACCATCAACAGAAGGAATTGTGATTGAAATAAACAAAATCGCGACGGTTAAAATGCACTTAGACCAATCGCGCATGGACATCGAAGGCATCCCCCGGCTATGAATCCGGCGGACTAATGGACAAATTACTCTTCTTCAGAAGGTAGTACCTTCATCACCTTAACAGGTCGAATAGAACTAGTCTTTGTATTCTCATCATCACCTACTGGTTGTAGGGTTCTTACTGGTTTTATTGATGCTGTTTCTTCGGTTGAAGTAGGTGTAAGTAGACGTCTATCTGACGCCGGGACTAACTTTGCTAGATTATTTTCATCCATCTCTGGCTCAACTGATTCAGGTTCAGGCTGAATTGTTTTACGGACAGGCGGACCCTTTACCTGAGGTGATGCTACTGGTTTTCGTACCATTCGACCTCCTCCTGGAGGTCCTTTTACAGGAGGTGATTTGACTGATGGTCCTCCACTTCTGATCATTTTTCCTCCACCTGGAGGTACTGATGCTGATTCTTCAGAAACTATCATTGTATCTTCCTGTTGTTCTTCATCTGATTCTTCTGTTGATTCTAATTCCGAATCATTTGGTTGTATTGGTTTAACGACAGATTTGGACCCCAAGAATCCAGGAGTATCTGCTTGAGGTGCACCCAAAGGAGCAGCCGTTCCTCCAATTGGTGCTCTAGCAGGAGCCAGAGGGGCTGATTGACCAAGCGGACGAGCCCCAAGAGTGGTGGAAATTCCATCTTTCTGAGCAGCGGCAGCACCAAGTGCGGTCATTGGACGTGATTGTCCAATCGGTGAGCGAACAGGTGCTGCTAAACCTCCTCCTAATGGCATTGATTGTCCAGGAACATTGAGCCCTGTCATCGCTGCTGCTCCAAGGGTTGCGGATTGACTTCCAAGAGCTTGATTCTGACTGCCTAGTCCAAGGGTTCCGGCTGCTCCAGCAGGTGTTTGTGAACGTGCTGTTCCTAATGCTCCCATCCATGCTTCTCTCTTGGCAAGAAGAGCATCTTGTTCAGATGCCTCTTCTTTGGACTCTAACTGAGCAACCAGTGCTTCTCTTTCTAGATCTTCATCAGAAATCAAATCCTTTTCAATATCTTTCCTTAATCTATCTTCAGCTAATTGCTTAAATTCATCAGAACGAGCTTCGAGAGTTGCTAATCTCTCCTTAATTTCTTGACGTTTGACGGCTAATGCAGCTTCAATTTCAGCACGCATTTCCGCTTCTCTTCGTCTAACCTCAATAAGAGCCTTATTTCTCATTATTTCCTCACGCTTCGACATCTGGCGCTCTAATTGTTCGACGACTTCACGCTCTTTCCGTTCTCTGAACTCGCCCAAACGTTGTTCCATTTCAACTTCTAGATCTAGAGCAGTCTCTTGTCTGACTAAGTCTAATGAGGTCTCTAATGAAATCCTTTCATTTCTAAGACGGGCATCGATTTCAGCCATTATTTGTCGTTTTGTTGCTTCTTCTCTGGTTGAATACTCAGCTTCGATTTGCTCAACCCAATTAGCTCTCCGAGTTTCATGATCTGCTTCCATTTCATTTCTTAATTCATTTTCACGATCGTGACGGAAGCGAGCAAGTTGACTACCAATTTCAGCTTCTCTTTGAAGACGATAAGTTTCGAATTGATGTTCAATTCTACGATCTAATTCACTCTCAATCTGTCTAGTCAATCCCGCCTCAATATCGTCTACAGCTTGTTGGAAACTTATATCGAAACGGTCACGAAGTCTTTGTTTTCTTTCGGATAGCCTACCAGAATATTCTGTCTCTAGAGTCTTTAGAACGCTGGATCGAAGTTCTTCTCTCTTTCGAGCTACCGCTAATTCTAAATCTTCTTGCATGCGATTTTCTAATCTCTGGGTTTCTGAAACAAGACGTTGTTCTAATTCTGATTGGATATCCTTAGCCACATCTTCTTCCATTCGAAGAGCTCTTCGCTCGTATTCAGCACGTAGTCTAGTCTCACGATCTTTTAATCTCTGCTGAAGTTGTTGCTCAAGACGATTTCGCAAAGCACCACGAATCTGTATTTCTCTCTCAGCCAATCTTTCATCTAGGCCCTCTTGGATTCGTAGTTTCTGTAATTCTTCTTCTTTACCCAACTGCTGTTCCATATCTAATCGAAGTTCAGATTCTAAATCTCTAACTTGACGTTGAAATGCTTGTTCTGCTTCAATTTCCATTCTTTCAGACAAAAATGCTTGCCTACGAGTAAATTCTTCGTCCATATCTTGACGGAGTCTATCTCGTATTTCCTGCTGAGAAACCTTGATCCTTCGCTCTTTTTCTAATGATAGCATTTCTTTGAGTTGGGTTTCCTCTCTTTCAAGACGTAGCATTAATTCTTGTTTCAGGACTGATTCTTCTCTCTCAAGGACTTGTTGTTCTATTCTTGATAATTCGTCTTCCAAATCAGAGCGCAAGGAATCTTCTAAAGTTCTATATTCCTCATCGTGAATTATTTCATTCGCTTTTCGCATTGCGCTTCTCATGTTAGCCAATCTTTCAGATTGTTCTACAAGACGTAGTCTTCTTTCACGGTCCATTCGTGAACGTAATTCTGATTCTTTATCTAAGGATTGTATGGCTTTCTCTGTACCCTCAAATGAATCAGAAAAGTTGCCAACGATGCTACCTCGTAAATCAGCCAAGGATGGCTTGACAGCCCCTTGACTCTCAAAGGTCTCCGACACTTCATCTGTAGCCATGGGTACCCATCCCCGAACATCATGGGTACTCTAATGGTAATTAATATCCACAGTTCCTAACATTCTTGAGAGGGCGATTTTCGAGAAAATCAATAGAAACGGATCAAAAGCTAATTTTGAAAATTTCCATACAAGCGGGACAGCGCAATTTTCTCTCACCAGGACGCTGTGTAATTCTGAGTCCTCTATCACAAGCAGGACATTCAATTTCTACCTTGATAATTTTCTTCGAAAGTGTGAATTCATGTTTACAATTTGAACAACGAATATCCGCTGGTCTTGTATCAACTCCTGCAACTAAAACATGCCTACAAGATGGACAAGTGACCTTTTCTTTCATCCATGCTTCTCTGGTTGGAAAATGTTCAACTTTTACCTGAGCGGAACAAGTAACACAATCTAGGATCCCCAAATCATCTGGAAGAAGCGAGTTACACTGGGGGCAATGTGCAGGCGGAGGAGAAACTCGACTCTCTACCTCGTAAGGTACCGGTTCATCCTCGCTCATGCTCTGTCCTCCCTATTGTCTCAATATAGGCATATTTCAAAGAGTCGATTGAATTTCTTCGTTTCTACCCAAGAGAATTTTAATTGAAGTTACAGCCTCTTTGAACACCTCAGAAAAAATTTCAACAACAGTTCTAACTCTTTCAATTCCAGTTCCTGCAACCCACATTCCGTTTAGAATTACCATAAACGCACTGGCTTCATGAAGTAAAACTCCTACAGCAATTGAAAGCTCTACACCCAGCAGTACGCAGACAACCAAGGTGATTGTCAATAGGACACTAAGAAGAATATTTAATTGAACAATTCTACGTGCAGATCTTGCTAACTTTGTTAATTCAACTACAGCTCTTGGATCGTCACTAGGAATCAAAACATCAGCCGCATCGAGGTTAATTTGGTCACCTGATCCTACTGCAACCCCAACATCTGCAACAGCAAGTGCTCCCGAATCATTGAATCCATCTCCAGCCATTAATGTCCTTCTTGACATTGAACGTTTCTCGACATAAGATGCTTTTTCTTCAGGAGAAACATTACCAGTACATTGATTTGCACGGATACCGAGACTTTCTCCAAACGATTCTACTGCTTTCTGCTCATCTCCAGATAAAATTTGAACCTCAATCCCAGTATTTTGTAGTGAGGTTACCAATTCCATAGCACCATCTCTAGCATCATCATGAATAAAACGAAAGAGAGCAACTGCTACTCCTTCTTCAGACAATAAAGATACTCCATGGCCTGCCTCTCTAGCAATTTCCAATTCGTTGGACAACTCTGTTGGAATTTCAATTCCAGACTCTTCTAACCAATCTGCCCTTCCGATTCGAACTTCTTTGCCCCTCAATTTTCCAATGACTCCTGCCTCTCCATCTTGAATTGAGGAAATATTCATTGGAATCTGTTTTGCTTCTAGCGAATTGATAATAACATCTGCGTAAGGATGATTTGATCTTACTTCAAGACCTGCGGCTAATCTTGAAACTCTCGCTCTATCTTTACCAACTGCTGTTGAAACACTATGTAGCCTAGGACGCCCGGAAGTGAGTGTACCAGTTTTATCTAAAAATGCTAAATTTACTCTGGCAGCCTTTTCTAAAACATCTCCACCTCTTGCAATAATTCCTTTTGAAGAGGCATGAGTCAAAGCTACTGCATGAGGTATTGGTGAAGCAAGAAGTAAAGCGCATGGACAAGAAACAACCCATAACAAAAGAGTCGTCAGAAGTGCCTGTTCAGATTGACCATAGGATATCAGTCCAATCACTGGTGAAAAAATGAAAACGATTGGAACCCACCATTCAGTAAACGTTGAAATGGTTGAATGAACGGATGGAGGACGTTCTTTGAAAGTATGAACCATATCAATTAGTCCGGCCAATCTAGTATCATCCTCGATAGCAATTGTTTCAACAATTACTGGTCCTCTGGTTAATGTCAAACCTGCTTCGATTATAGTACCTGAAGAAACTTCAACTGGAAGTGATTCACCAGTTAATGGAGCTCTATCTAAATGTCCTGTTCCCTCAATTATTCTTCCATCTATTGGAACAATTTCTCCACTTCGAATTTCTATTTTATCACCTATCTGTAGTGTTGGAATAGGAACCATCTTGGAAGAGGGAGTAGATAATTGAGGAATAGAGGAATTCTGAAGCATATTCGATGGACTGAATGAAGAAATAGTATCTCCAAATTTTACCTTTTTATCTTGAATTAATCTAGCTTCTTGTGGTAATCTATCCAGTCCTCCTTGCATAGATTTTCTAGCCTTTACAATAGCATGTTCTTCAAGATGGGATGCAAAGGCTACGAGTCCTACAACCATTAACGCCTCTGAATATTCTTGGAGAACCATAGCACCGATTACTGCAGAAGTTGTGAGGATTTGAAAAGAAAAAATCCCATTTCTTAGACCGTTCATTGCTTCCATAAACATTGGCCAGCCAATCAATAAGACAGATAAAAATGCAATAATTTGTGAAATCATCACTAGTTCATTTGATTCCAATAACAAAATTGTTGCCAAAATGGGAAGAGTGGTTATTGCTCCTAGGAGTCGCCATTGATCTGGACGTAGATTATTCCCTTCGCTGATTGATAAAACTGGTTCAATCCCAATAATCTCAAAAAGTCCTTGTCTTAACTCATCGCTCATTTCAAAATTAGGCTTTGAAACTCGCTTGATCTGAATTTGTCCATCAATCATTTGAATATCTAATATTTCTGGAACATTCTGAATTTCTCTTCTGAGTGTTCGTCGATCTATCATTCGATTATCTTCTATCATTTTCGGAGTAACACCTTGTATTGTTTCCCATAGTCTGTTAGGGGGGAATCCAATACCATCTAATATTCTAGAAAGCCTAGATACAGTAACCAGCGACAAATCAATTCCTACTGTTATTGTACCTTCCATTACAGAAACATCGCATGACTNTACTCCGTCCATTCTAGATATGGCTTGATTTGCCTTCGTAGCACAATCTGGACAATCCATACCCAAAATTTCCCATGTATAGAATTGAATTTCAGATGCAACCATCACCATTTCATCTTGACTTGCTTTACTTTGGGCTATGGCTAAACGACGGTTTTGTTTCTCATTTCTTGATTTTTTTATTGATTNTNCCTTTGANGCTGCAGAATTTGNNGTTGATTTCAACATAGNAATTATTTTTNTNAATAACGATTTTACTGAATCAACCATAGATGAAAATACAGANGATATCTGTCTCTTGGAAATAGAAGGAGGAATCTCTGCATCTAACACTTCTTGAGAGGATAATGGATTCTTGGATGATGATTTAACAGGCTCATCCATGTCTTCGACAAGTAATATGTCGCCATCAGAATCGTCCATTACTCTGTCCGAAGGAATGCTCTCCCTTAACATCTATACCGCGGTTGATTCAAAGCAGCCGGCATCCAAGAAGGACCATGGGAGACCGGGGAAGAAGCGCCCTTACCAGTGGCAAGAGGCCAAAAATGCTCATCTGTGATATTGATGGGACTTTGACCGANGAAAATTATACATTNCATCCTGGAATCCCTNTTGCTTTCCGAAAATTGGAAGAAATNGGAATTCCTGTNGCATTAGCTACTGGAAATGTAAGACCTGTAGCATGGACACTGGCACGACACCTTGGCATTACAGGTCCCATAATTTGCGAAAATGGGGGAGTTGTTTGGGATTGGACCAGAGATGAAGAAGTATACCGATTGGTGCATGGAGAAAGAGCGAGAAACGCTTGTGAATGGTTGGCTAGTCAAATCGAAGGATTAGATCCGGAAGGAATTTTATCAAATGCTTGGAGAGAATCTGAATGGTGTCTCTACACACAAGAGGATTACGATCAAATTGTAAATCTAATATCTAATTCAGAATGGAATGATTTAGAAGTTGTTCGCACTGGATTTGCGATTCATATCAATGAACCTGGATTGAATAAAGGGAATGGAATAGAATTTGCCTTAGGAAAAATTGGAATCGATCCAAAGGATTGTATTGGAGTAGGAGATTCCCCTAATGATTTACCTATGTTCGAAACTGTAGGATGGTCTGTTGCCGTAGGTTCTGCATTTCCTGAAGTAAAAAATGCTGCAAGTGCGGTTGCGCATGATTCTCTAGTTGGAGGGCATGCTGTAGTAGCATTAATTGAAGAAATATTAGAATTAGAAGAGTGAAATCATGAGGTCGGATCATCTCCCTTTTCCTATGCCAGAACGTTCTCATTCATTGATTCAAGAATGGAGAAATCTTTCGTTCATGCACTGGGAAGTAGACCCTGATAAATTATCAAAACATATCCCTAAAGGACTAGAGATTGATACCTACAACGGAAAAGCGTATGTTGGAACAATTCCGTTCATCATGAAAAATGTACGACCAAGGTTCACATTTCCCGTTCCTGGAATCTCAACGTTTCCTGAATTTAATGTTAGAACATATGTAAAGAAAAATGGCAAGGGTGGAGTTCTGTTTCTCACTCTAGAAGCACAAAGTCGAATCACATGTGCATATGCTCCTAGAGCGTATGGATTGCCATATCAGTACGCAAAAGGGAAGATGAAAGTGCAAGGTAATACCCACAGATGGGAAACAAAACGAATCAATGGTACACATGGCTTTTCTGGATTTTGTAGCCCTATTGGCCCTGAACAAACTGCTCAATCTGATTCGCTAGAAGAATTTCTCTTTGAGAGATATTCATTGTATATGGAACACAAAGGAAATCTCTGTATTGCACACACTCAGCACGATCCTTGGATTTTTCAAGATGCAGAAGCAACTATTCTAGAGAACGATTTAACGAAATCATTCAATCTAGGAATTGATAATTTACTAAATCCGGATCTCATTCATATTTCGAAAGGAGTATTTGTTCATGCCTGGACAAACGAGGTGATTCCTAGATGAGGTTAGGAAAAGAAAGAGATGTACTACTCCTGGATGGTAATTGCGGACTATGTCATAGGTTGGCTATATTTATTGATAAAAGAAAATTACCTCATACAGATATTGCGTTTAGGCCAATAGAATCACAAGACGGACAAAATTTGATTTCTACTTTCCCAATTAGTCAGCAAAATGTTGACTCTGTATATCTAGTAAGAAATGAGAAATCATATATTCGTTCTGCTGCAGGTATCCGTGTACTTCTGTATATGAAATGGTACTGGAGAATTTGGTATCCATTAGTCTGGTTAATTCCTCTTCCATTGAGAGATATAGTGTACCGAATCATCGCATCAAACCGTCACAGAATATTTGAGAAACCAAATGTTTGTTCATTTCGAATCGACTAACATTGATAATACTTGAATTAATTACTTTCTTTGGGAGATTTCTTCTCGTAACGATTCGACAAATGACTCTATCTCGATACCATTTACTTGTTCTCTATCTGGACCAAGGTATGAAACCGTTGAATTTGACGCTTCTTCATCTCCAAGTATCAACAAATATGCAGGCCTCATTGCCCTATGAGTTCTCAATTTCTTACCTATGGTATCGTCTCCTGTATCCATTTCTACACGTATTCCAACTTCGGATAACCTACTGTTAATCTCTTCGGCATAAGCAATATGTTTCTCAGAAATTGTCAAGATATGTACTTGAGTTGGGGATAACCAAGTTGGGAACATCCCTCCAAAGTGCTCAATCAGAACACCACAAAATCGTTCCATAGATCCAAATGGTGCNCNNTGNATCATTACTGGNCNATGNTTTTCACCATCTGAACCAGTGTATGTCAAATCAAATCTTTCAGGTAGGTTGTAATCAACTTGTACAGTACCNAATTGCCATTCTCTTCCTAAAACATCCTTCACAACAAAATCAATCTTAGGTCCATAAAATGCTGCTTCACCAGGTTCTTCGCTAAACTCAACACCCAATGATGATGCAGCATTTCGNCAAGCTGCTTCTGCTTTGTCCCAGAGGGTTGAATCGCCTACATATTTGTCCGAATCAGGGTCTCGAAGTCCAACTCTAACACGATAGTCATCCATTCCTAAAGTACCAAAAATCACCTTTACTAATTCTATACAACCAAGAACTTCTTGTTCAATTTGATCTTCAGTCACAAATAAATGTGCATCGTCTTGAGTGAAACCACGAACTCGTGTCATTCCAGAAATTTCACCTGACTGTTCCCAACGATATACTGTTCCAAACTCAGCTAATCGTAATGGTAAATCACGGTAAGAACGTTGCTGGCTTGAATAGATTCGGATATGGTAAGGGCAGTTCATCGGCTTGAGCAAGTACCCATCTATCTCTCCCTCAGACATCAAATTAGACAATTCGCTGCATGAACATCCTTCATCCGAAAGGCGATGTAATGTATCACGTTCAATAATCGGGGGATATTGACTATCTTGATAGTATGGAAAATGGCCTGATGTTCGAAAAAGATCTAGTTTTCCGATATGTGGAGTGTACACTTGTTGATACCCTTGACGATTCAAATGCTCTGAAATAAAGTNTTGAAGTTCATTCCTAACAATGGTTCCTCTTGGCGTCCAAAGGATAAGTCCTTGTCCAACCATTTCATCAATATGGAATAATTGAAGATCTTTTCCTAATTTTCTATGATCACGTTTTGCAGCTTCGCGCAATAACGTTTCTCGTGCTTGAAGGTCTTCCTTCGAGGAATAACACATACCGTAGATTCTTACTAATGTCTCTCTGGATGAATCTGCCCTCCAAAAGGCTGTACTGACATTGGTCAATTTAAACCATCTAAGGTGGGATGTAGAAGGTACATGAGGGCCCCTGCATAAATCAACAAAATCACCTTGACGGTAAACAGAAGAACCACTTCCTTCACCAATTTTTTCATCCATAATTTCTATTTTGAATTGGTTATCTGCAAACATTTGACGTAATGTTTCAATATCATATTCTTCCCTTTCAATTTTGATATTTTGTTTTACTAATTCTTTCATTCTTTTCTCAATTGAACGTAATTGTTCTTCGCTAGGAGCAGGCATATGAAAATCATAGTAGAATCCATTTTCAATAGGAGGTCCAATCGTTGGCTTTGCGTTGGGAAAAAACTCCAGAACTGCCTGAGCCAGAAGATGTGCGCAAGAATGTCGTAAAATGTAGAGGCCCTCGTCNGAAGAATNAAGAATTGGCAGAACAGTACAATCTGAATGAATTTCATGGGATAAATCTACTTGCACACCATCAACAGTCGCAGCAACAGCACCAGACTTTTTACCGTGAACATTTCTAATNATTTCTCCAACTGAAATTCCCGTTACATATTCATGGGAGGAGTCGAGGCCNACATCGACTGTAAGCNTAGTCATGGCCCCACCTTGTCCTCTGGTTCAATTCGTGCATCAAGAAAGATTCCCTAATTTATTCACCAATCCATACCTTCTGTTCGATCTACATCAGAAGCACGANCTGGTGCTGAATTATCCCATTCATCTTGAAAATCAGACATGAAATCGTCTGCGTCTACTGGATTAAATTCAGGTTCTTTTGGAATCTCTGGAGTTTCAAATTCTTCTTCGACAGATTCTGTAACAACAACAGACTCATCAAATTCTATGTTTGATTCTAAATCCGTAGATGATTCTCCTACTGATTGTATATCATTTGTAATTTCAGATAGATCTGCAACTTGAAATGTTGATTCGTGATCTTCTTGTTCAGAAATCATATCATCCAAAGGAGGGGCGGGAGGTGAATCTGTTGGAGGACCTGGAGGAGAACCACTCATTGGAGGACCCGGAGGAGGACCACCCATTGGAGGACCCGGAGGAGGACCACCCATTGGAGGACCCATCAGCAGGAGGACCACCCATTGGAGGACCCATCATCGGAGGACCCGCAGGAGGACCGCCCATTGGAGGACCCATCATCGGAGGACCNGCAGGAGGGCCACCCATTGGAGGNGCTTGAGGTGCTTCTACTGGAGTGAGACTAGGAGGCGGAGCAATTGCCGGATTATGTGCTGGTACTTCTTCAGTAACATCTGCAACCCCTACTTCAAATGCAGAATTTAGGGGGGAAGATTCAGATTCAACTGGAGAGGATGCTAATTCTTCTCGGGCATCTTCCATATCTGCTAATGTCTGTGCAAATGCATCTTCAATGGACATGGCGATACTGTCGTCCCCGTCCGACATAATACATCGGAGCATTAACTTCGTCTTCAATCCAACCCCTAGGTTCTATTCTTCTTCAGAGTGAAAATCGGATGGTGGTTGAAGATCTAATAGGAAACTGGTAACCGTGAATACAATTCCAAGACATAATACAAATTCCCATGCCGCAGCAATCTCCAGTGCAGGGTATTCTCGAGAAGTACAAAATTCCATCATATCTGTAGGAGACGAATTCCAATTATCCCAATCAAAATCTTCGGTCCAAACTGATGCTTGGTTCGATAGCATCTGCCATAATCCAATAATGGCTGCTGCAGAAGGTGTAAGCCTTGCAACGAGAATTTTTCGAAGAGTTGGGCTTCCCCAATGTATCCTAGCCGTTACTATGCACGCCATTACACACCACATAATTCCCAATCTAAAGATGGTGATTGCATAGGTTCCATGCATATATCCATCAACATCCCAAGGAGTTTGCCCTACCATGTAGGTACAATATGCTGCTACCATTCCGGGTAACAATGCAGCATGATTGATTATCTGCCATACAAAATGTGCACCTTTTTCGAACAGTCGCTCACGATTAAATAACTGAATTTCAATCATTATCCAAACTACAGTTACAGTTGTAAGAAATGTACCAAAAGAAAACATGGTATCTCCTGGCTCAAATAAATCAAAATCAGAAATAAATGGCATAAATGGTTTGCAACCACTGGCTACCCACGCAATATAACAAAGAATCATCCAACCTAGCGTAATTCCTGTGAACAATAAGATGGACAATCGACGACGTTGCCAATCCTCCATGAATATGGTCTAGAATCAATAGAATATGATTTTCTCGGTGAGATTCCTAGGAATAAAGCGAGGCTTGATGTTGTAGTCCTTTGTGAGATTAGATATGGAACGGCGAATTGGCATTATTGTCAATCCAGATGCTGGTCTTGGTGGTCGTCTAGCTCTGAAAGGATCGGATGGTATGGCTGAAATTGCCAGGGCAAAGGGTGCTGAAGATCGGGCTGGTCCTAGGATGTATGAAGCATTTGAACATCTATTTTCAATTATTGAACTGTCTTTAGTCCCTTGGGATAATGTTCATTGGCTCTTACCTAAAGGAAGAATGGGTGATTCATGGATTCCTGAAAAAATGAAGATTAATGGGAAATGGACCAATATTTCCGATACACCAAATGCAACAACTGCTGAGGATACAATNAATGTNGTAAATTCAATGATTGAACAAAATGTGGAGATTATTCTCTACGCTGGTGGAGATGGAACTACCAGAGATATTATCGGTGCATTAGAGAATATCGATTCTGCATCCACACCTATTCTTGGAATTCCTGCGGGAGTAAAAATGCACAGTGGAAGTTTTGCGGCTTCCCCTCGAGCGGCTGCAGAAGCCTTCGCAGCTTGGTTTTCAGGTGACTTGTTAATTGCTCAAACTGAGGTAATGGACCTTGATGAAACACTGTATAGAGAAGGTGAATGGGTTGTCAAAATGTATGCTGAAGCAATGAGCCCAGGAAGTCCTAGATGGATGCAGGGGTCTAAACAACGTATTGAACGAGTNTCAGAAGTTGAAATCCTAGAATCCTTAGGTGACCATCTTCGTGAGACAATAGAAGATGACCCTGAATTACTAGTCATTTGGGGAAGTGGAGGAACATTACGAACATTGGGGGAATCAATCGGCTTCACGATTACAGTTTTGGGAATTGATGTTACCCTTGGAAATGAAAATATTGGTACAGACCTTGATGAGAATCAACTAATCAATACAATCAATGAACATAAAGATCGATTCAAAGATAATGCTAGAATCCTAACGCTTCTTTCCCCAATGGGAGGACAAGGCTTTCTAATCGGAAGAGGTAACCTTCAGTTATCTCCTACAGTCATCCGTTCAATTGGAATTGAGAATATTCTGGCAATAGTAACTCCTGCTAAATTGGCAACATTGAATACACTTAGAATAGATACAGGAGACATTAATCTGGATCAAAAATTTCAAGAAAAAAAATACATGAAAGCACTGCAAGGATATCGAACTACCAGATTAATTCGAATTTCAGCAGAGTGATAATCGCGACAATGTTCAACATGTCATACTCTCTGTGAGGTCCATGGACATGCGCCGAACCTCACTCACCCTTGTGCTGCTAATGGTCTTTTCAACCACATTATCGATGGTGGAAACTACTCATTTTTCACCATTAGTTGATGAAAATTCTGAAACATCTGCTAGAAATGGCGCGACTGCATGGCTTCAAGATAGAGCGGATACTTTAGGCAATGCTGGTTCTCATTCCAGTATTGAACAAGCACCAGATGGGACTTTGTGGGTTGCTCATTCCAAAGATGGAGATCTATGGGTTACCAACGATGCTGCAGGGTATTGGAACAGTGAACAAATCTATTCTTTCGGCTCAACTGGTAGATTAGCAAATCTACAAATTGATTCCTCAGGAAACCCTAGAATCGCCCATTTTGATGCATCAGAACATATTATTCGAATTTCAAGGTATGATGGATCATCATGGTCAACTTCGACTGTAGCTCCTGGCGAAGATACTGGAAATGAAGGACCATATGATAACAATGAAGGCCGTATTGGATTCAAAATCGATCCTAATGGAGGTGAACACTTCACTTATCTGACTGGAGGAGACGATTTAGCATATTCATCATTTGTCAATAATCAATGGACTACGGAAATAATAGATGACGGTGATGGAGAAGCAGAAGAGTATTCAGGAAATTCAAAAATTGGTCGTTGGAGTGATCTACTAATCGATAATTCAGGCACATTGAACGTAGTATACAGTGGATACCAAGTTCAAGCCTCATACAGTCCAATTGATGGAAGCATAGAGAGTGCATGGTATACTGAATTTATTCGTCATGGTACTCTTGCACCAGGAGGATGGACAATTTCGACTGTAGTATCNAATGCCACAGGCGATAATTCTGAATATTATTGGTTAGATGGTGCATATGACTCATTGGGAACCTTACACATTGCTTACCAAAATAATTCAGCAGGCAGTGGATGGTTCTCCCCCACTACACAAAGTGTTTGGATGGCAACTCAAGGTAGCGGATTTTGGAACACTGAAAGAATTCATGATGGGAATTCTGATGGCGATTATATTCGTCTGTTATTTGACTCAAATGATAACAAGAAAATTGCATGGTACAATAATGGGGATAATGATGCTATCCTNATGCGGGAAAATGGAAATGGATACGAAATGATTACAATTGCTGAATCGGGAAGTGTAGGCAGTTATATTGACATGGTATTAGATTCTAATGATGAAGAAATATTTGCATTCTATGATAGCACAGAACAAGATCTGATTGTTGCTGTTCCCGGCCAAGATGAAGATTCAGATGGTGTTGTAGATAGTGTAGACAAATGTCTAGGTTCATCCCCTACCAAACGTATTGATGACCATGGATGCGAATGGACTCAGGGTGAATTAGCTACTCAAACTGATGATTTCGCTTACCTAGAATCGGCTACTACTTCAGATGGTATTCATCAAATGGTGATGTTTGAAGGGTATGAAAAGGGNACTACTAGGTGTGATTTAGAACCTGGAACTAATAATAATGATTCTAATGATTGTAACCTCATTCACTTTTCTTTTGATGGTACTTCAAGCCAAAGAACAACCATTGATGACCAAGCAGAAAGTGGTAGATATGCAGATATTGTGACTCTTGAGGATGATTCATTGGCTGTCTCATATATGCAAATTCTTGAACGAAGTAACTTCAATACAGTTACCTCTTCTGCCGCCAAAGTAGCAATCAAATCTAGTGGAAGCTCAACCTGGACTACAACCACGTTAGAAACTGGAAATAATACCGGATGGTACACAGATATTTCAGCTTCTGAAAATGGAACAATTGGAATGGTCTGGGTTGATCAAGAGACTTCAAGTGTTCGCTTTGCCATGCATGATGGTTCTCAATGGAGTAATCCCGAGACAGTTGCTGTAAATGCTACATTTCCACGAATTGGATTTGTTGGAGATAATCCAATTATCTTCTATCGAGATGTAGATTCTCGTTCTGTTGATTTCGCAACAATGAACGGAAGTAGTTGGGATTCAACTACAATTATCAGTCAATATACTGGATTCTANCGACCAGATATTGCAACGGGTTCTGATGGAACATTGTGGTATGTTGTTCANAGAGGTACAGATGGCAGTGGAGACTCTGACTGTAATTCAATTCACGAATGTACTGTTTTGCTAATTAATTACGACCAGAACGGACTAGGATCNATCACCGATCTAGGTCTNTCGGANATCACAACTGGAGTATATCCTTCTGTAACTGTTGATGATGCAAATCGACCTCACATCGCTTGGTACAATCCGGATGATGCAGGTGTTATTGTTGCTGCTCAAACACCCACTGGATGGCAACAAACATCAATCAGTCATGAGAGAAATGCTGGACGTTATGTTGAAATTGTTACAGATAATACTGGTTGGGAAACGGTATTTTCGTTTGATACAGAAGCGAATGGAACTGTAGTACATCTCACAAGAGAACCTACTGAACAAGATCATGACCTTGTAGCAGACGAGTATGATAATTGTCCAGATACCCCATTCGGAGAAACTGCCGATATTTACGGATGTTCAGAATCTCAAAGAGATGGCGATAATGATGGTGTCTTAGATATCAGTGATCAATGCCCCTACACAAATTCAAATGAAGCATCGGATGTAGATTCTAACGGTTGTGGGGCAAGTCAAAGAGACTCCGATAATGACGGGGTTGTAGATGCAATTGACCAATGTCCAGGTACTCCAACTAACACCGTTGTAGACAATAAAGGATGTGATGAATCAAAGCGAGATTCTGATGAAGATGGAGTAAATGATCTCAGTGACTTATGTCCTAATACTCCGTATTATGATACTGATAAAGTTGATTCAGATGGATGTGCACCTGCTGAGAAAGATACTGATGGAGATGGTGCATTCGATGATTTCGATCGGTTCCCAGAAGATCCAACTCAGATGTATGATTCTGATAATGATGGATTTGGAGATAATGAATCCGGAAACAACGCAGATGATTGCCCATTCGAATTCGGGACATCTACAGGAGATAAATTAGGTTGTCCAGATATGGATGGAGACGGAATCGTAGATGATTTAGATGACGATAAAGATGGGGATGGAACCTCAAATGTTGATGACGTGTTCCCAGATGACAATTCTGAATGGGCTGATACTGATCTTGATGGATTTGGGAATAATATAGATCCTGATGATGATGATGATGGGAAAGCAGATCAAGAAGAAATTGACTGCGGAAGTGACCCTCTAGATTCTGAATCNTTACCTCCTGATGAAGATGGAGATGGTATCTGCGATCTATTAGATACAAATGAAGAAGATTCAAACCAAGGTAACTCACAATCCACAGAAGAAACTAGCGGAGCATTTCCTGTTGTGGCTATTGCAGGGATTGTTGCTGTAATTCTTGTTTTGGGAGGTATTGGTGCTTTCCTGTTCACACGAGGCAGTTCAGAGACAGTGACTGGAGCCTCTATGGCTGCAGCTGAATCTGCTGTATCAACATCTCAACAAGGAGAAATGATACCTACAGACCGTATATGCACAAAATGTGGATCTCCAGGAATTGTTTTCATACCCGCATATCAAAGGCATTTCTGCAGAGCATGTTCACAATATGAATGATCATACTTCCCTACCAAGGGCGGCTCTGATTAATCCGTGGAAAGGTGGGCTTGGTCGATTTGGTCTGCTCTTAAATTCAGGATGATATTGAGTTGCAAAGAAATAAGGATGATTAGACATTTCTATGATTTCCATTCTCTCTCCCTCGGTATCTCTACCTACAAATCGTAAACCTGCGGCTTCTAAATCCTCTACCATATCTGGATTTACCTCATATCGATGTCGATGTCGTTCGTGAATCTCCATTACTCCGTTGTATAANCGATATGCAGCACANTCTGTAGTTTGTAAATTCGTTTGACGACTACCTAAGCGCATGGTACCTCCCATGTGAGTTCTGCTCCCTTCTGGCATGAAAATTACAGTTGGATGTGGTGTATCTTCGTCAAATTCAGTACTATTGGCCCCAGCTAATCCAAGAACATTTCTTGCAAACTCAATTGTGGCAATTTGTAATCCTAAACATACACCAAGATATGGGATATTATTCTCTCTTGCAAATTGTGCAGCAAGGATTTTTCCTTCAATTCCACGATCTCCAAATCCTCCTGGGACAAGTATACCATTAGCACCCTTAACTAAATCCCATGATTTTGAGTAGCTATCCTGTCCTTGATTTGATGGTTCTAAGTCTGATGCCTCTACCCAATCTATATGCAAATTTACTCCTTCAGCAAGAGCGGAATGATTCAATGCTTTGATTACACTAAGATAGGAATCAGAAAGTCCTGTGTATTTTCCAACCATTGCNATATGTACATCTCCACTTAGTTCATCCATCCTNTGAGCAAGATCTGCCCATTCTTCAAGCAGAGGACGTTCTGATGAAATCTCAAGATTTAGACGTTGACAAATCCCTTTTGTTGCACCTTGGTCTTCCAACATCATAGGTACACGGTAAATGTTAGAGACGTCATGAGCACTGAATACTGAAGATTCAGAAACATGACAAAATAGAGAGAGTTTTCTTTTTACTTCCGGTAAAATTGGTTCTGACGATCTACATACTAAGAAATCTGGCTGAATTCCAGATGCCATGAGCTCCTTAACTGAATGTTGTGTAGGCTTTGTCTTTTGTTCACCTACTACTCCAATTACTGGAACAAGACTGACGTGCAAGAAACAGATATTTTCTCGACCTACACGAAATTGAAATTGACGAAGTGCTTCAACGAATGGAGCTGATTCAATATCTCCTACTGTACCACCTAATTCAATTACACAAATATCTGGGGTATCGTCACTTCCATCTGAAGGAGTGTGTGCTATCCGCTCGATTCTATCTTGAATTTCATCGGTAATATGTGGAACTACTTGAACAGTTTTACCCAAATAATCTCCCTTTCTTTCTCTTTCAATAACCGAAGAATATACTTTGCCAGTAGTCAAATTATTATCTCGATTTAATGTAATATCTAGAAATCGTTCATAATTTCCCAAATCAAGATCTACTTCGCCACCATCATCCAAAACAAAAACTTCACCATGTTCAAAGGGACTCATTGTTCCAGCATCAGAATTCAAGTANGGATCTATCTTTATAGCAGTCACACGATATCCAAGTGATTTCATCAAAACTCCAACGCTACTCGCAGTGACTCCTTTACCGATTCCACTAAGAACGCCCCCCGAGACTACGATGTACTTCATACAATCAACGGGGTTTTCAGCCATCCGCGTTGGCCTATGAACGTTGTCAGAATATTGGACGAAAAAACCTCTAAGATTAGTATGAATCATCAAGTATCTAGTCGGATGTCCATGGCCATGGACCGACCAAGTGGACGAGTCCTAGTCACCGGGGCATTAGGTCAAATTGGAACCGAATTGGTAGAAGTATTACGACAAAAACATGGGCATGAGTCTGTGATAGCAACGGATATTCGAAAAGCAGAAGGGTGTCAAATTCTTGATGTCATGAATAAAAGAGAAGTTCATAAATTGGTAAACGAACAAGAAATTACTGAAATCTATCATTTAGCAGCATTACTATCTGCTACTGGAGAAAAAAATCCGGAATTATGTTGGGATATCAATGTAATTGGACTAGAAAATGTGATTACTGCTGCAAAAGAAACCAATGCAAGATTGTTTTCTCCCTCATCTATTGCTGTTTTTGGTCCAGATTGTCCAAATATTGCCCCCCAAATAACACCACTAAATCCCTCAACAGTTTACGGAAGAACAAAGGTAGTTGGAGAACAATTAGCAATAACTTCTGGTATTGATATGAGAGGGATTCGATATCCTGGTCTAATTTCATACAAAGCGCCCGCTGGCGGGGGAACAACAGATTATGCAGTAGAAATTTTTCATCATGCTCTAGAGAATGGACATTACCAATGTTTTGTTCGTGAAGATACNAAATTACCAATGATGTATATGGATGATGCTATTCGTGCCACAGTAGAGTTGATGGATTACCCCTTAGAGAAGTTAAGTGAATCAAGAGGAGGATACAATATCTCTGGATGTTCGTTTACAGTTGGAGAATTGGTAAATAGTATTCAACGACACTTACCTGATTTTGTTTGTACTTATAATCCAGATATTAGACAAACATATGCAGATTCTTGGCCTGATGAAATTGAAGATGACATTGCAAGGAAAGAATGGGGATGGAGTCCGAGGTTCGATCTAGATATGATAGTAGATGAAATGATTACTAATTTAGCAAATTAATCATCATCTTGATTTAATTCTGATTGCCAGTCAGGAGTTTGAGGGTCTTGTTTTGCCCACAATATATCACCAATCCGAAGTACAGAAATCGCTGATTCTGTAGCTCCAATAAGAGCTTGACGTGTTGTTCGAACTGGCTCTAAAATTCCTCGTTCATACATGTCATAGATGCTTCTATCTGTAACATCAAGGCCCAACCAATCATTATCATTTGATGCTTGAGCAGCAGTAATCTCTAGAATTCTATCTAACCCATCTAATCCAGCATTTTCAGACAATGCGCGAGGGATACATTCCATAGCCGCTGCATATGCCTCAATCGCTAATTGTTCACGACCTGGGACAGTGGTAGAGAATGATCTCAACCTTCGAGCAAGAGCGATTTGAATTGCACCTCCTCCCGGAAGAATTGATGAATCTTGTACAAGTCCACAAGCAACCCCGATTGCATCATCAAATGCTCTCATTGTTTCTTCCAGAATAGATTGAGTAGAACCTCTAATTATCACAGTTTGACCTGAACCTACAGAACCATGAATTCGAACATGATCAACTGACTCCCAACTCTCTTCTTTGATTGATTCAAAATCCCCTAAACAATCTGAATCTATTGCTCTAGTATCTCGAATAATACTAGCTCCGCACGCTCTTGCAATTAATTCTAAATCATCTCTTTCAACTCTTCGATAAGTTACTATTCCTGCCTTGCGAAGCATAGGAATTGCATCATCATTGACTCCATCTCGTACAATTAACAAATTAGTTCCTACATCCGCTATTGTTTGTACTCTATCTTGTAATTCCTTCTTTTGACGTTCAATAAATCGTGCCAACATTCCAGGTTCTGTTATTCGAATAGATGCATCAAGAGACAGTTCTTTAGGATCTAAACCCCCATCCAAAATTAATACCTTTCCTGCTGCCAATTTATCAGACGTCTGGGAGTCAAGACGAGTTTTTCGCATTATAATTCCATCAATTCTTTCTGAATCAGAAACTCGTCCACCTCGAATAGTAATTCTCTTGATATCATTAGGATCAATNGATTCACGATTTGAACGCTTGTACGCTATTTTCGCAGCTTCGACTGCTAATTGAGAAAGNCTAGTTCGTGTATCTTCGCTTATTTTTCCTGCCAAACTTGTTTCTACCACTCGAATGAGGTCATCCTCATCGGATGTCCTAGAAATAGATTCAATTTCTGATAGAGCATAATCTAAAGACATTCTATATCCTTTTGTTAGTACAGATGGATGAATCCCTCTATCGATCCAATCTAACGCATTCAACAACAATTCTGCAGTCAATACAATAGCACTTGTNGTTCCGTCATGAGCNTCCGTATCTTGGGTAGTAGATGTGTCTATCAGCATCCTTGCAGTAGGGTGTTCAACCTTTGCAGCTTCCAAAACCGTAACTCCATCATTGGTTACTTGAACATCACCCACATCAGAAATCAACATTTTATCTAAGCCATGAGGGCCTAATGTAGACCTAACCGCATTAGCCAGTGCGAGGGCTGCTTTGACATTATTACGAAATGCAGTGTTTCCTTGCTCTCGCTCAGTATCCTGAAGGATTCTCTCATGCTCCCTACTAGCCATGGACAGACAAGCGACTCGGATGTTCCACTTGAACCCAATGTGCTAACTTGATTTGAGAAATTACACATTTTTACGAATATTGATATATGGTAGGTACTATCGCACATTACAACCCGAGGTTGTATAGTGGTGATTTTGTGAGCGAAGATTGGGAAGAGGGTTTGATTGATCAACTACTTTCTATGTTCAATCAACTTGGAATGGAGATGACAAGAGACCAATTAATGGGTCTAATCAATCAAATTCGAGGCCAATTCGAAGGAATGGGAATTGATATGGAGAAATTAGAGTCAGGAGATATAGCAATAGATGCTCAAGCAAACATGGATGCGTTAGCAAAGGCTATTGGTTCTATGATGAGTAACGGTGGAGAAATAGGTGATCTTCTAGGAACAATGGGATTCAAAGTTGATGTTCAACCAAAAACAGTTACCATTGAAACTCCTTCAAAAAATGAAACTAATGATTCAGAATCTGGAGAAGAGTTAGAGCCAGATGTTCATATTTGGAACACAACAATGCATATTACAATCGATTTAACTCATGATAATGTAGAAAATGATAATTTGGACTTGACTCTGACTGATGGAGGTACTATCTTACAAATTATCAAAGGAAATCAATTACGACCATTTCGCAAGATAGAACTTGAAAGAGTGGCGAAAGAAGTGATTTCATGGGATTTGAACAATGGAATTTTAGATATCGAATTAAGTATTAATGGAAACAATGGAAATATAAAAATTGAATGATGGAGGAATATATAATGAGTGGACCTGTAATTGGAATAGACCTAGGAACGACAAACAGTTGCGTAGCTACCTTAGAAGGTGGGCAGCCAGTAGTGATTGCAAATTCTGAAGGAGCAAGAACTACTCCTAGCGTAGTTGCCTTTACTAAAGAAAATGAAAGATTGGTGGGTGTTACTGCAAAAAGACAAGCAGTAACAAATTCTGAAAAAACCATATTATCAGTAAAAAGAGAAATGGGCACTGATTGGTCGCAAAAAATTGATGATGAAACCTATACGCCTCAGGAAATCTCTGCATTTATTCTACAGAAATTGAAAGCAGATGCTGAAGATTATCTTGGAAGAGAAGTCAAACAAGCAGTAATTACTTGCCCTGCTTATTTCAGTGACGCACAACGAAAAGCGACCAAGGATGCAGGTAGGATTGCAGGACTGGATGTTTTAAGAATCATCAATGAACCTACAGCGGCGGCTCTTGCTTATGGTGTAGACAAAGATGATGATCAAACTATACTAGTCTACGATCTGGGTGGAGGGACATTTGATGTTTCAGTCCTAGAAATTTACCAGGTTGATGGCCAACCACAAATCGAAGTTAAGGCAACATCTGGAGATAATCGTCTAGGTGGAGATGATTTTGATCATAAAATCGTTGACTATCTTGTTTCTGAATTTAAGAAGAATACGGGGATAGATTTGGAAAAGGACTTGCAAGCAATGAGTCGAGTTCGAGAAGCATCTGAAAAAGCAAAGATAGAGTTATCTCAAACTCAATCTGCGAATGTCAATCTACCATTTATCACAATGAGAGATGGACAACCAGAACATCTCGATATTTCGATTACTCGCGCCAAATTCGAAGATTTGGTTTCCGACCTAATTAAACGAACAATGAAGCCAACAAGACAAGCAATGAAAGATGCTGGATTGAATAAAGGAGAGGTTGACAAGGTAATTTTAGTCGGTGGATCCACAAGAATTCCTGCAGTCCAAACTGCTATTGAAAGCGAAGTAGGTAAAGCTCCATTCAAAGGAATCAATCCTGATGAAGCAGTGGCAGTAGGTGCTGCCCTCCAAGCTGGAATTATCGTTGGAGATGAAGGGGTAACCGACGTTTTACTTCTTGATGTAACTCCTCTTACTCTTGGAATCGAAACCTTGGGTGGTGTAACAACCACAATGATAGAACGTAATACAACTATCCCTAGCAAACGTTCAGAAGTTTTTAGCACAGCAGCAGATAATCAACCAGCAGTGGAAATTCACGTCCTTCAAGGTGAAAGAGAGTTTGCTAAAGACAATATTACGCTTGGAATGTTCCATCTTACAGGTATTCCAGCTGCAAGAAGAGGTATTCCTCAAATTGAAGTTACCTTTGATATTGATGCAAATGGAATTGTAAATGTAAGTGCAAAAGATCTAGGAACAGGAAAAGAACAGTCAATTAAGATTGAAAGTCAAACTAGCCTTAGTGAAGAAGAAATCCAAAAGAAGATATCAGAGGCTGAAGAATTTGCAGAGGATGACAAACGAAGGAAAGCTAGGGTCGAGTTACGTAATCAAGCAGATAGTATTGTCTACCAAACTCGTAGAACTATTGAGGAAGCCGAAGATAAATTATCTGAGGATGATTCTGCTCCAGTACTAGCCAAAGTTGACGAATTAGAAGCATTGATTCGTGCAGACGATGCTCCAGTGCCTGACGAAGATTTGGATGAAGCAGCTATTCAATCTAAAGTAAAGGAATTAGAGGAAGCAATGCATTCAATTTCAGCGAAATTGTATGAAGCAGCAGCAGCAGCTATGGAAACTGAATCTGAAGAAAGTGAATCTCAAGAAGATGATGTTGTTGATGCAAATTTCGAAGTAGTTGAAGATGAAGATTAATTCGGAATTGTTCTCGATTATATTTAATCACTGATTTCTTATTATTTTTTGAGAGACAATTAAGTGATTATTTTCAGACGGATTTTCGATTATAATGTTTAAAATCGAATCTATGCCTGCAAAAATTTGTTTGGGATTTTCAGCTCTGATGTTTCTACTCTATTCTGTTAGTTTCATGTTCTTTGGAGAATGTTACGTAACCGGTGGAGAAGTATGTTTTGCTCCTCTAGACAATGGAATAACAGTCGATACTGACCCAGCATTCGGGATGGGAGGGCCTGAGACAGCTTTCAATGGAGTTCTATTCTTTGGAATTTTCATTTCTACAATGCTGATTCTGTTTGAAGGTGCAAGAGGAAAATGGATTATCATGTTACCATCTTCATTGGGCTTAATCTCAATGACTTTTGGTGTTTGGAATTACTGGAATGATGAAAGTATGGCTGGTCCTCTACCAAAATACATGTCGATAATCGTGACACTGATTTACATTGGAGGATATGTATCATTACGAAGTGAGGGGGTTAACGAAGGATTATCCGATTTCAAACCAGGTTTGAAAGTCAAGGACAAGATTGCTATGATTTCTCTGATTTTACTGGTATTAGCTGGCCTATTTTACTCAATTCGCATGATCTTCACACCTAATGATGTCATTGCTGAAGGATTTCCCGCAAATTATGAAGGTAGTCTTAGTACAGCAGCAGGTCTAGGTACTCCTTTACCAACTCAGATATCTGTTACAGGCTCATTGATCCTCGTGTATACTCTATGGTCTGCATTGGTTCTAATGGATGGAGCATCGGGTAAGTGGGCAGTTCTCCATCCATCTGCATTTGCTTTCATCACTGCAACTGCTTCGCTATATATCGGCCTCATTGCGGGTACTGCACGTAACGCTAGTGAGGCTAATCAAATGGATGCTCTGACTGGGGCTGTAGTGATGCTACTGGTTCTAATCAGTTATTTCCGTCTAAAAGGAGAAGGCATGGAAGATGGAATAACTTTCATGGGAAAACCAGTAGAAGATGAGAGTGGGTTTACCAATTCACTACTACTGTTTGCATTAATTACTGGTGCATTATTCACAATAAACGTAGTACTTCTTGGTTCTTAATTTAAATCAACCATGAATAGATTAGTTCGCGAATTTAATCTGATAAACAAGTGTTTATTGTAAATTTAGTTGAGGACAAAACATGCGTAGTGTTAGTGAAATAGTCTCTACCCACACTGTTCGGGAGGGAGGTGGATTCAAGGTTCGTCGTCCTTCTAGGATGAACAGAGTATTGAGTCCATTCTTACTGATTGATGAAATGGGCCCAGTTGATTATGGTCCGGGGGAAGCAGTTGGGGCCCCGTGGCACCCCCATCGTGGGTTCGAAACGGTAACCTATCTTCTAAATGGAAGAATGAAACACGAGGATAGTGCAGGCAACTCTGGAGAGTTAAACCCCGGAGATGTTCAATGGATGACTGCTGGTCGAGGAATTATTCACTCAGAAGAGCCACATGAAGAGTTTAAGAAAACAGGAGGAAAAATGCATGGTTTTCAAATTTGGGTAAATTTACCAGCCAAGAATAAAATGATGGCACCTAGGTATCAAGAAATTTCATCTCAAGAATCTCCTACAATTGAAAAAAACGGTGTATGGGCCCGTGTAATCGCAGGAGAATGTATGGGGGTCTCATCGTCTATTGATACAGTAATCCCAATAACACTAATCCATGTTAAGATGCAGGAAGGGGCTCAACTGATTCAACATTTAGATTCATATTTGAATTCAATGATCTATGTATTTGGTGGTAATATAACTATTCCTAGAGAAACTAGTGTCAAAACTCAACCTCAAGTTTTTGGATTGGGAGTCAAACAATCAATCAATGATGGTGAATTAGGGCTGTTGTCAGAAGGAGAAAAAATAGTCATCAACTCAAATATGTCATCCGAATTTTTGATTTTAGCCGGACCTGAATTAAATGAACCAATCGCAAGGTATGGTCCATTTGTTATGAATACAAGAGAAGAAATTCAACAAGCATTTTTTGATTATCAAAATGGTACTCTTGGCAATTAATCTAAAAAACCTGAATGAATCACTTATCTTTATATGAAAAAATGCCTTCTAACTTTTCGAAAAACCCTCTCTCTATAAATGAGATTTTTTTTATTATTTCGTGATTAGTGGGTTCTTTTTCTTTCCAAAGGGGAACCATTGAGCTCCAAACTCCTTCCCCTTTAATTCTAGAATAAAGCGCAGCAACCACATGAATAGCGATTAGGAGGTAACTAAGATCAGCAGCAAAACCATGTAATCCAACTACACTATCAATCAATGGTCCATCTTTGACTTCTTGGGCAAACAATCCTGCAATTATCAAACCAGTAATTGGCAGAAGAACTAGGCATAAATACATAGAAGAATGAATCGTTTTGGCTAGAAACTTATGCATTGCAGGTACAGGTTCATGTGCTCCAAGGAATGTTTCAAATCTACTCATATAGAAATATCGAATTAATACTATCAAAAGGAATACACTCGCAAAGATTACTTCAAAAATTAGTAGTCCTATATCTTCAAGTTGAGACAGGTCATCTATCTGTTTTAGGATTCCATATGTGTATAGAATGATAAATCCCCAATGAATTATCTTTGCAAGATTAGTATGAGATTTCTCCATTATAAACCACTGAATAGTTATTTGATTTTCACGGATTTGTGATTAATGTATGAAGTGTTCTAACATGAATTCCAGTTGCTCCATGACCTACCATAGCATTGGTGTCTGCTCCCCAAGCGGTTCCAGCTATGTCTAAATGAGCCCATGGGATCTGCTCCCCATCTTCTTCGAAATTTCGATTAGGAACAAATTGCTTGAGGAATGCTGCTGCAGTATTTGCCCCTCCCCAACGACTCTTGCCAAGATTTCTTACATCTGCAATCTTAGAGCCTGTCATTTCTTTCTCAAATGCAGGCAATAAAGGCATTTTCCAAGCAATTTCATCTTCTAAATTCCCAGCCTGATGTACCTTTTCTAGTAATTCAGAATCATTAGACCAAAGGCCTGTCGCCTCATGTCCTAGAGAGACTACAACAGCCCCAGTTAATGTAGCTAAATCAATAATGTATGAAGGATCAAATTCGCCAGACTTCCATAGTCCATCTGCCAAAACATTTCTTCCTTCAGCATCAGTATTCAGTACCTCAATAGTCTTTCCAGAGTAGGTTGGAATTACATCTCCTGGACGGTACGCTTCTGCACTAGGCATATTTTCAGCTAAGCAAGCTATTCCACGAACTCTTTCCTTATGTCCGGTTGCATATAATGCATGCATTAATCCAAAGACTGTGGCCGCTCCGTGCATGTCATACTTCATTTCATCCATTGATGCACCCGGCTTCAGAGAAATACCACCAGTGTCAAATGTGATGCCTTTGCCAACAATACAAGGAGATCTGGCATTTGAATTAACATTAGGATTCAGAGTAAACAATACCATACATGGTTTTCTTGAGCTCCCTTTCCCTACATTGATAAGTCCATACATTCCTTTTTTCTGTAAATCATCCCAATCGTAAACTTCAACCACCACATTCGGTTTGTCTTTCGCCCATTCTTTTGCTCGCTCTGCATAAGACATAGGATAGAGATAATTTGGTGGTTCATTTGCTAAATCCCTAGCAAGATGAACTCCTTCAACTCGACCAACAATTCTGGAAATTCCTGCACTCAATTCCTTCAGATATCGACTCGATGCTTGTATATCCAAACTCCATTCACCTTGTTCTTCGATTTCTTTCTTATCTTTTGATCTATATTTCACGAATGCATAATCTCTCAACATCATACCCTCAATAAACCAGAGCATCGACTCTAAATTCCAACCAGTAGTAAATCGAACTGTCAAATTTGTTCCATCCTTCTTTGACAAAGAAGACATCGTCTTAGCTCCTGCATCTCGAGCAATTTTGTTCGAACTTTTTTCTAAGTCTCCCATTCCAACAAGAACAACTCTACATTTTTCACCCCAAACCGATAATTTGCTACCTGCTTTTCCATCAAATCGTGACTTAAATGCAGACTTAGTATTAATCACTGAAGAGCGAGGGAGGCCGTTCAAGGCACTGTTTGCAGGCTTATTTTTTCCTTCCCATACGGGTAAAACAAGTACATCCCCAGTCTCCTCTCTCTCGCTAACCTTCCAATCCATGAGACTAGTGGTTACAGGGTCGGCTTACAAACCATCCCTTTCACAAACAGAATTACGCCGGTGTGCGGCTAGAATGAATCCAATAATTACCAATAATGCTGATGGCCCTGGTAGAAGGCCTTTGGATTGTGAATCTACATAGGAAACATATGTTGAATTTACAGGTTCACTCACCCATGTAGAAGAATCAATCACCCTTTTCTGATAATATAGATTAAATCCTCCGTCCTCAATCAATGTGAGATTAGAGGCATCGAAAGTTACCGTTGATGAATTTGTTGCATTCACTGAGAATTGATTATCTGATTCCCAGAGGACCTCGCCTGTATTGTCATTTACATATTGCAAAGATGCATTAAGTGTAGTGGCATGACCGAGATTATCTACAGAAAGGGTCAAACTCTCGCCTATAGTTACATCAAGAGAGGTCACAGAAAGTCTAGCACGCCAATACCATACATTGTCGATTAGATATCGCATCACATCCAATTCTTCTCTGAGCCGCTCATTAACATCCTCAAAAGTGAAGAGTAAAAATTGATCATCATCCGTCTCGAAAGTAAATGTTGGGAATCCCATTACTCCATACCCATAATCTCGGCTCGTACCACAATTAGGATACAACCCTTGGTTTGCATTCTGAATTGGTATATCTGAGATGTTTTCATTTACTTCATCTCTTATACCGTGGAATAGTTCCCAATCTGAAGGTTGCTCTGGCCACTTACCCCATGGATAAAGAATAATCCAAACTCCTGTGTGCATTGTAACATAGAGGTCTGCATCTTGCATATACGAGTTCATGTAGTCTGCATTCGCACGTGTTTCTGGTTCACTAAATGGGCCTCCTCCTGGTGCAAAAGGATCACTTGGTGAGCAATCATCCCAGTAGTGATCATAATTTCTATTTAGGTCAATACCTGTGGGAACTACTTCACTAACAAATGGATTTGCTGCAGTAGTCAAGTTTAGATTATGACGAGTATCGGCATCATTCCCATCAGGATTGAGCATTATCATAATGTGCAATTCTGTATTTTGTAATACATTTACAGCTTCTTCATTACCGGCATTCCACTCATTAATGTACCACTTAGCAGTTAACCACGCTAGGGCAGTACCGAGATATTCATTTCCATGATGACCACCATCAATGTAAATCATCTCTTTTGCATCACCGTTAAATTTTGTTTCCATAGACCAATCCGATAGAACTACCATCCATAATTCTCTACCAAGGTAGGATTGGCCAATACTTGATAACTCCACTATGTCTGGATTATCATCAGCCCAATCGCTGACTTCCTGCGTTAAAGCAGCATAACTCATGAAGATATGATTGTCTACTGGTTCACCAGGCCAATTCTGTTCTGCACTAACGAAGGCAGGAGCCATGATTAACACCGCAAGTAAGACAGCTAGGCTGCGCATCACACCGAAGGTGTGGTGACGTAGATTTGAGATTATTGTTCAAACAACAAGATTGAATACATAAGATTACGAATATTGAAAATGGTTACTTTGATTCCAACAAACACGTAAGAATTAGAGGCAAAACTATTGTTGCATCTGATTCAATTACGAATCTAGGAGTATCAATTCCAATCTTACCCCAGGAAATTTTCTCATTCGGTGGAGCCCCGGAATATCCTCCAAATGATGTAGAAGATTCTGAGATTTGACCAAACCAAGACCAAAGTGAAACCTGTTCTCCTAGATCCTGATTTAGCATTGGAACAACACATATCGGAAAGTCTCCAGCAATTCCACCTCCTACCTGAAGAAAACCTACAGGGCCTGTCTGAGATTTATACCAATCTGAAAAATCAATCATGTAATGCACACCACTGCGTACCATATCAGGGGTCAAATCTCCACGTATACAAGCAGAGGCAAACAAGTTACCTAACGTGGAATCCTCCCATCCAGGGACTAAAATAGGAATATTCATCTGTTTTGCTGCAAGGAGCCAAGAATTCTCAGAACGAGGTCCTAATTCAATTCGATCCATTAGTGCATATAGGTGTTCATGAGGTAGTCTTGGTTCCTCTTTCCAAATCTCAAGAATCATTGACTCTACACGACGAATTGCTGCATCCTCCGGTATACAAACATCCGTTACTCTATTCATTCCACGAAGATTGAGATTATGGTCATGCATAGCACTTTGGTTACGCCAGTCTTCTACAGTCTCGTACTCATCTCCTGCAACTAAAAGAAAAAGATCCTCCTCAAGATTAGCACCTGTACATGAGATTGAGTGAACCTTCCCTGCAAGAATAACTGGTGCAAGAGACCGACCAATTTGTGCAGTAGACATCGCTCCAGCCAGTGCAATTACCAATTTTCCTCCGGACTTTGAGAATTCAATCAAAGAGCGAGTGCAACGAGTTAACTCACCAGCATTGAAGTGCTGATAATGTGATTCCATGAAAGATTGTATATCCATAATGACACCTAATTATCTTCTTGATTATCATGTAAGAATCGTTTTACTGAATCTCTTCTCATTTGTTTGACATTTGGACTGGTGGAAATTAGACTATCGTGAATGATATCAACAATTTTATCAGGATCATTATCTCCACATGTGAAAGCATCGATCGCAAGCCAACCACGATCTAAATAGCAATGTGCTGATACATGACTTTCGTCTATTAGAACGACGGCTGCAAAGCCTGGGGGTGAGATCTCTCCATCAAAGATCTCCACATGAGCATGAACCTCTCTTATTCCACACCTGTTCAATGCATTCTGGAGTATTTTGAGAATCCACTGGCCATCATGCCAATCATGTTGAGGTTGAAAATTTACATAATCCACAAACACATGTTTTCCGTGTGACTGAAGATTCCTGACTCCAGAGGACTCATCCATAGCAATCACCCGTAAGTGCCTATATTTCATTGAATCGAACGATGTATATGTCCGCCAACCAGTCGAGTTGCTATCATTGCAGCAGTAAAAGGAGTCAATGAACCTTCTATATCGGGTACAATCTCTACAACATCTGCTCCTATTACCCTACAATTTTTAGATTGAAAAATTGTTGCCAATGCTGATTCAAGATGCCACCAAGATAGCCCACCAGGAACTGGAGTTCCGGTGGAAGGAACTAGATAACCTTCCAAGACGTCGATATCAACAGAAATCCACACTGGTCCAGATATCGTAGACAATTCATTCATCAAGGAATCCCAAACTTTCTGACCATTGCTTACTGCTAAAATATCAGATGCAAGATGTGTCTGGACTCTGTTATCATTCTCTGAAAATGTTGCTTCTTCTCGTGACCATGCTCTAACACCTATCTGAATAATTTGACCTACTCCTCTATCTAAGGAACGACGAGCTGCGCATGCATGACTCCACTTATCTCCATCTAACTCATCACGTAAATCTGCATGAGCATCAAATTGTAAAATTGTTATTTGTTCCAAATCTCCTCCTAATTCAGGATGATTTTTAATGGCTGGAATTTGTGCTGGAAGTAATCCATGTTCTCCTCCTAGAATAACTGGGAAAATAGAATCATCNGAAAGCCATTTTGAAAGATATTCTGTAATTGAATTCAGTTGTTCATTCAATGTGCCTGCTTCTGATGACCATGCAGCTTCGGTACGGATTACTGCTCCTGCAGGAAGATCTTCTGAGAGTCGAGGATCATACAACTCAACTTGAGCAGATGCCATCAAACAAGACTCTGGGCCGTTCACAGTCCCTTGACCATACGATGTTGTTAACTCATATGGTACTGGTAAAATGACAATGTCTGGGCTTAAGGAATGATCTTCGCTCAGACCGAGGAAGGTTAGTGGGTCGCCCATAATTTACGCCGGTCTGTAAACACGAAAGAACATGACGAATTTATTCATATTTTCTTTTTTCAGCATTTTGGATGTGATTCCTTATATACAGCGGCAGCCAATAAATAACATAACGCGGGGGGATTCTAGGTGACCGGTATGACGTTGAAATCACTGACAGATGCGATTAGAAATCGTGTTGATGAAGAAATGGAACAAACCGTAGCCGAAAGTATTGCTGAACATGCACTTGGTTTCTTTGGATTCTCGGATCGAATTATCGATAATGCTCTGGAACCAACTGATAGAAATCTTTTCTATCAACTCCAAGATTATGAATTGTTAACTACAGAATCTGAAGAAACCACACTCTGGGATGGAAGAGAATGGCGAATTCATTATTGGAAATTCAAATCAAAAAGATTGGGTGAAGTTGCTAAGAAAAAAGTCGATGAAGTAATCGATCCTTATGCAGGACTCTATGATGAGGTGCCTGTAGATATTTGGCGTGAACAAGCTGGTTTCGAACACGATGATGATGAACCATTGTTCTAAACCGACTAGTCAACTAGACACGGTTAGAAATACTGATGCTTTCCTAATTACTCCATGAGAGACGTCAGAAGAGACTACCAACAGGGAAACCCGATTGATATCAAAGACCATACTAAGCCATTGGAACTACTCTCGAATTGGGTACAGGAAGCCATTGATGCAGGTATTGCAGAACCAAACGCNATGAACATCGCGACAGTAGACTCGAATGGTAACCCAAGAAACAGGATGGTCCTCCTCAAGTACTTAGAAGGAGACGATATTGGATTCTTCACCAACCTAGAGAGCTACAAGTCAGTCGAGATTCGGGGGCATTCGATGATCTCAGCCACAATATGGTGGCCGGAAATGGAGAGACAAGTGAGAATCGAAGGTGTCGCGACCCTGATGGATAGGGGCCTCGCAGAAGAGTACCACTCTTCACGCCCAAGGAAAAGCAGGATAGCAGCCTGGGCTTCTGATCAGAGCAGGCCATTACCCTCAAGGGAAGAACTCAAGCAAAGGTACGAAAAGTACGAATTGAAGTTTGGTGACGGGGAGATTCCTCTACCACCTTTCTGGGGTGGCTATACGATACGGGCGNACAAAGTGGAGTACTGGGAAGGTAGACCCAACAGGATGCATGATCGAGTAGTACTAACGAGGACCGATGATGGATGGGACACGGAGAGACTGTACCCGTAAATGCAAACGTGAATGAGATGGTCTTGAAGATGAGAATGAAACATACATCTAATTCCAACACTCAATTAATCAATGGTTTGAATACGGAGCAGAGCATAGTTGGAAACATGAATAGGCGTAGCACCTTGATTGTAGTGGGCATGTTACTCCTAATGATACCATTGTCCACAATATCCGGACAGACTAATAATGATGAAACTGAATGTAATATCATTGTAGATTGGAGTAATGGAACAAGTAGCGAACATGCGTACGTAATCAATAACTGGGATTTAGTAAATGATTCTCAAACAGAAGTTCATTGGTCTCATGAAAATCAATCGGGTCAGATTTTAGAGAATGGAACAATTTATCCAAGTTGGAATGAGAATGATACAAAGGCTCGAATTATTCTGCCAACTAATATTGATTTGGGTGATTCAATTTCAATTGATGTAAAAGCATCAGAAAATGAAATATTCTGTTCCAGAACCATCGATATCACCTATTGGAATCAACCCATTAATGACCATGAGATCACAAGAACAACCACTTGGATGCTTGAACAAACCGGAGGTGATGGTCAGGAATATGAATTAGAATTTACAGGAAGGGGATGGCAACTTCGAAATGGAAATCAATTAGAATCAAACGAACTAGGTGCAGGAAATCTCTCGATAATTAGTGATGATGGAGAAACTCGAATTGAAACTGAAATCAATCTAGATAGAGTTTGGCTAAATGAATCTATGACAGGAATAGAACTAGAACAACAACAATTTGAGATGTTTGGAAATGGTTCCATGTTCTTCATCGTACAGGATGAAGTGGGAACTGAAACCGTTGCAGAAATCAATATCTCAGATTCATACATTACTAGAACAATTGCTAACGGAGTTCCATCAGAACAAGTCCGTCTCGAAGGTACTGGAAATCTACTATCAAACGGAACAAATGATGACGAATCAATAGACCTGAATGGAGAAGTGTCTGTGTTTTTATACGAATTACATACTGAAAATGGAGAAGTATTGCTCTCAAACTATCTCTTAGAGGCTTATGCTGAAATGGTACTTGTTGACGGAAACAATCGTTTTACTCTCGATTTGGACGAATTCATTATTCATGAAACATGGGAAAATGGTGAACAGATAGACCAACTTAATCGAATAAAAGGTGATGGTACGTTCGACTTTGCCGAGTCAGAAGATGGTGCAACCATCATCGTAAATGGAACTGTTCCAGTATTTTGGTTAGAATCTCAAGATGGAATGACTACCGTAAATACAATTCTTATGGATGGAGATATCAGTGGAGATGTTACGGGAGAAATAGGTCTAGTAGTGGAAATTGTTGAAACTGGACAGCAACAAAATCACACTGGTCAATCATTTGATGTGAATGTAATAAAAAATGAAAATTGGTTAAATATTTCTCAAATTACTGGAATTGGATCTAATTTTGATCTTGAAGCTGAGCATAACTTGACATTTGAATATCAAGTACCCGAAGAGCATTGGCTAAATCGAACTGTTAGATACAAGTACGTGGAAGATTCTGGAGAAATTAATGATGAATATCCTGAAAGAAGTCCTATTGTTACTGATCCATCAGAGCCATCTAATGAATCCATTCTCGGAAGTGTAAACATTAGTCGAGAATTAGGATTTGCTCCATCCTCCATGCAAATTGGAGATTCTTTGATGCTAGATCATGGAGACACATTGAAACTAGAAATTATTGCAACAGATTCAGGTTCAATAACTCGTGATGGACATGAAATGGATGTAATTCATTGGAATGGAACATACACAAATGGAGGATTTGCTAGTGGTAAAATCATCAATGAGGGTATCCTTGCAGGACTTATTGCAGAAGTATCACGTTCTATTGAATTAGAAATTGAAGATCTAGATGGGGAATTACAATTTATTGAAATTCAATCCTTAGAACGCGTTATTTCTCCGTCAATAGTCACAGAAGCGGAGAATACTCCTCCCTCATTCGTAGAGTTACGAATTAGAGAGGGAGTACTCACTACCGAAGGAGGGGAGGCGCATCTTGAAGTGGTTGTTGAAGATGTAGATTGGAACATGCAGTCTGTAGAAGTTGATTTGACTAGTATTGGGTATGGTATTGTTTCTTTCAACGATGTTGGAATAGATGGTGATTCAACAGTTCATGATGATGTATGGACATCACAAGTTTCTCATCTAGGAATCAATCATGGAAATGAAGAAATTAATATCACAATTTCAGATGGATGGTCGACCACTCAAGTTACCACATCACTCATCCTCACAAATTTAGCACCAAGAATGACTTCGCTCAATCTAGACCCCAACACTGTTAGTAGAGGTGATTCTGTAGAAATTACAACTAATGTAGTTGATGCGCATGGTGTTTCTTCAGTTTTTGTTGACTTAACTAGATCAGGAGGTCAACGTTTTGCTCTTTCTCAAGAAATGGGAGAACAATGGTTTGGCTCATTCATTGTACCTGACGGATTCTCTCCAGGACCTCAGTTAATTGCAATTGAAATGACTGATAATGAGGGAGCTATGAGGCTGACTTCCTTAATTTGGCAACCAGATGGTACGACAATTGAAAGTGATAGAATTACGATTCTAAATGATGGACCAATTCTGTCAAATCTAACTATTTCTCGACAAGGGAATCCTGTTGATGACTTCTTAGTCCCAAATCTAGGAGAAGAAGATATTCCTCACGTAATTTCTATCGAAGTTTATGACCCGGATGGAATTTCAGTAGTTCAAGTCCAATTAGGAATATTAGCCGAAATTGGGAACTCAGATGATTGGGTTCCCATGAATGATGATGGAACTGGAGGAGATCTGGTAGCAGATGATGGGATATACAGCATTACAATTCAGACACGTTCCACAATGCCCACAGGCTCAACAGAAATTGAACTTAGAGGAATAGACAATTATCTAGAATCTACTCCTGGAAATGAAAGAGGCTTTACAGTAACTCTCTCTGACAAATTTTCTGAAGGTATCGGTTCCGAATGGGCTGATTCTACTGCTCTGATTTTAATTGCAGTTGGTATTTTCTTATTCCTTTCAATATTAGGTGGAATTATAGTACTAAAAAATGCTAATTTTGATGAAGAATAATTGATTTTCAATAGACTGGTCTACGATGGTGCGAGCGCCGGGATTTGAACCCGGGTTCCCACGTTGGCAACGTGGGGTGATAACCACTACACTACGCTCGCAGCGTCTCAACGAGATGGGAGGCCTTCTTCTATGCATCGGTCAACTGGGTCTAGCGAGAAAACCGTCAAAATGTGAGGCCAAGGATTCGATCTCTTATGGCATCGCGTGTCTCTCTGAACACCTCAATGCTCTGACCAACTGGGTCATCTAACTCCCAATCTTCGTCGATTTTCATCGCTGGACAAGATACACCGCATCCCATTGATATGACCGCATCCCAATCGTCAGCGGAAAAATTGTCCACTGACTTTGGTTGTTGATTGGAGATATCTATGCCTATCTCCGCACACACTATTACTGCATTAGGGCTTACTAACGTTGCTGGATGGGTGCCTGCAGATGCTGCTTCGTGCCCAAGGCTTCGTGCAATTCCTTCAGCCATCTGACTTCGGCACGAGTTTCCTACGCAAACGAACAGTAATTTCATGCAAGTGGCTATTGACCACCACATATTAACTAATCCAAAATAGATTATTTTCTTACTTTACACACGTATTGAAGTATCTCCTATTCTACGGATAGTTATGTCAGGGTCACCTGTGTCCACTCATTCTCCAGGAGAAGAAGATGAGAAAGGACCTGCAGTAGACAGTGAACAAAAAGTGCAAATGGAGCAGGCTTATCAGCAAATGAGAAGAAAAATGAGAATGACTGCACTGAATGATGACGTGCGTCATAAATTCATGGTTCTATCTGGAAAAGGGGGTGTAGGAAAATCTACTGTCGCCACAGGGCTAGCGCTCTCTCTTGCAAGAATGGGGCAAAAGGTGGGACTATTAGACATAGATATTACCGGTCCAAATCTACCAAAAATGCTAGGCCTCGAAGGTACCCAACTTCATGTTGAAGAAGGTCAAATTCATCCAGCAATCGGTCCACATGGAGTAAAGGTAATTTCAATGGCGTTCCTAATTGAAGATCCGGACAAGCCAGTAATTTGGCGTGGTCCAATCAAATTAGGAGCTATTCAACAATTTATTGGAGATGTTGCATGGGGCGAATTAGACCATTTAATCATTGACTTCCCACCTGGAACAAGTGATGAACCTCTTACGGTTACCCAAGCATTACCAAATATGGATGGGGTTGTGATTGTAACTACCCCTCAAGATGTCGCTTTACTTGATTCAAGAAAAAGTATTAATTTCGCGAAAACAATCAATTTACCAGTACTCGGTGTCGTAGAAAATATGCGAGGTTACACAATTCAGGGATCTGCTACAAATCCTGATGGTTCCGCAATATCCAATGCTACTATAGAAATAGGTGGCCCATCAGGCAAAAAAATTGTTGCAAATACTGATTCGGAAGGCAATTGGGACGTTCTACTCGACCTCTTCAAGAGTGGAGGAGGAGAAGACGCCGCAGAAGAGATGGATGTACCGTTCCTTGGTTCTCTTCCATTCGATCCCGGAGTCGTTCGCGGTGGTGATGATGGAGTACATAGAATCGTTTCAGAACCAGATGGGCGCACAGCTGAAGCGTTTGAGAAAATAGTAACCAACTTAATTGAAAAATTAGATTCGCCCGATGAAGAGGGAGTGAGAATAATTTGAGTGCTCTGGCATGAAAAATACCATCCGATTCAAAAACTAACAAGGAAGGGGAGAAAATATGACAAGTGTAGAAAATAATACGATAGCAACTGTGCATTATACTGGAACTCTTCCAGATGGAGAAGTATTCGATAGTAGTAGAGAAAAAGATCCAATGACTTTCCTAGTAGGTCATAAAAATATGATTCCTGGATTTGAACAGGAATTAATCGGGGCATCCAAGGGGGAAACTCGAACATTCACTCTTACACCCGATCGAGCATATGGAGAAAGAGATGAAAGTGCTGTTCAACAAGTTGAACGTGCTCAATTTCCTGAGGATATGGATATTAGACCGGGAATGATGATGGCTGCTCAAACTGATCAAGGAGCTATTCCATTTACTATCTCAGAAATTAACGGAAAACAAATTACTATTGATTTTAATCATCAAATGGCCGGAAAAACTCTAACTTTTGAAGTAGAAGTCATCGATGTAAGAGAAGCAATGCCTCAGGAACTACCTGATGATTGTGGACCAGGCTGTGGCTGTGACTAAAACCGTTAACAATTGTAATAGGTGCAGAGGACAGGATTCGAACCTGCGAAGCATTCTGCAGTGGGACTTGAGCCCACCCCCTTTGACCACTCGGGTACCTCTGCTCATTATTCCCACCAGAATGCTACGCTTGAGGTTTGCGAATTATTCTTGTTCATCCGGGAATCGTTTTGGAGGTTCGGGCCAGAGGCTTTCAGGTCGAGACGGGCGTTCTTCATCAGGGAGTGGGATCTCGTCTTCATCATCCCAGTAGACAGCTTCGGTATTTCTTTGTAAGAAGAAAAGACCTATCATAAATCCTAAACCACTGAAAATAACTATCAGCAAACCAATAACAGTGAGATCTCCGCTCAACGCTGCATCCAAAAGACTCCTGTCTGCCATCGGATCAATCACTTGAATAGGTGGTAAAACAGTTGCATTTTCAATATCGGAATCTATAGCGGCAATCAATAGCATTTGACCTTCTTGCCAAGCCTCAATTTCAAAATCAACTTCGATAGAACCTCCTGGAAGGAGTTGTGCCTCCGTTCGATTAATTTCAACCCATTTTTGTCCCGAAGAATCTGTTTCCCAAGCAAGTAAACTCAGATTTAGCTGGCCACCTTGGTTACCCTCGTCTCTAATCCAAAGATCTATTCTAACTAATCCATTGAGATTTGCAGGTTGTGGAGAAATAGCAATTGGTTCTACAACTGGTTCAAACCAAACCACGCGCAATAGTGGAGCACGTGGGGTAAGTTGAGATCCTATTCCATCTAATGGATTTCCCGAAAGATCAGTAAATTCAAACCAAACTACTAGTTGATCTCCGTCCTGTAATTCATTGGATTCAACAGTAGAAATATCCACGTTATTAGACACGCCATAAACTGGTCCTTGTCTTGATGCAGGGCCAATAGACTGACTACCATCAGTACCAGGAATATCAACTCCAAATCTTCTGAAAGTCCAATACATTTGTACCTCTTCTTCAGCAACTCCTCCTAAATCGATAATGGAAAAGGAAACTTGTTGAGAATCTAAACTATTTGTCTGTACTGCTGCTAAACTTGTTTGTAAAAATTCTATAGTTGGTGAAGTTCTATCCACTATCACATCAATATCAAATCCACCCCAGGGAATTGATCCAATGCCTACTATCCTCCCACGAAGTATTCCCTCAGTATCTCTCTCAGTTTGTGGAAGAACTATAACAAATTCAACAATTCCTTCAGAATCCACTGTTCCATTAACTGGTATTCCAGGTGTAGTCTCCATTACATCTTCAAAATGAGGATCAATTACCACATTTCGACCAACTGGAGGGACGGACAATGGTAGTCCATTTGTGGAATGAACCATTTGCATCCTACAAAGAATAGCGTCTCCATCTGCAGCATACATTTTCCCATTGTATAATCTACCAAATGGAGCAGTCAAATCTTCCATGTCCAATACATTCCATGATGTGGATGTATCCAAAGTCCAGGCCAAATCTGCTAAAGACAATAGATCAAGATCAAGAGTTACTTCATCCTCTACAACCGTAATTGCTGGAATTAAAGAGTCAAGTGTCCAATCAAAAGGTGATTCTTCACTAGTCGCAAAGGAAAAAGAAGCAAGCCCAAAATTTCCCGAATCATCACTTGGTAAAAATTCTGCACCAATAGGGATTATTGTACTTTCATCGGCAGAAACAATATCCCCTAAGAGTGGACGATGAATTAGATGTCCTGCTTCATCACCAAACCCTGAAATCCATAGATGAATTTCATCTATTGATGTGTATCCGTTAAGATCTTCGATAGGGAAACTCAGTGTGTGACGAACTGAATGAAGAAGGGTGCCGTCAATTGAATCCAAAGAGATGGTATTTTGATCAATTATCGTAGGGCTTTCTTGGGCTAGACTGAATGTAGCTAGATCTGCATGTAATCCTCCACTACCTGCACCCAAGTAATTTCTTCCAGATGCATCTGTGCCAATGACATATACAGATACTTGAGATCCATCTACACCCTGAGAAATATCCAATAATCCTAAATTAATCAATCCAGTTTGATGTGCATTTGCAGGGATAATGACTAATTTGGAATCATATTCACTTGGTTGTGCCACACCATCTTCATTCAGATCATTTTTCGATTCTATCCAAGTCATTAAAGTGAGTTCTCTTGATAATGATTCTTCTTCAAAAATCTCTAATGACATAATCAATGGTCTTGAAAGTGACCAGATATCTTCATTCAATGGTCTTTGAATTCCACTAATATCTGCAAGAAGACGGCCCACAATTGGAGATTCTAAATCGATTCGATAACTCCCTGGAACAGTGATTATTGTAGAATCAATTGCTCCTACACGAAGTACATCGACGGGGCCAACACGAATCAATCTAGGATGAATTTCCCAAATACTATTTGATGTACTATTTTCTGTACTCGGTAATGAAATAGTGGAAGACCAAGTTCCATCTGCTGAAACTTCTTCTACAAGGTATGACCAAGTTTGGTTCCCATTTGATATCTCAAGACCGACAACTGCAGAATTAGAAGGAATTGGGCCTACAATTCCTTCAAATCTAACAATACCCGAAGCAGAAATAGTCTGCTCAGGGTGAAGATGAAGCGGATAACCATACAATCTAGAATCCATCAAGTCTCGAGAAAGACCATCATAAACTGAAAAACCTACTATCTCCATATCATTTTCAATTCCCAATAATCCTCCAGTACCAACGATTCCTTCTGCAGGTCCCCAAGATCGATTCATATGATCTACTGCTTTGACATATAGTCTAACTTCATCAACATCATCAATAGACCAATCGACGCTGATTGGCCATGTAATCTGTACTGATTTCGAATTAACTACAAAACTTGGATTCACGAGGGTAAATGGACCGTTAGATTGGTGGATTATAGTTGGTTGACCATTTGAAATATCTAGTCGAAATGAAGAATTTAATCCGTCTGTAATTATATCAAGAGTAACATTATGAATTAATGATGAATCAAATAGATGTTCATGTTCAGTAATAATCTCTGAAATTAATTCTGGAACGAATGTTGTTGGATGAGATATAATCTGATCTGAAATCAAAGGACTTTGGATAATCTTTCCATCAAGAATCAACCCTCCTCCTTGATCTTGTTCAAGGTGAATTGGGATTCTCAATAATGAGTTGATTGATGATATGGGATTAGAATTAACAAAATTAATCCTATATGATTCAATCATTGGACCTAAATTAGACAAATTGGTTTCCAGATGATAATCGACAGATACCAATGAAATTGATGCTGTTACTGGATGACTTGAATGAATGATAATTTCCAAATCTTTCATTTCCATACTATGATTTGGGCCCATAGATTGTGAAAGTACAGATGTTGGTTGTGAGGCTCTGAGAATTGAACCATCAAATTGAACAAGAGAAATATCACCAGAAGATAATGTTCGCTGTTGAACAGAAGAACCAGAGATGATGGAATATGTTACGTCAGTTCCCGAGATTGGACGAAGCATCAATGATGCTGACCTCCAAGCAGCTTGATTGGGTAATGAAAAATGTATTGAACCATTTAGAAATGTTGAGTTTGATTCCAAAACAGGTCCCTTGAACAAACCATATGTCAAAGAATCTCCAGCAGATGAATCGGGCCATTCCCAATCTATCAGTCCATCATTTAGAATATCCACAGATGGCCCGATAGATGGTGTAGACAATAATGGTCTAATTGCTAATTGTTCTAATTGAGAACCAGGTTGGAAATCTAAAATAAAACTGATAATAGTCGCTGGTCTAAAAAATGAAATTGTTCCATTATTGATCATTCCTGAATGTACTTGTTGGCCATCTGCAATTATCTGAATCATAACACCTGCAGATATTGACTCTAAGTTAATCCCGTCAACACGCCTCTCAGAAATTATTGAGGGGCCTTCTACTCTTCTTGTCATAAATGTTGGATTGACTATTACTCCATCGGTATGTTCTATTTCCAGTGATGAATCTAAGTCCCAACCCGTGGAGTTCACTGCAAACCCATTTAGAAATCTACTACCGTTTATCGAAATTTCATGAATTCTAGGTGTTCTATGTTCTTCGGATGTGGAAAGTTGTAATCGCAAATATATTCCCTGAACAGAATCATGATTAGATAATCCATGTAAATCCGCTAAATGAACCGGAAATTGTCTGTTAATGAATCCTGATATTGGGTTTCCTTGAAAATCAAGTACACTTGCTAAGACTGAGGTTCCTTCGGGTATTTTTGCATCGATATCAATAGATCCCCATCCCAAAGAGTCAGTAAACATTAGAGGAGAGGTCCAATTTCCTATTTCTTCAAAAACATCAACTGCAATTCCTACGTTATCGATATACCATCCACTGGATTCAAAATATGTATCTGAAAAAAAGGTGAATCTAAGCATTACATTTCTTCCTGCTAAATGGCTAAAATCAGCTGATTTTTGAACAAAAGAAGTATTGGTCCCACATCCACCTCCTTTCTGCCTAGAGCCATCCCAGGCCATTTGACCATAGAGGGGGCTGAGAGAGTTGTTGTATTGCATTGAATCATACCAATCAGGAATGTGAGAACCAAAATGAGACCATGTATGGCCTTGGTCAGTTGAAATAAACAATGCTCCTCCATCCCAACCAGATTCTGCACAAATAAAATGATCAAATTGCAGCGTTGCTCGACTTCCAAGAGGGATTGGAATTGAAGGGGAATAAAGGTGGGTTAAGGAATTCTGCCTATATGGAGAATTCAGTAATATTCCAGCCCCGTTTCCTCCACCAGGGAAACTATTGGGATCTGGACCTGTTGAGTTGAGTTCTCCAAAAGACCAACCGTAACCATTTGGAGTATCGATTTCCCAACCAATAGGAGTAAGTATCGATTCTTCAAACGAATCGAAAGATGACCATGGTCCATTCACTCCCACATTTGGTAAAAATTGCCATTGATCGACTAAACTAGCACCTATTCTAGAATGATTAGCGGTAGTGGAATCATTGAAACCCCAACGAATTATTTCAGTCTCATTTCCTGAAATTACTTCTACGATACGTACATCATCTAATGCAAGACCTTCAGGAGGATCTACTGTTAATCCTCCAAATCCAGTCCCTCCAGTAGGATCGGATTCAAATCTAAAACGAATCTGAATTGAAGTATTGAAACCAGAAGGGATAGAATGCTGCAATGAAACCCATCCATTAGAATCATCGATAATTGTTGTTCCATTGATATACACTCCGTGACCGGGTAGACCGAGAGTAGGAGTAATACTGGTCCAATTTACTCCATCATCACTGATATCGACATGCCAATTGTCATAGATATCTCCCTCCATATCAAAATCTGCTGCATATTGGAAAACCATCGGCCCCGAAATTCCTGAAAGGTTGGTTTCCAAAACCAATTGTGATTCCGCATTGGCTGCATATTCGCCATTCAAATTCCCATGAAACCAAGCTCCTGGAGGATGCCCGTCATTCTCAAATCCCACGCTATCAACGAACCAACCTGGCCTCTCTGCTAGCTGTGTTATAGGTGTCCAAATCACCAATCGAACGGATAAGGTAGATGCATTTGCAAGCATAGGATGGTCATCGAAAACAATCTGTGAACGTTGCCAACCTGTTGCATTCATACTCGCCCATGCGGGAAAACCAGATCCATTAGCTCCACTTGGAATTGGAGCAGCAGTAGATATTGTATTTCCATAACCTCCCTCAGGTTCTACCCAATTCCAAGTGTTTCCTCCATCGAATGATGCTTCAATCCAAGCTCCTGCACCTGAACCCGATGAATCTGAATCAGTCCAGATATGAAGCCAATGATCTAGAGTAAATGTAAGATTAGATACATAATTAGGGACAGGATGAAGTGGGCTTTCTATCCATGAATGAACTCCTGGGTCTAGTGATTGATCTGCTTGGGTTAATGCAAGCAATGAGCCGTCTGTAGCTTGTCTTGGGGCGTGTCCTCCTCCATTTTCTCTTGCTGTTTGAGTTTGATTGAAAGATGTATTAATTGTAACTAAATTTCCTGAAAGTGATGAAGGATTGATTATTTCCCATACACTAGTCGTTCCACCTGGAACCCATTGATTGAATCTATATTCTAATTCCTCAAAATCATGAATTCTCCCATGATTGGCAGCATTGTCCAGACTTAATTCTCCAGAAAATAAGGTAGTAGAGGTATTTTGACCTACTCCATTAGAAAAATTTCTTCCAATGTTTCCGGCCTCCCAGCCGGGCGCTGAATGAACATCTGAACCATCAGAATCCAAAAGTATCCATGCATCTGTTACTGTACCATTTGACTCGATTTCAAACCCATCAATAATTGCCTCTTCCAGTAGGAATGTTGACGGGCCAATCCATGGTACTTCTTCGGCTTGAATTAGGAGAGGTGACATAGACATTGCAAGCATTAGTATCGCGAGACTCACTGCCGAACGACGTGACTCGGCAGATTCCATGCTGGTGAAAGGGCAAAGGTGTGTTTGAATCGTCCGGCTCCCCGATAAACCCCGAAATGTGTCGAATTGTTCATGAGTCGAGACGATTCAATAGGAAAGGATGGCAGTCAGTTCAGCAGAGGTTTCGTCAGCGAATGCGCTATCAGATCAGGCTGTTCAGGCAATTGAATCAAGATTAATGGCTTTGCAAAGATCTCAAGCAGAACAGGATTTACCAGTACCACTTCCGACTTCCGATTTCTGGAAATTAGTTTCACAACTTACTCAATCAATTGAAATTGAAATGGATGAATGTATTCGAAGAGAAGGATGGGGAGCAAAAATTCAACTTCTACAAAAAAGACAAAACAACATCAGATGGGCAATAGGATCGATTACTCAACATCGTCTCAATGCATTCGTACGTCATGCCAATATGAGAACTCTGATCAATCGAGGAAATTCTTCTGATATATCTGAACCAAATTGGGCTCAACATGATGCATCAGAACGTGCATTCTACGAAGGAGTGTGTAGATTAATTGAAAAATTTCAAACAGAGATTGATTGGGAACAAATGCAGAATGGAATTGGAGAAACATCAATTTCAACTACCATTCAAGGGATTGCTCCTTTAACCGAATTTGTAGAAAAAGAGAATGTTATTCCATCAGAACAAATTGAACAAGAAATGCCTCCGCCTGATGTTCATTTAGAAGAAGGGTGGGACGAAGATGTCTCTCATGTACAACAAGAAATTGAAAAGAAAAGTCCGGTAGAATTGGACGACGATTGTCTTAGAATTCGTTTTGTCAAGGATGTTGAACAACCTGTAATAGATTTTGATGGAAACGAAGTACAACCATTAGTTGGAGATGTATTCGTTTTCCCTGAAGTTATAGCAAAAGCGATGATAAATATGGGCTATGCTGAAAATGCTTCATTATGAAAGATTAGTTTACTTGACGCAAATTAATCTCTATGGTCACAGAATCTGGAATTGGAATTCGGATAAGGTCTTCCAAAGCTTTGTGATCTTTTGCTGTATTAGTGACCAATTCAATCAATCTCTTATGAATTCTCATTTCCCAATGATCCCAAGTCTCGGAACCTTCCCCATCAGGAGATTTACGAGTAGGAACCACTAAACGACGTGTTGGAAGAGGTATAGGGCCACGAATTTGTACGGATTTATCATCACTAATCTGCTTGATTAATGCAGCAACTCCATCCACTGCTCTGTGGTCTTCTCCGGTCAGTTTGATTGTGGTAATGACAGGCATGGGAATCCGACTCCGAACTCCTAACTACTCTCAAAATCACTTCTTCTGGACTTTCATACAGACGCCAGCAGCAACAGTCTTACCCATATCACGAATTGCGAAACGAGCTAGTTCAGGGAATGCACCCATCTCTTCAATCGCCATAGGCTTAGTTGGCTGGAACTGAATCAATGCTGCATCACCGGACTTGAGGAATGCTGGATTCTTCTCCTTTGTCTTTGCATTTTCTAGAAGTTCAACGAAACGAACTGCAACCTGAGCAGTGTGTGCGTGGAATACAGGAGTGTATCCAGCACCAATCGCCTTTGGAATATCCATCAACTGAATTTGTCCAACAAAGGTCTCATCGTGACGTACGAAATTTGGCTCGCTATCTGAGTAACCAGCAACGTCACCACGACGGATATCAGTTGCAGCAAGTCCACGAACGTTGAATCCAACGTTATCTCCTGGCTCTGCCTTCGAAACTTGTGTGTGGTGCATTTCGATGCTCTTCACTTCAGCTGTCTTCTGACTAGGATTGAAGACAACGTTCTTTCCTACGTTTAGAACACCTGTTTCGATCTTTCCTACAGGAACTGTACCGATTCCACTGATCTTGTAAACGTCTTGGATAGGTAGACGAAGAGGCTTATCCACTGGCTTATCTGGCTGCTTAACAGCATCAATACACTCGAAAAGAGTCTTAACCGACTTTCCATTGAATTCGGTACCCTTCCACCATCCCATGTTGTCAGAACCTTCATACAGGTTCTCACCATTGAAGGAGGAACAAGGAATCTTAGGAACATCTGCTGGATTGAATCCAGCCATCTTTAGGAGACCATCGACTTGCTCACAAACTTCGTTATACTTGGCTTCTGAATAATCAACCCCGCTGATATCCATCTTGTTGACGTTAACAATCAACTGCTTTACTCCAAGTACACGAGCAAGGAAAGCGTGTTCCTTAGTCTGTGCATTCACACCATCATTTGCAGCACATAGTAGAACTGCTGCATCCGCTTGGCTAGTACCTGTAATCATGTTTTTAACGAAGTCACGGTGACCCGGAGCGTCAATAATTGTGTAATACCAATTAGGAGTAAAGAATTCCTTGTGAGCTACATCGATAGTAATTCCACGCTCTCGCTCTTCCTTGAGTCCATCCATAACATAGGCAAGTCCGAAACCAGCCTTACCTTGCTCTGCTGCAAGCTTTTCATTCTTCTCAATCACGTGTGCTTCAATATGTCCACTGTCAAGAAGTAAACGACCTACTGTCGTTGACTTTCCATGGTCTACGTGACCAATAAAAACGATGTTCAAATGTGGCTTGCTTTTGTCTTCCCATTGCGATCCCATGTGTTATCACTCCTGTGTTAGGCAACGTTGCGACCGAAGCGGCCTATTTGAGTCTATTCCTAGATGAGATATGATTTTCAAATGACAGATGACTACAAAGAATGTGCCGAATCATTTGTAAATTAGTTCAATTGACAACTCCAACACATCCGCGTTGTGAGTTTTTTGATTCTGAATTTTCATCGTATATTCTCCGTCTAAATACTCACGCCATTGGGTCGAGGTTAGTTGCAACCACAGACATCGATTTTCAGAATCACAATCGCCGTAAGTCATTTGCTCATCTGTAACTCCAGTAGTGTCTGCTACATCTTCACCTGTGGAATTTTGAACAAACATATCGAAGCGATTGTGGCAAGTATTGTTTGGACAGGCTACGAAATCTTTGTCTTCAATAGGATAGGTCAATTTTAGTTTTACATATCGAATGGTATTCTTTGATTCGTCATCATAGACAACTGGAAAATCAAAACTCATTTCATCTCCGTTTCCACTTGAACCATTTCGATCTAATTCAAAATCACTCCAAACTCCACGATAATTAACAAACACGAGAGAATCATCAGAATCTGTATATCCGTTATTATCTACTACCTCAAGAGCGACTTTGTACTCTCCAGCTGTCACAGACGACCAAGAATATGTCTCTCCATTAGCATCAATATCGTTATCTGTATCTCCATCTCCATCAGAATCAGTGTATATACCTAAATCCCAATTATAGTCTGTGATATATTCTTCAGCATAGCACTGAGAATCATCCGGATCACACCCTGCCCAAGATTCACTACCATCTAACTCGATATTCATGGACACGGAAATACTTCTGTCAGATATATCCAATTCATCATCACACACCCAATAGAGGATGTATGTTCCTGAAGGAGGGGTGTCTCCTGTGCAATCATCATCTTTGTCACCAGATATCTGAGCATGGGGTAAACGTGCGCTTGCATCAACTACTGTTACATCTTTTGTTGCTTCAGCTTCATGTTGACCATCAGAAACAGTAAGTGTGACTGTAAAATCTCCAGGAGATGCGTATGTATGCCTCGCAGTTAATCCTGTTCCAGTATTTCCATCTCCAAAATTCCAAGTAAACGTCAAAGCATCTGCATCCGGATCTGAGCTTCCTGTCGCATCAAAGGTAACTTGCTCTTGGGCCTTCAATGTTCCAGATGGAGAAATCGTCATTGTAACGGTAGGTGGTTGATTATTCGAAATGGACTCCAAACATCCTGCTAAAGGTAGTGCCAAAAGCAAACTGGTAATTAGAACGGTCCGTAGCAACGCTCCTGTCATGTGATGTTCTCAGTATAGGTCACCTATCAGACATTCGACTAAATGTGAGAGAAAAATGATTTTTTTATGATTGAATGATGAGGAAAATTATAACCATGAATCAAGAGTTCCCTGTTTTGAACCTTGTAACAAATCCTTATCATTCCAACCAAATACTTCCGTGATTCTACCCATTGCTGTTGCAATTCTCTTTGCGTAATATTCAGGATCGAAATCTAATTGATTTTCGCCTGTTTCATCCTCGTGCCAATCAATTACAGTCATTGGACTATTTGAGGCATCAGTAACAAGATAACCTACTTTCATTCCGGGTGTAAAATTTAGACCACGGGCTATACGACTTTTTGCTGCTGAAACATAAGGCATGCTGTCAGGATTCTTGTATGCCTTTGTAAAATATACACTTCCATCAGACCTTAAATGGCCTTTACATGAACGACTGATTACTAAATCTCGAGGTTCGACTTTTCTATCTCTTACATTCTGTATAAGAGAACGAATGTTATCTACTGCTTTTGTTGTTTCACCTGCTAGGATTAACTCGAAAGAAGACATCATACATTGGGTCAATAAAACAAAAGAATCTGACCTCCGAACTTCATATCCTCGAATTAGAAGATCTTCTTCTGGCCATACCACCTGTCCAAAATATCTCTTCTTCGCCCCATGACTAAACATTGCCGCTAATGCAGCCTCGAATTCAAGCTCTGCACCCGATTTACTAAATCTACGAGCAAGGTCTTTACCGAATCTAACTGTAATCTCTCTAGCATCTTCAAAATCAGGACGAGATTCATCTTTTTCATCTGGAATTTTAGTGGAAATCCCAGGAGGAACTGGAGAACTAATGAAAATCGAATCTGTATCTCCGTAAACAACTCTTTGTTTCTCAGACTCAAGGGTTGATATCACTGACTGGATATTTGATCTAGCCCAAGAAGTAATTGATGCACCGATTTCTGGGTGAGTGAATCTATAAAAAGATGAAGCAAAGACTCCATAAAATGAATTCATTAGTATCTTAACAGCATATTGCATTCTATCATGGAATCTTTCCATAGAAATATCTCCAGTACTTTTTGCACTCTTCATTGCATCCTTCTGTTTATCTCTCTCATTCATCAAATCCTGAAGTAATCGTGGGACTAATCCAATTCGATGAGATCTATCTAGGTATGTTGTACCATCCGGAGCAATATTCAAACCATCGTCTGGGGCATCGGTAGAATCTATTCTAGTAGTGAAACAAATATTCTGTTCAATCATTATTGAAGGATACATTGACTTGAAATCTAAAACAGCAACCCAAGGATGTAAACCCGATTCTACATCTTGTACATGCCCACCAGCAATTTGATCACCTCGACCAACATTTCGGGTCTGAGGTACTGCAATATTTTCCCTGTCTGCAAGACGAATCATCAAGGAATCAATCCATTGACTAGTAGTCCCTGATATTGCTCGTTGAATAGGTATTTTTGAAACAGAAGCTAACGCTTCCTTGCTTCTTATTGCATGGATTGCATCTAAAATTTCGATAGGAAGTATGGTATCCATTATACAATACTTGAGGACTTCATCTGGACGATTCTTCCATTCTTCATCCATTTTACTTGCATCAATTTCCATTTTTCTTAATTCAGGACGTTCGGGAAAAAGTAACTCCGCTACAAAACGTAGCGATTCTCTTTGAGGACGAAGAGCCATTCGTGCTTCCCACCATGCATCCATAACACAGCGTCCAGGAATACTCCATCTTCGAGATTGACCTCGAGAAGGAAGAGCGCGTTTACCATCTCTTAGTGGTCTTCTACTCCATCCAAACATTTCCAATGAATATCCTTCATCTGAACCTGCTAAATCTGATCTCCGTTGTTCAATTCTAGGAAGATCAAAATTGTCGATATTATAACCAGTAATTATGTCTGGATCTTCATCCTGAATAATTCGAGTTAGTCTGGATAAGATTTCTCTCTCAGAGCCGTCTATGGCAAATTCTGTTCTTTTACCATCCCGATCAATTACCATTGCAGCGCAGAGAATATCTGGACGAATGACACTAGTTTCAAGATCAAAAGATGCAATGACAAATGGAGTTCTAAACGGGTCAGTCTGTAGAATATCATTAACATTACAATGCAAAATCATATCTGTTGGATAAAGGCCTGCTCCTCCATATTCTCGAATTAAATCCCCAATTTCCCCCCTATTAGAATCGGAGAATTTTGAAACGAATTCAGTGGGGGCTTTTCTTTGCGCCCAAATTACATCTCCTTTAACCTCAATATGTGGACCTATATCTCTGTCCAAAAAGAGGCGAAGAGGGAAAACAATGTCAGCACTACTGATAATCCACTCTTCACGTAATTTTTCGCGCAATTTGGGTACAATGTTCGGCTGAGTAACATCTACTCTCCAATGTGGAATTTCACCATTCTCAGACCAAAGTTTTCGTGATTCATGAATTTTGACTACCCGGTCATCATTTCTTAACTTGGACAACCTCGCTTCCAGCATCGAAGGAGATGGTGCATCGGGTGCGGCTATTACCACATGTGGTGATAATCCTTCAACCAAAATTGTTAGAGAAAAACCTTCTTTGGATCTCGCAAAAAGTTCGATGGTTGTTCCTCCATTTTTGCGTATCTGGTATGAAGTATCTATGACGCAAACTGATCCCGACCATCGAGGAGAGGGTGCGAGCATAAACTTCGATTATTGCGGCCAGTCATGAATGTACCCAGAATATCCTAATGATTATCTAAGGGAATCGTTCATAGACGAGTTTTGATTCTACTGTTTACCGGACATAGTCCAGTGGGTGAGAATCGGGATGGAGATTGACTGGGATAGCCTTACTTTCTCGTTTACTGCAACTGATGTAATGTATCGTCAAGTTATCCCATCTGGTTCAGAATGGGGAGATGGAGAGTTACTTCCCTTTGGAGATATTTCTATCTCTCCTGCTGCTGGAGTTCTAAATTATGGACAAGGTATTTTTGAAGGAATGAAGGCGCAAAGATCAGAAGATGGTTCAATAGTTTTGTTCAGACCTAAACAAAATGCTGCTAGGTTTGCTCAGGGGGCAAGTAGGTTAGGAATGCCACCCGTTCCTGAAGATATCTTCATCAATGCAATAGAATCAGTTGTAAGAGAAAATGAAAGATGGATTCCTCCAACTGGAAGAGGAGCTTTGTATATTCGTCCAGTTTTGTGGGGTAGTGGAGCGATTCTAGGAGTCGCTCCTGCACCAGAATTTACTTTCATGGTATTTGTTTCTCCAGTAGGCCCTTACTTCAAGGGAGGAATGAGTCCTATTTCTCTGAAAGTATCTGATGAATTTCATAGGGCAGCTCCTGGGGGATCTGGAGGTGTGAAGGCAATTGGGAATTATGCACCCGGTATGATGCCATCAAAAAATGCAAAAAAAGAAGGGTATGCCGAAATTATCTACTTAGATGCTGTAGAGCATCGTTTTGTTGAAGAAGTAGGGGCAGCTAACTTTTTCTGTGTAAAGGATAGGGTCATTTACACACCAGAATTAACTGGAACCATACTACCTGGAATTACTAGAGATAGTATTGTACAATTAGCCAGAGATTCTGGATATATAGTCAATGAAGAAAAAGTTGATGTGGACTTTGCAATGCAAGCAGATGAGGCATTTTGTGCAGGAACTGCAGCAGTAATTTCTCCTATCGGCCGTATAGAACATGGAGACAAAGTTACTGAATATTGCAATGGGGAAGTTGGAAAAATCACTCATGAATTGTATCATTCGTTACTAGACATACAACTACGTCGTTCAGAAGATAAGCACAATTGGATACATATTGTCAAAGTATGAAATTATCTGCGACCAAATTTCTTCTTTCTTCGTGAGGACTTAATCTGAGGTCCTTTTCTTTGTGAACGGGCTGACTTATCTCCTTTTCTTGGTCCTTTTGATTTAGACTCCTCTTTCTTTTGCTTTGCTTCTTCGTGACTAGCAAATAAACTAGAACCTATAGCTTGCATTAATGCTTCTTTGGCCTCTGTTCCAGTTGCACTGAATGCATCTTTAGATGAAACGATCAAGAGACCCTCGCTCAATCTTGGCCTCTTAGGATGAGATTTGTTCGTTACTCTTTTCATCTTTCTGATTCCGAGAGATTTTGCGGCATATGCGAGTTGTTCCAAATTTGGATTAGGGATTGCACAATCTCGACTTACTCGTCGACCTTGACGTCGGGATAATCTAGAGTCGAAATAGCCTGTCCATATCGAAATCCTCGATGGATCTCCTGCCACAAAATCTACCCCGTAAAACAGTTCGGTGGGCTAACCCTTTGGGTTCTTCGCTCACTCTTCAACAATAACGCCGCTAATTACGCCGTCCATTCCAGGTCGGCTAGTGATTCTAACACGACCAATCGATGTCTCAACAATAGCCCCTTTTGTCAGAATATTTCGTCGGACATAGTTAGGATCTGCAGAGTTTTCAACAACATTTGTCATTTCAACACGTTGTGTCTTTCCTGAAGCATCGCTTACATTAATCATCTTCTCACCTAGAACGCGTACAGTGACATTACCACTACGCTTACGGTACACTTTATTCTGAGGTTCTTCAGCGATAAATGCAAAAAGTTTCTCGCTTGAAATCTCGGTTCTTCGCTTACCGCGATACCGGTTCGGACGCTTTAGTCGAGCACCCGAAGGCTTGCGTCTAGAGATGCCGTGCCACTGTGCCACTCTTGTCGCCTCCGATTTTGGCCGACCCACTCTCCTTATTTGAAAGAAGCGCCCAATTTGGATTTCTCAGAAGTTACAACTTCGGCCTCAAATTTAGTAATACAAGAATTATTATTCCATAAACTGGCAACCAATCTATCGCCTGGAAACAATGGACCTACTCCCTTTGGAGAACCAGTAAAAATGATATCGCCAGGTGAAGGAATGAAACGAGAATGTATAGCTAAGAATAAATCATCTACATTGTGAACCATATTGGATATATTGCCATGTTGTCTAATCTCTCCATTTACTTCTAATTTTATCTCATATGGAAGCGGTTCATAGGGAACTAACCTACTGTGAGGTCCTGACATTGGGAATGCCTTGGCATCAGTCCATGGCATACCTTCTGATTTGGCTATCTCTTGGGCACTTCTATTGGTAAGATCTAGTCCTACCCCACAGCCATCTGGTTTGCCATCTGCTCCAATCCGAACAACAAACTCAACTTCGTAATGCAAAATGTAATTTGATCCTGGATGGATGATTGTGTGAAGCCTATTTACTTGCAAAATGCTACTTGGAGGCATTAGGAAAAACATAGGAGATGGTGGCGGTTTAGCTCCCATTTCTTTAGCATGATCTCGAAAATTTCGAAGAACCCCCCACCCTACCGGCATAAACCTCCGAACAGCAAGGTGCCCTTCATGAGTTCGGCAGAAACGGGAACTTGATGGAGTAGTTACATGTCCTAATGAATGTGGCCGCGAGGAAAGTCAAGAAAAGAAAGCCGGTACGAATCAAAGTGGTTCGTAAACTGGTTGAACGTATTCAAGAAGATTTTGAAATAGAAGATAACTTAGACGGATCATTCCTAGAAATTGCTGAATTTGGAGAATTACAATTACTTCTTGCTGATAAAGAGCCAATTGTTATGACATTAAAGAGACCTAAAGATCTGGGATCTGAAGAAGAAATCACATTTCCAACATTAAGAGGAATATTAAGGTGGGACTTAGGGAAACGGTGGTGTGCAGTGGATAGAGGAGCAATTCCGTTCTTAATGAACGGAGCAGATTGTATGGCAGCAGGAATTCAGATTGTAGATCCAATTATCGAACGTGGAGATTTAGTTTGGGTTAGAGATGAAGAACATGGCAAACCAATTGCTATTGGATGGGCATTAATGAATGCAGAAACCATGGATAATTCTACGAAGGGTAAATCAATTCGAACTATTCATTGGATCGGTGACGATTTATGGTCAATTGATAAATAATTACATCAGTATTGAATAGGATAAGGAACGTGCAACAAACATGAGAACTAGGATTGCTCTCTCAATTGCTATTCTTATTCTTGCATCTACGGTTGTATCTGCCGCAGGTGGAGGAGGCGAGAATCAAGTCACTGACATACAAAACTCTGATATTTCAGAAGTAACATTTTCAGAGGTTTTCTATGGAAATCAAGATTTTGACATTAATGTTCGACTAAATGATAATTCAAATATTTCTTCAATTCAAATATGGACTCAAATTTGTGTAAATAGTGGACTATGTTATCCCCCAAATCCACAAGATATGCTGAAAGATAATTCAACTGGAATTTGGACTGCGCAAGTAGACCCGATTGATGATCAAACATATGTGAATTGGTACTTCGACTTAATCGAAGGTGAAAATAATACTAGAATTCCAGATACAGGATGGGGATGGAAAGTCTGGTCAGACTGCTGGTTTGATAGTGAAAAATGGGGTGGAGAGAATTATAATGAAGATGGAGCAATATGTGGTGAGATTGAAAATACCCCTGCTCTCGGAATTATTGGAATAACCATGAGTATCTTAATTGCTGCTGCAGTTATTCATCGTCGTTAATTTTTGAATGTTCAAGAAATCGAGAAATACAGCGTCTTGCTTCAATTCCCCATGCTTGAATTTTCACATTTCCAGATAATCCATCATCTGACAAATACCCTTCAGTTAAGCCAGGAGAGGCTAGATCGCTAGGAACAAAAGGAAGACGAATTGAATGATTGAATGTAAGAGTGACTCCATTATGCTCAATTTTGACGATTAAGCCAGGAATCTGGATTTCCCTCTTTTGATTTTGACGAACGTTTTGTCGTAGAGAATGAAGATGCCGCAATACTGCATCGAAGATTTCTTCTGGGGGGTTTTTCGCTTGAGAAATTTCATCCTCTACATCAGATGCCGGGCCATATGTAGATAAAAATGGTAAATCTATTTCATTTTGAGCCATTAAATCTTCGAGACCTCTCCCTAGGCCTCGTTTGTCATCACTCATTATTGAGGCCTCCCGGGAACCATAATGCTTCCAATTCAGAAGAAAGGAGTGAATAATCCTGACCACCATGACTTTGCGGTGCATGAAATTGAATTGGTACTCCTTGACTTGGAGATTCAGCAAGACGAATATTACGCCTAATAGGTGGCTCCAGAACTAAATCTCCAAAAGTCTCTCTCAAATGGCCAGCAACCTGTGTATTTAGTAGAGTAGGAGAGTGCATCGTCATGATTACTGCATCGACTCCTAGTGAATTGTTGAGTAACCTACGAACTTCCTGAATTGTTCCCATCAATAATGCTACACCTTCCAGTGCTAAATATTCTGTTTGTACTGGAATTAATACCCCATCAGAAGCAGTCAATGCATTAACAGAAACGATATTCATTGACGGTGCAGTATCAATCATTATCAAATCGTAGTGTGGTCGAAGAACTGCTAATGCTTCTATTAAACGTCTCTCTCTTCCAAGTTGAGCAGATAGTAATTCTTCAACGCCAACTAAGTTATGATCTCCTACTATGAGATGTAATCCTTCAACGGCAGTTGCATGCCTAGCTTGAATAGAAATGCTGGGAGTAAGTATGACATCCTTGGTCGTAATTTTCGTTTTGGACTTATCAATACCTAAACCAGATGCACAATTTCCTTGTGCATCACAATCGACAACAAGAACTCTTGCTCCTCTCATTGCTAAATGCGTTGCGATATTAATTACGGATGTTGTCTTCCCTACGCCTCCTTTTTGATTTGTGACTGTAACGATTCTTGCTAATCCCTGTTCAGTAGGCAGGGAATGAGGGATATCGAATAACCTACGTGGTTTAGCATCTGTATTTGCAATATCACTAGAAAGGGAATGTTCTACTTCAACGAATGAAACATCATGAATTAAATGATCATCTATCGAATTATCTTTTTCTGAGGAAAATGAGTCATTCAACTCCTCGCCCATCGAACCATCTCAAACCTAAGAGATGTTCAACATGACGCTGAATAAATCTTCGAAAACTAAGTTTGAGGTATATTTTCATGCAACCGTCGAATGAATCCAGCCAATTATTCTGCCCCTTTCTGCATCTATTGCAACATCATAATTGTGTTCAGCGGGTCCTTCAGTCCAACTTCTAGATGCTGTAAATCCAACTTCACCTTGATCAATATCTTGTTGACTGGTTAGTATATCCAATAAATCAGAACTAGTAGTCGCTAGCAAAATTGCACCAACCGTAACATCAGAATTTATTCCTTGACCAAGTCCCAAGATGGTACCTGGCTCATCTGTACCGTCCATTTCTAGCATTCTAGTTTCCAATGTAGAAAGAGATAATGTCTCAGGAATTGCATTCAGATTATATCCAGGAGAATCTGAAGGAGAAATTGTTCCATCACTGATGACTTCGCATGATTCTTCGGAAGTTCCCTTAACTTCAGTCCATCCTGCATCATCTTGAGGATCTACCCAACTCAAGTTCCAAATCTCTCCATTTTCTTGCCTATGATTTACTTTCCACAAATAGCCATCATCATTAATTGCAGATCGAACTCCACTTGGTGAAGATGAATTCATTAAACATTCAACAGCTTCTTCGATTGTAAATTCTCTAATTATAGAATCATCTGAAATATGGTTTGTCCATTGTGATTGACTGGAAGGTATGTCTTCTCCTGCTCCCGGTCTACCCGAATATAGTATTCCCCAGTCAATAGGTCGCTCTCCCTGAGTGTATGATGTTCCACTTAATTTGTAAGCAATTATCAATTGTCCTTCAGGGACTGTTAATTCCAAGGCTGCTGATTCAATTGCTCCACAGTCNTTTGATTTTCTATCTTTATTGATTAAGATATCAACATGTTGTTCTATGGGCCAAGGATTACCTTCAACAATATGTAATGTCATTCTAGCATGACCAAGACATGCATTAATTGATGGTTGTTCTAAATCAATAGGAATGACCAACTGCCCATTTACCCTAAGTGAATCTTTAATTTCATAATTCCACCCATTTACTTCTCCAGTAACACCAGGTTCAATCAAAGTTGTACCAAAAGAATCGAACAAATCCATTGGAATTGCCGGTTGTAAAAGAAATGGCAAAATCCCATCAATTGCAGATACTCCTGTACCTCCGAATGATACTGCATCTATTCTAGTCTGGTCGTTATCTGGAGTTCGAAAATCTAGTGATGAAACGGATTTTATTGTTGTTTCTTCAGTCAACTCTTCCCAAGAAATTGACTCGATTTTTACAGAATTACTATTCATTTCCCATTGCAAGCTATTACTACATTTACTTCCATCTGTAGTCCATGTTCTACCGCTTAAATCCACATTCAGATCATAGGATAAACCTCTTTCTGCTGTTAGATGAATTCGACCATATCCGTCAGTCGATTCTGCAGAACCTGAATAAATTCTATCATTAATATTTGCAATCTCAGAGGAGGGAGCATTACGAAAAGACATGGAGCCTGTGCCACTCATTGCAACTTCTAAATCACCACATGCCTTTTCTAGAGCATCTCCTGTATTTTCCCTCAATAATTCTACCATCTCATCTCCTGTAGCAGAAATCTGGCCATCAGTCATTGTAAATGACATTGTGTCACCATATCTTGAAGGCTCGGTTGTGAAAGATTGTTGATCTTGTACCCATGTCCACCAATACCCACCTCCCGCAACAATAGCGCCAAGTAGGATTATTCCCAAAACAACTGCTCTTCGGGGTTTACCAGCATGAATTTTGATCTCTATCATAGGTTCAGATTTCTTCGGAGATGGTTCTCTAACCTTCAGCGATGGTGTTTCAGGAGATTTATCATCTTCGACTAAAACCGCTTCAAGAATTGTTGCTTCCATTACGTCTATTTTTCCACCCGAAGGAGTTGAAGAGGATGCCTTAGGAATTTCAATTTCATCATCAAAATGGTCTTCTTCTTCTAGAATTAGAAAATCTTCTTCTTGATCTAAAAATGAATTTTCTAATAATCTCTCAACTAAATCGGATTTTTTACCTGATTTCGATAGACTGTTCTCTTCAAGTAAAATTTTCAGCTGGGCTACAGTCATCGATTCAAGTTCGTCACGATCCATGTACTGCACCTCCGTCCATGCTGATGTCATCACGCGTCGCTATCAAACCGTTGCACTAAAGGTGCAAAACAATGCGTTTTCTTTCAATATTATCAGTTGCCGCGCATTTGAGCAATCTGTTCATGAGTCCAACCTGCTGCTAATAGTTGTTCATCAGTATATTGGGAGGCTCCTTTTTCTGACTCTGTGCTGGTTTTTTGTGAATTCTCATCAGAATCAATTCCCTCGTCTTGGGAATCAATTGTGTCATCTTGGGATGGAGTTTGATCAGAATCTAACTTTTGTTCATCAACTCCTTCAGAACCTGTTGACAAATCCATGCCCATTGCCTTTTCAGCCTCTGCAGCATCCATAACCTGTTCTTCGGTGGACTTAGAGGATGATTCAGGGAATCTTAATTCCTTGAATGCCCTTCCTGCTTTTTGTGCACCAATGATTGATGATATTAACAAAGGTAACATCAAAACACATATTGGAAGAAGGAATGCTCTAGGCCAAAACATATCCACTTCAGAATCAACAGTTGCCTTCCAGAATTGCTGTGTATTGCTCCAAGAAGCATGATTGTAATCTTGAGCATCTAAATACTGGAAAATTAAACAATAACGTCCAGGTTTTACTGTTAGAGTAACTTCTCGGATTTCCCCCGGGGGAAGTGCTGCAGATTCTTCTGTATCCATTATTGTGGTTCTTGAAGTATCATCTCTATTCCATACAATTTCAGTAGTTGGTAAAGCATCACATCCATTGGGTGCATAAAATAGACCAATATTGAAGGAAGTATTCCGCCCATCAAATCTGTATCCTTTGATACTAACTTTAACTTGAACATCATTCAATGGACCTAATTTGAATGGTTGCCAAATACCTAAATTCAATTCTTGCTCAAAAGATCCTGCATTGAAGTCACTACCATCCCAGATTTTAGATTCTGCGCGTTCATCTATCTGTTCTTGAGTCCAATGAAGAGGGCTCGTGGGATCCATCCAAGATGTTACTTCCTCAGAAGACAAAGATTCGTGAGGATTAGAAGAAATATCTCCTTGAGATAGAGGGAAAAATGAAAACCCGAATAATAATGTAAGAATTCCAAGCGTAAGATACACATTAATCCGCTTAGATGAACGATTTGACTTCAAATTCTCAAGCTGTCGCTCACGTTTTTCTTTTCTATTTCGCTTATCTTCCATTTCAGCGATCGGATCGAAAGAAGTAGGAGCAGATGTAGGCCCAGCAGGAACAGATGGGGCAGCATTAGGGGGCTGCATAGATGGTCGGATGCACCCCTTAGTCTTCAATAAAACCCCAAAAATAGGGATGAATTCAAAACAAGACCGGGGTGGTCGCGGATTGATGAGAGCGCCTAGGCTATGTATTCTGTCCAGGGGCCCACAGTTGTATAGTACTCGGCGTCTGATGAATGAAGCAGATGCAGCAGGGATGATTGTAGAAATTGTAGACCCTTTAGAGACTAGTCTAGTCCTAGATGATAGAAATGGACAAGTAATTTACCAGGGTTGGCCATTAGATGCTGATGCTGTAATACCACGTATTGGATATTCAGTAACCACAGAGGGTGTTAGAGTTGTCCGTCAATTTGAACGCATGGGTGTATACGTTGCAAATTGTGCAGATGCGATACTTAGGAGCCGAGATAAATTAACTGCCAGTCAAATTCTCTCCCAAAAAGGCGTACCAGTCCCAAAAACTGCTTTAGTGACTTCATGGAAAGATGTTGAAAGAGCGATTTCACGAGTAGGAGGAGTTCCATGTATAGTCAAAACTAGTCAAGGAACTCAAGGAGATGGAGTGTTCTTAGTCCGATCAATTCGTCAGGCTAAGGAGATGGCCTACAGACTAATAGCTGAAAGAAAAACTGTACTTGTTCAAGAATATATCAAAGAAAGTCATGGTAAAGACATCAGAGTAATTGTTGTTGGTGGTGAAATTGTAGCCGCGATGAGAAGGGTGTCCAACGGTCGAGAATTTAGATCAAACTTTCACCTTGGTGGCAGAGTAGAACAAATAGATCTACCTGAAGATTATGCTAAAGTCGCAGTAGATGCTGCAAATCATCTAGGAATAGATGTAGGAGGCGTTGATTTACTAGAAGGAAGAACTGGGCCAATCCTATTAGAGGTAAATTCAAGTCCGGGATTAGAAGGAATCGAAAAAGCATCTGGAGTTAATGTTGCAGGACATATCATCGAAATGATCTCTAAGCGACATAAGATACAATCAGTAAACTTAGATGAAATCGTTAGAAGAAGAACTGGATTTGGTACAATAACGGTAGTACTAAACACATGGCCACAATTCATTGGAAGATCTATTTCAGAAGTCGTGCCTCCTGACACAAATGTGGTGACAATAATTCGTGGAAAAGAAAATATCTGGTCGCCAGATAATGAATTAATTTTACAACCAAATGATCAAATTGTTTTGTATGGGCCTTTAGAATCGATGAGATCTCACATTGAAGGAAATGATGAGCCATCGGCTGCATTGAGTTAGATGAAAAAACGATAACTCTCGTTTTCAATCATCAGGAAGGGTTCAAACATAACACCACTATCCGACATCACCCTTCGGGGATGGGATGGGACCCATGGATAACGAGCGACAGCGTAGCGGATGGTCACCAAATGGCCCTCACGGACGTCTAGCAACACCTTTCGACCCAAATTTTACTGGAATAGGGCAGACCCTTCCTTCTAGACTAGTTCGAATTCAACATCTTCCCTGGATTTCACTATGGGAAACGCAGTTAAGAGCGGAAAAGAAAAGTGAACACACCATTAGATCCTATCTTTCATCAGCAAGAAGATTTGCTCTGATTCTATTACCTGATGAAGAAGAAATTGATATTGAAGAAATGGCAATTTCTGAAATGCATAATCGATGTGATCCGAATAATGGTAGACTGGATTTATTTGTTCAATCAATCTCAAATCTCAGACCTGCAACTATCAATGCAAGGATTGCTGCAATTGGTCATCTGTTCAAATATCTGGGACACAGAATTCCCGATTGGGTACAAAGACCCGGTGGAACAAGGCCCTTACCTCGAACATTAACACGTGATGAAATTGAGCGTGTACGTAACTCTGCGGCAAATTCTGAAAATCCACTTGCAGAACCTATTATCACTTTATTACTTGATACTGGTATGAGAGTCTCAGAACTATGCTCACTTGATATGAATAATTTAGATTTAGAAGATAAATCAGCGAGGATTTATGGAGGGAAAGGAAATAAGGACAGGTTAGTTCTCTATACAAAGAAAACGGTTGATTCAATGAATGCATGGTTTGGTTCTCGAAGAATGCAAGTAGAAACTAGAAGTCCTGTTGGAGACGATGCAGATGCGGTTTTTCTTTCAACAAGATCCAGTAGGGTTGCTCCAAGATATATACAAAAAATGATGGATTCAATAGCTGATTCGGCAAAAATCCCTCGTTCTAGATTGACGCCGCATACCCTAAGACATAATTTCGCTACGGGACTGCTTGAGAGAGGTGTAGATTTAGTTTCGATTCAACGTCTTCTAGGACATTCAAATATTCAAACAACTCGAATCTATCTGGATATCAGTGATCAAACCCTTCGAGAAATTTACCACAGGGCACAAAATGCAGCAATAGAAGAATAATCATCGCTTTTGGCCTGGCTTTTTCTTATTCTGACGCTTTTCAATATCATCGGGACCAGTCCACTGTCTATTTGCTCTAACCTCATTTCCCTTGTGTCCAGGAATAGGACAATGTTTTCCAGACCTACATCTTGAGCAATTATCCTTAGGTGGAATCTCAAGAGGTTTTGTCAGGCGACCATACTTTCGCCTGGGCATAACTGAAAAACAGAAGAGGAACTACTTCATCAAAGCGGTTAATCTGATCGTTTTACCCTCTTAAGCATGTCAGCAACACTTTTTGGAGCAGCAATCTTTGTTCCGATTTGATCTCCTCTAACCCCACTTTCTTCTGTGCTAACCTTAGACTTAGTAATCGGAGCAGGAGAGGATTTCTTGGGCTTGGCTTTCTTTGTTACTGCCTTAACCTTCGACGAGGCAACAGCTTTAGCAATCTTCGATGCAGTTCCGGCTGTTATTCCAGCAGCCTTCAAACCCTTCAACCCTGCTTTAATTACATCAGATTTGGAACTCATTCCTGCTGCTGCTAACTTCTTTGCAGTCGCCTCACCAACTCCAGGAATAGCGGTTAATGCTTCTATGACCTTCTTACTAGGCTTCGCCATGAACCTCTCGCTCTCTTGGCGGCGTATGAATATCACCGTAAATTACCGCAGGAATCATTGCTAGGAAGGTAAAGCGAACTTCATGGAGGAGCGGAAGTTCGAACTTTGGGCACAAGTCCGGACAGGAACTCCTCAAATGAAAGTAGATAATGAAGGATTGTTGAGACCAAATGCTTGGCCGGAAGGTGGAAGTTTAGTATATCTAGGAGATGTTGCTCAAGCCGTACTTAGTTCTCTTGGCCCTCATTCACCTCCTGAATTCATAGAACGTCCAGGATTTGATGAACAACGTTGGACTATTTCAGTACAATCAAATGAATTGAAACTATTGATCAGAAGTGAATCATATTGGGGATTTGGATTGTTTGCAAGGTGTTATCTCAATAAATTAGAGATTATTGGAAGTAGAAATGATGCAGCAAGAATCGCATTTGATATTATTGCTAGTTTAGGCAGAGATCCGTGGGTAACAAGTTTTCCTTTCGCATTTAGAAGGAAAACTGAGTTGTCAATCAATGAACATCAAGTAAATTGGACTGATTTGATAGATGCAGGAAAATTCGAATTAGCAGAAAATATAGAACTCATTGCAGATCAATACAGGAAACTAATTGGAAAGGTTGACGAAATAGGTAAAGAACACTTGACAGGAGTGGATGAAAATATAACCATGGCTAGACAAGCTCTTCATGATAGAAACGCACCGGCTGTTTCACGAGCTTTGTCTCGAGCAGAAAAATTTCTAATTCTTGCAAATCCAAAAACTAGATCTGATTTAGAGGAACAAATGAATGAATCAGATGATGAGGAAATTCCATTCGTTGATTTAACTGAATCTGAATAATTATCCAAATATTTTTTCCCATATCCATTGCCAAACACCATGGTTTGCCAGATAGATAATGATAGACATGGAAAAACATGCAAAATACACAGCGCCCTTAGGAATTTGAAGAGCATCTTCAGACTCTTCATCGAAATAACGAATCAACCCAGCGGCTTGTTGAATGCCGCTGTTATCCTTCTTCTTAGCCATACTAACCATCCTCCCCGACCAGAGGTCTCTATTTTACGGTGACGCATACTATTGATGACAATTAAGGGGCTAAAGCTTCTACTAAAACGACTCCGTCATGGAATTCAACAATCCTCGATGCAGACTCAACTGCTGCATCCAATGAATGCGTCATGAATAACTCTCTTCTTCTACCATCTCTCATTTGAAGAACAAGGCGATGTGTTAGCTCTGAGAGTGTTTCACGATCGACAGTTTGCCAAACCCAATGTTCTGTTTCAATTGTTACTAAAGCCTCAACTGGAACTAGAGAACCTTCAGCACGACCATAAAGTCTAGCACGTTCAGTCAAACTTCGAAGTTTTCGAACTGTCTCATTGGTATCAGTACGTATGACTCTTTGTTCTCCTTTTCCATATCTTGAAGATCTGCGTTGCTCTACATGTTGCATTATTATCCCATCCCGATCCATCAGGACCGATAATTGAAAATCTTGAATTAGATATTTAATCATAGCCACAAAATAACTCTTAATGTGGCCATAATTATCTTAATTACTTCCAACGAGATATCTATCAACAATATTCCAAGACATAGGAGCAATCAGAATTGTCATTGTCATAATTTTAATCGAAATATCATCTAGAGTAACAAATGTAATCAACAATAATGATGCAATTCCAACCCCGAAAATACACCACCTATGTGCGGATCTGTTGCGATTATCAAAACCTAAGTTAGGAAGTTGAGAACCTAAGGTAGCTGAGATTAATATTACTCCTATCCCTAAAAGGGATCTTTCTACTGCGAAGAAATAAATTAGTAATANTGCTGTAGAAATCAAGAGGAAAGTGAATGCTAAGGATGGCCAAGTTTCTCCTCTAGATTCTGGAAATGTTTCTGAAAATCCTCCAATAATATCTGAAATCATCATTATCGAAGAAAAGAAAATTAATGAAAAAGCAGTACTAAAAGGCAAAAGTGATGAAATCGAATCTTCATATGATACAAGAAAAACAAGTATAGTCCAAAGAATTATTACAAATCGAGATTCCTTTATGGTAAGTTTCTTTTCTATGATTAATGGTATTGACCTGAACATTACTTCACCTAATATTAAACCAATTATCAATGAAAAAACGAAGGGGTATACTGTTGGAACAGGTGCATATGAACTCACTATCATATCTGTTACTGGGGCAAAAGATTGTGCTGAAGTACCAACTCCGATAATTGGTAATAATGGAATAGAATAAATTGAATTCTCAAATGTAAATGATTTTGATTTCCTTCCGATAGTGTAAATCCAATAAAATAATCCAATAAGAATCAATCTTCCTTCGGGTCCATAAGAAAAATGAAGTGATGACATAACTATTGAATCTGAGACTCCCCACAAGACTGCATGAAGATGTAATGGATATTGGTAATGACCTATTATCCCTTGTATTACAATAAGCAAAAGAAGGATCGAAACATAATATGAATATAATTTCGTAAATTGAATATATCTAATTTTATTATTGGTAGTTCGCCAATCAATAATCCACAATATGGGGAGTGAGAGCACCAAGAGTTGCAAAAGAGGTTCGACTCCCACCCACATGTTCATGTTTCCACGATAATGTCCTGACCATTAATCTTGTAATCCAACATTACGATATCTGATGAAGATTTAGGATACATCATGGCAGACGATTTGCGACCTTGGAGAGAGCAGGCATTAGATAGCCTCTTACTCAAAGCTGTGGCACATTGGACGGACAATTCAGATTCATGGTTACAATCAGCATTGCCCAGATTAAGAGAAACCATCAGAATTAATCCCCTTAGACGAGAATTCAATTGGGTTGAAAATCAAATTATCAAAATGGGTGCGAAAGAAATTGAATGGTGCCCTAATGGATGGATCATGCCATGGATTAGAGGGAATATACCACCAGAACATCGAAAGCTATTCATCGCCTTGCATGAAACGGGTAGAATTACTAGGCAAGAAGCCGTTTCAATGATTCCTTCTCTACTTCTAGATATTCAAGAAAATCAAATTATTTTAGATATGTGTGCTTCTCCCGGTTCTAAGAGTACACATATCGCTGAGATTTTACAAGGAACTGGAGTTGTTATAGCAAATGATGTGTCGAAAAAGAGAACTAATACTTTAGTGGCTAATGCCCAACGAATTTCTCTTCCAAATATTATGATTATTCAACATGATGGGAGACATATCCCCAAAATTCCTGGAAGTGGATATGATGCAATATTAGTTGATGCGCCTTGTACAGGGTCTGCTACTACCAGAAAAAATCCTGATGTATGGAATAAATGGAAACCGTCTGCTGGGAAAAGATTACACACATTACAAGTTGATCTATTATCTCGCGCAATAAAGATAGCTAGTTCAGGGTCCGTAATTGTGTATTCTACCTGTTCTCTTGATCCAATTGAAAATGAAGCAGTAATTTCGAGAATCTTAGAAAATGAAGAAGGAGTGGAATTAGAGAAAATAGATGTTGAAACGCTAAACGGATTAACATACAGAAATGGAATGATGAATTGGACAGTATTAGATGATGAAATCAATCCAATAGAGGATGAAAGATTTGAACCATCTCAAAATTTAGAAATTCGAAAAGATATACAAAATTGTATTCGAATTCATCAAGATGAGTCGGGGCATGGTGGATTTTTTGTTGCTAAAATCAGGATAAATAAACAGATCGAAACTCCAACAAATGATAATTGTCGACGAATACCTCCTAACCCAAATAGAAAGGGAGTATATCCTACACCGATTAATATCGATGAATTACCACTAATTTCTGAAATGTATGCCCCTGGAATTGAAAATTCTAGTCTGTGGACTAAAGGAAAACGGATTCTATGGAGTAATAGTTGCATCATGGACAAAATATGGTCCCNAGAAACTAAATCAAGACCTGATAGAATACATGAGGGCTCACAATGGCCTCCTCTAAACTTGATTCATCTTGGGATTCGTGCATGGGAAAAGAGAGATTCCAGAAATTACAGACTGAGTTCTGAGGGTTTACATTCAATTGAGATAAATGAAGCTGGATCTAGAATACATATTGTAACTAATGAAACTGTAACTCGAATTATTGAAAAAGATAGACCCAGTGAAAATGTTGAAAATTTTATTTCAGGTAGTAATTTATTACTTTTAGAGAGACATGGAATTGTTTGGAGAATTCCAATTTGGGCTGGAGAACGAATTTCTCGAATGTGGAAACAACAAGAGGATATAATTCTAAGAAAAATGATGGAGGAAAATGCATGAAAAAAATTAGTATTTTACTAATATTTTTCATTATTTTAACTCCAGTTGTAGACGCTGTTCCGATAGTTGAAATATTTGTAGATGAGAATACCCCATCAAATCAAAATATTCCGCAGGCTGTAATTTCCTCATTAGAAAATGATGATCTAGAACTAATAGTCTGGTATTTAGATACAGATAGCTCATTACACATTGCTGCAGCAACGGAGCGTGCTCAAGATCTTAATGCACAAATTGGAGATATTTTCATTCAAGGCGTATCTTGGAACCAATCAAATGAAAATTTACCTGATAATATAGATGGCTTTGATATTGAATTAAACGTAGAATACGGAAATGATACTGGTATAAGATTGGAAGCTAAAGCCACTTTAGAAAATGAGTTAGATCAAACTGTTGTACTACAGTGGTTGTTATTGAAAAAATCTGTAACAACATCAGAACACCCCATAGGACCTACTGAATCAAATGTGGTTTCTTATCATGCTTGGGATTCGAATATTAATCGAACAAAGGGGGCAGAAAACCGATGGACACATCAAATAGAACCTGATTCACTAGAAAATTGGAATATAGGAAATGAAGAACTAATTGCAATTGTGTCCCTAGTATCCTTAGAATCAAAAGAAATACAAGGATCAGGGAATTCCCAAATCTTCCTTTATCAAAACCAAAAAATTGAGAAAAATTATACAACTTCATTTCTATTAATTTTCTCAGGAATTCTTGGAAGTATACTTGTAATCCAATCTGAAAAAAGAAGGCAACAAAATATGCCATTAATCCGTCCATTAATAATGAGAAAGAACAGTGATGGAGATTATGATTATTTTATTGAAATTACTACTAGACGCGCACTGGTAAAAGAAATAATAATTGATGGAAATGGCTACTGGAGGTGTTCTCTAAATAGTATACCAAAAGAAATTCCACCTCAAACAACAGAGAAAATAAAAATTCGTCAAATCTCTAAACAAGAAAAAAATGAGCCTTGCACAATACGATTAGAAGTAGATGGATACGAACGATGGGTACTAGATATCGTCTTTCCGGAAACCTAGATGTGCAAACTTCAAGAGCGGCGGACCGAACTGCTATCTCCCGAAGGGAGATGCGGCATGCTCGATGTTACGGACCGGGCCATATTGGCCATTTTATTTACCGACGCTACTATGTCGAACAGAACTGTAGCAGATTTGGTAGGCGTATCGCAAGGAACTGTGAGCAATCGTATCAAAAGAATGGAACAATTAGGAGTAATAGAAGGTTACTCTATCCGACTAAATCCAGAAAAAATAGGTTGGAGGATGACAGTAGTTGTTGGAATCAGAATAGAGAAGGGTCGTTTATTAGAAATTCAAGGGAAGATAGCAGAAGATCCGAGAGTTGTTTCTGTTTTCGACGTTACTGGAGATTACGATTCAATGGTTGTTGCTCTAGCAAGAGACAGAGAAGATCTGAACGACTTTACAAAAACAGTACTATCACTAGACGGAATAGAACGGTCTCATACACACATGGTTCTGAATTCTGTGAAGAACACATGGATAGGACTACCAGAGGATTAAGAATCATACGATTAAAAACCCCTCGAGATGGAGGTTATGTCCTATGACTCTAGAATATCCAATTCGTGATTCATCAACATGGAAAATGATTCAAGCAGAAATGGAAATGAGGTTACCTTCTTCTGATCAATCTCTTTCAATGAATTTTGGGAGGTGGGATGATCAGCCTCATCAACATCTTCCAATCGCCAGAATGCTTGCTGGTCCTTGGGGAGGAGTACTAGTAGCCGATGAAGTTGGACTGGGAAAAACCATTTCTGCAATTATTGCAATTAGAGAATTACAAGCAAGGGGAGAGAGTGGAGGGGTGCTAATCACTTGCCCAGGTGGTCTACGATCTAAATGGAAACAAGAATTACACCATCGAGTGGAAATTGATGCTATTACGCCAAAATCTTGCTCAGAATTTCTAATGGCTCTAGATCAGCTCGAAGATGGAAGAGATGATGTTGTAATTGTAAGTCACGGAATATTGCGGAGAGCAGAAATATTAGATTCCCTAGTAGATCGTAATCTCAACTTAATGCTAACAGTTATGGACGAGGCTCACCATGCTAGAAATCCTAAATCAAGACTACATGATGGTATTCAGATGCTAATACTTAGTTCAAAATGGAAAATGTTACTCACTGCAACACCGGTTAATCTTCAAAGTGAAGATCTATATGTTTTGTTATCTCTAATTGCTCCAGATAGATGGCCAAATATAATGTCATATTACAAGACTATGAGCCCTACTGCTTCTATTCATCGAACAATAGACTTGGTTTCTAGTGATCCTATTGATTCAGAGAATATCAGAATAGAGATCAATAGATTACTACACACTACTTCACTAGCCAATGACCCTCGATTAGTGGAAATTAGGGGATTAATGGATGATATTACAGAATCTACTGGGATCGTGAGGAAAAGAGTCATTGATTTATTGAGGGAGATGAGACCTTTGAATGATATGTTAGTAAGGACGCGTAGAAAAGACCTAGATCTTGATCTCGCTCGAAGAGTTCCAATTATTCTACAAGTGGTACTGACCGATGAAGAATGGGACCTGTACCATGCAGCCAGACGTTGGTCACAGACATTACAAAGAATCAAAAATCCCGATAGTAAAAAATTCGACTGGGCATCAGTGATTCCTGAGAGAATGGCGTCATCATGCCTACCAGCATATGCAAAACATGTACTCGGAAAAATTGATNAGGTTAGAGATGAACTTCAAGAAACTACAGAAGAACAAGATGAGATTACTAGAAGATTAATTAACAGATTAGGCAATAAAAAGGGTCTAATTAATGCAGCAAAAAATCTAGGTGAGAAAGATACTAAACTAGATGCTTTACGTGCTTGGTTGAACGAAACGCTAGATTGTAATGAAGGAGGAGTGTTATTATTTTCACAATTTCATGGAACTCTAAATCATCTCAAAGATAATTTAGAAAGAGATGGTTTTCTTGTCGAAATATTGACTGGCAAAACACCCATGGGAGAAAGAGATAATATTCGTGCTAGATTTGCTCAAGGTGATATCAATATTTTATTGAGTAGTGAAGTTGGAAGTGAAGGATTAGATCAACAACATTGCCATAGATTAGTGAATTATGATTTACCATGGAATCCAATGAAGTTAGAGCAACGGATTGGCAGACTAGATAGGTACGGTCAAAAAAGTCCAATTATACAAATTGCAAATCTATGTGTTGAAGGAACAATTGATGCTTCAATTTTGGGAAGATTATTACACAGAATCCATATCTTTGAGTCATCTTTGGGAATGGTAGATCCTATGCTTGGAAAAGCGATGAAAGTACTGGCAGAAAAAGAAATATCAAAGGATATTGAACGAAATAATCTTGATACGGGATATAAAATTGTAGATCTTGAAACTTATCGAGATAATCATGATGATGAGGTTGAGGATATTCTAAATTCAAGAAATACTTGGACAGAAGAGGCAGCTCTCAAAGAAAGAATTGCCATAGGAGAAGACCCTGGTGTGCAATCAGTTAGACAAGATGTATTGAATCGTGAATTAGCATTAGATTCTTCTTCAATTCAGTCGATATTAGAATCTTGGATTATTGCAAACAAAGGTGAACATTATTGCCATACTAATCAAACGGTAATGATTAGAATGTCAGATAATATTATTCAAGGCGGTCTCAAATATGCTAGAGGTAGTTCTAGATGGTTGGAATTATTGAGTCGAATGAATACCACTTCAGGCCCTCATTGGATTGAGGCCACATATGACAATGAAGTCGCAAGAGAACGAAATGATTTGATTTTTCTATCTCCCTGGCATCCTATTGTTCAACTTGCAATAACCTCCGATAAAAAACGAAATTTTGCTGAGGGTATTTCTGGTTCTGAATTGATTGCAGAAAATATTCGAATTGATGAAATCCCTAGCAATACCAAATATTTCGTTGGAGTCGAGTGGAAAATAAATGGATTAAGAGAATCAAAAATTAGAAGATGGTTAGTATTAGATAAAAATGGAGAGCCTATCAGAGAAATTCTCAAGAATCCATGGTCTAAATTACATTCAGAACCTTCTCGAACTGTTCTAACCAATAAAGAAAAAGAAATTATAGAGTCTGCAAGAACTCAAATTCATACCGCATTGTTAAATCAAGAACGAATGAGATTAATGCCTCTATTGACTGAACTTACTGAAAATTCTCATCAGGCTTGGATGAGTAGAATCGAGGGAGAAGAAGAACAGATTAGAAAAGCCGAATGGAATTCTATGCTAAAAAATGAAACAGTAGATCCTCGATGGTTAAGAATGAAAAGAGGAATTATCCGGTCTTTACACGAACAGTTATCGAATCGAGTAACTGAAATTGAACGTATTCGAGATGATATGCAAGCAAATATTTCCTTCCCGATTATTGTTCGAATAATTTAATCAAAATACCACATCAGGAGGAGGATCTTCTAGATTAATTAGGGGTAATAAATCATCAACTAAACTCTTGAGGCCTTCTATTGTAGGTGCTTTCAATGCCACAGTACGCATCAACGTTTTCCTTGTAGATACATCAATCCTCATATCTAAACTTCTCATTCTATGGAGTAGATTCTCATGCAGGCGAATACCAGTTCTATCCCAGTCCATCATTAACATCAATACGGGACCTCCATCAACTGGATTCTGGCGACCATACAAATCATGTAAATGTGCAATTAGTCTACTTTGTCCCCATCCTCTGTTTACCAATTCTATCGGTCCTTCAAATCCTAGTGAACGTAATGTTTCCATATCTCTTCTACCTTCGACAATTACTGGACAACCAGAACCCCCATATACTGGATGTCGGTTTCGAAATCTAGCTTTAGCGAGAGCCTTTGCTGAATGAAAAAGGGAGGTGGGAGAAATAATCTTCACTCGACGATCGGGTCTAGGAGGCATCAGAACTCGCCGATTATCACTCAAACAATAAGGTAAATGAATACAACCCAATTTGAACTTTTTTGGAGAGAAATTCTCAGAATCTTAGAATATAAATACTCAACTATTCCATTCTTTTACGTCAACTGCGAATGCTTATCTACAGGAGTCTGAACGAAGGGGTAGGGGGCTTACAATGAGTATAGCCAGTGCGACCTTCGATGGACTTTGGAACCACTACGAAATGTGGTCTGCAATCGTTGGCGGTTTCACTTTTCTATGGCTTGCACACCACTCTCTTGTCTACAGATCTAAAGATGTAGATGATGACTGGGAAGATGTCGATGAAATCAAAGTAGGTGTATTTCCAAAACACAATGATGATCTCAAATTAGAACTTGCTTGGACCATTGTGCCATTCATCCTAATCGTATGGCTTACATACTACTCTTGGGGACCTATCAATGAAGTATGGGCAAGCCCAGATGATCCTGACAGTAGATATGGCCTAGAATGTGGAACAGAGGGTCATGACCCAAACAAATGCTTTCATACAATTGGGATCACTGCTCAACAATGGTTTTGGAGTTTTGATTGCAATGGTTTAGATGCTGATATCTGTGATTCTTCTGAATATCAAGATCTAAACGGTACTATGGTTCCAGTATTGAAATTAAAGCAAGGGCAATACTTCCTTGCGAACTTAAGTTCTGAGGATGTCACTCATGCACCTTGGTTCGTAAAATTTGGCGTTAAAGAGGATGCTGTTCCAGGACATAATTCTGCATTGTGGATTGCTCCAACTTGTGAAACTGCAAACTGTGGAGGAGATGAAGGAGAATCTACTCTTCTTCTGTGTACTGAATATTGTGGAGACGATCACGCTTACATGGCAGCTATTGTTAATGTACATAACAACTGATAATTAAGGTGATAAAATGATGAAAAGAAGATCATTTATCCAGACTTTTGCAATTTTAGTTATTGTCGGACTAGCATTAAACTTAGCTCCTGAAGCCGATTCACTTCCCTCAGGGATTGGTGGGCAATCTGAGAAGGGATGTATTTGTCATGGAGCTATTCCTGACTCAGGAGTCATTCCCTCGATTACTGGACTTCCTGATACATTTACAGCTAGTACAACTTACACTCTTACTGTATCTTTCACAGGAGGGCCTTCTGGAACCGATGCGAATGCTATGAATCTGGGGGGATTCAATCTTGCTGCTTCTTCAGGAACTCTGGAAGCAATCGATGAGTGGGTAAGAATCGAAAATGGTGAAGCAGTACATAACGGGATTGATGATGATGCTAATAACGATGGAGTGGATGATGCTGTAGCAGCAGGCGGTACTCCAATTACAAGTGGCAATGATTTCACATCTTGGACTGTTAATTGGACTTCTCCGGAGAGTGGTTCGACTACGTTTAATCTAGCTGTCAACTCTGTAAACGGAGATGGCATTGCCTCTGCTGACGATAAATGGAATACAATGTCAGTATCTGTTTCTGGACCATCATCAGGTGTTGCAACTGAACCTCTAGAACCAGCCGACCCGTTTGTTGTACTTGCAACATTGATTATCGTTTCAGGACTTTTACTAGGTATCGTGATTCTGTATACATTTTACCGCGCAAATCCGGATGGATTTAGTTGGGAAGCATTCGCCCCATGGATTACTGATTGGTTGACCACTACCGATCACAAGAAGGTTGGAACGCTTTACTTCCTAGCAGGTTTCTTCTTCCTAGGAGTGGGAGGAATCATGGCAATGTTGATTCGAATACAACTTGCAGTCCCTGGGAATGATTTTCTTACACAAGATCAATACAATCAATTTTTCACTATGCATGGAACAGTAATGATTTTCCTCGCTGCTATGCCATTAATTAACGGGTTTGCGAATTGGCTAATTCCGCTGCAAATAGGCGCTGCAGATCTTGCTCTTCCGAGAATAAATGCAATGTCATTTTGGCTCCAGCCAGTAGGGGCTTTGCTTATTTTTACAGGGATATTTAGTGGTGCAGCTGCAGATACTGGATGGACAGGATATGCGCCGTATATTGTTTCTGAGACTGCCCATTCCGGGACTACAATGTGGGTAGCTGGGCAAGTAATGTTAGTAGCCTCATCTACTTTAACCGGAATAAATTTCCTTACTACAATCTGTGCAATGAGAGCCCCTACCATGAGTTGGATGCAAATGCCGCTATTTACTTGGTCCATTTTTGTAGCAAATCTAATGCTATTCATTTCAATTCCTGCTTGGGGAGTTGGACTCATTCAAGTATATCTCGATCGTACAATTGGAACTGCTTTCTATCATGTCGCTTCAGGAGGTGATCCTTTACTTTGGAGTCATTTATTCTGGTACTTTGGGCATCCTGAAGTATACGTAGTAATTTTGCCAGCATTTGGAATAATTTCTGAAGTAATCGCCACATCTGCAAGGCGTTCTGTATTTGGATATCGTTCGATGGTGTATGCTATGGCAGGTATCGGAATTGTTGCTTTTATTGTGTATGGACATCATATGTTTACATCTGGAATGTCGCCCACTCTAAGATTCGTAACTATGTTAACAACAATGTTAGTTGCTGTTCCAACTGGAATTAAAATATTCAATTGGCTAAAAACAATGCACAAAGGATCTCTTATCTACAGAACTCATACGCTATGGGCTCTTGGATTCTTGGTAACATTCACTCTAGGTGGAATTAGTGGAATGTTCTTCCCGTCATTAGCTATGGATACACATCTTCATGAGACCTATTTCGTTGTGGCTCATTTCCACTATGTGTTTGTTGGCGGAACTGTCTTTGGTATGTTTGCAGGAATATACTACTGGTTCCCAAAAATGTCTGGAAAAATGATGGACGAAAATTGGGGCTTGCTACACTTCCTTACTGCATTTATTTCTTTCAATGGAATTTTCTGGCCAATGCACAAACTAGGAGTAATGGGAATGGCACGAAGGCATCATACTTGGTTTGTCAGCGTAGACGAATACGCAAATATTCCTGCAGAGATGGCATCATGGAACTTATTCATATCTGTCAGTGCGTTCTTATTCTTCTTCTCAAATTTCATTCTGATTGGAAATATGATTAAGACAATTATTTCAGGTAAAAAGGCTCCAGCAGATCCTTGGGGAGGATGGTCGTTCGAATGGATGTGTACTTCTCCTCCCCCTACACCTTCATTCGACCCTCATAATCTACCAGTTCTACATGATTCAAATGAATATCATGAATCTGAGCCGAGTAAATTCGCACAATGGTTTACTGGATTGATGGTTCCTGAAGACGATTCGGAGGTGAGTCATTGAGCGGAGATCATGATTACGAACATCACATTGAGCCTTGGGGTCCTCACGACTGGAGTCATGGAGCACCTCACAACTCATTTGCACCACTAATAATGAGCATTGGGTTCGGGGTTTTTCTGTACACATTTGCTAACATCTTCGTAATGGGCGAATTAGTGGATATTAGTTCCATGGCAGGAGTAATGCTCGGTTTCATTATTATTACATTAGGTCTGATGATCTGGTGGCGTCAAGACATGTCCTTCGATGGTGTTTACGAACCTAAAGGGGTTGGAGCTCCATTCCGTAATATAGAATTACGTAAGGTTGCTATGTGGATTTTCCTCATGTCAGAAATGATGGTGTTTACCAGTNTATTTAGCACCTACATCCGATATAGATTAGGTATCCAAGACTGCGAAGAACTCTTCCTTTCTGGTGAATGGGTCGAAGGTACAACTGTTACCTGCTTCGAACCTGCAGCTCATCTAATTGCAAGTAGTTGGTTCCATTTAGCACCTGGAGCGATCAATACCTTCGCTCTTATCATATCTTCATTCACAATTGTACTTGCTCTCAAGACTGCGAAGATGAGCAATAAGAAATATGCTAAGAAATATAATATCGATAAAGCAGATGTTGATGCTCACCGTAGCCGGAAAGTTGGTGTTTTCCTCGGTTCTACCTTATTCCTTGCCACCCTATTCCTAACTCTGAAGTTAATTGAGTGGTTCATAGGTTTCCCTACTCCAGGTCCTCTAACTGAACTAAACCATGGTTATGATAGTATCAAATCACTGTATGCAGAAGGATACACAATTCATGCTAGCGCGTATACAAATGTCCACTATAATGCAGACCCTACCTCCAAATATTTCGATATCCCAGCAGACAGTGCACTTGCCATGATGATGGATGCTGGTACTCATCCTGGTGGAATGATGATGGCTGATATCCGTGTCAGTGCTTCAACGTTCTATGTAACAACAGGAACACACGGTGTACACGTCTTCGCCGGTATGGTCGGTCTATCCTACATGACTTTCAAAGCACTCCGAGGAGGTTACGGTCCTTCAAACGCAGTGTCAATCGAATACTTCGGCCTATACTGGCACTTCGTGGACCTAGTTTGGGTTCTAGTCTTCCCATTCTTCTATCTATTCTAAGGTGATCTAAAATGGCACAATATACAATTCTCGGTCGCGACCCATACTGGATGAATTTCTGGGGTTTGATGATATTGACTGTAATCGAAGTAGGAGCTGTTGGACTAGATCTTACTGGATTTGCTGAGTCAATTGGAGCTACAGAAAAACAATTGACTTTTGGAATTCTTTGGGGTATTGGAATACCTAAATTCATCATGATTGCTGCAATTTTCATGCATCTTTATGGAGATGCAGATTCAAAGATATTGACCATGACTGCTCTTTTCCCAGCATTCTTCATCATTGTAATGGTTTTCTTCATTGGATTGACTAGTCCTGGAGCTCCAACTGAGTTACCTGCATGGTGTAGACCCCCTAGTTGGCTCTAATTAGCACAAAGCGTGAAATCCACCTAGCGTTTCGACTGGGTATTGCTGACGTCGCATAGCCTGGTATTGCGCTGGATTTGAAATCCAGTGTCCCTTGGACTCGAGAGTTCGAATCTCTCCGTCAGCGCCACCTAACTAACACGGAAAGGTATTGAACAACAATGTTGCTCGCTGGGCATGCCTCGAAGGAATGTCATACTGCCGTTGCTGGCAATTCTGCTTCTTCCAATGGCTGGATGTTTGAGCAGTTCACCAGTAAATTGGGGAAGTGATGTGGGACAATATTCTGCTGTTCTAAATGAAAATAATACTCAGATTGTTATTGATGATCGAATGTCAGTATACCAAGAAAGTTATCTGGAATCTGTAGGAATTGGTACCGTAGGTTGTCAAGGAGAAAATGGAACTATGGCCCAATCTTCACAATCTGTAGTTGCTGAAGAATATGGAGGAACACCAATTCGAATTGAAGGTTGGTTAGCTAACGGTAAAGCATTTCCAGATCATGATGGTCCCGCAGTATACTCAATCGCCGTGAATATGATGCCTTTAGAAGAGGCTCGTAATCTAAAACCACATCAGTTAGACCCTCAACAAGATATACCATTGATGAAGGAATGGGATGATCCATTAATGGCTGAAGGACAATTTGGATCTGAATTCGAAGATATTCAATCAAAAAGAGGATGGGCAGTAATTGGAGTTGTACCCGCAAGTGAAAATATTGCAGATGGAATGATTGGGCTACTTGATTGGAATAGACCAATCTCAATTGAAGGATATTTCTTACACGATCAAAAGAATATTCGTATCCCTACTGAGTTATCTGTATCTGATTGTAGTGTAGCATTCAGAGAAAGTTTTGGAGCATATTTCGCTATTACTTCAATGACAATTGCGGGAAATGAAGCTTCGGTTAGTGAAGAATATTCAGTAGGATCAATTCCATTATTGGGTGGATCTATGTATCTTCTATTGGTAATAATCGGTGGCGCAGCTGGAGCATTTGGAACTTTTACCTTTAGTACCATTCAAATTAGAAAGAAAGCAAATCAGACCGCTTCTGTACTAATGTCTGAAAAACAAATTCGAGCTGCTGGTGGGGTTGATAAAGAACTAAAGCAACATCGACGAGATGTTGAAAAATTAAAGCAGAGCGATAATTCATCAAATATTGAGGTTGTAGATGATACTGCAACAAAGAAGATGGAAATCAAAGAATTCGATGTATCTGGGACATTAGAAAGCGCGCCTGATGGACTAGAAGCCACAGCTTCCCTTGGTAAAACTACAGGAAGAGGTGTAATTCAAACGGAAGAAGCCGCAGAGATGGATGAAAAACTCAAGGCCGTTATGGAAAATGCTATGACAAAAGAAGAAACTGTATCTTCGGGCCCTTCGTCAAGAAGAATTGGAGGAGGAGTTACTAGTTCAGGATCGATTTCTTCTTCATCAAATAGAAAAAGGACTATGACAAATATTTCTCCAACAAAAACCGATGTTAGTGAAGAAATAATACAGCAGAAATCTCCACCTGTATCCAGAAGAAAACGTGTAGTGAAAAAGAAAGAAGTTCCAAAAGAAGTAGAAGAAGAAGTTCCAGATGAAAGAGGGCCTCGATATGAAACTAGAGAAGGACCAAGTCTTTCTGATGATGAAGAATTCTCAGACTTTTCATTCTAATCAAGCTAGTAATCTAACAGCACTAGGAAGAACGGTCATATCCATTGGAGTAGTTCCAATATTTTCTCCATCAATATTGATTGCAGTAGGAATTGGAGTCTCTATCCTTAATGACTTAAATCGATGATAAACCACATCAGGATGAAAGACGTGACGGCCCTCTTTTTTGAGGAGACCGAAGGCCTTCAGAATGGCTCCACGGCGCATGCGATTAAGTATACCAATGTCCATCATTCCATCATCTATTGATGCTCCTGGTGCTAAAGGAAGTCCCGCTCCACCTGTTTGTGTATTTTGGATAAGAAATAATGTAAAATCTGAATCCATTTCATGACCATCTAATATCAATTTAGCATGACGTCTTCTATTAAGTAAAATCGAAATAACAATTCCAACATCATATCGAATAGGACCTAAAAAGCGCATTTTTTCTGCAATTAAATTAGAATCAATTCCTAATCCCCAAGTAACAAGATTATGGCTATACCAAGTCATCTGCTCTTTTTCTTTTCCGGGTAAACCCTCTGTTAAAATGACTCTAGAGATATCTAACTCTTGTATTCTTCCTGAAATAATTCTAGAAACTGCATCTTCAACTCCATTTATTTTCAAATCATAAGCATGAGAATTACCTGTTCCTGCTGGAATAAAAGCAACAATGGGAGATTGTCGATCTTCTGAATTTCTCATTCTTCCTGTAATCACTTCTGACATGCTGCCATCTCCACCTACTACAGCAAAAACATCATCGTCATTTGCAGTAATATTTGCGGATAATTCAATTAAATGCCCCGGATATGAAGATTGATAAGTTTCTACTAGAATCCCAGACTCTTCAAGTAATTTCTTAGCCTCCATAGCAACTTTTTCTCCTTTTTTCTTCCCTGAATATGGGTTAATCATTAGATGAACTTTTGACGGTCTCGTTATACCAATCGATTCGCGAGAGAAAATAGAAGAAAAAATTGGTCTATAGACACCTCCTCTCTTTTTACTTTCAAAATCAAAATGAAACTCAACTGGCTCAGGTGAGGTTGGCATGAACAACGTATAACCGTTCAACCCTTGAATTCTACCGAAAATTACGGGTATCTGTAACCCCTCCGGAAGAATAAGAGGGCGCGGGGTATTCGCATGGAAAATCAAATTCGCTTCATGCAGCGTGCATTGGATATTGCTGAGAAAGGAATAGGACGTGTGTCTCCAAATCCTCCTGTTGGTTGCGTACTTGTACGAAATAATCGAATTATTGCTGAAGGATGGCACAATCGAATCGGAGATTTGCATGCTGAACAGGCAGCAATTGCTGATGCTGAAATGAGGGGAGAAAATACAGAAGGTTGTATTGCATATGTTACATTAGAACCATGCAATCATTTTGGAAGAACCCCCCCGTGTACACAAGCACTACTTTGGGCCGGTGTCTCAAAAGTTGTAATTGCTAGTCGTGATCCCAACCCAAATGTTCGAGGAAAAGGCATTGATGCCCTCCTAGCTGCTGGAGTAGAAGTAGATATAGGAATTCTAGAAAATGACGCTATAATTCAAATGCAATCTTTTCTTAATTGGTGTCAATTAAGAAGGCCCTTAGTAACAATAAAAATGGCAGTTGATAAATTCAATAAAGTAGATAACAATGAATTAATTTCAAGCAGATTTACTAGCCAAAGTTCATTGAAATTCGCACATGCATTGAGACTGCAGTCTGATGCGATTTTAGTTGGTTCTAAAACTGTAATTCGAGATAATCCTTCACTCACGATTAGAAATGTAGAGAGGGGTGGGGTAACGAATCCAATTAGAATTATTCTTGATACTCGAGGAGAGATTGAGAGAAATGCAAAGGTTTGGAATGATGATGCACCTACGATAAAAATTCATGGTAATTCAAACAATATTTCAATTGAAGGAATTGAGGAAATATCTATGCCATCCGTTACTGAACAAAAAAATCCTAAAGATCTATTAGATCTTCTAGGTGATAGAGGGATTCAAGAACTTCTAGTAGAGGGGGGACCCTCGGTTTGGCGATCATTCCTTGAAAATAAAATTGTAGATCGTGTTATTCACATTCGATCTCCAAATGAGATAGGAGAAGGACCAGAGATGGAATTAACAGATGAATTACTTTCAATGAATAATCTTGTTTTGAAAAATAAATTAATGAGTGAGGGAGATGAGATCAGTATCTTTACGAAAAATGGAAATAAATTGCCTCACAAAACTTGGCCTTATCCGTCGGATTGAAAGGTATTGCATAAGTGGAAAGGCTGGGCGATTAGTGTAGTCTGGATATCATTTGGCGCTTCGGACGCCAGGACACGGGTTCGAATCCTGTATCGCCCACTTCTAGCATGGGTCGATACGAACCAATGCCCTTGCAAGACTTCTATGAACCCAAATTGGATGTATTATAGAAATATCATAATTAATTGCAGTTAATGCATTTTGAAATTCCTCTGGTTCAACATCAAACGGAGAAAATGTTTCATTGTTCAATAGATCAGGATCGGTTCTTACAACATCAGGATTTATTGGAAGTAACATTACCATTGGACCTCTCGAAATGATTGATAGAGAATATATGGTGTTTTTTAGAATCTCAATCCCTTCTCCACTAGTCCAGGAATTTCTCCCGTAAGGAGGATCGAATGCATGAGCAGCTCCTGGAATAGATTTAATTTTTTTATGAAGTTCTGTCGCATTAGAAGATTGAATTATTTTTTCCCCGTCGAATTTAATTTGATTCAAATTGAGGGTTGTTCCATCAACCATCTCTGGATCTAAATCACTAGCGATAACTGGAATTCCTACCATAGCCGATTCAATTGCTATTCCCCCTGTTCCGCAGAAGGGATCTATGATAGCAGTGGGTGGTTCGCCATCTGTATAACAGAGATTTACCATTGCTCTCGCTAGCCTCGGATCTAAACTAACTGGCTTGAAATATGGACGATCAGTGGGAGAACGATTTTGAAAACTTTGACCGCCAGGGCCGAATGATTGGAGTATCCCCCAAATGAAGAAGGGTGAACCTAAATCAACCGGATCTGGAGGAATCGGTTTTTGTGGGCTGCCACAATAATGAATCATAATTTCAATATCTGGATTTTCAAGATTAACACTCCATCCTTTTTTATGTAGAATTGCTCCAACCTCAGATTGAATTTTACTGATACTAATTCCTTCCATATTCCCCATTTTTGACGCTCTGACAGCAATCGTTTTGTCATTTAATGGTTGGATATGTGAGAACCAATCTGCAATTATTTCAGCACAAGGTTCTTCTGAAGAAAAATCAAATGGATACAAAGATTGGTCTATAAAGGCAGAATTCTGAATAGAATTATTGTCTGAGACAATAACTACTCTTGGGTGAAGAATTTGTTGAATTATACCAAGAGCATTTGCTTCAGAACGGAATAATGCTGGATGCCAGCCGTTCCCAATCCAAGCAGCAACCATGTCTTCTCCCCCCCTCTGGGATGCGCTATTGGCCTTCATTCTATAACACCGAATGGGCTGGAGGGGGTATGAGTGGGGCAGGTCGGAGTACTACAGCAAGAATCGCTCTGATGATTACATTCCTCTTTTTGGGTACAATTTTACTCACAGTAACTACCGCTCAATCAGACGATCCTAAGGTTCTCACACACGAAAGAAATCGTCTATACTTCTATGGGGAATCAAGTGGTGACGGATATGCAACGTGGCCTATGTGGAATCATGCTCAAGCATCCGATCCAAATAGTGATGACAGCATTGGAGAACAAAATGCATTCGTTCCAGGAGACCCAAATAACGGTGGAGGAACAAGAGAATTCACCTTTGATGGACAAGTTGCTAGTGATAATATCACTGAAATTAATTCAGAACTAACCATCACAGGAAATTTCAGATTGAGTATATTTTGTCAAGGAAGTTGCAATACAGATGTAACTGTGTTTCTNAGAAAGGGTGGAGTCGACATCACTTCAGTAACTGTTTCTCCTGAAAATGAAGGTGGGGATACATATATTTTCGAATTTTTTCACAATATCAAGGAAATAAAAGCAGATGAAACTCTTGGATTAAGAATACAATTTACAAAACCTAGCGGAGCAGGAGATGGGTATACTCTGTATTTAGGACAAAATGATTTCCAAATGGACATTCCAGTTATTCCTCCTGAAACCTCAGATATAGGGGATGTTCTACTGGAAGAGGGGAGTGCATGGAAAACTCCGTACGCAGATGCAGGATTGGGTTTCCAAGCATCATCCACTGAAAAAGTTGGAATTGTCATGCCTATTTTCTTAGGTATTCTCCTTCTTGCTGGAGCTATATGTGGAGTTGTTTTCACTCCGGGGATGCCAGCCATGACCGGAGCAGCCGTTCTCACTTGTTTATCTCTAATCGGACCAATGGTTGCAGCGCCAATTGTATCATACATGGATGTTGCAGAACATTCAGATGTAGACATGGAACCAAATATGTACACTGTAGATCAATTTGCATCTTTAGAAGCCAGTTCTGGTAGTTTTTTGACTGACTTTTCTCAGGGTGATGAATTTGAAATCTGGGTCCCACTTAACGGAAATGAGGTTTATTCAAAATCTATTCAACATAATGGTCGTTCAGCAATTCTTTGGGGATTGGCTCATGAAGAGCATAACGAATTACTAGGCAATCCGGANATTACAACTATAGCCGGAAGAGAAGCAATTCAACTCTATTTCTCTTCAATCATTCAATATACTGATGATTTAGATTGTACTGAAACTTCGAACGAAAATGATACTGATGAGGATGGACAAACAAGTGCATGCGCAGAATATGACTTAACCAAAAGCGGAGGAATTGTACTGAAAGTAGTTCTTGGACAAGATGGTGAAAGTGTTCGTCCAATCAACAACGTAAACGTAACATTGACTGATGGATCTCCTAGAAATGCAGTATTATGGACCGATACAGAACCAATGGGTACACCACAAACATGGGGTTCCTACTCATTGGCAGGACTTATTCCTGCAATTGGATGTTTAGGGTTTGGAGTCTGGACGATTGTTAATTCTCAACGTAATTCGCAAGATGAAGATGAAGATGATGAATATGATTTTGATGATGACTTCATTGACGAACTAGATATCTGAGGGAAAATATGGGTTGTAACCTAAGAGATCTAGCAAAAGCAGAATCTATCGATCTCTCAGATCTGTCAGGAGAGCGCATTGCTGTTGATGTATTCTTATCCGCTTATCAATTCATTACTGCAATGACAGGACAAGATGGAAGGCCACTTTCAGATTCAAATTCTAGACCTGTAGCTCACCTAATGGGATTCTTAGATAGGGCAACTATTTTGATAGCATCAGGAATTGATCCCGTGTTTGTTTTTGATGGAAACCCTCCTGATTTGAAACGTGGAACACTTGACGATAGGAGATCAAGGAAAGAAGTAGCAAGAGCAAAATGGGAACATGCCATGGAATCTGGCGACTTGAAAGCGGCGAAAAAAATTGGACCTCAAATTGCTGAATATACTTCAGAAATGATTCAGGAAACTAAAGATCTGTTTGATGTTCTGGGTGTTTCATGGATTGTAGCTCCAATGGAAGCGGAAGGGGCTGCGGCAGTCAGGGCAAAAAATGGGGAACTACATGCAGTTGCTACTCAAGATTGGGATGCTTTGCTCTACGGAGCACCAATCATGATTCGTAATCTAATGTCACATGGTACGAAAAAATTTGGACGTACTCTAACAGCAGAACGAATTATTCTCAAGGATCTATTGGATGAACATGGAATTACTCATGAACAACTAGTAGATCTAGGAATAATGATTGGAACGGATTTTCATCCTGGATTCAAAGGAGTTGGTCCTAAGACAGGATTGAAATTAATTAAAGCACATGAAACCCTTGAAAATGTAGCTGAAATAAAAGGACTTGAAGTACCCCATAATATTGCAGAAATTCGAAATCTTTTCCTAAATCATCCAATCAATGAAGATATAGATTTACCTCCCCCAAAAAGAGCTGTAGAAGAAAGAATTCGAGAGTTTGTACAAAATGAAAGAGGATTCTCAGAAAATAGAACGATGCGTGCGTTAGATAGATTAGCATCTGTTGGAAAATTAAGATCTGAATCAAAGCCAACACTATTTGACTTTTAGTTGGATAAGACTCATCCCAGCGATTGCATCTCGACTTCTATGGAGGATACAATGTCTCATTCCAATGATCAATCATTAAGACAAAGAAATTGGGTTCTTTTATTGATATTCGGACTCTTGTTAAACATCATTGTATCCTTCACTAGCGATTTAGGTTTGGATACTCATGTCCATATGGCGAGGGATAGTTCTCTTGCAGAATCTGAAGAAGCTACTCTTCCATGGGGCCATACAAGGCCATTAGACCCTATGGCGAGTAATCCAGAATATTCTCCCTCTGTTGATTTTGGTTGGTATCATTTTCTTCCAAGTTTAGAAAATAATGTTCATTTTCTCGGCTTTTCACTAATGTGTATGCTTATCTTCCTCACGATTTTAATTTTCAAAATTTATGGATCGATTGAAAATGGAATTGCAGTATCTGCAATTGTAGCAATACATCCAACATTTATCTTCGCAACTGGAAGAGTCTTTCCTGAAGTAATTGTTGCAATATTCACAATTGTAATGATTTTTGGATTATTAATTTATGAAAAATGGCAATCATGGAATGGAGTTCTTTCTTCATCAATAATTTCAGGGCTGTCAATGGGGTTAATCCTTTTTGTTAAGGGGATTAATCCGTGGTATTGTCTTGTTGTTACGTCTCTCATTTTACTCTGGCATTCTGCAGATAAAATGGGGAAATGGTATGAATTTACTCGTTCCCCCCCATTTGCAATTAAATTTGGTAGTTTAAGCACATTGATTGGACTATTTCTTGTTGGAATAATTTCGGATTCTGGTACATTCTATATCGTAAAAAGCGAGACTCTACGTTTTACAAGTGCTTTACTGGTTGCCTCAATTGATGTAATTTTGATTTATGGTTTGTTTGGAATGATACTTTGGCCGTTTATAGGAAATCTACGGAAAATATGGAAGATTAGTAGTCACGAAATAGCAAGTTTTGCAGGTTTAATTTCGGTCTTAACTACTGCTATTATTTTCTATATCGCTGCACTATGGACTTATGAATCTAAATTATGGAACGCTGATTGGCCATGGATGATGTGGACAATGGGAAATAATGGTAGATATATCTCAATGCTAATGGTTCCAATTTTCTTTGTAATATATCGAATTCATCAAATTGATTCAACTGCGGTAACACCATTTACTCCAAAAGAAAAATCAAAATCTATGATTTTAGGAATCTGTTTAATCATTCCATTATCCTTACTCACTGCAATTCATGGACAAACGATGTGGACTGATGATGCTGCTCAAATATTATCCGAAAATATGGATAATGGAGAAGACTTTCTGTTTGTTCATGATGCCACCTTAGGAATGCATTATCTTTACACATTCCATACAGAAATCGATGATATAGATTCTAGAGATATTACTGGGCATTGGAGAGATCCAGATTCAGAATGGGAAATTGAATTATTCTCTGAAGAACAATGGAGTAATAGAGGAAATTTGTCTGGTGTTCGGTGGATTGTACTATCACCTGGAATAGAATGGGAAAGTCCACCTGAAGAGTGGGGATATATCAGTGGTCGAGCAGATTTCATGAATGGTGGTGGAGAATGGAAAATTTACAGTAATCAAATAATTGTTCAATCATAATTTTCCTCCACAGTATCTAAAACTGTATTTCTCTCTCTTTGGAACCACTTTAATCTCTTTTTACTCGGGATAGATGTCCCCTCTTCACTAGTGGAGCGCAGGATCTTAGGAAGGATCTTGTCTGGAATAATTTGGAATGGCATGACAAATGCTGCAACACCTAAAATCATCTCCGCCCCTGGAATACTAAAAACTCTCAATGGAGGGACAAAAACACCAATAGAGGCTAATTTAGCTACAGTATTACGTCTTTCTTCACGAGATGTTCTTCTTCCAAGTTGAATCTTATACAATGTAAGCATAGCATCTTTCACATCTATCGATTCGTCCTTGACTAGATCCCAGCCTTCATTCAAAGAGCGCCCCCATTCTTCTGGGTCTTTCGCAACTTTGGCAATTTCTGCACGTTGCTCTTTAGTGGTCAAGGATTTTATTCTTCGAGCACCTTTCAGAGCAATACCACGAAATGCAAACAGGCGACGAAGTTTTCCTGCCATACCTCGGCCTAGAGTATGTTAGACTTGGTTATGTCGATTAATTTGCAGAACGTTCATTCTGAATCTTAGCACGTACTGTCTTACATTCTTTGGCAACATCAGACAATGCTTTTCTCAATCTTCTGCCAGCCGCATCAGTTCCACGATCATGTTTTGCAGCATCTCCAAGTGCATCATTCAACATTGCAATCATATTCTCAATATCACTAGTCACAGCCATACATTTAGGCAACAAAAACTCCTTCAAAACATTTACCAATTGAGGTTCAATATAGAAATCAAGTTATTGAGTTGTACTAATCGTGAAATACAGATACTACTGCCCATTAACAAGGAATGCGGAGTGGTTTGGATGGATTGGTATGCTCGTAAACCATCTTTGGAACCTTCTGATCCTCAACATACTGAAGAATGGAAAGAGTCAATTCGACAGGTTATTGAGAAATTAGGAAATAATGAGGCTGAAAGAATACTACTTGAAACTCTTGCCGAAGCCAACAAAAATGGACTTGAAATCCGTCCAGTATCGACGCCTTATCTCAATACTATTCACCCAGATCAACAACCAACCTATCCTGGTAACTTATCAATAGAATCAAGAATTCATGGAATTCTTCGTTGGAATGCGATGATGATGGTAACTAAAGCAAACAAAGAAAATGATGGAATTGGAGGGCACATCTCAACATATGCATCTGTAAGTACCCTATGGGAAGTAGGGATGAATCACCATTTCAAAGGAAAAAATAAGGGGAATTCTATTGGTGATCACATATACTTTCAAGGTCATGCAAGTCCTGGGATATATGCAAGATCTTGGTTAGAAGGAAGATTCTCTAAACAACAGATTAACAATTTCCGTCAAGAAGTAAAAGGAGAGGGATTGTCATCATATCCGCATCCGAGATTAATGCCAAATTACTGGGAGTTTCCAACAGTAAGTATGGGTCTTGGACCGATGTCTGCTATTCATCATGCAAGATTCAATCGTTATCTTAGTGACAGAGGTTTAGCTGATACTAGAGAAAGTACAGTTTGGTATACAATGGGGGACGGAGAATCAGATGAACCTGAATCTCTATCTGAAATCGCATTAGCAGCGAGAGAAGGATTGGACAATCTAGTTTTCATAATCAATTGCAATCTTCAAAGATTGGATGGACCTGTTCGAGGAAATGGAAAAATTGTACAAGAACTAGAAGGAAGATTTAGTGGTGCTGGATGGAATGTAATTAAGTTATTATGGGGCTCAAAATGGGATCAATTATTCTCCCATAAAAATGGAAAATATCTGGCAAAAAGACTGAATCAACTGGTTGATGGAGATGAACAAAGAATACTTACAGGAGATGCAGAAATAATTCGAAAAGAGCTTTTCAATTCTCCTGAATTATCGGCAATGATAGATGGTTGGACAGATACAGACCTCCTTGCATTAACAGAAAATGTTGGAGGTCATGATATGGAAAAAATTCATGCTGCATTCAATTCTGCTCGTGCGAATAAAGGCTCACCAACAGTTATTCTTGCTAGGACTATCAAAGGATATGGATTAGGTCCCGGATTTGCAGGTAGGAACACTACTCATCAAAAAAAGAAGGCTGATATTGATGCAATGATGCATATGAGAGACATGATTGGACTAGAATTTACTAATGACGAATTAGAATCCTACCCATTCGTTGAACCAGGAATGATGCCAGAAATAGAAGAATACATGAAACAAAGACGTGAAAAACTAGGTGGACCAATTCCAGAAAGAATCGACTCCCAAAAGGAGATAATTGTTCAACCAAAAATCTTCAGCGAATTTGATGGAGGGACTAAGGGTACTCTAGAGGTTAGTACTACTATGGCATTTGTAAAAATCCTTAGAGGACTAATGAAAGACAAAGAAGTAGGGTCCCAAGTTGTGTTGATTATTCCTGATGAAGCCCGTACTTTCGGAATGGATCCTCTATTTTCGGAATTCGGTATTTACCATCCTGAAGGACAGTTGTACAAACCTGTAGATCATAAGACTTTGATGAAATACAAAGTAAGTAATGAAGGACAAATCATTCAGGCAGGAATCAACGAAGCAGGGGCTATGTCCACATTTATAGCAAGTGCAATGTCATACGCAACAGCAGGAATTCCAACAATTCCATTCTATACTTTTTATTCCATGTTTGGGTTTCAGCGCGTTGCAGATCTAATATGGGCGGCTGCCGATGGTAGGGCTAGAGGATTTCTGATGGGAGCAACATCTGGAAGAACAACTCTGAATGGTGAAGGTCTTCAGCACCAAGATGGTCATTCATTGCTTATGGCACATACTAATCCTGCTGTGAAAGCATGGGACCCTGCTTTTGCATATGAAATTGCAGCGATCATTAAACATGGAATCAATGAAATGTATGTTGAAAACAAAGATATAATCAATTATATTGCCCTCTATAACGAAAATTATTCAATGCCTGAAATACCCAAGGAAGTAGATGAGAAAGACATTCTAAATGGAATATACCTATACAAAGAATTTCAATCAAACGAAAAAGATTCTATCGAATCCACAGTCGATCTGTTGGGTTCAGGACCTATAATGCAACAAGTTCTGAAAGCTGCAGAAATCTTGTCTGATANAGGAATTAAGTGTAGAGTTTGGTCAGTCACTTCTTACGGAGAATTGTATAGAAAATGCTCGGAATTTGATCGAGTTCAACGATTAACTGGATACCAATCTGAATCGGTTTACTCGATACTAGAGGGGAGTGCTGAGTCAGTTGTTGTTGCAGCATCAGATAATATCCAAGCAGTCCCTGAACTCATTCGCCCTTGGGTCCTTGGACGATACATTGTGCTAGGTACCGATGGTTTTGGTCGCTCAGATACTCGGAAAGCACTTCGACGATTTTTCGAAGTTGACTCTGAACACATCGTTCTAGCAGCTTTAGCAGGACTGGTACAGAAAGGAACAATCGATATAGCAATTTTTGATACAGCAAAGCAAGAATTGGGTATTGATGTCGAACGCGAAGATGTCACAAATCTCTAGGTAGTGGAGGTATCCATCCGCCATGACGATTGTGATCTAAAATGTGCCAATAAATCGACATAATTGAAATTGAAGAATCTAACAATTCTTGATCATTGGAACATTGTAAATTTGTCAATTTTTTATTCCAAACCCACTTAGAATGTGACCTTAGAAGCGGAATATGAAGTGCGGGTCCGTTTGTTGGCAGTCCACGTTTTACTAACCATTCACGTTCAATGATCTGACACTTGTTTAGTTCATTTCTGACTTGTTGCCACCCATTCACATTACCATTTTCGTTTTTTCCCGTTTTTTTCCTCAAAAGCCATACTGGATTGATGGATGAGTCGAGTGTAATTCCTTGATTCTTCAAAATTGGAATCATCCATGGAGCGATATAACCTCCTGGAGCACGGAACCAAGGCCTGAATGAGTCTCCAGCAAATGTTTGTATTATTCGTATTGATTCTGATATCGCAGAATTAAATTCCTCAGAACAATCTCCCCAGGCTGACCAACAAATATGTTTCAATCCATGAATCCCAATTCTCAGTCCAGGACGACTATTTTGTATACTATTTATTGCATCGACAAAAAGTGGATCTTCAAATTGTTCTGCGATTACAAAAATGGTTAATGTTTCGTCATCTTTTCTAGTCAACCACCATTTTTCTAAAGATTTGAATGAATGATTCAAGGTATTGCTCATAGGTCTATGATCTAATTCTAAACACCATGGAGATACCTTTGATCTGGTGGGATGTCCAGAGATTGAAGGATGATGATGTAAGTCATCGGAATCTACCGAAAACCAATATCTCGATGTCATTTCATTCACCAGTTAGTATCCAATATGCCTCATATGGAACTATGTTGCCTTCATTTTCCTCAATCATCTCTACCCCAAAATCAGAAATAATACCTTGATGTCTTTCAACAGCAGAACGAATAGTGATTAATCCACCTAAATTATCTGGTGCTGCAGAGAGTTGAACAACGTCTACGTTAGATTTCGATGCGACATATATCATTATGTCAATTGATTTAGATGCTAGGCCACGAAGGCGGAAATTAGGTGCAATCCAATAACCAAGATTCCAATGAACACCTCTACTCAATGACTTTCTTTCAATTGTACGAAATCTAACTACATCAAATCCGATTAGTCCTACTATTTCTTCACTATTTTGATGAATTAATACCCAATGATGATAATGAATAGAATTAGGACCTGATGTAACATCAACAATGAATGATTGTATCTGGAATTCTATCGATAATGAAGTGTCCAACCAAGGCATAGCTATCCTAACTGAGTTAGGGTCATTGGCAAATGCGTTAATCAAACTCTGGGTATGATTTTTTGATAATGGAACCAACTTGATTCCATTGTCTAAATGATGCTCTGAACTGGTCCAATCTACAAAATCTGATGAGGACACTTCGATTCAACCCAACTGCTTCAATGCGGCTGCTACATGTTGATCTTCTGACTTAGAAATCTTGGCAGCATTCAACATAGAAGCCAATTCATTGGTTCTTCCTAGATTTTTCAACAAAGCACCAACATACAACATTAATCGATACTTATCGGAAAGGTGCGGACCTATTTCATCTAAAATTCTTGATGCATCATTTTTTCTCTCAGATTTTGCTGCTTCCATTGCCTCTTTGATTTTAGATGCAAGGATTTTATCATCCCAGGGTTCACTTTGAACCCAAGGCCAAATAGACTTATTTTCCTCATGAGGAGTTTGATCAGGTTGAGATGTTTGTTCAACAGGCATCGATGGCATTACTGGCATTTTTGGTGCGGAATCAGAAACAGGGGTGTCATGTTGAAAAACAGCTGCAGGAGGTGCAGAAACGGGGCTATGAGGCTTTGGAGAGGTAGGGGTTTCAACATTAATCGTAGGTTGTTCATTTTGAGGCATTGATGGCATTGGAGGCAATGCAGAAGATTGAGGCGGCTTCTGAACATTAGATACTTCAACGGCAGGAGTTACTGGACCAGGGTTCACATTTTGCTCTTCCGAATTCAAAATGGGTGTTGAATCAGTAACGTTCCAATCTTCATTCATTAAATCAGAATCCATTTCATTTGTTGAATTAGATGTTGGATCAACTAATTTAATCATTGTAGGCTCTGGAATAGAAATCTCTGATTCGTCTTCTTCTGGAACTATGAATTTCTCAACAGATGTTGGAGCATCGTCTGATGAGAGGACAAAATCGCTGTCTTCAACATCGCCGCCTATTTCATCCTCAGATACTAATTGTCTAGCAAACCCAATTGAATGTGAAACTACAACATCATCTGAATCATCGTATTCTGCAACATCTACTGAAAAATCAGACATGTCAAATGAATGATTCGTCCAATCAACATCATTTTCATCCTCTTCTCCTTCTTCAATTCCAGAAGTTAATTCATCCAACAAACCACCGACAACCTGATCATCAGACTTTCTAGATTGTTGATGGGAACTAACAGTAAAATCATAATAACAACGACTACATGTATCAGCATCAAGAGGGTTCTCAAGACTACATAATGGACAATGTAAGATCTCATCATCGGTCTTCTTTCTTCTGAACACCCGATGCACCCCAGTAGACTTACCGTGTAATGTAACTAGCATAAGTTCTCCCTGTCTCTGTTGACAAAAAAATCCACTGGGAAACAAATTGATTTTCGGGAGGGTCATAAGTACGAGTCATTAGCACATAACATGACGGACGAGAATAGTCGTGTCCGTCGTATCAATACTTCATCAACGGATGACAAGATAAGAACGAATGTACGCAAAAGTCAAGATTATCATGCAAAATTTATTGATGCTATTCAAGTTGAATTAGAAGATGAAATGTCACAAGTAGAAACTCGACTTAAAACCTGGAATAAAAAACGATTATTAGCGCATGGAGTCAGTCTTTTTCATCTCAAGGCCAGATCTGCTGGATGGATGTATGGACAACGATTACTACGTCTAACTATTGATGGGGGTGGTCCATTACCGTCCCACAGATTCAAACATGGAGATATCGTGTTGCTAAGTAGAACTGACCCATTAGGGAAAGAGGCAATAGAAGCAGTAGTTGCTAATCGTTCAAGAAGCTCAATTAAATTAGCAATGAATGATCTACCAAAAGGACACCGACAAGGACATTGGAGATTAGATAGAGGGGCTAATCGTATTGCACATGATAGAATGAGAGATGCATTAAACTCATTTTTATCTGATGAAAATGCTACTGATCTTTCATCTCTATTATTAGGGCAAGTAAGAGATATCGAAGATGCGGGAAAAACTCCACACAGAATAAAGGGAATCACATCAAACGAATTCAATAATTCAACTCAACTAAATGGAGTACAAAATCAAGCTGTCTCTAAAGCAATGGAACAGCGTCTATCACTAATACAAGGACCTCCGGGGACTGGAAAAACATATACTGCGGTTAGAATATTAGAGGGATGGGCAAGAAATAGTAATACTCCTATTTTAGCGGTAGCTGAATCGAATGTTGCTGTAGATAACCTGTTGGAAGGTCTACTAAATCTAAGGGTCAATGCAGTTAGACTAGGCCAACCTGTGAAGGTTAGAGAATCATTACGTAATGCAACAATTGATGCAAAAATGGAGGTTCATCGCCTAAGAAAAGATCTAGATGTAATACTTGATTTAAATGAAGATTTGTCAAGACGGATCCCAGGAATGAAAGGTAAAGACAAAGGTCTAGCGCATCGAGATTTGAAAAAAGGATGGAAAGATGCAAGAAGAATTGAACAACAAATGAAAGATGATATTTTAGATAACGCGGATGTAATATGCGCAACATGTATTGGTTCAGGACATCTACTGCTTGACGGAAGAAGATTCCCAAGAGTTCTAATCGATGAGGCTACACAAGCAACAGAACCTGCTACATTAGTGCCTATAGTCAGAGGATGTAAGCAGTTAGTCTTAGTCGGAGATCATAAACAACTTCCTCCTACTGTCATCTCATCTCGTGCTGAAAAAATGGGATTGAATATCTCACTTTTCGAAAGATTAATTCAATTGGGTGTAAACTCTACTATGTTATTAGAACAATACAGAATGCATCCATGTATTGCTGAATTTCCTTCACTCCAATCATATGGAGGACTACTTAAGAATGCCATTTCCGAACATCAAAGACCTACACCAATTGGACTAATTTGGCCTGATTTTGAAAATCCCGTAGCATTTGTTCCTGTTGAGGGCGGTGAAATTGTATCTCAGGATGGTCATTCAAAGGCGAATCCGACCGAAGCCGGATGGGTTTTGAGGATAGTAGAATCAATATTACAAGGAGGGGATATTTTTCCTCATGAAATTGGAATAATTACTCCTTACAACGGACAAGTAAGAGCTATTCGTGACTTAATGGAATCATCTGGAGGTATGGAAAATGGAGGGAAATGGGAAGGAATAGAGGTCCGATCAGTTGATGGTTATCAAGGCAGAGAAAAGGAAGTAATTATCCTCTCGGCGGTGCGTTCAAATCCTCAAGGAAATGTAGGATTTTTAGATGATTCAAGAAGATTGAATGTTGCATTGACTCGAGCAAAAAGGGGACTGGTCGTCATTGGAGACCCGAAGACATTACGAAATCAAAGAGATTGGGATTTTTGGCTGACGTGGGCAGAAGAAAAAAACCTCATTGCTTGGCACTTGCTGCAGATGTAAAGGGGATGAGAATGGAGGGACCAATTTCGACTCATGGTCAAGTGACCAATTTAGCAAAACACATTGTTTCAGTTGAGCACGATCATTGGAAAATTCCTGATGGTACAATCTTGGCTCCGATTTACAAAAGAGTTGCTGGATTTATTTTAGACGTCATATTTGTGATGAGTGTTCTTTCAATATTAGGAGGGCGTTTTGATGGACAATTCAGAGTAATGTTAGCATGGGATTTGACAACTTGGATATCACCAGATTTTCATCACTCATTAGCATGGACCATTGCTATCCTTCTCTCTCATTTCTTATACTGGAAATATTCAGGATTACGGTTCTCAAGATCTCTTGGTCAGCGAATAATGGGGCTAGCCATAGTTCAAGAAAATGGTGACCCGATGAATTCCAAAAACTGGGATATTCGTTCGTTTAGAAAATTGTTGTACTTGATCCCAATTCTAAATTTATGGTTTATTTCCAGAGACTTGTTTCTGATACACAAGAGGCATACTCATCAATCACAAATAGACCTTTCAGCAGGAAGTATTGTAGCGATTGCAAATTCTCTTCCAGTTGCTCATCGTGGTCCAATAAAATAGTGACAACATACGGATTCAAGTATCGATTAGTGCGTGCTTGCAATATGGCGATCCCAACTATGCTCCGGTTGGGGGATCTCGTGATCCATCTAATGGAAGTTTGTGATGACATTGATGAAGATGATCGAGACGCTACTCTAGTACGAACCTTGGTTCAAAATCCTACAAAAAATAAAGTAAAATCTCCTATTCTGAATATCAAAACATCAGGAGCGCAAGTTGAAATTTTCAAATCTTTAGATTCCATAATAGATGCAAATAGTCAAAATGAGGCTTTCCACTTCCTTCCAAAAAAACCTGGAGCATGGATTCTTGCTGCTGAACATCTAGGAAAACAAGGAGAATTAGGTCCATTTCCCGGAGATTATAGAATGAAAATGGAATTAGAAGAAATTCCAGTTGTTAATGAAATATCTGAAGATGTACTTTCTAATGTTTTTGAAGATGCTCTTGCAGGATTTGGAATTGAGGAATCATCGTTCAATGATATCAAAATTGATGATTCAGCAGATCCAGTGGCCGCAGCTTTTGCGCATGGATTGAATTCATCTTCTCCATCTGATTCTGAAAATAATCCTGTAACTATATCCGAAAATGAGGAGGTGAAAACACCCTCAATATCCAATTCNTCATCTAATCTTGCTATGACTGAGCCTCCACAAGGACCGCCGATGACTGGACCNCCACAAGGACCGCCGATGACTGGACCCCCACAAGGTCGTAAATCTGGACCTAAGGGCCCCCCCAAGAAAAAACAATGAGGTGGAACTTTGGACGGAGCAATTATTGAAGTTTGTAGTGGCGATACTGCATTTACAATAGTCCCTCAAAATCCTCCTGGGATTTCAATCGAAACAATTGTTGAAAGGATTGAAAAATCCGGTTTTTCGTGTTCTCTGAGATCAAAATTTTGCCATACATTTCAAGGTGAATTTGAGATGACATTGTATCCATCAGGAAGGCTTCTAGTTAGAGCACCAAACATCGAAGAAGCAAACAAAATAGCAGCTCTCCATATTGGGGAATGGCTTGCTTCATGAGGAGAATATATGTTTACAGAACACTATATTCGGCAAATAGAAAATTACTTTCCAGTAATTTACCCTACAAGTACTCTTCCTGCATTAGGAGTTCTACCACATGAAATTGGTTTAAATCGATTATTCAAAATAAAAGAGAGAGATAATTTGAAAATTGTTAGTATTGCAGTTGCCAACTTCGAGCAGATGGAACAATTTGTGAATATTCCAGATTATCTTGAAGATTTTCTAAATTTATTTCCAAAGGGAGCATTAACTTGTATTTTGGAAGGCAAAACACAGTTTGATTCTAGAATTGGTGGTAAATCTATTGCAATACGAATTGTTGGGCACCCTATTGCTAATGATTTGCTACAAACAGTTGGGCCATTAACCGCTACTTCGGCAAATATTTCTGGAATGAGAACCGTATTCTCCTGTAATGATGCAGCTAAAGCACTAGGGCTGCCAATTGAGAATTCAATAGATGTAACATGTAAGGGNGGCGAACCCAGTACATTGATACGATGNCCCGTTTTCCTTCCTCCATCCGGAGGCCAACAGCCCGAGATAGTGAGAGAAGGGGTTGTATCCAAATTTGAGGTGATGACGAAATGGAAGGACCTGATCTAAAACGCTGGAAAAACGCAGGAGCTGTTGCTCGAAGAGCTCTTGACCATATCTCTTCTACCATGGGAGCAGGGCAATCATGGCATAGCGTAATTGAATCTGCTGAAAGATATATTCGCCGACACGGAGGTACTCCTGCATTTCCTTGTACTCTTTCGGTAAACGATATTGCTGCTCATTATACTACTAATCATTCAGTTAATCCTCCAGATGGTATTGAACAAATGATTCTTAGAAAAGGTGATTTGGTCAAGCTCGATATTGGGGTGCATGTTAAGGGGGCAATTGGAGATAATGCAATTACTATTGAAATCGGAAATGGAAATAACCACACAGATCAAATAAAAGCCTCAAAAGAAGCAAGAGATGCGTCCATTGAATTAATGCATCCAGGAACTCCTTGGCATGAAATTGGGGCTGCTGCGGAACAAGTTGCAGTCGATGCTGGTTTTCAACCAATAAGAAATCTAAGTGGACATCAATTGGAGAAATTCAATTTGCATGCAGGAGTAAGTGTTCCGAGTTATGCATGTGGTGCGAATCATCCAGGATACAAAGGGACTGTCCCTCTAGGAGGTGTTTTTGCTATCGAACCATTCAATACAACAGGAGAGTCTGGACTTGTAGAAAATATATCTCCTCATGACTCTTCTAATATTTTTAGAGTTACAGGAAATGTGAATCTTCGACAGGCTCTGGCGAAGAAGAAGATCAAACCATTAGGTGCTACTATGGCGAGATATATTGAAGAAAGATATCACACACTCCCATTTGCAGAAAGATGGGCATTTCCTCTTTTGGAAAAGCCATTTCCAAATGAAGATGAAGAAAGTCATCTGAGGAAGTGGAATGCTTTAATCAAAAAGTTAGAATCCATTAGATTTGTTGAGACTTATGCTGCCCTAAAATGTGCAGACGGAGGAATGGTTGGTCAATGTGAACATACCGTTTACATTACTGAAGGTGGACCTGAAATCCTAACTGTTGCATAGAAAATAGAAGTGAAACCATTATACCCCCCCCGTGTACATCCGGCTGTGTACAGGGACCTGAGGTTTCGTTGAGTGCATCCCATCCCCTCACGCTGTCCTTCTGCCCTGTACACCTAAATTCATTCACCAGAGGTGATTTTCTTCTTACAAATAAAACGCTCCAATAATTTGCTCGAAATGCATTTTTTCAAAAAGTTATTTTTCATCAAAACAGTAGGAAATAATGGCTCAAAAACGTTACACGTAATTACATTATAAATCGACTTTATGCGTATACATGACGGCAGACACATTAATATCAATGAGGGGTATGGGGGAATGCCCCTTCCCTGAGTCGGGGCAGAAGGACAAAAACATGAACACAAACATGGAAAAGAAGAACGATGAGGCTGTAAGCCCTGTTATCGCAACCATTCTAATGGTTGCAATTACAGTGGTACTAGCAGGCGTACTATACGTCTGGGCTAACAGTCTGGCGAGCGACCAACCAGAAGCAGGTAGCCTGAACAACTTCGGTGCAGAAGATGCATCGGCGTTCCTATCAGGTGAAACTGACGACACCATGATNAGGATGTCGTGGACCTACGCAGATGAGAACCTAAACTGGGCTTTCCTTAGCTTCAAGCTAGAGAAGGGTGACGAAGTTTTCACTTGCGAGATCGCAACCAACGCTGACGGCGCTGACTGCTTAATCCAGCAGACCGGCGATTCTGACACCCAGTGGGAATCAGATGAGATTGTATACATCAAGGAAAACGGAGCAGACCTATGCACTAGCTCCTGCGACTTGACTATCACAATCCAGTACAACGGACAGGTACTATCTGGTACTAACTCCGTTACTGTCGCTTAAGTGTAGTAATCGTATTACAAGCCATTGAGGCAACAAATAGTTCTTGGTTTCTGGAATCGGCCATAAGCGGCCCTTTCCAGGAACCAAACCCTTTCTTATTCTAAATCTTTAATTATAGAAATTCTTGATTCTGTATCTTGATTCCAATATCTGTAATCTTTGCCCAAATACATCAGAGTATTGGCTAACAATAAGGTATATTGTGCACTCAAAAATGATCTCAAAATACGTCCTAATTGAATTTGATTCCCCAATAATAAACACAAGAGAAATAATGAATCGGTTAATAGTAAAAAGATATGAAAATTATCAAAATTGATTTCAGAAATCAACAAATGAGTCGAATAAAAAATATGACAAAGCATCGATGCTACTGAAATAAATACAAAAAAAGGCATGAAGAGATGTGCCCAAGCCTCATTTCTAAGAATAGATGAAAATTTGGAATCAAAGCCTTTGATTCTATTTCGTGTAAAAAGATGGACAAGTCCGCTTGCTCTACGTATCCTTCTCCTATTTGCACTCTTTTTTGAACTGGGTATTGATTCAAAAAAATGCAATTCTGGATCCATTATCGAACGACCTCCTTCTCTATGGATGAGGATTGCAAGTTGAGAGTCATCTGCATTATATGTAGAATCTATTTGTTTCCCTTCAAGCAAACAATTTCGATATGCTGCTAAAGATCCTTCGAATATTGGAGTAGAAGATTGAGAGCTTTCTCCAATTCGTAAATCATGATAAAATGATCTATAGGATTTTTCATTGAGTAGATGTTCTGTTAATTTTGTTTCAATTATTTTTTGAGAGCCACAAACAGCACCTATCTTTTCTTCGGATAGCCATCTTCCGATTCGTTTCAATGAATCACGTGCTAATAGCGCGTCAGCATCAGTAATTACCATTGCATCCGAGTCAAAGTTTTCTTCTAAAATTCGATTTATAGCAGCGGATTTTCCAAGATATTCATCCATAATGATAGTTGATAGAGGAAATTTTGATTTTCGAGATGAATTCCATTTTTCAAGAACCTCTAAAGTTGAATCATTAGAATTAGAATCGATTACAATTAATTCAATTTTATCAATAGGATATTCTTGATTTTCCAAATTTTCTAATTTTTTCTTCAGTACTATTTCCTCATTTCTTACAGGAAGGACAATGGTTAATGATGGCCAAATTTCCGGTTCTGGAGGTATTTTCATCGGGTGTTGAGAAAGAGTCTTCATCTTAATCCAATAAAATAGAAATGGTGATACTCCTATGAACGCAAAAGATATCTGTATTAAGGCTAGAATGTCTAGCATTGATCTCGGTTATAGCTAGAGGTTTTCATTCCCCATGTTGTTCTATGTACTAAAGTAGCAATTTACCGAATACCTTTGATTAGCCACCGTCTGCGGTGAGCGTGAGAAGGAAAGTATTGCATGTCGGTCCAGCCCAGACNAAAGGAGGGATGGGGCGAACAATTCAACGCCTACACAAGAATCCACCAACTAACTGGGATTCAGATGTTGTTGTAAGTCATGCTGATGGTGGCATCTTACCAATTATTATGGCATGGAATCGTGCAAAAAGAGAGTTCTTACGAAAAATAAATGAAAAACCAGATTTAATTCATGTTCATACTGCTACTCGATTTTCATGGTATAGAAAAAGAAAAATTATCCAAAAAGCGAGTAAACAAAAAATCCCAACCATAGTTCATTTGCACTCTGGGGCATTTGAAAAATTTGGAAGAGGATGGATCGGCAGAGACATTTCACGAATATTAAATCTGGAACATGTATATCCTGTTACACTATCTCAATATTGGAAAGAGTGGTTGGAGGAAATGGTGGAAAAAGAAGTTAAAGTTGTTCCAAATCCATATCGACGAGGATTAATTCCGATTTCTACCAAACAACGAGATATCAAGATGTTACTACTGGTAGGTCGTCCCAGTCCAGTTAAGGGGCATTCTTTAGCAATTAATGCAATTAAACAACTGAGAGAAGAAGGACACGATATCTATCTACATTTAGTCGGAACAAATGAACGAGATTTAAATCCAAAATTAAGGAATATAGATGGAATAATAGCTGAAGGATGGATCGAAGATTCAGAATTGGATAAACTAATGAACAAAGCAGGATTTTTGTTAATGCCCTCTAAACATGAAGGAATGCCACTCTCCCTAATCGATGCACTCGCATCTGGACTTCCCGCTATTGTTTCAAACGCTTGTTCGTCATTCATTAATCAAGGAGGGGTCGTGGTTAGTGAAAGAAATATTCAAACTTGGAAACAAGAAATAAAAAAACAAATGAATGATATTGAAAGGTGGAAAATAATGTCAAAAAACTCCAGNAANGATGTGGAAGAATTAGATCCTGAAAACGATAAAAAAAGATGGGGCGCTATTTACAATGAAATTGTAGAAATCAATTCAAAGAATCAATAATAAATTTTTCAAGATCATTTACGCATACTGACCAGTCTCTATTTTGAATTGCCCATTTCTTGGCTAATTCCCCTTTCCTTCTAATTTCATCCATCCCAGACTGAATCAGATCATTAGTTGCTGAAAGGAAGCCAGAATCATCACCAAGAGGAACTAAAGTAAGCCATTCCTCATCTTTAAACTCCGACAAACCAGATACATCAGAACTAATTACACACATTCCAGCTGCTGCATATTCACTAACCTTTAGCGGGGATGCCCCCCTCCACTCTGATCTATTTGGTAAATGGAGTAATCCAATATCAGCTTGTGATAAAATGAAGGGTACCTCTTTACTAGAACAAGGATTATCCACTTGAGCACCAAGACTTCGTAATCGCTCTACTGCATCCCCTGAACCAACAAATTTAATTTCAACTCCCATGTAAACTAATCTCTCTAGTTCTCTTACTTTAGAGATTGAGCCAAGATACATCAAATTCGGTGTATTTCTGACCTTTCGATCAAAACCAAAGGTGGAACAATCAACACCCCCGGGGACAATAACATAAGGAATATTATGTGCAGAGTTAATATGAAATTTCGATTTAATTGCAGCACCAATCGAAAATTTTCTGGCTATCTTCCACGCTTTTTGATACTGGAGTTGTTGAATTTTTCCAGCGATTCCCCGACTTGTAGGAGGACTTCTATCCATTATTATCCAAGGAATTGAACGCTGATGAAGTTCATGATAAGATCCTTCAATTGCAGTCCATTCAACAATAGCAATATCTGGAGATTCAATTTTTGATATCGATTTGCGAATACTTCTAGTAAACGACTTATGTCCAAATCCTAATCGTTTGGAACGAAAAACAAAATGTCCTATCGATTCGGTAGGAGACATCCAAATTATGGAATGGCCCCTTTTTTCCAATTCATTTGCTATTCCTAACCTCGATGTCCGTGTGAGATCGGAAGAAATATCTCGATGTGTAATCCAAAGAATAGAGGGCATATTATCGCCAATTAGGACTCNGGAGTCCACTCACTTGACATTCCACGTGCTTCACGTGCCTCAACTAACATGGATTTTAATTCACCACTTTGTAACATCTCAAGAGCAATATCAGAACCTCCAATCAACTCGCCTCCCACGAATACTTGGGGCATAGTTGGGAAATCTGACCACTGACAAACAGACGGAATTGCAATCCTATCACTTAACACATTTACAGACGCATACGGATGAGAAAGTTGATTCAATACTTGAGCGGCACGATTTGAGAAGCCGCATTGAGGGGCTTCCGGTGTACCTTTCATGAACAAAACAAGAATATGTTCGTCGATTATTGCCTGTAATTCATCTGGTGTCCAATTAAATTCTGTCATATTTTCACTCCTTTTCTGGTCTTCGGATATGCACTCCGAAAAAGGGACTGTTGTCTCCATGTGGATGAAATGTAGTATCTCCTGCTTGGGCCGCTTGTTCTGGAGTCATGCATTTTAGATCTAATGCGTGAACATCACCAGAGGAAATATGTGGTTTGAAAAGATTCAATATGGGTTTTTGGCGTTGTAACGGCCTCATTCCATCAAAGGAAACAGAGATCACTCGAACATGAAAATGGTCACCAGTCCCATTAAGATCGACTACTTCTACTTCAGCATCTGGAACAACATCCAAGATCTGTGAAGTCACCCANTCAGTGGACACCATAGTTTACCCTATGTGTGGTCCAATTTCAATGCTCGTAATTTTCNAAAGTACTTTGTAAAAATTCAATCGTTTATTGAGGAAATAATTTCAGTTAAATTTTCGGGTATTGTCCCTTCTGAATTAATTAAACCACTACCAACTACAGCAATATCAATTCCCCAGTCTGCAACTAATTTAGCATTATTNGACTTGATTCCTCCGTCAATCATCAGCATCGTATTTCTGCCGCCATTCTCCTTTTGCTCATCAATAGCTAAACGGATGGTTCTGACTTTTTGCTCTACTTCAGACATGAAGGATTGTCCNCCTTTCCCAGGTACTACAGACATAACTAACACCAGATCTAGATTTGATAAATACGGAAGAATGGTTGATACGTCAGTATCTGGATTTAAGACAAGTCCGGCCTGAACTCCTGCGGAATGAAGATTGGAAATTAAAGCATCTGGATCATTAATTGCCTCGATGTGAGCGATTACTAAATCAACCCCTGCATCAACATATTGTTTCCAAGTTTCTTCAGCATTAGTCACCATTAGGTGGCAATCAAGAAAAATTTCTGGCCCTACTTTTTCACGGATGCTACGAATTAAAGCAGGGCCAAATGTAATCGTTTTATTGACAACCCAATTTCCATCCATAACATCCAGATGAATCCAATCAATTCCAGAACTAATTGCAGAGTCGAGAATATCTCCTAAACGAGTGAAATCGGCAGTAAGAATACTTGGTGTAATTCGCATATTTACATGCCTCGGAGGAAGGCTAGGTTCATGTCCCTTCCGCGAAGAAAAATTATGGTGACGGCCATATATTGATAGGCATGTAGGAAATACCGATAACACGAGTGATACGATGGGACAGATTGTAGATGCCGGAGATTCGGATTTTGACGTAGTGACAAAGAGTGCAGAATGGGTATTGGTGGATTTTTGGGCACCATGGTGCGGACCATGTAGAGCAATTGCCCCTGTACTCAGCCAAATTGCTGAAGAAAGGGAGATTACCATCGCTAAAGTAAACACTGATGTTAACTCGTTAGCCCCAGGTAAATATGGCGTCAGAGGAATCCCATTTCTTCTCCTATTTCACAATGGGGAACCAGTAGCCAACCAAACAGGAGCGCTTCCTAAGGCAGGAATGGATGCCTGGTTAAACAGACATATGGGTTAGTTAACCGTTAATTCGATCTAAGGCTTGGCTCATAGCGCCAATATCTCTCCTCAATCTCTCTCTCATTGCATCGTGTAGCCACATACCATCCTCTAATTCAACAATTAGCCCCGACTCGATTAATGCTGAAGGGGGGCGAGATTCTACACCTGCTGCTTTACCTAATTCATCCCATGTTATTGGACGATCGACACTTGCCAATATATCGAGAATTATTCGTTCTTCTTTGGGTAGGACATCTAAAATTTCTTCATCCAAAAATCTAAGCCAATCTTCATGAACTACTTTTCCATAAATTTCTAGCAATTCTAAAGCTAATGGATGCCCTCCAGTCAATCGATGAATAGATGTTGCATCCGCTCCTTCAGGAGCATCTATTCTATTCAACCAATCTCTGACTACTTCTACACTGAGTCCTGAAACTTGAAGTTCTTCCATCTTACCCCTAGTTAGAACATCTCTTCGATCATAAAATGACATGCTAGTACGAGATACAAAGAGTAAACGCAATGGGGTAACTTCTGCGACTTGTAGTAACGCTCCAAACAAATGTTGACCCATTTCTGCTAAATGATGTGCATCATCGATGACTAACAAGATATATGGTGGAACTTCTGAAGTTGATTCATGATCTGTAAAAATACGTTCACGAAGAGCCATTGGATCTGTCAGGTATTCAATTAAACGACGGCGGAATAAGTCAATATCGAATGCTGCTCCAGGTGATTTAGGCAATGTCTCAAGCAGATCATGGGGGTCCCAACGACCTTCTGTTCTAGATTCAACCCCTAATCTATGGAGAAGGCTAATTGATAATCCTAAAGGAGAATCCCAAGGATGACATGGATAAAACATCAATCTCAAGCTAGGCATTCTATCAAGCAAGGATTGAGTCCAATGAGAAATTAAAGTAGTTTTTCCAGTACCTGCGATTCCATGAATAAGCATTCCAGCAGCCTTGCCACCAAACCATTTATCCAATGATTCTAATTCAGTTTCTCTACCATGTATTTTACGAATACTTGGCGGCCGTACATGGTATGTTGAATGAGCTCCTTTTAGAAGAGTGATAGAAGACGGGTTGTTTGAAGATGGTCTAACAGACCCGAAACGAATATCCCCGTAGTGTAATACTCCTTCATGTTGAGCATGCATTAACACCTGAAGAAGAGTCATTTGAGCATCTATTCTCTCTGCTGCTTGATCTGCTCGAACAGTCAACATTGTTCCTTCCTGATCTCGAATAGATACTCGAATAGAAGAAAGATTTTCTATTCTTTGTTTTGCTACAGAACGTCCATCTTCAGTTAGTTGCCAAGTTCTTTGTCTTCTAGAATCATTGTGGACATTTCTTGTCAAAACTGTAACCAATTCACGACGATCTAAATTTCTCATAGATCTGCTAACATTTGGAGGATGTAATGCACATGCATCTGCAATGCCATTACGAGTGACTGAGGCATTTACAGTGTGACGATCTGCTTGATCATCATTCTCNATTAGATGGAGTAATATCCTATCTTCGACCGGAACATTCACCCTATCCGGCTCGACCTCCATGGTTCCAGTAGAAGGTCGGCTAAATTGAAAGGTTCGGAAATCTGATGTTCGATTTAGAGAAATAATGATGCAAAATGACCACAATCGTTTATTCTTGGAAACCCCCCCGAGAACATGGCTCGGTTTGGACAGCAGTCCGCTGCTATCCTCGGGACTTTGTTGATGATCTCATGCCTTTTTGTCCCGTTAGCATCTGCTTCAGGTCAAACCGATGTAGATGGAGATGGAGTTGTANACGGTTTAGACGATTGTCCAAATTCATTTGGAAATAGCACTATCGATAGGCAAGGATGTCCAGATTATGATGGCGATGGAACCAGTGATTTGAATGACCCATTAGTTATGAGTAATGGAGGATATTTGCAGGATGCATTTGTTCCATCTAGCGAAGATATGGTTGCAGTACTATTTATGCCAGGAAATGGAACATACTATCTTCAAGCTNTGAACAACCCAGGTGGATGGGGCAGTCAAGATAGTACAATTGTTAGAGTAATGGATACATCTACTAGAAACACGATTAGAACTGTTTCTTTGAATAGTGACGTATTAACCGCAGATATTGCCTGGTCACCTGATGGAGANAGATTTGCAATCCATACTACTGGCGAACAAATTAGAGTATACTACACTTANAATGGAACTCTAGATTTCACAGTAAATACTGACGGAGAAGATGCTGGAGAGATTGAGTTTTCCCCTGATGGATCGATGATTGTTGCCGTTGGGTATCAAGATGGAAATAATGGAAATGGACAAGTACAAATTTTTAATTCAACTACAGGAGACGAAATTGCAGATTTTAGTCCTGGGTCATCTGACTACTTTTACTCTGTAGATTTCAGCCCAGATGGCGAATTTCTATTGATTGGAGGATATGATAATTTCTACATTTATTATGCAAATAATCAGACCTTATTCCGCACAGTTACTCCGAATTTTAGTTACATGAATGCGGTATCATGGTCACCTGACGGAAATATGGTATCTATCTGTGAAGGATGGGGGGGAAGTAATGCAAGAGCACGGGTATATCATGCTCTCAATGGCACTCAAATTTTCTCTTACACAACCTCAACATCTTGTCTTGATACTGCTTGGTCTCCTGATTCATCCCAAATTGCATTCAGTCATTCTTACTACCGAGCTGATGGTGCTTCAATCCACATTTTTGATGCAAGAACTGGAACAAAATTGGACACTTTGAGTGCTCCTCGTCCAGGAAGTTGTAACAGTNGTGGNGGAGGCAATAATTGTGGGCAAGTTAACGGGATAGATTGGCACCCAGATGGAAATTACATTATTTCTGCTCATGGCAGGAATGATGAGGGAATCTTCCACTGGATTGTAGATCCAGATATTGATGGGGATGGCGTTCTAAATCCTGATGATGCCTTCCCAGAAGATGGTACCCAATGGGACGATTCTGATGGTGATGGATATGGAGATAATCCAAGTGGAAATGAACCTGATGGTTGTATCAATACCCCAGGAACTTCCACGCAAGATATGTTTGGGTGTGTAGACACTGATAGCGATGGCTGGTCAGATGCAGGCGATGATTATCCAACTGATTATTATCAATGGGCGGATGAAGATGGAGATGGATATCCAGATAATACTGCTGATCCCAGAAGCCCTCCTGCTTATGGAGCTATAGACTACCTTCCACAAAATCCTACTCAATGGAATGATTCTGATGGTGACGGATATGGTGATAATTACTACAATCCAAACCATGGATCTGCATACAATACTCGACCTTCTTCATGGCCTGGTCAACTGATTTCAACCATGACGCCTATCCAAATTGCTGATGTTGACATTTTTCCTCTAGATCCTGAACAATGGTCAGATGATGATGAAGACTGGGTTGGAGATCAACCGTTTTCATCAAATTCAGATGGATGTTTAGGTATTCCTGGAAATTCTATTTGGGATCGTTTAGGATGTCCCGATTCTGATGGTGATGGATGGTCAGATGCGACACCCGAATTCCCAGCATCTCCTACTGGAATTGCAGATGCATTTCCAAACGAAGCAAGCCAATGGTTGGATGCAGATGGTGATGGGTATGGAGACAACTCTTCTGGATTTCAAGCAGATAAATGTGGACAGTATGGTACTAGTTTGTGGGCATCAGTGTATAACGCCACGACTGAAGTAATGGATGATTTGGAACATTTTGGATGTCCAGATAGAGATGGAGATACATATGCAGATTCGTTTGACGCATTCCCAGATGACCCTACTCAATGGGCAGATAGGGATGGAGATGGTTGTGGAGAAAATATGAATGGAACTAATCCTGATCTTTTCATCAATGATGGAGTTCAATGTGTTGATTCAGATGGTGATGGGTATGGTGATGTACCTAGTGGAGATAATGGAGATTGGTACCCATCTGATCCTACCCAATGGAAAGATACAGATTCGGACGGATATGGCGATAATCTAGATGGAACAGATGCAGATATTTGCCCTCTAGAATATGGTACCTTAAGCGACCCAAATGTTCGGGGTTGTCCTGATTCTGATAATGATGGAACAGCAGATATTGAAGATCCTTTTCCCGACGACGGGTTTGCTTGGACAGATATTGATAATGATGGATATCCAGATCAGATAGGGCCGAATATGGACGATTGTCCAAACTTCCCTGGAACTTCAACCGAGAATGGAATTCTAGGATGTCCTGATGCTGATGAAGATGGATTTGCAGATAGTATTGATTTATTCCCTAATGATAATCTTCAATGGGAAGATAATGATTTAGATGGAGTTGGCGATAATTATGGATATACAAACATCACTGTAACCATCAATAATACTCACGGAAATACCTCAATTCAAGTCCTTCATCGAGAACAATATGGTGATGCTTTCCCTAATGACTCATCTCAATGGAGTGACATTGATGGTGATGGATATGGAGATAATCAATCTGGAATCAATCCTGATGCATTCCCAACAATTCCATCCCAATTTATCGACATCGACAAAGATGGATATGGGGATAACACTACGAAGGATGCATTTGAACCAGATGATTGTAAATCTCAACCAGGAACCTCTTGGAAAGATAGACTTGGATGTCTAGATTCAGATGGAGACGGGACATCAGATCTGAGTGACTCATGTCCATTTGACCCTAAACAATTTGAATTTGGAGCAACATGTGCGATTACAGAAGTACTTGATGAAGAATCTCAACAAGAAGGAACTAACTTTGTTCAAATTGCCACATTGGGTATTGTAGGTATTGTTGCTCTTCTACTGGCAGCTATTCTCATGGCAATGATATCAAGACAAGCTGCTAAGCGAAGATATATCGGGGAACAAAAAAGATTGCAGGCTCAAGAAGAGGCATTTAGCGAAGAAGAGGACAGAAGATCTGCATGGGCTGAATATTATGCACAACAAGGAGATTTTGAAAAAGCAAAGGAATTAGGCTGGGTAGAAAAACCTCAATGGCAAATCCATCAAGAACAAGAAGCTGCTGAAGCCCTAGCTTCAATTCCATCTTTAGAGGATCTTTAATTTATTCAAATTGAATTAAATTTGGAGAATTAAGAGCATAATTATACTCGAGACAGGCGGAAATAGAAACCCAATCAGGTGTAGTTCCATCTATCCAATCATATCTATGACCAGGAATTAAACGCCAATCTAAGGGCAATTTCTTCAATTGACCTTTTGCATATGCTAAACTATGCAACAGTGCTAACGAATCACTGCCTGGTAAATCATCTCTACCACATGCATATGTGAATAACAAATCACCTGCATGATATACTCCATGTCCATGAATGGTAACGTGACCAGGTGCATGTCCTGGAGAATGAGTAATTGTAAGTGAAATGTTACCTTGACTCCAAATTACTTCTGTTTGAGGAGCATGATTCCATAAATTAGTGAATTCTACCTTTCTGAAGACTACATGTGCCAAAAGTCCTGGATGGTTACATTCAACATGACCCCATACTTCTAAATCCGGAACTAAACGTTTCATTTGAGGAAAACCAGCAGCATGATCTCGATGTGTGTGTGTATAGAGAAGATGAGTTGGACGAAGACCTTCCTCTTCTAAGGCTTCAACCCAACGACTTGAATCAAAAGGGTCTACTATTGCTACAATTCTATTTTCTCTATCGATAAAGGCCGTGTTCATATTCATGTATCCGCCCATTTGAGTAATCCAAACTTCAATTCCACTTTCATCAACTGAACGATCGAATTCACCCGGTTTGAGCATGGTCTTTTCAGATAGAAGGAGGATATATGCGTTTATGATACAATATCTCTGTACCAATCAGTTGATAGATGACGAATGATAAGGTAATCTCATGGGCCAGCGTCAGCATTCCCTTATTTTGGCCCTGACCCTGGTTTTTACATTGATTGGTAGCGTTCAAGCTGAAACACAACAGGAGGTAATCACTCAGGCCGAGGGGCTAGACCCACATGATGGAATACACTATTTCGCAGGAACGACTTCAACATTCCAGATTTCAATCAAGAATACAGGTTTAGATGATGTATCTATTGAGATTAATCCTAGTTGTATGGCAACTTTCCAAATCATTAATCAAAATAGTGAAATTGTATATGATTTAGAAGATCATCGTCTATGTCCTAACCAAAAACGTGGAGAGACTCTTACCCCAGCAGAAGTTGTAGANGTTGGGGAGATAAGTTATGATTGGACAAATGAAGATGGAATCCTCCCCGAGGGGATTTATGTTATTCGTATAGTTGGAGGAATTGAGACTATTCCATTAGAAATTGAAATTGACCTAAAGCATCAACAGAATTTGCCATCTAATCTGTACTTTGAAGCTGATTTCGCTTCGTTTTCTATGAATTCAGAGACTAGTACCCCAAATGATGTGTTGATAATGGGTGCAAAAATATACAACTCAGGATTAGAAGATGTCACAATTACTGGATTAGAATCATGTGATGTTTTATGGTCAATCACAAATCAGCCAACTTCTTTATCTAACTTAGGATGTGGAAATGGTGCCACTATTCCAGCAGGTGGAAGTCATCATTTGGGATGGATTTCATATTCTCTTTCTGAAATCGAAGTAAGCGGTACTCTCTCTTCATCAATTTGGATGATGGGCTACGAAGAAGAGGCTACGAGTAAAGATTGGAACCATATGATTGAAACATTCGAAGACACATCGGGGCTTTCTGTCATTGTTAATTCGATATCTCTTAGAGATGGACTTGCACCTACTGGTTCTGAAATGGATTTCGAGATATCTATTCGTAATGACGGNTCCATTGCTAAAACCATTGAATATGACATCAATTGCCCAACCTCGATATATGTCGTGAATGAAATGGGAACGCTGGTACATGATGATGCATGGAATAATGATTGCATAGGTCAAATTGAAACCATAAAAATTCAACCATCTTCAACAATTTCTCTTCATCAAACGAGTATTTCAGCATCCTATGATGAAGGATGTGGATGGCATGGAGGTCAAATGGCTGCTGTGATTAAGGTTTCAAATCAAAGATTGTCATCATTTGTGCCCTTTGAAATTCAAGATGGATTAGCAGCAAAACAATGCAGAGCAAATCTTCAATCAANAGATAATATTGACTTCGTAATAGATACTCTAATAGAAACTGAAAGTGGAATAGTTGTAGATCTTTCGGTCACAAATGCAGGTGATGAGGATTTCACACTAATGTGGCAAGACGATTGTGTGATAAGATTGAATGTAATGAGAAATGATGACCCTGCTATATCATCATCTATAACTGCTTGCGATATTTTTGATTCATATTCGACGTTGAAAACTGGTGATTCAATTAACATTGCAGATGTGCCTATCGATCTTTTACTGAAAGATGAGAGTATCGCAGGAACTCATTTTATTCAATTCAATCTTCGTTCCTATCCCTCCCTAGAAATTGAATATACACACAATATTGCTGAAATAAATAATCAGGATTTATCTTCTGAAGAAACAATTGAATCAAATGAAGAAGATATACAAATTGAAAATCAAGAGCAATTGATAATCCATACACTCTTAGAAGGAACTTGGAATCATGTTAGAACAAACACTGGAGGATGTTGGGTTCTAACTACACCTACAGGAGANGAAACTGTTCTTGTTGGTTATGTTGATGTTACATTGAATCCAGTAACAGGAGATCAAGGTAGATATCGTATCACTAATGGAAATTCAGATATCCCTGAACATTGCTCTGAATGGAATAGTGGTTTTATTGTGCACGAAGTAATAGATCAGTGGACTCCTGAAGATGATGTTGTTGTTACATCTGAAATCGAAAGCGAACCCGAAGATAATATTGTTGAACTAATAATTCCAACTACTGCAGTTGTTGTTTCTACTTCATTGCTATCACTTTGTTTAGTTTTCATCCTAAATACAGAATGGATTCGTATTGCCGCATTAAATGGTGGACTAGCTCTAATTGGGATGGTTAGAAGACGTGATTACGACGGAGAATTTCAACGAGGTCGTGTTGTAGGATATCTAGTTGCAAATCCAGGAGTTCATTTCCGTGCACTTCTTGGGGCTTTGAACATGAGTAATGGACAACTTGCTCACCATCTCAAAGTATTGGAAGATCAAGAATTACTATGGAGAAGAAGAGATGGAAGAATGATGAGATATTACCCCTCAACGGTAGACCAATTACTAGATGGAGAAAATCTTCCCGTACCTCTTCTTACTCCAGATCCAAACTCACTACAAGGAAGAATTCTGAACTTATTAGATGCTACAGGAAATGATATTGTTAATTTGAGTCAAAAAGAACTGTCTGATAGACTAGAAAGTAGTCAACAATTGATTAGTCATCATCTCAAAACCTTAGAAGGTTATGGCCTCATTGAAAGAGATAAGGTTGGATTAAGATATAGATATCGTTTAACAAGAGAGGCTATTTTCTTGTTGGAAAGTACTGATTTCCCTCAAGATAGGTGAGGTAAATCCCACCGATTTGAAGAACTAGGTCTCAATCGATAGGATGTCGGGGGTGATGTAGTGAGTGAATACAAACCCGAAGATATTGAATTAAAATGGCAAAAAATTTGGAACGAGAAAGAAGTCTTTCATTCAGATGTTGATACTAGCCGACCGAAATTCTACTGTCTAGAAATGTTTCCTTATCCGTCTGGACACATGCATATGGGTCATGTGAGGAACTATAGTATTGGAGATAGTATGGCTCGGTTTCGACGATTAACTGGATTTAATGTTCTTTATCCAATGGGATATGACTCATTTGGTATGCCAGCAGAAAATGCTGCCATGAAGATAGGAGGGCATCCCCATGATGTCACATGGTCGAATATCGAAAGTATTCGTGGAGACCTAATTCGAATGGGGTTCTCATATGATTGGAGAAGAGAGTTAGCAACTAGTGATTCAGCATATTACCATTGGAATCAATGGATATTTCTTAAATTTCATGAAATGAAATTGGTAGAAAGAAGAACTGCTCCAACAAATTGGTGTGACGCTTGTAATACTGTCTTGGCGAATGAACAAGTGAAAAATAATCGATGTTGGAGGTGTAATGAAGAGGTTCGTCAAAAGCAATTCCCAAGTTGGTGGCTAAAGATGACACAATATACTGATCAGTTGCTTGATGATTTGGAAAATATAGACTTTCCAGATAATGTAAAAACGATGCAGAGAAATTGGATAGGGCGCTCTCATGGAGCAGAAATACACTTTCCAATCATTGACAGCAAAGAAGAAATCAAGGCATTTACCACAAGACCTGATACTATTTTTGGAGTTACATTTGTCACGTTGGCCCCAGAACATCCACTTTGTGAATCCTTAGTTTCAGGAACTAAATTTGAGAGTGATTTTCGTGAATTCGCTGAAGAGTGTAATAGAATGTCAGAATTTGATAGAATCAATATGCTTCGTGATAAAAAAGGAGTATTTCTCGGAAGATATGCTGAAAATCCATTGACAGGAGAAAAAATTCCAATTTATGCAGGTAATTTTGTAGTTGCTTCTTATGGAACTGGTGCGGTTATGGCAGTTCCTGGGCATGATCAAAGAGACCACGACTTTGCTAAGAAATATGATTTACCTATCGTTCAGGTTCTATCAGAAGAAGAAGGAAAAGAGCCGAAAGCAACAGGTCGAGCTTTTGAGGGACTAGGTTGGATGGTTAACTCACCTAAATCAGGATTTAACGGCCTTTATGGAGATGAGGCGAAAACTGCCGTTATTGATGCACTTGAAAAAGTAGGAAAAGGGAGGGGAACTATTCAAGATAGGCTCAAAGATTGGTTACTTAGTAGACAACGATTCTGGGGCACTCCAATCCCAATCATTCATTGCAGTGAATGTGGTCCAGTACCCGTTCCTGAAAATGACCTACCAGTAGAGCTCCCTTTGGACGTGGTTTTCAAGGAGGGACAATCGGGAAACCCATTGGGATCTCATGAAGAATTTGTCAATGTAACATGTCCTGAATGTGGAATACCTGCAAAGAGAGAAACTGATACAATGGATACATTCTATGATTCATCATGGTACTTCCTGCGTTTTACTGATGCTCTAAATGAGTCAGTACCATTCGATAAAATCAAAGCAGATTATTGGATGAAAGATGGAGTTGATCTCTATATCGGAGGAATTGAGCATGCTATCATGCATCTCCTTTACGCACGATTCTTTACAAAAGCACTTCGAGATGTGGGACTGAATGATGTTTCTGAACCTTTCTCTAGGCTTGTTTGCCAGGGAATGGTAAATGCACCAACCCCTTATTGTGTTGATTGTAATGTTGAATATCATGTCGATTTAGACGGGCAAAAATGTCCTTCTTGTGATCTTAAATTAACCTCAAGATCTGCAAAAATGAGTAAAAGTTTGGGCAATACAGTAAGTCCAGAAATTATGATCACACGATTTGGTGCCGATACTGTTCGATTGTTCATCCTATTCAGTGCAAATCCTGAAGCAGGAATGGAATGGTCAGATTCAGCATTAGAAGCAAATCATAGACAAATGCATCAAATCTTTGGATCTTTGAAATTAATGGATTCAATTACTGATGATGTTGGATTAATGGATGATTGGTTATCAGCTAAAGTAAGGATGAATTTTTCGAAATGGATTGATGCAATGAATGACGTGAGAATCCGAGAGGGTGTGATGATAAGTCATTTCGATATGCTAAGTGATCTACAATGGGCTATTCGTAGAGGAGGAATTGGAAGAAATACACTTCTAATATTCATGAAAAAATGGGGGCAAATGCTCTATCCAGCAACTCCTCACATAGCTGAAGAATGGAATCATATTATTGGAGAAAATAGATTATTGGCCGAGACTATAATCATCCATGATGCTGAAAATAAAAATGATATTGTTACTCTAGCGGCCGAATCAACACTTCGAAACTTAATTGACAATGCTAGAAATGTAAAGGGGTTAGCAGAAAGACATACTAATTCTCCATTGACTAAATTAGTTATTCAAACATCACCTAAATGGAAAATTCAATTAATGCTTGAAGCGATAGAATTACATGCACAAAATTTTGATTTCATGAAAGAGGGGCAATCATTTATCCAATCTCATTCACTCTTCCAAGATGATGCAAAAAGAGGTGAAGTAATGCAATATTGGAGAATGTTGACTATTGGCTCAAAGAAATCTCGAGGTAGAGTATTTACATTAACAGAAGGGGAGCGTATCTTGATTACATCTGGTTTTGATGAAGCAGAATATATTATGAAATCGTCAGAATTTATTTCCGAAACAATCGATGTTCATGATGTTGCTGTTTATGCTGCAGGAACAGAAGAGGATATTGCTGGTAAAGCTAAGTTTGCTATTCCTTTGCAACCTGGTCTTGCCTTCCTTTGATCAAACCCTCGTATTGATAGATGGTCGTTAACTAGACTGGTTTGTGAGAAGAGTAGAAGAATGGGATGTTAAGGATGAATTAACGTGCCAAAAAGCGATTGAAAGATTCGATCTAAGTCCTCGCCCAATGGGAATCCCAACTGATATAGATCCCCCTCCAAAAACAATTCACATTGATTGGCCGGTAAATCCTATACCAATTGAGGTACAGAAAAATGTAGGGAAAAAAATTGTTAAACGAGGAGAATTTGGTTGGTTATCGGATGAAAAAGTAGATGAAATCGTGGAAATTATCGCTGATTTTCCTATAACTCTTGAACAAGCGTTATCTCTTCGTGCTGCAATTAACCAAGAAAAATCCGTATATTCGCATCATCGAATAATGGATAGAAAGAAAGAGTTGAAGCGGCGATATGACAATGGTACTGACATTTTAGAATTAGCAAAAATTGTTGACGGCCCCCCAGTAAATGTATTTAGGGCGATATTAAGTGCTAGAAACTTTGGAAAAAATCGGATCAAAACTTTACTCAAAGAACCAGGTAGAATGAGTAATCGAGATCAAGAGCAATTCAGAATCGCTGAAGATGCAGATCGTGTTTCTAATGTAGATCAGACTGAGACGCATATTGCAGCCGATCTTTTTGAAGATGTTTTATGCGAACATTTCGACTCTTTGGGAATTAGATTTCGACGACAAGCAGAATTAGTGAAAGAGCAGGTAGAATCTGAAGGAAGGCCTGTTCGTACCCCTGATTTATTATTCTTAGATGATCTTAGGATTAATGGGATTCCATGTGCTTGGATAGATGCAAAGCATTTTTTTGGTTCTGCATTGAGTTTTCCAAGGAAAAAAACTCAGAAGCAAATTAATCGATACACTGAAGCATACGGGCAAGGAGCGATAATTTATCGCCATGGTTTCTGTGATGGATTGAATTTACAGGGGGCACAGAAATTAGATGCTGGGCCTGTAGATCTTAGTTTATTGANAGAACATAATGATAATCGTTCATGATATTCTGCCAATTCTTGTTGATAAACATCCGAGATCAGTCAATCGATGTATCAGAATCTCTGCATATTCAAGCCAACCTTCGTCCTCGATATCCTTCGGTACCACCACTACACTTTCACCTAGCATACAGAGAAGAACACAAAGTCTAGGTTCAAACGATCTCAAAGCCCATTTTACTTCATTCAGAAGTTCCCTTCTATCTGCATCATCTAGTAATCCTGAGGCTTCAGCAAAATTGTCAGACTCATGAATAATTTGTGACCATCTTGATTGATTCCATTGGCCCTTTCCCAATAATCCCATAGATTGTACTCCAGCAGACCGTATCTTTGAACTCCATTCTTCAGAATCAATGTATTCCGAAGTATGTCGAGATTTGGTTTTTCGCCATACAGCAAGTACTGGAATTGGGCTTTCCCAAGATTCTGATTTACCGGGTCCTGCTAGAAATTTATCTTCATGAATTCGATATGGAGAACCTGGATTTGTCCGACGAGCAACTCCTCCTGCATGTAATGCTGTAATATCACCTAAACCTCCACTGAGTTTTCTCTCCACAAGATGTGCAATCATCCAAGCAGCACTATCTTGTTCATCTACTGGAAGAGAAGACATTGCAAGTAAACATCTAGCTGCAGATAGGGCTCCAGCTGCAGATAAACCAAATCCTTGAGAAAATGGTAATTGAGATTGAACATCAAATGTATGATGCATTGAGGATAACCCTTGATCAAATTTAATGCATTCAAGGAGAACCTCTCTTTGTAATTCATCATCAGAAGGGTGACCATTGATAATTACTGTAATACCCATTGATGTTGATGGATCTGATCTGCACGATGTGGATAAGCCAGCTTCTAAACACAATCCTACTCCATATGACCCCTGTTGTAAAGGATCATCTGAATCGGAATGAACTGTGAATGCAAGAGTGACGTGGGCACCAGAACGTGAGGAAGTCGTGACCACCATCAACACTGGCTGGATCAAAGTACTTCTTCAAGGTCTTCTGAAATATTATTCAAACGGGTTGAAAGTATCGAACTTGCCTGCTCAAATATATTGCGTGGACTCATTGATCCGTCGGATTCGAATTGAAGTATAAATTCTCCAGGTACATCTTCTAAAGTAATCGCATCAGAAAATTCTCTTCCATGGTCTGTACTTGGACCAACGTGGAGTAAATCTTTCTTCATTTTATCAACCAATGAAATATCTTCTATTCTTCCATTCTTTCCAAAATCTTTCTCTTTGATTGAAAGTCCTAAGTCCCACAATACCTTTGCAGATTTCTTATCGTGTAAGACCGCATGTTGGCGAGCATAAAATGTAGTACCTACTACTGGTTGCCACTTTACATGATCTCTTCCATAACCCATATTTGCACGAGCAATGAAATCGATTGTCTGACCAGCATACAATTTCGTGATTGTGATATCTTCGAATTCCTCGGGAATTGAAAATTTCAAATCTCCAAGCACTTCCAAATCTCTAGCCTTAACGCACCGTCCTTCGGGTTCTCCTCGAACCATGCAACGATAGATGATTTCACAAATAGGACATCCTCTTTGGGATTCTACTATATCTGCACAATTAGGGCAATCCTCTGGAATATAGAATTCTGAGCCCTCGGAAGGTATAGGAATCATAGCCAAGCGATGAGCAACCATTTCGTCAGGTAGTGGACCAACACTTTCCCATATTACTCCGTCTTCTTCTGTTGTAGACTGGGTAAATCGAACTTTGTGAATTGCCATTTTTGGTGTATCTGCCATCATAGTTCTTCGAAGTGCATTGACACTGGCACGATCTGTACCCTTCAATAGGATTCGAATACTGTGGTTTTCTTCTTCAATAATCTCGCTATCCATTTCTATTCCTCCATTATCAAACTCTTCGCCCTCTTCGGCCACCCTTTTTCTTTGTACCATCAGTAGGAATTGGAGTTACATCTTCAATACGAGTAATTGTCATCCCTGCTCGAGTAAGAGCACGAATAGCAGACGTTGCACCAGGTGCTGATGGTGAACGATTTCCTCCTGCTCCTCGGTATTTCACAATCACTTGATCGAAGTCTTTGTCATTTAGCATTTCAGCAATTTGCTCTGCTGCACGAGTAGATGCGAATTGTCCACTTTGATCTGCACCACTTGAAACAATCATTCCTCCTGAAACTTTGCAAATTGTCTCGGCACCAGTAAGATCAGTGGCGGTAATGAGAATATTGTTGTGGGATGTAAAAATATGGACTACAGCTTTGTGTCCCATCATGCCTCACCTCCGTCCTCGTTTTGAGCGGCATTCATTGCAGCTTCATCGGCTTTGATTTGCTCAATAAATTCCTCATCTGTATGAGCATCTCTAACCTGTTGAGTTGCTTCAGCAGATTCCTCGCCACCAACTGTTTGTCTTCTGCGATCCATTTCTTGTCTGATTGCATGATTTGGGTCATTGAAGTTTGAACTAGGATGGTAGGCAATATCTGCCTCCTGATTTCTTAACACATGATAACCTGGAACATTCATCTTTTGATTGCCTAAGACAATATGCCCATGGACAATCATATTTCTGGCTGCACGCATAGATGGGGCAAATCCCTTGTAATATACTTGAGATTGAAGGCGTCTATCAAGCATGTTTTCAACAGAAATTTGTAAAACATCATCTAAATCTGCATCTTCAGAAATTAATCCTTTACGTTGCATCGAATCGAGGAACTCTTCTTTTTCACGCTTGAAATGACCTTCGGATGTGTCCACTCGTCCAATCAATTTCATTGCTAATTGTCTGTGTCGACGAAGAGCACTTCGCTCTCGCCAAATTTCTTTCATCCCACCAATACGCTTGAGGCCATATTGATCTTTCAAAGCATGTTCTTCTTCGATACGCTCAGCCTTCCAAGGGTGAGTTGGTGTTTGTGTCTTAGGTCGAGAAAACTTCGGTTGGCCCATTTAATCACCTCACTTCTTCCTCTGGACACCGAGTGTAAGACCTGAGCGGCCATTACTTCTCAATCTTTGTCCTCTTACCTTGTGACCACTTCGATGACGAATTCCACGATATGTCTTCATCTCAGCAAGACGAGCGATATCATCATCCCTAGTCATTTTAACTTCTTGAGAGAAAAGATGTGCATCTTCATTTGTTTCTAAATCGCGTTGACGGTTTAGTAGCCAATGCGGAACAAATGTAGGATATGAATCAATTACGGAACGGAGGCGTTCTTGCTCTTCATCGGATAGATGACCTCCTAATTTGGATGGGTCAATGTCTGCTAATTGACATAGACGACGTGCAGTACGTTGACCTATTCCTTTCACACTNGTCATTCCCATTCCGATNGGTCGCATTCCATCGATGTCTGCATCTGCAATTCGCAGAATATACAGGAAGTCATCTCCAAGGTCTTTATCTGTACTCATATTACGGTTCCCCCGTGTTCACTAGTCGCCTAGTGGCCATATAGGCAGGCTCCCGACTTGAATCCCCTATTTCAATAGAGCGATGAAGAGTTGAATGGAAAATGACTCATTTTTCTGAACATGTAACGAAATTTACATGCCACCCGCCATCTCTACTGCTTACTGGAATGTCAATAACAAATCCTCGGGAACCATCAACACCTTTGAGGGATTTATTCAAACGCTTCTGGATTTTAGGATGAAGTTCAGGATCTACTTCACATCGAAGAACTAAATGNCCTATTCCTGCTCTTTCGGCAGCTCTAGCGACTGTCGGTGCATTTTCCATATTGGGGGAGCTCAAACGATGAGCTACCACTCGTCCAGCAGTAACTACGAACGGATCAGACATCAATGATGGAGGGGGAGGAGTCTTGCTTACCAATACTGGTCGACGTAAATTGGCTCGTTGCCAGATAGGATCATATGTATCATCAACATAAGAATTCAACCAATCAATATGTAACCGTGCTTCGACAATTGATGGATCAACAATCACAATCCAATCATCAAAACTTGGTGGCATAGTTTTCTTTTCAGAAATAAAGAGAGATTGTTCAGATGAAGACACCATTGATTCAACTGCGGATGGTCCCATTCGAATTGCTCGGAATTTCTCACTACTTGCTAATGGTCCAACCCAAACAGAAAGACGATCTATTCTGCCTCCTCCCTGAGAAAGCCATTCCCATGTTCTATCAACTCCTGGAGCTAGATCGTCCAATATTTTGTCTATCTCTAGACGTTGTTTTTTTGAAAGTCTGGGCGACAGATCGAGAAGCAATGCTGGACCTCTCTGATCAATAGCCATATGCGGCAACCATGCCTCTAGTAACGGCCGTAAAGGAGGGGCCATCTCATCTAATGTATGATTTTGAGCATCCAATGGACGTGCCGGATCAACGTGAATCATTGCGATTGGAGGAGTTGACCCAATTCCACTAGCATCTAACGAAGAATGTAAGCAAGACAATGCGCCGGATGAGTCTACCCCATCGCCAATGATAATTCGATGGGCTATACGACGAGGATCTTTTCCTTTGGGAAGTAAACGATTCATATTTGCCGCAGAAAAACGAGCTGCTTCTTCATCAAGTTCAATACCTAAACCTACAGTATTTGTTGCAATACAAATAGAGGCTAAATGAATTCCCGAACCTACTGCTGGATCTAGAATAATACCAGGAGGAAGATTTGCTTTAGCTATACGTTCTGATCTTTCAAATGCNATAGACCAAGGGGTAGAAAGGCGNCGCATTTGGCCTGTCATATGGACTTCCGGCTCACCTTTTCTCTGTGCTTTAGCTGGTATTTTTTTGGTAGCCCATGACTGAGCTCGACCATCACATTCCAAAGCCCGATGGGTGTCGCCCATGTTACTCTCCAGAAGTATTGAGGTATGGGGGTTTCGGGTTAATCATAGTGCAGTAAGACTAGTTATTTCTAGTTCAAATCTAAGCCAAGAGTCTTGTAAAAAATGTTCTTCTCTATCCCCATAAGCAATGGCTGGAGGCAATAATGTGATATGACTAGTGCCTGGTGAAAGTAGTCCTCTGTCTTGGCCAATATCGAGTCCTAATGCTGACCAACCAAATCCGTCAATATATCTAGAATCATCACCTGCATTTACTGGTAAATCTCCTTCATCAAGAAGGGTTTCATTATCAGCATCCCATACACGATAATGAACCTGCATTGAGTCTCCCTCATCACTATGAACAGGTTGTTGATCACTGTCACGAATAATATTAATTTCCAGTGAAACAACAGCATCCACCACAGTGACATGAGATGCATTGAGCAAAATTGTCTCTTCATCTACATCTTCAAGCAAATCTATAGGGGCGAAAAATGTTGAATTACTCTGGAAGCCAGAAATAAGCAAGGTCGATTCTCCACTCTCTGAAAAGGCTACAGATGTTGAATCTAAAGATAACATTAGGTCCACATTGTTATCTGCTCTGTTGTATAATACTATCACAGCATGATCTCCTGTACCCTGATGTGACCAATCACAACTTAATTCACCAGGATAGAAGAAGACGTCATCTTGCCCGCTTAAATTTTCAGGCATTTCCCAAGCCTCGGCTAATGGAGAGCATGTATCAAACAACAAGTGTGCTTCCCAGCCCCATCTTCCATCCACTTGAAGAACTGCAGGATCTCCTGCATCTAAAGAATCTTCAAAATCATTGATGAATGTGTACACTGACCAACCAGTGATAGAAGTCATGACTAAAAGCGCAGATAATGTAACTACAGACATTACTAACGCAATTCGAGGGATTGTCATTTCATTGATACCTAATGGAACAGTAGGGTGCTCTTCCTCTTCAGAGGTATCGGCCATCCATGAACCGGGCATCAACCCTCACTCTAGTGTTATTGACATCAACCTATCCACTGATAGATATGCTAGAGATTCATTCAGAGGTCAACATCGCTTCTTGGTGTTTCTGTGCTAGCCAGACCACAATTCCTAACTCTATTGCCAACGCTACTAATGCAACAAAAGCAGTAGTTGGTTCTAGCAAATCGCTTCCCATTGTGAGGACACCTGCCATTGCGGCAAATACCAAATCGCTTGCTCCCCAGAATCGCATACCTTTACGCAACTGTAAGATACCAACAACCCATGTACATGTAGAAAGGAGAAGTAATGTTGCCAGAAGAGCTACAGGAGGAAATGGAGAAATTAATACTGCTAATACAAGTAGTACATGAGCATTGATTGTAAAAGTCGATGTCCAAATCCTCTTCTCCTCACTATGACTCCAAATTAATCCTAGAAGACAAATGATGCCGATTGCCATTATCGTCCAATGATAGTACTCACTGAAATCTGGAATCCATGCAGTAAAAGCAAACAATGACGCAGAAAATGAGAGAATTGTACCAGTTACTGCAGCTGGTTGAGTCCATTGAAGACCTCGACGTAAACCAATCAAACTAGCTAACATGCCTGCAGGACCAAAAGAAAGCATGGCAACCATAGCAGCCCAAGTAGCTCTTCCTGAGGCACTTCTATGATCGGGTAGTTCCAATGACCTTCGACGTCCCTCAATCCAATCCCATATCATTGCTGAAGAAAGCAATAAGAACTCAAGAACTATCCAAACCAATACCCATCCAAGCAAATTACTTCCCTCGGCAAATGGATTCACTTGCAATAACATAGGTGTAGAATTCAATGGGATTCCTAGTAATCTAGAAATCAACAATGTCACGACTAATAATTCTAAAATGCTAGGTAATCGTTTAGCTATATCTGAACGCCCGAATAATGAAAGTACGGCCAGTAATGTATTCATTACTCCGACAATCATCAAAGGTGTTTGAAAATTCAAACTTGCGCCAACACCATTGGACCCCAATCCTCCGATTATTGATAGCCCTATCATCGTTAATGCAATGGGAGTTTCAACCCCAAGAATATCAGGAAGATTCAGATTGTGAGTCTTTGCTCTAGATCTTGAAATACTGATTAGTATCATAGATTGAGTACCGATCAGTACTAATGCAATTGATGTAAATGTTGATGAGAAAAGAGAGATTCCAAGTCCACCTGTTAGCATAACTGCGATAAATGAAAGTACGACAATTGGACGATGGTGAATATCTCCGATTAAAAGGTCTAATTCTCCACTTGTATCAGTTGTTTTCGATCTCCTGCGTTGTTTTTCTTGAAGTTCAACTAACTTTGGATTAATCATTTTCATACCAGAATCTGATATTGTTGTTGCTAATGCTGAGCGTTCTATCGGGTCTAGTGTCTGTGCAAAAGATGCCTCTTCCTCGCTAGAAAAACCAAGCAAACGAGTTTCAGAATTCTGGGGGGATTCTAAAGAATCAGTTGAATTTACCAGCATTTTCTGGGATTGTAGAATTGTACGTAATTGTTCATCTCTTCGAGCAACTTGTTGTAATTCAGAACGAATTTCTCCATTTATTGCTATCATGATGGTCGAAACAACAAACAATAGGCCCGAAATAGGAAGCGAAAATGGATCTTGGGAGGCTATAAGGAGAGAAACCATTGTTGCAACTAACAGAATTAAAGCAGAAATCGCAGGTCTGAGAATATTTTCTAATTTGGAAATACGAGGAATATAAATTGAGATTGTAGCAATTACACACGAGAGAATAACAAAGGTGGTTAAATCAAAAGATAAGTCGATTGGACCAATCAAAGGTGAAANTGGTAGACGAGANGAAGATGAACCCCAAATCAAAATNGAAAAGGTTAGAATGGACATGTTGACAATATGAATCCCGTCCTCCCCACCTTTTCCCCTCCGTCCAAAACCAAGAGTTAAGGTCAATAGAGTGAGTAAAGGAACAAAATACTCGAACATCCCATGTCTCCACATTAACACGTATGTTGTGACACCTGAAAGTATCAGAAGAAAACGAGGGTTTCCTTGATGGCGATCGGCAAATTCAGAACCAATATGTACTCCTAGAAAACTTGCTAACAACGTTAACAACAAACCCCCTGTCATTCCAGAAGATTGTGAAACAAAAAGAATGGACATTAAGCCTAAAACAAAACCAAGATTCCAGACTTTCATCAATCCAGAGTCACGTAAACGTGCAGATATATCTTGAGTACCTAAGAACCGTTCTGCTAAGTTGATTCCCCCGTCAGGAGAATTTAAATTTACTATTAATTGTAAAATTGAGCTAAATGAAAGCATCATTACAATTGGTAATGATTCCAAAACTATTGGAGAAGTTGCATCAATGTCATTTGTAATAACGAGAGCATCGAATGAGGATGTGATGATTTTTACCGCAATTACCCAAGTCCAAGGAAGAAGAGATACGATACCTACTAAACTTGGTGATTTTCGCTGTACTGCAAGATAAGCAGAACCAGCCATTAGTACTGAGATACATAAGGAAAGAAGGGCTCCCCCATCACCACCTGAATCTGAAGATTTAGCCGGAAGAAGTACTGTAAGAAGAATTACAACTACAACTGCTCCAGTCCATAATACTCTATCTGATACATTTTCTTGATTCGCGATTAATAACCACCCGGCAATCAATGCTGCTCCAAATGTAAAGATTGCATATGCATCTATTGAANATCCTAAGGAAAATCGAGAAGAGTCTAGTAGTATTAAGATAAATAACAGTAATATCAAGCCTACTCCATTTAGACCAATTATTCTCTTAGGATTTACCCCCCGAACTGTAAGGTAAGATCCACTAAATATAGTCAATAATCCAGTTACCATAGCCAAAGCATAAGATGAATCATCTCTGTTTGCCGCTATTGCCATTAAAGCTCCAACCATTCCTAAACCAACAGAAACCGACCATAGAGCAGGCTTTCCTAAACCAACAGCATTCAATCCAGATGAAAACCAATTTTCAGAGGATGAAAATCTAGAGGCCATTGCAGCATTTATTGAATTAGTTAGGATTAACAAAAGAAAGAGTACCATTGGAGTATCTAATGGTAACACTCTGAGAGATCCTAAATCAAAACCTGGGGTCAAAGCATGCATTCCTATCCAAAGATTAGATGATGCTATACCTAACGATGCAAGATTTCCGCTCTTCCTATGGAGAGCCAGGAGATGAAAAAGAACTGTTGCACCAAGAATCATTCCCGCAACACCAAGCTCTCCACCGAGTGATCCTACTGTGGATGAAATTGCTAACAATACAAGAACCGCTTGAGCTGCAATTGCATCTTCATTGTAACGATAGGCTACAGATATATTCAAACCCACGAGGAAAAGAAGAGAGATTCCTAAACCAGTATCATCTAANGGGAATATACCAAACAGTGACCATGAACGCAATTCAATGGCCAAACCGTAAAGAATTTTCATCGCAATTATTAACCAAACAACACCAAGTTGGTACATTGCAGGACGAGGAATCCAACGTTCTCCTAATACAAAACCAAATATTGCCAGAATTAACAATCCAAAGAAAGCATATTGAGGATCTGGAACCACAGTCCCAACTAATATAGAAATTGCAGAATAAACTGAAATCATTGCGGCCATTAAACCCCAACTCAGCCGTACTTCTCCCTGAGTAGCCAAAGAAGAAACAAAATCTGATTCTGGGGCGATGGGAACTGAACCATCTTTCATGATTTTTCCAGGGCCTATGCCATCATCGGATGCAAATGGATCNAANAAATCTCCGATTGCAGAATCATCCTCTTGTTTCTCGATTTTTTCAGGAAGCATCATTTTATCCGTNGGAGATATTGCCTCTTTAGCTTCTTCAATTAAATCACCTAAGTCTATAGAGGGAGATGTTTCAAATTTTCTCTCTTCAAGGAAGCGGTCCTCTTCCTTACGGGGACCTGCCATGTAACGCGATGAGTAGATATGTGGGATGAAGGTATCACTTACAAATGCAAATAAAACAGTAAAGTATCAATTTTTGAGAGCAATCATTGAAAGATNTGGTCGGAGGCCACGCAGTCATGGTCTTGCCCCGGCTGGACACTGCTGGTGTCGCTGGAATTCTTGGGTTAGGTGCCCATGGACTGTCTCCCAAAGGAGACGTTCATTGGAATTTGGAATCTGAAGAACTGATTTCTCATGCTCTTCGAAGAGAAGAAGGAAGACTAACTGCTCACGGCGTTTTTGTTGCAGAAACAGGAGAAAGAACTGGTAGATCTCCAAATGACCGATTTATTGTTGATGAAACTCCTTACACAGATGCAATATGGTGGGGAGACGTCAACCGTCCGATTGAAAGATCGAATTATTTAGAAATAAAGAAAATGGTTCAAAATCATCTGAACTCCGTTAATGAACTGTTTATCGAAGATCTTGCTTGTGGCGCAAATCCTAGTTTGAGATTACCACTCAGAGTAGTTACAGAAAATGCATGGCATGCTTCCTTTGCTCGAAACATGTTTCTCAGAATAACTTCAGAAGAAATTCAGCAGATGAAACCTGAATTTACTATTCTGCATGCTCCAAATTTCCTTGCACCGGAAGGAACTCCAGGAATTAATTCTGAGGTATTTATTATCATCTCATTTGAAGATGGACTAATTCTAATCGGTGGAACAAGATATGCTGGTGAAATTAAGAAATCTATTTTCTCAATAATGAATCATATTCTACCTACTCGTGGACATTTACCGATGCATTGTTCTGCCAATATTGGTGAAAATGGTGATACNGCAGTTTTCTTTGGATTATCTGGAACTGGAAAAACTACTCTCTCTGCTGATCCATCGAGGCCATTAATTGGAGATGATGAACATGGATGGTCGGATGAAGGTGTATTCAATTTTGAAGGTGGATGTTATGCAAAAATGATCCGTTTGAATGAAGATGATGAACCTGCAATATTCGAAACTACTCGAAAGCCAGGATCTATCCTTGAAAATGTAATTCTGGATCCTGAAGGAGTTCCTGATTTCAACGATTCGACTTTAACCGAAAATACTCGAGGGTCATATCCGATTGAATTTATTGAAAATCGTGTTCCTTCTTCGATGGGAGGGCATCCTCATAATGTTGTATTCCTCACATGCGATGCATTTGGAGTGCTTCCCCCAATTGCCAAATTAAATCCAAAACAAGCAGCATACCACTTCATATCTGGATATACAGCAAAAGTAGCAGGAACTGAAATGGGAGTTACAGAACCTAAGGCTACGTTTAGTGCGTGCTTCGGTGCTCCATTTATGCCAATGCATCCAAGTGTATATGGCGAACTTTTATCAGAAAAAATCGATGAACACAATGCATCTTGTTGGATGTTAAACACTGGATGGATTGCAGGNGGATTTGGGAAAAGTGATAGAATTCGAATTAAGTGGACCAGAGCTCTCCTAAATGCAGCATTGAATGGATCATTGAATGATTCTCCTATGAGAATCGATGAACGCTTTGGATTTGAAGTTCCGATAGAATGCGAAGGAGTACCTAGTGAAATTCTCGATGTTAAAGCAACTTGGAATAATCCTGTGGACTATGATAATGCAGCAGAAGCATTAGTTTCCCTTTTCCAAGAAAATTTTGNATTATTTTCAGAGGATGCAGGTGCATCAGTTGTTGGAGCGGGGCCTGTTTCTCTTGACTCAGAACCGGACAACTCATGAATAATCAGCGATGTTGATGTGTCATGCAGGGACTGAATTGGAGGGATTTGTTTCCAAATTTCCCAAATAATCCGAACACAGAAGGAGACCCCTACTTACCGGAAAATGATATTTGGAATATCCTGAATCCTAACTATGAAAATTCGCTAAAAAATCAATTAATTGAATTAGTTAAGNATGANGAAAATCAAATCTTTATTCACGAAACTGCAATTATCTCANATGATGNAACNATCGAAGGTCCAGCATATATCGGNTCTGAGGTTGAAATTCGCCCAGGAGCATACATTCGTTCATTTTCTTGGATATGTCACAAAGCGGTTGTAGGGCACTGCTCAGAGATAAAACATTCAATTCTTTTGCCTGGAGCTAAAGCTCCACATTTCAACTATGTTGGAGANTCAATTTTAGGTATGGANGTAAATTTAGGCGCAGGTTGTAAATTGTCTAATTTACGAAATGATGGGAGAGATATACTGCTACGAGACGGTAAAACTGGAGAAATAATTGGAGAAAGTGGGCTACGAAAATTTGGAGCCATTCTAGGAGATAGAACCCAGATAGGGTGTAATGTAGTTACAAATCCTGGAGTGATTTTGGGACCAAAATGTAATGTTTGGCCAAATGTTACTGTAAGTGGAATCCACTCTGAAGATAGTGCCATTAAGGATTGAGATTGATGGTACATCCTATTCTTCATGGAACAGATGGTATCCGAGGGAAAGTAAGTGCATCACCCAAGACTGATTTAGAAGCATTAGAAGCAATTGTCCATCGAAGAGAAGTAAATGGTCGAGCATTCATGGTTATTGGAGAAGCTATTGGACAAATCTTAGTTGAGGAATTAGATGATTATCCAAAAGTTGTGATTGGATGGGATCGAAGACCAGGGAATGCAATGTTGGTCTCTGGATTAACAGACGGATTACACTCTTCCTCTGTACGAGTAATTCATGCAGGAATTGTAGCAACCCCAGGATTACATGATGCTGTCTTGGGAACAAAATCAGATGCAGGATTAATGGTAACTGCAAGCCATAATCCACATACTGATTCGGGTGTAAAGTTCTTTGATGCTAAAGGGAGAAAGTCCATGCCATCCTTAGAAAGAAGNATTAGCGATTTAGCATGGGAAATTGCTGAAAGAGGAGAAGATCCTGAACCTGANCCTGAATCNTGTCTACCTGATCGNATGATTCATGCTGAAAGAGGTCATCGTTCTACTCTAGCAAAAAGGCTAGACATCATGGCAGATTTTTTCCAAATAAATGTGTCTAATTGTAACTGGCAAGATATTTTTGGAATTGATTCGTTGTTCTTAGATTCGTCAGGTGGGGCTGCTACTACTTGGTTGGCTGCCGGCTTAGAAAGAAGAGGTATTCCAGTGAAAGAAATTTCCAATCTCGAAAAAGAACTTAATGAGCAATGTGGAGCAGGAGAACTTTCACCTACGGATTCATGGACTTGGGCTGAAATGAGAGATAGTGAACACCTCCTACTGAGGTCATTAGCAGAAAATGACTCGCAAAATATCCCTAATGGTTCACTAATTGGTGCTGCATTAGATGGNGATGGTGATCGTTGTTTNCTAATAGAAGCGACAGAAAGTGGAGCNAGGGTNATNGATGGTGATGAGATGGCAGACAATATCGCCAGAGCATGGGATTCCACAGGAGTGACTAATGCAACACTGGCGTTTTCAATTGAAACTGACCTTTCTCTTACATCATCTGATGATAGATTTAGGATGAAAGTGAATTTTCTAGAATGTGCTGTTGGAGATAGATGGTTGTCAAATCAACTATGTAATGATTGGATAGATTCTAAAAATTGGCCTAGCATAATTGGTGCAGAAGATTCAGGTCATTTAGTAATGGCATCTCCCCATCCTGAGATAGAAAATAAATGGAGCTTGGTAGGAGATGGTGCTGCAACTCTTATCTCTCAACTACTAGTGCGTGCATTACAATATAATAACGAGAATATTGTGCCTACTTTCAAATCAGGATGGAAAAAACGTACCTCAATTATTGATTCTGATAGAACTAAATGGACAGGAGATGGAAAGTTAGCAGATAGCGTTGAATCAATGATAATCGAATATTTTGGTCAAAAGAGTTGCTCGCTTTCAAGAAAATCAATTGAAGGAGAAACATCACTATTTCTCTTACATGGAAATGTCAACAGTATACCAATATCTGTTGGAATAAGAAACTCTGGAACTCAGGATAAAACGAACGTTACCTTAAGATCATTGGAGAAGTTAGAGGGATTAAATGAATTATTGGAATTAATTGTTGAATTCCTAACTAAAGAACTAGTTTACTCCTCTTCATCTGATTCATGATTTGATGAGTAGAGTTATTCAGTTGAACTACAAGAAGGATACATCTCATGCATTGGAGGCAAGAAGAGATCTTCGCATGTTCTATCTACTGTAGACAAACCTAGGACACTTTCTCCATCTAAAGAAATTGTAACCGCTTGAGAAGATACTGGACTAGGGATGTAGTCTTCACCAGTTTGACTGACAATTAGTTGAATCCCATCTCCTGCTGGAATTACGACATCCATTCCGAAAAATTCCATCTTCGCCAAAACTGTACTTCCAGGAGAGAGGGTTTCTCCATCTTTTCCACCTGCATGGAAGCGAAGATCCATCACAGCATGCCCAAGATGTATACCATCAGATGCTCGCACCATCTCTACAAACAGATGTCCTGATGTTGCCAACAAAGAAATCTGCGCAGAAACNTGGAATGTNGGAGTTCCTACAATTCTAGTTTCGTTCTCAAACATTGGACATTCAATNGTAGTTTGACTTGAAGATGTAATTGTAGCTCCACCTGAAAGAACTTCACATTCATCCATACCAATCATATTCCATTCAATATCTGCTGGTGGATAGGTTGACTCGACTCTCCATCCACCCATATTGTCTTGAATTTCGGCAATCAAACGAGGTTGNGGGCCCAAATCTCGAAGATAATAATCGAACCATTCTAACAAATCATCTGCCCAATCCCATCGTAATGTGTAAGGGTATGCTTCGCCACCTCTTCCACTAGAAAGAGATGAATGTCCACTTTCTCTATCTGGATAGTCATGAGCCCATTGACCATATAGCCCCTTAACATCAAATCCAGCATCTATTGACATTTGATGGGCAGGGAATGCCATGTGAGGATCTACATTCCAATCTTGCATTCCATGAATAATGTAAATTGAGCCATTGTAGAGTTCTAATGCATTGGATAGGAAATGTCGTTCTTCCCAATAATCAGAACCTGTCCATGCAAGATTGTCTCCAGTCATATATGCTGCAGGGCCAGCGTAATAGCCTTCCACGTATCCTTCACAAGCATTCTCTATATCGCCACCGTCACCATCCAAACCAAATGAACCGTACACTCCGTTGTGCATGATTGCTCCTCTAGCTTCCATGCTTCCATTTCTCCACATCAAATCATGAACACCAATTAATCCAGACATCGGAACAATAGTTGCAAGATACTCAGTACCTGATGCTGCGGCATTCCACGGAGTACTTCCATCGTATGATTTACCAATAGCTCCAACTTTTCCATTTGACCATTCTTGAGTTCCCAACCAGTCAACTGCAGCTTTGATTCCAGCTTGTTCATCGTGACCCATCAAATCCATACAATGATTCGAATCTCCCGTTCCAAATACTGATACTTGAGCAACTCCAAAACCATGAGGAACAAAATTCTCTATCAAAAACCGACCAAGGCGATCAGCAGGTGTTAGGGCATCTACATCTCCATCATTGTAATACGGCCCAATCTCTGCGATAACTGGAACCTTACAATCTTCGGGAATGTCAGAGGATGTCCAGTCACATCCCTCAATTATCGGTAGCCATAGTCCCAGATGTACTTCAGCCCCACCTGTTATTCCTGCACCGCCGTCTGAGGCATCGATTTCTGGAACTGGAACAAATACTGACATGACTTCACCGATTTCATATGAACCATTTACTGAAACTCTGGAGAATACGTCTGTGTTGTCATATATCATCATTGAACGATCTTCTACATCGGGTAGCCAATGTGTAGATACATCTTCTTCTTCNTGTTCATCAGACCCGAAGCAACCAGAAAGAGACCCGAAAATCATCAGTAAACACAAGAGTACTGACTGGAGGCCCTGTCGCATAATCTGGGGTCTATGTCATCCGCTTCAATGATTGCTTTACATTTAATTCTAAATTCAATGGATTGAATAACCCCCGTTCAATCGAATAACAGGGATATAACATGACGGATTCCGAAATTTTAGATTCATTAAACAAGGCTTTAGCATGGGAATTACGAGCAATTGCAATGTATGCACATTATGCTGCTTACGTTTCTGGTATTCATCGAATTAATTTAGCTACACACTTCAATAATGAAGTAACTGAATCAATTACTCACGCAGCAACTGTCAGGTCGGCCATTGTAAAGCTGGGTGGTGAAGCAACCACAGATCGAGAAAGTACTGAAATTGTACATACTTCAGATTACANTGTNATGCTCAAAGAGGCGTACAAAACTGAAATGACTGCTAGTGAGACATATCGAGGGATTCTGCCACTTATCGAAAAAATAGGTGATAGCGAATTATATGATGCGTTAGAAGTAGTGTATTTTGATGAGTTAAGATCGGTCGAAGAATTACGAATGATGTTAATGTGATTGTGAACTGAATTCCGGAAGGAGTAAAGGCACCCTATCGAAACGAGTGGTATGGGCGCATACGAGAGTCTCATGGCCAAGCAGAAAGATATCGAAACAATTGGACAAATCTCAGGATTATTGGGATGGGATCAAGAGGTAATGATGCCACCTAAAGCAGCACCTCTTCGAGCAGAACAAATGGCATGGTTATCAAAGACAAGACATCGATTGATGATTGATGCTGAAATGGGTGAATTATTGGCACAAGCAGAAAAAGAAGACGATGGAACAGATTCAGTGCGCTCTGGAAATTTACGATTGATGAGAGATGCATACGATAAGGCAACAAAACAATCTTCTGAATTTGTTGAACGGATGGCTCGTCACAAATCTAGATCTATTATTTCATGGACTGAAGCACGTGAAAAAAATGATTTCTCAATTTTTAGAGATGATCTAGCAACGATGATTGACCTGGTAAGAGAATTGGCTGATCTTCTAGGATATGAAAACGAAAAATATGATGCTCTACTCGATCTCTACGAATCTGGACTTACTGTTGCTCGTCTCGATCCATTATTTGCGGGACTAAGGGATTCTTCCGTTCCATTGATTCAGTCTGTAAATCAATCCAAAGATAATTCGAACGATTGGGTATATCGCCATGAATGGTCGGTTGAAGGTCAACAGAAACTAAGTCATGCACTTTCTGAAGCAGTTGGCTTCGATTTCCAAGCAGGAAGAAGAGATGAATCAACCCACCCATTCTGTGGAGGTTCTAACCCAGATGATGTAAGATGGACAACTCGTTATGATGTTAAAGAGCCATGGGGAGCTATTTTCGGAGCCTTGCATGAAACAGGTCACGCTTTGTATGAGCAAGGACGTCCCAGAAATCTCGATTTTGAACCAACAGGACATGCAAATGGATTGGGAGTTCATGAAAGTCAAAGTCGATTATGGGAAAATCAAGTAGGCCGAAGTTTAGCATTCTGTGAATGGTCTTTACCGATGTGGAAGGAACATTTTCCAAAGAATATGGAAGGAGTAACCGCAGAGATGTTGTGGAGAGCCATCAATCAAGTCGAACCTTCACTAATTCGTGTTGAATCTGATGAAGCCACTTACAATCTTCACATCATGATTAGGTATGAAGTTGAGAAGTTACTGATATCTGGAGAACTTGAAATTGATGATCTGCCTGACGCGTGGGATGATATGTATGAACGATATTTAGGAATTCGTTCCCCTGATAGAAAGCAAGGTGTATTGCAAGATATCCATTGGTCCATGGGGGCATTTGGCTACTTCCCAACATATACACTAGGAAATTTGTATTCAGCTCAATTACTGCAAGCTGCAAGAAATGATTTAGAATCCGACGGGCATACCCTTGAAGATGATTGGAGAAGAGGGATATTTACCCCATTATTAGACTGGATGAGGACAAATGTACATCATCGAGGATCTATACTGACCCCTGCTGACTTAATTGAAGAGGCAACTGGAGATACTCCCATTCCTGAGCCATTCGTGGATTACTTGAAAGATAAAATCGGAACAATATACGGACTTGCCTAATCTATACTTTTCATGTACAAGTATAGCGCGACCTTATGCGATATCCCCGATATGGCAGAAGCATGGGGAATACTGTAGAGCGACAGATTGAGGCTGTCGCTTGGATGGAAAGATCCCTAGAAAATAGCATTTCTACAGTCTATATTGATGATAAGAAAATCATTGGAGGAGATTGGAATGGAACAATGGTTTGTTGGTCTAGAGATGGTGATGTTTGCTGGGAAGCAGATCTAGGTGATCGTGTTTCTGGAATTCGGCTTTCTAAAGATGAAAAGATGCTCTGGTGTATTGCAGGTAGAGAAGCGATAGGGATTGATTACGAGAATGGTTCAATTAAATGGAAAATTGAATTTGATGGGTCAACCGATTTAATTGAGCTGGATGGTGAACATAGAGCATGGATTGTATCATCTGTATATGATGTAGAACTCAACGATTTCATGGAGTCTGCAATCAGTTTAATTGATTCAGGGAATATAATTGAGAAACACATCTTAGACGAAAGACCATGGTCAATACATGCAGTTAGAGAAGGCCATGCTTTCTTTGGACTAGGTAGACCAAGAGCAGGTGTCCTAGAATTAATTGAAAAGAATGGAAAGTTCACTGTAAGCCATAAGATAGTTCATGATTCTCCAGTATTATGTGGGTCTAATGTTTTACCATTTTTCATCGGTCATTCTAATGGGATGATTACGCAAATAAATGAAAATGGTGAACTCAATAATTTTGAATTAAGTAAAGAGAATGATTCTGCAATTATTGATATAGCTAGCAATGATGAACATATTTTCTTATTTCTAGAAAATAAAGAAATTTTGTGTGTTGATATGAAAGGAAAGGTGACAGAGTCTGTGGAAATATCAGGGTCAGAAGGAGAGCCGGAGTTCCTGAATCTGATTGATGGCGTATCAACAGACGGATATGCTAATTTCTGGACAATAACATCAACCATGAATGGTGCATTTCTCATTGATACAAATCGGAGCATTGGAATTTCTAAAATTAAATTAAAAATTCTTGTAAATTCACGAATCAGGGATATTGCAAATGCAGATGGAATGACTGTCGTAGGATTGGATGATGGAAGGGTAATTTCGATTGAAGAAAATATGCTGAAAAGAAGGATTGAGAATGAAGAACAACCTATTGATGAAGGAGAAGGCCATCGTTTAGATATGAGAGAACGGTTGAGAAAGTTAAGGGAATAAAAAATAACACAATTTCCAGTGGAAAACAGGGTCGATAGGGGTTATTTTCTGCTGGAAATAGCCTTTTTTGTGCAAATGTTTTTAGACTACCGAGATTTATCCTAAGTTACCGCTCCGGGGGAGTGGCGTGATGAAGCAATTCATTGCGGGGACTCCGGTCCGGAACTACAAACCTGAGTGGTTCCGACACTTGGTCAAACAAGTGGACGGAAAAGGTCGATCAACATGAGAGACCTGGATACGACAGCAAAGAGCAATCAATGCTGGAACAAATCGGGAAGCTTAGGCTGAACGAGGAGAACGCAAAAAACGCCTAGTGCGAAGACGGCTTGGTCCAAATCCGGTATGCAAAAGTGAACAGAGAGGCGACTCAACGGGAACAAATGTGGGAGACAAAAAAAAAGCGCTTGCGTGGATTTTGAGTCAACTGGAAAGACAAACTGGAATCAAAGGAAGGGCAACCAACCTGAGAAGAAAGATTGTCACCGCGGAGTTGAGCAGAGGGGGCGAAGCCCCCAAGCAGAACCCCCTCTGCTCGCTCCCACCTGTCCTCATTGGACGATGCGAATCCCATACCTTCTGCTAATCAATCATTACGGTCATTTTCATGCCGAAATGCTCTTTTCTCATTCATTGGATAATATCCGCTTGTAAATAATTTTCACTTGGGTCCAGTCATATCTTCAGGACGAACCCATTCATCGAATTGCTTAGTAGTCAGTAATCCAAGTTGAAGGGCACTTTCTTTCAATGTTAATCCATTTTCATGAGCATTCTTAGCAATTTTAGCTGCAGCATCATAACCAATATGGTTGTTTAATGCAGTTACAAGCATCAAAGAATTGTCTAGATGCTCGCGAATATTTTCTCGGTTTGGCTGAAGTCCTTTGATACATTTCTCCCTAAATGAACGGCAAGAATCTGTAAGCAAAGTTGCTGAATGTAGGAGATTATAGATCATCATAGGTTTGAAGACATTGAGTTCAAAATTACCTTGTGATCCACCAACCGTAACTGCAGTATGATTTCCCATCACTTGAGCGCAAACCATTGTTAGTGCTTCACATTGTGTTGGGTTTACCTTACCAGGCATTATTGACGATCCAGGTTCATTCGCTGGTAGCTCCAATTCACCAAGGCCACTACGAGGTCCTGACCCAAGCCAACGCACGTCATTTGCAATTTTCATCAATGAAACTGCTAATACACTTAGGGCACCACTCATTGCTACAATAGAATCATGTGCAGCAAGTTGGGCAAATTTGTTTGATGCTGACCGGAAAGGTAAATCAGTTTGAGAAGCAATATCAGCAGCCACTCTTTCAGCAAATTCGGGATGAGTGTTTAGACCGGTTCCAACAGCAGTTCCACCCAATGCAACTTCGAATAAATCTTCCAATGCTGATTCTACTCTGCTGATTGAAGCATCCAATTGAGCAACCCATCCGCCTACTTCTTGCCCCAATGTAAGAGGTACTGCATCCATCAAATGAGTGCGTCCTATTTTGACAATATCTTGCCATTCCTCTGCCTTTTTAGCCAATGCATCTCGTAGCTCTCTGACAGAAGGCAAAACATGGTGATGTATTGTTTCAGCAGCAGAAATATGCATCGCAGTTGGAAATGTATCATTACTAGATTGAGCCTTGTTGACATGATCATTTGGATGAATTGGAGTTTTGCTTCCTAAAACTCCTCCTGCCATCTCAATTGCACGATTTGCAATTACTTCATTTGCATTCATGTTTGTTTGTGTTCCAGATCCTGTCTGCCAAACGCTGAGAGGGAAATGGTCATCTAAATCTCCTGAAACTACCTCTGATGCTGCTGAAATAATTAGATCCGCTAGACTTGAATCTATTGTCCCCAAATCCTTGTTGGTTCTCGCAGCGGCCTTCTTCAATATGCCAAAAGCACGGATAACTTCGCGAGGCATCAAATCATTACCAATATCGAAATTCATTAACGAGCGTGCTGTTTGTGCACCCCAATAACGATCGTCTGGAACGCTCAATTCTCCCATTGTATCTCGTTCAATTCGCTCTCCCATGGTATATACTTACCATGCGAGGATTATACCCCTTTCGTGTATTCAACCCTGTAAAGCATGAAGAGTGGTTGCTTCATCTATTTCCATCCCCTTGATTTTACCCTTCTTTTTTGCTTCAGTCCATTTGGATTGAAGTGAACCATCTAAGAATGAATCCATAAAAAATGGATGTATATACGATGAACGACAAACTGCTCTAGTATTTCCTAAATCTGCAGCTACGGTATCAATTACTGCTAACATTGCTTTATTTCGTTCTGTTTCTGTTTCAATCGGAATTTTTTCATCCTCAGAAATTAATTTTTCAATCCCTTCAATTTGGCTTAAATCCTCTAACCATGATTTCAATTCATTTCCGGAAATTCCTGCAGACACCTTGGCGAGTCTTGAACCACATTTCCATGTAGCAGCCCATGTTCGGAAGTCTTTGGCAGTAAATGATTCTCCAGTAACTTCTCGAATATACGAGTTAATATGTTCTGCTTTCAGATCGTTGTGATTATCTGTTTCTAAGTTGTGATAATAAAATAAATCTTGATCCTTATGTTCATCGCCAAGTTTCTTTGTATCAAGAATCATTTGAACTAAGTCATCATCTTCGATGGTGATATTCCAATCCTTTCCAGACTTTCCTGTAAATGAAAAGACTGCATCGTGTTTTCCCTCTGCTTTCTTTCCAGTGATACGTTTGAAATGCCCTTCTTTCAAAGTAGTTAATCCATACGAATCATTGGATTTAGCATATTCATCACTGCCTACTCGGATATGATAAAGATCCATTAATCGAACCACTAGAGCACTGACTTTTTCCAATGTCATATCTTTGGATTTTAGATCTTTATTTATTTGCGATCTCAAACTAGGTAATATCTCAGCAAACCCAGATATTCCATCAAATTTCATGATTGCTTTGATTTCAATCCAATCGGGATGATATCTGTATTGTAATCGGCCTTTGTCATCAACACCTGTTGCCTGTATATGTCCTCTGTCATCAGGACAAATCCAGACATCTTTCCAAGCGGGAGGAATTGCTAATGAATTACATTCAGCAATTCTTTTCTCGTTTTGTAATCGTTTTTTGTTGGGAAGGTAATATGCCCATTCCAACGACTTTTCATCCGAGGATGATTTCAATTCTTTTCGGGTGATTCCTTTTTGATCTCTATCTGAAAGATTCAGTTTTGCTCTTATCAACGCCTCATCTGTACTCAGATCCATGAACCGCCGTGTAAAAGAACGAACTTGACTGTTACCCTTGACACATAATCTAAATTCTGTGATTCTATAATTCCAAATCATGGGTCGTAGTATCGCGTTGATTCTGGTATTGGTGATGCTTGGTCCAATGGCAGGATGTATTAGCGAAGAGGTGACTACTACAATTCCGAAACCTGGATGTACTGATTCTACAGCTTCGAATTTTGATCCTAATGCGACCGAGAACGATGGGACTTGTTTTTCAGAAAATGCATCAACTACTGTTGAACCCGAGGAACTGGAGCCTTCTGCATCAGAAGGATGTACGGATATTAACGCTAGAAATTTCGACGTAAATGCTACTGAGGACGATGGAAGTTGTAATTTGAGTAAAAATGTGATATTAATGATTGGAGATGGAATGGGGTGGGAAATGGTCCGTATGGCTGCAATTTACAATCAAGTAATGGAAGGAAACCAAGGGAATTTACTCTCTGATTTCTACACTGAAGGAAAAGGCAGTGGTCTTGCTATGCAAGAACTATCAGGATTCCAAAGTGTAACAACCTACTCAACCATCGTTGATGGTTCAACTCGAAACAGTTTGCGAGAAGATACAGGTAGCAACGTCCCGACTGCTAGCGAAGATTACAGAGATGTAGAGTTCGATCCTAGAAACAATCTTGTTAGATACAACATTGAATTAGGAGGTACGACACCTTGGGACGCGAGATATTTTTCGAACAATGGAAGTACTTCGTTTGACCCAATGTATATCACAGAAGATGACCCTGATAGTGCCCAAACTGCTACCACATTAATGACCGGTGTTAAGACCTTCAAAGGTGCTGTAGGTGTAGGGCTTTACGAACGTCCAAGAAGCAGTCTTACCAACGTAGCATCTGATAATGGAATGTGTTTGGGAGTTGCATCTAATGTTCCAATTACTCACGCAACACCTGCCTCTACGTATGCTAAAGTCAACAGTCGTGATCGCTTACATTGGGATTCAATATCATCATCTAGGGCAGGAGATGACATTCTTTCTTGGTTCAACCAAGCAAACGGACTCGACATCATGTTAGGTACTGGAAATCCAAATACACATGTTGGTGATCATTATGTCCACTCATCATACCTTGATTCCTTTGAATCGAATGAAAACCATACCCTGTTACTCAATAGCCCAGGAGCTTCCGACCTACTGAAATCTGCAGCACAATCTCATGACTCAGAAACAGATGATAGAATTCTGGGCCTTTACGGAAGTATTGGACAGGCAAATCTCCCTTACTCCGGGGCAAATGGTTCCTTCGAACAAAGTGGGTGGGGTCTAAATCTAAAAAATGGGCCTCCGAGCGATCGTTCAAGAGATTATGGTCCGATGACCAAAGAGGAATATATTGCCAAAGAAATAGATGAAAATCCTTCACTTGCCGATATGACTGATGCTATTCTTGATGCCTGTGATGAAGACAATCAAGGCTTTTTTGCTACTATAGAATCTGGAGATATTGATTGGGCTGGTCATTCTAACAATATTGATGCCCTGATAGGAGCAGTAAATGACTTCGATAAAGCCGTTGAAAATGTGATTAAATGGATTGGTGAAAATGGAGGATGGGAAAGAAATATGCTAGTAGTTACTGCTGATCATGACCACTATCTCACATTGACAGATGATTTTCCCAATCTTATTCGATCAAATAGTGCCCTTGATTTAGCAATGGGTGGAGATGTAGAGCATATGGGCCATTATTGGGGACCGAGCAAATCTGACCCATATGGTAGTCAAAGTCATACAAATCGTCCTGTTCCAGTTTTCTACCAAGGCGGTTGCTCTCAAATCATCAATCAAAGTGTTGGTGAGGGCTTTGATAACTACGGGCAATATGTTGGTGGTGTTTCTGGATTTGTCGACCAAGTTCACTTACATCTTGCCATGAGAGCAGCTTTGATCGGTGATTGTCTACATATTCCTGTAGTATATGGATAGAATCTTCAAAGTGTAGGAGATGATTCAATGGCACTGTATTGAATCAAAATCGTATGATCGATGTTGATGTAATCCTGACCTTCATCATAACTAATGGTTAAATCATGGAGTTCATATGTATTGAAATGAATAGTATTCCAATTAACTTCTTCTCCTTCATAGATGATGTCATTTTTCGTTTGGCACGCATCTTCTTGCTGATCAAATAAACTCCAAGTGACTTCGACCTCACGACCTCCACCAATATTTTCTATTAACACTGGATTTTCTATGGTTGAATCGATGATTATTGATGCCGGGAAAATACCAAGAGGATTCGGAATTGGATTAATTGTTATTGGTTTAGGATTATACGTATTGGATTCTAACCAATTGATTTCATTTTCAATTCGAACAATAATCGATTTGCTTTCTTCATGACCATTCTCACCGATTGCGTATGCCATAATCTCATAAATTCCATGATGAGTGAACTCAATTGAAATTTGAGAAGTTAAATCCGGGTTAACAGAAGTTGTATCACCATTATGAACTAATCGGATCCCAAATTCTATCAATTGGTTGGATGATACCGTATTTGAAAAATCAAAATCAAGAAACACATTAGACGTAGAAACGAGATCTCCGTCGACATATGAATGAACAATCGTGCCACTCGTATTTTCAAAATCAACAATTAATTCGAACCCTTCTGTTGGTTGTGTATCTGATACACATCCCGCTAGACTGAAGCTCAACAGAATACAGACTAGGGCAATTGGTGAAGCCCTGTGTCCACCTCCGCTCATGTGGTTCCCAATTAATCTCGGAATTTAATTCCAATGGGGAAGTCTACTTGTCCAGATGTGCCAAGAAGGCATTTGCTGCCTTCTCACAAGCATTGGAGACATCGTCTAAACGCTGCAATACACAATACATATGCATCGCAGCTAATGGGGAATCGCCCCTATTGTGAACTGTACAAATTTACACTTCTAAAAACTATTTAATCTATATATTCAATATAACATTTATAATGGGTGGTTGCCTGTAAGTAATTGAAGGGGACTGAGTAGGTGGAACAGATGACAGGTGTAGAAGTACACGATATTGAAATTAGCTTGGATGGAAAAGACGAGATGCTCCGGCTAATGGCGGGCGATCAAGAATTCGCGAGAATCATCGTCAAGCCCATGGAAGATGGTACATGTGTTCTGAAGGTTTACGATGTAAACGAAGATAAATCAGAGAAATTTCTGAAATGGGTTTCAGGAATCTCTAGCTTAACAACTCAGGAATCTTTAGCTTAAATTCTGTATCTAGAGTATACCTGGAATAGATACAATCTATTCCAGGTATACCCTAAAGATGACTATCATTTAGCAACTATTTGCCGAACCTGGGGTAGGTGTTGCTTCAGATGTTGCAGCTCCTGAGGAGCCTCCGCACCATTCACTTGACCCAGCATCCCCATCAGAAGTAGAATACATTGTGGTTGTGCCATCAGGTGCTAGCAAGTAGATGTCATCTCCACTACCCTTTATTCCAAATCCAAATGTGTTGCCTGCTGCATTAGTTACTGAATTAGCACAATCCCCAGTGCCACCAGAGGTTACTGATTCACAGAATAACATGTAAGCCCCAGCTCCGATGCTATCTGAACTTGTAAATGTTAGAACTTCATCGCACTTTTCGGGTGGATCTCCTTCTTTGCAATCTTCTTTTAGTCCCTTATCATACACTTCAAATCCTTCAAGAGAGCATGCAGAACTTCCCATGTTGTGGATCTCTAACCAATCTTCTGGTTCTCCACTACCGTGAGCTTCTGTTATGACGATGTTATTTTTACTGCATACTTCTAGAGCATCATTTGAGGTAGTTGTTTGACTACTACTAGATCCACCATTATCCACAGCTACAGTATTAGTACCTGATAGAACTTGACCATTGTATTGGACAGTCAACTGAATATCACAGGTACTTGCTGCTTGACCTCCGCAAATGTTGACTCCATTTTCTTTAATGAAAACAATTTCATCGGTTTCCCATTGGGTGTCTGAATTGCCGTCGTTCTGCACAATAACGCAGTCAGCGCCGTCAGCGTTTGTCTCGATTTCACAGTCGAAGACGTTGTCGCCGATCTCAAGCTTGAAACTCATGAATGCCCAGTTAAGGTCTTCATCCGCGTATGTCCAAGATATGCGCAAAAGCGTATCATCTGTAGCTGCACTTGTAAACGAAGTTGCATCTGACGCATTAAAATTGTTTAAACTTCCACTTTCTGGTTGATCACTCGCCAAACTGTTAGCCCAGACGTATAGTACGCCTGCTAATACAACCGTAATAGCGACCATTAGAATGGTTGCGATTACGGGGCTTACAGCCTCATCTTCTTCTGTTAATATCTTCTTTCTTACCACGGTCATCAAATCCTTGTCTAGGAACCTTTTTCTAAACCAACTGAATTCAAAATACGGTCTATAAACAATATATTAGTAAGTTAACTATTGATATTATTTAGATAAATAACCAATTTTCCTCTGAACTTCTCAAGATTCATGATAAGAATTCAACTTTGGGTGAATTATACCCAGTCCAGAACAATACATCATTATCAATCCAATGGACCATATCATTTGAGCGACATCTTATCGGAGATGCTTTGGATCGGAGGGGGTTACAAATTTGTCAATTCCCAAATATCTGCCGTTCCTGAATCTTCATTGGCTACAATCAACAACGCTTTACCAGTAGGGCTATCTTGAGGTTTGACAAACTCCATATCTTCTGGATTCGAGGCACCCTCAACTTGAAGCCATTGTTGAAATGATGGAGAAGAAGGATCGGTGATATCGTAAACCATTACTCCAAAACTTCGTTCCATACTAATGAATGCATATCTTCTATCACCAATTTCTCCTGTTTTTACTCCTTCAGGTTCAATGCCTTTGTTATCATCTCGACTATTCATTTCATCAACGAGATGTCTCCCATTATCTGTACTAAATTTGGAAAGTTCTTCACCACTATCCCAAACCAGCTCTAAACCATCCTCAACAGACCAAATAGCAAATGACCTTGCACCTACTCCACAAATCATGTCCAAATCACCGTCATTGTCTACATCACCACAATTATCTGGAACATTCAAACGACCTAATACATTCAATTCTTTCATCTCTTCATGATTAGGGAATCGAATTGGGTCAAGAGATAAGGCAGCTAATCTCTTTTCCTCAATCATTCCTATTTCCATTAATCCTGATGAGCTATTGAAGTATGCCCAATCTCTCATGTCTCCTTCATTTCCTGTAATCAAATATGATTCTCCTTCATGAGTAAAATGAGTAACACCATCAGGCATGTACATACCCATTACAGGCCATGGTAGAGGATTATATCCGCCATCAGTATCTGAACCATCTAAAGGGTGCATCCGTACGACGACTGTTCCAAAAATAGTAGAGCCTGAATCATCAGAAACTAATGCAATAACCGTATCTTCTCCTTTCTGTATAATTGTCATACCTTCAGGTTTTTCTCCATACCTAGCACCTAGATCTACAAATGGCATTTTTTGGACTGGACGTAATCCAACACTTGCTGCAGAGGTTGAAGACGTACTCTCCGACTCGCCAATATTGGGGGAATCAGGGGAACTTACTCCCATTATCATCAAGGTTGTTGAACCGTCAGGATAGCGGCCATAGGTGGTATCTTGAGATAATGCAGGAACATTGAGTTGATCTACTGAAGACCCTGAAGCATCCTTCAAGGAAATCATTTCTCCACCACTGGAGATCTTAAACGGGACATGATGATCGCCATCTAAATCTACAGGATTGATGTAATTAGGAGAATCTTCAGAAACTCCATCATTTGTATCATCTGCATAAACAAAAAGCATTTGACCAGAGGACAAAAAAGTGCCAGTAGGAAATGTATACGAATATGAATCATCAGAAATTGTCCATCCTGACAAATCTACAGTTGTTGAAGTAGGGTTCAAGATCTCAATAAAATCAGAATCGGTTGAACCATCATCATATGGGTTTGGTTTTGATGTGGTTGTCTTCCCGGTTACTTCATTTATTACTAAACGACTGGTAATGTAACTAATCGGAGATTCATCATCCGGTACATCTACTTCCACATCGGAAACATCATTGATATCCATGGATTCGAAAAATCCTGGAGCCTGTTGTAGAGGAGGAAGATTGAGTAAATTTGTTGCACCTTCTAAATTAACCCTAAAAATCCATTTACTAGCACTAGATCCTGTTTCAGAGTCTCTCTCTAATACAAGAAGTTCATGATCATCATTTAACACCTCTAATGCAGAAACTTTGTCCATTTTTCCTCCATGAGAATAAACTCCATCAGATAATTCTACAGGGTATAGATATACACCTGTAACTGACATGTTCGTCTCATTCAACTCGATAATTCTGATCCATCTCTCAGTACTTCCAGTGACTGAAAGTGAGGATTGAGTCATGGCGTAAACAGTACCGTTGGATTGAGTAATTGCTTCGAAGCCTTTGTTACTCTCGATTTCACTAAATGCTCCAGGCAAAGTTGCACTTGCAACAGTAGGTAAATTGGAAGTATCTGTTCCTTCCGGAACAAGCATCCTAACCATAGTTCCGTTGTGATGATAAGCTATCAAAGCGGGTATTGATTCATCTGACATCCAAATATACTGACCGGAAGCATCAATATCTTCAAGATCCAATCCATCGGAGTCTTGCAAATCTATTTCTACTCCCGTATCTGTTATTTCTTTTGTTACAGGGTCCCAAAATACCTCATACAATTTTGCATCATCACCATCAGCATGAGTAAGCATTCGATGATTTCCATTGGAGTCAATTCCAATTGAAGTAAGCCCTGATAAACCAGTACTAGGGGGAGTCCACGTTTGTGGGGAGTGTAATGAAGCACCTCCAGAATGTGGCTTAAATCCAAGAGGTAAGATATCTGTAACTTTACCTTGAGCAATATCAATCACCGCAACCGCATTTGCTTCCTGCATAACTGCCCAAGCTGTCGAAGGAGGAGAATCAGAACTTACAGTGATGTATTCTGGTTCCAAATCTTGGCTAACCGTTGGATTATTAGGGCCGAAAATACGTATTCCTCTTGATTTCAAAAGTTCTTCATCATCATCCCAATCATTGAAAGAAACATGGGTCACATGATCCTGAGAAAGTTCAGATAATGGCCCACTAACATCAATAATTGTTACAGAACCTTCAGGGTCTATTTTGTAATCTTGACTGGGTTCTCCTTCATTAGCGACAAGTATGTGAGAACCATCGGGACTGAATGTAATTGCATCAGGTTGATACGAACCCAATACATCTGCGACCTTATTTCCCTGAGTATCTATGAAATATATCAATCCTTGAAGTGGCTCGTCTTTGATTACCACATATTCTATCCCATCATATTGATCATAAACATCCCTTTCACGATGAACTGCAATCGCAAGAATTCCATCAGATGTTCTGATATCAATACTATTCGGTTCTCCGATTCTGGACAAATCAACTCGATCAACAAGAACTGGATCGGTTGGATCCGCAACTGAAACAATATCAACGGATTTTTCTAAAACATTAACCAAAAATAACCGCTCAGTTACAGGATCGTATGCAGGTATTTCCAAAGTTCCAAAAGTACCTGCATCGTGATCATACATTCCAATTAATTCTGCTTGTAGAGTTTGGCCCTGTGTAGGGATTCCATAATTTACTCTGACTCCATTGCATGTAGATGAACTAAATACAGCATCTATTCTTTCGATAGTAACTTGGCGAGAACAGTCTGCTACTGCATTTAATCGAACCTTATCCCCAGTAGAACATTCTAAGATTGCATCGCCTTGAGCTAACAAACCAATAATACATCCATCATTGGCAAATCTAAGACGTTCTCCGACCGGTAGAGTTCGTATTGAAACAGTATTTTGATCACATGTCAAATCAGAAGTAGAATCAACCACTGTACTGATTGTACAACCGGTAACTTCTCCAGAAGTAATTGTCAAAAATAATGATGACCCATCCGAACATGTTAAGGAAGCAGGCGAAGTTGATAAATCAAGATTACAATTTTCCCTAGGATACTCAATTTCACTTGACGATTCAAGGGTGGAATTATCGGATAAACAGCCAGCCCAAGATATTGATATCATTAGTAATGCGATTAAAATTGTACGATACATATTGTCACCCCTCATCAAGTCACCACCATAGGAATAGGATCGGTAATCATTTCAGTTCCGTTCAAGGTTGCCGTAATTGTCAAAGAACATGTCGGGAAACGATCCCCAATTCCGCAAATATCCACCCCATCTTCCGTGATGAAAATCACCTCATCATGACCCCAAATTTCATCTTCATTGGACTCAATAATCATACATCCCGTCCCCAATGATCCTGGAGCGGACTCAGGTAGAACATTCGCTCCAGACATTGCGCCATTAGACCTACCGTGTGAAGGAGTTCTATCCGTTTGGAAGTTTACAGAACCATCCGGAACTGCCGCAATTGAGACATCTGTTGCAGTAGCACCCCAAGATAGGTTCTGATGTACTTCCCCATTGGGGCGAATTAAACTAATCATTTCACCTGCAGCTTTGAGTTTGAAATTAGCGTGTAACCCCTCTTCTGTTATTTCATCATCTGCCCAAATAATTGTAAAACCTGCAGAAGGGATAATTGTTCCATTTGGAATGATGTATGCCTCTTTTCCGCCAGTAGCCCACTCTTGGTAAGCATCTGTTAGCATCCATCCAGATAGATTCATGTCCTCTTCTCCTGGATTAAATAATTCTATCCAATCATCATAATCCCCTTTCTCATCTTGAGCTCCATTATCGTTTGAAACTACAATTTCATTTATCCTTACAGTGGCAGGACCGTCACCTACCAATTCTACTCTACTAGAAAGCAAAGGAGGGACGCAGCCGTATTCCTCTTCACCATTCGAAACAATAAGTAACAAACTTTCCCAAGACACTGGAAGAGGGGTCCAAGCAGGATTTACTGCTCTTAACTCTAAAGCCATTAACTCATCCTGTTTGTTGAATGAAATCTTGGAGGGTGTATCTTCTTGTACAATAACATGTGTTGGAATTGACGATTCTTCTACGATTTCATTTGATGAAATACAGCCTGAAAATGGCATTATTATCAACATAATCAATATTGAATAAATTCTAATTTGGTTCATTCTTTTGTCTCCTAATTTTAATTAATTAATTCTAATGCTTCTTGTCGTATGTTTTCGGGGAGTGGTACGTATCCTACAGAAGAGACATCCAATTGGCCATCCGCAGAAAAGCCATATTGGAAAAAAGGTCGCACTTTATCCCAAGATGATACATCTACATTCATGTATATCTCACGTGAAAGTGGGGTATAATTTAGAGATCTAATGGAGTCTTCTGTTGGGATAATGGCTTCTCCACCTTCGGAAATAACATCAGTAGCCCCCATAGTTTCATGATCTACAATCGGTACTGCAAGTAATTCTGATGAACTTTCTGCAAAATATGCATAACCCACATAAGCAATAGCATATTCGTCTTCAATCAAAGCGGAAATAATTGCGTTATCTTCAGCACTGCTTTGATAGCCCCTATTCCCATCGAAGCTCTCTTCAGCATATCCATATTCACGCAAGAAACATTTCCTACAGAAAACGTTCTCTCCAAAATATTCGTAAGTGCCAGATTCTGAATCCGCCCCCCACAAATTAATTGATTGTGTTGAACATGCTGGGTCATCGGACAAATCAGACCATTCTCTATTTGTATCTCCGTCATTATTTGATGTGACGCTAGCCATATCTAAATCCGCTTCAGATGAATATGCCAAATCTTCATCTGTCCAATCTGAATAAATCCATCGTAACTGAGCGATTGATAATCCTCCTAACCGTTCAATACATTCAGCTGCAGCGCCACCTCGTTTGACAATAACAGTAATCCCGTCTAATGCAATAGGAATTTGAGTCACCTCTACATCACTATTGGCACATGTATAATTTCGACTATTACCTTGCCTACTTGCTTCTATTGCCTTCCAACCTCTACTCATGTCTCCAATGTCAACATGATCTTGCCCTGTACTGCATACTCTGGATGCTCCTGCACTTGAACCACCACCGGCAACATATACTGATGTTTGACTATTTGTCTGCATGAATGATGAAGCCCAAGCAGTTGCGAGTGGATAAACTGTAGAGGAACCTGCCATTGTAATGGCATTTTCATCTATATCTTCTGGTATCGTAATTGGTTGATTCGATACATTTGGTATTTCTGAAACTTCTTGCTGGTCCCCGAGACAACCGGAGAATGAACAACCAAAAAACAAAACAACAATGATGAAAGTTGGCGTCCTCACGATTCTTCGAGAGAGTTCTAGTTGTGGGTAGATTCCCCAATAAGATATTTAGTCAATATATATTTGAGGAAAACCTATTATTTACTTTTAGATGTTGATAAATACTATATATTTTAAATAATTTTGATTTTATTAATCTCTCAATTTAATCTAAAAAGGTGATTTCAATCCATTTTTATAGTAATTGATAATAACTTATTCATTCTATTTTATCATTAATGGTAAAGAAGATGATAAATTGTTTCAATATAGCAATATAATTTACTATATATTATAATGGGTAGATTTCTATGAAGAATGTCGAAATTTACACCCCTGATCTTGATAAAAAGACCTACTACAGAACTGTATTTATTTCTGATGCACATTTGGGATATAGAGGGGTAAAGGCACAAGAACTCTATGCATTTCTTAATTCAATTCAATGCCAACGTTTGCTGATTGTTGGCGATTTCATCGATACTTGGGTTAGTGGAAGGAGTTGGTATTGGCCAGAGATCAATGACAAAATATTGCATCGGGTTTTAGAGATGGCAATAGAGGGAGATACAGAAGTAATTTACATTCCAGGTAACCATGATGATCGATTTAGAAGGTGGGTTGGAACTACTTTTTCAGGGATTAGAATCGAACAAGATTTTGTTCACACCACATTAAATGGGAAAAAATTACTTGTAATGCACGGAGATGAGTTTGATTTAGTAGTTAGACAACATATACGATTATCCAAATTCTCGCATCATATTTTTGGGCTACTAAGAAAAATGAATAGAATAATAAATATTTTACGAAAATCAATCGGCAAGAAATCTTGGAGTTTGTCAGAATGGGTAAGACGATCTTATCAACGAATGGTTAGAGCTAGAATTCGTCTTGCTGAAGCAGCAATCAATGAAGCAAAGGAACGACAATTAGACGGAGTAATATGTGGACATATACATCGTTTAGAACAACTCGAAATTAACGGTATGGAATATTGGAATACCGGAGATTGGATGGAAGATTCAACGTTCATTAGTGAATTGATTGATGGAACGTTAGTTCCAATGAGAATGAATCCACTAATTGATAAAAAATCATTTGATTTTATGATTGATAGGGTTGAGGAATTTCGTGAATCTCGAAATAAATCTTATTTGCAAATGAGCACACAATTGGAGACTTAATCATGAAAATAGCAATGGCATTAGCAGGTGAAGGAAGAGGACATACTGTACGAGCCGTAGCATTAGGTCAAGAATTAATTGACTTAGGCCATGATCTGAGATTCTTTACCAAGGGACAATCAGAAGACCTGTTGATTGAAAGATTCGGGCATGATTCATTACAAATAATGCCCGTTCCTCGTTTCGTTTCTTTCGGGCCGAGAGTTTCAGTCACCGCAACAGGCATAATGGGAGGAGTATTCCTTCTTGGAATTCGGAATAAAGTAAAACAAACAATAGACGATATGGGAGATTGGAGGCCTGATATTTGTATTAGCGATTTTGAGCCTGTCCTTCCGAGAGTAGCAAAAAAATTGAAAGTGCCTTGTATTTCATTTGACAGTCAGCATTTTACTATTGCTTGCGATATGAAAAATTATCTCTCAGTTATCCATCGGATGAGAATTTCGATAGTCGCATTGATTGCAAAAATATTCAATCCTTATGCAAAACTTCACGTTGTAAGTAAACCATTTTCGCTACCGGTTCGAAAAAATAAATATCACCTTGTGGGCCCTATGCTTAGACCTAGTATTGAAAATGGAAATTGGGAACCAACGAATACTCATATCGTGTGTTATTCCAGAGCAGCTCTTTCCAAATGTCTTCCAGAAATTTTCAATTATTCTGAAGAACTAGGTTTAGAGGTCAGATTATATGGATTCCATCCAGAAAATATTCCAACTCATGTAAAGAAAATGCCAATCTCAGATCAAGGATTTGTTGATGATTTGTTAAGTTGTAACCTAATTATTAGCACCGCTGGAAGTCAATTAATTGGAGAAGTCGCCACATTAGGGATTCCTTCAATTCTTATCCCCGAGCCCGGCCAGGTTGAACAAGACATTAATGCAAGATTAGCAGAATTCTGCTACAAAAATTTTGTTAGAATTCCATATAAAGAATTCTCTAAAGATAATGTAGATAGGGGAATGCAGTGCATTGAAATTCAGTCGTATCCGGAATTGAAAGGGGGCGCAAGGTTAGCAACAAAAATCATTATGGATTATTCTGAAAATATGATGAGTGAAAAAATAGGTAAAAATCAGATTAGAGTTAATCATAGTTTAATATAATTCAATATAAGGAAATGATGGATATGGATGTTTTTACGCACTTTATCATTGGTGCAAGCATTGGTGAAATAGCTCCTAAAGATATCAAGAATAGACACGCCATTGGAGCAAGTTTTGCAATTCTTCCAGACATTACAAATGTGATATTCGTCCATCCATATCTTGGATGGTTAGCAGGGCACACAATTCCTTTTGCTGTTTCTCAAGATTTCATAAATCACCCAGAAATCCTTCAACACTGGACGTATCAAACTTGGTTATTTTCTCACGGATTTATTTTTTGGTCCTTTTTTGTTTTACCATTTTGGAACAAACATCGTGCAGCTCCCTTAGCAATTCTCGGATACCTTTCGCATATTTTGATGGATCTCCCATCACATACAGGCATTTTTGGACTACAACCGTTCTATCCTTTTCCATTTATTTTCAATGGTTGGTTTGATGCATGGCTATGGGGTCCCATTGAGATTTTCCTCAGTGTAATTGCTTTCAGTATCGTCTTTGCAATTGTAAGACAATCTAGAACGTATTGGGTTTGGGAATCAGAGAACTCTATCGAGCAGGAATCATTTGTTTGATTCTCCTGATTCCCTTTTCTGTTTTATTTCTCAAGTTTGAATTCAATTGAATCATGGTGGATTAACCCATTCACCCACTTAGAATTATGTGTTTTTTATCATAAGGGCTATGAACGGCGTTAAAGATGTATATACATGTCTTGGGAGTTAGTCGAGTTGTCTCTCTTACGGCCTCATGAAAAGACATATGATTGGCGTGTTGAGAAGATGTTTACAAAGATTCAATCCAACGGTTTTTTCCACAAACCACTTTTGGTAGATAGTGTGACGAAAACTATCCTAGATGGGCATCATCGTTATGAAGCCAGTTTACGACTTGGCCTAAATAGGGTTCCAGCCATTCTCATTGATTATGAAAATGACCACAGAATTGAGGTGGAAGCATGGCCACCTGCCCCCTTCGACTCAGTTACTAAAAAACTGGTGATTGAAACCTCTATGCAAAAACTCTTGATGAAACCAAAGTCCTCGAAACACACAACTAAATTCGAAATCCCTCGGTTAAGAATCCCATTGACGGAATTATAGATCTTGTTTCTTGATGGTTTGTAGCATATCAGCTACAGTAGGTTTGACATGACTCCATACAGAAGAATGGACTCTAGCAACAGATTCACGAGTATGGATAATTGGGTGACCGCCATTATTTGCATATTCCAAGAAGGCCTTACGGAGGAGTTTTTGATATTCCAAGAATGAACGAGTTATCGAGGGGGATAGGGCTAAATCTGCTCCTGCTTCATAGTGATTGAGTTTGGTTATGGAATCATTATTCATCATACGATTCAACAGCCGGCGACCGCCGGCTTGGAGGATTATGGTCACATCAGGTTCAGGCATGGTTTTGTATAATCCTCCAATCCATTCTAGATCTCCTCCACGGATTTTTTCGCGTATCATTGGAGTCGCCGTATATCTATCAGCGATTATCACAAACCCAGCAGACAGAAGTGGTTCAATTTTATGGATAAATTGATCATGCAAATCCGTAGCATACAGAAGAGCCCGAGTTCGCCAACTTAACTGATGGAGGGCTGAATTAGATTTTTTAATGAGATCCCCGAGTAAATCAGAACGAGCAAGACCCACTATGGAAACAGCAACACCATGTGCCTTGAGGCGTTCTCCCAACAATCGTGTATGCATAGACCGACCTACATTGTCGGGGCCCTCAATAACGATGAGTTTTCCGTTGTAACTCATTTACCCTCCTCCTCAAGAGCCCGCCAATCAAAGGACGAAAGTCGAATCATTTCTGCCATACGATCGGTCTCGTCAATAGGTTCGATGTTATCAAGGGCAACATAATCTGAAATTAATTCTCGGACTCTTGACTGGACTTCCGCTACAGTGCCCATTGCATCAACACGAACAATTCGATTTTCGACAACTAATCCATCATAAATAGACTTAATTTTCCCTTGGAGAATCTTGTACGATTCAAATGGGTCTAATGACCAACCCATATCTAGACCAGCTTCGTAAAACTTCAGATTAGGTCTTCCAGATACAATTCGTTCATAACCTACATCAGTAGGGATATCGAAATATAATGTAATATCGGGCTCTCTGGCAAATGAGTAATTAGCTTCAATCATCGATAAATTAACACCCCGAGCACCGTCTCGTGCCATAGCCGTGAACTTATATCGGTCGCAAATGACAATCCCGCCCACCTCTAACATTGGCTCAATTTGTTTACTCCATCGATCAGCAAAATCTGCGGCATGAATAAGGTGGAAAGTTTGAGGTTTCAATCTCTTACTATCTTTACCAAACTTGGTAGCAGTAGCAACCATTGGACTTGAGTTCCATTCAGTATGATGAACCGGTAATCCCAGGGCTCGAATCCAATTGAATAAAAGCATAGCTTGAGTGGATTTACCACTCCCATCCATGCCCTCAACAGCAATTAGTATACCCTTATTTTTCATACCATACCCTAGAAATATTATTTAATTAATTTATTTCAACCGAATCGACCACTAATATATCTTCGAGTTAACTCATTCTTTGGGTTGGAGAAAATCTGTTCTGTCTTCCCAAATTCAGCCATCCTTCCGAGATACATAAACCCTGTATAATCTGAAACTCGTTGTGCTTGAGACATTGAATGAGTAACAATTACAACTGTAAAATGTTTCTTTAATTCAAGAATTAATTCCTCAATCTTGGCTGTGGCAATTGGATCAAGAGCACTACAAGGTTCATCCATCAGTATTATATCGGGCTCTACGGCAATCGTTCTAGCTATGCACAAACGCTGTTGTTGACCACCTGAAAGACTAGTACCTAATTCATGAAGGCGATCTGAAACTTCTTCCCAAATTGCTGCCCTTTTTAACGAATTTTCAACAATTTCATTTAATCGTCTACGTGATGGTTTGTAATGGAGACGAACCCCATATGCTACATTGTCATATACTGATTTAGGGAATGGATTTGGCTTTTGAAATACCATACCTATTCTTCTTCGTAATGTGACTAAATCTGTGGTTCTTCTTTGAATATCTTCTCCTTCGAATGATATTTCACCGTCTATTTTACAAATTGGAATAAGATCATTCATCCGATTCAAACATCTCAGTAATGTAGATTTGCCACAACCTGATGGCCCAATTAATGCAGTTACTGCATTCTTTTCAATGGGGACCGACACTTCGAAAAGTGTCTGTGCAGAACCATAATGTAAATCCAGATTACGGACCCAAATATGTGGATCGCCATCGATTTCTAACTCATCTGTAGATACAAGATTTAATCCCTCAGTTGCAGAGGTTGAATTAGTCGCATCAATTACATTATCTTCTTCGCGGTTTTCTTGATGATTATCAAAATTAGCCTCTATGAAATTTCGAATAAAAGATGTTTCTTCAAATGATGTTTCTCCATCTGATTCTGTAATTGTTCTAAAAATTGCTTCTGTTTCATTTAAAGAAAATGAGTTTTCTTCTGACTCTTCTACGCTTTCAATTAAGATACGTAACATCTTCACTTCTTGTTCATCCAGTTCGCCATCGGCTGCTACTAACGCTTCAGCTGCGGCAATCAAGTCATCTCTATCTATGGTGGGTGTCATGTTCGGGTATACCTCCTAAAATGTGCTCTAACTAATATCGCAATGGAATTTACCATCACAAGAGTTGCGAGAAGAACGAGGGAGGTCCCAGCAGCTGCCACTTGGAAACCTGCTGCAGGTTGATCTGTCCACCGATAAACTTGAACTGGGAGTACAGTGTAACCTCCTCTAGTATTCGTAGATGGACCGGAATATTCGGAAACTGTAGCAGAAAAGGGAGAACGATCCGACCAAATCGGGAAATTTGTAAGTTGTGATTCAACACCAGGAATCCATGCAAAAAGAGCATCAAGATTAGGTTGTAGTTGATAATCAACATAGAAGAATGGATCTGGTTCTCTGAAGGTCGCAGCGACTGCACCAACCAAAATCAGGGGTGCTGCTTCCCCCATGATTCTTGACATAGCGAGGATAGTTCCAGTCATCATACCAGGTAATGAATGTGGGAGAACGTGATCTTTGACCACTTGCCATTTGGTACAGCCTAGACCAAAAGCAGCCTGACGTAGAGATGGAGGGACCGCACGAAGGGCTTCTTGACTTGCAATTACAATTGTGGGCATAGCCATAGTAGCCATAGTGAGGCCAGCAGTCAAAATAGAACCTCCTAAACCTAATCCAATACCTCTATCGGTTAAGAAAACCGCTAATCCAAACAAACCAAATACTACAGCAGGAACTCCGGCTAAATTAGTAATCAATGTTTGAATTGCTCGTCTGAATGCATTATTCGGTGCATATTCTTCTAACCAAATAGCTGCTCCAATTGATACTGGAATTGAGAAAAGCATTGTATATCCAACAACGTATACGCTCCCCCAAAATGCGGCTCTAAGCCCAGCTGCAAATGGATCAGGATTAGGGAAGTTAGAAAATATGAAAGCGATATTTATCTCAAAAGGAATCATCACAAATGATATGACTAACAATACTGAAGACATCATCAACCAACTTGACCGGCCACCTATGACCTGATGCACTCTATCTCGTCTGAAGGTTTCAGACCTTGACAATTGAATTGAACCATGAACTAATCGAGTAAATGCTCCGGATATCATAACCAAACTGACACCTGAAATCAACCAACCTTCAATCAAAATCCATCTCAATGCAAATATCCATGCTAATATAGACACAAGCAATGTAATACCATCCGCTATCGCATCAGAACGAGAAATCTCAAAATCAGGCCGGATACGCAATAAATCCGAAATATTTGCAATCAGTGCTAAGATCATTAGTAATGTGAATGATAAACCAATAGAAAATAAGAACGGAGTCAAAAGGTTAGATGCGAACATATCTCGAAGAGCAAATATAGAGATTATTCCAATTCCGACATAACCTATTCTTGACCAATAAGTACGGTTTTTCCTTAACCAAACTCCAAAAGGTCCATCTATCAAAGTTGAGGAAAATTCTAAGCCGACAAAAATGACAATAGATGCACCAAGAGTAAGGATGTATGTGAGTTCAGCATTCAGAACATGAGATAATCCCGCTTGGAAAATTGCCCATCCAATTAACACAAATATTACCCTTAAAAGTAATCTCAAAAATCGCCTAATAACTTCCGATGAAAACGAAATATACGGCGAGATTCTATCAAATAATTTAGATTTACTAGTATGGTCGATTTGGAGAGTCATCTTCCTAAAATATATTACTATGGCTGCGGGAAATAGCATCAAAGCTGTTACAATGGAAAGGAGAATGAACACAATTAACGGAGTATATTGATAATTTGCCTCGTACATCATATCCCCTGATTCAATTCGCTCAGGTGAACCGCACAAATACTCCCATTGTTTCGTATCTATGAATCTAAGTTGATTACAATATTCTTGTGGACTTGATGGTCGACTTGATTCATGAATTGCCAATCGAACATTTTCGCAATCCATCTCGGCATACTCTGGTGAATTAGATTTGTGATTGTCGTCACAAAGATTGTTTTCTGCATTAATTAATACCTCCCATAGTGGAGTTATATTAGACAAATTACTTTCCAAAATATGTCCAAAACCTGTATAAGGTGTACCAGCAATGCCCAATTGTTCAAACCTTTCAGACATATTAGTGATACTTGACAGATTGATATCATACTCACCAGCGACATGAATATCCCATATTTGTTCTGAAGTTAGGCCTTGGCGATTGACAAGATTAAGGATGCCGTCTCCATCAATATCAAAATCTTCAACATCATCATGAATTCCGTCTTGATTCTCATCTACCATCCATGATGGATTTAGAACAGGGGAGTTAGATGGGTCACCATTTTGATCTGTATAATGGCCAGTTTCATTGACAAAATATTTTGTTGGTGCTTCAGGACATTGATCCATGTCTCCCCCTATGACAGGATTCTTTGCCAAATCACCATCTATATCATCATCACAAAGATCTGAAATTCCGTCATTATCGAGGTCATTGTCCTGAAAATATCTGAAATCAATCAAAGAATTGCCGGGACCATTTGATAATATGAAATCACCAACTGTACGATAGGCAGATGATGTGGGGGGATTCTTTGTGGGATCAACAAGGTCTAATGTCTCTACTGAGTCTTCATGGGGACCAGAAATTTGCTTGATTAAAATTGGATATGGTTTAGTTGACTCAATGTATACCTTACCTCTTTCCCTGTCACTTACTGTGCCCGGAAGAACTGTGATATTTGAAATTGCAGGGCCAGCATTACCATTAGATTGTTTTTCAGCAAAACGATTGTCACTTGTGAATACAAGATTTCGTTCAGACGGACCCGAGAATGATATAGTAATATTGATCATTGTAGATTGTTCAGTTGAATTGTGAAGGATTACTTCATACCCATTTTCGTTGATTACTTCTCCAATGGTAGCTTCTCCACTTAATCCATTTTCAAATATGAATTTTGCAACTTCGGCTCTTGTGCAGAATTGTGGAGTGAATGATTCAAATGCATCATCTGGCTTACTTAGAACACCTTCTTCAAAATCTATTCCACCAATTGAAGAATTCCACCCAGTTGTTTCATTATTTTCTGCAATATTTACCCAAGTTCTACTACTACTATTATACATTGAAAGGTTGGTATAAATCCCATTTTCATCCTTTTCGAACCAAAGATCACCTTCACCCCTGAATAATGGGGGGGTTAAAGTGTAGTAAATCCAAGCTTTTCTATCCCCAAATACATCTGAGATATCTTCAAAGTTAGTGGTGTAGAATTCTAATGCTTCATTAAGGTAAATATCAGAAGAAGCATTAGCCCAATTCAAACCGTTCCATACAAATTGTTCATCAGAAGAAGAATTTATCCAGAATTGACCTAATGCAGGAGTAGGTGCAGTATCTCGATAATAGATAGTCATTCTACCAGCACCGACTGGATTGAATGAAATCGGTTCATCATTGGAACCAAACAACTTCCCTATGGACCAAGGGCGTTTTGGTTCGTAGGTTATCTTTGCTGAGCCTAAATCACACAAATCTCTCTCAAAGGTTTCCTTGACTGGTTCATACACCGTTTGGTTTTCAAATTCTAAGGGTTCCCCGCGATTATTTACAGCTTTAAACGTGGTCTCAGTCCATGATGCAACTAAAGTTACATTTTCCCTATTTCTTCTTGGATCTTCCTCAGGCCACCCATTATTCCAAGTTTCTACGAACCAAACAAGTTCAGTATTTTGAATTGGGAAATCTTCTCTTGCGCCTTCAATTTCAACTTCTTGGCCAGATACTACTGATTCCTCTGCAATTCTATAAAGTAACGTAACTAGGACTAAACCACAGATAATTGCTATTGCAACAAACGAAACTTTTCCGATTCGAGCAGCTGATTGCCTACGGCCTAAAGATCTCTTGGGCAAATGAATCGTGCCGAAGAGACTAACGGGATCTTTTTCCTCAACGTCCCTATTTTTCCCGTCACTCATTCATATTCCTCCCTAAATCGAGTCATTATTCGATGACCAATGATATTGAGTCCCAATGTAATGACAAACAGATATAGCCCTACAGCAAAGAGTGAGAAATAGGGTGTAGTCCCAGAAGGTAATTCTCCCTGGACTCTTTGAGCGATGTATGCTGTCATTGTTTGTGCAGAAAGAAACATATTATCACTGAATGTAGCAACTGCACCAACTGATAGAGTCACTGCCATTGTTTCACCAATTGCACGACTTAATGCAAGAATAATTGATGCTAGAATTCCACTTAAGGCTGAAGGAAGTGTGACTCTACCTGTGGTCTCAGTCTCTGTAGCCCCCAATGCGTAAGAGGCCTGCCTTAGGCCGTTAGGGACTGCTCTAAGCGCATCTTCAGAAAGAGATGCAATCAATGGAGTGATCATGACTCCTACTACAATTGCACCATTTAATGGATTAAAAGCCTGAGGTGGTTCGGCAATCCACCCCCATTCTAAGAATTGTTCACCAACTTCAACGACAATAGGGGAAATTACGATAAAAGCAAAGAATCCGTAAACAACTGAAGGAATACCTGCTAAAAGCTCCAATATTGGCTTAATTAAATTGGCCATTTTTGGATGTGCGTATTCTGCAAGATAAACAGCAGTTCCTAATCCCAGTGGAATGGCGACAATTAAAGCTCCTAATGCAACTTGCAATGTTGTTTGAAGTAACGAGTTTACCCCCAAATGGACAGTATTATCAACAGTTACAACGGATACTTGTCCTCTGACATCTGTTTTCCAATAAGTCTGGGTTAAAAATTCCCCAATTGATCCTTCAACACGTGCTACGTTATCAAAGAACAAGAGTGTCATAGTGAGAATTATTGCTAGAGTAGCTAATGATGCCATATCGCCTGAAAAATGTGCTAATTTACCAGAATCACCAACCTGATTCCTACTATCAGTCATAACAGAACCAATAACCAAAATCGAGGCACCGAGCATTAAGAGTTGACCAGTCTGAAATGTATGGATTGAAGTTACACCAAGTAATATCAAAACGCTGGATGCAGAAATTGATGTTAACGATAGTTTTCTATCCAATACATAGATTACAACTGTAAGTAGAAGGGCAATTATTCCTGATATAATTAGAATTAGGGCACTAGGTGGAACTATAACTGAGATTGCTGAAATAATCATGATTATCCCTCCAATTACACGAATAGGAGAAGTTACTTGATCAATCAACGCAATTTCTATGCGCGGAAGCCAGAGATGACAGAAATAGGCACCTAATAGAATTAGAAGAGTTATGATGCCCATGGATATACCGTAATTATCTCTTGAAGGATTTTGTGGATCAGGGTCAACATCGTTAGGAATTCCATCTCCATCCATGTCAGTATCTCGAAAATTATCGATACTATCTCCATCAATATCTTTGTCAGTAAAACCTGCTCCAGATGGATCGATCTGATCGTTGGGGATGCCATCTCCATCGACATCTCCTGGCATAGTATCATTACCGTTAGCAGTAACATTACCAATCCACATGATTTCTATCCAACCACGATCTAAAACATCATCGCGCTCATGAAGAATAAGACTGCTTTCATTGGTCTTGATAACCCATAACGGGATATGAGCATCTTGCCATGTACCTGTAAAATTATCATCATATGGTGTATTTTCTGGATTTTGCTCAAACCATCCAATCAAATATTGATTAGTAATTACATTTGTATCACGGTCTCTACCATTTCTTTCATTATTTAAGGTCCAATTTCCTATTGTATCTCCATTAGAATCTTGAATAGGTGTCCCTGTAATCTCATCCAAACTCGCATTAAATACGATTAATGGTTCAGCTAATTGAACGGTCCCGTTTAATTCCCAATCAATTACACAATATGAATTAAGGTAAAATGGATCACTCAATTCGCCTTCAGCATATATTCTATTATCTCCGATTCTATCTTTAAGATCTTGAGACCAATCTTGGGGAGGATTATATACGTCAGCTCCACATGCAAATCCACTGTAGAATTTTGATGCTGAACTAAATAAAACAAATACAATTCCCGCTGTAACAAGAACTACTGACATAGCCAATGTGAATAGTACTACGTTAGGAGCCGCTTCATCCACTCTGGAGCGTATGTTCATTTTATCCCAACAACCACATGTATTGGAGTGTGAATCCGTTACTAAATTTGCCTATGCCTGATGTGATTCAAGCCGGCCCCCTTTAGGGCCGGCTTGAATCGTTTAGGACACTGTTCATGAACAGTTGTTATCAGCACCAGGGGATGGAGTGGCAGACTCATCGCTGCTTCCACAGTTATTTACTGAGTTCCCATCATCACCATAGGAACCAGCTGTTACTTGATCCACAACAGTTCCATCAGGTGCAATTAGGTAAACATCTTCACCGCCCTTGGATAGGCCGAAAGTGAAGGATTCTACTTCATCCTCGTATCCAAGCCAGTATTCGCCAACTCCTAATGCATAACCTGTAATCGTAAATCCAGTTGATGAAGATGGGTCATTAGAATCATATGTCCCCCCATCAGCAATATGCCATCCATGAAGAGAACAAGCGGCTGATCCAACATTTTTCAACTCGATATAATCTTCAGGTTCACCATCTTGATGGATTTCGTTAATGATTATGTCATTAACTCCACAAACCGCAGTTTCACCAACTAATCTGCCCAACATTTGTCTCTTTACAGAATCAGGAATTGGAACGTATCCAACACTCTCTACTAGAGAATCCCCGATATTACTGAAACCGAACTGTAAGAACGGTGCAGTCTTGGACAATCCCGCTGTGTGTAGATTCATGAATATAGGGCGTGCTAACGGGTTGTAACTACCGTCTGCTACCGAGTCAGCTTCTGGTGAAACATAGTCTCCTGCTGAATTCATTACAGGTGCCGCTGCTAGAGTTGCTGTATTCTTGATGTAGTATGCATATCCGAAGTAACCAACTGCGGCTCCGTCGCCAGTCAATGTGTTAACTAGAACATTGTCGTCAGGACTCTGTGTGCCTGTTCCGAATGTACATTCTTCATGCATGATTGCTTCACAGAAATACTCGAATGTGCCAGATTCTGCATCTGGATATGCTAGCACGATAGCATCAGTATCACAGTCAGAGGATAAATCAGACCATTCGCGAATTTCGTCTCCATCAGGATTTCCTAATGAGCTTGAGTCCCATCCATTTGCTGCAAGTTCTACTGTAGTATTTCCACTGAATATGTAACGTAGTTGATCTGGAGTTAAGCCACCTAGAGCATTTACGCAAGCTTCTGCAACTCCACCCTTCTTCATTACCACGGAAAGACCGTCATAAGCAACAACGATTTGTACTGCCTTACGAGAAGTATCTCCTTTCAGACATGACATTGTATAGCCATCTGCTCCACGGTCAGCTTCAGTAGTTTTCCATTCGCGGCTCATATCACCTATATCGACTGGGGTTCCCTTCTCAGAATTAGCACATACTCTGCCTGCTCCAGAAGAACTACCTCCACCTTCTACAGTAATATCTGACCCAGAGCAATCTGCGTCATATCGTTGCGCCCAGGCTTCAGCTAATGGCAATACAGTGGATGACCCTGCAATTGCAATTGCACCATCAGGGCCACATTCTGTCTGATAGGTACTCATTGCGATCCTATCTCGCATTACTGCTTCGTTATCAGAAGTTAGTGGGACATATCCAGTCCCTTCGACTAGAACGTCTCCACCATCACCGTATCCGAAGTTCAGGAAAGGTGCAGTCTTGTCTAAATCACCTACATTCAGGTTCATGAACAAAGGACGAGAAAGTGGATTATAGGTGCCGTCAGCAACCGTTGATCCACTCGGAGAAACGTAGTTCCCATCAGCGTTCTTTACTGCAGCTGCTGATAGTGTTGCGGTATTCTCTACATAATATGCAAATCCAAAGTAACCAACTGCTGCTTCATTTCCTGTCAATGTGTTAACTAGAACATTGTCGTCAGCGCTCTGAGTACCTGTTCCGAAGGAACAATCATCATTCATGATTGCTTCACAGAAGTATTCGTAAGTACCAGATTCAGCATCTGGGTAAGCGAGAACTATCTGAGCATCAGCACAGTCCGAAGATAGGTCAGACCATTCGCGGGTATCGTCAGAATCAGCATTGGCAAGAGAGCTTGAGTCCCATCCATCTGCAGCAAGTTCTGTTGCTGTCTTGCTACTGAACATCCAGCGCAACTGATCTACAGTCAAACCGCCTACGGAGTTTACACAAGATTCTGCGTCTCCACCCTTCTTCATGACTACAGAAAGTCCATCCTTTGCTACTTCAACTTGGATTGCCTTACGGGTAGTGTCACCCTTCAAGCAAGACATGGTATAACCATCAAAAGCGCGATCTGCTTCGGAGGATTTCCAGTCCCGGCTCATGTCGCCGATTTCAACTGGAGTTCCCTTCTCAGAATTAGCACATACTCTGCCTGCTCCAGAAGAACTGCCTCCACCTTCTACAGTGATTGAGATTCCAGGGCATGCTGCGTCGTAGTATTGAGCCCATGCTTCAGCTAGTGGTAGTACAGTAGATGACCCTGCAATTGCAATTGAACCGTCAGGACCACAAGTAATGGTTCCAACATCGATAGTTGTTGTTCCACCTCCATTATCAGTCCCAGTGGTGTTATCTGTGCCAGTGGTATCTGTGCCAGTGGTATCTGTGCCAGTGGTATCTGTGCCAGTGGTATCTGTGCCAGTGGTATCTGCTGGATCGTCAGTCGTATCGTCTCCACCCAAACAGCCTGCGAAGGCCATTCCGAGCATTAACGCAATCATTGCTAAACTTGCAAGGTTTTTGTTCATAGTTTTCACTCTCGTGCAATTTGCCCGAGTTTTGTTCATGTCTTCATGTAGTCCGATAGATTCAATATAATACTATATAGAATAAATGTTTACAATCCAGTGAATTGATTTTAACGAGGAAGGGGCCGTTTTTTACACAATTTTGTTACAAATATAGAGTGTAAAAGAACAAATTTTACAACTATTAAGCGATCTGAATTACTATTACTCAAAAACAACGATATTCGAGTTTTTATGTACATGGATATTCAATACAATTTCAGCCATATCGCTAGCGTAAGCACATAACCTTCTGATTGATTCTGAAGACCTGTTCATGTAAATTGCATTTACTGTGTCAGATTGTTTCCACATAGCTTCTTCGAACTCGGATAGGGTAGCCATGTCTTGAGTAAGTTGCAACTTAGCTTCATGGACTTCTGAGAGGTTAGGTTTTTTAATGTTAGAATTTAGTTGTTTCAATGCCATTAGCCAGGAAGGAATTAATGAAAAAGGTAGGGCATTTACATCCACATTTGTTTGATCATTACGGTTTACTACCAATTGTCCCAAAGTGTAAACATGATCTCCCATTCTTTCGAACGTACGAACAATATTTCCCAATGCAGATGCTTCCCAGCGACTTAATCCAGCAGAATCCTCGAGATAGGCACTTTCTAAGAGCTGCCCGATTTGACGTTCAATAAGTAAACGTAAAGCGTCGACTTCATTTTCTCTCTCCTCTATATCCTCGATATATGATATGTCTCCAGTTGACACTGCTTCAAATACGTCTTTTAGGGCGGTCCTCACAAGTAAATACATACGATTCAGAGAAGAATAAATTGGAAGACTTACAGCGTTAACCAAAGATTCGATTTCAATCATCTTTTCGGTTTCATTTACAATTTCGATACCCCTGCCTAAGGAGATGAATCGGCGAAGTAATTTCCTATCCTTGGAATCAAAACCACTCTTTGATCTAATTCGAATTATGCTCGCTCCAGATAGATATGCTGCAATAAGATGGTCTATTATTAATCCAGGAGGTATTTCATGGAAAGTCAATTCGACTTCACGCCGTCTAGATATCATTGAAGTTTCAGGTATAATTCTGAGGTTTCCTGATGGCCTCCATTCAACCCTTATCTGATCTTTGGCAACAAGACCATGTTCCTTAACCCAACGTTTAGGCAAGGATACGATATATGTTGAGCCCCCTGTTAATTGAAGGCGTCTAATCTCGGACTTTCGACCGCGAGGTTTGTCCATGACTTACGCAGATGTGATGTTGCTATATACTTTTCATCAGAGGCATGCGAGGTTGAGTTATAAAAATATATATCCAATATAGAAAATATACTTCAGTAGAATGTTTCAAAAAAAGCAAATCTAAATTGATTCAGGGCCTATACCTACTTCGATTTGCTTTTCTTTCCAAGTTCCTCGATACATCAATGTGGTTTGGAAGTCGAGGGATACTCTTCCGTCTGCCATGACAGAAATTAATCCTCCTCGGCCACCAAATGGTGCTACCATGTCTAACACCTGTATCGATGCTTGTTCAAGATTTGAATTGTCATTTCTCATACGTATTGCTAATTCGTGGGCAGCACACGTTCGAATGTATGCTTCTCCCACTCCCGTACAAGAAATTGCAATTCTCTCATCAGCCCATGTCCCTGCTCCTATGATTGGCGTGTCTCCAATACGCCCAGAAGGTTTGCCAGTCATCCCTCCAGTACTCGTTGCTGCTGCAAGATTTCCCAAGACATCTAACGCAACTGCTCCTACTGTTCCCATTCCTTGGGGTTCGTCACTAAATTCAGTCTCAACTCTTCCTTCAAGATCATGATCTAAGACTGAATCGTCTTCATCAGTTGAGCCAATAGCAGCTCTAGTATCATGCCATTTCTTCCATTGAGCTTGACGGAGGTCTGTAACCAAAAAATCTGCATTTACTGCTTCCACGCCCGCTTCAATTCCAAAATCATCTGCTGCTGCTCCATTCAACATAACTGGCCAACCACGTTGCAATAACGCATTTGCAACCCGAATAGGATGACGGACTTTGGAGACATTAACTACAGATCCTGCGGCTTGATCTGAACCTCGCATAATACTTGCATCCATCGTAACTTGACCATTTTCATCCAATACTGATCCTTTACCAGCATTGAATAATGGTTCATCTTCCATCATCTCTACAGCAATTGTAACCGCTTCTAGAGCACTGATGCCCTCTGAAAGAAATTTACCAACTGTAGACAACACATTTTCCATACAAGATATTCTACCTGGATCAAGGGAAGTCATTCCTTTCCAAGGACCGTCGCCCCCTGCACCTCCATGTATTACCAGCACTGGGCCAGCCATTTTTATCACTCAGACTCGAGTAACTGAAATGATTTCTTGAGGGGTTGTAGGTCTATCTGAACGATCAGTTTGAGTTGTTTCAATTGCTGTTACGACATCCATTCCAGAAATTACCTTCCCGAAAACAGGATGAGCAGATTGACCAGGGCCAAACCAATCAAGGAAATTGTTGTGTTTTGTATTGATGAAAAATTGGGATCCTCCTGAATTTGGACGACCAGTATTTGCCATAGAAAGAGTTCCAATTTCATTACTAAATTTTTGAGTCAATTCGTCTGGAATATTTCCTCCTCTATCCCGTACAATGGCTTGACCATCAGAAGTTGTGTATGTTCCTCCTCCATCTGGACCACCTGTACCAGCTCGTGGAGAATTTGGATCCTTGGAATTTGGACATCCCCCTTGTAACATGAATCCTTGAATTACTCTGTGGAAATGAAGACCATTGTAGTAACCCTTGTCTGCTAAATCTAGAAAATTGCCTGCTGTAATGGGCATTGTATCTGTAAATAGTTCAATCGTGATGTCTCCTGCTGTTGTCTTCATGAGGACGTTTGTTCCTGCCATGCCCATGCGAGCATTAGGAGGGATTTAGCCTCATGCATTGACAATATCAGATAAAGTAAGTAACGGATAAAGGGGGATTTCAGCATCGGTAAAGGCTTCATAACCTCCTTCTTCTCTATCTAAAATGGTGATGCAACCAACAATTTCACAACCCATTTCCACCAAACGTTGGCATGCTTGTAATGCAGAGCCGCCAGTAGTTGTGACATCTTCCAAAATCAGACACTTATCCCCAGATACAAGTGTAGAACCTTCAATCCCAGGAGGGTTTCCTGTTTTTCGACCTCCCCTTCCCTTGGGCTCTTTTCGAATGATGAATCCCCTCAATCCACTTCCTGAAGGGGCTTTTGCAATCGCAATCCCTGTCAATGGAACTGCCCCTAATTCTAATCCTCCAACTGCATCAATAGATCCAATCTCGTTTATTTTATCATGAATCAAAACTCCAAGCAAGTGAGCACATTCAGGGTCACACATTACTGGTTTCATATCAAAGAAATGCGGAGATACTCTACCCGAAGCAAGAGTAAATGGATCATCTGGCTGATACAGGTAAGCTAGGTTTCTAACACGATCGGCTAAAGTGGCCCTAGCACTCTCAGGGGTTGTTGACTCTGCCATGTCACTTCCTAACTTAGACGATGAATGAAGGTTCCCAGCCATTTAGCGATTTGTTCATGTAGCGTCATTCCACAGGATAGTTTCCTGAGGGTTGGGAATGAGCGGCATTGGAACCTCTGCTTTCGATGAAGAAAGGCTCCAATCCGAGATGGAAAGATACCACAATCAATTGGATAGTGAAACTGAGAGACTGTATACTCTTGCAAGTGAAGCAAGGGAGAAGGGGCTTGATTTTTCAACTGAAGTAGAAATACCAAGGGCGATAGATTTAGCAGATCGAACAGAGAAATTACTTGAAGAATATCTAGATGGTCTAGAAATTGCTGAAAGCATCAGAACAATGTTGCAAGAAGAAGATCGCGAAACTACTGCGATCAAAATAGCATGTCAGGTTTCTAACCAAATGATGGAAAGAACTGGAGATCAACAACGTTCCATTGATGCTGGCTTGAGAGTAGGTCTTGCTATCCTCACTGAAGCTATCTTGGTTGCTCCATTGGAAGGAATCGGACAAGTCAGATTGTTGAATAATGTCGACGGTTCCACATTTTTATCCATAGATTTTTGTGGTCCGATTAGAGCTGCTGGAGGAACTGCTCAAGCAATGGCAGTTCTGATTGGTGATATGATTCGTTCAGAATTAGGTCTTGCGAAATATGAGCCGACATTTGCAGAAGTTGAACGAGTCAAGGAAGAATTTGGATTGTATCGTGCAGGAATGCAATACAAACCTACTCCCGAAGAAATTGATGTAATCGTAAAGTCATGTCCGGTAATGATTAATGGAGAATCAACAGAAGACATCGAGTGTGCAGGTTATCGAGAAGTAAGGAATATCGATGACGGGAGAGTAAGAGGAGGTGTTCTTCTAGTAATTGGAGAAGGGTTATGTCTCAAAGCACCAAAGATTCAAAAACATGTTGAACGACTAGAAATTCCAGGTTGGGGATTCATCAGTGAATTTGCGAATAGAGGGAAAAAATCAGAATCTCAGGGAAAAAACGAATTTGTATCAAAAGTAATCAAAACTGATTCTAGATTCATGAAAGATATCATTGCCGGTCGTCCTGTTTTTGGAATGCCGAACGAGCCTGGTGGGTTTCGATTAAGATATGGGAGGCCTAGAGCATCCGGACTAGCTGCTGCTGGAATGAATCCGGTGTCGATGAAAGCAATGAGTTCATTCATTTCTGTAGGGACACAAATGAAGATTGAACGCCCTGGTAAAGCATGTGCTGTAACACCATGTACTGAGATAGATGGTCCAATGGTACTCTTAGATGATGGGACTTTCGTTAGAGTAAATGAAGAAGAAAAATGGAATGAAATTGAAGACCAAGTACGAGCCATTTGGGACAATGGTGAATTGATGCTAGGATTTGGTGAATTCTTGGAAAACAACAAGACACTCGTTCCATCTGCATTTACTTCCGAATGGTGGGCATCCGAAGTATTGGATTCAATCAAAAACCAAGATGACTTGGATTTTCTCAAATCAATTTTGAGTTTTCAAGAAATAGACCTTCAAAGATCTCCACCCTGGGAACTAAAGAGAAGATTACGAAGTAAATCTGAGAGACTGGAAGTTGAGTGGCAGCTACGTGATTGGCACAATTCACTTCGTCATATTGAAGTTGATTGGAATGCAGCAATTGAAATTTCTAAACGTTGGAATGTAGGCATTCATCCATCTCATAATCCACAATGGTCTGATTTGCCGATTTCCATACTACCAAAATTCATTGATGCATTAAGTGAAGCAATTATCGAAAATGGAAATTTACGGATCCCAGATGCAGTTCTTGGATGGACTGCACCAATGATTATCGAAAGTACACCGATAGTTGACACAATTACTAACAATCAAACTAATCTTAGAAGAAAGGATAGTTCAGCAAATCAAAAAACAGAGATATTGGATGTCGGAAAGTACAAAATTTCTGAGATTGAATCAGAGCAAATATCTCCAAATCTCGGATTCAATCAACATGGACTAGTAAAATCAGTACTAATGTGTCTAGGAATTTCACATCAACACGAAAGTGATGATATTGTTATCGAAAGTTATTGGAATGGTCTATTACATGGTCTTGAGTTTTCGATTAATGATGGAAAAATCACAGAAGGAAAAGATATTAGAAAATTAATCCAATCAAAAATGAATAGTATTGATAATGCAAAAAATATTGTTAAATTAGAGAATGAAAGAAATAAGATACTTGATGAAAAACGACGTACTGCTAGGATTCAAGCAGAAACTGCAGCAAGGCAAAGAGGAGAAGATATTGCAGCAACGGAATTAGCAGGTAAAGAGGCACAAGATGCAATTGAAGACCCAGGTCCAGATGATGAAGAAGGGCTGAATAATGCAAAAATTGAGATTGATGAAAACAATGTGATGAATAGTCTTTGGATTGTGAATAATGTTAGTTCATTGGAGTGGATAGATGCTGCTCCATGTAGAATTGGTTGTCGAATGGGGCGTCCAGAGAAGTCCGCACCCAGAGAAATGAAGCAGAAAGCACATGCACTCTACCCAATTCAAAATTATGGAGGTCCGCAACGATTGTTAGCAACTGCAGTATCTAGAGAAGGATCTATTCGAGTAACTGTTGGGCCTAGAAGATGCTTGAGATGCGATAGAGAAACTCCACATATTCGTTGCCATCATCGAACTATACCAAATGAACCCCAAGAATGTGGGGGAAGAACTGTTCCTGCAGATAGGCGTGGAGGACATCTTCGAAATCGGATGGGTGAATTAACAACTATTCCTCTCGCTGATATCCTAGAAGTCAAGCGAATTTCACTTGGACTTGACAGGTTGCCTGAACGAATCAAGGCAATGAAGGGACTGACTTCCAAAGCTCAATACCCTGAACCTATTGAGAAAGGAATTCTAAGAGCAATTCATGATGTATCTGCATTTAGGGATGGTACCATTCGTTACGATATGATTGATGTTCCAGTAACTCATTTTAGACCAATAGAAATTGGCACATCAGTTGAGAAATTAGTCGATTTAGGATACACTCATGATATTAGAGGAGATGAATTGAAAGAAGATACTCAAATCTTAGAATTATTTCCTCAGGATTTTATTCCTAGCAGAGATGGAGGTGAACATCTGCTAAAAATCAGCCAATATCTAGATGACCTCTTGGTTAGATTTTACAAGATGAAACCAGAATTTAATGCAGAAACTATCGATGATTTGGTTGGTCAACTTGGTATTGCACTTGCTCCACATACTTCTGGAGGGGTACTATGCCGGTTTATCGGATGGACAAATGCATCTGCTGGATATGGTCACACATTATTCCATGCAGCAAAGAGGAGAAATTGTGATGGAGATGAAGATTGCGTCATGTTATTGCTCGATGGACTGTTGAATTTCAGTAGAATGATTCTACCTTCTTCAAGAGGTGGACGAATGGATGCTCCATTGACATTGACGACAAGATTGAATCCAATGGAATTAGACAAAGAAGCATTGCATGTTGATGCCGGATGGAATTATTCCAAGGAATTCTATTTAGAAACCTTACATTCCCCTCACCCACGACAAATTATGGATAGAAAATTAGTTGACCTCGTCAACAATCGAATTGGAACTGTAGGTGCAGTACGAGGATATGGTTTCTCTCACGATCTAGAATCATTAGATGCAGGTCCAGTAAACTCAGCCTACAAAACTCTAGGCAGCATGACTGACAAAATGAGTGCACAATTAGCCCTTGGTCGTAAATTACGTAGTGTAGATGCAAGGATTGTTGCTTCAACTGTGATTGGTTCCCACTTACTCCCAGATGTAAGAGGAAATTTGAATGCATTTAGCAGACAAAAAGTTAGATGTGCAAAATGTAACCATTCATACAGAAGATTACCACTGGCCGGAAAATGTATCCAAATGCAAGGAGCAAGTGGAGGATTACATGGCCACCATTCAAGTCGAATGGAAGAATCCCGATGTGGAGGTAATCTGATTCTTACTGTTTCTCAGGGAGCTGTAAGAAAATATCTTGGCGTAATCAATCATGTAATCGATAATTTTGGAATTGATCCATACACGCAACAATATGTAGATTGGATGGCAGATAGTGTGGAGTCTGTCTTTCAAAATGACAAAGTTACAGTCTATACGTTAGATGATTTTCTTTAACTAAGGACCTCGTCTTTTGTTTTGTCCATCGCCTAGTTTTTCCCATAAATCGCTAATCGTATCTAGATCATCATCTATTGTGGCTTTACCTTGTAATCTAGATTCGTCACCTTCTCCAAGTTCATCTAGCGACTCTAATTCAGCATCCGCATCCTCCATGTCTTGGTCTCCTTCTTCCTTTTCTGGTTCAGTTTCTTCCACAGACCAATTGCGTCGTTTAGACATCAAATTTGATGCAGAGGTAGATTCAGAAAGTAAATCATCTACATCAACTGGGTCTCCTCCAGAAATTGATTTCTCGACTTCTTTCCATTCTTGACGTAATTTACGTACAATCGGTGAGCCTCGTTTCAATCGACGAGATTTTGCCCATGAACGAAGAGTTCTATCAGTTACTATCAAGACTAATGCAAGAATGTTAGCAACAACGTATCCTTCAATCCGAATTGGAGTGTAAAGCTCCATCTCTGTTCTAAGATCGATCTCAACTATGTCTGAAGGAACAGGGTATATCTGACCATCTTGTTTTATTGTTATCAAAAATGAAGAGGGGCCGGGTAACAAAGCATATGTTTCTGTTGATGATGCATTTGAGATTCCAGAATAAACTTCGATGATGGTTCCATCAGATAACTGTAATTCAATAGTAACCTCTGAAGATCCCATTCCTTCTACCTCATTAATTTCATAAAATACGTGAAACGGGATTTCTTTTCCTAGAATATCAGGGCCATCAAATCGATATTCAGTTACAATATCACTATTCGGAGAAATAAGATGCTGGTCGGCTGCTGATGTCAGTGCTCCTGTCCAAATTATGTTCAGGAGAACAAAAGTAACGATTGTAGTAATCGCGGACTTTCGTGAATTATCATCAGTCACTTAGGTGCCCCCTCTAACAATCTATCAATGACCTCTTGCATGAATATTAGTTTTCGTAATTTTCTTTCCGGATCTGTTGCTCCAGACCATTGGCCAACAATATCACTACGATATCCTAACAGTGAAATTTGTGAAATTGGTACCCCTAAGAAACCAATCAAACATATTGTACGGTCGCCATCAGTAAATCCTCCAGGATTGAGCATTCCTTCTATTCTATCTGGAGTCTGGTGAGTCAAAATCAATCTAGGAGGTGCTTTCATCTCTGATATCTCTTTGACTAATTTCGCCCAATCTTCCTCATTATCTCCGTGAGCATGTAAAATATGCATAATTTTCCGTTCTGCTGCGTGGGAAATATATGGATGGCCGTCAGCATCGGTAACTAATGCTAACGTCTTTGACCATATTTCTTCTTTTATCTCATTCTTAAATTCCTGAATAATTCCTATTGAACCGTCTGCAAAAATAAATCGATGATTAGAATTCAAGGCAGATAATATCTCATCCGAATTGACCGCCGCACCAACAGCAGCAATTGGACCGTTTAGTAATCTCTCTTGAAGAGATGTAATGCTGTTTTCTCTCTCTTCTTCTGTCCAATCTGGAACCTTTGATGATAGTGAGTTAACATTCTGTAAGAGCATCATTGCACTTTCTCTATCGGATTCTAAGGGCCACGAAAACTGGGCTCGTACTCTATCTTGGACCCCCATGCCGATGGAACGAACCTCATGAGGGCTCATGTCCCCTACAGACCGGTCGCGTTGAAGAACCCCCGTGTTACTTCATGCTTGAGAATCATGCCCATGCCGTTGCGTCCTCCTCTCATTGAAGATGCAAAAGTGCTTGCACGCTATCCGTTTTTACCTCAATCAGCTGAAAATACTCGGACCATATTATCTGATAACGGAATTAGTATGGAAGATCTACTTTCAGCCGCGTGGTTATCTGATATCCGACGTAAAGGGGATATGCGGGTGAAAGAATCTGTCCTACATGATGATGGAATTGAACAACGATCTGGAGACCTTAGTACAGAACTTGGAAGAATGTCAGAGAGTCTCTCGTTCCTTTACGCAATGATGGTTGCGTGTGCCACATTTGACGAAAGAGTTACTGCAAGATGGGCAGAGGGTGAATCTACTCGTGCTGATAAATTACTTGGAAGTGATGTTCAGATTTTTGAAAAAATTGCTACTACTTATTTGTCCAATATTCAAACTGAGATCAAAAATGGAGAGACAATCTATTCAATTCCATTGACTGATTTTATTGAACTTAGCCCCAGAATTAGTGGAGACTATTGGAGGCTTCCAAACAGGCCAATGAGTGATGGATGGGTAGAAATGGGGCCTTCCAATAGTGAAAATAGTCAACAAAGATTGGCCAGACTAATCAAAGAAAGGATTCGTGAAGACTTGAGAAAACGTTGCGATGAAAGAATGGAAAAAATCAATGAAGAGTTTGCTGAAAGATTGAGTGAACCTGTTGGAGCTGTGTTAACTATTCTACAATCAAGATCTACATTAGATTTTGAAGCAGGAGAAGCAACAAGATCGGATTGGCCACCTTGTATGGAAATTGCGATTAAGGAATTATCAATGGGAGAAAATGTAAACCATTCTGGTCGTGTATTTCTTGCTGCGATTAGTGCAGCACTTGGCATCGAACAAGAACAGTGTGCTTCATTCTTTCAAGGTGCACCTGATTACAATCCTGAAACTACCAAGTATCAAATCGGGCATGTGTATGACAGAGAATATACCCCGGCTGGTTGTAGTCGATTAAAGATGGATGGAAGATGTCCGGTTTCACCAGGAGACGACCCGATTTGTGATAAGCCGAAAATGAAGCATCCTTTGTCATACGTTTGGTGGAAACAAAGAGATAGATCTCAGGCTGAAGAATCAAGAGAATCAATCGAAGAAACTCCGGAGTCGGCCAATCCTTGATAGGGATGTACTTCTTACTAAAGCCCGAAGAAGATGACCCGGACCCTCGTGCTGACCATTGATCGAGATAATGATCTCGGAATCAAAGCAGGACTCAGAGGGCCAGTAATTGGAAGGAAATCTACTCTCAGTGCAGCATTAAGACTTGGACTTGCAGATCCAGAAGAGAGTGATACAAATGCAATTCTCGGAGCACTTCACCACCATGATAGAATTTTAGATTCTGGTGAACCAAATGATGCTGTTGAAGTTGCAATTCTTACAGGAGATGAAAGAGTTGGTGCTCGCTCAGATAGGGCAATTGCAAAACAGCTTGAAGAAGTAATTTCAGAATTTCAACCAGATTGTGCAATATTGGTTACCGACGGAGCGGAAGATGAAGCTGTAATGCCAATCATTCAGAGTAGAGTTCGAATTGATTATGTTGAGAAGATTATTGTAAGGCAAAGTAAGGGCATTGAAGGTACATTTTACTATATCATGAAGGCAATCGAAGATCCTAAATGGAGAGCAAGACTTCTTGTTCCATTATCAGTGTTCATGATGATAATTGGTTTAGGAATGATCTTGCCCGGAGGAGGAGTGCTCATTGGTGCAATGCCTCTTATCGTCGGAATTTGGTTACTAGCGAAGGGTCTTGGTGCTGAAAATCAATTTGAGCGTTTGATGCTTGATATGAGAGACAGTGCGATGGGAGGAATTGTTTCATCGCTTCTTTGGGCTTTTGCTTCGTTCTCTAGCCTACTAGCTATTTTGGAATCCTATCGTACGATTGTACAAGCAGATTCAGGTCTATCTACCGTTCAAATAGCAATCGAAGCAATGGATAGTGGGCTACAATGGATAATTCTTGCCTCTCTTGCTGTAGCAATGTCAATGGTAGTTCTGAGGTGGAGAAGAGGTACTCTTACAGGACGTGTTTTCCAAATTATGGCTGGAGGAGCAGTCATTTACGCTTTTGCTGAAGCAGGACTCGATGTTGCTAGACAAATTACAGGTGGAGTAACATACGAATTAGATCCCGGAGTGATCTACAATGATTGGGGATTAGCCGTAGTTGCAATAGTTGTTTATTGGATGGTAAGAACCGGTGTGAAATCCTGGTCAACAAGACAAGAAACCCAAGGACGATTTTGGGGAGTTTGATTACGACTCAAAATATAACTCGTACATACAATTAGGACACGTAACACGAATTGGACGTATTGAAGGTATTCCGAGTGGAGACCTGCACTGTGAACAAACTATTGCTTGGTCCACTTGTGATTGGCGAGCACGTCCTGATTCGCTAGGGTCGTACTCCATACGAAAACGGTGAGCATTTTGCAATGCTTCAGGTCTATCTGCCGTACTTTGAGTGGGTTCCAAATCATAATCCACAGATTTACTTCTTGCAAATGAAGGATCGGAAATCGGATCAAGTTTAGGTTCTGGGGATTCTCCTTTGGCACTAGCCATTAATTGCATTAATTCCTCTTCAGATACACCATATTCAACAGTAATTCTATCTATTTCTAACATTTGTTCGTACCCGTCCATTGAAATTAGACTGGAAATGACCGAGGTTGGAATGTCTGCCATAAATCCGGACTAGAGAACTTTCTCTTGAGATTTGAGTATGGTCGTTTACTAATATTCACAAAGGAGGATGTTTTGGTTTGATTCATGAGCGAAACTGCTGGTTCACTTTACATGTTGAACACGTGTCCATTTACATGGAAAGTTCGGGCACTTCTTGATCATCTAGATCTTCCTCATGAAAGAGTAAAAGTCAATCCTCTAAAAATCAAAAAAAGTGTATCATTTGCAGGTGACTGGGGTAAAACACCAGTTTGGAAAATGTCTGACGGAGAAGTTGTTGTAGATTCCACTCCTATCATGAAAAGAATAGACGAAGTTTACAACAATGGAAACCTATGGAAGATGGAAGACGAAGTTCGAAGAGATAAATGGATGGAATGGGCAGATACGAAAATGAAAGATGCAACTATTCCAATTCTCTACGGATCAATTGGCTCGGCATTATCTACAACCAGATCTGTCGCGAAACACGAACGATTTGGCTTCTTCACAGGAAGAATCTATGCTTGGCTAGGCTTTCCTATCATGTGGGGAATTATCGCTAAAAAAAGAACCAAGAAAACTGGAATGAAGCCAGGCGAGTTATGGCATCATTTACTCGATGAATGGACCGAAGAGATTGGAGAGAACTCGTTTTTTGGTGGAAATACACCTCACATTGTCGACCTTGCTGTTTTCGGATATATGCAATCAATTGAGATGCATTCCAAAGCATTTCGTTTGATTGAAAGCCACTCTAAGGGCATGNCATGGTTTAACCGAATGAGAGATTCTTTGGTTGCTCAATAACTACATTTCTTCAACATGTAGACCGAATGTGGTCAACATTGCAAGTAGTCCTAGACAACAAGAAGAGTAGTAGTGTCCTTGACTAAAGAATACCAAACCAGCTCCAGTTCGTAATAACAGAGTACTCTTGGTACGCCATCCTGTAATTCCAAAGAAAATCGCAATTACTGATATTCCGATAAAGATCGTTCCTGCTATATCATAAACAGCTGCTGCTGTAGGATCGTACAGTTCTTTCCCCCTTTGTTCTTCACTAAGATCCATCCATCGAGTCAAACCATTTGATTTCTGTTCAATCAAGTCAAACTCTTCTGGAGATGCAAAATCTAAGTTAAGATGGGTGAATCCATATGGTTCAAAAAGTGCTCCAGGAGACAATAATATTCGATGAGTCATTCCCTCATCTGGATTGGACATATTTACTACATACATAGACATCAATCCCGGATTAAGACCCTCTAATCGAAATCTTCCTTGGGAGTCAGTGATTGTAGATGGTCGTGTAATTCTTTGAATCCCATCTTCGTCAACAACTGGAGTGACAACTTCAATGGTGAAATTGACTCCAGGAGAATCGTCATGTAATGTAAGTACACCAGTAAGTATCGCAGACCCTGGAGCAGATGTACTCAATAAATTGGCAGTTTGAGTTTGACTGTAAATAAAGCCTCGATCTGTTACCAATCCACCATCTCCTTCAATGAAATCGTAACCATTCACTGTACCTAAGATACTTGCCAATAAAATAAACAACAACGCCACGTGCATTCTTGGATCTCTAGGCATCTGAGAAGGTAGAATCAGCGTTGCTCCAGTGGATGCAAATACAGGCTCTTCCTCTGGAATAGATGAAACTGTGATCTCCACAGGTTTGGGCTCTACTTCGTCTCCGTCCACAGACGGTTATTTGTGCCCCCCCTTATTCAGATTGCGAATTTTTGATAATCTCGAAAACTCTTGATCCTAATGATTCTTGTAATCTAAACCAATCAATTGGATCGATCCAAGCGATCATTCGAAGACCTTGGTCATTCACTTCTCGTTCTCGTACCATTGCCATTCTTCTAATTTGAGATTCTATGGCTGCCAGTGGCCTTGCATTAGTCATGGATGAATGGGTGATTTGCATCTCAATAGGAGGGCCATGCAATCGAGTTAATATTTCTGATCTCAGAACATCTATTCCATCTGAAGAAGAAGAAGAAGTAACTACAGCATCTTCAACGCTAAATAATCGTAAAGCACTCTGTACTTCCTTGAGATGTTCTTCAGAACATGAATCTGATTTGGTTAGAACTACTTGGAGATCATATGGTTCTAAATCGTGATCTGTTCGATCAAATAATTCACGTCTAGATGTCTCAAATTTTCTAATTAATTCAGGAAAATTCCTTAAATTA
>FUFK010038179.1_pt1 | contig 252697 bp, 242 predicted proteins | sample 1021851 | NCBI WGS metagenome assembly FUFK01 (sample SAMEA51879418, study PRJEB19060) | metagenome | reverse complement strand
CTACGGTCCCAGCGACGACGGTGTCATCGCATTCACTCCAATCGGGATCGAAAACCTGCAAGAGCTCATCGAAATGGACCGTGATCGCGAGCGATGACCCTGCGAGCAGACTGAAGATCTGCTTGGCGATGCCGGGCTAATGAATGAGCTCAAGACCAAGCTTATGGAACGGATGCTCGGGGCTGAGCTGACGGCACAGCTGGGCTATGAAGACGGAAAGGATGCCCCGCCAGATCAGGCCAACCGTCGCAACCGCTCATCTGCTAAGAAATTGAAGGGGCAAGACGGCGAACTGCCTATCGCTGTGCCGCGGGACCGGGACGACCAGATACACAAAGTTTATGACACTCCCGTCGGGGCCGGTGCGGCCCGCTTCGAAATCGCCTTCGACTTTGGCTCATTTGGCCTCAGCTTGCGCCATAAGCCAAGCAAGACAGCTTCCCCGCAATCAACAAATCACCCACAACAGATTTTCGTCTGCTATGAACCAGGTGGCGGCACCTGGGGTATCGAACGGACTCCGGATCATTGAAATATCGTCCTCAACCGTCTTCTCCGATTTGCGAGTTTAGCGATTCCGAGATTCCGTCCGAAGAAACCAGTTTCGCCAGTCCGAGTAAGCTTATCTTGGGATGAAGGGGCCAACTGCGCTCGATGCTAAGGGCAGTCACTCCGTTGACGATAGGGTTGAGAATGCGCAAAAGGAAATATCCTGGTCCGCCCCGGAGACGTTAAGGCCAACCCAAAGGATATCCTAAATGCGCATGCCCTGATGCCGTGCAGTCGCAGCTCGTAAAGGGCTTTGCGTGCAGTGATCTGCATTTTGCCTGCGACTGCCGGCCTGGCGATTGCGCACGGTCGATCGCAAAAAATAGGTTTTGATAAAGTTGTAAAAAGGATGGTGGTCCCAGCTGGATTCGAACCAGCGACCTCTCGCTTCGGAGGCGAGCACTCTATCCAGCTGAGCTATGGGACCATCTTTACAGAACGTTTCTGTGCAATTTCTGTGCGAAACCAGATTCGACGCTCTAATTTATATCTTACCTTTCAACGCGTTGCAACCTTAGCAATTCGCCTTCGGAGGGCAGCGCTCTATCCAGCTGAGCTAAGGGTCCACTGAGGGGCGGTATAGCCAGAGCGGGCCGCCCCTGCAATGGGAAATCCGGGGGCTAGGGCGGCGAAATTGAGCTTAGGCGAAAAGATCATGCGCCAATTCAAGTGCGTCAACCAATGTGTCGACCTCGGCGCGGGTGTTATACATGCCAAAGGACGCGCGGCAGGTGGCAGATACCCCGAGATGCGCCATCAAAGGTGCCGCGCAATGGTGCCCGGCCCGCACCGCCACGCCCTTCTTGTCGAGCACGGTTGAAATGTCATGGGCATGGGCCGCGCCATCCAAGGTGAAGCTAAAGATGGCCGCCTTATCCGGTGTCGTACCCTGAAGGTTAAGCCAGTTCAGCCCACTGAGACGGGACACGGCGTAGTCGCGCAGATCATCTTCATGGGCGGCGATATTTTCCATTCCCAGGTCCATCATGAAATCCAGCGCCACGCCCAAGCCGATGGTGGCCACAATGCCGGGGGTGCCCGCCTCGAACATCATCGGCGGGTCGTTGTAGCTCACCGCGTCTTTGCTGACTTCGCGGATCATGTCGCCGCCCCCGATGAAGGGACGCATTTCGGCCATCCGCTCGGACTTGATATAGATCGCGCCTGAGCCCGAGGGGCCGTAGAGTTTGTGCCCCGTGACGGCATAGAAATCACAGCCGATGTCTTGGACATCCACCGGCATATGCACCGCCCCCTGCGAGCCATCGACCAGCACCGGAACGCCTTTTTCATGCGCCGCTGCGGTGATGGATTTCACATCAACTTTGGTCCCCAAAACATTGGAAAGATGCGATATCGCAACCAGCTTGGTCTTTGGCCCGATGGCATCGATCACCGCCTGCGGGTCCAGCGCGCCGGTGGCGTCTACGTCGACCCATTTCAGCACCACGCCCTGCCGCTCGCGCAGGAAATGCCATGGCACGATATTCGCGTGATGCTCCATCACCGACAGGACGATCTCATCACCGGCCTGCATCCGCGGCATGGCCCAGCCATAGGCCACGGTGTTGATCCCCATAGTAGCACCGGTGTTGAGCACGATCTCATCTTCTGATCCGGCATTGAGAAACCGTNCAACGGTGCCGCGCACGCTTTCATATTTGTCGGTCGCCAGATTAGAAAGGTAGTGCAAGCCACGGTGAACATTGGAGTATTCATTCGCGTAGGCTTGGGTGATCGCATCGATCACCACCTGCGGCTTCTGCGCTGATGCACCATTGTCGAGATAGACCAGCGGCTTGCCGTTCACTTCGCGGCCGAGGATCGGAAACTGCGCCCGGACAGCATCAACGTTGAACATGTTTCAAACTCCTTGGGCGGTCAGCCCGATCAAAGACAGCAGGAGGCCAAGACCCAGCAAGACCCCAAGCGCGGCCCCTGCCAGCACAGCGGCGGCATGGAAGAGCCCCGGCAGATGCAGCAGTTCGGCCACGAAATTCAGCAGGATCCAAAGACCCCAAAAAGTAACGACGAAAGAAGCCAGCAACGCCACCGGCGGCAGAGCCATGGTCAACAGCAGGATTCCCAATTGCGCGCAGAGCCGGAGCGCCTGCAACCAGACCACGGCCGCCAGAAGCGGGGCCGCCGCGCCCTGCCCGCCCAAGGCCCGGCCAACCCAAGACAGCGCATGAACATAGAGCACCATCAAACCGGCCAGCAGCGCAAAAAGCACCAGCGGCGATTGGAAATAACTCGGCAACGCCATGGCGGGTGGCGCGATCACGAACATCGCCGAGATCAATAGCGCGTTAAGCGCTGCGACCAAGGCGAGCGATGTCCATATCACCTCGCGGCCCAAAGGCAGGGCCGCGATCATCCGCGCTGCGGCGCGGGGGCTACGCAATGTGGTTTGCGCGAGTTGGATCAGGGCGGCGCTGTCCATCTCAGCCCCGCTGTGCCGCAAGCAGGCCTGCGATCCAGAACCAGAAGAACACGGCCAACCAGAGCACGCCAACAATCTGCGCCTGCACGCCCGGCCCGATAAAGCCAAGCGCGAGGCCCAGCAACAACAGGATCGGCGCGGAAGCGAGCAGTGACCAAACCAAGGTCAAACGCACCGCGTAGCCAGTGAGCCGCTGCCCCGCGATGCGGCTGATCGCCCAGACCATCGCCGCCAGACCATAGAGCAGCATCGGCATCACGAAGATCCAGAAAAACGCGCTCCAATACTGCCGCACGGCCAGCGGTCCTTCGGGGTCAAGATGCGCCGCGCGGGCTTGATAAGGGGACAGGGCCACGAAAATCAGCAGCCCCGCCATGAGCGCGAACATCAGAACGCGCACCTCGTTACGGCCCTGCGCTAACAGCCCCGACATCACTTTGCCGGGGCCGCGATAGGTCGCAACGATATCGCTGGTGACAGCCATCAGCTGCTACGACGCTCCAACCACGCGCTGAGACGCCCGTTGATCTCTTCGCGCAGCCCTTCGGCTTCGATTTCTTCCACCGCTTCGGCAAGGAAGGCCAGTGTCAGAAGGTCGGTCGCCTCGGCATGAGACACGCCGCGGGCACGGAGGTAGAACAGCGCCTCTTCGTCGATCGCACCAGAGGTCGAGCCATGCGAACAGGCCACGTCATCAGCGTAGATTTCCAGCTCAGGCTTGGCGAGGAACTGGCTGTCGCCGTCCAGCAAAAGCGACTGGCTAATCTGATAGCCATCGGTCTTCTGCGCGCCTTCCTTAACGAGGATCTTGCCTTGGAACACGCCTGTCGCACCGTTGCGCAGCACCTTCTTAAAGACCTGACGGCTTTCGCAATTCACCGCGTCATGGGTGATGAAAACCGTGTCGTCATGATGGAAGTCACCATCGCCGACGCAGGCACCGGCCACATGGGCCGAGGCATCATCGCCGGTGAGCTCGATCACACATTCGTTGCGCGTCAGCGCGCCGTTCACGGTAACGGTGAAGCTCTTGAACAGCGACTCGCTGCCAAGACGGGTGAAGACATGTGTTGCAGCCCGGCGCTCATGATCGCGGCCCTGTGCACGGACATGGTGGAAGCGCGCGGTGTCGGCCACTTCAACCTCCATCACGGTATTGAAGCGCGCGGCGGCGGGGCCGTTCTCCAAAAGGGTCACTTCGGCGTCTTTTTCGAGCTTCACGACGTGGTGCAACATCGCATCCGAAGTCTCTGATTTATGGGTATAAACCAGATTGATCGGCTTGCTCACTTGACCGGTGACATGGATCAGCACCCCGTCACTCGCGAAGGCTGTATTCAGCGCGGCCAGTGGGCGTTGAACTGGCGTCTGGCCGTTCTTTTCCAGCGCACCATAGAGGTCACGCGCCCAATGCAGATCACTGTCCGCCGCCGCGAGCCGTTCGATGCTGACGCCTTCTAGCGACAGATCGTCGGAGGCTTCGGCGTCGAATTCACCGTCGACAAAGACGATACGCAGACGGTCGGTGTCGTCGAAAAGCGGTGCCTCGCCGTGATCGAAAATCGCGGCAGGCTGCGCCTCGGGTTGCGTCAGCGTGTCGGGGCGGGTGAACTTCCAATATTCATCCCGGCGTTGCGGCAAGCCCATGGCACGGAGCCGCGCCAGCGCGTCCTCGCGCGCCGCCTGGGCCCAGCCACCCTGCGGCATGCTGAGCCGTGCGATCATCGCCTCGGTCGGGGTTTCTTGCAGTTTCGCTTCGGCCATTATGCCACCTCAGCGAGAATGTCTGCGTAGCCGTTGTTCTCGACCTCAAGGGCAAGCTCGGGGCCACCGGTCTTGATGATGCGACCGTCGTGCATGATGTGCACAACATCCGGTTTGATGTGGTCCAAAAGACGCTGGTAGTGCGTGATGACAAGGAAGCCACGGCCTTCGGTGCGCAGGGCGTTCACGCCTTCGGCGACGAGTTTCATGGCGTCAACGTCAAGACCCGAGTCAGTCTCGTCGAGGATGCACATCTTTGGCTCAAGCATGGCCATCTGCAGGATTTCGTTGCGTTTTTTCTCACCACCCGAGAAGCCCATGTTCACAGGCCGCTTCAGCATGTCGGCGTCGATCTTCAGATCCTTCGCCTTGGCGCGGATTTCCTTAAGGAAGTCTGCTGCCGACATTTCCTCTTCGCCGCGCGCTTTGCGCTGTGCGTTCACCGCGGTGCGCAGGAAGGTCATGTTGCCGACGCCGGGAATTTCAACGGGGTATTGGAAAGCAAGGAAAAGGCCCGCCGCGGCGCGCTCTTCGGGCTCCAAGTCCAGCAGGTCTTCGCCTTCGAGCGTGGCGGAGCCTTCNGTGACCTCGTAGCCATCCTTGCCCGAGAGCACGTAGCTCAACGTCGACTTNCCCGAGCCGTTCGGCCCCATGATGGCGTGTACTTTGCCAGCTTCGACTTCCAGATCGACGCCTTTGAGGATCTGCTTGTCCTCCTCTTCCAGTTTCACCTGCAGGTTCTTGATGCTCAGCATTTCGGTCTCCTTCTGGCGCGCNTTGCGCCGCAATTCATGCTATTTCAGTNTTATCTCAGGGGCTTGCCCCTGCGTGTTAAAGTTCATGCCGCCCCCTNANGGGCNCAGAGCGCGGCGGGAAAGTGTTCGATCAGCGCCGCGCGGCAGNNAGCAATACCGTCGTGATAGACCAGCGGCGCATCGGGTTTGCGGGCCGCCGGAATATCGGCCAAGGCGATCGGCACGCGCATGTCACGGCCCACCGAGGCGGCGTAGTCGTGGAACTTGAGGCGTCCCTGCCCGTCGGGTGCGACCCAAGTGTTCGCCACGCCGTAGGCATCCGCCGTGATCAGCCCGTGGAGGGATGAGGCAAAGACATGGGCGCAGGATGCGATGGCGGCGCAGACATGCTCTACCGGGTCTCGCGGATCGATCAGCACATAGGCGCTGTCGGAGGCCACGAGGTCCAGCAGTTCGGGGGCATCGGCGAGCGTATGATGCGGCACGATGCCGATCTTGTCGCCGCGCGGTGCATCGCTTGGCAGAACCTCGTTCACCAGAAGCCCGGGATCACCGAAAGCGTCAGTCTCCACCCCCAAAAGCGCCGCGGTCACCGGACCGCGCAGCAATGCGATCTCGATGTTTTTCAAGAACGCACGGCCCCCTGCGGGACGCAGCAGACCGCTGCCCCATATCACCGGCTTGGCCCCGTCGCGCGGCGTGTCGAAATTGCGCCGCACGATTTGCAAAAGCGAGCCAAGACCAAAGACATCCGCCTCGTCCACCGACGCATGGGCCACCCGCCGCCCCGAGACATGGCTCAGGATCAGCGGGCTCAGCGCATCGCCGAAATTCGGCTGCGCCTTCCACCAATGCAGGCGGAGGGGGGTATGCGCCGCAGCAAGGCTCATCAGCCGACGGAGCCTTCCAGCGAAATAGCCACCAGCGCTTGCGCTTCCATGGCGAACTCCATCGGCAGGGCTTGCAGCACGTCCTTGCAGAACCCGTTCACAACCAGCGCCACGGCCTCTTCCTCGTCCATCCCGCGCGAGCGGCAGTAGAACATCTGGTCGTCGTCCACCTTCGACGTCGTCGCCTCATGCTCCACGCGACTGCTGTTATTCTTCACCTCGATGTAAGGCACAGTATGCGCCCCGCATTCCGAGCCGATCAACAAGCTGTCACACTGGGTATAGTTGCGCGATTCCTTGGCCTTGGGGTGCATCGACACGAGGCCACGGTAGGTGTTCTGCGCCTTGCCCGCCGAGATGCCCTTGGACACGATGCGCGACTTGGTGCGCTTGCCGAGATGGATCATCTTGGTGCCGGTGTCGGCCTGCTGCATGTTGTTGGCGATGGCGATGGAGTAGAACTCGCCTTGGCTGTCGTCGCCGCGCAGGATGCAGGAGGGGTATTTCCACGTCACGGCAGAGCCGGTCTCGACCTGCGTCCACATCACCTTGGCACGGTCGCCGCGGCAGTCGGCGCGTTTGGTCACGAAGTTATAGATGCCACCCTTGCCGTCCTCGTCACCGGGGTACCAGTTTTGAACGGTGGAATATTTCACCTCAGCATCTTCTTCGATGATGATCTCAACGACGGCGGCGTGCAACTGCGACTCGTCACGCTGTGGCGCGGTGCAACCTTCAAGGTAGGACACGTAAGACCCCTTGTCGGCGATGATCAGCGTTCGCTCGAACTGGCCGGTGTTTTCCGCGTTNATGCGGAAGTAGGTCGACAGTTCCATCGGGCAGCGCACGCCCGGCGGCACGTAGACAAAGGAACCATCAGAAAAGACAGCAGAGTTCAGCGTGGCGTAGAAGTTGTCCGATACGGGCACAACCGAGCCGAGGTATTTTTTCACCAGTTCGGGATGCTCGCGGATCGCTTCGGAGATCGAACAAAAGATCACGCCAGCCTTTTTCAGTTCCTCTTGGAAAGTCGTCCCGACGGAAACGGAGTCAAAGACCGCGTCGACAGCCACTTTGCGGCCCTCGGCGGGGGCATCTTCGGCCCCTTCGACACCGGCAAGGATCATCTGCTCTTTCAGCGGGATGCCCAGTTTCTTGTAGGTTTCCAGCAGCTTGGGGTCCACGTCATCAAGCGACTTGGGCTTTTCGGCCATGCTTTTCGGACGGGCGTAGTAATACTGGTCCTGAAAGTCGATCTCGGGGTAATCGACCATCGCCCAGTCGGGCTCTTTCTTGGTCAACCAACGATCATAAGCCGCGAGGCGCCATTCAAGCATCCACTCCGGCTCTTCGTTCTTTTCCGAGATCAGCCGCACGATGTCCGGCGTCAGCCCCTTGGGGGCGTATTCCATCTCAATGTCNGTGGACCAGCCGTATTTNTATTTGCCGCCGACTTCGCGCACGGCATCCACGGTTTCCTGGTCGACGCCTTCCTTGACGCCATCATTCTCTTTCAGGGTCATATTTTCCAAGGTTTCAGTTCCTTTCCGTGGCGGCGCTCAGGCGGCCCGCGTTTCGTGCTTTTTCAGTTTGGCGGTCCAGCTTGTGGCGAACCGCAGGATATCTTCCCGGGTGGTGTTCAGGCCCAGCGACACCCGGATCGCGCTGGCGGCCTGTGTTTCATCAAAGCCCATGGCGCGCAACACGGCACTGGCGCGGACCTTGCCGCTGGAACAGGCCGATCCCGCCGAAATGGCAAAACCAGCGAGGTCCATCTGCATCACCTGGGTCTCGCCCTTCCAGCCGGGCGTAATAATGCATGAAGTGTTGGGCAGGCGCGCAGCGCCTTTCCCTACAAAAATAGTCAGACTTGTGGCATCCGCAAGGGTCGCTTCCAACAAATCACGCTGTTCGGCCACCTCTTCCCACCGCCCCGCAGAGACATCTGCCGCCGCCGCTTCTGCCGCTGCGCCAAAACCTGCGATGGCGGGGATATTTTCGGTCCCTGAGCGGCGCCCCATCTCTTGCCCGCCGCCGCGCAAAAGCGCGTGTTCGGCCAGATCGATGCCGCGCTTGACGATCAGCGCGCCGATGCCCTTGGGCCCGCCCAGCTTATGCGCCGAGATGAGAATGAAATCCGCCCCCGACGTAGCCATTTTGAACCGCGTTTTGCCAAGGGACTGTACCGCATCGACCAACACATAGGGGCTGCTCTCCATCGCCCAACATTGCTGCGCCAAGGGCATAGTCTGTTGTAGCACGCCGGTTTCGCTGTTGGCGGCCTGAAGGGCGACCACATCAACGCCCACCGCAGCGGTCAGGTCACCGTCCCAAACGCCATGCACGTCGACGCCCAAACGATCCGCCTGCCCCCATGAGAGCACCGCGTCATGCTCCACGGCGGATGTCACCATCCGCGCGCCCATCGCCGCCGCAAGCGCCGCCGCCTCTGTTGCACCGGAGGTAAAGATCACATCGACCGGATCACAACCCACAAGCCCCGCCACCTGCACCCGCGCGCGTTCAACCACAGCCTTGGCCGCACGGCCCTCAGCATGGACCGAGGACGGGTTGCCGGGCAGATCCATCGCCGCGATCATCGCCGTGCGCGCCTCCGCCCGCAGCGGTGTGGTCGCGTTATGGTCCAGGTAGACCCGCATCCTTCATCCTTTTCCAAATACCGCGGGGGTCCGGGGGCAGCGCCCCCGAAATCCCACATCGCCACCCGCGCAGGCCACAGCGGCCAAAGCGCGTTTGCTGCCCAAAACCACCCTCACGTTTCATCCACCACGGCAAAGAGGGTCGGCACCGCCGGACAGGGGGCCAGTTCGTTATCCACCACATCCGACAGGCGGGTCTGGTGCAAGAAGACATAGACATGCGCGCTCAGGCCCTGCCAAAGCCGGTTGGTCAGCGATTGCGCTCGGCTGCCCGAAAGCCCGCCCGAGGCACCTGCCCCCTTGTGCATCGCATCCACCGTCTCATCCACCGCGGCAAGCACATCGACCACGCGAATATCCGTAGCCGGACGCCCCAAACGGTAGCCCCCGCCCGGCCCCCGGACAGAGGTTACCAGCTCGGCCCGCCGCAGCTTGACGAACAACTGTTCGAGATAGGGCAAAGACACCGACTGTCGCTCGGCAATGTCACCCAGTGACACCAGCGTCCCCGCAGGCTGCAGGGCAATATCGGCCAAAGCGACCATCGCGTAGCGCCCTTTGGTGGATAGCTTCATCGTCTTACCCTCACTCGCCGTGCCATTTGATTGACGTGGGCGGCTTAAATGCCTAAGTCCAAAGACTGATCCACGCGANACTGCGCGGAACCAGATTAGAACCGTTCTAAGGTGGCCTAGCGAATTCGTCAACTATTCGCGGCGATCTTTGAACCCCCAGACAGGGACACCCATGCCCGAGGTTATTTTTCCCGGACCCGAAGGCCGCCTTGAAGGCCGCTACCACCCCCAAAAAGAACGTGACGCCCCGATTGCCATCGTGCTGCATCCGCATCCNCAGTTCGGCGGCACGATGAATCACAAGGTCGTCTATAACCTGCACTATGCGTTCTACAACATGGGTTTCACCGTGTTGCGCTTTAACTTCCGCGGCGTGGGCCGCAGCCAGGGTGAATACGACCAAGGCATCGGCGAATTGTCCGACGCGGCCTCGGCGCTTGATTACCTGCAATCGATGAACAACAACTCCAAACATTGCTGGGTTGCGGGTTTCTCGTTTGGTGCGTGGATCGGCATGCAACTGCTGATGCGCNGGCCAGAGATCACCGGCTTNATCTCGGTCTCGCCGCCCGCGAATATGTATGACTTTTCGTTNCTCGCGCCCTGCCCGGCCTCNGGTCTNGTCATCAACGGCACCGCCGACCGCGTGGCNCCCCCTGCTGACACGACCAATCTGGTCAACAAGCTGCATGAGCAAAAAGGCATCACNATCACNCATCAGGAGATCGAAGGCGCCGGGCACTTCTTTGAAGAGCCGCATATGGACACGCTGATCACCTCGACCAGCGACTATGTGAAACGCCGCCTGACGGAATCCACCCGCTAATGGCGGACGCGGTCGTCCTCCAACTGGCCAACAAGCTTGCCGAGGAATGTCTCGCCGTGCAGGCCGAGACCGGTGAGGAGCGGCTGTTTATCGAAGTTGGCGAGGTGCTTGGCGCCTCGTCACAAACACTTGAAGAAGCCTTTTTGACGGCCATCCGTACGCGGATGGCCAATGACAAGGCGCGCGGTTTTCTCGCCCGCAAACTCCGCGAGCATCGTGGCAAGGCAGGGGCATGACCGAACGGCTCGACCAGCAGATCGCCTTTCTGAACGAGGCCGATAAGCTCAAGACCATCCTGCGCGGCACCACCCTGTGCGATGCTAGCCGGGCGGAGAATTCTGCCGAACATTCATGGCACCTGACTCTCTACGCGCTGGTGCTGGCCGATCAGGCCGGTCCAGAGGTGGACATCAACCGCGTCATCAAGATGCTGATCCTGCACGATCTTGTTGAGATCGACGCGGGCGACAATCCGATCTTCGGCGACTATGACGCCGCTGAAATGGAAGCCCAGGAACAAATCGCCGCCGACCGCATCTTTGGCCTGCTGCCCGCCGATCTGCGGGTCGCATTGCGCAGCATCTGGGAAGAGTTCGAAGCCGCCGAGAGCCCTTCGGCCCGCTTTGCCAAATCGCTCGACCGGTTCCAGCCCCCGATGCAAAACCTCGCCTCGGGCGGGGGCAGCTGGACCGATTACAATGTGTCGGAAGCGCAAATCGAAGAGAAGGTTGGCCGTAAAATCGCCATCGGCGCCCCCGCGCTTTGGTCCTACGCCCGAGCCCGTATCAGCAGCTTTTTCGCCGGGGTCGGCGCCTGATCGCGAGCTTCGGCATACCATGGTATACGATCTTTCTCTTTGGCCCCCGATAGGCTAAAGCACGGATAAATACATCCTCAACCAAAGGAATTCGTCATGTCGAAGATTAAGGTAGAAAACCCCATCGTCGAACTCGACGGCGATGAGATGACCCGGATCATCTGGGATTTCATTAAGAAAAAGCTGATTACCCCCTATCTTGACGTTGACCTGAAGTATTACGACCTTGGCATGGAAGTGCGGGACGAGACCGACGACCAGATCACCGTCGACGCGGCCCATGCGATCCGCGAGCATGGCGTCGGCGTGAAATGCGCCACCATCACCCCAGATGAGGCGCGGGTTGAGGAATTTGGCCTCAAACGCATGTACCGCAGCCCCAATGGCACGATCCGCAATATTCTGGGCGGCGTGATCTTCCGCGAGCCGATCATCTGCCGCAACGTGCCGCGCCTTGTACCAGGTTGGACCCAGCCGATCGTCGTGGGTCGCCATGCCTTTGGCGACCAGTACCGCGCCACTGATTTCCGTTTTCCCGGAAAGGGCAAGCTGACGATCAAGTTCGTCGGTGACGATGGGGAGACCATTGAGAAGGAAGTCTTCGACGCGCCGTCCGCCGGTGTCACCATGGCGATGTACAACCTCGACGATTCGATTCGTGACTTTGCGCGCGCTTCTTTCAACTACGGTCTGAACCGCGGCTGGCCGGTGTATCTGTCGACCAAAAACACAATCCTCAAAGCCTATGACGGACGCTTCAAGGACCTGTTCCAAGAGATTTTCGACGAAGAGTTCGCCGAGGACTTCAAGAAAAAGAACATCTGGTACGAACACCGCCTGATCGACGACATGGTCGCCTCGGCGATGAAATGGTCGGGCGGCTATGTCTGGGCCTGCAAGAACTACGACGGCGATGTGCAATCCGACACCGTGGCGCAGGGCTTTGGCTCGCTCGGGCTGATGACCTCTCAGTTGATGACCCCGGATGGCAAAATCGTGGAGGCCGAAGCCGCGCATGGCACCGTGACGCGCCACTACCGTCAGCACCAGAAGGGCGAAGAGACTTCGACCAACTCTATCGCCTCGATCTACGCGTGGACGGGCGGATTGAAGCACCGCGGCAAGCTGGACGATAACACGGCGCTGATCAATTTCGCCGAGACACTTGAGAAGGTTGTCGTCGATACGGTGGAATCGGGTTTCATGACCAAAGACCTTGCGCTGCTGGTGGGGCCGGATCAGGGCTGGCTAAAGACCATGGGCTTCTTGGAGAAGGTAGACGAGAACCTGAACAAGGCGTTGGCTGGCTGAGTTAACTGGATTTGCGCCGAATGCGACGGGCCGCAGCGATGCGGCCCTTTTCTATTTTTTCCGATTGCGCTTGCCACCCCGGCCCGGAATCAAGCCGCATGCGCCGCGCCATCGCCTGCCCGCCCGTCACGCCGGAGGCCTGCCGCTATATATGGGCGCACTTTGATGCGACCGGAAAGGCAATTTCGCAAGGCTGGGTGTGACCTCGAGGAAGCACATCACGACTGAGCCATAAAGTGGCACGAGGCACCATCTGATCGCCGACCCGCGGGCAGACGCTGGCTCTCAGCCCCTACTGCCCCCGGTTGTGCGTCCGGGCATAAAGCTTGGCGATAATCCCGCTCGCTGTCTTCTCGAACAGGCAGGGGATCAGCGCATGCACCAACGCCGCCCCCGCCGCCGCGAACAGCAGGCCTGAGAACCTCAGCGCGAAGGCCATATGCTCAAAAAACGTCTCCTCCACCTTTGCGGGGTGGTCGAGAAAAATGCGTGCGATCATGGGAATCTCCTGTCTTTGCCTTTTTCAGCACCTTAACCCACCCCCCCCTGTGACGTTTTCTCAAATCCCACCCCACACCCCCTTGCCCATGAGAAAATTTCCCACCAAACTCGCACAATGACGACACTTGATGACATTGACCGCCGCATATTGGTCGAACTGCAACGCGACGCCAGCCAATCGCTCGAAGCGCTTGGGTCCGCTGTCCACCTTTCGCGCAACGCCTGCTGGCGCCGCATCCGCACGCTTGAGAAGGCAGGCGTGATCAAAAACCGCGTCACGCTCTTGGATGCCGCGAAACTTGGCCTCGGTCTCAGCGTCTTCATTCAGGTGCGCACCAACGCCCATGCGCCCGATTGGTTGGACAAGTTCTCAAAGGCCACGCAGGCCATGCCCGAAATTCTCGGCGTTTACCGGATGACCGGTGATCTGGACTATTTGATCCGCGCGCGGGTTCGGGATATGGCGGGGTATGATCGCCTTTATCAGGACCTGATCCGCCGGGTGCCGCTGTCGGATGTTTCGGCCAGTTTCGTGATGGAGGAGATCAAAGAAACCACCGAACTTCCCCTTTGAAGAAGGCGCGCCCCCATGCATTATCTGTGGCTCATCATCGCCGTGGTGGCGGAAACCCTTGGCACGACCGCGGTGCAGGCCTCGCATCAATTCACCCGGCTCTGGCCCTCGGTGGCGGTGGTGGTTTTCTACATGATCTCTTTCTACTGCATGTCGCTGGCACTAAAGGTCATGCCGGTCGGAATCGTCTATGCCTTTTGGGCGGGCCTCGGGATCGTGCTGATCGCGCTGATCGGCTTCGTGCTATTCGGCCAACGGCTGGACCTGCCCGCGGTCCTCGGCCTCTTGCTGATCATTAGCGGCATTCTGGTCATCCATCTCTTCTCGAACAGCGCCACCCATTAAGGCCGTGGCGGCGGCACAGGTTCGCGCAGTAAGGGGTGCGTCACGGCATTAGGGCTAGCAATTGTAGCCGGAGCGCGGTATGGGCGGCGCAATTATACGCGCGGCTTCAGGTTGGCGCGTCCCTCCCCTATCCAAAGGCTGACTTAATGGACCTGCGCAACATCGCAATCATCGCTCACGTCGACCACGGCAAAACGACGCTGGTGGACGAGCTTCTGAAACAATCCGGCACCTATCGTGAAAACCAGGCCACGACTGAGCGTGCCATGGACAGCAACGATCTGGAACGCGAGCGCGGCATCACCATTTTCGCCAAGCCGACCTCGGTCGTGTGGAACAACACCCGCATCAACATCGTCGACACCCCCGGCCACGCCGACTTTGGTGGCGAAGTCGAGCGTATTTTGTCGATGGTCGACGGTGTGGTTTTGCTGGTCGACGCCGCCGAAGGCCCCATGCCACAAACTAAATTCGTGACCTCCAAAGCTCTGAAACTGGGCCTGCGTCCGATCGTCGTGCTGAACAAGGTCGACAAGCCAGATGCCGAGCCTGACCGCGCGCTCGACGAATGCTTTGACCTTTTCGCCAGCTTGGATGCCACCGACGAGCAGCTTGAATTCCCGCATATGTATGCCTCGGGCCGTTCCGGCTGGGCGGATGCCGAACTCGACGGGCCGCGCAAAGACTTGAACGCGCTCTTTGATCTGATCCTTGAGCATGTCCCTGCCCCCAAGCAGATCGAGAATGCCGATAAGCCCTTCACCATGCTGGCCACCACGCTTGGCGGTGACCCCTTCTTGGGCCGTCTGCTCACGGGCCGTGTGGAAACCGGCACCCTGAAGGCAGGTCAGACACTCAAAGCCATGTCGCGCGACGGCACCCTGATCGAGAACTTCCGCTGCACCAAAATCCTCGCCTTCCGCGGGCTGGAGCAGACCGCCATCGACGTGGCCGAAGCCGGTGACATCGTCTCCATCGCCGGGATGACCAAGGCGACCGTGGCCGACACGCTGGCCGATGCCTCCGTGAACGAGGCGATCCCGGCCCAGCCGATCGACCCGCCGACCATTACAGTGACCTTTGGCATCAACGACAGCCCACTGGCAGGCCGTGACGGCAAAAAAGTGCAGTCGCGCGTGATCCGTGAGCGCCTGATGAAGGAAGCCGAATCCAACGTCGCGATCAAAATCTCCGACACACCGGGCGGCGACGCTTTCGAAGTGGCCGGTCGTGGCGAATTGCAGATGGGCGTTCTGATCGAAAACATGCGCCGTGAAGGGTTCGAGCTTTCGATCTCTCGCCCGCAGGTTCTCTTCCAAGAGATCGACGGCGTCCGCCATGAGCCCATCGAAGAAGCCACCATCGACGTGGATGACGAATACTCCGGCGCGGTCATCGAAAAGATCACCGGCACCCGCAAGGGTGAACTGGTCGAGATGAAACCAGCCGGTGCGGGCAAGACCCGCATCATCGCCCATGTCCCCTCGCGCGGGCTGATCGGCTACCACGGCGAATTCCTGACCGACACGCGCGGCACGGGCGTCATCAACCGCGTCTTCCACTCTTGGGCACCGCACAAAGGCACGATTCCGGGCCGTCGCGCGGGCGTTCTGATCTCCATGGAAAACGGCTCCTCGGTCGCTTTCGCCCTGTGGAACCTCGAAGAGCGTGGCAAGATGATGATCGGCGCACAGGCTGACGTTTACACCGGCATGATCATCGGTGAGCACAGCCGCGAAAACGATCTTGAAGTGAACCCGCTGAAGGGCAAAAAGCTAACCAACGTGCGCGCCTCGGGCACCGACGAAGCGGTGCGCTTGACCACGCCAATGACGCTAAGCCTTGAAGAAGCCATCGCCTATATCGACGACGATGAGCTTGTTGAAGTGACACCGAACGCGGTCCGCCTGCGCAAGCGTTACCTCGACCCGCATGAGCGCAAGCGCATGGCGAAAGCCAGCTAAGCCACGACTTTTACAAAATAAAAACGGCAGCGCATCCCAGGATGCGCTGCCGTTTTCACATCTGACGCCGGAAAAGCCGCAGGCCTTACCGATCGCTTTCCTCTCTGTCGATATGCCCGCGTTTCGCCAGACTGAGCGCGGCCAAAAGGCAAAGGATGGCCCAAGCTCCCCCCCCAAGCCAGCCAGCCGCCACATCCGTTGGCCAATGCACCCCCATATAGACACGGCTGATCCCAACGAGCAGCGTGAGCAAGACGGCAACCGCCAGCGTATAGACCTTGAGCGCGCGGCGCGTCTGCGCCCGCGCCACCATCGCCCCTAGCGTGAGGTAAGCGACAGCCGCCATCATCGAATGCCCCGAAGGAAAGCTCGCCGTGTGGACCAATGACCCATGCGGCACAAGGTCGGGGCGCGGCCGGTCAAAGAACTCCTTGGCGATACTGCTCAAGACGATCCCCCCGCCAACAGTCGCAAAGATGTAGAGCGCGGTAGACCACCGTCGTTGCAGCAAGAAAAAGAGCGAGACCACAACGGTCGTTAGCACCAAAACTGCAACACCGCCCAAAGCTGTCAAATCACGGCCGATCTCTTCCACCCACCACGGGCCAATGGGAACCGATAGATCGCCCGGCGTGCGCAGGAACAATAGGATGTCACGGTCAAGATTGCTGGTGCTGCCTGCCACGACCTCTTCGGTGAGTTCGGCCAAGGTCCAAACGGCGATGACGGAAAGGCCCATGAGGGCCAAAGTGGTCACCTCCACGTGGCGGCGGCACCATTGGGCGAAAGCGGATAGTCGGTTGAGGTTCATATGGGTCAACCGCCTTTCGGGGCGAAGGTTCCCCCATCAACGCAAGACGCCCCACCTACTATTCAGGCGGGGCGCTTTACAATCATTCCTCGGTTTCGACGATCATCAATTCGCGTTCGGACGCGCCGCGCGCATGGCTCAACGCAGCTTGATAAGCATCGGAATGGTAACATTTTTCCGCTGTTTCAACATCGGGGAAACGCGCCACGACATTGCGCGGCCGTTCCTTGCCCTCAAGCTGAACGAAACGCCCGCCCCGCGCGATGAACTTGCCACCATGCGCTGCAATGGCCTCTGTGGCGCCGGCGGCGTATTTCTTATATGCCTCTTCGTCGGTGACGGTGACATGTGCAATCCAGAGTGCGCCCATGGGCCTTATCCTTTCAAGATGTTTTCAGCCGCGGCAATCGCCGCTTCTGCATTCTCTGCCGAGGCACCACCGCCCTGAGCCATGTCGGGCCGACCACCGCCGCCCTTACCGCCCAATTCGGCCACCGCCGCTTTGACCATGTCGACTGCCGAAACGCGATCTGTCAAATCCTGTGTCACGCCGCCCGCGACCGCGGCCTTGCCCCCGGTATCGGCGATCAGCAGCACCGCGCCAGAGCCCAGCTTGGCCTTATGTTCATCCACCAGACCGGGCAGGTCTTTGCCTGTGATACCGCTGAGGACTTGGCCAATGAATTTGACGCCATTCACCTCACGCGCTTCGGGTGCGGCCGCACCGCCGCCCGACATCGCCAATTCGCGTCGCAGCTGCGCCACTTCGTTGGACAGGCTCCGGCGTTCGTCAAGCAGGGCGCGCACCCGTTCGGGCACGTCGCTGGTCGCTGTTTTCAACTCTGCCGCAACCCGGCTCAGCGCCGCTTCTTGCTCGCGCAGCCAAGCCAGAGCTTCGGTCCCGGTCAGCGCCTCGATCCGGCGCACCCCCGCGCTGCTGGCACTGTCCCCCAGCAGAACAAAAGCGCCAATATCCCCAGTCTGACGCACATGGGTACCGCCGCAAAGCTCAAGCGAATAGGTCGATTTGTCGCTGCCCTTGCCGGAACCGTCCAATTGACCCATCGAGACGACACGCACCTCATCGCCATACTTCTCACCAAAGAGCGCCTGCGCCCCCATGGCCCGCGCGTCATCCGGCGTCATGATCCGCGTCTCCACCGGCGTGTTTTGGCGGATATAGTCATTCACCTCGCGCTCGACTTGGGTCAGTTCCTCCTGTGTCAGCCCTTTGGCATGCGAGAAATCAAACCGCAGACGGTCATGCGCGTTAAGCGAACCACGCTGCGACACATGATCCCCAAGCGCATTGCGCAGGGCCTCATGCAGCAAGTGCGTGGCCGAATGGTTGGCCCGGATGGCACTGCGCCGCAGACGGTCGACCTCGAGAACAGCCGTTTGACCCGGTTTCACCTCGCCTTCGACCACATGGCCGAAATGCACGAAGACACCTGCAGATTTGCGTGTGTCGGTCACATTCACGATACCGGTTTGCGTGCGGATCACCCCGGTGTCGCCGACCTGCCCGCCGCTTTCCGCATAAAACGGCGTCTGGTTTAGCGCGACCTGTACATCACTGCCCACAGCGGCAGCATCCACCTGATCACTGCCTTGCACCAAGGCCACGATCTGCCCCTCGGCGCTTTCGGTGTCATAGCCTAAAAACTCGGTCACGCCGCTTTTGTCGGCCACGTCGAACCAGACGGTGGCATCCGCAGCCTCACCCGACCCAGCCCAAGCCGCGCGAGCTTTCGCTTTCTGCGCCGCCATTGCGGTGTCGAACCCGTCGGTATCCACCGCGCGCCCTTTTTCGCGCAGCGCATCCTGCGTTAGATCAAGCGGGAAACCGTAGGTATCATAAAGCTTAAACGCCGCCTCCCCCGGCAGTGTGGCCCCCTCGGGCAAACCGCTCAATTCATCATCCAGCAGCTTTAAACCGCGATCAAGCGTCTGGCGGAAACGGGTTTCCTCCAGCAACAACGTCTCACGGATGAGCGATTGTGCCTGACCCAATTCGGGGTAAGCCGCGCCCATCTGCTGCACCAATGATGGTACCAGTTGATGCATTAAAGGGTCCTTAACGCCGAGCAAATGCGCGTGGCGCATCGCGCGCCGCATGATCCGGCGCAGCACATATCCGCGGCCTTCGTTGGAAGGCATCACCCCATCGGCAATCAGGAAGGAGGTCGACCGCAAATGGTCGGCAATCACCCGGTGATGGGTCTTTCCTGGCCCATCGGGATCGGTCGAAGACGCATGTGCGCTGGCCTCAATCAGTTTGCGCATCAAGTCCGTGGCATAGTTGTCATTCGTGCCCTGCAACAGCGCCGCCACCCGTTCGATCCCCATCCCGGTATCGATCGACTGGTTGGGCAGCGGCTGGCGCGTACCATCCTCGAACTGCTCGTATTGCATGAAAACGAGGTTCCAGATCTCGACGAAACGGTCACCGTCTTCCTCGGGCGATCCCGGAGGGCCACCCCAGATGTGATCGCCGTGATCGTAGAAAATCTCGGTACAGGGCCCGCAGGGGCCAGTTGGGCCAGCGGACCAGAAGTTATCATCCGTCGCGATCCGAATGATGCGTTCGTCCGGCAGGCCAGTGTGCGCCTTCCAAATTTTTACCGCTTCTTCATCCGTATGGTACACCGTGACCAAAAGCCGGTTCGGGTCAATGCCGAACTCTTTGGTCAGCAGGTCCCAAGCAAAGGGGATCGCCTCGGCCTTAAAGTAGTCGCCAAAGCTGAAGTTGCCCAGCATCTCGAAAAACGTGTGGTGCCGCGCGGTATAGCCCACGTTGTCGAGGTCATTGTGCTTGCCGCCCGCCCGCACACATTTCTGTGCCGACGTGGCGCGGCTGTAATCGCGTGTTTCCACCCCGGTAAAAAGGTTCTTGAACTGCACCATACCGGCAGCGGTGAACATCAGTGTCGGGTCGTTGCGCGGCACCAGGGGGCTAGAGGGCACGATCTGATGCCCCTGCGCATCGAAATAATTCAGAAAAGTTGAGCGAATTTCATTCAGCGTCTTCATGGGCGAGGCCTTCCGGGGCAGATTTGATCGATCCCAAATACCCCTCAGCCCCGGCGCTGTCCACCGTTCCTGCCCACGAAAAAGGGGCGCAGCCCATGGCCACGCCCCCGTTGCAGCATCTTAATACCCAAAGCGCATTTACGCTTCGAGAATATCCGCGTCATCGCCGCCGGACCCTTCGAAGTCCAATCCATGGGCTGCGCGGATCTTATCCTCAATCTCCGACGCCATGGCGGTGTTTTGCTTTAGGAAGGTTTTCGCGTTCTCGCGCCCTTGCCCGATCCGCTCATCCCCATAGCTGAACCATGANCCNGATTTATCGACCACGCCAGCTTTTACGCCAAGATCAAGCAACTCGCCCATCTTGGAGATGCCTTCGCCATACATGATGTCGAACTCGACCTGCTTGAACGGCGGCGCGACTTTGTTTTTGACGATCTTGACCTTTGTCGCGTTGCCGACAACCTCATCACGGTCTTTCAGCGCGCCGATGCGGCGGATGTCGAGCCGGACAGAGGAGTAGAATTTCAGCGCGTTACCGCCCGTTGTCGTCTCGGGTGACCCGAACATGACGCCGATCTTCATCCGAATTTGGTTAATGAAAATGACCATACAGTTCGACCGGCTGATCGAGCCCGTCAGCTTACGCATGGCTTGAGACATCAAACGGGCCTGAACACCGACGCTGCTGTCGCCCATCTCACCTTCAAGCTCGGACTTCGGCGTCAGAGCCGCGACTGAGTCGACGATAACCATGTTGACGGCGCCAGATCGCACAAGAGTGTCAGTGATTTCCAAGGCTTGTTCGCCCGTGTCGGGCTGCGAAATAAGCAGCTCGTCAATGTCCACGCCAAGCTTTTTCGCATACTGCGGATCAAGCGCGTGTTCCGCATCGACAAAGGCGCAGACGCCGCCAGCTTTCTGCTGTTCCGCGACGCAGTGCAGGGTCAAAGTTGTCTTACCCGAGGATTCCGGGCCATAAATTTCAATGATACGCCCCATCGGCAGACCGCCAATGCCAAGCGCGATATCAAGGCCCAGCGAGCCTGTGGAGCTGGCTTTGATGTCCTGGATCGCCCCTTCGGCGCCCAGCTTCATGATCGACCCTTTGCCGAACTGACGTTCGATCTGGGCCAGCGCGCTGTCGAGCGCCTTTTGCTTTTCTGCGGTTTTCTTGCTGTCCATTGTCAAAAGATCTGCCGTTGCCATTAGGTTCATCCCTTAGTGTCACAGTGGCGCACCGGCGGCAATCGCCTGCACGCTGTGTCGCTNATGTTCNTCTAATGTTCTATATGGGGGTAAATGAAGAACATTTCAATGATTTTGTTTGTCCTTTAAGTTTTCTCGGGAATGGTAAAGAAATGGTTTACCCGACATAGATGTGACCATGTGCAGATTGGGATAAGACGCGAGTGATTGTTTTTTTCAAAGAACGGCTGGTCTTTCTGTCAGTGCCCAAAACCGGAACCACCGCCTATGAAAAGGCGCTCGCGCCCCGCGCGGACATGGTGATCTCCGATCCCCCTATGCTGAAACACGCGCCCGTCTATCGGTATAATCGGTTTATTCGGCCNATGTTCCTTAAGATCTGCGACGCCGAGCTTGAACTTATGGCCGTCATGCGCGAGCCGATTTCTTGGCTTGGCAGTTGGTACCGCTATCGGCAGCGCCCTTTCATGGAGGGTAAGCCCAACAACACCTTTGGGGTTACTTTTGACGAATTTGTGCTCGCCTATATGAAAGGCGACAAGCCGGGTTTTGCCGATGTTGGAAGCCAGTTGAAGTTTATGGAGACCCAACCGAACGGCACCGGCATCACCCACCACTTCCGCTATGAAGATCAGGCCCGGCTGCGTAGTTTTTTGGAAGAGCGGCTCGACGTGACTCTGTCCTTGGGGCAAGAAAATGTATCGCCCAAGATGGAATTGGCGCTTTCCCCAAACGTCGAAAAACGCTTTCGCCGGAAATTCGCGGCGGAATTTGAGCTCTACGAATCGATCCCTTAGCCCTGCCCTCAGCTTAGTGTAACTGGTTATGTACCGTATTGGTCAGATCGGTCAGGGAGAAGGGTTTGGGCAAGAAAACCGAATTGGGGATTTTTGACTGTTCCTGCCCGAAATTACCCTCCGCATAGCCAGAAACGAAAACGACCCGCACGTCCGGTCGTTGCTTCAAGGCTTGGCGCACCCAGCTGGGCCCGTCCATGCCGGGCATGACAACATCCGTTACAAAGACGTCGATATCCAGTTCTTGATCTTCGAGCATCTTCAGTGCGGCTTCGGCGGATTCCGCTTCAAGCACCGTGTAGCCGCGCAGGCGTAGGGCACGGGAGGCAAATGCCCGCACCGGCGCTTCATCTTCGACCAACAGGATTACCCCATCGGATCGTTGCACCGGGCCCTGATCGGGCTGCGAGGCGGTCTTCCGAGAAACCGTATGCGGCTGCCCCTCAAGGACCGGAAAGTACAGAGTAAAACAGGTTCCCCGCCCCAACTCACTGTCGATAAAGATAAATCCGCCCGTCTGTTTGACGATCCCATAGGCGGTCGAGAGGCCAAGGCCGGTCCCCTCGCCGGTGCGTTTGGTAGTGAAAAACGGCTCGAACACTTTTTGCAGCTTATCTTTCGGGATGCCGGTGCCATCGTCGTGGACCTGCACTGTGACATAGCGCCCGGCGGGAACGCTGACCCGGTCCCGCTCGAGTGGTTGATCGAGTGTTGTCACCTCCGTCAGGATGCGAATTTCACCCCCGGCGGGCATCGCATCGCGGGCATTGACAACGAGGTTCATTAACACCTGCTCCAACTGGCGTTTATCCGCACGGATCGGCGCAAGGACCGGGTCATGGCTTAAGGTTAGCGTTACCTTCTCGCCCACCAGACGGTTCAGCAAATGGGTAAGGTCGGCCAAGGTATCGCGCATGTCCAGCGTTTCGGGCCGGAGGGTTTGTTTGCGGGAGAAGGCGAGGAGCTGCCCCACCAGCGCGGCTGCCCGATTGGCGTTCTGGTTGATTTGAACCAAATCGCTAAAATCCGGATCGCCTTGGTCATGGCGCAGCAAGAGGAGGTCGCAATGGCCGGAAATTGCGGTCAGAAGGTTGTTGAAATCATGAGCCACACCGCCAGCCAGCTGACCAATAGCCTGCATTTTCTGGCTCTGCACGAATTGCGCCTCTAGCGATTTCAGTTCGGTTGCGTCTTGTAGCACCGCGATCAGGGCGGCCTCTCCGCCTTCGGATATCCGGTTCAGCGAGACCTGTACGAAAATCTCCTGATCCGTGCGGGTCAGCCTGAGAAATTCGGATTTCTGCACCAATCGCCCTGCGAGACTGTCATTCAACCAGTCTGAGATAGAACGGCCCAGCCCCTCCATTAGTTGTGAAAGATGCGCGCCGCGTCGCAGGGAGACGCCGAGCAGTTTGGCCGCCATTCGGTTGAACGCCAATACGGTCCCATCCGGCCCCAGCTTGATCATCGGCACGGGGAGGTCTTGAAAAGTTTCCCATCCCAATTCACTGGCTGAGACACCCCCATCGGGCGGNGGCAAGAGGTAGAGTGCACGGCGGTTGGCACCGGCGTCGACTTCGGCCACCAATACCTGACGGTTGCCCTGTGCGGTGGATATTTCCGCCACGGTTCCCGATGTCAGTGGCAGGGCGTTGAACAGTCGGTCCATGGACTTCACCCGGTCCCCGACGAACATTCGAGCCGCCTCGTTCATGAAAAGGATCGTCCCGCCCCGACCGACCATGACCATCGGCAAGGCCATGCTATCTTGGGTGGCACGGGGTCCCGCGCGGGCTGGTGCCGGTTCGATCCGCCAAAGCAANCGGTCAGCCGACACATGGTGTACGGATATGCGCACCGGGCCGACGCGGGTGATCACTTCTTCNCGTGCGTTGCCGCTTGCCGTGGCACGGGACTGCAGTCGGTAGAGAAGACCCACGGGGTTGGAGAAATGCGTTCGCAGGGCCTGCGCGAGNGTNTCTNCGCTGCCGTCGCCAAACTGCTTNTGAGCCGCTTCATTGCNGTAAANAACTTGCCGGTCGATCGACGCGATAAAGCTGGGCGTGCCGTCTTTTGCGATGAAATCGGCGACCCCGTCGGTGCTGGCTTGGTTCAGCATCCGCGCCCGCAGGCGGAGGGCCATGTAACCGATTGAAATCAAGCCGAGCGTGACCGCCGCTGCGGTAAGGCCAAGCTTCAACGACGCCTCGGCGCTGCGCTGCGCGAGCGCACCGGTGGCCACAGCCATCGCCCCAAGCAGCCATAGCCGCGTGAGCCCGGCCTGCCCGCCAACCCCTGAATCCCCGACGCCCTGCTGCACGCAATTCCCCTAACAACCGAATCATAGGACTATTACGTGCGAGAGAAGTTAAGCAGGCTTTAACCCTAGAGCACTTGCACGCATTGGTTGATTATGGGGAAAACTACTCGCGCGTCAACTGTGCTGAGAAAAAGCCGTCGCCCTCGGCAGTCACGTCATAACGGTCCATCCGGGCGATTTTCCAGCCCGGGTGACGGGCCAAAAATGCCTCAATCCGCGCCTCATTTTCCTCTCGGAAAAGCGAGCATGTGGCATAGGCCAAAACGCCGTTAGGTTGCGTAAGTGCCACTGCGGTATCGAGAATTTGGTCTTGAATGGCAGTCAGTTCAGCCAGCCGGTCGGGGGTCAGGGTCCACTTCCCCTCTGCCGCGCGGCGCCATGCGCCAGACCCCGAACAGGGCGCGTCGCAGAGAACGAGGTCATAGGGCGCGCCAGCTTCGGCTTTTTCGGTATCGGCCAAGGAAATCTCAACACCCGCGCGCGCGGCGCGGGGGGGAAGATCGCTCATCCGACGCGGGTCGATGTCATGGGCCGTGATCTCGCGCGTGGGGTCCATGGCCAGAGCCAAGGCCTTGCCACCGCCCCCGGCGCAGTAGTCCAGCACCCGCCCCCCCAACGGCAGGGCGGCCACGACTGCTTGGCTCGCCGCGTCCTGCAATTCCACGTAGCCATCTGCAAAGGCGGAGGAATTTCGGATCCGGCGCTGCCCCTCAATTACGGTTAGCGCGGCATCGGCAAGCGGGTTGGCTCGGGTTTGAACGCCCTCCTCCGCCAGCAATTCCTGCGCGGCAGGCACCGCGATCCGCGCCGTGTTGACCCGCAGACAGATCGGCCCGCGTTCCTGAAGCGCCGTGGCTGCGGCATCCGCCTTTTCCCCGAGCGCTGCGTCGAACAAAGGCAGCAGCCAATCGGGCAGATTCAACCTTGTGGCGCGGTCTTCGGGCGGCTGTGGGAAAGCACGTTCCGCGTCGCTCAACGGCGTGGGCGCGTGCCCCTCGCCCGTGAACAGCGCCTCAAGATCAGCCCCTTGCCCGTGCAGCACACCGATCATCAGGGCACGGCCCGTATCCCCGCCGCCGTAATGGGCCGCCGTCCGTTTCTGGCGCAGCACGTCAAAGACATGATCCCGCACGGCGGCCCGGTCTTTGGAGCCTGCAAAACGGCTTTGCCGCGCCCAACGGGTCAGCGCCTGTTCGGCGGCCAGCCCCCCGGCGATCGCATCCAAAACTTCTATCGCAGCCGATAGGCGCGCGCCCGGGGTCATGGCATCTTCCTTAGGTAAAAAATGGCTTTTAAGCCGTTGCTTTTATAGGTTAACCGATACGGTAGTTCGGGCTTTCGCGGGTGATCTGCACGTCATGCACATGGCTTTCCTTCAGCCCCGCGCCGGTGATCTTCACAAAGCTACAGTTGCGGCGCATCTCACCGACCGTGGCGCATCCGGTATAGCCCATCGCCGCGCGCAAACCGCCCACAAGCTGGTGGAGCACATTGCCCGCGCTGCCCTTGTAGGGCACCTGACCTTCGATGCCCTCGGGCACCAGTTTGTCAGAGGCGGCATCTTTTTGGAAATACCGGTCCGCCGAGCCGCGCGCCATGGCGCCCATGCTGCCCATCCCACGGTAGCTTTTGAAGCTACGCCCTTGATACAGAACGACTTCACCGGGGCTTTCGTCGGTGCCTGCGATCATGCTTCCGACCATGGCGCAAGAGGCACCAGCGGCAATCGCCTTGGCGAAATCGCCGGAGAACTTGATGCCACCGTCGGCGATGATCGGCACGTCACCGGCGGCGGCCACGCAATCCATAATGGCGGTCAATTGCGGCACGCCCACGCCCGCGACCATCCGCGTGGTGCAGATGGAGCCGGGGCCGATGCCCACTTTCACAGCATCCGCGCCCGCGTCGATCAATGCGCGGGTGGCGGCACCGGTGGCGACGTTGCCCGCGACGACCTGCACATCGCCGAAGTGCTTTTTGGCACGGGTCACCGCATGGGCCACGCCTTCGGAATGGCCATGTGCCGTGTCGATCACGATCATATCGACGCCCGCATCGACCAGCGCCTCAGAACGCTCGAAACCCGCGTCGCCCACGGTGGTCGCCGCAGCCACGCGCAGCCGGCCCAGATCGTCTTTGCAAGCGGTTGGGTTCAGCACGGCCTGTTCGGTGTCGCGCAGGGTCAAAAGCCCGGTGAGCACGCCGCTGGCATCGGTGACCAACAGTTTCTCGATCCGGCGGGATTTCATCAGGCTGATCGCCTCGTCCCGGTCGGCAGGCTCTTGCAAGATCGCCAGCCGCTCGGAGGTCATCATCACCGACACCGGCGTGCGGTCGTCAGAGGCGAAACGCATGTCACGGTTGGTCACGATGCCCAGCACGCGGCCATTTTCATCCACCACCGGGAAACCCGTCACGCGGTAGCGTTCTTGCAGCGCCTTGGCATCCGCCAACGTCTGGTCGGGGCGCAGGGTGATCGGGTTGTAGACGATGCCGGATTCAAAGCGTTTGACCCGGCGCACTTCGCGGGCCTGCTCTTCGATCGTGAGGTTGCGGTGCACCACCCCCATGCCCCCGGCCTGCGCCAGCGCAATCGCCATACGGCTTTCGGTCACCGTATCCATGGCCGAGCTGAGCAGCGGGATATTGAGCGCGATGCTCTGCGTGACGCGGGTTCTTGTATCTGCGGTAGATGGCAACACAGAAGACGCCGCGGGAACCAGCAGTACGTCATCAAAGGTCAGGGCCTCACGAATCTCCATTTAACACCTCGGGTCTGGATGGGTTCATTTGGCGGTTTCCTATTTCACGGATGGCAGGGATTGGAAAGGCCTATTCCCCCGCGTAAGGCATGAACATGGAATGACGTAGGCGCGGCACGAATTGCCGCCCCGCATCTTTCCCCCGCCGCGCGGAACGCTATGGTGGCGCAAAGAAACAAAGGACGGCCCCGATGAGCAGTGATCCCCTCGTGATTTTCACGCCCTCTGGCAAGAGAGGGCGCTTTCCCAAAGGCACACCGGTGCTGACCGCTGCACGGCAGTTGGGCGTTGACTTGGACTCGGTCTGTGGTGGGCGCGGCATCTGTTCGAAATGTCAGGTCTCGCCCGGCTACGGGCAGTTTTCCAAACATGGCGTTACCGTCGCACCTGACGCGCTGAGCGACTGGAACGCGGTCGAGGAACGCTATGACGAAAAGCGCGGCCTGAAAGAGGGCCGCCGTCTGGGCTGTCAGGCCACGGTGCAGGGCGACGTGGTGATTGACGTGCCGCCAGAGAGCCAAGTGCACAAACAGGTCGTGCGCAAACGCGCCGAGGCGCGGGAGATCGTGCTGAACCCATCGGTAAAACTGTTCTACGTCGAGGTGACAGAGCCCGACATGCACGAACCCTCGGGCGATCTGGAGCGCCTGCGCACCGCGCTGGCCGAACAGTGGGAACTGGAGAAAGTCACCGCCGATTTGCACATACTGCAAATGATGCAGCCGGTCCTGCGCAAGGGCGCGTGGAAGGTGACCGTCGCTGTGCATCTGGGCGATCAAGAGAACGCGGCCCGGATCATGAACATCTGGCCGGGATACTACGAAGGAACGGTCTACGGGCTGGCGGTCGATCTTGGCTCTACCACCATCGCGGCGCATCTGTGTGATTTGCAAACCGGAGAGGTCATGGCCTCATCGGGGGTCATGAACCCGCAGATCCGGTTTGGCGAAGACCTGATGAGCCGCGTCAGCTATTCGATGATGAACCCCGACGGCGCGCAGGAGATGACCCGCGCGGTACGCGAGGGGATGAGCACGCTATTTGCCCAGATCGCCGAAGAAGGCGCTATAGAGCCAAATCTGATCGTCGATGCAGTTTTTGTCTGCAACCCTGTGATGCACCACCTGCTGCTGGGCATTGACCCCTTTGAGTTGGGCCAAGCGCCCTTTGCGCTGGCGACTTCTGGCGCGCTGCGCCTGCGGGCCGAAGACTTGGATTTGAACATCCACCCCTCCGCCCGCGTCTATCTGCTGCCTTGTATTGCGGGCCATGTGGGCGCAGATGCCGCCGCCGTTGCCCTGTCAGAGGCGCCGGAAAAATCGGATGATTTGATGCTGGTGGTCGATGTGGGCACCAATGCGGAAATCCTGCTGGGCAACAAGGAAAAGGTGCTGGCCTGTTCCTCTCCCACCGGCCCTGCGTTTGAAGGTGCGCAGATCAGCTCGGGACAGCGCGCGGCCCCCGGCGCGATTGAGCGGGTCGAGATTGACCCCGAAACCAAAGTGGCGCGGTTCAAAGTGATCGGCTGTGACCTCTGGTCCGATGAGGAAGGCTTTGAGGACGCCGTGGCCAGCACCGGGATCACCGGCATCTGCGGCTCTGGCATCATCGAGATGGTCGCAGAGATGCGCATTCACGGCATCGTCGACGCGCCCGGCCTGATCGGCAGCGCAGAGCAGACCGGCTCGGCGTCGGTTTTCGCCGATGGGCGCACCAACAGCTATCTGGTCTACGACGGCACCGAAAANGGCGGCCCAAAGATCACGGTGACCAACCGCGACATCCGCGAAATCCAAATGGCCAAGGCGGCGCTCTACTCNGGNGCNCGTCTGTTGATGGACAAATTCGGCGTCGACAANGTCGACCGGGTGGTGCTGGCCGGGGCCTTTGGCGCCCATATCAGCCCCAAACACGCGATGGTGCTGGGCATGATCCCCGACGCCCCNCTCGAAAANGTCACCAGCGCGGGCAATGCCGCAGGCACCGGNGCGCGGATTGCCCTGCTCAACACNGATGCGCGGGCNGAGATTGAGGCGACNGTGCGCGCCATTCACAAGATCGAGACCGCCGTCGAACCACGCTTTCAAGAGCATTTCGTTAATGCCTCTGCCATTCCAAACGCAGTGGAACCCTTCCCCATTCTCAACAGCCTCGTTGCCCTGCCGGACGTGACCTTTAATACCGGCGGCGGCGGCACAGGCGGTGCCGCAGGCGAGCGCGGCGGACGCCGCCGCAGAAGAAAGGCCACGTGATGAGCACGCCCGACAACAACGATCAGGCTGAATTCTGGAGCGCGGCGGCGGGCCGGAAATGGGCCGCGCGGCAGGCGGAGCTGGATATCCTCATGCAGCCGGTGCTTGACGGCGTGCTGGCCCGCGCCGAACTGACGCCGAAGCTGCGCGTGCTGGATATCGGCTGTGGGGCGGGTGCTGGCTGTCTTGCGGCGGCCAATGCGGTGGGCGATGAGGGCGCGGTGCTGGGCGTCGATGTCTCTGCCCCGCTTCTAGACCTCGCGCGGCAGCGTTCCGCCGCCCTGCCCCAAGTGGCCTTTCACCATGGCGATGCAACCGAGCTTGAACTTGAGCCCGCCTACGACCGGCTGATCTCGCGCTTTGGGGTGATGTTCTTTGCGGATCCGGTGCTGAGTTTTACGCGGATGGCCGCGCAACTCAGCCCCGGTGCAAGGCTTAGCTTTGCCACTTGGGGGCAGATCTCCGAAAATCCTTTCTTTACCCTGCCCGCCCGCGCGGCCCGTGCCACCATCGGTGCCATGCCCAAAGGCGACCCCGACGCGCCCGGCCCTTTTGCCTTTCGTGACCCCGAACGTGTTGTCTCCATCCTCGCCGCAGCGGGCTTTGCCGATATCGCATGTAAAGTGACCCAACTTGACCTCACCCCCGCAGGCACGGTCGATGACCTTGCCCGGCAGATGTGTGACATTGGCCCGGCCGGCGGCGCGATCACCCATTTTGACGCCAACCCCGACCAAGTCGCCGAGTTGCGGCAGACCATTGCCGATGCCCTGCGGCCCTACGCGCAAAATAGCCCCCTGCGCCTGCCCGCCGAAATCAATTTCGTCACCGCGACGAAACCCTGACTTGACCTTCCCCGGCGCGCCGATTATCTCAACCGCAGCGCGCGGGTATGGTGAAAAGGTATCACGGCAGCTTCCCAAGCTTTAGTTACGAGTTCGATTCTCGTTACCCGCTCCACGCTAACCTCCCCTCCCAAGCCGACCATGGATGATCGCGGCCAAGGCACGCGAACTTACCTAGGGTCACCCACGAAAAGCCCATTCTGGTCCGAATTTCGCCATGATTGCCCGCAAAAGTAGCAATCAGCAGGGAAGTAACTTACGCGCAAATGGCCCAACGAAGTCAGATGCGCTGGCAGGCAAAGGAAAAAAGCGTGGCAAACGCGTTCAGGGACTACGCAACATCCAACGCGTATATCATCGTCAATTTCATCGTGCTGTGCTGCGTCGCTGGCATCAGCTATTCGATCGTCAAATTGGATTACGAACAACATATCGCCAGCATCCGTCAGGATGCGCGGCAGACGCTCCATGAAGTCAGCAATCAGGTGCAGCACCAGTTCCAAGAAACCATTCTGGTGACAAAGAACATCGAGAATATTCTGCTGTCCGGCGAAGCCTTCAAAGACAAGAAAATCGAACTTCTGGTCAAAGAGCTGCGGGATCGGAACCCCGGCATTCAGGCTTTCGCCCTAGCCCCTGATCTCAAGATCACCCATAGCTATCCCAAAACCCCGAACGCCGGGGTTATCGGACTGGAATATAAGAACATTCCGACGCAGCTTTCAGGTGTGGCAAACGCCTACCGCCGCCAGAGCCCAACCATCGAAGGGCCGCTGAACCTCGTTCAAGGCGGCAAGGGCTATATCATGCACTACCCGGTGTTCGAGCGCCCCATCGGCCTTGGCGCGCCGCGCTTTTGGGGGGTGATGTCCATCGTGTTCCAGCCTGACCGGCTGTTTGAACTGCATCAAAACCCGCATCAAGCCGCTGACTATATCTATAGCCTGCGCGCCTTCCCGACAGGTGTCATGCCGGACGAGATTGAGCACGCGACCATCGACCCCGCAGCGCCCGTCCGCACCCGGTTCGAGCTTTTGGGCAAGACATGGGAGGCCACGGCAAGCCTTGCCAACGGCCTGCCTCCTTATGCCCCGCAAAGCCCCTACCTCGTGGCTTTCGCTCTGATCGCGACCATCGCACTGATGGCGGGGCTCTGGGCCTTCCGCCGGGTCACGCTGAAAAAGCAAGAGGCACATGCGCTTTTGGCCGAGGGCATCGGTTCGATCCAAGAGGGGTTCATCGCCTTCAATGAGAAAGAACGCCTGGTCACCGTTAACAGCAAGTTTCTTGAGTATCACCCTGAAATCGCTGACCTTCTGATCCCCGGNAANACCATCGAAGAGCTTTTGCGCCATTGGGTCGCCCGCCATCAGCACCCCGAGAAGGTCGANGAGCGTGAGGCATGGATNGCCAANCGNCTTGCNCGGTTCCGCAATCCGACTGGCGCCTTTATCCTTGAGGTGTCCGACAACTTCTGGCTCAAAGTNACGGAATCGCGCACGCCGCATGGCTATACCGTGGGCATCTGGACCGATGTGACGGCTGAGAAACGCGCATTGGACGCGGCNAAGGCGGCNGANCGNGANAANACCGAATTCCTTAACAACGTCAGCCATGAGTTGCGCACCCCGCTGACCGTGATCTCNGGCCGGGCGACCTTCTTGCAACATGCCGAGAAACTGCCTCAGGCCCGTCGCTTGCAGACCGCGCTGAACAACAGCGCGAACGCCACGCCCGATATCCGCCACAGCGTGGATGAATTCCAGAACTTCGTCTCGGACCAAGCCGGCGGGATCGCGGGATCGTCCAAACATATGCTGCGTCTCGTCGAAGACCTGCTGGATTGGACCAAAGTCGCGCGCGGCAAGATGGAGCTTGATCTGCAAGAGATCGAAACCAGCGAGATCGCCCGCTCAGTCGCCGATGACCTGCGCCCGGATGCCGAAGCCAAGGGGCTGACGCTCACCTATTAGGATAACGGCACAGCCAGTGCCAACGCCGATCCGGTCCGCCTGCGGCAGATCCTCTACAATCTCATCTCAAACGCGATCAAATTCACCCGCACCGGCAACATCCACCTCAAGATGCATCAGACCGCAGAGGAGATCACCTTTGCCGTGACAGACACGGGCTGCGGCATTTCCGAGGACAATCTCGCACGCGTTTTCCTGCGGTTTCAGCAGGTTGACGGCTCCATGTCACGCGAGAACGGCGGCTTGGGTCTGGGGCTGGCGATTGCCGAGCAACTGGCCACTCTGCATGGCGGCAGCCTGTCATTGGAAAGCAAGATCGACGTGGGCAGCACCTTCCGGCTGACCCTGCCCCGGCCCGTGGCCGACAGCGAGATGCGCCGCTCAGCCTGACGCCAAACGCGGGTAAAAACGCCCCAGCCCAAAGCGGACCGGGGCGGCCTACCTCAGCTTTCGCCCTGCATCAACACATCACCGAAACGGTCCCGTAGATCGCGTTTCAGCACTTTGCCGGTCGCATTGCGCGGCAGGGCCTCAGCAAAGACCACGCGATCCGGCACCTGCCATTTGGCGATCTGGTCTTCAAAGACCTTTACGATATCCGCTTCTGACGGATCGGCCCCTTCGGCCTTTACCGCGACCAGAACCGGGCGCTCGTCCCATTTGGGATGGGTCGCACCGATCACGGCGGCATCGGCCAGATCAGGATGGGCGATGGCGATATTCTCTAGCTCGACCGAGCTGATCCATTCGCCGCCCGATTTGATGATATCCTTGGCACGGTCACGGATGGTGATATAGCCGTCCTTGTCCATTGTCGCGATATCTCCAGTGTCGAACCAGCCATCGCGCAGGGTGCTGTCGCGGTCGGATTGATAATAGGCGTCCAAAATCCAATGCCCGCGCGTGACCAGCGCCCCTTGGGTTTCGCCGTCATGGGGCAGCGGCTTGCCTTCGTCGTCCCAAATCTCAAGCTCAACACCAAAGACCGGGCGGCCTTGGTTCTCGCGTAGCTTGTGCTGGGCGTCTTCGGGCAATTCACCATGTTTTGCCAAGGGTTTGTTGACGCTGCCCACGGGCGACATCTCGGTCATGCCCCAAGCGTGGATCGTCTCGACGCCATAGTCTTCGCGGAAGGTCTTGATCATCGACGGAGGACAGGCCGAGCCGCCGACCACGGTGCGCTCAAGGCTTGTAAGTTCGCTGCCCGACTTCTTGGCCGCCGCCAAGAGCCCCTGCCAGATCGTCGGCACGCCGAGCGCCAGAGAGACGCGGTAATTGTCGATCAAGCCCACCAGCGACGCCCCATCAAGGTTCGGCCCCGGCAGCACCATCCGCGCGCCGGTCATGGCGCTGGCATAGGGGCAGCCCCAAGCATTGACGTGGAACATCGGCACCACGGCCATCACGATGTCCCGCGCAGAGATCGCAATGCTGTCGGCCATGTTGATGCCAAATGAATGCAGCACGGTCGAGCGGTGGGAATAGAGCACGCCCTTGGGATTGCCCGTCGTGCCAGAGGTGTAGCACAGGCTCGACGCCGTATTCTCATCCAGATCGGGCCAGTCGAAATCCGCGTCCCCTGAGGCCACCAACTCGTCGTAGAAGATCAGCTCCGGCAGCGCCTCGGCGGCCTCGGCATCAGGGCCGGACATCAACACGAGGTGCTTGAGATGCTCCAGCTTGTCGCGGATTGCGGCGACCAGAGGCACGAAGGTCTTGTCGATGAACAGCACCTCATCCGCCGCGTGATTGAGGATATAAATCAGTTGATCGGCAAAGAGACGGGGGTTGATCGTATGGCAGACAAAGCCCGCGCCGGAGGTGCCAAAGTAGATCTCCAAATGCCGGCGGTTGTTCCACGCGATGGTCCCGCAGCGGGCCTGCGGTGACAGCCCCAAATCGGTCAGGGCCGAGCCCAAGCGCCGCGCGTTCTCGGCCACCTTACCCCAGTTGGTTTCCTTAACCCCGCCCGTGGTCGAAACCGAGATAATCTCCCCCTCGGGGTGATAGCGTTCGGCATGGGAAATCAGGCTTGAGATCAGCAGCGGCTGCGACATCATTTGGCCAAGCATAATGGGGATCCTCCAATCATTTGCTTTGAGACTGTCCAAAGGTCGGGGCAGTTGCAAGCCTTCCCCTCCGGCAAGTCGAAATCGGCAACGATAGACAGCAAAATAGAGCGCGCAGGCGGGGTTTGCCTGCGCGGTTTTTCAATCAACTTGGGATGCAGCGCTAGCCGCGATGTTGGTGGATATAGCCGATCAACCCGGCGGTGGAGCCATCCTTACCCTCGGCGGAGACCTCTCCTTCGACCAGCGGCTGGAGCGACTTGGCCAATTCCTTGCCCAGTTCCACGCCCCATTGATCGAACGAGTTAATGCCGAGGATCACCCCCTCGACAAAGACGCGATGCTCATAAAGCGCGATGATCCGGCCCAGCGTGAAGGGATCGAGCGTTTCATAGGCCAGCGTGGTTGAGGGCCGGTTGCCGGGGAAAACACGGTGGCGCGCTTGCCGCTCAAGCTCATCGCCCGCAAGCCCCGCGTCGCGCATGATGGCCCGCGCTTCTTCCAATGACCGCCCGCGCATCAGCGCTTCGGATTGGGCGAGGCAATTGGCGATCAGCAGGTCGTGGTGATGCTGCAAGTCAGGCTCATGCCCTTTGGCCGCGACCAGAAACTCGCAAGGAATCACACGGGTGCCTTGGTGGATCAACTGATAGAAAGCATGCTGCCCATTGGTACCTGCCGCCCCCCAGACCACTGGGCCGGTGTGACGCGGGCTGTCAGACCCATCCATCTGCACGCCCTTGCCATTCGATTCCATCTCAAGCTGTTGCAGGTAGTCGGGCAGCATCTCAAGCCGTTGATCATAGGGCAGCACCGCGCGGGTGGCATGGCCGCAGATTTGGTTGTGCCAGATGCCCACCAGCGCCAGAAGGATCGGCATATTCTCAGCCGGTTCGGCACCGCAGAAATGGCGGTCCATCTCCTGCGCGCCGCGCAGAAAGCTGTCAAAGGCCTTGGGGCCAATGGCGATCATCAGCGAAAGGCCAATGGGCCCCCAGACGGAATAACGCCCCCCGACCCAATCCTCAAAGCCGAAGACCTGCGCGGGGTCGATCCCAAACTCGGCGGTCTTGTCATCAGCGGTGCTGAGGGCTGCGAATTGCGCAGCCGGGTCACCGCCATGGTCCTGCATCCACGCCCGCGCGGTGCGCGCGTTGGTCATGGTCTCAATGGTGGTAAAGGTCTTGGAGGCGACGATCACCAAAGTCGTCTTGGCATCCAGCCCCCGCAGCGTATCGGCAATATGCGCGCCATCGACGTTGGAGACGAAATGGCAGCGCGGCCCATCGTGATAGGGCGTCAGTGCGCGGGTTGCCATGGCGGGGCCAAGGTCCGAGCCGCCGATCCCGATATTGACCACATCCGTGATGTCGCCGCCGCGCACCTGATCGGCAAAGCTGCGCATCCGCGCCAGCGTGTCGCGGACCTGCGGCATGACATCTTCGCCCGCCACCTCGACCGGCCCGCCATCAAGGTTGCGCAGAGCCGTGTGCAATACTGCGCGGCCTTCGGTTTCATTGATCGGCGCGCCCGCGAACATCGCATCGCGACGCTCAGTGACCTTGGCGTTTTCTACCAGCTGCAACAGCGCCGCGCGGGCACCAGCGTCAATATTGGTCTTTGCGTAGTCAAACAGCATGTGCTGCGTGCGGAGCGAGAAATCCTCGGCGCGGTTCGGGTCATCGAACAGCGCGGTTATCTTGCGGTCCGCCACGGCGTTTTGCCGCTCTTGAAGGTCTTGCCAAATGCTCATCATGCCGCCCAGTAAACTTCAGTTTCATCCAGCACCGCTGCGATCGGCGCCTCATCGGGGGAAAGCCCCTGCGCGCGCTCAAGGGCGGCGCGTTTCTCTTCCCCGAAAATCACGAGATGTTTGTTCAGCGCCCCATCCAAGACATGCGCAGGAAGCGTGACCCGCGCGGTGGGCTGCCCCTCGGGGTAGACCGGGCACAGCAGTGGCGCATCAGCGGCCAAGGCGTCAGGCAGGCCGGGGTCGCCGGGGAAAAGCGATGCCGTATGCATGTCATCGCCCATGCCAAGCAGCAGGACAGAGATCGGCATATGGCTGGCCAGACTGGGGGCCACGGCCTCTGCCCCTTCGCCCGGCGACAGACCAGCACGGAAAAAGGGGATGAACCGTGCCGCGGCGGCGCGGTCGTTCAACAGATGCTCGCGCACCAAACGCGCGTTCGACAGCGGATCATGCTCATCGACCCAGCGTTCATCGGTCAGCATCACATCGACCCGGTCCCAATCCAGATCGGTGGCACTGAGCATTTCAAAGATCGGCCCGGGGGTAGAGCCGCCCGGCACCGCGAAAGACACGCGGTCATTGCCCGAAAGCGCCGATTTCAGCTTGCCCGCCAGTTTGTTGGCGACATTCATCACCAGCATTTCGCGGTCCGCATATTCGATGATGTTCATGGGGATACCTTTCGCCATTCACGGCCATCGCGCCGCATCATTTCTGTCGCATCCGTCGGCCCGGCAGAGCCGCTGTCATAGGGTTTGGGCACGTCGTGACGGGCCTCCCAGCCTTGGATGATCGGATCGGTCCAGGCCCAGGCGGCCTCGACCTCGTCGTCGCGCATGAACAATGTCTGGTTGCCCCGGATCACGTCCATGATAAGCCGCTCATAGGCATCGACCTGATCGCCCCCATCGGGGCCGAGCGCCTCGGCAAAGGTCATGTCGAGCGGCACATCGACCAGACGCATGCCCCCCGGGCCCGGTTCCTTGATCGTCACGCCAAGGGTGATGCCTTCGTTCGGTTGCAGGCGGATCGACAGCACATTGCGGTGGCGGCCTGCGTCTTCGGCAAAGATCGAATGGGGCGTGTCCTTGAAAACCACAGTGATTTCGCTGGATCGCGCCACCATGCGTTTGCCGGTGCGCAGATAAAACGGCGTGCCATGCCAGCGCCAATTGCTGATATGGGCCTTGAGCGCCACAAAACTCTCGGTCCGCGAGCGCGGGTTGTCGACGGCGTCGCGGTAGCTTGGCGCCTCTTCTTCATTGCCCTCTTCGGCCTCGTACTGACCGCGAACCAGATGATGCGGCAACACCGGGTCGATCGCGCGGATCACTTTCAGCTTTTCGTCGCGCACCGCATCGGGGTCGAAACGCGCGGGCGGCTCCATCGCGATCAGGCACAAAAGCTGCATCAGGTGGTTTTGCACCATGTCCCGCATCGCACCGGATTTGTCGTAGTATTCCCCACGCCCGCCGACGCCAACAGTCTCGGCCACGGTGATTTGGATGTGGTCGACATATTGGCGGTTCCACAGAGGCTCGAACAGCATATTGCCGAAACGCACGGCCATGAGGTTTTGCACCGTCTCTTTGCCGAGATAGTGATCGATCCGGTAGATCTGCTGCTCTTTAAAATAGGTGGCCAATGTCGCGTTGAGCGCGCGCGCACTCTCCAGATCGCGGCCAAAGGGTTTTTCGACGACGATCCGGCATTCCGCGCCCGCCATGCCCCATTGCTGCAAGCGTTCAGCCAGATCGCCGAAAAGCCCCGGCGCGACGGAGAAGTAATAGACCTCGATCCGGTCCTTGCCGGACATCAGGTCTTGCAGCTCGGCCCAGCCGGTCTCTCCGCGTGCGTCAATGGCGACATAGTCGAGCTTGGCCAGAAAGGCATCGAGGTTATCGCAGGCGTCCTTGCCGCCGAACTCTTCGATCGCTTCGGCCACCATCTCGCGGTAGCCTGCGGCGTCCATCTCGGTCCGCGCGGCGCCGATGATCCGCGCTTCTTCGGGCATTTGGCCCGCACAATAACGGCGGTATAGACCGGGCAAAATCTTGCGCCGGGCCAGATCTCCGGTGCCGCCAAAGATGACCAGATCGAAAGGGTCGACAGGGATAACACGCGAAACCATTGATCAATCCTTGTCTGTGCGAGATAGCAGAGTTAGCGCAAACATACTTATTTTTACCCAGTTCACAAGACTGTGCGCCCCGCAGCTTGGACTTTTAGGCAGGGTCGCAATAGCTTACCACAACTGGATAGGAACACACGGGATCACGCAAGGACCAATCATGAAAGATACTGCGCAAGCAAACGAGGGCAAGTTCCTGAACCCGGCGGTGACCGCCAAGGGGGAACCGCGCGCCACCGTCGCTCTGCGCGGGGCGGAAACGCTTTGGTTCAACACGGGCACCCTGTGCAATATCGAATGTGTGAACTGCTACATCGCCTCCAGCCCCAAGAATGACGCGCTGGTCTATATCACCGCCGAAGAGGTACGCGACTATCTCGACCAGATTGTCGAGCGCGACTGGCCGGTGCGCGAAATCGCCTTTACCGGGGGCGAGCCCTTCATGAACCCGCAGATGATCGAGATCACCGAAGCCTCACTGGCGCGCGGCTATGAGGTGTTGATCCTTACTAACGCCATGCGCCCGATGATGCGCAAATCGGTGCAAAACGGTCTGTTGCGGCTGCGCGATGCCTATCCCGGCAAGATGACCTTTCGTATCTCCGTCGATCACTACCGCCGCGATCTGCATGACGCAGAGCGCGGTGAAGGCGCTTTTGACAAGACGCTGCTCGGCATGGAATGGCTGCGCGACAATGGGTTCCGCATGGCCGTGGCGGGGCGCTCGATCTTTGCCGATAGCGATGCCGACAGCCGCGCGGGCTATGCCGCCTTTTACGCCGAGCACGGCTTTGACATCGACGCGCAGGATCCCGGCATGACCGTGCTTTTCCCTGAGATGGACGAAGCCGTTGAAGTTCCAGAGATCACAACCGCCTGCTGGGGCATTTTGGATATTTCGCCAAATGCGGTGATGTGCTCTTCCTCTCGTATGGTGGTAAAACGCAATGGTGCTGAGAAGCCTGCCGTGCTGGCCTGCACCCTGCTGCCCTACGACCCGGAGTTCGAGCTTGGCACGACCTTGGCCGAGGCGGAGCGTGATGTGGCATTGAACCACCCGCACTGTGCAAAGTTCTGTGTCTTGGGCGGGGCGAGCTGTTCGGCCTGACGCCCCTGCCCTTTGGATGGCTGCCCTTTTGGCTTAATGTAGCGTGAACTCGCCCACTTGGTTCTGCCACTCACCGGGACCGATTAGTTTCCGATGCGTGAAACGGACCGAATGCAGCGGCCCATCCAGTTCCGCGCGCCAGAATTCGACGAATTCGAATAGGCGCGGATGGTCTGGCGCGATATCGTAGTCCTGCCAGATATAGCTGTTCAGCACATGACTATAGTCGGGCATATGATAAAAGAACTCTGCCGTGGTCAGCCCGTAACCTTTCAGCATCATTTCGGTTTCACTGCGGGGCATGTTGCGCCTCCTTTGCTGCCTCTGTATGACAAGTTTGCGCGGTGAGAATTACTTTTCAATGAAAACAGCATGTTGGCACTTGAGCTAGAGTGCTGCCAGTGCGTTTCGGCCACAGCCATTGCACCTGATATGCCCCGTCTGCTATAGAAAACCCCAAGATATAGAACCATAAAAATGGTGGGCAAAATACGTGACCGATACGCCGGATACCCCTGAAAACGCAGACGAAAAGCCCATCTTTCACGGGCCGTCGGTGACCATCGAACACGAGATGCGCACGTCCTATCTGGACTACGCGATGAGCGTGATCGTCAGCCGCGCGATTCCCGATCTCCGCGATGGCCTGAAACCGGTGCACCGCCGCATCCTTTATGCGATGCATGAGACCGGCAACACGCATGAGAAAGCCTACCGCAAATCTGCCCGCCCGGTGGGCGATGTCATGGGCCAGTACCACCCGCATGGCGATAGTGCGATTTATGACGCGCTGGTTCGGATGGCGCAGGATTTCTCCATGTCGCTGCCGCTCTTGGACGGTCAGGGCAACTTCGGCTCGATGGACGGGGATAACCCGGCAGCGATGCGTTACACCGAGGTGCGCATGGACAAGCCGGCCGCCTATCTATTGGCGGACATCGACAAGGAAACCGTTGATTTCCAAGACAACTATGATGGCAAGCAGCAGGAACCGACTGTCCTGCCCGCGCGCTTTCCCAACATGCTGGTCAATGGCGCGGGCGGTATCGCCGTCGGCATGGCAACCAACATCCCGCCGCACAACCTTGGTGAGGTGATCGACGCCTGCCTCGCGCTGATTGACGACCCGGACCTCACCTCTGAACAGTTGATCGACTACGTCCCCGGCCCCGATTTCCCGACAGGCGGCATTATGCTGGGGCGTTCCGGCGCGCGCAAAGCCTACCTTGAGGGGCGTGGCAGCGTGGTGATCCGCGCCAAAACGCGGGTCGAAGAAATCCGCAAAGACCGCTGGGCCATCGTCATCGACGAGATCCCCTATCAGGTCAACAAGGCCTCGATGATCGAAAAGATCGCCGAACAGGTCCGTGACAAGAAAATCGAGGGCATTTCCCACGTTCAAGACGAAAGCGACCGCAACGGCGTGCGCGTGGTGGTCGAATTGAAACGCGACGCGACTGCCGAAGTGGTAATGAACCAGCTTTACCGTTTCACGCCGATGCAGACCTATTTCGGCTGCAACATGCTGGCCCTGAACGGGGGCCGCCCCGAACAGCTGACGCTGCGCAAGTTCCTCAGCTACTTCATCGACTTCCGCGAAGAAGTTGTCGCCCGCCGCACCGCCTATCTGCTGCGCAAGGCACGCGAACGTAGCCACATCCTTTGTGGTTTGGCCGTGGCCGTCACCAACATCGACGAGGTTGTCGCCACCATCCGCGCCTCTGCCGACGCGGCCGAGGCACGCGAAAAGCTGATGNCCCGCCGCTGGCCCGCCGAAGACATCTTGCCCTATATTGCCTTGATCGACGATCCGACCCATACCGCGAATGACGATGGCACCTATAACCTTTCCGAGGCGCAGGCCCGCGCGATTCTTGAACTGCGTCTGCAGCGCCTGACCCAGATCGGCGTCAAGGAAGTCACCGACGAGCTGGAAGAGTTGGCCGGTAAGATCAAGGAATACCTCGAAATTCTCGGCTCCCGTGAGCGCATCCTCGGCATCATCTCGGACGAGCTGCGCGAGGTGCGCGAGCAATTCGCCGTGCCGCGCCGGACAGAGATCGTCGACTGGTCGGGCGACATGGACGACGAAGACCTCATTGCGCGCGAGGACATGGTCGTGACCGTGACTTCCGGCGGCTACATCAAACGCACGCCGCTGGCCGACTTCCGCGCGCAGCGCCGGGGCGGCAAGGGTGTTTCGGGCATGCAGACCAAGGAAGAGGATGTTGTCACCAACCTCTTCGTTGCCAATACCCATACGCAGCTTTTGTTCTTCACCACCGATGGCATGGTCTACAAGCTGAAGACATGGCGGCTGCCGCAGGGGGCCCGCACTGCCAAGGGCAAGGCCATCGTGAACATTCTGCCCATACCCACCGGGGTTTCCATCGCCGCGATTATGCCCGTGGACCGGGATGAAAAGGATTGGGACGACCTACAGGTAATCTTTGCCACCTCCGCCGGGACCGTGCGGCGCAACAAGCTGTCGGATTTCACCAATGTGAAGTCCAACGGCAAGATCGCGATGAAGTTCGAAGGCGAACACGAGGGCACCACGCTGATCAACGCGCGCATCGCCTCGAACGACGATGACGTGATGCTGGTCACCGACGCAGGCCGGGCAATCCGCTTCCCGGCGACCGACGTGCGGGTCTTCAACTCGCGCAACTCCGTCGGTGTGCGCGGCATCCGTTTGGGCGAAGATGACAACCTCGTCTCCATGTCCGTGATCCGGCATTTCGAGGCAAGCTCGGAAGAACGTGTCGCCTATCTCAAACAGCGCCGCCTGATGGCCGGGCTGACCGATGACGAAAGCAGCGACGACGAGGAAGAGCAGGTTCAAGCCGGGCAGCTCAGCACCGAACGCTATGCGGAAATGTCGGCAGCCGAAGATCTGATCCTGACGATCACCGCAAAGGGCGCGGGCAAGGTTTCCTCGGCCCATGATTACCCGGTCCGCGGCCGCGGCGGCATGGGTGTGACCGCTTGGACCAAGGCNATGGCCCATGGCCCTATCGTCGCCTGTTTCCCGGTGGAAATGTCCGATCAGGTGATGCTTGCAACCTCCAAAGGCCAGTCGATCCGCGTCCCGGTTGAGGGGATTTCCTTCCGCTCGCGCAGCGCAGGCGGCGTGAAGGTGTTCAGCACCGGCAAGAACGAGGAAGTCGTCAGCGTCGCTTGGATCGCCGATCAGGGCAACGAAGAAGATGAAGGCGAAGAAGGAAGCAGCGCCGCCGAATAATCGGCAGCCGCTCCGCCCCCTGCGCGAAAACGTGGGGGGCGTTTTTTTCGACAGACTATCCAGCAATAAAAAAACCCCCGCGCTATCAGCGCGGGGGTTTTTCCAACTTAAGCTTTCGTTAAGGCTTAGTTGGTAGTCGTTGTTGTAGTCGAAGAAGACGAGCCCGACGCAATGGCAATCAGGACCAGAGCCGCACCGGCTGCAGCAGCGCCACCACCCAGGCCAGCGCCCGCTTCGAAGAGACCAGCGCCATCNGCACGAACGCAAACACGTGCNGTNTTGCCGTCAACNGTNACTGGNTTCGGCTTACAGTTGTAGATGATGCCGTTAGCGCCCTGAACCTGAAGCGAATAGACGCTATCGTCCGATGCGCCAAGAACAGCTGCCTGTGTTGTCGTTTGGGCGAATGCAGCACCCGAAAGAGCGATAGTCGCCGCCACCGTTGCAAGAATTTTCACGTCTAGGTACTCCTGTATCTCGTCAAATTTTAAACTCACTGCACCATCGCATATAAACGAGAGCAGCGCAAAGGCGAAATGTTAAGGCATAGTTAAGAACCAAAGCAGTGCCCGCTGTTTAAGCAACCCCGTCAACGCTCGATTGTTCCCGGTCTTGCATCCTTAAATATTGTACAAATCTTTGAACTTATTCTCCAGATAAGTCAGCAAAGGCGCCTCCGTCGGCGGCTTTCCGCAAGCCCGCGCGATCACCTCTCGCGGCTCGTAGAGCCCGCCGTGCTGCTGCACGTTCTCGCGCAGCCATGCGGTGGCCGTGCTTGTATCTCCTCTTGCCAAGGCGTCATCAAGATCAGGTACCGCTTTCCGCAGTGCCTCATGAAGGCATCCCGCATAGACATTGCCGAGGCTGTAGGTTGGGAAATACCCCAATAGTCCGACGGACCAATGGACATCCTGCAAGACCCCGTTTGAGGGACGGTCAACCGCGTAGCCGAAATCGGCCTCGAACCGATCGTTCCATCCGGCTTCCAACCCGTCGACCTGCAGATCGCCCGACATCAGCGCACGTTCAAGGTCGAACCGCAGCAGGACATGAAGGTTATATTGCAGCTCGTCAGCCTCGGTTCGGATGAAGCCATCCGACACGCGGTTGACGATTCTGTAAAATGTCTCGGCATCCGGCACGCCAAAGTCGCCGTAGACAGCCGTCATCTCGCCGTAGAGCCATCCGGTGAAGGCGCGGCTGCGGCCAATTTGATTCTCATAGATTCGGCTCTGGCTTTCATGCACCCCCATCGACACCCCGCGCCCCAGCGGGGTCAGCAGGTAGGCGCTGTCGATTCCCTGTTCATAGGCGGCGTGGCCAACCTCATGCACTGTCGAATAAAAGCAGTTGAACGGGTCAAGCGCATTAGTCCTTGTGGTGATCCGGACGTCCAAACCCGAGCCCGATGAGAAAGGATGCACCGCCTTGTCGATCCGCCCGGTGGCCAGATCATAGCCAAAGCGCCGCGCCAGTTTGGCGGTCAGGGTCATCTGCGCCGCTTCGTCGAAAACCCCTTCCAGCACCGGTGGCGCTTCGGCCTCCCGCACGGCGGCGCGCAGTTCGGCCAACTTTGGGCGCAGCGCGCCGAACATGGCTTCGAGGTCCGCCGCTGTGGTGCCGGGCTCATAGTCTTCTAGCATCGCGTCGTAGATACCGATATCGCGCCCCTCGGCCAGCGCAGCCCCCTCTTCCCGTTTGAGGGCGATCACTTCTTTCAAGGTAGGAGCGAAGGCCGCGAAATCGTCGGCGGCACGGGCCTCGGCCCATGTGCCTTGGGCGGCGGAGGTGACACGGGCGATCCGCGCCGCCAGATCGGCGGGGACACGGGTCGCACGGTCAAAATCGCGTTTGATGTGGCGCAGATTGGCCTGCCCCACCGCGTCCAGACCCGCCGTTTCAATACGGCCCAGCCAATCGGCGATACGCGGGTCGATGCGGCGGGCGTGCAGCACGCTTTCCATCGCCGCCATCTCCTCGCCCCGCTGGGGCGCGGCGCCGCGGGGCATGACCGTTTCTTGGTCCCAGCCGAGCCGCCCCGCGACCTGCGCCAACGCTTCGGTCTCGCGCTGAAAGGCCATCAATTCGTCATATGCAGTCATGTCTCAGCCTCTCAGCGATGTGGCGACGGGATAGGCCGCAAGGAAACGCGCCCGCAGGATCAACACCCAGAGCAGAACGGCCAACGCCTGATGCGCCAGCGCCAGATGCACCGGAGCGGCATAAAGCACCGTGGTGATGCCCAGAACCACCTGCAAGGCCAGCGCCGCCATCACCGCATTAAACGCAAAGCGCGACCGCGCATGGGCCGAACGGCGACCGCGCAGCCAGACGACCACGCCGAATGCAAAGAGCAGATAGCCCGCCATCCGGTGCATGAATTGCACCAGCCCGGGATTTTCAAAGAAGTTGCGCCATGTGGGCGTGATATCGAAAGCCTCTGGCGGGAAGAACTGCCCCTGCATCAGCGGCCAGTCGACGAAGTAGCGGCCTGCGTCAATCCCAGCCACCAGCGCGCCCAGCAGGATTTGCAACGCTGCAAAATGCAACAACCCCGTGGCCATGCCGAACTGCTTGGCCTCCTTGGCGCGGCGGGCCTGAATCAGGTCGCGTTCGCTGCGGCCCAGCAACAGCACATACCATGTGATAAATCCAAGGATGACAAAGGCGAGGCCGAGATGGGTCGCCAAACGGTAAGAGGCCACATCCGTCACCCCCTGCCCGCTGGTCACCCCCGAAGCGACCATCCACCAGCCAATCGCCCCCTGCGCGCCGCCCAATGCACCGATGAAAAGCAGGCGCTTGTTCCAGCCCACCGGAATTTGACGCCGAAGCAGGAAGTAGAGAAAGCCCAAAACCCAGACGAGGCCAATCACCCGGCCAAGTTGCCGATGCCCCCACTCCCACCAGTAAATACTTTTGAAATCAGAGAGTTCCATCCAAGAGTTCTGGACCTGAAACTCGTCGATCTGCTTGTATTTATCGAACTCAGACTGCCAGTCGGCCTCAGTCATCGGTGGCAGGGCACCGGTTACGGGGCGCCATTCGGTGATGCTGAGCCCAGAGTCGGTCAGCCGCGTCAGCCCGCCCACGGCGATCATGACAAAGACCAGCGCGAAGAGGATCATCAGCCAAATCCGGATCGGGCCGCGTGCGCCGCCACGGCCCTTGTCGATGCCGCCGGTTTGCACCGGGGCACGGCTGGGTTGGTCGGTGCCGACCTCTTCGAAAAGTTTGCGTTTTTCCGCCATGGCGCGCCTCATTTTCCGTTTGGATGCAGTGGTATGCCATGGGCGGGGAAAGGTCTAGCGGGGTGAGTTATGTTCGAAACGGTGCAGAGGCAGCCCAGCCCGGAGCCAAGCCGCAGGCGCCGGGCCATCGCCTGCCCGCCCCACGGGGAGGCGATTTGGTGAGGCTGGGTGCGCCTTCGCGACAAAGCGTTGACGCTGCACGATAAAGTGGCATGAACCACCCAATGCATCGCCACCCCACGGGCAGCCGCTGGCCCTCAGCCCTTGTTCTTCCAGCGGACCATTTGCCGCAGGATCCCATGCAGCATCTGAACATCCGCTCGAGTCAGCGGCATCCGCGACCACATGTTGCGCAGGTTCAGCTTCATCGACGCCGTTTTGTGCTCGGGGTAGAAGAAACCCGCCTCTTCCAACCGTTCCTCGTAATGCCGCGCCAGATGGTCGACCTCGGCTCCTTTGGCCCAGTCGGTGCCCGCCATCTCGGTCACCTCATGCGTCACTTCACCCTGTGCGCGCATCCATTCATAGGACATCAAAAGCACACATTGCGCGAGGTTGAGCGAGGCGAATTTCGGGTTCACCGGGACCGAGACGATGGCGTTTGCCTGCGCGATATCCTCGTTCTCAAGCCCGGCCCGCTCTGGCCCGAAAAGCACCGCAACCCGTTGGCCCGCCGCGATCTTTTCCGCGGCCAGCCGCATCGCCGCTTCGGGGCTGTAGACCGGCTTGGTCAGGTCGCGGCCGCGCGCGGTGGTGGCAAAGGTGAAATTGCAATCGCTAAGCGCGCCCGGCAGATCGTCGCAATGCTGCGCCTCATCCAACAGCCGCCCTGCGCCCGAGGCCATGGCCACGGCAGATTGGCTAGGCCAACCGTCGCGCGGGGCCACGACGCGCATGTGATCTAGGCCAAAGTTCCACATCGCGCGCGCCGCGGCGCCGATGTTCTCGCCCATCTGTGGGCGGACAAGCACGATGGCCGGGATCGGCGCAGGCTGGACGGAGGAGGATGTTGTCTGGGTCATGCGCGCCTCATAGCCCCTGCGCCGCACCACCGCAAGAAAGCCCGCGCCACAGACGCATATCCGTTTTCTTTTGCAGCGCCTTGCGCTAGTCAGACCTCCAGACCCGAGCAGGGCCCCAGACCCGATTAAGGCCCCGGACCCGATTAAGGATAGGACCATGGACGCGCCAGAACAGCCGCAGATTTACCTTATCACCCCACCCGAAGTTGAGCTGAGCCAATTCCCCGCGCAACTGGCCGCCGTGCTGGACGCGCATCCGGTCGCCTGTGTGCGGATGGCCCTCTCAACCCGCGACGAAGACCGTCTGTCGCGCGCCGGTGACGCGCTGCGCGAGGTGACCCATGCGCGCGATGTGGCCTTGGTGATCTCGGATCACCTGCTGATGGTCGAAAAGCTCGGCCTTGACGGGGTACACCTGAGCGATGCCGCGCGCACCGTGCGCCATGCCCGCAAAGAACTGGGCGAAGATGCGATCGTCGGTTCTTTCTGCGGCACATCGCGGCACGAAGGGATGGCCGCTGGCGAAGCCGGGGCCGATTACGTCAGCTTTGGCCCCACCCAAGCCAGCACGCTTGGCGACGGAAGCTTTGCCGAAGCCGAATTGTTTCAATGGTGGTCCGAAGTGATCGAAGTGCCCGTCGTCGCCGAGGGCGCGCTGGACATCAATATGATCCGCGCCCTTGCCCCCCGGACCGACTTTTTCGGCATCGGGACCGAGATTTGGGACAAGGACGATCCGGTGGCCGAACTCGCCACCCTGATCGCCGCCATGCAGGGCTAAGCGGCCCTTGGGGCAGCCCGGTTAAGGGCTGCCCGCGCGCTTACAGAAATACCCGTTCGATGAACCAATAGGCCCCGACCGCCGCGATGACGCAGGAGGCGGGCACCGCGATGGCCCGGCGATACCAATCGCGCTTCATCGCCCAGCCGACCAGCACGAAGGCGATGGCGATCACCGCAAGCTGGCCCAGTTCCACCCCGATATTAAAGCCAATAAGCGCCGGGACGAATTGCCCTGCTGGCAGGCCAAAGTCCCCCAGCACCGAGGCAAAGCCGAGCCCGTGCAGCAGGCCGAAACCAAAGATCACCAAGGGCCGCCAACGGTTCAGCGCCGAATGAAAGATATTCTCGACCGCGACATAGGTGATCGACGCGGCGATCAGCGGCTCGACGATGGCACCGGGCACATTGACCCAGCCCAGAGCACCAAGCGCAAGTGTGACCGTGTGGGCCAGCGTGAAGGCGGTAACCTGCCAGATCAAAGGGCGCAGACGGGTCGACAGGAAGAACAGGCCCAGAATGAAAAGGATATGATCCAACCCTTTGGGCAGAATGTGGTCGAAACCGACCGGGATATAGCTGACGAAGGCTTGCCAACCGCTTTGCGCATCGCCGCCCGAGAGCGCGATCTCGGGGCTTTTCTCGCCGCCCGCCAGATAGCCGGTATAGGGGTCTTCCACCCCCTGCTGGCGCAGCACCAATGCGCCCGCGCCATCAGGCCAGGTCACCTGCACCTGCTCGGCCCCTGCAGGCACTGCCGCCTCCAGCCGCCAAAGACTGTCGCGCGGCAGTTCGGCGTCGATCCCCTCGGGCACCTCGATCATCACACTTTCCAAAGGCACGGCCGCGCCATTCACGCTGAGCAATGGCAGGCTGTTCCAGTTCGGCAAAAGCTCGGGCGCACGGGCCGCGATACGCGCGGCGGGCAGGCTGCGCAGCGCATCGTAATCGCCTGCATTCTCGGAATTGTCGGTGTCTTCGACAGTGTCGAGGTCGATCCCCGCCAGCAGGGCTTCGAGGTTAATCTCAAGCGCCAGCACCGCGCGCCCTTCGGCGACGGTCAGGTCCGCGATTGTCGGTTTGACCTCATGCGCCTGTACCGCAGCGCCTATGGAAAATACCATCGCGCTTGACATTAACCCAAGCAATGCCAGCTTGGTTCTTAACAAAATGAAAGTTCGCTTCATGAAACTGTCCCAGTTGTCCGCTATTATTTTCAGTATCTTACCGGCATTACCTGCCGTTGCCCATGAATACTGGCTGTCGCCGCTGAACTATCAAGTGGAAAGCGGTGAAAAGATCGCAGCCCATTTTCGCAATGGCGAAGAGTTTGTCGGATCGACCTTTCCCTATCTCCCCAACCGGCTCAATCGTTTTGAGATCGTGGTAGAGGGACAGGCCTATAATCTCTCTCCCCGCGCGGGCGACAACCCGGCGCTGCAGGTCCCCGCACCGGGCCGGGATGGTCTGGTCGTTGTACTGGCCGAAACCACGCCCTCAAAGGTGATCTATGAGGAATGGGAGAAGTTCCTTTCCTTCGCGGAACACAAAGATTTCCCCAAAGCCGAAGCTGATCACAGCGCCAACGGCTGGTCGCAGGAAAAAGTCGTGGAGAGCTATACACGCCACGTCAAAACCCTGATCGCCACAGGTACAGGCGTTGGAGACGACGCCCCCACCGGCATGACCACCGAATTTGTCGCCCTGACGAATCCCTATGACGCGGATTTCGAGGGTCAGATGAAGGTCGCTCTTTTCTATCAGGATGAACCTCGCGCCGATGCCCAGGTTGAGGTATTCGACCGCGCGCCGGATGACAGCGTGACCATCTCGCTCCACCGCACCGACGCGGCGGGCGAAGCGGTTATTCCAGTCACCGAAGGCCACGAATACCTCTTTGACGCCGTGGTGCTGCGCCCAGCAGCAGCGGCACAGACAGGTGCCGGATACGATCCCGACCAGCCGGTCTGGGAAACGCTTTGGGCGGCGCTAACATTTGCGGTGCCACAATAACGCCGCTTGCACGTGGGCAGATTTGGCGGCTAGAAGCGCCGCATGACAAAGACAGCTGACATCCTGTGCATTGGCTCCGTCCTTTGGGACGTGATCGGCCGCTCTGAAAACGCGATGCGCCAAGGCTCTGACATGCCGGGGCGCATCACCCGCTTGCCGGGCGGCGTGGCGCTGAACATCGGCATGGCGCTGGCGCGCTTTGGGTTGACGCCCGCGCTGCTTTCCGCCGTGGGCCGCGACGCGGAGGGGGACGAGTTGATCGCCGCCTGCGCTCTGCGCGGTCTGATCACCGATCACGTTTACCGCTCAGACGATCTGCCGACTGACCGCTATATGGCCGTCGAAGGGTCTAACGGGCTTATCGCCGCGATTGCCGATGCCCATTCGCTGGAAGCTGCGGGGGATAAAATTCTGCGCCCGCTGGAGGATGGCAGCCTGCCCGCCCCTTACGAAGGCGCCGTGGCGCTGGATGGCAACCTCACCGTCGAATTGCTCGCCCGGATGGCGCAAAGCCCGCTGTTGGCAAAGGCCGATCTGCGCGTGGCCCCCGCCTCTCCCGGCAAGGCACTGCGGCTGACGCCTTTCCTTAAAGCGGGGCGCGGCACGCTTTATGTAAACCTCGAAGAAGCCGGGCTGCTGTGTCAGGCCAGCTTTGACGATTCCCCCTCCGCCGCCCGCGCCCTGCTGGCCCGTGGCGCGCGCCGTGCCGTGGTGACAGACGGCGGCAACCCCGCCACCGTGGGGCAAGGCGATGATATCATCACCCTCACCCCGCCCTCGGTCCATGTGGCCCGGGTGACGGGCGCAGGCGACACATTCATGGCCGCCCATGTGGCTGCCGAACTTGGCGGTGCCGTCGCGCAACCCGCCCTCAAGGCCGCACTTGACGCTGCCGCCCTTTACGTTTCCGGAGAGACCAAGATATGACCACCGCCCCTTCCGCCCTGCCCCTGACCTTCAGCGCCGAAGTGGTCAAGGCCCGCGAAAGCGGCGCACCGATCGTGGCGTTGGAAAGCACCATCATCACCCATGGCATGCCCTATCCGCAGAACCTCGAAGTGGCGCGGCAGGTTGAGCAGGACATCCGCGATGCCGGGGCTGTCCCTGCCACCATCGCCGTGATCCGGGGCGCGTTGCACATTGGCTTGGACGATGACCAGCTTAGCGATCTGGCGCAGGCCAAAAATGTGGCGAAACTTTCGCGCGCTGACATGGCCGTCTGCATCGCGTCGGGCGGCACAGGCGCCACCACAGTCGCCGCCACCATGATCGCCGCCAACCTCGCGGGCATCGAAGTCTTTGCCACGGGCGGCATCGGCGGCGTGCACAAAGGCGCGGAAGACAGCTTTGACATCTCCGCCGACCTGATGGAATTGGCGCAGACCCCCGTCACCGTGATCGCCGCGGGTGCCAAAGCCATTCTGGACGTCCCGAAAACGCTGGAAGTACTTGAGACCCAAGGCGTGCCGGTCATCACCGTTGGTCAAGACAGCTTCCCCGCCTTCTGGAGCGCAGGCTCCGATCTGCAATCGCCGCTGCGTCTTGACGATGCCGCAGCCCTTGCCAAGGCCCACCGCACCCGCGCCGCCATGGGGCTGCCCGGCGGGCAGCTTGTGGCCAATCCGATCCCCGCGAATGAGGAAATTCCTGCCGCCGAACTGGCCCCGATCATCGCGCAGGCCCAATCCGAGGCCGATGCGCAGGGTGTCAGCGGCAAGGGCGTGACCCCCTTCCTGCTCCAGCGCATCTTTGAACTGACCGAGGGCCGCTCGCTGGTCGCCAATATCGCATTGGTGCGCAACAATGCCCGGCTGGGGGCCCAGATCGCCGCAAACCTCGTCAACCTGCCGCGTTAAAGGCGAAAAACACCGTCGAGCCATTGCCGGGCCGGGGCATACGCCTTAGCTATGTTGCGATTAACTCTTCGGAAAACGGCGCAGATGAACACACCTTTTGATCCCGACCCAACGCAGGTCCGGCGCAGCCTTGTCGCAAGGCTGCGCGCGTCTTTCCTGACCGGGTTGGTTGTGATTGCGCCCGTTGGGCTGACCATCTGGCTGATCTGGAGCGTGGTCGGCTGGATCGACGGTTTCGTGCTGCCATTGGTGCCCAAAGCCTACCATCCTGACCGCCTGCTCCAAGATTTCCTTGGCCTNGACCCNTCGATGCANTTCAANGTNCGCGGCCTTGGNGTNGTGATNTTTNTGATCTTCACCGTCATGGTNGGNTGGGCNGCGAAAGGGCTGATCGGGCGNTCGATGATCCGNTTNGCCGAAAGTCTGGTGGAACGCACCCCCGTGGTGCGGACGATCTANTCCGGCATCAAACAGATNTCCGAGACGATCTTTGCCCAGTCCGAGCGGAGCTTTGAGACCGCCTGCCTGATCGAATACCCCCGGCGCGGCATNTGGGCGCTTGGCTTTATCTCGACCGAAGCCAAGGGAGAGGTCTTGGCCCGNACAAACGCNGGGGGCGAGATGCTNTCGGTCTTTCTGCCGACGACGCCNAANCCGACCTCAGGCTTTTTGCTCTTCCTGCCGCGCGAGGATGTNATCGAGCTCGACATGAGNGTCGAAGACGCGGCGAAGCTGGTGATCTCTGCCGGGCTGGTCTANCCGCCGCGCCCCGGTGCCGATCTGCCCGAGGCGCTGGCGCTGTCAGACCCCGAAAACTCAGCCGAACATCGCGGGTAGATCGACGCTGCTGCGTTGGTTCAGATCATCAAAGTGGTCCGTCAAGAACTGATCCGCCGCCGCCACACCCGCCTCATGCAGCGCCCTGATCACGGCTGGGTTCGGCATCAGCTTGGTGGCCACCGAAAGCTGCGCCATCAGGGCGTCATCGGCGATCATATGCATGTGGACCCGCTTCATCCGCCCCTCTGGCAGGGTGCCATCCGCAATCAGCCGCTGCACAAAATCAATCGCGCGCATCTCCCGCAAGAGGCTGGAATTAAAGCTGATTTCATTGATCCGGTTCTGGATTTGCTGGGGCGTTGTCGGCAGATCTTCACGCTCTAGCGGGTTGATGTTCACCACCACGATGTCTTCGGGCAGGTCATCGCGGAACAGCGGAAACAGCGCCGGGTTGCCAGTGTAACCGCCATCCCAAAACGCTTCGCGTTGGCCGGTCTGAGCGTCGTCAATCTCAATCGCCTTAAATATCGTCGGCAGACAGGCCGAGGCCAGCAGCGCGGCAGGGCCGATCTCATCTCCCTCGAACACTCTGATCTTGCCGTTGCGCACCCGTGTGGCGCAGACAAAGAAAAACGGCGGCTTATGCGCGCCCACCTTGCCATAGTCGAACCGCGCCACGACATCTTCGAGCGGATTGCGATAGAACGGGCCGTAGGCATAGGGCGACACGACCCGCGTCAGCGAGTCTGAGATCGCCATGGGCATGGAATATTCCATCGCCTGACTGAGCTTATCCAACCCAAAAGGCGCCAGCCAATGCGACAGCCGCAGGTCGGAAATGCCCGACACCTGCGTCCAGAGCCAATCAAGGTTCTCACGCGCACCCTCGCGCCCGCCCGAGATCATGCCCGATTTCAGCGCCGCGCCATTCAGCGCCCCGGCAGACGTGCCGGAGATGCCGCAGATCTCAAGATCGTCCTGTTGCAACAGCCGATCCAACACTCCCCAAGTGAAAGCGCCATGCGCGCCGCCCCCTTGGAGGGCGAGGTTAATGCGTTTTTTGACCGCCACGGCGCTTACAACGCTGTCCAGCCGCCATCGACGCTGATGGTCGTGCCGGTGATCTGGGCCGCCGCGTCAGAGCAGAGAAACGTCGCCGTGCCGCCCATCTGCTCGACCGTGGCAAATTCACGCGAAGGCTGGCGCGTGAGCATGACCTGCTCGATCACCTCCTCGCGGCTCATGTCGTATTCCTTCATCGTGTCGGGGATCTGTTTTTCGACGATGGGGGTCAGCACATAACCCGGGCAAATCGCGTTGCAGGTGATTGGCTCCTTCGCCGTTTCCAGCGCGGTGGTCTTGCTGAGGCCCACAATCCCATGTTTCGCGGCGATATAGGCTGATTTATAGGGCGAGGCCGTCAGGCCATGCGCCGAGGCGATGTTGATCACGCGGCCCCAGCCTGCTTTGCGCATCATCGGCAGCGCTTCGGCAGTGGTGTGAAAGGCCGACGAAAGGTTGATTGCGATAATCGCATCCCATTTCTCGGCCGGAAACTCAGGGATCGGAGCGACATGTTGGATGCCTGCGTTATTCACCAGAATGTCGCAAGACCCGGCTTCGGCGATCAAACGCCGACACTCCGCCCCCTTTGACATATCGGCCTTGATGTACCGGGCGGTTACGTTGCATTCCTCGGCCATCTTCTGCGCCAAGGCATGATCCGCCTCGTCATCGGTAAAAGAGTTCAACACGATATCGGCCCCGGCACGCGCCAATTCCCAGGCGATGCCCAGTCCGATTCCAGAATTCGATCCGGTGATGACGGCTGTCTTGCCGGACAGGTCGATGGTGAAAGCCATGGCGCGTCTCCTTGTTCATGCTGCGACTGCATCATGTACTGCGACGGCGGCAAAGGGAAAGGGTTTGCGCGCGAAACCGCCAAGGAAGGGAGGCGGCAAGCAATAGGCCAAAAAAAACGCCCGCACGAGGCGGGCGTAAGTTATTGAGGCAGGTTTCATACAGGCAAGAAACCTATCGAGCAGTGACCTCTGTATACGCCTACTACGGTCACAATCCAAGCTAAAAGTTTGATAAGGCGGGAATCCGCGGGTATGGATTAACTCCAACAAAATAAGGGCAGATCGTGATTGTTTCAAAAATGAGCTGGGATTTTTTCTCGACAGGCCGGGGCGTTGCGGCCCTTTCTTCACTGATTCTGCTCTCTGGCGGGGCCTTGGCGGCCCCTCAGCATGGAATCGCCATGTACGGCGACCCAGCCCTGCCCGCCGATTTTGCCGCCCTGCCTTATGTAAATCCCGATGCCCCCAAGGGGGGCGAGATCGTTTTGGGCAATACCGGGGGATTCGACAGCCTTAACCCCTTCGTCCGTAGAGGCACCGCGCCTTGGCAGCTGCCGCATTTCACCCATGAGACTTTGATGGGGCGATCATGGGACGAACCCTTTGCGCTTTATGGGCTGCTGGCCGAGACGATCGAAGTGCCCGATGACCGTTCGTGGGTTGAGTTCACCCTGCGCGAAGAGGCGCGGTTTTCCGATGGCAGCCCGGTCACGGTCGAGGATGTGATCTTTTCTTTCGATCTGCTGGGCACTGAGGGCCACCCCCGCTACCACGGGCTGCGCCAACAGATTGAAAGCATCGAACAGACCGGTCCGCGCAGCCTGCGGATGACCTTTGACAGCGACAACCGTGAGCTTGCCCTGCTCGCCGGGATGCGCCCCATCCTCAGCAAAGCGCAGTGGGAAGGACAGGACTTCGCCAATGCCTCTTTGACCGAAATACCACTAGGAACTGGCCCTTACGTCATCAGCGACTATCAAGCGGGCCGCCACGTGACGCTGACGCGCAATCCTGACTACTGGGGGGCCGATGTACCCTTCCGCCGCGGCACGCATAATTACGATGAGGTCAAGATCGACTTCTACGGCGATGCCAATGTGTTGTTCGAGGCATTTAAAGCCGGCCAAATCTCAGCCGTGCGTGAATTCAACGCCGAGACTTGGGCCACGCAATACGACTTCCCGGCGATCAGTCGGGGCGAGGTGGTGAAATCCAGCTTTCCGCACAGCAAACCCTCGGGCATGACGGGCTTTGTGATGAATTCCCGCCGCGCGCCCTTTGACGATTGGCGGGTGCGCGACGCGCTGATCTCGGCCTTTAACTTTGAGTATATCAACGAGACGCTGACCGGCGGTGCCCTGCCCCGGATCACCTCCTATTTCTCAAACTCCGACCTTGCCATGCGCGATGGCCCGGCGACGGGCCGGGTCTTTGACCTGCTGGCCGATTACGCCGACACGCTGCCGCCGGGCACGGTGGATGGCTATCGGCTGCCGGTGGCCGATGGCTCTGTCCGCAACCGCTCGGGCATTCGTGCCGCGATGCAGCAGCTTAATGCCGCAGGCTATCAGGCCGAAGGCGGCGTCATGCGCCGGGCGGATGGCACGCCGCTTACATTCTCCATTCTTCTGTCGAAGGGCAGCCGTGAAAACCTAGCGATTGCAGAGCTTTACACGCAGGCGCTAAAGCGGCTCGGGATCACAGCGCAGATTGAAACGGTTGATGACGCGCAATTCGTGGCGCGTCAGAACGAATATGACTTCGACATGACCTTCTTCCGCCGCGCCCTATCGCTCAGCCCCGGCACGGAGCAGCGGTTTTATTGGGGGTCGGAGGCTGCCGACCTGCCCGGCACGCGCAACCTGATGGGCGTGCGCTCTCCGGCGGTGGATGCGATGATCAACCAGATGCTGCAGGCCCGCGAGACAGCGGATTTCGTCGCCGCCACCCGCGCGCTCGACCGTATCCTGACCGCCGGGCGCTATGTCATTCCGTTCTGGCAGTTCGACGAGGGGCTGATCGCCCATGACGCCCGCATGGCTTACCCAGACACGATCCCGCTATATGGCGACGGGCCGAACTTCATGCCCGAAGTCTGGTGGTGGAAACCGGCAGAGAATTCAGACCAGTGAGGTCACCCAGAGGATCGTCGCATCCTCATCGCTGAGCGAGACGACATTGTGCCCCATGGTGGCGTCGTAATAGGCGCTATCGCCCCGGCGCATGTCGACGGGTTCGTAGAACTCGGTAAAAAGCCGCACCATGCCGGTCAGCACATAGAGGAATTCCTCCCCGTCATGGCGCACCCAGCCGTCGAATTCCTCCATCCGGCGCGCGCGGATGCGGGCGCGGTAGGGCAGCATCTGTTTCTTGCGCAGGGCGTCGGCCAGCAGAACATGCTCATAGGTGCCGGTGGCCTTGGCCGCGCCCTCTTCGGCGCGGGTCACGGCCATGCGGCCAGTGATCTTTTCCCCCGCAGGCGGGGTGAACAACTGCGGCACCGTGATCTCCAACCCCACGGCGAGCTTTTTCAGCGCGTCATAGGTGGGCGACATCAGCCCGTTTTCGATCTTGCTAAGGGTTGAGCGCGCCAGCCCGGCCTGCCGCGCCGCCTGCTCCAACGTCCAGTTGCGCGCCTTGCGCAGCTCGCGCACCCGCGCACCAAGGTCGACCGGCGGGGCGGTCTCGTTCGCGCCGCTTTCGCGGGCGATCTGGATCATGGAACGGGGCGGCGTGTCTGTCATGGACCTGCTATAGCCGCGCCCAAAGGCGCTTGCAACGCTGCCCGCTTGCGATACCCGCCCCGGCCCGCTATGCCCGTTGCGCAGCAACAGATGGGGTTTACCATGGCCGAAGCGATCAAACTCGATATCATGTCAGACCCGATCTGCCCATGGTGCTATATCGGCAAGGCGCATCTGGACCGCGCCTTGCAGGATCACCCCAACCATCCTTTCGCAATTGAATGGCACCCGTTCCAGCTGAACCCCGAGATGCCGCGCGAGGGCATGGACCGTCGCGCCTATCTAGAAGGCAAGTTCGGCGGCAAAGAGGGCGCCGTACGCGCCTATGCACCGGTCGTGGAACATGCCGAAAAGGCCGGTCTGAACATCAACTTCGAGGCCATGCAGCGCACGCCCAACACGCTGGACGCGCACCGTCTGATCCATTGGGCCGGGATCGAAGGCCGCCAAACCGCCGCCGTCTCCGCGCTTTTCAAAGCCTATTTCGTCGAGGCCCGCGACATAGGCGATGCCGAAGTGCTGGCCGATATCGCCGATAGCATTGAGATGGACGCCGCCGTGGTCACCCGCTTGCTGAAATCCGATGTCGACGCGCAGGACATTCGCGACCGCGATGCCCATAGCCGCAAGATGGGGGTGAACTCGGTCCCCACTTTCATCATCGCCAATGCCCATGCCGTGCCCGGTGCACAGCCGCCCGAGCTATGGGCGCAGGTCATTGCCGATCTGACCAAACAGCAGAGCTAAACAGGGCGGCAATCATTGCCAAGTTAAGCGTTCTCAATTATCGAGAGCGCAACCACAAGTTATTCCCTGAAGCCTGCCCAGACGGATCCGCCGTTCGGGACAATCGCCGGAGCGCGCGTTCGTGACCACCGAAAATCCAAAATTCTCCATGGGGCGGATCGAATTCGTCGCCCTCATCGCGATGATGACCGCGACCATCGCCTTTTCCATTGATGCGATGCTGCCCGCCCTGCCCGAGATCGCGGCAGAACTCTCGCCCGAGATCGCCCACCGCGCCCCGCTGATCCTCACGTCCTTCGTGCTGGGCATGGGGTTGGGCACGTTCTTTAGCGGGCCGTTGTCGGATGCATTCGGGCGGCGCAACGTGGTCTTTGGCGGCGCAGCACTTTATTCGGTGTCGGCCTTCGTGGCATGGATGAGCAACTCACTGGAAGTCATGCTCGTGGCCCGTATCTTTCAGGGGTTCGGCGCTTCTGGTCCCCGCGTGGTGGCCGTGGCGATCATTCGTGACCTCTATGCCGGGCGCGAGATGGCGCGGATCATGTCGGTGGTGATGATGGTCTTCGCACTGGTGCCCGCCATGGCACCCATGTTGGGCGCGGGGATCATTCACACGGCGGGCTGGCGGGCGATCTTCATCGCTTTCATGGCGTTTTCAATCATCTCAGTAGTTTGGATGGGCCTGCGCCTGCCCGAAACATTGCCGCCGGAAAACCGTCGCCCCCTGCGCGCGCGGCTGATCATCGGCGCAGTGCGCGAATTGGTCGGCCACCGCACGGTGCGCCTGTCGATCCTCGTGCAATCGCTGGCCTTGGCGATGCTATTTTCGATGATCATGCTGGTGCAGCCGATTTATGACACCGTCTATGGCCGGGGCGAAAGCTTCCCGCTCTGGTTCGGCGGTATCGCCGTCGTGGCGGCCAGCGCCAGCCTGATCAATGCGCTGCTGGTCGTGCGCTATGGCATGCGCCGATTGGTGAGCATCGCCTTTGGCTTTCAAATCGTGCTGTCAGGAGCCATGTATTTCCTGAACCTTGGCGCCCTGCCCGACCCTTACGGCTTTGCCGCCTTTGTGTTCTTCCAAACCTGCCTGTTCTTCCAAGCGGGACTGACGCTGGGCAACCTCAATGCCATTGCGATGGAGCCGATGGGCCATATCGCGGGCATGGCCGCCTCGGTCGTGGGGGCGATTTCAACTGTGCTGGCCGCGCTCATCGCCTCGCCCGTGGGGTTGATGTTCGACGGCACGACCAAGCCATTGGCGCTGGCGATGCTGCTCATGGCCTGCGGAGCTTACGCTCTGATGCTCTATATGGGGCGGATGGAAAACCGACAGCCGGCGGCGGCGGAATAACCGCCGCCCTTTCGGGGCTTAGCCCTTTGCCTTAGCCTTTTTTGCGGTCTTTTCTTTTGCGATCACATGTTCGGCCAAATCGCGTGCGATGGCAAAGGCGCCTTTGATCTTATCGGCATCCGTCTTCCAATCCCGGCGCACGACGATCTTGTTGTCCTTGACCTTGGCCAGCCCACGCTGGTCTTGAATGAACTGCACCAGCCCCTCGGGCGAGGCGAATTTGTCATTGTGGAACTGGATCGTCGCGCCCTTCGGCCCACCATCGAGCTTGGCGATCCCGGCGCGCTTGCACATCGCCTTGATCCGCACCACCAGCATGAGGGTGTTCACCTCTTTTGGCAGCTTGCCAAANCGGTCGATCAATTCNGCGGCAAAGCCTTCGAGTTCCACNTTNGTNGANAGCTCNCTNAGGCGGCGGTAGAGGCCAAGACGCACATCNAGGTCAGGCACGTAATCCTCAGGAATGAGCACCGGCACGCCNAGNTTGATCTGCGGCGCCCATTGTTCGTCGGCCTCGCTAAGGCCCTCCATCTCGCCNGCCTTGATCTTNGCNATCGCCTCTTCCAGCATGGACTGGTAAAGCTCAAAGCCCACATCGCGCATCTGGCCGGATTGCTCTTCGCCGAGCAGGTTGCCCGCCCCGCGAATATCAAGGTCTTGGCTGGCCAAGGTGAAGCCCGCGCCGAGCGTATCAAGGCTGCCCAATACCCGCAGACGTTTCTGCGCCGTATCCGTCAGCTTCGCGCGCGGCTTGGTGGTCAGATAGGCATAGGCACGGGTTTTCGAGCGGCCCACGCGGCCCCTGATTTGATACAGTTGCGCAAGACCGAACATATCGGCGCGGTGCACGACCATGGTGTTGGCCGTAGGAATGTCGAGGCCGGATTCGACGATCGTCGTCGCCAGCAGAATGTCGAATTTGCCATCATAAAAGGCGTTCATCCGGTCATCCAACTCCCCCGGTGCCATCTGACCGTGGGCGACGACGTATGAGAGTTCCGGCAGCTGCGCCTGAAGGAAATCTTCGATCTCACGCAGATCGCTCAGGCGGGGCACCACATAGAAACTCTGCCCGCCCCGATAATGCTCACGCAGCAGCGCCTCGCGGATGGTAACCGCGTCGAACTCGCTCACATAGGTGCGGATTGAGAGGCGGTCGACGGGCGGCGTGCCGATGATTGACAGATCGCGCACGCCCGTCAGCGACAGTTGCAACGTGCGGGGAATCGGTGTGGCGGTCAGGGTCAGCACGTGGATATCGGTGCGCAGGGACTTCAGCCGTTCCTTGTGGGTCACGCCGAAATGCTGCTCTTCGTCGATCACCAGCAAGCCGAGGTCTTTGAACCGGATGCCTTTGGCCAGCAGCGCATGGGTGCCGATGACGATATCGACCGTTCCCTTAGCCATCCCATCGCGCGTCGCCGCAGCCTCTTTGGCCGAGACAAAGCGGCTGAGTTGGCGCACTTCGATCGGGAAGCCGCGAAAGCGTTCGGCAAAGCTCTTGTAGTGCTGCCGGGCGAGCAGTGTCGTCGGCGCGATCACCGCCACCTGAACACCCGACATCGCCGCGACAAAGGCCGCGCGCATCGCAACTTCGGTTTTCCCAAAGCCCACATCGCCGCAAACCAGACGGTCCATCGGATTGCCGCTGGTCAGATCATCCACCACATCGGCAATGGCGCGCAGCTGGTCGTCGGTCTCCGTATAGGGAAAACGGGCTGAGAAGGCATCCCACATGCCCGGTGGCGGGTCGAGGACCGGCGCTTTGCGCAGCGCGCGTTCGGCCGCTATGCGGATGAGCTTGTCCGCCATCTCGCGGATACGCTCTTTGAGCTTGGCTTTCTTGGACTGCCACGCCCCGCCGCCGAGCTTGTCCAGCAGCCCTTCGTCATGGCCGTAGCGCGACAGCAATTCGATATTCTCTACCGGCAGGTAAAGCTTTGATTGTTCGGCATATTCCAAAACGAGACATTCATGGGCAGCACCTGCGGCGGTGACCACCTCCATTCCGTGATAGCGCCCAATGCCGTGATCGACATGAACCACCAAATCGCCGGGGCTGAGGCTTTGGGCTTCGGTCAGGAAATTCTCGGCCCGACGTTTGCGTTTCGGGGCGCGGATCAACCGGTCCCCCAGCACGTCCTGCTCGGAAATCACCGTCATGCCCGGCGCCTCGAACCCGTGTTCCAGCGCCCAGACCGCCAGATGCAGCCCGCGTTTTCCGATGCGGGTGGCGTCCATCACCGGGATCGCCTCGGCCAGACCTTCGTCTTCGATGAGCCCAGTCAGGCGTTCGCGCGCGCCTTCGGAGTAGCTGGCGATCAACACCGGACCAACTTCAAGCTTTGCTTTAATATGCGCAGCCAATGCCCCGAAAAGACTGACAGATTCCTGCTGGCGCTCGGGGGAGAAATTGCGCCCGAGCCGGGCCCCTGCGTCCAGCACCCCCGGCCCCGTGGGCTGTGGCAGCGGGTTAAATTGTATCACCCGATGATCCAGCAGCGCTTGGGTCCATGCATCATCGGTCAGGTACAGCCCCTCGGGCGGCGCGGGTTTATAGACGCTGTCCATCTTAGAGCGCGTCTTCATCGCCAGTTTGCGCGTCTCATATTGGTCGGCGATGGTCTCCCATCGGGCAAGACGCATCGGCGTCAGTTGATCGTCCAGCGTAATCGTGGCTTTGGGCAAATAGTCAAAGAGCGTTTCCAGGTTGTCGTGGAAAAACGCCAGCCAATGTTCCGCGCCTTGATGTTTGCGGCCTGCGCTGATCGCCTCGTAGAGCGGATCATCGGTGCCCGCTGCGCCGAATTCGATGCGGTAGTTCTGCCGGAAACGGGTGATCGCCGCGTCGTCAAGGATGACCTCGCTGACCGGGGCAAGCTCCACCAGATCAAGCTTTTCCGTGGTGCGCTGCGTGGCCGGATCAAACCGCCGCGCCCCGTCCAGCACGTCCCCGAAAAGATCAAGCCGCACCGGGCCAAGGTCGCCGGGCGGGTAGATGTCGATGATCCCGCCGCGCACGGCGTAGTCGCCCGGCTCCATAACCGTGGGGCTTTGCACAAAGCCCATGCGCACCAGAAAGGCGCGCAGGGCTTTTTCGTCGATCCGGCTGCCCACGCGCGCTGCAAAGGCCGCGTCACGCAGGGTCTCGCGTGCGGGGATACGTTGGCTGGCCGCGTTCAGCGTCGTCAGCAGAACGAACTGCTGGGGCATCCCATGCACCAGCGCGGCCAGTGTCGCCATCCGCTGCGCCGAGATATCGGCGTTGGGCGATACGCGGTCATAGGGCAGACAATCCCAGCTTGGGAAGGTGACGACCGGCATGTCGGGCGCGTAAAACCGCAAAGCGGCCTGCATCGCCGCCATGCGTTTGTCATCGCGCGCCACATGGACCACCGGCTGGCCGCCCTTGGCGATTTCATCAAGAATGGCGCGGGCATCATAGCCTTCGGGAACGCCAGAGAGGGTGATATTGCGCGGATCGTTCATCGGGTCTCAATTGGGCCTCATGGGGGGCCTGTCAACCCGCCAGCGGGCCAATGCTTAGATTTTGATACATTCCCCAAAGGGCGGTTACGAAGATCGAGAACATGCCGATGATCTGGGTATAAAGCCGGTGCCGCATCAGGCGCCGCTGCAACACGTCGCCGGTGGAGCCTTCGATGCGGATAAGCCGCGCGGTCGACAGGCTCAGCAGCCCGACCAGCGACATGGGGAACCCCAGCAGCAGCAGGGCCTGGGCGAATTCGATGGCATAGACGAACCCCAAAAGCACCAGAGAGGTCAGCACGAAAAAACCCAGCCCCAAAAGCCAAAGCCCCGAGACCTGCGAGATATAGAGCAGCCGGTTCACGTTGATCCGCACGATGTCTTCGAGATCGGCCTGCGCCTCGCCCCCATAACGTCGGGCACGCAGCACCATGTCAAAGGGCACGCCCAGCACCCAATGGCTTGCGGTCGACCACATCACAGCCAGCGCGATCCAGAACCAAAGGTTCGAGAAAGAGCGCATGTCAATCATTTCGAAAAGGGTCTGGTACCAGTCCAAGGCGTGCTCGTCCGAAATTTAAGTTCGCATCTCTTAGCGGTCCGGCGCGACAATTCATAGGGTTGAGGCGTTCAAAAATACATGGCAAGCCCATGCCAAGCCATTCTGAGGTAATTTTGATGCAACCCGTCCACGCCCCCTTCCCCGCCACACGCTTGCGCCGCACCCGTGCCAACGCCGGTATTCGCGCGCTGGTCCGCGAGAATGACCTGCATCTGGGCGATCTGATCTGGCCGGTTTTCGTGCGCGAAGGCGAAGGCGTGGAAGAACCGATCCCCTCCATGCCCGGGGTCATGCGCCGCTCGGTCGACACGCTGGTCGCGGCGGTGCGCGAGGCGGCGGATCTCGGCATCGGTACGGTCTGTGTCTTTCCCTATACCGGCCCCGAGGACCGGACCGAGGATTGCGCCCGCGCCTGGGATCCGCAAAACGCGACCAACCGCGCCATCGCGGCGATCAAAGAGGCCATGCCGCAGATGGTGGTGATGACCGATGTGGCGCTGGACACCTATAACATCAACGGCCACGATGGTTTTGTCGAAGATGGCATCATCGTGAATGACCGCACGGTTGAGGCGCTGGTTAAGATGGCGCTGGCCCAAGCCGAAGCCGGTGCCGATATCATCGGACCGTCGGACATGATGGACGGGCGCATCGGCGCGATCCGCGACGCTCTTGAGCAGGCCGGGCATCATGACGTGATGATCCTGAGCTATGCCGCCAAATACGCCAGCGCCTTTTACGGCCCGTTCCGCGATGCGGTGGGTGCCTCCTCGGCACTCACAGGCGACAAGAAGACCTATCAAATGGATCCCGCCAACAGCGACGAAGCCCTGCGGCTGGTGGCGCGCGACCTGTCGGAAGGCGCGGATATGGTCATGGTCAAACCCGGCATGCCTTACCTTGATATCTGCCGCCGTGTGAAAGACGCCTTTGGCGCGCCGACCTTTGCCTATCAGGTCTCGGGAGAATACAGCATGATCCGGGGCGCGGCGGACCAAGGGTGGATCGACGGCGAACGCGCAATGATGGAGAGCCTTTTGGCCTTTAAGCGCGCAGGTTGTGATGGGGTGCTCACCTACTTTGCCCCCGATGTTGCCCGGCTTTTGGCCAAAAGCGCGTGACCTGAGGGCGTAAATCTGCGCAAAGGGTCTAACCGACATGACAAAGCGCGTGATTATGCGTAATCTCGCGCATAAGTCGGGAAAACCGGCAGCAGGCAACCGATCTTGAACATACAGGCAGAAAAGATGAGCAATCAGACATATAACCGGCGCTTTGTGACTTTGGGTGCCCTTACGGCGCTTGGCGCAACCGCGGCTTGCGGCAACGGCGTTGGCGGACGGGGCGGCGCCATGATCGACGCGCGCGTCGATGCGACCCTGGCCGAAATGTACCGCGGCTATCCCAACACCCGGCAGTTGGCCGAAAAAGCCAATGGCATGCTGGTCATGCCGCTGGTGACCGAAGCGGGCCTTGGCTTTGGCGGCGCTTACGGGCGCGGCGCGTTGCGCGTCAACGACGTGACGGTGGACTACTATTCGGTGACCAAGGCATCGGGCGGTTTGCAGATTGGCGCGCAGCAATATGCGCATGTGCTGTTCTTCATGACCGAGCCCGCGCTGCGCGAATTCCGCAGCTCGCCGGGTTGGGCGGCTGGCGCCGGTCTGGAGTATGTGATCTCCGACAAGGGCGACAGCGTGAGCGCCGACACAACCACCGTCATGGCCCCCGTTCTCGCAGCGGTCTTTGGGCGCGCGGGGCTGCGGATCGGCGCGACGCTGGAAGGCACGAAATACACGCGGATCATCCCCTAACGCAGGGTCGACCGATGGTCTTTGAAGGGCAGCGCCAGTTTCATCCTGCGCCGCCCTTTTCTTTTGCAAACAGCCTTAGCCCATGGCGCGCAGGCGTTTGATCAGGCTCGATGTATCCCAACGCCCGCCGCCCTGCTTTTGCACATCCTTGTAAAACTGATCGACCAGTGCCGTGACCGGCAGGCTGGCCCCTGTCTCATCCGCCGTATCCAGACAGATGCCGAGATCCTTGCGCATCCAATCCACCGCAAAGCCGTGCTCGAACTTGTCGTCGAGCATGGTTTCATAGCGGTTTTCCATTTGCCACGAGCCTGCCGCGCCTTGGCTGATGACCTCAACCACCGCGCGGCCATCGAGGCCCGCCTTCTCGGCGAAATGCAGCGCCTCAGAGAGGCCCTGCACCAGCCCGGCGATGGCGATCTGGTTGCACATCTTGGTCATCTGGCCCGCCCCGCTTTCGCCGATGCGGCGGCAAATCTTGGAATAGACCTCCATGATCGGGAGCGCCCGGTCAAAGGCGCCCTCATCTCCGCCGCACATGATCGACAATTGGCCGTTTTCCGCTCCTGCCTGACCNCCCGAAATCGGCGCGTCGACAAAGCTCACCTGTGCGTNATCGGCAGCGGCGTAAAGTTCGCGCGTGACGGCCGCTGAAACGGTCGTGTGATCGACAAAGATCGCCCCCGCCGTCATGCCGCCAAAGGCCCCGTCCTCTCCCAGACAGACCGAGCGCAGGTCATCGTCATTGCCCACGCAGGCGATCACGAAATCCGCATCCTTTGCCGCCGCGCGCGGGGTCTTGGCCATGGCGCCGCCATAGGTTTTAACCCAGTCTTCGGCCTTGGCTTCGGTGCGGTTGTAGACGGTTACCTCGTGGCCGGCCTTTTGCAGATGCCCCGCCATCGGAGCCCCCATGACCCCCAGTCCCAAAAACGCGAGCTTTGCCATGTGCTTTTCCTTATCATTCAGTTGCGTTATTCCCTGTCACAACACCTACCACCCTGCGCGCTCCGGTCAATCTGCGCGCCAGCTGAGGATCTCCCGATGGCATTGATGTTTCGCTGGCTTATCCGATTGGCGGTGTTTCTCGTCACGTTGAGCGTCGTGGTTTTGTTGCTGGTCTACTGGTTCGCCGCGCGGTCGCTGCCCGACTATGATGATACGGTTCAGGTTCAAGGCGTCACCGCCCCGGTCGAGATCGTGCGCGACAACGCCAATGTGCCGCATATCTTTGGCGAAACCGACGAAGACGTATTTTATGGCCTTGGCTTCGCTCATGCCCAAGACCGGCTGTGGCAGTTGATCACCCTACGGCGCACTGCACAGGGGCGTCTGTCTGAGGTTTTCGGCACCGCCACCGTCACCACCGACAAGCTGATGCGGCGCTATGACATTTACCGTCTTGCCGTGGCAGCGGCAGGTGAGCTTGACCCCGAAACCGACGCGGCACTTGAGGCCTATTCCGCCGGGATCAACGCCCGCCTAGATCAGATCAACACCGAAGCCCTGGGCCGTGGCGCGCCCGAGATGTGGCTGTTCAATGCGCCCATGGCCCCGTGGCGGCCCGCCGACTCATTGGCCGTGACCAAGCTGATGGGCCTGCAGATGTCGGGCCACCTAGAGGCCGAAGTGCTGCGCGCGCGGGTATCATTGGAGTTGAGCGACCAAGATCGCCTGCGCGACATCCTGCCGGATGCGCCGGGCAGCGGGGTCGCCGCCCTGCCTGAATATGCCGCCCTCTTTCCTGACGTGACGACGCGCCACGCCGCCGCAGCGCCCATGGACAGTCATCCGCTGTCGCCTTTCAAACGGCAGGCCTTCGCCGGTGCGTCCAACGCTTGGGCCGCAGCGCCGTCGCGCTCTGCCGCGGGCGGCACGCTTTTGGCCAATGATCCGCACTTGGGGTTCACCGCCCCGGCGATCTGGTATCTGGCCCGGCTGGAGCTTGAGACCGGCGGCGTGATCGGTGGCACCATCCCGGGCATGCCCGTGGTTCTGACAGGCCGCAGTGCCGATCTGGGCTGGGGGCTGACCACCGCCTATGTCGACGACCAAGACGTCTATATCGAAGAGCTGAACCCCGACAATACCGAGGAATACCGCACTCCCGACGGGTTCAAGAAATTCCGCAAACGCTCATCCATCATCAANATCGCNGANGCCGATCCGATCACCGTCACCCTGCGNTGGACCGACAACGGNCCGGTGCTGCCGGGCAGCCATTACAACCTTGGCAGNATCACGCCGCCGGGGCATGTGGCCTCTGTCGCCTCGACCCTCTTTACCGAANAAGACACCTCGCTTGCNGCCGCGATGAAGGTGATGCGCGCGAAATCGGTGCAGCAGGCGATCAATGCNGCGACCGANTATGTGGCNCCNGCNCAGAACCTCACNCTGGTNGANCGNGACACCATCGCCATGAAAACCATCGGCGCCATGCCGCGCCGCGATGCCAATCACCAAAGCGAAGGGCGCATGCCCAGCCCCGGCTGGATCGCCGCCAATCGCTGGGATGGAATGCTGCCCTATACCGCCAACCCTGAGTTCATCGCCCCCGCGGGCGGCATCCTTGGCAACACCAACAACAAAACGGTCGACCGCCCCTTCCCCAACCACGTCTCCTTTGTCTGGGGCGACACGCAGCGGGTGCAACGCTGGCAGCGGCTGATGCAGAACCGCGAGGTACATACCCGCGACAGCTTCATCGAAGCGCAGCTTGATACGGTCAGCCCCACGGCCCGCGCGCTCCTGCCGCTCATCGGAGCTGAGCTTTGGTTCACCGGAGAGGCTGCCCCCGATGGCACACCCGAACGCCAGCGCCAGCGCGCACTGGATCTGCTGGCAGGCTGGTCGGGTGAGATGAACGAACACCTGCCCGAGCCGCTGATCTATGCCGCATGGATCCGCGCCCTGCAGGACCGACTTATCCGGGATGAACTAGGGCCACTGGCCGAAGAATTCACTCACGTTCAGCCGCTCTTTATCGAACGCGCTTTCCGCGATGTGCAAGGCGCTGCGAAATGGTGCGACGTGCGCCAATCCGCGCCAGTCGAGACGTGCCATGACATGGCACGGCTGGCACTGGACGACGCCCTGCTCTGGATCAAAGAGACTTGGGGCACGCAGTTGGAATCCCTCCGCTGGGGCGATGCGCATCAGGCGACCCATGATCACCCCGTCTTGGGCGACGTGCCGCTGTTGCGCTACTTTGTGAACATCCGCCAATCGACCTCTGGCGGGGACAATACCCTGCAACGGGGGCTGACCCGCGGCACCGGCAAAGACCCGTTCTATAATGTGCATGGTGCAGGCTACCGCGGGGTTTACGATTTCGCTGATCCCGACAGTTCGGTTTTTGTCACCTCCACCGGGCAATCGGGGCATTTCCTGTCGCGCCATTACGACGACATGGCGCAACTCTGGCGGCGGGGCGAATATATCCCGATGTCACTCGACGCCGAACTGGCCCGCGCCGCCGCCGTGGGCGTGACCCGTCTGGAGCCTGCCCAATGACCGCCCGTGTGATCCTGCTGAACAAACCCTACGGCGTGCTGTCGCAATTCACCGATAGAGGCACTGAGGGCAGCACGCGGCCCACACTCTCGGCCTATGTCGATGAAAAGGGATTCTATCCCGCCGGGCGGCTGGACCGTGACAGCGAAGGCTTATTGGTGCTGACCGATCACGGCCCCCTACAGGCCCGTATCGCGCATCCTAAGTACAAACGGCCCAAGACCTATCTGGTGCAGGTCGAAGGCACGCCGGATGCCGCGGCCCTTGAAGCACTGTGCAAGGGGGTGGAACTGAAAGACGGCGTTACGAAACCTGCAGAGGTAGATCAGATCGACACGCCCGAGGCGCTTTGGCCGCGCGACCCGCCCGTGCGTTTTCGCAAGACGGTGCCCGACGCTTGGCTGCGCATCACCATCCGCGAGGGGCGCAACCGGCAAGTGCGGCGCATGACGGCCCATGTCGGTTTGCCCACGCTGCGGCTGATCCGCGAAAGCGTGGGCGATTGGGAACTGGCCGGTCTGCAACCCGGCGCTTGGCGCTGGTCGACCGAGAATGGCCGCTAGGTCAGCGCGCGGGTGATCGCCACGCCTGCGGTTGCCGCCGTGCCGGTCAGGACCGACCCCCAGGCGAAGTCTCGCGCCACCATGGCCCATGTCCAATCCTTGAGCGTCGCCAGATTGGTGAACTCATAGGTGCCATAGCCCATCGCGCCGATCAGCAGCGCATTGCCAAAGACCCAAAGCAGCGAATGATCCCCTGTCATCGCAGGCCAAGACACGAACCACAGCACCACCGCCACGAAGAAGGCGTAGAAAATCAGCGCCGGGGCCACGCGAAACTCGTCAAGCAGCCAACCGCCAATGTCCCGCTCAAACACAGGTTTGATGAGATAGGTCAACCCAAGGTAGTCCAACCCGAGGAAGACAACGACCGTTGAAATATAAAGGATGACGAGTGTCATTCGGCGCGCTCCGTTACTGATCGTATGACCATATGCGGCAGGACGTACAAAATTCGAGGGGTTGGCCGTGAATAATGGGATTCCGGCACCTCGACCCGACCAATTGCCGCCTAGGACCGCGACCGCCGCATCAAAACCTCATCATGGTAAACACCGTTTACATAAAGCGCCTCGGTATCCACCGCCCATGTCGTAAACCCCATCCGCTCATAAAGGCGCAGCGCGGCCTGGTTTCTGGAAACGACCGATAGACGGATTGAAGTGCAATCGGCAAAGGCTTCCGCTATGGCTGCCTCCATCAGCGCCACCGCCAGCCCGGCCCCTCGTGCCCTTGGTCGCACGAACATGCCCCAGATCGTCGCGATATGACGAATTTTTGGCGATTGTGACTGGGCAAGCCCAACGATGCCCTCAAGGTGACCGGCATCACTGAAGCCACCAAATACGCAGCCCGATCCCAACCGCTTTGCCACATCGGCAAGTGTCAGGTTGGCTTCTTCCTCAAAGGATGCACCAAAGGCCTCTGGGTGGATTCGCAATCCTTCGAGCCTGAGCGCATGAAAGGCAGCGGCATCACGGGCCTCAAGTTTCCGAATTTGCATCCTTTCCGATCCACCCAGCTTACGCCCAAACGATCAAATCTGCTGGAATTCAGCCTCTTGGCGCGCGGACCAGCGCACGGTGATCTCAAACCCGTCTTCGGTCTGACGCTCACCTTCGACCACATCCTGCGCAAACAGCCACGCGCGTTTCTTGCCTTCGGCAAAGCCAAGGGTCAATTCGGCCTCGCGTACCGCACCTTGCAACGCCTCGGCAATGGTTTCCTGAAACGCCTCAAGCCCCTCGCCGGTAATGGCCGAGATTGCCAGCACGTCGTCGTTGCGCGCAGCCCGCGCGCGCATGGCGTCGGCGCGGTCTTCGGGCAGCAGGTCCAGCTTGTTCCAAACCTCGAAACTGCGGGTCTCTTTCGGGACGCCCAGTGAGGCGAGGATATCGCGCACGTTCTGCGCCTGCTCTTCGGTCTCGGTATGGGACACATCGCGCACATGGCAGATGATATCGGCGGCAAGCACCTCTTCCAGCGTGGCGCGGAAGGCTGCGACGAGTTCGGTGGGCAGATCGCTGATGAACCCCACCGTGTCACTGAGAATGATCTCTGGCCCATCGGGCAGGACAAGGCTGCGCATGGTCGGGTCGAGCGTGGCAAAGAGCATGTCTTTGGCCATAACCTCGGCCCCGGTCAGGCGGTTGAAAAGCGTGGATTTTCCGGCGTTGGTATAGCCCACAAGCGCGACGATCGGGAACGGCACTTTGGCACGGGCGGCGCGGTGCAAGGCGCGGGTTTTCACGACCTTTTCCAACTGGCGGCGCAGACGCACCAACTGGTCGTCGATGGCGCGGCGGTCCGCCTCGATCTGGGTTTCCCCCGGTCCGCCGACAAAGCCCAAACCGCCGCGCTGCCGTTCTAGGTGGGTCCACGCGCGAACAAGGCGCGTGCGCTGATAGTTCAGCGCGGCCATCTCGACCTGAAGCACCCCTTCACGGGTCGCCGCGCGGTCGCTGAAAATCTCAAGAATCAGCCCGGTGCGGTCGAGCAGTTTCACGCCCCAAGCCTTCTCAAGGTTGCGCTGCTGCACGGGCGTCACGGGGCCATCGACCAGCACAAGGTCAACCTCCGCCGCCTTCATGCGTTGCTCAAGCTCGTCGATTTTGCCTTTGCCGAAAAGCATACCGGCATGGACGGTGCGCAGCGGCACCACTTCGGAGCCCACGACCTGCAACTCTGGCAGCGCTTCGGCCAATGCAACGGCTTCGGCCAGCGCGGGCTCAGGCGCGCGCCGGTCGTTGTCGGTCTTGATATCAGGATGCAGCACCCAAGCGCGCGTTACGCGGGGCCCATCGCTGTTGTCGATCTGAAATGCTGGACGGCTCAAGAAGCGTCTTCGCCCTCATAAAGGCTGATCGGCTGGCTTGGCATGATGGTCGAAATCGCGTGCTTGTAGACAAGTTGCGATTGACCGTCGCGGCGCAGCAGAACGCAGAAGTTGTCAAACCAGGTAATCACACCCTGCAATTTGACGCCATTGATCAGGAAAATTGTCACCGGGACCTTGGTCTTGCGGACGTGGTTTAGGAACGCATCCTGAAGGTTCTGTCTGTCTGACGCCATGGTAGTCTCGCCTTTTGTTCTTGCTGGCGTCCGCGTACCGGACCCCCCCATCGCCTCAAGTATGGAGTGCGAAAGCGTGAGTTTCCAGCCCCAATATCAGCGGACTAGGGCGGTTCTAGCGCTAAACGTGTCAAGCGCGCCACAAATTCGGGGTCATCAGCGCAATAATCGCCAAGGTTTCCAGCCGACCCAGCACCATTGCTCCGCTGAGGATGATTTTCGCGGCCACGCCCAGTTCGATCAAATGGATCGGTTTGTCCGCGGCATGTTCGATCAGCGGCCCGGTGGTGGAGAGCGTGGCCACCGACATGACCACCGCCGCATCAAAGGACGCGCCAGTCAGGGTCAGCAGCAGGGTCACCCCGGCGAGTGACATCGCGAAGAGCATAAAGAAGATCCACGCGATGAAGGCCCCGTTGCTTTGCAAGCGACGCCCGGCGGCCCCCGCGCCGCTGACCGAATTGGGATAGACCAGTCTGTCCATCTCCCGCACCCCGTTTTGATAGAGCGCGAAGACCCGCAAAAGCTTGACCCCGCCCGCCGTGGTGGCCACCCCGCCGCCGATCAGTGCAAGTCCCATCAGCACCAGCCCCGGCGTGCGCAGCCCCGACCAATTCTGCGCCTCGGCCCAATGTTCAGAGACGAAACCGGTCGTCGACAGGAAGGACAGCACGGTAAACAGTCCGCCCCAAAGCGCGTGCAAAGCGCGGGTGCCGTCAACCTCGACCTCAACCTCAAAGGCGCCGATCCAGTGGCGTGCGAAGAGCAGCAAAGGCACGCCGATCACCACCAAAAGACCGATGCGGAACTCTGGGTCGGTCATCAGCCCGCCTTGGGTCGCGGTCACGGTATCTTTGGAAAAGGTCAGCCGCGACAGGGCGAAGAGCATAAACAGCATCATCACCGCCTCGCCGGTGACGCCGACCTGCGCTTCGGCCACGCCNCCGATGGGCGAAATGCCCGAGGTCGCCATNACCGACATGGCATGACAGAGCGCCACCAAGCCCGTCTCTCCNCCGATGACCAGCAAGAGCCAAAGCAGCAGCGTCAGCCCGAAATAGATCGGCAACAATGCCTGCGTGGTGCGCAGCAGCCGTTGACGCGGGGTGATCCGGCCCATGCGGGCGCCGATACGGTCATCGGGCCGTCCCGGTTCGGCCTGCGCCGTCACCTCAAAGCCGCCCAAATGCAGCGGGGCCAGAATGGCCGAGGCCGTGACCCACATGAGCAGCCCGCCCATCCAACCGACCTGCGCGCGCCACAGATGCAGGGTGTCGCTCAACCGTTCGGGGTTGAACATCGTGGCCCCGGTGGTGGTCAGGGCGCTCACCATTTCGAAATAGACGTTCATAAACCGCGTGGTCGGCAGCGCCTCAAGGAAGGGCACCGCGAAAAAGACCGGCAGGAACACAAAGGCCGACAGCAGCGACAATAGCGGCCCAAGCGCGCCGTCCAAGGGTTTGCGCCCGGCATGGGCGATGGCGATAAGCGTGAAGGCCACAAGCCCCAGCAGACCAGCATAGAGAAAGGCGCGGCTGGCCAGATGGTCATTCATCACCAGCCCGTGGATCGACGGCAGGATCATCGACAGGGCAGAGACGCCGAACAATTGCAAGAACAGCGGCAGCTGCACGATCTCCCGGCGGATGCCGGTCGGCCCTATGCTGGTCGTTTGCGTCACAAAGGCGCTCCTGCGCTTAGAAAAAGTCGATCGAGACCTGCAAAAGCTGTTCAACCCGCGGCACATCCTCGGCCAGAGCGAAGAGGGCAACAACATCCCCTTCGTCAATCCGTGTGCTGCCCATGGGACGGATCACCTTGCCTTCTTTGCGCAGCATGCCGATCAACACGCCCTCGGGGAAGTCAATTTCCGACACTTTTTTGCCCGCGAGGGGCGATGTCGACAGCACTTCGGCCTCGATCACCTCGGCCTCGGCATCGCCGATGGAATAGACCGCCCGCACCCGGCCGTGGCGGATGTGGCGCAGGATCGAGCTGACGGTGGTGGCGCGCGGGTTGATATAGGCGTCGATGCCAAGGTGGGTCATCAGCGGCACCAGCGTCGGGTCGTTGATCAGCGCAATGACATAGGGGCAGCCCTCGGCCTTGGCACGCACACAAGACAGCATGTTGGTCTTGTCGTCATCGGTCACCGCCAGCATCGCATCGGCGCGGCTGATGCCCGCCTCGGCCAGCAGCGCGGCATCAAGCCCGTCGCCATTCAACACGATCGTCCGCTCCAACCCTTCGGCGGCACGTTCGGCGCATTTGCGGTTTTTCTCGATCATCTTGGTGCGCACGCGCAGCGGTCCGGCCTCAAGGTGCTGCGCCACGGTCAGGCCGACATTGCCGCCGCCCACCAGCACGACACGCTCTTGCTTGGTGGTCTGCTTGCCGAAAATCTCCATCGTGCGGGCGATGTCGTCGTGATGCGAAAAGACATAGCAGTCGTCGCCAACAAAAAGCTGATCCTTCGCCTCGGGCGCGAACAGCGTGCCATCGCGGCGCACGCCCGCCACGACCGCACGCAGGGTCGAGAAGAGATCGGTAAGCTGCCGCAGCGGCGTGTTCACCACAGGGCAATCGCTGTCGATGGAAATCCCGAGAAGCTGCGCCTGCCCGTCCATGAAAATCTCGGTGTCGAAAGCCGCTGGCGCACTGAGGCGCTGGAGCGCTGCGGTGGCGACCTCTTTCTCAGGGGAAATCACCACGTCGATCGGCATGTGATCGCGCCGGTAAAGGTCGGAATAAATCGCATCCAGATAGGACTGGCTGCGCAGACGGGCGATCTTGCGGTTGATGCCAAAGACCGAATGCGCGACCTGACAGGTCACCATATTGACCTCGTCCGAGTGGGTCGCGGCGATGATCATCTCGGCGTCCCGCGCGCCCGCACGGTCCAGCACATCAGGGTAGCTGGCGAATCCGGCGATGCCTTGCACATCCAGCGTATCGGTGGCGCGGCGGATCAATTCGGCATTGCTATCGACCACGGTCACATCGTTGCGCTCTCCGCTGAGGTGACGGGCAATCTGCCAACCCACCTGCCCTGCGCCGCAAATGATGATTTTCATGAAGGCTTCCTTACCCTGAGCAAAGATCGTGTGAGGGTTGTCTTGGGTCGGTTAGAGGGCATGACAGATGGGTTGGCAAGGGTCAAATCAATTGTCTTTCCCCCGCAACAGCGGCATGATGGCGCTATGAAACCGATATCGCTTCGCCCCTCTCGCGCCGCCTTTGCCCTAACGCTTATCGCCTTGGGGGCTGCCGCCTGCGCGCCGCTAAATACCTATTACAAACCGGGCGCGAGTGTCGCGCAGGTCAATCGCGCGACCACCGCCTGCGAAGTTAAGGCACTGCGCGATGTGCCGATCTCTACTCAAGTCCGCCGCGAACCACCGCGCTATGTGCCCGAGCGGCGCCACTGTAATGCCGACAATAAATGCAGGGTTACGGGCGGCTTTTATGTCCCCGGTGAACTGGTGACATTTGATCCTAACGAGGATCTGCGCAACCGGGTTGAGGGGCAATGTATGGCCGATCAGGGCTTTGCCCCGGTGTCGATCCCCGCTTGCCCGAACAATATCGCCCGCGCCGCACCACCGCGCGCGACCACGACGCTGCCGGCCCTGAACTCCAATTCCTGCGTGATCCGCAACAAGAACGGGTCTTTCCAGATCGTTACGCGCGGCTAACTGGGATCGCGAGGGGTGCCACCCCTCGCGCCTGAGCCTTGCGGCTTAGCCCGTCGCCTCCACTTCCTCGTCCACATGGGCCACGCGCACACCTGCCTTGGCCGAGGTCACAACGCCAAGCGATTTCAACTTGCGGTGCAAGGCGCTGCGTTCCATGCCGACGAAATTCGCGGTGCGGCTGATGTTGCCGCCNAAACGGTTNATCTGNGTCAGCAGNTANTCCCGCTCAAAGGCCTCGCGCGCTTCGCGCAGCGGCAGCGTTGCCANTGCNCCNGANAGCACNACNCGCCCCTCATCGCCGCCGTTTTCCTCTTCGCCGGGCAGTTCACGGGCCTCAATCGGGCCGGTGCCATCGCCGAGGATCAGCACCCGTTCAACAAGGTTCTTGAGTTGACGCACATTGCCGGGCCAAACCATCGTCTGCATCAGAGCAACGGCATCTTCGGTCAACGCACGCTGCGGCAGACCTTGGGAGGTGTTGAACTCGGCGATGAAATGTTCGGCCAGCAGCGGAATATCCTCGCGCCGCTCTTCCAAGGATGGCACGGCAATCGGCACGACGTTCAGACGGTGATAGAGTTCCTGCCGGAAGGTATCTGCCTTGATCGCCTGATCCAGATCGCGGTTCGTCGAAGAGATCACCCGCAGATCGACGCGCACCTTGTCGGTCCCGCCCACGCGGGTGAACTGTTGGTCCACCAGCACCCGCAGGATTTTGGACTGGGTGCCAAGCGGCATGTCCGCGACCTCATCAAAGTAGATCACCCCGCCGTGGGCCTGCTCCAGCAGCCCCGGCTCGACCCCGCGGTCCGGCGTCTCCCGGCCAAAGAGCACCTCTTCCATCCGATCAGGCGCCACCCCGGCGCAGTTGACGGTGACAAAGGGCGCCGAGGCGCGGGCGGAATGGGCGTGGATATAGCGCGCCGCCACTTCCTTGCCCGACCCCGCGGGGCCAGTCAGCATCACGCGGCCATTGGATTTGGTCACCTTGTCAAGCTGGCCCAGCAAGGCGCGATAGGGTGCGGAGGTGCCAATCATCTCCGAAGTCGCCACATCGCGGCGCTTGAGGTTCTGGTTTTCCCGGCGCAGGCGCGAGGTTTCCATTGCGCGGCGGATCACCACCAGCAATTGATCGATGTTAAAGGGCTTTTCGATGAAATCGTAAGCCCCTTGCTTGATCGCCGCCACGGCAATCTCGATATTGCCGTGGCCCGAGATAATCACCACCGGCACATCGGGATTGTCCCGTTTGACGGTCTTGAGAATGTCGATCCCGTCCATCCGGCTGTCTTTGAGCCAAATGTCGAGGATGATCAGCGCGGGCGCCTCGGTGTTGATCTCGGCCATCGTCTCATCAGAATTGCTGGCCAAGCGCGTGGCAAAGCCTTCATCCTCAAGGATGTCCGAGATCAACTCACGGATGTCGCGTTCGTCGTCTACAATCAGAATGTCACTCATCTGCCTTATCCCCTTGGTCTGTCGTTGCGTCGATGGCCAAGGGCAGTGAAATGACTGCCATGGCACCGTGATGGTCTTGCCCGTCGAATGCGGGCGCGGTTTCGAGCGTCAGGCTGCCGCCGTGTTCCTCGATAATCTTTTTGACGATGGGCAGGCCCAGCCCGGTGCCCTCGCTGCGCGTGGTCACATAGGGCTCGAACAGCCGCGCGCGGTCTTCGGGCAGGCCGATGCCATTGTCGGCGATGGTCAGCCGCAAAAGCCTGTTCTCAGGCGTCAGGACCACGCGAATTTGCGGCACATGCCCCTCGGGCGCGCCGTCTTTCTTTAAGCTATCAATGGCTTCGCCCGCGTTCTTGATCAGGTTGGTCAGCGCCTGCGAAATCATCGTGCCGTCGATATTGGCCATGACCGGCTCTGCGGGAAGGTCAAGCTTGATCGCCACCTCTTCCTGCCTGCTTTGCTGAAGCAACACGGCATCGCGCAGCAACTGCCGGATGTCCTGACGGCTGGTTTCCGGCTCTGGCATCCGCGCGAATTTCGAGAATTCGTCGACGATGCGCCGCAGGTCGCCGGTTTGGCGGATGATCACCCCGGTCATCTGCTCCAGCGCGTCATCATCGCCCTCGGCCATCTTGGGGCCGAACTTGCGGCGAATGCGCTCGGCGCTCAGTTGGATCGGCGTCAACGGGTTCTTGATCTCATGGGCAATCCGGCGCGCCACGTCGCCCCAAGCAGCCATGCGCTGCGCCGAGACTAGATCGGTCACATCGTCAAAGGCCACCACATAGCCCTCAAGATCGCCATCCTTGGACCGCCGGGTCGCCATGCGCACCAAGAGGTTCTCCATCGCCCCTTGGCGCGAGACTTTGATCTCCGCCTGCGCCACTTCGTCAGACGCGGCCTTCACCGTCTCGAACAGCGGGCCGAACTCCGGCACGGCAAGGGTCAGCGGCAGGCTTTGTTGATCTTCCGACCAGTCCAGCAGCCGCATGGCAGAGCGGTTCACGAAGGTCACGCGCCCCTCGGGGTCCAGCCCCACAACGCCCGAGGTCACCGAGCTTAGCACGGAATCGAACAACCGGCGACGGCGCTCGATCTGATCGGTATTTTCCAACAGCGTCTCGCGCTGGCCCTTCAGCTGCCGGGTCATCTGGTTGAAGTAACGCCCCAGCATGGCGATTTCGTCATCGCCCTCTTCTTCGCGGACCTGCACGTTCAGATCACCCGCACCCACCTGTTGCGCGGCGCCGGTTAAGCGCCCAACCGGGCCGGAAAGCCGTTCGGCAAACCACAGGCCCAGCCAAACGGCGGCCAGAATGAGGATCACCGCAAAGCCCAGATAAACAAGGGCAAATTCGAACAGCAGCCGCCCGCGTTCGGATTCAAGCTGTTGGTACAGGCGCACCGTTTCTTTGGTCTCATCCAGCAGCGCCAGAATCTCACCATCCACCGCGCGGGATACATAGAGAAAACGATCGACATAGGCGTCCATCGGCACCAGCGCGCGGAATTCATTGTTGGGCCAGTCCTCGATGACCAAAAGGCCCTCGTCACTGGCGGTCTCAAGCTGCACCTCGGTGGGTGCTTCGAAATCAAAGAGATAGGACCGATCCCCCCGCGCCCGGATCTGCGCGGTGCTGTCGATCAGAAACGCCTCGCGCAGGCCGCGCTGAATTTGCCGCTGGCCCTCGCCCAAAAGCTCACTGTCGCTTAGGTTGATGCCCTGCGCGCGGGCGCTGTCGATGCTGCGGGCAAGGGTCTGCGCGTCCGATATCAGGGCCTCGCGCTGCTCGGCCTCATAGGCTTCGGCCGCCGCGAGCGATGAGCCGACCACGCCGCTGACCCGGTCAGAGAACCAGCCTTCGAGCCCCACGTTCACCGTGAGCCCTGCAAAAATCGCCACCGTGACGGTCGGGATCAGCGCCATCAGGGCAAAGACGCCCGTCAACCGCAGGTGCAACCGAGAGCCCGCCGATTTGGCGCGGCGCGCCGAGATCAGCCGCCCGACTTGGATAAGAACCAGCGCCGCCACCAGCAGCACATAGACCAGATCGGACAACAGAATGAGCCGCAGGTTGAGCGTATCCGCCCCCTGCCCCAAAGGCCCGAGTGCCAGATAGGTCGCAAGCGCCAAAACCGGCCCCAGCACCACCAGCCCAAAGGTGGACCAATTGCGCAGCCGCTTGACTCGCCTGAGACGCCCCAACCGCTCGAGCTTGAACCTGCGTGACCGGGTTGCCACCCGCATACCTCACCGATGTTGTGATGCATTGCTGCATCAACCGCCATATTATGTGGTCCTGAACGGGAGAGTACCCCGATGGCCACTGTTATGTGGCTCTTTTACATCATCTTGCGGCCCCGTGTCACCTCAATATCGAGGTCGGTGATCTTCTTGCGCAAAGTATTTCGGTTAATTCCCAGCAAAGCGGCACATTTAGCTTGGTTCCCTGCCGTCGCGGCAAGCGCGATTTCGATCATCGGCAGTTCAACTTCGCGCAGGATCCGCGCGTAAAGCCCCGGAGGCGGCAGCATGGAGCCGTGCAGATCGAAATACCGTTGCAAGTGCCGCTCGACCGAGGCGCCCAGCCGTTCGGTATCGGCCTCGGTCTGCATCGGTGCCGGACCACTTTGTGCGCCCAGCAACTGCTCGGCCTCGCTCGCCGTGATCTCGGCCGCTTGGCTGGCCAGTGCGAGTTGCCGCATGGCATGTTCCAATTGGCGCACATTGCCCGGCCATGGAAACTTCAGCAAGATTTGCGCGGCCTTGTCCGAGAGTTTGCGCGGTGACGCAGGCCCGGGGTTGGCACGGGCCAAGAAGTGATCGGCCAAAAGCGGGATGTCCTCTACCCGGTCCCGCAGCGCAGGCACTTCGAGGGTTGCCCCCGACAGGCGGTAATAGAGATCGCGGCGCAGCTTGCCTTCTTGCATCGCCGCATCCAAGTCACTTTGGCTGGTGGCCATGAACCGCGGCGCGTCTTCGCCCGGTGCATCCATCATCCGCACCAAACGGGCCTGAATATCTTGGGGGAAATCCGCGATTTCGTCGATCATCAGGGTGCCACCGCCGACCCGCGCCAACACCCGCGAGGGGCCTTCGATATCGGCAAGATCGGCATCCGTAACGGTCACGAACGGCAGGCTGCGCCGGTCTGAGAAGTCGTGAATGGCCCGCGCGATCAGCGATTTGCCTGAGCCGCTTTCGCCCCAGATAAGCACCGGCAGATCGGTGTTCATCACCCGTGCCACGGTGCGGTAGAGCGCCTGCATCACCGGGGTCCGGCCAATCATCGGCAGGTCATCACGTTCGGCGTCGATCTCGGCACTGTCGTCGGCGGCGGCCTTACGGCTGAGCGTCGTGCGCTGCTCCAACGCACGGGCGGTGCGTTTCATCAGGTCCGGCAGGTCGAAGGGTTTGGGCAAATAGTCAAAGGCCTCGGCCTCTGCCGCCTTGATCGCCGTCATGATGGTGTTCTGCGCCGAGATCACGATCACCGGCAGGCCGGGTCGGTCCTGCGCGATTTTCGGGAGCATTTCCAACCCATTGCCATCGGGCATGACCACGTCAGAGATCACCGCGTCGCCCTTGCCCTCGCTGACCCATCGCATCAGGGTGGTTAGGCTTGAAGTGGCATGAACCTTGCAGCCCGCGCGGGTCAGCGCTTGGGTCAGAACGGTGCGGATTGTACGGTCGTCATCGGCGACGAGGATGGTGCCATCCATGTCAATTCTCCTTGAGGGCAGCGGCGCCTGCGCGCGGCAGCGAAATGCGGAATGCGGTTCGACCGGGGGCGGAACTGACTGAAATCCAGCCTCCGTGGTCTGAAATAATTTTACTCACCAAGGCGAGGCCCAGCCCNGTGCCATTCTCCCGGCCCGAGACGAAGGGATCGAAAACATCGGCGCGGATATGGTCNGGCANGCCGGGGCCATCGTCAATCACCTCGATCTGTAGGGGCAGCGGCTGGCCATCCCCATCGGCGCGGCGCAACTGGAACCCGTGTTCATAAAAGCTGCGCAGCCGGATGGTGCCCCCCGCCGCGCCCGCCGCCTCAGCCGCGTTGCGGATGAGGTTCAGCAAGACCTGCAAAAGCTGGTCCTTATCCCCAAGCGCGGGCGGCAGAGAGGGGTCGTAATCCTCGGTGATTTTCATCTTTGAGCCGAAGCCCAACAGCGCCGACCGCCGCGCGCGGTCCAGCACATCATGCAGGTTCACCGGTTTGCGCTCGGGCGCCATGAGGTTGCCAAATTGCTCGACTTGTTCCAGCAGTTTCACAATGCGCCGGCTTTCGGCAACGATGAGATCGGTCAGTTCCAGATCACTTCTGGACAGGTTCATCGATAAAAGCTGCGCTGCGCCGGTGATCCCGGCCAAAGGGTTCTTGATCTCATGGGCCAGCATCTCGGCCATGCCGATGGCGGATTTGGCGGCGGATTTCACGCTGTGATCTTGGGTGATGCGCCCGGCCAATTCGCGCGGGGTGATCATCAGAACCATCTCCCCCGCCCCGCCCACCAGCGGCGCAATCTGCAGGCCGCATTGCAAAGGCGCGCGCTGCATCGCGCCCACATCCACGTCATTCACGAACAGCGGCGTGCCCTGCAGCCGCGCACGGGCAAAAGCGGCCTCAAGCGGGTGGTCCACCGCGATCAACTTCCAGATCGACTGGCCAATCGTGGCGCGGGCCGAGGCATTGAGGAAACCTTCGGCGGAAGGGTTCAAATCCGCGACCCGGTCGTCGGCGCTGACGATAAAGGCAGGCACCGGCAAAGAGGTCCAAACCTGCCGCTCAGGTATCTCGGCCCTCATGCCGCGACCGGGGGTTGAGCCGCTGCGGCGTTGTACTGCATGGCCTCTGAGATCAGATCAAAGGTGGTTTTCACCTCCCGCGCCGTCAGCAGGGCGCGGCGCAGATCGGCGGGGGTGGCGCAATGGTCCATATACCAGCCCAAATGCTTGCGGGCGACTTTGGCCCCCAGACCGACCCCGTAAAAACGCAGCATCTCGTCGTAATGTTCGGCGACCATCTGGGCCATTGCGGTCCCTTTGGGGATCATCGGTTTGGCGCGTCCGTGCAGGTCATGCGCGATTTGCGCCAGCAGCCAAGGCCTGCCTTGCGCGCCGCGCCCGACCATCACACCATCTGCGCCCGACAGCCGCAGGGCTTGGCGTGCCTCATCGCTGCCAGTGATATCGCCATTGGCGATGACGGGGACGCGCACCGTTTCTTTCACCGCCCGTATCGCGGCCCAATCGGCGCGGCCCTTGTAGAACTGACAGCGCGTGCGCCCGTGGATGGTGATCATCTGCACGCCCGCGTCCTCGGCCCGCTTGGCAATAGGTGCGGCGTTGAGCATATTGTCGTCCCAACCGAGCCGGGTTTTCAACGTCACAGGCACATTGACCGCGCCCACAACCGCCTCAATCAGCCGCAGCGCGTGATCGGGCGTCTTCATCAGCGCCGAGCCCGAAGCGCCCTGCGTCACCTTCTTGGCCGGGCAGCCCATATTGATATCGATGATCCGCGCACCCATCGCCTCGACCATCCGTGCGGCTTCGGCCATCGGCTCGGCTTCGCGCCCCGCGAGCTGGACGGAGGTGCCGATGACATCCAGCCCCAACTCCGCTTTCTCCCGCGTGCCGGGGCGGCGGCTGAGCAATTCTTGGCTGGCGACCATCTCGGACACGACCAATCCGGCCCCGAATCGCGCCACAAGGCTGCGATAGGGCAGATCGGTGATCCCCGCCATCGGGGCGAGGAATACCGGCGGGTCGAATGTCAGGGGGTCGGCGGTCACATGCTTAATCCTTGTGCGGTCCCTTGCTGTGTAGCTCTGCCACGGGGTGACCTCAATGAAACTAGCCTGAAAAGCAGCTATGCGCCAAGCAACTGCTCAATTTTTAGGCAGCCACCCCAGATTGCACCCCGCCGCCGCATTGCCTAGACAGGGCCATGTTCACCACGTTTTCCAGATTGCCCGCATGAGTATCGCAGCTTTGATCGTTGCCGCAGGGCGCGGCAGCCGCGCAGGCGGTCCGCAGCCAAAACAGTGGCAGGCGCTGGCGGGGGCGCGTGTGATTGATCACACCCTCGCCGTGTTTCGCACCCTACCCCAGATCACCGAAATCGTGCTGGTGCTGCACGAAGACGACATGGATCAAGCCGAGGCATTTGCGGCCCAAGGCGTTACCGTCACCACCGGCGGGGCGGAGCGTGCGGCCTCGGTCCAACGCGGGCTTGCGGCCATCCGGCAAGCGGAGAAGGTATTGATCCATGACGCCGCGCGGCCCTGCGTTTCGGCCCAGATCATTGCTGGCGTGATTGATGCGCTCGACCAGTATCAAGCCGCCGCACCGGGCCTGCCGGTCACCGATGCGCTTTGGCAGGGCGCGGATGGCCGCGTCACCGGCACGCAAGACCGCAGCGCCCTTTTCGCCGCGCAGACGCCGCAGGGCTTTGACCTTGCCGCGATCCGCGCGGCCCACGCCACCTACGACGGCCAAGCGGCAGATGATGTCGAAGTCGCCCGCGCCGCAGGCCTGACCGTTGCCATCACCGAAGGCAGCGCCGATAACCTGAAAATCACCCGGCCCGAGGATTTCGCCCGCGCCGCCCGCATATTGGAGACCCGCATGGACATTCGCACCGGCAACGGATTTGACGTGCACGCCTTCGGCCCCGGAGACCACGTGACCCTCTGCGGCGTCGACATTCCCCACACCCACGGGCTGGTCGGCCATTCCGATGCCGATGTGGCGCTGCACACGGTGACCGATGCCATCTATGGCGCGCTGGCACGCGGCGACATCGGCCAGCATTTCCCCCCGAGCGATCCGCAGTGGAAAGGCGCGCGCAGCGATATCTTCCTGCGTCATGCCGCACAGATGGCCCGCGACATGGGGTTTACGTTGACCCATGTCGATTGCACATTGATCTGCGAGACGCCCAAGATCGGCCTCCATGTGCAACCGATGCGCGCTTCGATGGCTGAAATGCTGGGGATCGAGATCAACCGCGTATCCGTCAAAGCGACCACAAGCGAGCGCCTCGGCTTTACCGGGCGCGGCGAAGGCATTGCCTGTATGGCCACAGCAACATTGGTGAAAACATGACCCTTGCTCATCTGATCGCGACGCTTCTGGGCGTCGGCCTCATCCGCCCCGCGCCGGGCACTTGGGGGTCGCTCATCGCCCTGCCCTATGCGTGGCTGTTGCATGTGTTGGGGGGCTTTCCGCTCCTGGTGATCGGGATCCTCGTGGCGATCCCTTTGGGCTGGTGGGCAACCGCGCGCTATACGGCGGGCGGGCCGGATCATGACCCCGGAGAGGTCGTGGTCGACGAGTTGGTCGGCCAGTGGATCGCGCTGTTGCCGCTTTCCTATGCCGCATGGTCGATGCAGATCCCGATCCTTGCCATGTGGCCCGGTTGGATCGCCGCCTTCGCGCTATTCCGGCTGTTTGACATCACCAAACCATTGATCATCGGCTGGGCCGACCGTCAGGGCGGGCCATGGGGCGTGATGCTCGACGATATCTTTGCCGGGATTTTCGCCGCCCTTGGCGTCATGGCCTTGGCGGCGCTTTACCACGGGGCCCTGTAAATGATCCTCGCGGCGCAACTCTTGGAAAAGGCACGCGAAACCGGCGCAATGGTTGCTTGTGCGGAGAGTTGCACGGGCGGAATAGTAGCTGCCGCACTGACCGACCTGCCGGGGTCTTCGGCGCTGCTCGACCGGGGCTTCGTGACCTATACCAATGCCGCGAAAATCGCGATGTTGGGCGTGTCAGAGGCGACGCTCGCGCAATGGGGTGCGGTGTCTGAACAGGTTGCCGCAGAGATGGCGGCGGGCGCATTGGCGAACTCTGAGGCGCAGATCGCCGTATCGATCACAGGCATCGCCGGGCCCGGCGGATCAGAGCATAAACCCGAAGGCCGCGTTTGCTTTGGCCTTGCCACAGCGGCGGGCGTTCAGACGGAAACGATCGAGTTCGGCGCCCAGGGCCGCGATGCTGTGCGCTTGGCCGCCCGCGACCACGCGCTCGGTCTCTTACTGCGAGGCTTCGCGGCGCTTTAGCCTTTGGGGCCGTAAAGCTCTTTCGCTCGGTTCTCAAAGGCCCGCACGATACGCTGCATCGCCTCGTTGAAAACCACGCCGATGACCTTTTGCAGGATCATGTTCTTGAATTCGAAATCGACAAAGAAATGCACCTGACAGCCTTCGAGATTATCCTCGAAATGCCAGTTTGATTTCATATACTTGAACGGCCCATCCAGATATTCGGTGTCGATCTTCTTGGCCTCGGGCCAGAGCACGACGCGGCTGGTGAACCGCTCCCGAAACACTTTGAAAGAGATCACAAGATCGGCTTCCATCACCCGGTGATCGCCCCGGTCTTCGTCACTGCGAATGCGCGCAGCAGCGGTCCAAGGCAGGAATTCGGGATAGCGAGCCACATCGGCGACAAGATCATACATCTGTTGCGCGCTATAGGGCAGTTGGCGGGTCTCTGAATGGGTGGGCATTGCGTTCCGTTGCGTTGCAGGTTACCCCCTATTTCACGTCTCAACCCCGCAGATTCAAGGGCAAAACCATGGCACACGGGCCTTATGTCATCGACGAAATGATCTCGGCCAAGGCCATCGCGGCGCGGATCGAGGATCTCTGCCGTGAGATCCATGACGAATTCAACGGCACCGATAAATTGGTCGTGGTCGGCCTGCTGCGCGGGTCTTTTGTGTTCATCGCCGATCTGGTGCGCGAATTGGACCTGCCGATCGAGGTCGATTTCCTCGAAGCCTCCAGCTATGGTGACGGCATGGAGAGCAGCCGGGAAGTGCGCATTCTCAAGGACTTGCGCGGCGCCATCGAAGGCCGCGACGTGCTGGTCGTCGAAGATATCGTCGACACCGGCCACACCCTGCACCATGTCACCAACCTGCTGCGCTCGCGCGAACCTGCGCGGCTAAAATCCATCGCCCTGCTCGACAAACCCACCCGGCGCGAAGTGGACCTGAAAGCAGACTGGACTGGCTTTGAAATCCCGGACGAATTCGTCGTGGGCTATGGCATCGACTTTGCCCAACGCAACCGCAACCTGCCCTTCATCGGCAAGGTCCGCTTTACGTGATGGACCCACGGTGGCTGATGCGCATGTCCCAATGGGCGCGCAATCCACCGTCCACGAAACGGGTGATCGTGGTCTTTGCAATCATCGCGGCGGCCTTGGGCATCGGGTTGATCGAATGGCTGGGCTATTGGCCCGATTGGGCCACGGCAGAGCGCATCCCCCGCCGGTTCTAAGCCGAAGCGCGCAAGTTATCCCGCTGATCACGTTTTTGTTTTTTGTTGCAAGCCGCGCTCATGTTACGCTGCGACAAGAAAAGGGAGATGACCATGCATTTGACCAAAAGCATTACCGCCATCGGCATCGGAGCCGCGATGATCGCGACCGCAGGATTCGCCGCCAGCCATAGTGAAAAAGCCGCCAGCGACGCCGTCAACGCGCGCCACGCGCAGATGCAACTGATCGCTTATCACACCGGCATTCTGGGCGGGATGGCCAAAGGCGAAACGGAATATAACGCCGAAATGGCAACCGCCGCCGCCACCAATCTTCATGCCGCCGCGGGCTTTGAGCCCGGCACGCTTTGGCTTGAGGGCACTGAGCAAGGCGCCGTTGAAGGGTCCCGCGCCAAGGCCGAAATCTGGAGCGATTCTGAAGGGTTCAACGACGCCTTCATGGCGCTGGAGACCGCCAGCGCGGATATGATCGAGGCCGCAGGCACCGATCTTGACGCCCTGAAAGCGGGCATGGGTGCGGTGGGCAAGGCTTGTGGCGCCTGCCACGACGATTACCGCGGCCCCAAGAACTGATCCTTGCGCCCTATCGTCCCTGTACTGCTGGGCTGTGCCGTTCTCGGCGCGGCCCTTGGCTGGGTCGCAACCCGGCCCGATCCGCTTGAGCAGTCTTATGGCACAGGTCTGACGCCTGACCCGGAAGCGGGCGCGCTCGTTTTTGCCGCCGGGGGCTGCGTGTCATGCCATGCCGCGCCTGAGAGTGAGGGGGAGGAGATGCTGGTTTTGGCCGGTGGCCTGCCCTTCCCCAGCGATTTCGGCACCTTCCACGCGCCCAATATCTCGCCCGATGCAGAACAGGGCATCGGCGATTGGACCCTGCCAGAGTTTGCCCGCGCCGTGACGCGCGGCGTCTCGCCCGAAGGCCAGCATTACTACCCCGTCTTTCCCTATACCGCCTACCAGCATCTCGCCCCGCAGGACGTGGTTAATCTCTTTGCGTATATGCAAACCCTGCCCGCCGCAGAGGTGCCGAGCCTGCCGCATGAGGTGAGCTTTCCCTTCAATGTGCGGCGCGGCCTCGGCGCGTGGAAAATGCTGTTTTCTGACGAGGATTTCGTGCTGGCAGACGCGTCAGATGCACAGGTCGCGCGGGGGCGCTACCTTGTCGAAGGGCTGGCCCATTGTGGGGAATGTCATACGCCGCGCAACGCTCTGGGCGCGTTGGAGCGCGAGGCCTGGCTGACCGGCGCACCGAACCCCTCGGGAAAGGGCCGCATCCCCGCAATCACCCCCACAAAGCTTGAGTGGTCGCAGGCCGATCTGGTGGAATATTTCACCTCTGGCTTCACGCCGGAATATGACAGCGCGGGCGGTGAGATGGCCGAGGTGGTCAGCAATCTTGCACAACTGCCTGAGAGCGACCGCGAAGCGATTGCTGCCTACCTTAAGGCCCTGCCCGGCGGGTAACGCCGGGCACTTCTTTTTCGATCAGGCGATACCCAGTTTGCGGTTCCGCGCCTCGCGCAGACGCGCGAAATCGTCGCCTGCGTGGTAGCTCGACCGGGTCAGGGGCGTGGCCGAGACCATGAGGAAGCCCTTGCCGTAGGCCGCTTTTTCGTAGGAGGTGAATTCCTCCGGCGTGACAAAACGGTCCAGCGCGTGGTGTTTCGGCGTCGGCTGCAGGTATTGGCCGATGGTCAAAAAGTCGATGTCGGCGGCGCGCATGTCTTCCATCACCTGAATGACCGCTTGGCGGTCTTCGCCCAAGCCCACCATGATGCCCGATTTGGTGAACATCGACGGGTCCAACTCCTTCACCCGCTGAAGCAGGCGCAAAGAATGGAAGTAACGCGCGCCGGGGCGCACTTCGGGGTAGAGGCCCGGTACGGTTTCGAGGTTGTGGTTAAACACATCCGGTCGCGCTTCGACAACCTTTTCAAGGGCTTCGGGACCGCAACGGATGAAATCCGGTGTTAGAATTTCGATCGTCGTGTCGGGGCTCCGGTGGCGCACGGCGCGGATGGTTTGGGCAAAATGCTCGGCTCCGCCATCTTTGATATCGTCGCGGTCGACCGAAGTGATGACGACGTGGTTCAACCCCAGTTTGGCAACCGCATCGGCCACGCGGCCCGGCTCGAACACATCCAAATCCTCAGGCGGCTTGCCGGTCGCGATGTTGCAGAAGGTACAGGCGCGTGTACAAACCTCACCCATGATCATCATCGTGGCATGACCCTGAGACCAGCATTCGCCGACATTGGGGCAGCCCGCCTCTTCGCAGACCGTGGTCAGCTTGTTATCACGCATGATGCGCGCCGTCTCGGCATAGCCCTTGCCGCCGGGCGCTTTGACCCTGATCCAGCTCGGTTTTTTTGGCTGGGCGTTGTCGGGCTTGCGCGCCTTTTCGGGGTGGCGCTGTTCGGGTATCTTCAGATCGCGCATCGGGGGCCTCTGATCATTGTGTCGCACCCTGTTTATCACAGTCCTTAACCCGATGACCACCTACAGCATGCGCCCCCAAGACAAGGCTGCCATGCACCAGCGGCATCACCCCTTGCCAATGATTTAGTGCTTTGTTTTATAACCGGAAAATTACAATGCAGTTGCAGCATTGCGAGAGTTGCTCAGGCTGCCTATATGGGCTACCAACCGACAAAGATTCCAATCCGAGAAAGAGAGACGCGATGAAACCCGGTATTCAAGTTCCCAACGTCACCTTCAAAACGCGCGTGCGCGACGAAAGCATCGAAGGCTCCAACCCCTTCCGCTGGGAAGACAAGACCAGCGAAGATTTCTTCAAAGGCAAGCGCGTTGTCCTGTTCTCGCTCCCCGGTGCCTTCACGCCGACATGCAGCACCTACCAGCTGCCCGGTTTTGAGAACAACTTTGCCGCGTTCCAAGAGCATGACATCGACGCGATCTATTGCCTGTCGGTCAACGACAGCTTTGTCATGAACAAATGGAAAGAGATGCAGGGCGTCCAGAATATCGACGTGATCCCTGATGGGTCCGGCGAATTCACCCGCCGCATGGGCATGTTGGTCGCCAAAGACAACCTCGGCTTCGGTGCACGTAGCTGGCGCTATGCCGCGATCGTCAACGACGGTCAGATCGAAGCATGGTTCGAAGAGCCTGGCATCAGCGACAACCACAGTGATGACCCTTACGGCGTGTCCAGCCCTGAGAACTTGCTGGAATACCTCGAAAACCAGAAACAGACCGAAGCGGCCTAAGCGCCCTTTGAGTGACCGGATCGGGCCATTTGGCCCGGTCCCTCTGACCCCGCTGCCCCGCCCGCGCCTAGTATTTCGCGCGCAGCTGCCCGGTCAGCCCTTCCCCCACATCTTTCAGCGTCTGGGCCAATTGCGCCGCCCAACCGCCCCCCGGCGTGCCCGCCCGGCGCACGAGCCCGATCTGCCGCGCAGGCTCCGGCTTGCCGAAGCGGTGCAGACGCAGGCCCGGCGCGGCATCAAGCTCAGTCTTGGCGGCGATCTCGGGCATCAAGGTCATGCCAAACCCCGCCTCCACCAGCCGCGACAGGGTCGCGAGGGATGAAGCGCCCGTGTGGATGCCCGCCTGCGTCCGGTCCCGCTGACAAACCTCTAGCGCTTGATCAGTCAGGCAGTGACCGTCTTCCAGCAGCATCAACGGCGTGCGGGCCAGATCGGTCGGACGGACAACATCCGCCCCCGCCATCCGCTCGGCAGAGCCTGCCAGCAAAAAGCGATCTTCGAACAGGGGCATTTCGGCCAGACCGGTTTCGCCTGTTGGCACCGCCATCACCGCCGCGTCCAGCGCCCCGGCCCGCAAATCGGCCAACAGCTGATCGGTCTGCGCCTCGCGCACCTCGACCCGCAGGGAAATATCCTGCGCGCGCAGGGCGGCCAGCACACCGGGCAACAGATAGGGTGCTACCGTCGGGATCAGCCCAAGGTTCAACGTGCCTGCAAGCCCCACTTGCTCGCGCGCGGTGGCCTCCAACAGTTTGGCGCGGCGCAAAATATCCTCGGCGCGGGTCAGCACCTCGCGGCCCAAGGGCGTCAGGACCGAGGCGCGGCTTTGCCGTTCGATCAACCGCCCCCCCAGCGACTCCTCCAAGGTGCGGATCTGCACGGAAAGCGCAGGCTGAGAGATATTGCTGGCCTCCGCCGCCCGCCCGAAGTTGCCCAAGGTCGCCAGCGCGCGGAAATATTCAAGTTGCTTTAGGGTGAAGTTCATAACTTTTACCTATCGCAATTTTACAAAACTGCAATTGGAAATTATGGGCGAAATGGATCATCTTCCCCTCAGACAATAACCGAGGGGAACCCAAGATGAGCAAGCGTCTCACCACCACCGCCGGCGCGCCGATGCCGACCAATGAAACCAGCAAAACCGCCGGAAGCCGTGGCCCGGTCTTGCTGGACGATTACCAATTGATCGAAAAATTGGCCCATCAGAACCGCGAGCGCATCCCCGAGCGGGCCGTTCACGCCAAGGGCTGGGGCGCCGAAGGCACCTTTACCGTGACCCATGACATCAGCGAATACAGCTGTGCGGCGATCTTCTCCGAAGTGGGCAAGACCTGCGAAATCCTTTCGCGCTGGTCCACCGTGGCAGGCGAATTGGGTGCCGCCGACAGTGAGCGTGACGTGCGCGGCTTCTCGGTGAAATTCTACACCGAAGAAGGCAACTGGGACGTGGTTGGCAACAACACCCCGATCTTCTTTGTCCGCGACGCCTATAAATTCCCGGACTTCATCCGCACCCAGAAACGCCACCCGCGCACCAACCTGCGCTCGCCCGAGGCAATGTTCGACTTCTGGGCGGCTCAGCCTGAATGCGTGCACCAGGTGACCATCCTGATGTCGGACCGCGGCATTCCGGTGAACCCGATGCACATGCACGGATACGGCAGCCACACCTATTCGATGTGGAATGCCAAGGGCGAGCGTCACTGGGTGAAGTTCCACTTCCGCTGCCAGCAGGAAATCCGCAACCGCACCAATGAAGACGCGGAAAAGCTGATCGGCTCGACCCGCGAGAACTTCCAAGAGGATCTCTTCAACGCGATCGAAGGCGGCGAATTCCCGAAATGGGAGCTGAATATCCAAGTCATGCCCGAGGCAGAGGCCGAGACCTGCGGCTTTAACCCCTTTGACCTGACCAAAGTCTGGCCGCATGCGGATTACCCGCTGATCCCGGTCGGCATGCTGGAGTTCAACCGCAACCCCGACAACTACTTCCAAAGCATCGAGAACGCCGCCTATTCGCCCTCGAACAAGGTGCCGGGCATCGGTTTCTCGCCCGATAAGATGTTGCAAGCGCGGGTCTTTTCCTATGCGGACGCGCACCGCTACCGTCTTGGCACGCATTACGAGGCCCTGCCCGCCAACGCGCCCAAAGCCGCGCCGATGCACCACTACCACAAGGACGGCTCCATGCGGTTCTTCCCGCAGCAGACCGGCCACCCGGATGCCTATTACGAGCCGAACCAATATGAGGAATCGGCCCGCCCCGACCCGTCGGTGCAAGAGCCTCCGCTGCGCATCTCGGGCGATGCGGATCGCTATGTTCAAGAGGAGACGGATGCCGATTACGTCCAGCCGCGCAAGCTTTATACCGAGGTGTTCGATCAGGCGCAGCGCGACCGTCTGCATGAGAACATGGCCGCTGCCATGGCGCCTTGCTCGCAGCAGGTAAAAGAACGCTGGTATGCAGTGCTTGAGAAAGTGCACCCCGACTATGCCGCCGGTGTGCGTAACGCTTGTGAGAAAGACGAAGTGGCAATTTCAGTGACCGATGAGACGCCGACGAAGGTCGCAGACTAAAACAACCGGGGCGGCAGGATCATCACCCTGCCGCCCTTTCTTTATCCAATCATCGGGCCGCCCGGGCCTACGGTTTCGTCGTAATGACGTTTGAGCCGCATCAGCGCGATCCGCAGCACGATCTTGCCTGATCGCGCCGACCATCCCAGCCGCTTTTCAGTGGTCTCCAACCCTTCCAGATAGCAGCAACAGCGCAGCACCACGTCCGACAGGCCGGGGCCGAGTTCGGCCATGGCATCTGCCACCCGCTTGCGCGCCTCTGCCGCGGCCATGCTGCCCGAGCCCTCACGCCGCCCGCTGGGTTTTGCGCCCGGCGTCAGGAAATGATCCCAATTTTGGGTCACCTCACCGCCCATCTGGGCCAGTTCGAAATCCTCACGCAGCCTTTCACCGGCATGGACCAGCCCCTCGTTCAGAAAAGGCGCACCGGATTTATCGCGCCGCCGAGCAAGCGCAGAGAGCGGGCTTTCCGATAGGCAATAGCGGCCTCGGCGCGGGACCGCATCGGCATCTGCGCCCTCTTCCGCCTCGGGGTCGCTGGCCATGCCCAGAAACGCGGTCTGATCTTCGGCAAAGCCATGTGCGCCCGCGCCTTGGTCTTCTACCATCCGCCGCAGCGCAGCCCGCCCTGCGCTGGTGATGCGGTAGCGCGTTACCCTGCCTGCGCTGCCGGGGGCGATCCAATCTTTCAGGGCCATCGCCTGCGCCACGGCGCTGTCCACCACAGCGGTGCGTGCGCCGGGGCCGGTGTCCGTCTCGCGCAGGACAATGGCCTTCTCCATGCCCTCGGCCACGGCGAGGATCGCGCCCGTCTCATGCAGGCGCCGAAGGACGCGCAGCGCCTCGGCGGCGAAAGTGTCTTCGTCAAGAAGGGGGGTGGCGGGTTTGGTCATTGTCGCTGCCTTTCCTGCTGGGGGGCCAGCAGTACAATCCAAAGCGCGCCGCACCGCCCCGAGCCTGCGCAGGGCGGCATCCACCAGCGGATCGTCGCGCCTTGTCTCGATACGGCGGATTTGGCGCATGATGGTCGAGGCATGGCAGCCAGCTTGGCGTGCCAAAGCCCGGATCGGTGCGCCGGTCTCCGTATGTGCGAGGTAATGCAGGGCTCCGTGCGGCACCCATCCCGGCAGGACGGTCTGTTGGATTTGGTGATGCGCCTTCAATTGACTGCCACTTCCATTTTGGCGGGTCCCCAAGCCGGAGAGTTATCCCCAGAGTTATTCACAGCCTATGGATGTTTTGGTTACCCGTTGGTTAAAATCGTCGCATTTGGCAATGATTGTTTCCAAAAGGTAAACAGCACCGGTATGCGCCGTGCGCCGCGAAGCCATGACGCGCAACACCCGGAAAGGTTGTGCCATGCTTCGATGATCCGGGGTGATTCACCCCCCCGTTCACCGGAGAGTTGTGATGCAAGATCTACTGACCATGCTGCAAAGACTTCACCGCCCGCGCCTGTTGATGCGCGCCGCCCGTATCGGAGCCGAGGATTACCGGCGCGGCACCCATCTGCCGCGCATATTGGGCTTTGGCATACTGCCGCGCCACGGCACGGCGCTGATCAAACTGACCGAGATCGAGGCCGAGTTGGACACCCAGCGCAAGACGGCAGATGCAAGCTATAGCCTGATCCGGCATGTGGATGTGCTGATCGCCATGGTCGGCGAAGCGCGTTTTCTGAGAGCCGCGCAGACCCCCAGCGCGTAAAGGCCGCGGCGGGGCAACGCCCCCCGCAGTCCTATTTTAGGTAAAGCTATCCGGCTCCGCTGCCTTGCGGGTCGCGACAAAGGCATCAAGCGCCTCGCGAATGGCCGGGTCAAGCGCGGGTTGCTGATAATCGGCAAGCATCTTTTCGACCCGCGCAGTGGCAAGGGTCTGCGTATCGCGCGCGCCCTCATCCGACCATGTCTCGAAGGGATTGTAATCCAGCAGGTCGGATTTCCAAAACGCCTCGCGGAAGTTGTTCTGTGTATGGGCGCAGCCAAGGTAATGCCCCCCCGGCCCGACTTCGCGGATTGCGTCCATGGCCTGCGCGTTCTCGTCTATCTCTACCCCGCGGGCGAGGTGATGCAACGTGCCCAGTTGGTCGGCATCCATGACGAATTTCTCGAAAGAAGACACAAGCCCCCCTTCCAGCCAGCCACAGGCGTGCAGCATGAAGTTCACCCCGGAAAGAAGCCCCATGTTCAGACTGTTGGAGGTCTCATAGGCCGCCTGCGCATCGGGCAGTTTCGAGCCGTTGAAAGACCCGGCGCTCCGGTAAGGCAGGTTCAGCCTGCGGGCCAGTTGCCCAGCGCCATAGGTGATATGCGCAGCCTCAGGCGTGCCGAATGTGGGCGCACCACTGTTCATGTCAATGGAGGTCACGAAGGCGCCCATGATGACAGGCGCACCGGGACGGACAAGCTGGCTATAGGCGATGCCTGCCAAAGTCTCGGCCAAGACCTGCGTCAATGTCCCGGCCACACTTACCGGCGCCATCGCCCCCCCAACAATAAACGGCGAAATGATGCAGGCCTGATTGTTCTCGGCATACACCTTGAGCGCCCCCATCATCACATCGTCAAACGTCATCGGCGAGTTGATGTTGATGAGCGAGGTCATCACCGTGTTTTCCTGTACGAAGTCCTTACCGAAAAGGATGCCGCACATATCCACACTGTCCTGCGCGCGCGACGGCTCGGTCACCGACCCCATGAAGGGTTTGTCGCTGAGCGTCATATGCGCGTGCAGCATATCAAGGTGGCGCTTGTTCACAGGGATGTCGGTCGGCTCGCATACCGTCCCCCCCGAGTGATGCAGCCATTTGGACATATAGCCCAGCTTCACGAATTTCTCGAAGTCCGCCATCGTAGCATAACGGCGTCCCCCGGCGGCATCGCGCACAAAAGGCGGGCCATAGACCGGAGCTAGGACGAGGCTCTTACCCCCTATGACAACATCACGCTCCCGGTTGCGCGCCACTTGGGTAATCGTTGACGGTGCCGTAGAGCACAGCTTGCGGGCCAGCCCCCGTGGGATGCGCACCCGCTCCCCCTGCACATCGGCCCCGGCGTCACGCCACAGTGCCAGCGCATCGGGGTTGTCGGGAAAGTTCACACCGATCTCTTCCAGCACCGTGTCGGCGTTATGCTCGATGATCTGCAACGCTTCTTCGGTCAGCACTTCGAAGTTCGGGATGTTCCGCTCGATATAGCGGGCTGTCTCAAAGGAGACCGCTGTGCGTGCCGCGCGCCGTGCCGCACCTCCGCCGCCGCGTGCCCGTCGTGCTGATTCCGCCATTGCTCATTCCTTCCCGCAACTCTTGACCTGTCACTAGCCCATTCCCAGCCCCCCCTTCGCGCGGATAACGTCCCCTAGCGGCAAAAAGCGACATCGCGTGCCGCCCGCGCGCCTCCTCCGCGGATTAAACGCCGCAGGTGCCTGTCTTCAGCCCGCTTGAGACTTGCCACAGCGGCCTCTCGGGCCTAATCACACCCCCATGACAGATATCACCCATGACCGCCTCCTCATCATCGACTTCGGCAGCCAGGTCACGCAGCTTATCGCGCGTCGCCTGCGGGAGCTGAACGTCTTTTGCGAAATCCACCCGTTCAACACGGTGGACGAAGCCTTCCTCAAGGAATTCGCGCCTAAGGCGGTGATCCTGTCGGGCGGCCCGTCCTCTGTGTTTGCCGAAGGCGCACCGCGTCCGCCGCAGGCTGTGTTTGAACTGGGCGTGCCGATCTTGGGCATCTGCTATGGCCAACAGGTCATGATGCATTGCCTTGGCGGTCATGTGGAGCGTGGTCACGGCACCGCCGAATTTGGACGGGCTTTCGTAACCCCCACAGGCCAACAGCTTGATCTGCTGGAGGGTTGGTTTGCCACCGACCGCGAACAGGTCTGGATGAGCCACGGCGACCACGTCAGCAAGATCGCTCCGGGGTTTGAGGTCTACGGCACCTCCCCCAACGCGCCTTTCGCCATTACCGCGGATGTTGAACGTCACTTCTACGCGGTGCAATTCCACCCCGAGGTGCACCACACGCCCAACGGCCCGCGCCTTTATGAGAACTTCGTGCGTCTGGCAGGGTTCAAAGGCGACTGGACGATGAGCGCCTACCGTGAGGAAGCCATTGCCGCGATCCGCGAGCAGGTTGGCGACCAGAAGGTGATCTGTGGCCTTTCCGGCGGCGTGGACTCCTCCGTCGCCGCCGTGCTGATCCACGAAGCCATCGGCGATCAGTTGACCTGCGTCTTCGTTGACCACGGTCTGCTGCGCAAGGGTGAGGCCGAAGAGGTCGTCACCATGTTCCGCGACCACTACAACATGCCGCTGATCCACGCTGACGAGCAAGAGTTGTTCTTGGGCGAGCTCGACGGTGTCTCGGACCCCGAGACCAAGCGCAAGATCATCGGCAAGCTCTTTATCGACGTGTTCCAAAAACACGCGAAAGACGTGGGCGATGCGACTTTCTTGGCCCAAGGCACGCTCTACCCGGATGTGATCGAAAGCGTCAGCTTCTCGGGTGGTCCTTCGGTGACGATCAAAAGCCACCACAATGTCGGCGGCCTGCCCGAAAAGATGGGCCTGAAACTGGTCGAACCGCTGCGCGAACTCTTCAAGGACGAGGTGCGCGAGTTGGGCCGCGAGTTGGGCCTGCCGCCTTCGTTCATTGGCCGCCACCCCTTCCCCGGGCCGGGCCTTGCGATCCGCTGCCCCGGTGAGATCACCCGCGAGAAGCTGGCGATTCTGCGCGAGGCCGATGCGGTCTATATCGATCAGATCCGCCGCCACGGTCTCTATGACGATATCTGGCAAGCCTTTGTGGCGATCCTGCCTGTGCGCACGGTGGGCGTGATGGGCGATGGCCGTACTTACGACTTCGCCTGCGCCCTGCGCGCGGTGACCTCTGTGGATGGCATGACGGCGGACTACTACCCNTTCNCCCATGACTTCCTTGGTGAAACCGCCACGCGGATCATCAACGAGGTNCCGGGCATCAACCGCGTCACCTATGACATCACCTCGAAACCTCCGGGCACCATCGAGTGGGAATAAACATGNGGGTGGCCCTCAACAGGCCACCTTCGCTGCGCCACCCGGGCCGAGGCGGACCGGGTGCGCGCNGGGCTTGACGCGCATCTGCGCCTCACCCGTGCCGAGCCGGGNTGTTTNCGCTTCGACGTGACCCCAACCGACGATCCCCTTTTGTGGCANGTATCGGAACTTTTCACCGACCGCGCAGCCTTTGNGGCGCATCAGAACCGCACGGCGGCTTCAGACTGGGCAAGGCTCACCGCCGGGATCACACGCGNCTACAAGATCACCGACATTCCGATCACCGACCGCCANATCATCGGCGACGAGGCCAAGGGNGANGACCACTTGATCGACCCCACATGACCCCCACCGTCCGCGCTGCACTCTGGATGATCGGCTCCATCGGCTCTTTCTCGACCATGGCTGTGGCGGGGCGTGAACTCTCGGCGCGGTTCGATACCTTTGAGGTGATGCTCTACCGCAGTGTGATCGGCGTGATCATCGTCCTGTCGCTCGCTTGGGCCACCGGGGCGTGGCGGCAGATCAACACCCGCAACTTTGGCCTACAACTTATCCGCAACCTCGCGCATTTCACCGGGCAGAACCTATGGTTCCTCGCCGTGTCGCTGATCCCGCTGGCGCAGGTTTTCGCGCTTGAGTTCACTTCACCGCTTTGGGTCATCGTTCTGTCGATCTTTCTGCTGGGCGAACGGTTGACCGCCACGCGGGCGCTGGCCGCCATCATGGGGTTCATCGGCATTCTGATCGTCGCACGGCCCGATATTGGCAACCTCAACACCGGCATTCTGGCGGCGGCGGGCTGTGCGGTCTTCTTCGCCCTGACCAATGTGCTGACCAAGCGGCTGACGCGCAGCCAAGGGATCACCACGATCCTGTTCTACCTCACAACGCTGCAACTGATCTTTGGCCTGATCTCTGCGGGCTACGACGGCGATATCGCCGGACCTACGGTCGAGACGATGCCCTTTCTGTTGCTCGTCGGCGCCTGTGGGTTGCTTGCGCATTACTGTCTAACCAACCCGCTGAGCCTTGCCCCCGCGACCGTGGTGGTGCCGATTGATTTCGTCCGCCTTCCGGCGATCGCGGTCGTCGGGATGCTCCTCTATGCCGAAGCGCTCGATGTCTGGGTCTTCGTCGGGGCCGCGATCATTTTTGCGGGCAATTACCTCAACATCTGGTTTGAGACCCGCAAAGCACACCCCAAGTAATGTTTGCCCAGATTTCAACCTGACCCAAGGTCAGTGATTGACGCAAACGGCAGCTATCCGCTTAGATTATTTCTAACCTGTGCCGGGGAGGAACCGCACAGAAGTCTTGGGAGGAAAGCAAATGAAAACCTATTTCTTGGCAATTCCGGCACTGTTGGCATCTACGGCACTCGTTCACGCTGGCGGCATCGATCGGTCCGGCCAATCCATCAACGCCCTGTTTGAAAACGGGCGCTATGCCGAGTTCAGCTTCGGGCATATCTCGCCCGACACCTCGGGCACCTCGGTCGCGGCCCTCGGCAGCCGCAATTCAGGCAATGCCACAGAAAGCTACATGCAGTTTGGCGCCGCCTATAAGGCAGACATCAACGACAAGCTGTCCTATGCGATCATCTATGACCAGCCCTTTGGCGCTGACATCGATTATCCCACAGGGACCGGCTACTACGCCGCAGGGGCGCAGGCTGATCTTGACGCGCACGCTCTGACCGGCCTGCTGCGCTACCGGATGAACGACAACTTCAGCGTTCACGGCGGTCTGCGCGTGCAAACCATCGAAGCCACGGCAGCTGTCCCCTTCGTGGGCGGCTATACGGTTGATGGGGATCGCGACACAGGCGTCGGCTATGTCGCTGGTGTCGCCTATGAGCGCCCCGACATCGCCATGCGCGTGGCGCTGACCTATAATTCCAGCATCGACCATGACGTTGACACCACCGAGTTCGGCGCAGTCATGAGCACAACCGAAATCGAAACGCCGCAGTCGGTTAACCTCGATTTCCAGACCGGTATCGCGGCTGACACGCTTCTGTTCGGTGGCATCCGCTGGGTTGATTGGTCTTCCTTCGACATCTCTCCGGCTGCCTATGCAGGCGCCACGGGTGGCGCTTCCCTCGTGAGCTATGAGAACGATGTTTTCACCTACTCGCTGGGTGTGGGCCGCCGTCTGAACGACAACTGGTCGGTCTCTGCTTCCGTCGGCTATGAGAAGTCCGAAGGCGGCTTTGCTTCCAACCTCGGGCCAACCGATGGCAACAAAAGCCTCGCGCTGGCCGCCGTCTATACCCGCGACAATATGAAAATCACCACCGGCGTGCGCTACGTCAACATCGGCGACGCAGAGACGGCCATTCCGGGCTTTGCACCGGCCGCGGACTTCGAAGACAACGATGCCGTGGCCTTTGGTGTCAAAGTAGGTTTCACTTTCTAATCCACACCGTAGCTGTCGAGATCACGCCGCCCGATCCCCTCGGGCGGCGTTTTTTATGCATGCGCATCTTTCGGGTCGTCCCGATCCGTGGAACGCCCTAAACCCGAGGTCATGATCACACAAAAAACCATTCCCCCGCGTGCTTGGATCGAAATGGGCTTTCTCGCTCTGCTTTGGGGCGCGTCCTTTGTCGCCGTGCGGGTGGCACTGGATGAGATCGGGCCGCTGACCTCAGTCGCGCATCGGGTGTTCTGGGCGATGCTGGTGCTTTGGGGCGCGGTCGCCGTTATGCGCCTGCCGCTGCCGCGCGACCCGCGCATCTGGGCAGCCTTCCTGCTGATGGGGCTGTTAAATAATGTGATCCCCTTCTCGCTGATGGCATGGGGGCAGCTGCATATCCCCTCTGGCCTGACCTCAATTCTCAATGCCGCCACGGCGGTCTTTGGCGTGCTGGCCGCCGCGATCTTTCTCGCGGATGAGCGCATCACCCTGCGTAAGGCGATCGGCGTTTGCCTTGGCTTTGCCGGGGTCAGCACCGCCATCGGGTTGGAAAACCTCACGAATTTCGACCTCGGCAGCCTTGCGCAGCTTGCCGTGCTGGGCGGGGCAATGTCCTATGCCATGGCCGGTGTCTGTGCGCGCAAACTGCTGCCGGGCCAGCCGCCGCAACTGGCCGCCGCCGGGATGCTGACAGGGGCCACGCTGATCATGCTGCCGCTGGCATGGGTGGTCGAAGGGCCGCTGACGCTCGACCTTGCCCCGGCCACGCTCATGGCCATTGCCTATTACGCGCTGGCTGCCACGGCGCTGGCCTATCTGCTCTATTACCGGGTGCTGGGCATGGCGGGCAGCAGCAACCTGATGCTGGTGACGCTGTTGGTTGCGCCCGTGGCGATCCTGCTGGGCGCTTGGCTGCGCGATGAAACTCTGCGCTCTGCCGCCTACAGCGGCTTTGCCCTTCTGGCGCTTGGGCTTTTGGTGCTGGATGGCCGCATCTGGCGTCTGGTCAAACACTGGGGTAGTCAGGGGAAACGAAGCACTTAACCTTGGTGATACATGCTCTACCCCACGGCTGACGACTGGCGCGCGGCCCCGCGCCGCAAAGTTCTGATCTTTGGCATGTCGGGCTTGGGCAAAACCCATCTGTCCAGCCTGCTGCGCGCCAGCGGCGATTGGTTTCACTACTCCATCGACTACCGCATCGGCACCCGCTATCTGGGCGAGCTTATCGCCGACAACGCCAAGGCCGAGGCGATGAAGGTGCCATTTCTGCGCGATCTGCTGCTCAGCGATAGCATTTACATCGGGTCCAACATCACCTTCGACAACCTCTCGCCCGTGGCCACGTGGCTTGGCAAACCCGGCGATCCCGCGCGCGGCGGTCTGCCGATGGAGGAATACGCTAAACGCCAAGAGGCCTTTCGCCGGGCCGAGATCAACGCCCTGCAAGACACTGCCTATTTCGCCACCCGCGCCGAAGCGCTCTACGGCTATCCGCATTTCATCTGCGACACCGGTGGGTCGATCTGCGAATGGGTCGACCCCGAAGACCCCAACGACCCGCTGTTGCAGCAATTGGCCGAGGAATGCCTGCTGGTCTGGATCAAAGGCGATGAGGCCCATACCGAGGAACTCATCCGCCGCTTCGACAAAGCCCCCAAGCCGATGGCCTACCAGCCTGAATTCCTCGCGCGTGCGTGGGCCGACTATCTTGTGGAAAAGAATATCCGCGAAGACACGGTAAACCCCGATGATTTCATCCGCTGGACCTATGCCGCCGCCCTGTCGCACCGCCAACCGCGCTATGCTGCCATGTCGAAATGGGGCGTCACCATCACCCCTGCCGACATCGACGCACTGAACGCTCCCGAAGACTTTACCGACCTCATCGCCCGCCACCTGCCTGTGGGCGGTTGAACCCGCCCCGTCCAAGATTATCTGACTGCACTGGCTACCCCTGAAAGACCTGTCTCATGCCCATCAAGATCCCCTCCCGCCTGCCCGCCTTCGACGTTCTGCGCAACGAAGGGGTCATGGTGCTGGACGAGGAACTGGCATCGCGGCAGGACATCCGCCCCCTGCGCATCGCGCTGCTGAACCTGATGCCTAAGAAAATTCAGACCGAGAACCAGTTCGCCCGGCTGATCGGCGCCACCCCCTTGCAGATCGAACTGAGCCTCATCCGCATGTCCGACCACCAAGCCCGCAATACGGCAGCAGAGCATATGGAAAGCTTCTACCGCCCCTTCGAGGAAATGAAGGCCGAGAAATTCGACGGGCTGATCATCACCGGCGCACCAATTGAGCATCTTGAGTTCGACGAAGTGACCTATTGGGACGAGCTGCGCGAGGTGATGGAATGGACCCAGACCAACATCCACTCCACCTTTGGCGTTTGCTGGGGCGGCATGGCGATGATCAACCATTTTCATGGGGTCAAGAAACACATCCTGCCCGACAAGGCTTTCGGCTGTTTCCGGCACCGCAATCTCGCGCCCGCCTCGCCCTATCTGCGCGGGTTCTCGGATGATTGTACCGTGCCCGTCTCTCGCTGGACCGAGATGCGCCAAAACGAAGTCGACGCCCATCCCGGCCTCACCACGCTTCTGGGCAGTGATGAGGTCGGCCCCTGTTTGATCGAAGACCCCGCGCACCGCGCGCTCTATGTCTTTAACCACTTTGAATACGACCGCGACACGCTGAAACAAGAGTATGACCGCGACGTTGAGAATGGCGTGCCGATCAACGTGCCCTGCAATTACTACCCCGAGGATGACCCATCGCGCACGCCGGTGAACCGCTGGCGCAGCCACGCGCATCTGCTTTATGGCAATTGGATCAACGAGATATACCAGACCACCCCCTTCGATATGAATGAGATTGGCCATTAAACTGCTGCTCGCCCTCCTCCTCGGGCTGGCGCTGCTGGTGGCGCTTGTCCAATGGCGCGCCGCGCGGCATGAGGCGCGGGCCGAGGCGAGCCATCCGCCCGAGGGTGAGATCATTAAGGTGGACGGCTTGCCGGTCCATGCCAAGGTTATCGGCAGCGGGCCGGATCTGGTGCTGATCCACGGGGCCAGCGGCAACCTGCGTGATTTCACCATGGGGTTCGCGGAACGGCTGAGCGATCGCTACCGCGTCATCATCTTCGACCGGCCCGGCATGGGCTATACCGCCCGCCTACCCGGCGCGCGCGGCGCGTGGAACCCGTTGGGGGAATCGCCGCAAGAGCAGGCCGCGCTGCTGCAAAAGGCCGCCGATCAACTGGGCGTCGAAAACCCCATTGTTCTGGGCCATTCCTTTGGCGGCGCTGTGGCGCTGGCCTGGGGGCTTCAGCGCCCTAAAGACACCGCCGCACTGGTGCTTGTCTCTGCCGTGTCCGAGCCTTGGCCGGGCGGGCTGGGCTGGCTTTATAACGTCAGCGCCTCACGGCTTGGCGGTGCGCTGTTTGTCCCTGCCGTCACCGCCTTTGTCCCCGAAAGCGTGGTGCAAAGCAGTATTGAGGCGATCTTTGCCCCGCAGACCGCGCCCGAAGGCTATGCCGAACACATCGGCACCGGTCTGACCCTGCGCCGCAGCGCCAGTCGCGCCAACGCCCAGCAGGTGCACCAGCTTCGCCCCCATGTTGTTGAAATGGCCGCACAATATGACCGCCTGACCATGCCGGTTGAGATCATTCATGGCGATGCCGATACCATTGTGCCAATGCATATCCACGCCGAGGAATTGATCAAAGACATCCCGAACGGCGCGCTCACCCGACTGCCCGGCATGGGCCATATGCCCCATCATGCCGACCCGCAGGCCGTGGTCGACACAATCGACCGCGCCGCTACCCGTGCGGGTTTGCGTTAAGCGCCTTAACATCCCATATTGAAACAAGAACACCCGCGAGGAGCGCCCATGGACCTGCCCTTTGACGGCGCAATCAGCGCCTTTTTCGACAATGACGCCCCCGAGGACATCCGCCAAGCGATCCGCCGCTCCGACAAGGACGATATCCTTTCGCCCAGCTATCCGCATGACGAGCGCTTGTCGCGCAAAACCTATGAGCGCGACTATGAGCGGTTGCAGATCGAAATGGTCAAATTGCAATCTTGGGTGCGCGAAACGGGCCAGCGCGTCGTCATGGTGTTTGAGGGCCGCGACGCCGCCGGAAAAGGCGGCACGATCCGCCGTATGCGCGAGAACCTAAGCCCCCGTTCCGCCCGTGTCGTCGCCCTGTCGAAACCCACTGAGACGGAACAGGGCGAATGGTATTTTCAACGCTATATCAAACACTTGCCCACCGCGGGCGAGATGGTGTTTTATGACCGCTCTTGGTACAATCGCGGGGTGGTGGAAAAGGTTTTCGACTTTTGCACCCCCGAACAGCGCGCGCATTTCTTTGAACAAGTCACCCCGTTTGAACAGATGCTCGTCGAAGACGGCATTCACCTGATCAAGTTCTGGCTCAACGTGGGCCGGGCCGAGCAGTTGCGCCGCATGTTGTCGCGCGAATCCGATCCGTTGAAGCAATGGAAGCTCAGCCCGATCGACGTCAAAGGTCTTGCCAAATGGGAAGAATATTCGAGCGCCATCGCCGAGACCCTGCTGCGCAGCCATACGGATGAGACCCCTTGGACGGTGATCCGATCCGACGACAAGCGCCGCGCCCGTCTGGCCGCCATGCGCCACCTGCTGAACCGCTTCGACTATCCCCAGAAAGACGCCAAAGCGATTGGCAAAATCGACGATGAAATCTGCGGCGGGCCGGACATCTGGGATGCCTAAGCGCGGCTATCATCACGGCAACCTGCGCCAAGCCTTGATCGACGCAGCACTTGAGTTGATCGAGCAGCGCGGCCCCACGGGCTTTACCCTCTCCGAGGCCGCCAAACGCGCGGGCGTCACCCCGGCTGCGGTCTATCGCCACTTCGAAGGCCGCGAAGACCTGATCGCCGAGGCCGCGCATCAAGGCTATGATATCTTTGCCGAATTGATGGAATTTGCTTACGAATCCGGCCAGCCCTCAGCCCTCAAAGCCTTCGAGGCCACGGGCCGCGCCTATCTGGCATTCGCGCGCAAATACCCCGGCCATTACATCGCCATGTTCGAATCCGGCATCTCGGTCAACCGCACCCCGGAACTGGCCCATGCCGCCAACCGCGCCAACGGCGTGCTGGAGCGCGCAGCATCCGACCTCAGCCAGCATATCCCGGCAGACAAACGCCCGCCAGCTTCGATGTTTTCGGCCCATATCTGGGCGATGAGCCACGGCGTGGTCGAACTTTTCGCCCGCAACTCCCCCGGCCGCGCCTCGCCCTTCCCAGCAGACGACCTGCTGGAAACCGGGATCGGGATTTACCTGCGCGGGCTGGGATTGGTCAGCCCCGACGAGTGACGGTCGATCTGCCGCACAGGTATCATCGAAGCCTTTAATCTCTGATTCTCACCACAAGGAGATGAGAGATGCCTATCTTAACCAAATTGCAGACACCGTCTGAATTAGCATTCGGACGAAGTCTGAGACCAGGATCCCAAATCATGCTACCGAACTGCATTGAACGGACAACAGTGGTTGACCAAGTCACAGTTCGTTACGATGCATTTCACTACCTAGAAGATCCTAAAATAGTAAGAATAGATGTAATCTGGCGCATCCTGTAGTTCTTTTCGGGACAGGACTTATTTCCGGGCCGTCTTTCACTGACCCACCCTCATGTCTTGCATCACATCCGCCGCAATCTCAAACGAGCGCAACCGCGCCGCGTGATCGTGGATTTGCCCGGTCAGGATCAACTCATCCGGGCGGTGCTGCGCGATCATCGCCTCTAGCTGACGTTTCACGGTTTCAGGACTGCCCACGGCGGACACCCGCAGCGCATGATCCACCCCCTGCCGCATCCCTGCGCCAATCTCGGCGTCTATGTCACGCACCGGCCGTGGCAGCTTGCCGGGGCGGCCAGTGCGCAGACGGGCGAATGCCTGCTGCATGGTGGTGCGCAGATAGGCGCCCTCTTCATCCGTATCGGCGGCGAATACGTTAACCGCGAGCATGAAGCGCGGCGCGGGGCAGGCTTCGGAAGGTTTGAAATCACGACGGTAGATGGCCGTGGCCTCCTCCAACGCATCGGGCGCAAAGTGAGAGGCAAAGGCATAAGGCAGCCCAAAATGCGCCGCCAGTTGCGCACCGTATAGCGAGGACCCGAGGATCCAGATCGGCACATGCGTCCCCTCACCCGGATGCGCACGGACGGGCGAGCGCGGATCGGCGTCGCCCAGATAGGCCATCAACTCGGCCACATCATCGGGGAAATGATCGCCGCCACTCATGCCGCGCCGCATGGCACGCATCACCGCCTGATCGCCGCCCGGCGCACGGCCCAGTCCCAGATCAATCCGGTCGCCATGGATCGCCGCCAAGGTCCCAAACTGCTCGGCAATCGCCAAAGGCGCGTGGTTGGGCAGCATCACCCCGCCCGCCCCAACGCGAATATGCTGCGTGTGATCCGCCACATGCCCCAGCAAAACCGATGTCGCCGCCGAGGCGATGCCCGGCATGTTGTGATGCTCTGCCATCCAGAAGCGGTGATAGCCCTTGGCTTCGGCCAATTGGGCCAACGCGACGGAATTGGCGATGGCGGTGGCGGTGTCTGACCCTTCGGGCACCGGGGCAAGGTCTAGAACCGAATATTGCATGTCTGTCTCCTGTGTTCCGCCTGATATAGGCAGCCTCCCCCCCGCCCGGAACCGCAAGGCGCAGAAAAACCAAACACTTGGGCGAATTTAGCGACATTCCCAATGTTATATTATAACGCATGCCAGCTATGCGCAGACGGTCCTTGCGGCTCCCCCATGGCGGGCATATCCGAAAGACCTTCACAACCAGACCTCGCCAGTCTCCGACAAGTCACGGTCCAAAACTAGGCAAAGCCATGAACATTAAACACCTTATCGGGTTCGGCATCACCGCTGGACTGCTCTCTTCTGCCGCCTATGCGCAGGACAACATCACCACGGGCTTTGACCCGGTGATCGAAGACCGTCCTTCCGTATCGGCCATCGGCTGGACCGCCGGCGTTTCCGCTGCGACACGTTTCAACACGTCGGATGATTTTGACCACCTCGACAACGAGGTCGAAGGTTTCGTTGAGCTGACCTACGGCGGCTTCCACACTGGTCTCAGCGCGACTTCGCTGTACCAAGACCCCACAGATGATGTCGAAATCGAAGTCGACCTCGGCTATGGCGCGGACTTTGGTCAGGGCACTACGCCTGGCTGATTGGGTCCAAAGACCACGGCGAAGAAATCACCGCGACGTTGGGTTTCCCTGTTGGCCGTGACGTGACGGGCGCATTCGCCGTGATCATCGACCCCGACAATGGCGAAAGCGATCAAGAAGTGGCGTTCGAGGCGCCCCTGTCCGAGCGTTGGACCGCCGTTGGCCTGATCGGCAACAGCGACCGCGATGATAATATCTATGCCGAAGCGGTGCCGTCTATGACTTCGGCGATGGCGTCAGCTTTGAAGCGCTCTACGAAGACACCAACGATGGTGACGGCGTTCTGGGCTTCACCGCGAGCTACGAAATCGGCGGCTAATCCCGCAAGGGATCATCCCTGATCTTGACCAAGGGCCGTTGCGGGAAACCGCAGCGGCCTTTTCTCATGACCCCGTGGCCAGCCATGCCCACTGCCCGCCCCCAACGAAAAAGGGCCACCCCGGAGGGCAGCCCTTTCGCAAANNTGATCGGTAAGCTTAACGCTTGGAGAACTGGAAGCTCCGGCGCGCTTTGGCCTTACCGTATTTCTTCCGCTCGACGACGCGGCTGTCACGGGTCAGGAAGCCTGCCGCTTTCAGCGCACCGCGCAGGGAGGGATCGTAAAGCTGCAGCGCTTTGGAGATGCCGTGCTTGACCGCGCCCGCTTGACCGGACAGACCGCCGCCTTTGACAGTTGCGAACACGTCGAACTGGCCTTCGGTGTTGGTGATGCCGAAAGGCTGCGCGAGGATCAGCTGCTGCACGGGGCGCGCGAAGTATTCGTTCTGCGGCTTGCCGTTCACGATAACCTTGCCGGAGCCGGGCTTGATCCAAACGCGGGCGACCGCGTCTTTACGTTTGCCGGTGGCATAGGCGCGGCCCAGTTCGTCACGAACCGGCTCACGCGGGGTCATTTCGGTTTCGGTGCCCTGCACGCCGCCGATGTTCTCGGTCACGGCTGCTTCGAGACCGTCGAGGGATTTGATTTCGTCAGCCATGCTCATGCACTCCGCGTGTTTTTCTTGTTCAAGGATTTAACATCCAGAACTTCGGGGCTCTGCGCCTCATGGGGGTGATCGCTACCTGCATAGACGCGCAGGTTGGTCATGATCTGGCGGCTCAGGCGGTTGCCGGGCAGCATGCGCTTGACCGCTTGGGTCACAACACGCTCAGGATGCGCGCCCTCAAGGATCTGTGCCTTGGTGCGCGACTTGATGCCACCGGGGTGGCCGGTGTGCCAGTAGAAGTGCTCTTCGCGCTTCTTGCCGGTCATCTGCACCTTGTCGGCGTTGATGACGATCACGTTGTCGCCGCAATCCATATGCGGAGTGAAGGACGGCTTGTGCTTGCCGCGCAGGCGCGTGGCGATGATCGAAGCGAGACGGCCCAGCACGACGCCTTCGGCGTCGATGATGATCCATTTCTTGTCGATATCTGCCGGTGTCGCAGAAAAGGTTTTCATGGATGAATTCCCGTTTAAGGTTGGTCGGAACGAGGAATCCCCGCCCGGTGTCTGATGGAGGGGTTATAACCACCTGCATCGCCGGGTCAAGCGCAGCAATCACGGATTACGTAAGCAAAATCAGTGGCTTATGATTTAGGTACAATAATACCCCATATTTCTACACGCTGATCTGCTCTGGCGGATTGTCCAAGAGACAGCGCAGCCGCTGCATCGCCGCCTCAAATGAGCGCAGAGAGACATGGGCGTTCACCGCGATGCGCACCGCATGGGGCGCGCGGCCATCGCGCAGGGCGAATTCATCGGCGGAACGGATCTGCACGCCCTGCGCCTCTGCCGCGCGGCAGAAGCCCGCTGCGCGCCAACCCGGCGGCAGGTGCAGCCATAAGAAGGGCACGTCACGCGACCATTGCAATTCATGCCCGCCCAGATGGTTGACCGCGACCTCGACATATTCCGCCAGTCTTTCGCGGATGTCGGCACAGATGCCCTTCAGCCGCGGATCGGTGAGCAGAATCCGCGTCGCCTCGGCCAAAGGGCGGGCAAGGCCGAAGTACCCGTATTCCGCCACCCGCCGCAGGTCCGCCGAGCGCCCCGCCGGGGCCAGCGCAAAGCCGACACGCAGCGCGGGGGTCAGTTCCTTTGAAATCGAAGAGACGTGCCAGACATGTTCCGGCCAGAGCGAGCGGTAGCTCGGCGCGCGGGCAGAGCCCATGCGGTAGCAATCATCCTCCAAAATCTCCAACCCGTGCCGCTTGGCGACCTCCAGCAGCGCGCGCCGCCGTTCGAGGCTTGTGTGGCTGCCGGTGGGATTGTGCACCTCCGGCGTGGTGCAAAACACCTGCGCCCCACTGTCGCGCGCGGCCTTGTCCAACGCCTCGGGCAACACGCCGTCTTTGTCCATCGCCACGCCAACCACTTCGGCGCGCAGCACCTCCGCAGCCCGGCGGAACCCGGCGTAGGAGAGGTCTTCGACCAGCATCACCGGCTTTGGCCCCGACAAGATGGCCTGAAGTACCAATACAATCGCGCTTTGCCCGCCGTGTGACAGCACAACGTCGCGCTCGCTCAGCGGCCCGAGGGCCAGATGCGACAGCCAGTCGACCACCGCTTGGCGCACCGGGGCATAGGCATCGCGGGTGGGATAATTCATCAGGTCTTCGCCCGGCACATCCGCCACTTGCCGCAGGGCGCTGCGGATCAGGGCCACTTGCCCCATGTCTGGTAAGCGCGGGCTAAAAAGGCTGACCGCATCGGTATCTGAGATCTCTAACTCTTTGATCCAGCTATCTTGTTCGCGGTTCCAGACATCTTCGCGAATGGCGGCCTGCGGCGGGGCGACAAAAGTGCCCCGGCCGACCTCGGCCTCCAGCAAACCTTCGTCCGTAAGAATGGTATAGGCCCGCGCCACGGTGCCGGGGGTGATCCCCAATTGCCACGCTAGCTCGCGCACAGGCGGCAGCTTGTCCCCCACGGCCAGTGCACCGGATGTGACCCCCTCGCGGATCGTGAGGGCGACGAGTTTGTACTTCGGTCCCTGCCCTTCGGCGAGGGTTGGCTGCCAAATTGTACCCATTACAATATTCCTGTGGTCAAATTGTATCGCACTTTGTACCCTTACACCTGTAGGCTTTCTACACTTTGTGTCAATACAATTTCGCCAATACAAATTCAAGGAGTTCTCCCATGACACAGGCTCGCCCTATCAGCGCCGATGCAATGACATTGATGACATACCGCGCTCTGCCGGTCCCTGCGATGATCGCGCTGCGCTTTGCGGCGGTCGTGACCACATGGGCGGCCCGCCGACGCACCCGCCTCGCGCTTGCTGCGCTTGAGCCGTGGGAGCTTGATGATGCGGGACTTACACCGGAACAAGCCTCAGCCGAGGCTTCCCGCGTGTTCTGGCAGGCGTAACTTCCCTGTGGCGTTCGCCAGACCTCTTCCTGGGCCGGGTTTTCCCGGCCCCTTTTTCGTGTAAACCAAGGGCCATCGCCTGCCCGTGGGTCGGCGAACCAACCCCGGCTTGTACCACTTTATCTCTCAGCTATGATGAGCGCTCTCTAGGTCGAGCATAGGCCAACCAAATCGCCTACCCGCCCGAACGGGCAGGCGATGGCCCGGCGCCTACGGCTTGATTCCGGGCCTTCCCTTATCCCATCGACGCAGGCGGAATCGCATAGGTCAGGCTCGCCCGCGCCACCGGCTTATCCGACCCTTCGGAATAGATCAGCACATCCGTCACCGACAACTGCCGCCCCAGTTTAAGCAACTTGGCATGGGCGACCAGCGGCACATCCGCCAGCGGCTTGCGCATGAAATCGATCGAGCAATTCGTCGTCACCGCCAGCGCCTTGGGCCCGATCATCGCAAGCGTCGCGAGATAGGCCGCCACATCCGCCAGCGCGAACATCGACGGGCCCGACACCGTCCCTCCGGGCCGCAGATGGCGGCGGCTGGTCAACAGACGCATGGTGATCTCATTCTCGGCNACGTGATCCACGGCGAAATCATCCGCCACCTGATCGAAAACCTCCCGCATGAAGGCTTCCAACGCCTCTGCATCCATCACCACGGCCATACTTGTCCTCCCTGCTGTCCTCGGCGTAACGTTGGCGCGACCAGCTTGGGAGGGCAAGGTGACAATTCTTGACGTTACGGCACAAGGGCCGGTGACCCACCTGCGCATGAACGCACCCGAGCGGCTGAACGCACTGTCGGACGAAATGCTGGCCGCCCTGCACAGCAAACTCGACGCCTTGGCCGAAGATCGGCAAACCCGTGTCATTATCCTATCGGGCGCGGGCAAAGCCTTTTGCGCGGGGCACGACCTGCGCCAGATGACCGCCATGCGCCAAGCCGAAGACGGCGGAGCCGCCGCCTTCAAAGACCTCTTCGACCGCTGCGCNGCCCTCATGGCCCGCATNCAAAGCCTGCCGCAGCCCGTCATCGCCCAAGTCCACGGCATCGCCACCGCCGCTGGCTGCCAGCTTGTCGCCACCTGCGACATGGCCATCGCCGCCGAGGACACCCGCTTTGGCGTCAACGGCGTGAACATCGGCCTTTTCTGTTCAACCCCCATGGTCGCCCTGACCCGCAGCATCCCGCGCAAACAAGCGNTTGAGATGCTGACCACCGGNGANTTCATCTCAGCCCCCCGCGCTGCAGAACTGGGCCTGATCAACCGCGCCGTGCCGGACGACCAACTGGCTACTGAAACCAACGCCCTAGCCGAAAAGATCGCCGCCAAACTCGGCACCGCCGTCGCCCACGGCAAAGGCGCCTTCTACCAACAGATGCACCTGCCCACCGACCAAGCCTATGCCTTCACCGGCGAGGTTATGGTGCGCAACATGCTCGATGCAGAAACCCGCGAAGGCATCGACGCCTTCTTGGAAAAACGTACCCCTGATTGGAAGCAGTGATTGTTTCCAAATCCGCGCAACAGTGTTGCCGCGCAGGGGCTGGCAAATCTGGCAAAATCGGGGCACTGTTATATTAGGGTATAGAAACCCTGATGATTTTTGGGTCGCCGACGGCGGAAGGTCCCTCCGGGTTAGCCTCTCACTGACCGACTATTCCCGCAGCGGCGACCCCAAAACCATGCCCGGCCAAGCGCGCGTGCCGCGATATTTCAGCGCGCATCAGCCCGCCCCCGCTCTTGCCTGTTGCGCGCGAACCCGCCCTGCCCTACATCGCCCCCATGACAGATACATTGCACATCATCGGCGGCGGCATGGCCGGATCAGAGGCTGCTTGGCAAGCGGCGAACGCGGGCGTGGAAGTCGTGATCCACGAGATGCGCCCCAAGGTCGAAACCTTCGCCCACCAAACCGGGCTTCTGGGCGAGATGGTCTGCTCCAACTCCTTCCGCTCGGATGATGATGAGCAAAACGCCGTGGGCCTGCTGCATTGGGAAATGCGCGCCGCCGACGGCCTCATCATGGCCTGCGCCGACAAAAACCGCCTGCCCGCTGGCGGCGCACTGGCAGTAGACCGCGACCCCTTCGCGCAGACCGTCACCGACACGCTGCTCGCACACCCTAATATCACCGTCGAATACGGCGAGATTTCTGAGCTGCCAAAAGACGGCAAATGGATCATTGCCACTGGCCCGCTGACCTCGGGCGCATTGGCCGAAGCCATCGCCGCCGAGACAGGTGCCGAAGCGCTCGCCTTTTTCGACGCCATCGCTCCTATCGTCTATTTCGACAGTATCGACATGTCGAAAGCATGGATGCAGTCGCGCTATGACAAGGGCGAAACCGAGGAAGAGCGCACCGCCTACCTCAACTGCCCCATGGACAAGCAGCAATACGACGATTTCATCGACGCGCTGCTTGAGGCCGACAAAACAGAATTCCGCGAAGGCGAAACGGCGGGCTATTTCGATGGCTGCTTGCCCATTGAGGTGATGGCCGAACGGGGCCGCGAAACCCTGCGCCACGGCCCGATGAAACCGGTTGGCCTGACCAACCCGCACCAACCCGAGATCAAGGCCCATGCCGTTGTGCAGCTGCGCCGCGACAACAAGCTGGGCACGCTTTACAACATCGTCGGCTTTCAGACCAAAATGAAGTACGGCGCGCAAACAGATGTTTTCAAACAAATTCCGGGTCTGGAAAATGCGCGTTTCGCCCGTCTCGGCGGCATTCACCGCAACTCGTTCATCAACTCGCCCACGTTGCTTGACGACCAAATGCGCCTGCGCAGCCGCGACAATATCCGCTTTGCCGGGCAGATCACCGGCGTCGAAGGCTACGTCGAAAGCGCCGCGATGGGCCTGCTCGCGGGTCGCATGGCCGCCGCTGAGATCAAGGGCGGCAGCCTGCCAACCCCGCCCGACAGCACCGCCATGGGCGCGCTGATTACCCACATCACCGGCGGGGCGGAAGCGAAAACCTTTCAGCCGATGAACGTGAACTTCGGCCTATTTCCGCCGGTCGAAGGGCTTAAATCGGGCCGTCGCGGCCGCAAAGACCGCTACAAAGCCTATACCGACCGCGCCAAGGCAGATTGGCAGGCATGGCTTGATCAAGGTTAACCCGTCCCGGGTTAACACTGGATCCTCCTGCCCATCCCCCATATCCTAGGGGAATGACAAAACATTATTTCGACAAAGCCTACGCGGCGCGGGACACACAGGTGATCCGCAGCCTTTATGACGAATGGGCNGGCAGCTACGANGAGGATATCAAAGCGCAGGGCTATGCCACGCCCGACCGCGCCGCCGCCACGCTCGCTGAATTTCTGGATGACAAAGACGCCCCGATCTTCGATATCGGCTGCGGCACAGGGCTGTCTGGCGCGGCCCTAAAACAAGCGGGCTTCACCACCATAGACGGCGGCGATGTCTCTGCCGCCATGCTNGCAGAGGCTCGAAAAAAAGATATATACCGCAATCTNTTAGAGCTCGAAGTTGATGCCCCTCTTCCCTTCGCGCCCGGCACCTATGAGGCGATCAGCGCCATTGGCGTGATCGGCCCCGGAGCCGCGCCGATCACATTGTTCGACACGTTGATGCATGGATTACAAAAGGGCGGTAAACTTCTGTTTTCGCTTAACGAAAAGGCGCTCGAAGATCGCGGCGCCTTGGGTATGATTCATGAGTGGACCGACTGCGGTGCGGCGATCCTGCTCTTTGCAGAGGAAGGCCCGCACCTGCCCGGCATAGACCTGAAGTCTACCGTCTATCTGATTGAAAAGAATTGACACTTACCACCAGATTTGCCCCATCCCCGACCGGTCCGCTGCACCTTGGCCACGCCTATTCGGCACTCTTGGCCCATGATCTGGCCAAAGCAGCGGGGGGAAAGTTTCTGCTGCGGATCGAAGATATCGACCAATCCCGCGCGCGACCCAAGTGGGAGGCGCAGATCTACGAAGACCTCGCATGGCTTGGTATTGACTGGCCGCACCCCGTGATGCGCCAATCCGACAGGATGGCGGCCTACCGCGGTGCCCTTGATGACCTCTGGGCGCGCGGCCTCGTCTATGCTTGCACTTGCAACCGTCGCGACATCGCCGCCGCCACCAGTGCCCCGCAGGAGGGCGCAGAGCCCGTCTATGGCCCCGACGGCCTGATCTACCCCGGCACCTGCCGTGACGCGGGCCACGCAAAAGCCTCCGGCGCGCTGCGGCTCGATATGCGTAAAGCTTTGGCTTCTTTGGGCAATCGCGCGCTAAGCTTCACTGAAAACGGCCATGGCTCGAATGCTGAAACCGGCGCGATCACCTTCTCCCCGGATCAGCTTATCGCCACGGTCGGTGATGTGGTCTTGGCCCGGCGCGACATGGGCACGTCCTACCACCTTTCCGTCGTGCTCGACGATGCCGCGCAGGGGATCACGCTGGTCCCGCGCGGGGCCGACCTTTTTGAGGCGACCTATATCCATGTTGTGCTGCAGGCTTTGCTCGACCTGCCAACGCCGCATTATCACCATCACCGGCTGATCCGGGATGACGGCGGCAAACGGCTCGCCAAACGCGATGACGCCCGCGCCATCGCGCTCTACCGTGAGAATGGAATGACGCCCGGAGATATTCGTTATATGGTAGGGCTTTAGCGCGCGGCCTTAATCCACCGGCTTCATCAGTTCGACTTCTTCACCATCCTGAATCCCGGTGTAAAAGCAACTGCGCCGCCCAGTGTGACAGGCGGGCCCGGTCTGGTCCACAAGCACCAACAGGCAATCGCGGTCGCAATCGACCCGCATCTCAACCAGTTTTTGCACATGGCCACTGGTTTCGCCCTTTACCCAGAACGCCTGCCGCGAGCGGCTCCAGTATGTGACCTTGCCGGTCTCAAGGCTGCGCGCGATGCTCTCTGCGCTCATCCAGGCCAGCATCAGCACTTCATTTGTCTCCGCGTCCTGCGCGATGGCGGGGATCAGGCCCGCCTCGTTGAACTGAAGGCTTGCAGGATCGAAAGTCATCGGGCACCTCGTGGAAATATTTGCATCTGTCTCTGCGGCGCTTATGTAGGGTTTCAGTACGAAAAGGAACAGCCCATGTCGGATGAGACGGACCTCATCAAGCTCTACTCCGCGCGTATCTTGGCGCTTACCGCAGAGATCCCGCATCTGGGCCGGATGGAGGCCCCGCAGGCCAGCGTGAAGCGCCGCTCGCCNCTNTGCGGNTCGACCGTNACGGTTGATGTGCGCGTNGAGNAAGGCCGTCTGGCCGAGATGAAACAGGACGTGAAAGCCTGCGCCNTGGGGCAAGCGGCTGCGGCCGTTGTGGGCGGTGCNGCNCCCGGTGCCTCGCTCACGCAGATCACNACNGCCCGCGATCAACTGCGCGCCATGCTCAAGGGCGAAGGGCCNGTGCCGGACGCTCCCTTTGACGGTTTCGAAGTGCTAACCCCTGCCTCGGCCTATAAAAACCGCCATGCCTCCATCATGCTTAGCATCGAGGCGCTGACAGAGGCGATGCAACAGGCCGAAGCCCCGGCGGAAGCTGGCGAGCGTTAAGCGCAGCCTGCCGCAGCCCACCTTCCCCAATATTCAACAAAAAAAACGCCGCACATCCTGCGAAGGATGGCGGCGTCAGTCGGCGTTCCTCATGTTGGGACCCGCTTTGCCAGAGGCCGACGCGGACAGGCAAGTCGGTGCATCAAATTGGGACGGATGCAGCAGACAAAGCGGCATGAGAGCCTTTGGCAGAACTCAGATAAAGGCGGGCAGATGTAACCCAACGACCAGCATCACGATCAAAGCGGCGGCCCCTGCTGCATCTTGCAGCAATGTGGCCTGCGATCTGAGGGCGATAGATTTCAGGGCAGTGTAAGTCATCATCAGTACCTCCTTATCTTTGTTGCCCCTTTGTTCTCATTTTTACCCGCCTGTGTAAAGAACTTTTTGAGAACATACGCGAACATAAAGAGAGTTTAGGCGCTAACCCACTGTTATCAAACGGATCGCCTCGTCCTGCCGCATGAGCCATAGCAGCAGCCTTACCGCCCTGCCGCGCGGCCCTTCGAGGGTGGGATCATCAACCAAAAGCTTTCGGGCATCCGATTGCGCCACCGCCATCAAACCCGCCTGACGCTCCAGATCGGCCACGCGAAAGCGCGGCACGCCCGATTGCGCGGTGCCGATAAGATCGCCCGTGCCGCGCATTTTCAGATCGGTTTCGGCAATGACGAAACCGTCTTCGGATTCGCGCAGCACCTCAAGCCGTTGCCGGCCCGTATCGCTGAGGGGGGCTTGATACATCAAAAGACAAGTCGACGCCCCGGCGCCCCGCCCGACACGGCCGCGCAACTGGTGCAACTGCGCAAGGCCGAAAATCTCGGCCCGTTCCACCACCATGATCGTCGCATTGGGCACGTCCACGCCGACTTCGATCACCGTGGTGGCCACCAGCACCTTGGTCTCTCCCGCTTGGAAGGCACGCATCGCCGCGTCCTTTTCGGCGGGCGGCATCTGCCCATGGACCAAGCCAACGACCCCTTCGCCCAACGCCGCGCGGAGCCGTTTGAACCGGTCGTCCGCCGCCGTCAGATCGCTGACTTCGCTTTCTTCCACCAGCGGGCAAACCCAGTAGCATTGCCGCCCTTCGCTGATGGCGTGGCGCATCCGGTCGATGACCTCATCCATCCTTGAAGTCGAGACCAGCGCCGTGCGAATGGGCTGCCGACCGGGGGGCTTTTCGTCGAGGATGGAGACATCCATATCACCGTATTGCGCCAGTGCCAGACTGCGCGGGATCGGTGTGGCGGTCATCACCAGCACATCGGCCAGCCGCCCTTTGCGGCCCAATTCGAACCGCTGCCGCACGCCAAAACGGTGCTGTTCGTCGACCACCGCAAGGCGCAGATCGGCAAAGCTCACATCCGCCTGAAACACCGCATGGGTGCCGACGAGGATCTGGATGTCGCCGCGTTCAAGCGCCGCGAGCTTGGCCCGCCGCTCTGCCCCTTTGTCGCGCCCGGTGAGAAGTTCCAGCACCACGCCCGCCTGTTCCGCCAACGGTTGCAGCCCCATAAGGTGCTGACGCGCAAGGATTTCCGTCGGCGCCATCAGCACCGCTTGCCCGCCCGCCTCAACGGCGCGCAAAAGCGCCATGAAGGCGACCAGCGTCTTGCCTGCCCCCACATCGCCCTGCAACAGCCGGTTCATGCGGGTCTCGCGGCCCATGTCGGCGGTGATCTCTTCGACGGCGCGCTGCTGTGCGCCGGTGGGCCGATAGGGCAAGGAAGACAACACCCGTTCTTGCAACCGCCCGTCGCCCCGGTTCGCCCGCCCCATCTTGCGCCGCTCATTCTGCCGCGCCAAGGCGAGGGTCACTTGATGGGCAAAAAGCTCATCATAGGCCAAGCGCTCCCGCGCCGGGGCCGTGGCGGTGAGGTCTTGGGCGTTTTGCGGGTCATGCGCGGCCTCTGCGGCGGCGGCGAAATCGGGCCAAGCGGCCTGCGCCACCTGCCCGGGATCGGCCCATTCCGCCACCACCGGCAGCCGTTTCAACGCGCCTCGGGTGGCCTTGTACATTACCTTTTGCGTCAGCCCAGAGGTGAGCGGATAGACCGGCTCAAAGTCAGGAATATCGCCCGCTTGATCTTCCGGCACGGCGAAATCCGGGTGGACCATCTGCGCCATCCCGTCAAAAAACTCCACCCGACCCGAAACGATGCGGCGGCTGCCCTCGGGCAATTGCCGCTGCCAGTAGTCGCCGCGCGCGTGGAAATAGACCAGTTGGAAACTGGTCTGCGCGTCCTCGACCGTGATGCGGTAAGCACCGCCTTTGCTGCGTGCCGGACGGTGCGCGCCGATGGTGACGGCCAGGGTGAGTGTCGCAGGCAGATGCGCGTCCTTCACACTGTCCCGCAGACGGCGGTCGATCCCGGAATGTGGCAGGGTAAAGATCAGATCGCGCGGCGCTTGGATGCCCAACTGGCCCAGCAACTGCGCTGTCTTTGGCCCCACCCCTTCGAGCGTTTCGAGCCCCGCAAAAAGCGGGAAAAGCTGTTCCGGCCTACCGCTCATTTGCCTTCGATCAAGGCGAGCCAGCCATCTTCATCCATCGTCTCGACCCCCAGATCGGCGGCCTTCTTGGCCTTGGACCCCGCCCCCGGCCCGGCGACCAGAATATCGGTTTTGCCGCTGACCGAGCCTGAGACCTTGGCCCCCAAACGCTCCGCCCGGGCCTTGGCCTCGGCCCGGCTCATCTTCTCCAAAGTGCCGGTAAAGACGACGGTCTTGCCTGCGACAGGGCTGCCTTCGGTGTCGGGGCGTTCCGCCGGGATCACGGTCAGATCCGCCACCAACCGGTCGATTGAGGCACGCTCTGCCTCTTGCGCAAAGGCCGAGACCAGCGAGCCCGCCATGACGCTGCCGACACCATCGACGCCGATCAGATCATCCCAAGCGGGGCCGTCGAGCCCGCGCGCCTCGGCCATGGCGGCCTCAAAACTGTCCCAATCGCCGTAGTGCAGCGCGATCAGGCTCGACGCCGCCTCGCCCACATGGCGGATTCCAAGGGCAAAAATCAGACGCGCCATGGGTATTTCACGGCGATCTTCGATGGCTTGAAACAGGTTATCCGCCGATTTCGGCCCCCAGCCTTCGCGGTTTTTCAACTGCTGCACGCCGGTGCCGTAACGCTCTTTCAAGGTGAAAATATCCGCAGGCTCCGCGATCCANCCGTCATGGTAAAACTGTTCGACCTGNTTGGCCCCCAGACCGTCGATATCAAATGCCTTGCGGCTGACGAAATGGATAAGCTTTTCNACGGCCTGCGCCGGGCAGATCAACCCNCCGGTGCAGCGCCGCACCGCATCGCCCGGCTCCCGGATCGCATCCGACCCGCATTCGGGGCAGGTGGTGGGATAGACAAAGGCCTCGGCATCAGAGGGACGTTTCGACAGATCCACGTCGGCCACTTTGGGGATCACATCGCCCGCGCGGTATATCTGCACCCAATCGCCCACGCGCACGTCCTTGCCGCCGCGGATTTCGGCGCCCTTGCTGTCGAGCCCTTTGATGTAATCTTCGTTGTGCAGCGTCGCGTTGGAGACGACGACCCCGCCCACCGTGACCGGCTGCAACCGCGCCACGGGCGACAAAGCACCGGTGCGCCCAACTTGAATGTCGATCCCCTCAAGCCGGGTCCACGCCAATTCGGCGGCGAATTTATGGGCGACGGCCCAACGCGGCGTGGTGGAGCGAAAGCCAAGCCGTTCCTGAAGCGCGAGATCGTCGACCTTGTAGACNACGCCATCNATGTCATAGCCCAGCGTGGCGCGCTGCGCTTCGATCTTTTCGTAATGGGCGACCATATCNCNTGGCCCGTCACAAAGCGCGGTCAGNGGGTTGGTCGAAAATCCNAGTTCCGTCAATCGGTCAATNGCGCCCTTNTGCGTCTCAGCCAAGGGTTCCGAGAGCGCACCCCANGCATAGGCGAAAAACTGCAATGGCCGGNCGCGGGTAATCTCTGCGTCGAGCTGCCGCAGGGATCCGGCGGCGGCATTGCGCGGGTTGGCAAAGGTTTTGCCGCCCCTTTCTGCCTGCCGCGCGTTCAGTGCCGCGAAATCGGCATGGCTCATATAGACTTCGCCGCGCACTTCCAGCAGGTCCGGCGCGTTCTTTAACTTTTGCGGGATGTTTTCAATGGTGCGGGCGTTGGCGGTAACATTTTCGCCCACCGCCCCATCGCCCCGCGTGGCGGCGTGCACCAGCACACCCTTTTCGTAGCGCAGGGACAGCGACAGCCCGTCGATCTTGGGCTCGGCCGTATAGGCCAGTGGCGCATCCGACCCCAGCCCAAGGTACTTGCGAATCCGGGCGTCGAACTCAGTGACTTCCTCGGCGTCAAAGGCATTGGCGAGTGAGAGCATCGGCACCGCATGCCGCACTTTGCCGAACCCTTCGGCGACCGGCGCGCCGACTTGCTCTGACGGGCTGTCAGCGCGCTTGAGGTCGGGGAAGCGCACTTCGATCGCGGCATTGCGCCGTTTGAGCGCGTCATAGTCCGCGTCGGAAATTTCTGGTGCATCTTCCGTATGATAGGCGGTGTTCGCCTCGTTCAGCACCTCGGCCAGCCGGGCCAGCTCCGTCTCTGCCTGCGCTTTGGTCAGCGCTTCAACCTCGATCTGGGATGTCACGATCTGCCCCCGATATTGTCACCTGTGGCTTAGATAGGTGGCGATCAGGGGCAGGTCTAGCGATTTCAGGCTCGGTTGATGGCAGATCAGGCGCTGGCGGCCAGATCCATCTGCGCCGGTTCGGGGTCGCGCAGCACATAGCCCCGGCCCCAGACAGTTTCGATATAGCTCTCTCCGCCTGTGGCTTGGCTGAGCTTTTTGCGCAGCTTGCAGATAAAAACATCGATGATCTTCAGTTCAGGCTCATCCATGCCGCCATAGAGGTGGTTGAGAAACATCTCTTTGGTCAGGGTCGTGCCCTTGCGCAGGCTCAGCAGTTCCAGCATCTGATATTCCTTACCGGTCAAATGCACGGGGCTGTCGTTGACGCTGACGGTCTTGGCATCAAGGTTCACGGCGACTTGCCCCGTCTCAATCACCGATTGGGAATGACCCTTGGAACGGCGGATGATGGCGTGGATCCGGGCCACCAATTCTTCGCGGTGAAATGGTTTGGTCAAATAATCGTCGGCACCAAATCCAAATCCCCTGAGTTTGTTTTCCGTATCGTCGGACCCCGACAGGATCAGGATCGGCGTTTCAATCCGCGCCAGCCGTAATTGGCGCAGCACATCATGGCCGTTCATATCCGGCAGATCGAGGTCGAGCAGGATCAAATCATAGTCATAGAGCTTGGCCAGATCGATTCCCTCTTCGCCTAGGTCAGTGGCATAGACGTTAAGATTCGCATGGGTCAGCATGAGTTCAATACTGCGAGAGGTCGTCGGGTCATCTTCAACTAACAATACACGCATTCGGTTTCTCCGGCTCATCTAGGACGATTGGCTAATCTTGAGCAAAAAAGGTTAACTACCCGTTACCGATACTAGATAGGCTAGCTTAACAACTTAAAGTTGTCTATACTTTTTCAAGGCNGTGGCNTTCAGCGCNGCCTCNCCATGNTCNGTAACCGCATGNAACCANTCCATAAATTCNTCATCNCTNATNCCATAACGCTCCAGCGCTTCGGATTGGGTGATCAGCCCATAGACCACCCCCCGCACCACCGCTGCCTTGCGCGAGGCGACCCACCTTCGCGTATCTGCGCCGGGCAAATCGGCGCGTGACATCACGCTCCCGTCAGCGAGGGTAACAGACCGTGGCCCATCGACTTTTTTCAGGTACATCGCATCATCCGCCATTGTTCTGGCGGCCAATAACCCCCATCTGCCTTAACGCGGCGTGAAGCCTGCCCTTGTGACTAGATAGGATTTTCCTATATTCGCGCACAAACTCCGGAGAGACCCATGGCCCTTGATCAGACACCGCCGCTCAATTCGCTTGGCTTTGCCAAGGCGCCCGCCGATACGCGCGTCGTCGTGGCGATGTCGGGCGGTGTGGACAGTTCCGTCGTGGCGGCCATGCTCAAGGACGAAGGCTATGATGTCGTGGGCGTGACCCTGCAGCTTTACGATCACGGCGCCGCGCTGGCCAAAAAAGGTGCCTGCTGCGCGGGCGTCGACATTCAGGACGCCCGCCGCGTGGCCGAAGAGATGGGCTTCCCGCATTACGTGCTGGACTATGAGAACGTCTTTAAGGACGCCGTGATTGATGAATTCGCCGACAGCTACCTCGGCGGTGCCACGCCCGTGCCCTGCATCCGCTGCAACGAGCGGGTGAAGTTCAAAGACCTGCTGGAAACCGCCAAGGATCTTGAGGCCGACTGTATGGCCACCGGTCACTATATCCAGCGCAAAATGGGCGAGAACGGGCCGGAGCTACACGCCGCTGCGGACGGCAACCGCGACCAGAGCTATTTCCTGTTCTCCACCACCGAAGAGCAGCTTTCCTATCTGCGCTTCCCGCTGGGCCATCTGCCCAGTAAGGACGACACCCGCAAGCTAGCCGCGAAATACGGGCTGGAAGTCGCGGATAAGCCCGACAGTCAGGACATCTGTTTCGTCCCCAATGGCGACTATGCCGCGGTGATCCGCAAGCTGCGCCCCGAGGCCGCCGATCCGGGCAATATCGTCGATACCGAAGGCAATGTGCTGGCGAAACATGAGGGCGTGATCCACTACACCATCGGTCAGCGCCGGGGCTTGGGCATCGGTGGTCTGGCCGACCCGCTCTATGTGGTGAGGTTGGATGCCGAGCGCAAAGAGGTCGTCGTCGGCCCGAAATCCATGCTCGCCACCCGCAAGATCCCGGTGCGAGAGATCAACTGGCTGGGCGATGAGCCCCTGACCTCGCGCCCGGAGTGGCACATCGCCGTGCGCGTCCGCTCCACCCGTCCGCCGCGCGATGCGATCCTGCGCCCGATCAGCGCGACCGAGGCCGAGGTTGAACTGCTGACCGCCGAGGAAGGCGTGTCGCCGGGTCAGGCCTGTGTGTTCTATGATCCTGAAAGCACACGCATCTTCGGCGGCGGCTGGATTCACCGGGGCTGATCCCGTCTACATCCGGGCCAGCACCGCGCGCGCGGCCCGCAGGCCCGGGGCCTCGCCGCCCTGCCCCAAACGTTGCATCGTCAGCGCCATCGCGTCCTTCTGGGCGCCGGGCGCGCGCAGCACCTGCAAGACGCCTTCGGCGATGGGTCCGGGGCGGCAGTTGGCACCGATGAACTCCGGCACCACGCGGGTTTCCGAGACGAGGTTGACCAGCGTTACCGTATCCACCCGCAGCATCCGTCCGATGATCTGGCGGCTGATCCAGTTCATGTCATAGGCGATGACCATCGGCGTGTTCACCGCGGCCAGCTCGAGCGACACGGTGCCCGAGGCCGCCAGTGCCACATCCGCCGCGCGGAAGGCGGCGCGTTTGGTGGCGGTGAACTCTTCGGACGCCATATCACGAGGGTCCAGCACCAGCGGGTTGCCCGCCCAATTGCGCGTCACCTGTTTGACCAATGCCGCCACCGGACTGGCCGCAGGGACCACGACCCGCAAGGACGGCTCTGCCTCGACCAGCCGCGCGACAACCTGCTGGAACACTGGTGCCAGCCGGGTGACCTCGCCCCGGCGCGAGCCGGGCAACGCCAGCAACAGCGGTGCATCGGCAAGACGGTGTTCGGCGCGGAAGGCCGCAGCCGCGGCGTCATCGGCCACAGGCTCGGCCACCACCGGGTGACCCACAAAATCACAGGCCATGCCCGCCGCTTCCATATAGGGCGGCTCGAAGGGGAACAGCGCCAGCACATGATCAACCGAACGCGCCATCTTTTCGGCCCGGCCGGGGCGCCATGCCCAGACGGTCGGGGCCACGTAATGCACTGTTCGGATGTTAGATTTCTCTTTCACCTTACGCGCCACGCGCAGGGAAAAATCTGGGCTGTCGATGGTGATGAGCACATCTGGCTTGGTCTCAACCACCGCCTGTGCCGTCTCATTGATCCGGGCCATCAGCGCGCGGTATTTGGGCAGGATCTCCGCCAGCCCCATGACGCTGAGCTCGTCCATGTCGAACCGGCTTTCCAGCCCCTGCGCCATCATCATCGGCCCGCCGATGCCGTCGAATGTCACCTCGGGACAAAGTTCTTTCAGCCCCGCCATCAGCGCGCCGCCCAACCGATCGCCCGAAGGCTCGCCTGCCAGAATGAACACCTTCACGCCGCGCCCTCCTCTCGGACCCAGAGCACCAGACCAAGCTCATCAGCAAGCGCCACGCAGGCGTCACGCTCCAACAGCATCACACCGCCCGCCTTAATCATCACGCCAGCCAGCCCCGCCGCATGGGCGGCGCGCAGCGTATCAGGGCCGATGGTCGGCAGGTCGATCTCGCGAATTTGGCCAGTTTTCGGGCCTTTGCAGAGCACTGCGCGTGCGCCCTGTATAGCCTCCGGCAGGGTTGCAAGCAGGTGATCCGTGCCGCCGATGGTCTCAACCCCGTAGACCTGCTCACGCCCAATCACGCAGGCCTGTCCGATGTCGAGCGTGGTCAAGCCATCGAGCACGGCAGCACCACGCGCGGCATCCCGGCGCATTTGTTCGTCGGGCAGTTCGCGCGACAGTACACCGCTGTCGGCGATCAGGTCGGGCACCAGTTCATCGGCCCCGACCACCCGAAGGCCATGGTCTTCGAAAATCGTCTTGATCACCTCAAGCGCGCCATTGTCGCCCGCGGCCAGCGCCTGTTTGAACTGCGGCACCAAAGGTGCTGTGCGGATATCGAGCTTTGCGGGGTCCAGCGTGGGCCGGTCGATAGCCCCGCACAGACACACATCTCGAATACCCACGCCCAAAAGATGCGCCAGAAGGCTGCCCAAGGTCTCCAACCGAAAGGTCAGATCGGGCTTCAACCCATCGGGCGCGCAGCCCTCATAGGCGCAGACCAACGGCGGCTCGGCCTGCGCTGCCGCCACCCGTGCGGGCAAGCCGCCGCGCCCGGCGATCAGCGCAAGGCTCATTTCGGCGTCAAGAAATGGCGGCCCGTGTCGGCCATGACGAAATCAACGATCTGGCGGACGTAATCGCTTTGGGTCTCGTCCCCCAAACGCCGCGCCCGGTCCGAGAATGTCCCCTCGCCCTGCGCCAACATCTGGAACGCGGCCCTGAGCGCCGTGATGTCGCTACGTGCCACACCGGCGCGTTTCAGCCCCACAAGGTTCAACCCGTCCAGATCACCCCGCGGCGCTTGCACAAGCCCGTAGGGGATCACATCATTGGTCACCATGGTCACTGCGCCAATGATCGCGCCTTGGCCGATGCGGACCCACTGATGGATGCCCGAAAGCCCGCCAATGATCACGTCATCTTCGAGCACGCAATGCCCCGCCACGGCGGCGTTGTTCACCACGATCACCCGGTTGCCCACGATGGCGTCATGGGCAATGTGACAGCCCGCCATGAACAGCCCGTCGTCGCCCACGCGCGTCACCCCGCCACCGCCTTCGGTGCCGCAGTTCATCGTGACATGTTCGCGGATGCGGTTGCGTTCGCCTATGACCAGACGGCTGGCTTCGCCCTTGAACTTCAAATCCTGCGGAATCTCACCGATCACGGCGAAGGGAAAGATCACCGTGCCTGCGCCCACCTCGGTCTGGCCGGTGACGACGACATGGGATTTTAACTCCACATCCGCCTTCAGCACAACCTGTGGCCCTACCACGCAGAAAGGGCCGATCTTGACCGAAGGGTCGATCTGCGCGCCCTCTTCGATCACGGCACTGGGGTGGATATTGCTCATGCTGCGTCCTGTGGCAGGTCCAACATCGCCATGAATTCGGCCTCGGCGGCCATTTCGCCCTCGACCGTGGCAACACCGCCGAATTTCCAGATTTTCGCACCCGGCTTGCCGCGCAGGGTCGTGAGATCCATCCGCAGCACATCGCCGGGGCCAACCTTGCGGCGGAACTTACATTTGTCGATNGACATGAAATAGATCAGCATNTCGCGGTCCTGCATGCCAAGGGCNGTGCCCACCATCACGCCNGCNGTCTGGGCCATCGCNTCNACNATGGTGACGCCCGGCATGATNGGCGTGCCGGGGAAATGGCCCTGNAAATGCGGCTCGTTCATGGTGACGTTCTTGTAGCCGACAGCACTCTNGGTGCCCNNGATCTCTTCGACCTTGTCGACCAGCAANAAGGGATAGCGGTGCGGCAGGATGCGCTGGATCANNTGGATATCGGCGCGCAGCAGCTCTTCGGTCATGGACTGTCCTTTGTCTCAGAAGGTTGCTGAATGGCTACCAATTCAGGCGGCTGGGGGCAAGCATCCCCGCGGAACGCGCGGATCAGTCGGCGTCGGTCAGCCCGGTTCCGATCGCCTCATCCAGCAGGGCAATCGCCTCATCCGTGACCTCAATCACCGAGGAAGAAACAAAGACCCGCCGCCGCTCAAGAATGACCGCCGCATCGGAATTGCGCATCAACTGCTCAAGCACCGGGGCCGCGGCAGACAGGAACCGCTCCCGCTCAAGATCCAACGCCTCGCTCAGCGCCCGGTTTTTCGCCGCCTGCTCTGCCCGGGTCCGCTGGACCTTCTCGTCAAAGGCATCGGCCAGCAACCGGAACTGAGCGGGCTTCATCTGCGACCGTTTTTCGGTGAGTTCGCGTTCTTCCGCCTCTAGTGCCGCTTCAATCTCGCGGTTTTCGGTGGCCAGCTGCTCACTCTCGACTTCGATCTCGCGGGTGACGCGCTGGCCAAAGGCACTGTCGTGGAACAGGCGCTCAGAATCGATGGTCAGCACGGGGCTGATCACACCGCCCCGCGCGGGGGCTGGCGTGTTTGTTTGCGGCTCTGCCACGGGGGCCTGCTGCGCGAGGCCGGGGGTGACCCCGGCCAGCATCATCACCAAGGGGATGAAAGCGCGGCGCATGGGCTTAGAACGTGGTCCGCAGCGTGACCTCAAAGCTTTGCTCTTTGTCAAAGCTCTCTTTCTTCAGTGCGTCGGAGACGTTGAACTGAAGCGGGCCAAGCGGCGTGTCCCAGAAGACCGAGAAGCCGATCACATGACGGAAAGAGCCGCCTTCACCGACGATGGTGCCGCCCGTGGTGTCGACATCGCTCAGATCCCACAGGTTGCCCACGTCATAGAAGACACCACCAGAGATGCCATATTCCTCGGGCAGACCCAACGGGAACTCCGCCTCGAAACGGGCCACGGCAAAGAGGTTGCCGCCAAGTGCGTCGTCCACACCGTTGCTCTGATCGCGCGGACCGATGCCGCCCGGCTCAAAGCCGCGCATGATCGACGGGCCAAGGATGAAGCGGTCAACCGCACGGTTGGTGCCGCTGTTCCATGCCAGCGCACCGCCCTCAAGCGTGGCGCGCAGGGTCACTTCCTCGTTGAAGATGCGTTTTTCGCCCGCGATCTTGGCTGTCGTCTTGATAAACTCGTTATCCCCACCCAGCCCGGCAAAGTCCTGCCCGAACTCGAACAGGATGCCCTGTGTCGGGTCCAGCCCGGTGCGGCGGGTGTCATAGGTGTAGGTGTAGCCGAGGGAGGAAGAGAACAACGCGCCCTCCGCGATTTCATTCGCGATGGTGGCGCTGTTATCCTCATCATCACGCTCCAGCATCTCGATCCCTTCGAGGGTATAGCGCGTCGACAGACGGCCATTCTCGCTGACCGGGAAAGTCAGGCTGGGCTGGAACACCAGACGTTCGGTGTCATAGCTGGTGTAAGACGAATTGGTTTCCGCATAATCAAGCTTGAGACCAAGCGCCACGTCACGCCCCAAAAAGCGCGGCTCGACAAAGGTCACGCCATAGCGCGTGGCATCTTCGGCGGTGGAGATCGACAGGTTCAGCCGCTGGCCGCGCCCGAGGAAGTTTTCCTCTTGGAAGCTGACCGCCACACCGAAACCGTCGTTATTCGAAAAAGAGCCGCCAAAGTTCAGCGAGCCGGTGGGCTTTTCTTCCACATCCACGTCAATCACGACCTGCTCGGGGCTGGAGCCTTGGCGGGCGTTGACCTCTGCCGTCTCAAAATACTGCAGCGCGCGGATACGTTCTGCCGCTTGGCGAATTTCGCGCGGGTTGAACGGGTCACCCTCCACGCTGTCGAACTCGCGGCGGATCACCCGGTCAAGCGTNGTGGTGTTGCCTTCAATGTCGATCCGCTCAACAAAAATACGCTCGCCACGGGACAACTTGTAGGTCACGTTGAGCGACAGATCACGGTCGTTGCGGTCGATCACCGGCTCGACGCGCAGGAAATCGACACCATCGCGGATGGCTTGGCGCTCGATCCGGGCGATGTCATTCTCGATCAGAGTGGGCGAGTAGATCACGCCGGGGCGGATTTTGAGCAGGTCGCGGTACACGGCGGCGTTCAGACCGGGCACTTCGGATTCGACCGACACGTTGCCGAAACGGAACTGCTGCCCCTCGGTGATGTTATAGGCCACGAAGACGCCATCGCGTTCTTCGGTCAGCTCGGCGTTGACCGCCTCGGTACGCATGTCGACATAGCCGCGCGAGAGGTAGAAATCCCGCAGCATCTGCTTATCGGCCTCGACCCGGCCTTCGACATAGGTGTCACGTTTGACAAAACGGCGGAACAGACCCGCCTGTTTGGTGTCCAGCACGCGGCGCAGACGCCGGTCGGAATAGACCCGGTTGCCGACAAAGCTCAGACGTTCGATCTCGACGTTGTCGCCTTCGAAAATTTCGAACACCAGATCGACGCGATTTTGATCGCGACGGATGATGCGGGGCTGCACGCGGGCAGACAGACGGCCTTCGTTACTATAGGCCTCGGCGATGGCGGCGGCGTCTTGCTCGGCTTGGCTGGGATTGAACACCCGACGCTCGGTCGAGCCGATGAGTTCGGCCAGCATCTCATCCTTGATGCGGCGGTTGCCCTCAAAGCTGACGCGGTTCAGCGTCGGCAGTTCGACCACCGTGATGACCAGCGTGTTGCCCTGCGGCTCAAGAGAGACGGATTCGAACAGGCCCGAGTTTTGCAGGTTCTGATAGGCGTCGTTCAACTGACCGCCCGACACCGCCTGCCCGCGCCCGATACCGGCCCGGCGCAGAATCGCGCTGTCGCCGATCCGCTCGTTGCCGTCGATGACGACCGTGTTGAACTGATATTGCTGCGCCTGCGCTTGGCTGCCCGGCACGAGCCAGGCCACGGACAACATGACACAAAGCGATGCGCCCCGAAGGGTCTTGCCAACATTGCTGCGCTGTGCCCACTCGACGGGCATTCTGCCCTCGTTCCTCAGTCCCATTACACCGACCCGTTTTTTTACGACATTGTTGTCAACCTGACTACGCAGGTTAACGGGGTTTGTCAAAAGCAACGGCCGAGAAAATATACCATATCATGCGGCAAGTTGGGCCAGAATGACATCATGAGCCAAGATCGTGCAGCAGCACCCGATAAGGCACTCTATCACGCACTCGCAAGCATTCAGAGAGAGGCGACAAAGGCCCCGGCAGATAGCGCCGCTGCAATGGCCGCGGCAAAGAACGCACGGTCCCAGTTAAGGTATAAAAGCAGGCTGAGGCCGCGGTATGATCCTTGTAAAACGTGCATCATGGGTTCCTTCTTGATGAAAGATGACCATAGCCAAGGATTGCGGCACGATTTTGTTCAATTATGACCATTTCAAGGCATTACGCCCTGCCCGTAAGGGCAAGGCGCAGGTTGTCTTTCACTCTCAGGGGCGCCGCCCGGCCCTATGGGCAGAACAAGTCGTTCCCAAGCGCAAAGAGCATCAAGGTCAGCACCAAGGCGATGCCCATGGTCATCAAAATCCGCAGCGCGCCATCGCTGGGCGGTTTGCCGGTCACGGCCTCATAGGCGTAAAACACCAGATGCCCGCCGTCCAAGGCCGGGATTGGGAAGAGGTTCAGCAGACCGACCGCCGTGCTCAGCACCGCGATGAAATAGATGAAGGACTGCGCCCCTTGGCTCGCCATCGCGCCCGAAGTCTGGGCGATGCCCACCGGGCCGCTCAGGTTGCAGGTGCTGATATTGCCGACGATCATCTCGCGCAGGCCCGAGATTGACCCGGTGATGATGCGCCAAGTGTTATCTAGGCCCGAGCTAAGCGCCTCCCCCACGCCGGGCGTATCTGTTGCGGGCACAAAGGCCATGCCGCCGACGATGCCGATGCGCAGATTTTGCTTGAAACTGCCATCGGGCTGCGGCTCATCCGTGGCTTTGGGAACGAGGGTGAAAGGCAGGGTCTCGCCATCGCGCCAGACGGTCAACTCCTGCGGCGCCCCTTCGGAAGCCTCAACCACCTCTTTCAACTCACCAAAGGCCACGATCTCTTGGCCGTTGACGGCGGTGATCACATCCCCGCTGCGCAAACCGGCCTCTTGCGCTGCCGATTGCGGCGCGACATTGCTGACCAGCGGCGGCATCAGATAGGGGCCGGGCACGGTCAGGTCGGCCCCATCGCGGGTGATGTCATAGCTCAAGACCGCTTCTTGGGGCAAATTCGTCAGGAAATCGCCATAGCCCCCACCGGCAGCGAGCGAGGGCACCGGCGCGCCTTCGACCGCGCGCAGAATGTCGCCCGGCTGCAACTCATAGGCAGCGTTGGGAAGCGCCCGCAGCTCTCCCACGGTGAGCGGATCGCGGGCGGTGCCAGCGGTCATCGCCACGGCGAAAAAGATGAGGATCGACAGGGCAAAGTTGAACACCGGTCCCGCCGCCACGGTCAGCGCGCGGGCATAAAGCGGCGCGCCGTGCATCGTGTGGCGCAGCGCTTCGGGGTCTTCTGCCAGCGCCTCCATCGCGGTTTCGTCCTTGCCGGACGCCGCATTGGAATCGCCCGCGAATTTCACATAGCCGCCAAAGGGCAGCAGCGCGAACTGCCAGCGCGTGCCGCGTTTATCCATGCGCGAAAACAGCACCGGGCCGAAGCCCAGACTGAAGACATCCGCTTTGATCCCGGTCCAACGGCCAACGATGTAATGGCCGTATTCGTGGATCGCCACGATCACCGACAGCGCCACGACAAAGGCCAATATCGTCCAAATCAGCCCGCCGAACTCCGGCAAATATCCCATGATGTCCAACGTGCTACCCTGCCCTTTTTTGAATTGCGGCTGTCGCGGCCTTACGTGCGAGATGGTCGGCTTGGCCCACCAAATCAAGTGTCATATCGTCACTGCCCCGACCCAAAGATGCGTCAGACGCGCGTGCGTCCAGAACCTCTTCGACGATCTCGGCCATTTCTGTAAAGCGCAACTGCCCGGCGATGAAGCCATCCAGCGCCACTTCCTTGGCCGCGTTAAAGACTGCGCCCATCAGCCCCCCCGCCGCCATCACCTCCCGCGCGAGGCGCAGCGCAGGCCAGCGGGCGTCGTCAGGGGCGGTGAAATCGAACCGACCGATTTTGGTCAGGTCCAGCCGTTCTACTGGCAGGGGCGCGCGTTGCGGATGGTGCAGCGCATAGCCGATCGCGTGGCGCATATCGGGCGGGCCGACATGGGCCATCAACCCACCGTCACAGAACCCCACCAGCGCATGGATCATCGACTGCGGATGCACCAGCACTTCGATAGCCTCAGGCGATACGCCGAAAAATTCCCGCGTTTCAATGACTTCCATCGCCTTGTTGAACATCGAGGCCGAGTCGATGGTGATCCGCTGGCCCATGTCCCAATTGGGATGGTTTGATGCTTGATCGAGTGTCGCATTGCGCAAATCTTCAAGCGGCCAATCGCGAAACGCGCCGCCGCTGGCAGTGATGATGACGCGCTCAACGGCGGTCATATCCTCGCCCACGAGCGCTTGGAAAACGGCGGAATGTTCGCTGTCGACCGGCAGGATCGTCGCGCCATGGCGCTTGGCCTCGCCCATGATCAGCGCTCCGGCGCAAACGAGCGATTCCTTATTGGCCAGCGCCAGCGTCCCGCCTTGGCGCAGGGCGGCCAGACCAGGCGCGAGCCCTGCCGCGCCGATGATCGCCGACATGGTCCACTCCGCCGGACGGGATGCCGCCTCGGTAATCGCCTCGGACCCTGCCGCTGCCTCGATCCCACTGCCGCTGAGCGCGTCGCGCAGATCGTCCAACAGGTCTTCGCGCGCGGTGACCGCGACCTCGGCGTTCAGCGCTTTAGCATCCGCCGCCAGTTGCGCGATATTGCCCGCCCCGGTCAGCGCCACGACATCATAGCCGTCAGGCGCGCGGCGGATCAGGTCAATCGTGTTTTGACCGATGGACCCGGTCGCCCCCAGTATCGAAATCTTGCGCGGCATAGCGGATCAGTTCACGCCCGGCGGGAAGCCGATCAGCGGCCCGACGATCAGCAAGAACACCGCAGCGCCCAGCATTCCATCAAAGCGGTCCAGCAGACCGCCATGGCCGGGGATCAGCGCCGAGCTGTCTTTGACGCCCATTTTCCGCTTCATCCCCGATTCCGCCATATCGCCCATCTGCGAGGCCATCGACAGCGCGACCGAGATGCCGACGAGCTGCAGACCAAAGCCGGTGTTGAAGGAAAAGATCAGCCCGACAACCGCCGCCCCAACCCAGCCCGACGCGGTGCCGGACCATGTTTTCTTGGGGCTGACTTTGGGCCAGAACTTCGGCCCGCCAATGGCGCGACCGGCGAAATAGCCCACCACATCGGTGACCACGACCACCAACACCAGCCACATCAACCAGCCAAAACCCATATCATCGCGCAACTGGATCAGGCCAAAGCCCGCCAGCAGGATCAGCGCGGTAAAACTCATGTAAAGCGTGCGGTTGGCGCTCAAAAGCGCGAACCCCAGAAGCGCTGGCGCCAGCAACAACGGCAGCCCAAGGCCGACGGGCAGATAAACCGAAGCCAACACCGCCACGCCCGTCACCAGCCCAAGCTGCCAAGATTCCGCCTGCCCCGGCCCGCGCAGCATGCCGACCAATTCCCAGACCATCATGCCGCAAATCAATGCCACCAGCAGATGAAACACCACACCGCCCAGCCAGATGCCCAGCAGGCCAATCAGGATCATGGCGCTGGCAGACAGCATCCGCGCCCGCAGGTCGGACCATTGTTCAGGTGATTTCATCGCACGTCTCCTCAGGTCTTGACCGCACCGAACCGCCTGTCACGCCCGCCATAGGCGGCGCAGAGCCGGGCGAATTCCTCGCGGGTGAAATCCGGCCACAGCGTGTCGATGAACTCATATTCCGCATAGGCCGACTGCCACAGCAGAAAGTTTGAAATCCGCGCCTCGCCGCTGGTGCGGATCACCAGATCGGGGTCGGGCAGCACATGGGTATCGAGGTAGCGCGGCAGGGTCTCTTCGTCCACGCTGTCGGGGTCGAGTTTGCCGCTGGCGACATCTTGGGCCAAGCGATGCGTGGCACGGGCCACCTCATCGCGCCCCCCGTAATTGAGCGCGATCGTCAGATTGATACGGGTGTTATGCGCGGTGTGATCCTCAAGCTCTCCCATCAGCTTGATCAGCTTGTCATCCAGCCGGTCGCGGTCCCCGATGAACCGAACCCGCGCGCCATATTCGCTGAGGCTGCGCATCTCCTTGGAGATATAGCGCCGAAACAGCGACATCAGCCCCGCCACTTCGACCTGCGTGCGTTTCCAATTCTCGGTCGAGAAGGCAAAGATCGTCAGGTATTCCACCCCCACATCGGGGCAGCATTCAACGATCTCGCGCACCCTCTTGGCACCGGCGTGGTGGCCAAAAAGCCGGGGCCGCCCGCGTTGGGTGGCCCAACGGCCATTGCCGTCCATGATGATCGCCACATGGCGTGGCCCGCCGGGTATCGTCTGGGGCTGGGTTTCGGCGGTGCTCATGTCTCGACCTTTTCTTTCAAGTTCTATGTCCCTGCGCGAAAGCGCGGGTCAGACTTGCATGATTTCGGCCTGTTTCGTCTCAAGCTGGTCGTCGATGAGGGTGATGAAGCGGTTGGTCAGGTCCTGCACTTCGCCCTCCCAGATTTTCTGGTCATCCTCAGACATCGCACCGTCGTTCTTGGCTTTCTTAATCTGATCCATCCCGTCGCGGCGGATGTTGCGGATCGAGACACGTGCGTGTTCGGCATATTGGCCTGCGACCTTGGTCAACTGGGTGCGGCGCTCTTCGTTGAGCTCAGGGATCGGCAGCATGATGATGGTGCCATTAAGCTGCGGGTTGATGCCCAGACCGCTTTCACGGATGGCCTTTTCAACCTTGCCGACAAGACCTTTGTCCCACACGTTGATCGTCACCATGCGCGGCTCGGGCACGTTGACGGTGCCGACTTGGTTCACCGGGGTCATCTGGCCGTAAGCCTCAACCATCACCGGCTCCAGCATGGAGGCCGAGCCACGCCCTGTGCGCAGCGATGCGAACTCGGTCCGAAGCGACGCAATCGCGCCGTTCATCCGCCGTTCAAGATCATCGGTATCGAGCATAAATTCGTCTGACATGGCGAGCCTGCTTGTTGTTTCCTTGCGTTACGGCTTTCTAACGGTGGCGCGGCGCTTTCACAACTGCCCATTATTCCGCCACCCTGCGCCAGCCGCGCCCCCTTTGAGAGAGACGCGGCGGCCTCAGGCCAATCGCCCTGCCGTCGGACGATCCCCTGCAATCTAAGCCCGGGTCTAGCCGACGCGGGTATAGGTGCCCTGCCCGGCCAGAATGCCCTGAAACCCGCCCGGCTCATCCAGCGAGAAGACGATGATCGGCAGGTTGTTATCCCGCGCCAAAGCGATGGCAGAGGCATCCATCACGCCAAGCCGCTTTTGCAGCACGTCGTCATAGCTCACCATGTCATAGCGTTTCGCGTCGTCGAACTTGGCCGGATCCTTGTCATAGACGCCATCGACCTTGGTGCCTTTGAAGATCGCCTCGCAAGACATTTCATTGGCNCGCAGGGTCGCAGCGGTGTCGGTGGTGAAATAGGGGTTGCCGGTGCCCGCGGCAAAGATGCAGACCCGCTTCTTCTCAAGGTGGCGCACGGCGCGGCGACGGATATAGGGCTCGGCCACTTCGTTCATCGTGATGGCGCTGATCACCCGCGTGTGAATGCCCAGACCTTCGAGCGCCGATTGCATCGCCAGCGCGTTCATGACCGTGGCGAGCATGCCCATGTAATCCGCCGTNGTCCGCTCCATCCCCTGCGCCGAGCCTTGCAGCCCGCGGAAAATGTTGCCGCCACCGATGACCATACAGATCTCGACACCAAGACTGTGCACCGATTGCACCTCACGGGCGATGCGTTCGACGGTTGGCGGATGCAGGCCATAGCCGAGGTCACCCATCAGCGCCTCCCCGGAAATCTTTAGCATCACGCGGTTAAAGGAGACTTGGGGGGTGTCTTGGGACATCGGGCACACCTTATTATTTCACCAACCGGGGGAGATTTGAGCCTTGCGGCGGTGAAGGGTTTTCATTTCGCGCCAAAATGTCGCAAATACGCCCAAGGTTCAATGCGGGACGTAAGGAAGACGCAAAGAAATGCCGGATATTCCCAAGGCCCAGTTTGACGCGCTGCTGCAAGACCTGCCGCCCGAGCGCCCGGTGCTCATCGCCGGGCCGACCGCCAGCGGCAAATCCGCCCTGGCACTCGCCATTGCCGAGGCGCAGGGCGGCGTGATCGTCAACGCAGATGCCAGTCAGGTCTATGCGCCGTTGCGCATCATCAGCGCCCGGCCCTCAGCCGAAGAAGAGGCCCGTGCGCCGCATCTGCTCTATGGTCATCTGGCCGAGGATGCACCCTACTCCACCGGCCATTGGCTGCGCGAGGTGGCGCCGCTGCTGGGCGGCGATCAGCGGGTGATTATCACCGGCGGCACCGGGCTTTACTTCGCGGCTCTGACGCAGGGGTTGGCCGAAATTCCGGAAACCCCGCCAGAGGTCCGCGCCCAAGGCGATGACATGACGCTCGAAGACCTGCTGGCGCAGCTTGATGATGAGACCGCGGCGGGCATTGACCAGCGCAACCGCGCGCGGGTGCAGCGCGCTTGGGAAGTGTGGCAGGCCACCGGGCGCGGCCTGTCGGACTGGCAGCGCAATACCGGCGCGCCGCTTTTGCCGCTGGCAGACTGTCGGCCGATTGTCTTCGACGTGGAGCGGGATTGGCTGAACGCCCGCATCGAAAAGCGCTTTGACCAGATGCTAGAGCAAGGCGCCTTGGAAGAGGTGGCCGCCCTCCGCCCGCGCTATGACCCCACGCTGCCCGCCCATCGCGCCATTGGCGTGCCGGAACTGATCCGCCACCTTGGCGGCGATTGGTCGCTGCACCGCGCCCGCGAGGCCGCCGTGGTCGCCACCCGCCGTTTCGCCAAGCGGCAGCGCACTTGGATGCGTAGCAAAATGGCAGATTGGCATCGGGTGACGCCGCAATAACCGCAGGGCGCATACAGTTTCTTGCGTTATTCCAACCATCCGATAGCCTGACGTTGTAGATTGGCCCGACAGGGTTGCCATTTCTCGACGAAAGCGCCGCGTGCCCCAAACGCAGATACAAACCCAGACCTTGGCCCAGCTTTCGGCGGGGCAAGATTGGCGCCTGACCCTCGCCCATGAGCGCGACCACCATCTTTTGATCTGGATCACCCGGGGCCAGGGTCGGTTGCTGCTGGATGGGCAACGCCGGGGCATCAGCCCCCATAACGCGCTCTGGATACCGGCGCGGTCGCTCTTTGCTCTGGAGCTGGGCTATCAATGTCTGGGCCATGCGGTGCTGATCCCGGAAGACCGCGATGTGCGTTTGCCCGAAATGCCGCGCCAGTTGCGCATCCGCGACGGTGTGGCCCAATCCGAAATCGCGGCCCTGATCGAACAGACCCAGCGGGAGGTGCAGCAAGGCCGCCCCCTGCAACAAGACGCGCTTAAGGCTCAGGTTGCGCTGATATCGGTATGGCTCCGCCGTCAGATCATGTCAGACGAACATGCCGCCCCCCGGCCCAAGGCCGGCGACAGGCTCAGCGCGCGGTTCTGCGCCCTGATCGCCCAGCGCGCGCCCAAGGGGGGCAGCATGGCCGATCACGCAGCGGAACTGGGCGTCACGCCGACCCATCTGACCCGCGCCGTCAAAGCGGCCACCGGCAAATCCGCCGCCGATCTCTTGACCGAACGCAGTTGCCATGCCGCCCGGCGTCTGTTGGCCGAAACCGATCAAACCGCCGCCGAAATCGCAGCCTCTCTGGGCTTTGGCTCCGCTGCCTATTTCACCCGTTTCATGCAGCAGCACAGCGGCCTTCCCCCCAGCAAGCTGCGCTGACCCCTGCCCGAATTGTCGCTTTCAGACCCTCAAAATGTCGCAAAAACTCCCTCAAACGGCTCAGCCGAATGTTGACGCGCGACCAATTTCCATGCCTCATGGGCGAACCGCTTTGCAAAGAGCCGGATAAACGTCCGAGCAGATGACGCTAAAAACGCCTTGCCTTGAGGCCCTAGTGCCATAATTCAACAAGGCGGCAAAAAACTGCCGCCTCCAGTACCGGCGCTGTCATGGCGCCGCACAAATCAAAAAGGCCAAAAAGGCCGCATCGTCGGGCCAAGTCACCGCCCGACCCTGCCACAGGGGACCACATGGGACTATTCATTTTGCGCCGGCTGGGTGTGATGTTGCTGACGGCGCTCTGCCTGACGTTCATCGTATTCTGGCTGACCAATCTCTATCCGAACCTCGAAAAGCTCGCCAAAACCCAAGGCAACTTCCGCATGTCCGACGAGGCCGTGGCCAGCTACCTTGAAAGCCGCGGCTATCTGCAACCCACCGTCGACAAGTTCGGCGAATGGCTGGGCGTGTTGCCCGGATGGGTCACCGAAGGCGACACGCCCGAAGAGACCTTTGGCCGCTGTTTCGCCCCCGGCACCCCGGTAGAGGCGCGTCCAACCCGCTGCGGCATCCTGCAGGGCGATTGGGGGTTTTCGACCGTCTTCAAAGAACCCGTCGGTGAAACCGTCCTGACCCGTCTCGCCCTGACCGGCAAACTGATGTTCTGGGTGCTGATGCTGATGGTCCCTTCGGCGCTGATTGTCGGTGTGCTGGCGGGCATGCGCGAAGGCTCCAAGCTTGACCGCTCGCTCTCGACCTTCTCCATCGCCACCACGGCGACGCCTGAATATGTTTCAGGCGTGATCTTCATCGCGGTGCTGGCCTCCTCGCGCTTTGGCCTCTCGCCGCTTCTGGCGGAATGGGGCTGGATTGACAGTAAGACGCTGTTTCTCGGCTCCGCGACCTCTGCCATGAAAGACGCCAACTTCTGGAACTTCTTCCTGCCGGTGCTGACCATCTCGCTCTACGGCATGGGCTATATCGCCCGGATGACGCGGGCGTCGATGACCGAGGTGATGACCGCGCAGTATATCCGCACAGCGCGGCTCAAGGGGGTGAAATTCTCTGAGATCGTGCTGAAACACGCCCTGCGCAACGCGCTGATCGCGCCCTTCACGGTGATCATGCTGCAAATCCCATGGCTGCTGAACGGTGTGGTGATTGTGGAGACGCTGTTCAACTACAAGGGCTTCGGCTGGCTCCTCGTTCAAGCGGCGGCGAACAACGACATCGAACTGCTGCTCGCCGTTTCGGTCGTGTCGGTCATCGTCGTGCTTGTGACGCAGTTGATCTCTGATATCGGCTACGTTTTCCTCAACCCGCGCATTCGCATTTCTTAAGGGAGCATGGACATGGAACAACTGACATGGACCGGGTCTCTTGCGGGGCTCAACATCATCTTCCTCGGCCTTTGCGTGATGCTGGCCTTGGCTGTCGCGGCGCAGATTGTCGTTTCCTTCCTGCCTGCCAGTGAGGCACAAGAGATCAACCCCGACGGCACCGTTGCCCGACGGGGCGGTGTGGCGGGCGGGCTGAACCGCGCGGTGATCCTGCTGTTTGCGCTGCTGATCCTTGTGGCGCTGACCTATATCGTCGCCGGTGCCTTCATGGGGCCGCAGGCAGGCATCTTCGGCGGCATGTCGCAGCAGATGCTGCCGGTCTGGATCGCGCTGATCCTGACCTTCGCCGTCTCCATCCACTTCAAACGCCGCCTTGGCCTCTACGGCAAACTCTTCGACAGCACCGTGGGCATGATCGGCTTTGCCATCGTCATGTTCTGGGTCTTCACCGGAGTTTTTGGCGGGTTGTTCGACCTGCTGGTGACCCACGACAGCCTCAGCCAAACGTCGGGCATGAAGAACAAGCTGCCCGGCACCCCGCTGCGCAGCCCCGATGAGGGCGAATACCCGTGGTTCCTGTTGGGCGGTGATAACCTTGCCCGCGATGTTTTCTCTCGGCTGATCAAGGGCTCTTGGGTCGTGGTGCAGATCGCGCCGCTGGCGACGCTCTTTGCCTTCATGGTGGGGATCACGCTGGGCCTGCCTGCGGGCTATTACGGCGGGCGGCTGGATACGATCCTCAGCTTTTTGGCAAACCTAATCCTCGCCTTCCCGGTGATCTTGCTGTTCTACCTGCTGGTCACGCCCGAGATCGTGCTGACCGGCATTCCGAACTATATGGCCGTGTTCCTGTTCATCTTCCCGCTGATCTTCCTCGCGGTGCTGCTGAACTCACGCTACTACACGCAGCCTTCGTTCCGCACGCCGCTGCTGATCGTGGTGCTGGGCGTGGTCGGCTGGCTGTACCTGTCGCTGGTCTCTACCGACGGTGCGATCGTGGCGACGGATAGCTACCGCATCCCGGGCTTACCCGGCATGATCGACCTCTTTGATATCGACGCCGGTGTGCTGGTGGTCTTTGTCTCGGTCGTCTTCGTGAACTCGCCCACGGTCTTCCGCATCGTGCGCGGCCTCGCACTCGACATCAAAACCCGCGACTATGTGGCCGCCGCCCAAACCCGCGGCGAAGGCCCGTGGTACATCATGCTGTGGGAGATCCTGCCCAACGCCCGTGGCCCGCTGATCGTCGATTTCTGTCTGCGCATTGGTTATACCACGATCCTTCTGGGCACTTTGGGCTTTTTCGGCCTTGGGCTAGAGAGCGAAAGCCCGGATTGGGGCAGCACGATCAACGCAGGTCGCCGCCTGCTGTCGCTCTACCCGCACGCGGCCATCGCACCTGCCCTTGCGCTTCTGAGCCTCGTTCTAGGCCTGAACCTGCTGGCCGACGGCCTGCGCGAAGAATCCTTGCGCGACTAAGAAACATCCTCCGGGGGGCGCCCCCTCCCGGACCCTTTTGATCCCCCCGACTGGGAGAGACAAATGCCAAAAACTGATTACGACGGCCCCATTCTCGAGATCAACAACCTGTCGATCTCGTTCTTCACCCGCCTGCGGGAGATTCCGGCCGTGATGGATTTCTCTGTCAGCGTCCAACCGGGCGAAGCTGTGGGGCTGGTGGGCGAAAGCGGCTGCGGCAAGTCGACCGTGGCGCTGGGCGTGATGCAAGATCTGGGCCGCAATGGCCGGATCGTCGGCGGCTCCATCAAGTTCAAGGGCCGCGACCTGAGCGAAATGAGCACCGAAGAACTGCGCGACATCCGCGGCAGCGAAATCGCGATGATCTATCAAGAGCCGATGGCCAGCCTCAACCCCGCCATGCGCATCGGCAAACAGTTGATGGAAGTGCCGATGATCCACGCGGGCATGTCCGAGAAAGAAGCCTATGCGCGGGCGCTTCAGGTGGTCACGGATGTGAAACTTCCCGATCCAGAACGCATTTTGAAAGCCTACCCGCACCAACTCTCTGGCGGGCAGCAGCAGCGCATCGTGATTGCCATGGCGCTGATGTCCGAACCCTCGCTCCTGATCCTCGACGAGCCGACCACAGCGCTTGATGTGACCGTCGAAGCGGCGGTGGTGGATCTGGTGAAGGATTTGGGTAAGAAATACGGCACCTCGATGCTGTTCATTTCTCACAACCTCGGGCTGGTGCTGGAAACCTGCGACCGTATCTGCGTGATGTATTCCGGCGAGGCGGTCGAGAAAGGCTCCATCCACGATGTCTTCGACGAGATGCAGCACCCCTATACGCAGGCGCTCTTCCGTTCGATCCCACTGCCCGGCGCCGACAAGAACGCGCGGCCTCTTGTGGCCATTCCCGGCAACTTCCCCCTGCCCCATGAACGCCCGCCCGGCTGTAACTTCGGCCCCCGCTGCGACTATTTCGTGCCCGGCCGCTGCGACGCTGCGCCGATCCCGATGGAAAGCGTACCCGGCAACGACCGGCACGAAACCCGCTGTATTCGCTTTCAAGAAATCGACTGGCAAGCGCCACTGGAGCTGGCCGAGGTCAAGGAAAAGGGCGATGTTGGCGAGGTCGTCCTCAAGATGGACAAGCTCAAGAAATACTATCAGGTCGCGGCAAATGCCATGTTCGGCGGCGGCAATACCAAGGTGGTCAAAGCCAACGAATCCTTGAGTTTCGAGGCCCATGAGAGCGAAACCCTCGCCATTGTCGGGGAATCAGGCTGCGGCAAATCCACCTTCGCCAAGGTCCTCATGGGGCTTGAGACGGCGACCGAGGGGCACATCTACCTTGACGGCAAGGATATTGGCGGGGTGGCGATTGACGACCGCACGACCAAGAATGTCGCCGATGTTCAGATGGTCTTTCAAAACCCCTTCGACACGCTGAACCCTTCCATGACCGTCGGGCGGCAGATCATCCGCGCGTTGGAAATTTTCCGCATCGGCAAGAATGAGAAAGAGCGCAAGCAGCGGATGCTGGAACTGCTCGATCTGGTCAAACTGCCGCGTGAATTCGCAACCCGCATGCCGCGGCAACTGTCCGGTGGGCAAAAGCAGCGGGTCGGCATTGCCCGCGCCTTTGCGGGTGACGCGCGGATCGTGGTGGCGGATGAGCCGGTCTCGGCGCTGGATGTTTCGGTACAGGCTGCAGTGACAGACCTGTTGATGGAGATTCAGCGCGAACAGAAGACGACGCTCTTGTTCATCAGCCATGACCTCTCCATCGTGCGCTATCTCAGCGACCGGGTGATGGTGATGTATCTGGGCCATGTGGTCGAATTGGGCGACACCGATCAGGTCTTCTCACCCCCCTATCACCCCTATACCGAGGCGCTGCTGAGTGCCGTGCCGATTGCCGATACCAAGGTGAAGAAGAAACACATCGTCCTCGAAGGCGACGTGCCCTCGGCCATGAACCCGCCACCGGGCTGCCCTTTCCAGACGCGCTGCCGCTGGAAATCACAGGTGCCGGGGGACCTTTGCGAACGGGAGGTCCCGCCGATGGTCACCATGGCGGACGGGCATCAGATTAAATGCCACCTCTCAGCCCAGCAATTCGCCGAGATGGAGCCGGTGATCGAAGTGGGCACGGCAGCAGGATGAAAAAGGCGCGGCTCCGAAGAGCCGCGCCTGCTGCCTCAGGCGGTCTAAGGGGGGAACGGCCTGAGGTAATCGTAATCCGGTTTTAAGGGCCGGATTTAGGGATCAACAGCCGAACCAGCTGTGTTCACATTGGCCAGACCTTCGGCCACAACATCGGCAAAGGTCGACACGAGCGCCACGTAGAATTCAGTCTCAGACGGCGGCACGTTGACATAGCCTTCGGGTGCGATGTCTTCGCCGCTATAGGCCGAGATCTTTACCGGGAAGCTCAGACCAGCGTTGTCACCGGTGGGGCTTGTGATATCAACAACGCCTTCCAACTCGTTAAATTCTTTACTGTCGGCCAACATGGTTGCGCCGTTGAGAGAGATCTTGCGGATATCGATCTTGATCTGTGGATCGGCACCATCGCTGCTCATCGGCACACGCTCTGCCACTTCGGCGCGCAGGTCTTCTTCCAGATCAGGATAGAAGTCCATGGCGTTGCTCTCTGCAGCCGCGCTGACAGAGGATTCAACGTCGATTTTCGAGACCATGATCTTATCTTGGGCAAAAGCAGAGCTGCTCAGCGCAATAACGCTTACACCGGCGGCAAGGGCGATATTTTTCATATTCGTCGGCATGTCGTTCTCCTTTGATCTTTTATCTCTGAAACGAGAATTTCCCGCTGCAAAGTTTCTGATCAAAGAACCCCAAGATCGCCCCAGCGGTTCCCTAGGGCGCCGGGCCAAGGGGGCATAGGCACGTGAAAATAGGCGGACAAACGCCCACCGCGCCATACAGACCCATAGATATCAATGGCTTAGCTGCCAGTGATCACTCTAACGTAATTCCGCGTTTCTTTATAGGGGGGGACGCCCCCGTATTTCTTAACCGCCCCCGGCCCCGCGTTATAAGCCGCCAGCGCCAGCTCCCAACTTCCGAAAGCGCGGTACTGTATTTTGAGGTAGCGCGCGCCGCCTTCAAGGTTCTGCACCGGATCGGTCGGGTCGACGCGCAGCGCCTGCGCGGTCTGGGGCATCAGTTGAGCCAATCCCATCGCCCCCTTGTGCGACAGCGCCTTGGGGTTCCAGCCGCTTTCCTGCTGAACCAGCCGCAGAAACAGATCAACCGGGATACCATGCCGGGTCGCCGCCGCGCGGGCATGGGTCAGAAAGGCCCCTTTGTAGGAACCGTTGTATTTCGGCGCGTCCCATTTCGTCGGGGTGACAACCTTGGGCGGTTGCAGCCGAACGGAGGCGGAATATTGCTTGGATGCGCGGTTATCGAGGATGCTTTTCTGAGAAGAAAACAAACCCGCGCGGTTTTTGCTGGCAAACATATCGGCAGCCGCCGGCGCTGCCCCCATCGCGATCATCCCGGCTGCCGCCAAACCTACCGCGGCCAGACCGGCCAAACGTCCCGTCTTTCGCATCTCTGCCCCCTGCCGTTGCATTGCGCGCAGTATACCCAAAACCGCGTGGCCTACCAGCCCCCGGAAACCGGCCCGCCACGCGGCGTGCCTTGATGGGCGGCGAGGTGGGAAAGCCGGTGTCATCCGGCGGACAACCGCGATATAAACGGCCGAATTGGGCGCGCTCGGATTCGCGCCCGACGCAATGACACAGCAATGACAAACGAGGGGGCAAGATGGCCGGCTCAGTGAACAAAGTGATCCTTATCGGCAACCTCGGGCGCGACCCCGAGGTGCGGTCGTTCCAGAACGGCGGCAAAGTGTGCAACCTGCGCATCGCCACCTCGGAAACATGGAAAGACCGCAACACCGGTGAGCGCCGCGAAAAGACCGAATGGCATTCGGTGGCGATCTTCCAAGAGGGGCTCGTCCGCATCGCCGAGCAGTACCTCAAGAAGGGCTCCAAAGTGTATATCGAAGGCCAGTTGCAGACCCGCAAATGGCAAGACCAATCCGGCGCGGACCGTTATAGCACCGAAGTGGTGCTGCAGGGCTTTGGCGGCACGCTGACCATGCTCGACGGTCCCGGTGGCGCCGGGTCCGGCGGCGGTGGTGGTGGCGGCGGCTACGGTGGTGGCGGCAATGACTACGGCGGCGGCTATGACAGCGGCCCGTCCTCCTCGGGCGGCGGCAGCGGTGGTGGCGGCGGCGGCGGCGGCGGCAGCCGTGATCTCGATGACGAGATCCCGTTCTAAACCCTATGCGATTTCGGGCGGGGCGCCGTTGCGCCCTGCCCTCCCTCTGCGACCGCGGCCGTGACAGGTCTTTAACCGCGCCGGATTAGACCTCTCCCCATCGCGATACCCGCCGGGCATTCATCAGTTCGGCAACCGGATCAGAGGCGCTCCACGCGGGCGCCATGTCAAGACGTTCAGACATGCAGGGTGACGCCTGTCTCAAACATCCGACTTGGCGGCGCCGCCCCTTTTATTCGGCACCACAACACCTTAAAGAACAGAGTTCAACCGCCGGGCCCAGCCCGCCGCGGGTCACTGGCGCGCGCTTAGCGCGTCGCGCAGCAGGGCCAGCACATCGGCATTGTCGACCTCGGCCCCCGCAAAGGCTTGCCCGATGCCGCGCGCCAAAACGAAACGCAACCGGCCATCGACAACCTTTTTGTCCTGCCCCATCAGGCGCAGCAACTCTTCGGCCTCTGGCAGGTCGCCGGGAATGTCGCGCAGGTCGGTCTTCATGCCCATCTGCGCCAGATGGGCGCGCAGGCGGCTGGGGTCTTCTTGCGGGCATAGGCCCTGCCGCGCGGAAAGCTCAAAGGCCAGCGCACAGCCGATCGCCACCCCTTCGCCATGCAGCAGACGGTCGGAATAGCCCGTCGCCGCCTCAAGCGCATGGCCGAAAGTATGGCCGAGGTTGAGCAATGCGCGGTCGCCCTGCTCGGTCTCGTCGCGTTCCACGATATCGGCCTTCATCAGGACCGAACGGCGCACCGCCTCGATCCGAGCTTCCATATCGCCTGCCGCTAGGGCTGGCCCCTGCGCCTCTAGCCAATCAAAGAAATCCGCATCGCCCAGCAGCCCGTATTTCACGACCTCGCCATACCCGGCGAGGAAATCGCGGGGCGACATGGTCCCCAGCACTTCGGTATCGGCGAGCACGAGGCTGGGTTGATGGAATGCCCCGATCAGGTTCTTGCCTTGGCTTGCGTTGATCCCGGTCTTGCCACCCACCGAACTGTCGACCTGCGCCAGAAGCGATGTGGGGATCTGCACAAAACGCACCCCGCGCCGCAGCACGGCGGCGGCAAAGCCCACCAGATCGCCGATCACCCCGCCGCCAAAGGCCACGACGATATCGCCGCGCTCCACCTGTTCGTCGAGCAGCCAGTCGACCGAGCGCTGCAGATTGGCCCAGTCCTTGGTCCCCTCTCCGGGCGTAAGTTCCAGCGCCGACATCGCGATGCCCTCGGCGGCCAACCCGTCCCGCAGCGTTTGCAAATGCAACGCGGCCACGCGGCTTTCGGTGATGACGGCCACCCGCTTGCGGCGCAGCAGCGGCGCGATCAGCGCGCCCGCATCGGCCAGCAACCCCGGCCCGATGATTACATCATATTCCCGCCCCGGCAGGGCCACGGATACCGTCTCACGCATCCAATCTCTCCAAAACATCCGGCCTTGTCAGCAGCTTGTCGATCACCCGATTGGCCATGGCGTCAATCGACAGGCGCGGATCACAGCGCACCGACAGATCCGCCAGCCGGTAAAGCGGCACCCGGTCGCGGTAGAGCGCGGTCAGCGTGGCCTTGGGATCAGCCGTGCGCAGCAGCGGACGGCTGTCCTTATAGCGCACCCGGTTCCACAGCAGATCAAGATCCGCATCCAGCCAGAGCGCCACACCGTAAGCCGCGATATTGTCGCGATTTACCTCGGCCAGAAACGCCCCGCCGCCGGTGGACAGGATGCAACGTTCCTCTGCCAGCAGCCGGGCGATGACCTCTGTCTCGCGTTTGCGAAAGAACGGTTCTCCGTCGCGGGTAAAGATTTCGGGCACGCTCAGATTGGCCGCCGCCTCAATCTCGGCATCGCTGTCCAGAAAGGGCGCGCCCAGCTTGGCCGAGACTGCACGCCCCACCGCCGTCTTGCCCGCCCCCATCATGCCAACCAGCGCCACCGTCTTGTTCAGACGGTAACGGGGCGGCATTTCTTCGCCATCGGTTATGCTGTGCTTAATTCCGCTCATTTTTCTCTGAATGACGTGATCTTGCCGGAAAGGCCATATATAGTTTGGCAAAATAGCAGAATTCCGGGCAGGCATTAATCATGGGTAAACTTTTTAAGCTTTTGATATTTCTATTGATTGTCGGCTTCATCGGGCTGGTGGGCTATGCCTACGTCGGGCCCTTCTTTGGCGTGGACTTTTCGCCCGAACAGATTGAGACACGCCAGCCCGTCACGCTGACAGCGGATTGAGCGGGGTGGCAAACGCGCTGTCAAAACGCGGTTTGGCCCTTTGCGCTGCGTTGATCTGCTCGGTCAGTGCCAGCGCCCTGCTGGCCGAATCCGACGAAGACCGCAATCTGGGCCGCGATTCGCGCAAAACCTCTGAGGGCCGGGAACAGGAAAAGCCCCCCGCCGCCAATGACCAACCGCTTTCGGTGATCGACTGGCTCGGGGCGCAATCGCCGCCCGAAAACCGCCCCAAACGCCCGCCCAATCCGGGCCGGGTGGCGGAACCGCCTGTCGCCAACAACGCTTTGCCCCCCGAGGTGCAGGTCACCCCACTGGGCGATGGCGCGCCGCGCCGCATCGGGCTGGTGCCCGGTTCGGTCACCGGGCTGCGTGGGGACATCTGGATGGGCAGCGATACGACCGCCCTGATCGAGCGTATTCGCAACCTGCCCGACCTGCATTTGCCCGCCGCGCAGGCTCTGCTCTATACCGTGCTTCTGGCAGAGGCGCAGGCCCCGCAGGGCGAGGCGCGCAATGGCGATCTATTGGCGCTGGCACGGGGCGAAAAACTCATGGAGCTGGGCGCGCTCGATCCGGCGCTGTCACTGATCGAACAGGCCGGGGTGACCACCTCGACCGCGCATTTCGACCTGTGGATGCAGCTTTCCTTGCTCACCGGGACCGAACACCGCGTCTGCGAGCGGCTGATGAAATCTCCGCATCTGACCCGCGACTATGGCACACGGATTTTCTGCAACGCCCGCGCGGGCAATTGGGAAAACGCGGCTCTGACCTTTGGCTCGGCGCAGGCGCTCGGCCTGTTGCCAGAGGCGCAGCTTGAACTCTTTGACCGTTTCCTCAACCCGGATTTCTACGAAGGGGCTGAGCCGCTGCGCGTGCCGCGCCAGATGGACCCGATGACCTTTCGCCTGTTTGAGACCATTGGTGAGCCGCTGCCCTCCAACATTCTGCCGCGCCCCTATGCGGTGGCCGATCTGCGCGACATCGCCGGATGGAAAGCCCAGCTTGAGGCCGCCGAGCGTCTGACCCGCGCGGGCGCCCTGCCCGACAACCTGCTGCTGGGGCTGTACACAGACCGCCAGCCCGCCGCATCGGGGGGCGTCTGGGACCGTGTCGCGGCGCTGCAACGCTTTGAGACAGCCCTGCGCACCAGCAGCGCAGAGGCGGTGGCCAAGACCCTGCCGCCAGCATGGGAAGCGATGCGCGAGGCCTCTCTCGAAGTGGCCTTTGCCACGCTCTTTGCCGAACCCCTCTCGACCATGCCGCTTGCGGGCCATGCTGCGCGACTGGCGCGGGATGTGGCGCTGCTGTCGCCCAATTACGAGGCCGCCTCGACGCGGGTGATCGGCAAGTCCCCCGAAGACGAATTGCTGCGCGCCGTGGCGGTTGGCGATGCCCCCGAAGGCCCCGCCCCGGATGCGCCCTTGGCCGCTGCTGTTCACGATGCTTTCGCCAATCCCACCCCGCGCGCCGACCTGATGGCGCTGGCGAGGGACAAGGAATTGGGCATGGCGATTTTGCGCCTATTGTCGCTCTTGCATGACGGGGCGAGTGGTGACACATCGGCGCTCCGCGACGCCCTAGCCACCCTGCGCGCCCTCGGGTTGGAAGACACCGCCCGACGTGCCGCCCTGCAGATTGTATTGCTCCAGCAATGATGATGTCCCAGACCCCGACCTTTCATTGGATCTCCAGCTTTCTGGAGGCCGCCGCCGCCGAACAGGGTGCCGCCACCAATACGCAGTTGGCCTATGGCCGCGACCTCAAGGATTTCGATTCCTTTCTGGCGCAGCGGAACCATGATTTCCTAACCGCCAGCCGCGGCGAGGTTGAGGATTACCTTGTCTACTGCGATGCCCAAGGACTGGCTAAATCCACCCGCGCGCGGCGGCTTTCGGCAATCAAACAGCTCTACCGCTTTGCCTTTGAGGAAGGGCTGCGCGAAGACAATCCAGCGGTGCAAATCGCCGGACCGGGGCAAGACAAACGTCTGCCCAAGATCCTCTCCGAAGAAGAGGTCGACCGCCTGCTGGATGCCGCGCGCAACTCTGGCCGGGCGCTGGCAGACCAGCTGCGCAACACCTGCCTGATGGAACTGCTTTATGCCACTGGTATGCGGGTCAGCGAATTGGTCAGCCTGCCGGTCAGCGCCGCGCGCGGCGATCCGCGCCTGCTGCTGATTTCGGGCAAGGGGGGCCGCGAGCGGCTGGTGCCCCTGTCAGAGCCTGCGCGTGATGCGCTGGCCGCATGGCTGGTGGTGCGCGACAAGGCGGATGAAGCGGCCCAAGCCAAGGGCAAACCGCCCGCACGGCATCTCTTCCCGTCGCGCGGGGCAACGGGCCATCTGACGCGGCATCGGTTCTATCTGTTGATCAAGGAATTTGCCGTGACCGGGGGCGTGCCCCCTGAAAAGGTCACGCCGCACACCCTGCGGCATGCCTTTGCCACGCATCTGCTGGCCAATGGCGCGGACCTGCGCGCGATCCAGACCATGCTGGGCCACGCCGATGTCGCCACGACCGAGATCTACACCCATGTGCTAGAAGAGCGCCTGTCGGACCTCGTGCTAGAGCGTCACCCTCTGGCCAAGGACGGCACGCGCAACCCCGGTGGCAGCACGTCTTCCGACGGCCAGTAACCGCTTTGCAGCGCGTCAGCATAGGCGCGCGGCAGACCGGCCTTTGTCATGTCGGCCACGGCCCCTGCCATATCATAGCTAAGCCGGTGAAACCGCACTTCGCCCCCGTCCAACACGGCCACCCGCGTTTGCTGGCCACCGTCGTGGGGCGGCATGCCGATCACCCCTGCATTGATCCAGCGCCCACGCGCCGTCTTGCGGATAAAGGGCAGACCGGAATGCCCGGCGATGATGTGATCGACGGGGCCTGTGACCTCTTCCAAGGCCTGCCACTCCTCCTCGAACACCGCCTCTGCACTCTCTGACCAGATGAACCGCGCCACATCGCACACCCCGCCGTGGATCACCCCGTAGCGCTGCCCCTGATGCTGAAACACGGCCACATCCGGCAGTGACCCCATCCACGTCTTCGCCTCCGCGTCCAACTGGCTTGCGGCATGGGCGTACCACGCGCCCGAAAGCATGTCGCAACTGCTGCCCGGCGCGAAGCCGCAGCCGCAATCCTCGGCCCCGCTGGCCAGTTGCAACTCACAATTGCCCGCCACCACGGCAGAGCCAAGCGCCCGGATCGCCGCCACGCTTTCGCTTGGTGCCCCGCAGTAGGCGACGATATCCCCGGTGCAGATCATCTGATCCCCGCCGATGCCGTGCGCGGCGGCAAAATCCGCCAGCGCTGCTACCGCCTGAAGGTTGGAATAGGGCCCGCCGAACAACAGCAGCGGCCCGTCCAGAACCCCAAGCTCTGCACAGTTGATTTTCGCCTGCATCACACCACCCTCACCCGTTGCGACCCTTGAATGACGCAGCCCCTGCGCCCATAACATTTGCAACACATAATGGATGGATTTAGACCTCATGGAAACGGGCCCCGCCCTTTTTGACACCGCATTCTGGATCAGTACCGGAATTATCCTGTTTCTCCTCGTCCTGTCGGGCTTCTTTTCGGGGTCCGAGACCGCATTGACCGCCGCCTCGCGCGGGAAGCTGCGCGCGCAGGCCGACAAAGGGGCAAGCGGGGCGATACGGGCGCTCAAAATCACCGAGGATAACGAGCGGCTGATCGGTTCGGTCCTTCTGGGCAACAACTTGGTCAACATCCTTGCCGCTTCCATGGCGACGGCGCTATTCACCCGGCTTTTCGGCGAAAGCGGCGTGGCGCTGGCGACGCTGGTGATGACACTTCTGGTGCTTGTCTTCTCAGAAGTGCTGCCCAAGACCTATGCCATCACCAATGCCGAAACGGCGGCGGCGCTGGTCTCGCGCCCGATCAGCATCGTGGTGCTTGTCTTCTCGCCGGTGGTGACGGCAGTGCGCTATTTCGTGCGCGGGGTGCTGCGGCTTTTCGGCGTTCAGATTGACCCGGACAGCAACATTCTGGCGGTCCGAGAAGAGATCGCCGGGGCCTTGCAACTGGGCCATTCCGAAGGCGTTGTCGAAAAGGAAGACCGCGACCGTATCTTGGGCGCGCTCGACCTGCGCGAACGTGCGGTGGAAGAGGTCATGCTGCACCGCTCGGGGATCGAGATGATCGATGCGGCTTCCGACCCAACCGACATTATGGAAAAATGCCTACAATCCAACCACACCCGCCTGCCCGTCTTCCGCGATGATCCGGAGAACATCATCGGCGTGATCCATGCCAAGGACCTGCTGCGGGCCATGTACAAGCTGATCGGCGGCCCCAACGGCAATGCGGCGGCGCTCAAGGGGTTCAACGTGGCCGATGTGGTGATGAAACCCTATTTCGTGCCCGAAACCTCTACCCTCGATGAGCAGATGCGCCAGTTCCTGCGCCGCCGCACGCATTTTGCGCTGGTGGTGGATGAATATGGCTCCCTGCAAGGGCTGATCACGCTCGAAGACATCCTCGAAGAGATCGTGGGCGAGATTACAGACGAATTCGACCCCGACGCAGATCACCCGCTCAAACAGTCCGAAGATGGGCATCTGATGGTCGAAGGGGCCATGACGATCCGCGATCTTAACCGGGCCACCGACTGGTCCCTCCCCGATGACGAGGCCAATACCGTGGCCGGGCTGGTGATCCACGAAGCGCAGATGATCCCCACCGTGGGGCAGGTGTTCTCTTTCCACAACTTCCGGTTCGAAGTGATGGAGCGGGACGGCAACCGCATCACGCAGTTGAAAATCCGCCCCCTCTGACCTCCGCTTAGTCCGGTGTCACCACCGCCGCGCGCACCTCTTTGCATGCGGCGGACCAAATACGCGCCCGGTCAGGGCCAAAGGGCACCTCTTCGAAAGCGCGGCGCAGGTGGTTCTCTGCCGCGTCCCGGGCCGAGGCGGCAAGGCCGGGGTCAGGGTGCTGCATCAGCCCGGCCAGCACCTCTTGCAAGGCCATCTGCACCTCAACGACCGAGGCCCCATCGCGGGCCAGCGCGCCAAAGCCATCTTCGATCAGCGCATCCGACGGGATCGGCGCGATATGCAGGTTGGGCAAGTTGATCTTGCCGCTCGGCTTCGCCTCGTCCGAATAATAAGACAGGATGCGCCCGATGCGGGTGATGACATCAATCGCCGTGCCACCGTCGTTGATCCCCGGCGACAGCGCTTTGGAGGCAACCTCTCCCAGCACCCGCAGGCCAAAGCGCGGGTCTTGGTCAAAGGTGCGCAGATCGCCCAGTTGCACGGTGTCGAAAACCTTTTGCTCAAGGCTGTCCCAGTCGTGCTCGTCGTCCTGCGGGCTGCCCTGCTGGGTGACCATGACCAAAGGCTCTCCGACAAAAACGAAATCGCCGATGCGGCGGGTAAGATAGATCGCCACCCCATGATCGCGCGCCTGCTGGTCCAGCGCCTCGGGGTAGATATGTTTGATATAGCCGCTTTCGGGAGCAAAGATCGGGCGGGCGTTTTCCGGCGTGGGGCCGGTCAAAGGGTGACCGCCCATGCAGGGCGTCTTTAGCCGCTCTTTAAACAGCGATGTGGTTACGGCTTCGATCTGGCGCGTGGTGTCGATCAGGCTGCCGAAACTTTGCAGGTGAAGCACCCAGCGGATCAGAAAGATCACGATGATCGCCAGCACCAGAACCGTGGTCAGGAACAATACGAAAGAGCGTTCGTCGACATAGATGCCCAACTCGCGCATGATGATCGCAACCAGCGCATAGACATAGGCGCCGATGAAAACGGCAAGGGTGTTCTGGGTGGTCCGGTCCTGAATGATCAGCCGATGCGCCCGCGGCGTGAATTGGGCCGAGGTAGAGCGGTAGACCGTGACCATGATGGTGATCGAAAAGATCGTAACCGCAAGCATCGCATCCGCGATGATCTGCAAAAGCCGATCCGCCGCCTCGCCCGTCAAACGTGTGGCGACCTCCTTGGGCACCAAGGGCTCAAACAGCTGCGTCATCCCGAGGGCGACAAAGGCCAACAGCCCCATGACGACCACCCGCACCCAAAGTTTACGAGAATATTCGCGGGCTTTGCGAAACAGTGTGTGCGGGATCAGGTCTTTGATGTTCATGGGGCAAGGGTAGCACGAAAAAGCGCCCTGCCAACGGTGGTTTAGCAGGAATTTGTAACCTTTGGCGGCGCTGATATCTGGCCCGTGGCAAGGTGCAAGAAAGCCCTTATCCCCGCGCGCTGCGCCCGGTAGTCTGGCGCCATGACAAAAGCCTCTCTGCCTGTGATCCTCCTCGCTGCCGGAGCCTCTTCCCGGATGCGAGGGCGCGACAAATTGATGGAAGACGTGGACGGCCAGCCCCTGTTGCGCCGTCAGACGCGGTTGGCGCAAAGCGTCGGCCCCGTGATGGTCGCCCTGCCGCCCGCGCCGCATCCGCGCTACACGGCCCTGACCGGGCTGGATATCACGCCGCTTCCCATTCCCGATGCGGCCGAGGGCATGGGCGCCAGCCTGCGCCGCGCCTTTACGGACCTGCCCCCGGACACGGCGGCGGCCATGGTGATGTTGGCCGACATGCCCGACCTTGAGCCCAGCGATCTGGCCTGCCTTGCGGCCTCGGTTGATCTAAGCAGTGAGACGTTGGTCTGGCGCGCCACGACAGAGGATGGCAGGCCGGGGCATCCGATCATCTTTGCCGCCGCGCTGTTTGACCAACTCAAGCGGCTCAGCGGCGATGATGGGGGCCGCGCGGTGGTGCACGGCGCAGGCGCGCGGGTGCAGATGGTGCCCCTGCCCGGTCAACGCGCGCGGCTTGACCTCGACACGCCCGAAGATTGGGCCGCGTGGCGAAAGCCGCAGGAATAATCCCACAAAAGAAAACGGGGCGGTCACCCGCCCCGTTTCCAAGTTGCATCGCGCCCCGCCCTTGCGGGATTATTTCACCAGCAAGCTGGCCTCGTGCTTTTTCAGCGACCGGCGGGCGGCGGTGTAGCCTTCGATGCCGTCCTGTGTCGCAAGCTCGGGGAAGAGTTCGAGGATTTCGTTGCGTTGTTCTTCGCCGATACCGGCCAGCGACATGTCACCAGGCTGGAAGCTCTCGGTCCATGTGCCATCCGACAAGATCACCTCATGGCGGTCGAACATCACGTGGATGTAGGTGGTGCCAGAGACCTCGACCACGTCGATGCCCTCCATGCCGGTCAGATGCTTCGCCGCGACCAGCACTTCACGCTCTTCGAAGTAGAGCGCTGTCTTCTCGTTAGCGACCAACACGCGGTGGTTGGGGCTGACCATCATGTCACGCTCGGGCAGTGCATTGCCAAGCGCGCCCTTGCGGATCAGCACCGGCTTGAGATGGGCCGCCTTTTCGAACTCGGCCCCCGTCATCTCACGCGCACCGACCCAGCGGATCGTTTGGATGCCGTTGTCGCGGGTGATGACCCGGTCACCGACCTCAAGCGCCTCGACACGGACCTCACCACGCGGTGTGGCGATCTTGGTGCCCGGTGTGAAACAGGGGATGACATTTTCGATCTCGACAAAGTTCAAACGCCCGGCATCGCTGCCGTCTTCGTTGAAGTAGTCGACGAAACCGTCTTCGCGGTCGTCCGATGTATAGGTGATCTCGAAGCGACCACCCTCAGGGGCCGAGCCGCGCAGATCGAGCGTGTCAAAGTCCATGCCAGCGCTGCCACCGTCGACATCATCGCCTGCGTTTACGTTGACGAAGCTGTCCTGATCGGCACCGCCGGTCATCACGTCGACCCCCGCACCACCGTCAAGCAGATCGTCGCCCTGACCGCCCTGCAGCGTGTCGTCGCCTTCGCCGCCGATCAGCGTGTCGTTCTCGCCGCCACCGTCGAGCACATCGTCGCCCGCGCCGCCGTCGAGAAGGTCGTCGTCACGGTTGCCGCGCAGAGTGTCATTACCCTCTTCGCCATAGAGCATGTCTTCGCCCTGACCGCCTGAGATGCTGTCGTCGCCCTGACCGCCTTCCAGTGTGTCATTGCCGGTGTTGCCTTCGATGATATCATCATCGATTTGACCGTCGATGAAGTCATCGCCAGACCCACCGCGCAGGAAGTCAGCATCGTCCGCGCCATAGATTTCATCATCGCCGGAGCCGCCGTCGACCGTATCCATCCCGTTGGTCGGGTTACGATCGGGAGTGAAAGGGTTGGACGGGTCCATATCATCGGGAATGTCGAGCACGTCGAGACCCAGATCAGGGTCGTTGCCCGCATAGATCGTGTCATTGCCAGCGCCGCCAAGGAGGCTGTCGTTGCCCTCACCGCCGACGATACGGTCGTCGCCGTCGCCGCCATCAACCCAATCGTCGTCGATGCCCGCATCGATCACATCATCGCCCGTGCCGCCGGTGATGGTGTCACGGTCGTCGCCGGTCGAGATGGTGTCATTGCCCGCGCCGCCATCAACAGAATCGCGGTCGTTGTCAGGGAACTCGTCTGGGTCAAAGCCCAAGGAGTCGCTGTCGCTGTCAGGATAGCCCAGATCGGGGGCGATATCATCGTTGCCGGTGGTGATCATGTCATCACCCTCGCCGCCTTCGACCACGTCAGAGCCCCAGCCAGCTTCGACGATGTCATCGCCGTCGCCTGCCAGAATGGTGTCATCACCGTCGCCCGCGCGGACATAGTCGTCATCGCTTTCGGCACCGGGCAGGATCGCGTCGTCGTTGTCGATCATGTCGCCATCGGGGTCGCCGGTATAGGCGGTGTCGATCAGATCGTCGCCAGCGGTGCCGTCAACATAACCGTCGCGGGTCGGATCGCCGTTACCCACGGTCACAGTCACGGAGCCTTCGTCGGTCAGACCGTCGGGGTCGGACACGGTGTAGGTGATCGTCGCGTCGCCGGTGAAACCGTCATCGGCAACAAAAGTGATGGTGCCATCGTCGTTGATTGTCACGGTGCCATCGTCGCTGGACGCATCTGCAACGCTCAAAGTGTCGCCGTCCACGTCGGTGTCGTTGTCCAAGACTGGGATTACGACCGCTTCGGTGCCGGTGGTGCTGGCCGTGTCGTCATTGGCCTCGGGGGCGTCGTTCACCGGGTTTACAGTGACATTCACGGTGCCGGTGTCGGTGCCGCCATTGCCGTCATCCACGGTGTAGGTGATGGTTGTTTCGCCGTTGAAATCCGCGTTTGGCGTCAGAGTGAGCGTGCCATCGTCGTTGATGATCACATCCCCGACGGGGCAGCTTGCCATGGTGATGGTCAGCGTGTCGCCATCGCTGTCGCTGTCATTGCCCAGCACGTCAACGGTGCCGGAGGTGTCTTCGTCGATCTCAAGCACATCGTCTTCGGCCACGGGCGCGTCATTGCCGCCGCCTGCTGGCTTGTCGTCGTCGAAGATCACGTTGTCGATCGCGCCGGAGCCTTCGAAACGCACTTCAAAGCGCGACACGCCGTCGATGTTGAACTGAACGAACCGTTCGCCGCCGTCGCCGGTGGGCTGAACGTAGTGGTTCTGGATCACGTCTCCATTGTCATCGTAAAAGATGACACGGGTGCCCTCGCCGCTGGTCTCTTCGATGTCTTTGAAGGTGACGCCCTTCATGCGCACCATGTCATCGAAATCAAAGAACAGGCTGCCGCCGCCGGCGTTGTCGTCCGGGTCGCTCTGGTCGCCGTCTTCGGAGACGATCAGCAGACCTTCCAGCGTATCGGAGGCCAGATCGCTGTCGCCACCCGTGGGGTTGGCGCTGTCAAAGATCATCGCATCGCCAGAGCCGCCGCTGGCCGAAACCGTAACGCCCAGGTCCGCATATTCGTCGTCAATGATGGTGCCTGCGCTGAACGCATTGAAATCAAGTGTTCTAATCATTGTGAATTCTCCTGAGCGGTGTTGCACGCGGCGCGCAACGCGGCCGTCTTGGAAGTGGATACTGTTTCAATCTGATGAATGGAGCGCCGAACGGCAGAGCGGTCGAACCGGACATTTCTTGCCCCGCAGAAGGCCAATGGCAGGGCCTGTCGCTTGTGTATCATTTCGTCTCTCCCTCCGTTCACACGCGCCCCGCTGGCTGAAATCCAGATCGGGCGACACGCATCCTTGCGCCAACGAAGGGGAAGAGCCTGAACAAGGCCCACACCCGAGAAGAACCCCTCCCCGGTATGTTGTGTTTACGGTCGCAAATTTTGCGGCGTACCCACATTTCCCGCATCCTTGATGCGCTTAATGCGGCCGCCCCCGTGACCTACAGACTTCTATGCCCCCCAGTTGGGCACCTATAGGAATAGCCCTCCTATACGAATGGACAAAGAGAAAAATGTTTGAAAATTGCCGGAACCAAATGAAGTTTTGCCGCAATTCAGGTGGTTTAGCCGATCTCACGGCGGCGATTGTTTCCCCAGCATTCCTCGGCAAAATCGCGTTTCGCCATAGGATTAAGGAAAATTAACGCCAAAACGCGACCGCGCCCTTTCACCCCCGGTCAAGACTGTTTCGCGGAGAGAGACAATGGCGCCGCAAATGCGCCGCATCTGTGCCGCCTTGTTTTCGTCATTCTTTTTGATTGCTTGTTCACAAGCTGGAACCAATGGCCCAAAAACCTGCGGAACTGGTGACAAAGCCACTGGTAGAGCGCCTTATTCCCGCCGAATCAATCTTGCACCTGCAGGGGGCGTCAGGGGCTCATGCAAGGCATTTCGCCGGAAACACATCGGAACCGCAACCGGCGCGGCGAGGTGGGCCTATAAGAAGCGGCCTATCGCCTCTTTGCGGCAGACTTAATCGCGCAAAGGCGGCTGCTGGTCTCGAACGTATACCTCACTAGCCGCTTACCTCCCCCCGAACATCCGCGCCAAAATGCGCCAAATCCGACCCTCAAAACGACATTTCAAAGCCCACAAACGACACCGCGCCGATGGCGCGCAAACCCCAGCCATAGTGCACTCTGCGCCCCGCCCCTGCGGCAGGGTGTCGCACCCCCCATTTCACCCTATTGCAATGGCCGCTCGGGTAGACCAAATGCGCCGCATGTTGATGTATGCCGTTCATAAGAGGCGCCCGCGCAAACCGGGCACGCTGCTGAACCGCCGGTAACCCCGGTCGGACAGGCCGATCCGCCTGTTCGGACCATCGGGGTTCCAACTGACTTTCCGGATCACACTCGGGATGAGACCCACACAACCGACCCGGCCCGGCCTTTTGGCACTGACCGTCGTCTTTTGCGGATCCTTCCTTTTACGACCTTTCTGATATGGAGCATGCCATGCATTTCCGCCTGCTGAAGAACACCAACCAGATCGCCGGGATGCCCGGAACCGCCTTTAACGGCACCATCGGTCAAGTCGCCAACGCCGAGGGTCTGGCCCTTGTCGCCATGCTGCGGCGTGCCCTGCGCGACACCGCGCGCCGTTGGGAGCGCAACCGCACGCTGTCGACGCTGAACGCGATGGATGACCGTCTGCTGCAGGATATTGGCTTGAACCGCAAAGACATCCCCCAGCATATCCGCGACATGGAAAGTTTTTCCCGCCGCTGAACAGCCCCACTTGCGCCCCGCTTGAAGGGTCGCGGCGGGCCTTAATTATATGGCGTCCAGCATGGGGCCGCCGATCATAACCACACCGCGCCAGACCCGGCGCGGTGCCCGAACTTGCGTCATCCTCTCGGCAATCGTGTTGCACAGGGGCGCGCGATTTGTTTTCTTATCTCCAGCAAACCCGGCCATCGAAAGCTGCCGCGCCCTATCGCGCGACCGGCTTTTTCTTGATGCAAAGGGACAAAGATCAGCGGTGCGCGGCTGCGTGGCACTGCGGATACAATAGAGGAGATATCACTATGAAACGCTATTTGCTTGGCACGGCCTTTGCCGTTGCAACCCCGATGGCCGCCGCCGCTCAGGACTGCGGCGAAGTCTCGATCGCGGAAATGAACTGGGCGTCGGCACAGATCGTCACCGCCGTCACCGAATTCCTGCTGGTTCAGGGCTATTCCTGCGATGTGACCGTGGTACCGTCGGACACCACCCCCGCCGTGACATCGCTGTCGGAAAACAACGAGCCGGACATCGTGCCGGAGATGTGGCCCAACTCTGCCGGTGATGCTTACAAAAAGCTCAAAGAGAACGGCAAGATTGTTGAGCTGACTTCCGTGCTTGATCCCGGTGGTGTCGAAGGCTGGTGGGTGCCGACCTATCTTGTGGATGAGCATCCCGAGCTTGCCACCATCGAAGGCATTTTGGAAAACCCCGAACTGGTCGGCGGCATGTTCAACAACTGTCCCGATGGCTGGGGCTGCCGCATCGTGAGCGACAACCTCGCCCGCGCCTATGACCTCGAAGGCAATGGCATCGAAGTTTTTGACCACGGCTCGGGTGAGACGATGGTGACCTCGATGGCGTCGGCCTATGAAAGCAAAGAGCCATGGTTCGGCTACTATTGGGCCCCAACCACGCCGCTGGGCAAATACGACATGACCAGCGTCGATCTGGGCGAATTTGACGAGGCCGCGCACAGCGCCAACCAGAACGCCGACAACCCAGAGCCCAAGCCTTCGGCCTTCCCGACGGCACCGGTTCTGACCGTGATGACCAAGGATTTCCACGACAACAATCCTGAAATCGCGGAATTCATCGGCAACGTCTCCTTCAAGACCGAAGAGATGAGCAAGCTGCTGGCATGGCAGGGCGAAAGCAACGCTTCGAATGAAGAAGCGGCTGTTTACTACCTGCAGAACAACAAGGACGTCTGGGCCGAATGGCTGAGCGACGACGCCCGTGGCAACCTGTCGAAGCTGCTTGACCAGTAAGACAGACTGACAAAACGGCGGGCGGGGAACTCATCTGGGTTTCCCGCCCGTTTGTTTCAGGATCGGCGGCAAGACTTACGTCTTTTCACACCGACTGCGCCGCGGCCCCCGGCCTATTGCGCAGTTTCTTTGCAAGGACATAGGTTTGATTTGCCGCCTTTGCGTGGGGCAGCCGACACCGCGCAGACCGCGCGGCGCACCGGCCCCCTCCCCAAAAGTAAACGGTCTGATGCAGACCGGGAAAGCGACAGATGGCGACCTACGATAACTTCTTTGACCAGCTCGGCCTGCGCGGCTGGTGCGGCGATGACCAAGGCGGTGGGCTTAGCTCCATGGCCGATCTCATGGGGCAAGCGGGCGGTGATACCGACACGACGCTCTGGGACGCCCCCTTCCCTTCGCTCGATGCGCTGCACGACAGTTGCGACGCCATCCCGCAGTCGCGCGACCTGACCCAAGGGCTGGAGCAAGGCTTCCTCGCCATCAAGGACAGTCTCAAAGTCGTTGTCGATCCGCTGACCCAACCTCTAAGCTGGGCGCTGGAAAATGCGCTGTGGATCATGCAGGCAGTGCCGTGGTTCGTGATGATCCCGCTTTTGATGGCGATCACCTTTGCCGTGGGCCGCTCGCTGAAACTGGTGGGTCTGGTGGCGCTGGTCTTTGGCTTCCTCGCCTTTATCGACTTTTACGAACACACCATGCAGACGTTGGCGATCATCTTTGTCTGCGCCTTTATATGTGTGCTATTGGGCGTGCCCATCGGCATCGCCATGTCGCGCAGTGACCGGGTGCAGCGCACGATGATCCCGATCTTAGATATGCTGCAAACCCTGCCGCCCTTCGTCTACCTGATCCCGCTGATCTTCCTGTTCTCGGTGACTGAGCCCAAGCTCTACGGCATCGCGATCATCCTTTACGCCATCGTGCCGGTGGTGCGCCTGACTGACCTTGGCATCCGTCTGGTCGACAAAGACGTGATCGAGGCCGCCGACGCCTTTGGCATGACCAACCGCCAAAAACTTTATAAAGTGCAGATCCCGCTGGCGCTGCCCAACATCATGGCCGGTGTGAACCAGACCATCATGATGAGCCTCGCCATGGTCGTTATCGCCTCGCTGGTTTCGGCCCCCGGTCTGGGCGTGCTGGTGCTGCGCGGCATTCGGAGCCTTGAATTGGGCGTGGGCCTCCTGTCGGGTCTGGGGATCGTGCTGCTTGCGATCATCCTCGACCGGGTCACCAAAGCCGCGCTTGCGCGGATCAACGCGGCGCAGAAGTGAGGCCAGACATGACAGACGATATCAAGATTTCCGTCCGCAACCTCTATAAGATCTTCGGCGATGACCCACAGGGCGCGCTGGAGAAGGTGCGCGGCGGCATGAGCAAGACCGACCTTCAGGCCGAAACAGGCCATGTGCTGGGCCTCAACAACATCAACGTGGACATGCCTGCGGGCAAGACCACGGTGATCATGGGGCTGTCGGGTTCGGGCAAATCGACCCTGATCCGGCACCTCAACCGCCTCATTGACCCCACCTCGGGCGAGGTGATCATGAACGGCGAGAACATCCTCGACTACAACGAGCGTCGCCTGCGCGAGATGCGCAAGCACAAGATGTCGATGGTGTTCCAAAAGTTCGCCCTGCTGCCGCATCGCACGGTGTTGGAAAACACCGGGCTCAGCTGGGAGATCGAAGGCAAGAACCGCAGCAAATACGCGGCTGAGGCCACCAAATGGCTGAACCGCGTCGGGCTGGAGGGTCAAGGAGAGCAGTATCCCGCGCAGCTATCAGGCGGGATGCAGCAGCGTGTTGGCATCGCCCGCGCGCTCACGTCGAACTCTGACGTGATGCTGATGGACGAGGCGTTCTCCGCGCTCGACCCGCTGATCCGCACCGACATGCAGGATCTGCTGATCGAGTTGCAAGAAGAGCTGCATAAGACCGTGATCTTCATCACCCACGATCTGGACGAGGCGCTAAAACTGGCAGACCATCTGGTGATCCTCAAAGACGGGTTCATCGTCCAGCAGGGCGAGCCACAGCATATCCTGCTGAACCCCAATGATCCCTACATCGAAGCCTTCGTCAGCGACATCAACCGCGCGCGGGTGCTGCGGGTACGGTCGGTCATGGAGAAGACCGAGGTGCCGCCTGCGGATGTGGCCGGTGAGGTTGATTTCGACGACACGCTGGAAAGCATCATCGCGGTTTCCGGAGGGGATACGACCAACAACTACCGCGTCATGCGCGAGGGCAAACAGGTCGGCGTGTTGCATATGCGTGATCTGGTCCGGGCGCTGGTCCCACGGCATCCCGGCGAGGCGGCATAAGCCGCCACCCGCGACTAAGAGACAGTCATCGCCTGCCTGCGGGTGGGCGATGCGACGGGGCTACCCCTTTATGGTGGAGCCGTGGGCCCCTAGCNCTCCAATCACCTCCACCTCCAAACTCGTAAGCGANNACCCAANGTCGATGGCCTGCCCCNCCCCGNNGCGGCANNCGAAAAGCGGTCATAGTCAATCACATGGCGCGCCCCCGATGGCGCTTTGCCGCCGATCAAAATCCCTGCGTCCTATTGACACTTGGCCCCACGATTGGCCTATGGGGGGTGAAATAAACACTGGGGTTCAAGATGCCGCAATCTGCTACGGCCAATATTCTGACTGTTCTCGACACCGATTTCAAAGGTATCATCGAGGAGTGGCTGGGAACGCAGGTCAAAGAGGGCGTGAAACGTTCTGACCTGTTCTCCGATGCGGAGAGCCGGAACCAGAACCGCGAATTGCTCAAAGCCTTTTCCAAAGGTGTGCGCGATGGCATCTCGGGCGAAGATTTCGATTTCGATGATACCCAATGGGACGATCTGCGCGCCGTTCTGGCCGATGTNAGCCGTGAACGTGTCAACCGCGGCGTGACCCCAACCGAGATGGCGACCTTTGTGCTGGCGTTGAAAGCGCCGCTGTTCAAACGGCTCGAAGCGATGCAGGACAGCGAACATGGCGTATTGATCCGCGACGTGATGCTGGTCACCCGTCTGGTCGATGCCTTTGCCATCTACACCAACGAGATTTTCATTCTTGAGCGTGAGCAGATCATCGATCGTCAACGCCAAGAGATGCTGGAACTGTCGACCCCAGTGGTCGAGCTTTGGGACCGTGTTTTGACCCTGCCGCTGATCGGCACGCTGGATTCCGCCCGCGCCCAAGAGGTGATGGAGAACCTGCTGCAAACCATTCTGGAACGGCAGGCCGAAGTGGTCATCATGGACATCACCGGCGTCGGCACCGTCGACACGCAGGTGGCACAACACCTGCTGCGCGCCGCCGCTGCCGTGCGTCTGATGGGTGCCGAGTGCATCATCAGCGGCATCAGCCCGATGATCGCTCAGACCATGGTGCAGCTTGGCATTGATGTCGGCACCGTTTCCACCCGGTCGAGCATCCGCACCGCCCTGTCGGACGCGCTGCTGACCGTGGGCTATGTGATCAAGAAGACCGAGGGCCAATAAGGTGGCCGGTGTCACGTCGATTAATCTGGTCGAACATGCGCTCCTCGTTTCGATACAGGATGACATCACGGACACCGAGATCTTGGAGCTTCAAGACCGGTTGTCGAACAAAATATCCGAGAACCGCATCGACGGGGTGATCCTCGATATCTCAGCGCTTGAGATTGTCGACACTTTCGTGGGCCGTGTGATCGCGCAGTTGGCGGGGATTTCCCGTCTGCTGGCGGCGGATACCTATGTGGTCGGCATGCGCCCCACGGTGGCGGTCACGTTAGTCGAGCTTGGCATGTACCTGCCGGAAATTCGCACCGCGTTAAGCCTGACCCATGCCCTTGCCCAGCTACGCCGCGTTTGACGAAAAGGACCTTGGGGCGCAGGTTCTTCTCTCTCAGTTCAAACTAAATACCAGCGGTGACGCGGTGACGGTGCGCCAAGCCGTGGCGCGCTACATGAAAGAACACGGCGCTTCGGCGCTGAATGTCACACGTTTCGCCACCGCCGTCAGCGAAATCGCCCGCAATGCGATCGTTCACGCTGGCGGAGGTGAATTTTCCATCTATGTCGACCCAAGGGCCAAGCAGCTTAGCGTGGTTTGTTGGGACAAGGGACCGGGGATCGAGGACGTGGAACTGGCCCTGACGGACGGCTATACTTCGGGCGGCGGCCTTGGCCGTGGTTTGGGCGGCGCACAGCGGCTGGCCAAGAAATTTGAAATCCGCACCGCCGTCGGCGGGGGCACCAGCGTGATGATGAGTGTGAACCTATGAAACAATGGGTCGAAGTTCAGGACCAAAGCGCCATCGCCGTGGTCCGCCGCGCCGCACGGCGTCTGGCCGCCCAGCACGATTGGCCGAAACACCGGACCGACGAATTGGCCATCGTCGCCACCGAAGCCACGACCAACATCCTGCGCTACGCCGAGAAAGGCCGCGCCCTGATCAATGCCCCGGCCGAGGGGAAGGGCGACAAGATCGTGATGATCTTTACCGACCGGGGCCCCGGCATCAGCGATATGGATCACATGTTCCAAGACGGCATGAGCAGTGGCGATTCCGCCGGGCTGGGCCTTGGCGCGATCCGCCGTCTGTCGGATGGATTCGACATCTTCAGCGGGTCCGAGGTGGGCACCACCATCGTTTGCAGCTTTGCCAAAGACAGCCCCCCCTGCGCGACCCATGGGGTCGAGGCCGTGGGCCTGCGGGTCTGTCACCCGAACGAAGAGGAATGCGGCGACGACTATCTGCTGCGGCAAACGCCAAAAGCCACTGATATTCTGGTTTGCGATGGCTTGGGCCATGGCCCCGAGGCCGCAGCCGCATCGCTGGAGGTGACAGAGGCCGTCACCGCCACCCGCAGCTTCAACAGCGAGCCGGGTGCCGTGATGCGTGAGGTGACCGAGCAATTGATCGGCAAGCGCGGCGCGGTGGCGGCCCTTGTGCATATCGCGCAGCCGCAGATGGTGCTGCGCTATGCCGCTTTGGGCAATATCGCCACCCTGCGGGTCCGCAATGGCGAGGTCAAACGCCTGCCGGTCCGCGACGGCCGGATTGGCGCACGCGCCACCCGGGGCTATGAAGAGACCTTTGACCTTGAACCGGGGGATCTGATGATCCTGCACAGCGACGGGTTGAAAACCCTGCGCGACAGCTATCTTCCACAGGGTCTATTGTGGAAATCCCCGCTCTTGATCGCTGGCTTCCTACTTGACCGGGCATTTCGCGGGCGTGACGACGCCTCCATCGTGGTCATACGCATTGCACGGGACGCGGACTGATGAAAGCTACGAACCTCACGTCGGTGAACCTTGAAAAAGGCGGCGATATCGCGGCCCTGCGCCAGATTGCCCTGACCCTGACCGAAGCGATGCGCTTTACCTCTTTCGAGCGGACGCGCACCGTCACCGCCGCTGTGGAACTGGGCCGCAATGCCATTGAGCATGGGCAAAAGGGCCGCGCGCGGTTTTCGCTGACGGATGTCAATGGCAAGCCCGCCCTCGGCCTGACAGTGATTGATCAAGGCCGCGGCATCGAGGAAGACAAGCTTGACCCCACCCGCGACATCGTGTCGGAGACGGGCATGGGGCTGGGCCTGCGCGGGGTGCAGCGGATCGCGGCGCGGTTTGATGTGGACACCGGCCAAGAGGGAACGCGGGTCCATGCGGAGTTTCTGCTGCCCGAACCGCAATGCGCTGTTGAGCAGATCAAGGCTGACGCCCTCGCGGCGCTGGAGGCCTATAACGCCAAAGACCCGACCGCCGCGCTGACCGAACAGAACCGCGAGTTGAGCGAAGGCATTGCCGACCGTGACCTCTTGATGCAGGAATTGCACCACCGCACGGGCAACAACCTTGCCCTGATCGTGGCACTCATCCGGATGAGCAAGAGCCAAGCCAAAGAGGACGAGACCCGCCAAGTGCTGCGCGAGTTGGAAACGCGCGTCGGCTCGCTCTCCAAGGCGCATGAGTTGATGCAACGCTCAACCGACAGCACCGACCTTGATCTGTCTGATATGCTGGATGAAGTCACCAAGAACGCCGAACGCGCCTTTACCGGGGATCGCCAGAGCATCGGCATCAAGCTGATTTGCCCCAGCCTTAAGATGGACAACAAACTGGCCGTCGACATCGGGCTGATCGTGGGCGAGTTGATCACCAACGCCTATAAACACGCTTTCAAAGGGCGCGACAAAGGGGTGATCACCATTGAGGTCACGCAAGAGAGCGATGAAGGTCTGACGCTGAAAGTCTATGACGATGGTGTCGGCCTGCCCGAAGATGCCAAACGGCCCGAGCGGTCGGATTCGCTGGGCTGGCGGATGATCCGCACGCTCACCTTTCAGCATGAAGCGACGCTGAAGGTCGAGGGCCAAGACGGGCTTTGCGTCGAGATCCGCTTCCCCGCACAGGGCTAAGTGCCCCCCGTGGGCCCGCCGGTTTCGGGCCGCCGCGTCCGTATTTTTGATCAAAAATGACCTCTGAACTTTTCCACCCCGTAAAATTGTCCTAGGCATATCGGGAGCCGGCGATTCCCGGACACTTCTAAGCGGCAAAAAAGACGCCCGCTTGGCCAATAACGGAGACAGAGCATGATCGAAAAACGTGATTTCTATATCGACGGCAAATGGGTCGCCCCGCTTGAGGGCAGCGAACATAAGGTCATCAACCCGTCGACCGAAGAGCCCTGCACCGTGATCTCGCTCGGCGGGGCCAAGGATGTGGACGCCGCCGTGGCAGCGGCCAAGGCCGCCCTGCCCGGTTGGATGGCCACCGCCCCCGAAGAGCGTATCGCGCTGATGGAGAAACTGGCCGAGGTCTATAAGTCCCGGACCGAAGACATGGCCCAAGCGATCAGCACCGAGATGGGCGCGCCCATCGAGATGGCGCGCAGCTCGCAATGGGGCGCGGGTTACAGCCACCTGAAGAACTTTATCAAAGCGGCGAAAGACTTCAAATTCGTGAAGTCCTTGGGCGATCACGCGCCGAACGACCGGATCATTCATGAGGCGGTTGGCGTCGTGGCGATGATCACGCCGTGGAACTGGCCGATGAACCAAGTGATGCTGAAAGTGGGCGCTGCTGTCGCCGCTGGCTGCACCATGGTGCTGAAACCCTCCGAGGAAAGCCCGCTGAGCGCGGTGATCTTTGCCGAGATGATGGATGAGGCAGGCTTCCCCGCCGGTGTCTTCAACCTTGTGAACGGCGATGGCATGACCGTGGGCACCGCCCTGACCGGCCATGAGGACGTGGATATGGTGAGCTTCACCGGCTCCACCCGCGCGGGCATTGCGATTTCCAAGAACGCGGCGGATACGCTGAAAAAGGTCCATCTGGAGCTTGGCGGCAAAGGCGCGAACCTTGTTTTCGCCGATGCGGACGACAAGGCAGTGAAACGCGGCGTGCTGCATATGATGAACAACACCGGCCAAAGCTGTAACGCACCAAGCCGGATGATCGTCGAAGCCAGCGCCTATGACCAAGCGGTCGAGACGGCCGCCGAAGTCGCGAATAAGGTCGAAGTCGGCCCCGCCAGCGAAGAGGGTCGCCACATCGGCCCGGTTGTGAACGAAGCGCAATGGGGCAAGATCCAAGACCTGATCCAAAAGGGCATCGACGAAGGCGCGCGGCTGGTGGCCGGTGGCACCGGACGGCCAGAGCATCTGAACCGCGGTTTCTATGTCAAACCCACGGTTTTTGCCGATGTCACGTCCGACATGACCATCGCCCGCGAGGAAATCTTTGGCCCCGTATTGGCCATCATGAAGTTCGAGGACGAAGATCAAGCCGTCGAGATGGCCAATGACACGGTCTACGGCCTCACCAACTACGTCCAGTCCAGCGATGGCGCGCGGCGTAACCGTCTGGCGGCCAAGCTGCGGTCGGGCATGGTTGAGATGAACGGCGAAAGCCGTGGTGCCGGATCGCCCTTTGGCGGCATGAAGCGCTCGGGCAACGGGCGCGAAGGCGGCGTTTGGGGGATCGAGGACTTCTGCGAAGTCAAAGCCGTTTCGGGCTGGTCCAACGACTGATCGCTTTGTAGCGTAGCACGATGCGGCAGGGCCAAGATTTGGCCCTGCCGTTTGCGTTTTAGCGGTCAGATCGCTTTTTGGTTCACCCGTTTGGAAAGCTCCGCAGCGCTTTCTTTGCGCTCGCTATAGCGGTCGAGCAGATAGTCCTTGTTGTCGCGGGTCAGCAGGGTGAACTTCACCAACTCCTCCATCACGTCGACCACCCGGTCATAGAAGGGCGAGGGTTTCATCCGGTCATCCTCGTCAAACTCCAAAAAGGCTTTGGGGGTTGAGGATTGGTTGGGGATGGTCAGCAGCCGCATCCAACGGCCCAAGATGCGCAGCTGGTTTACGGCGTTGAAACTCTGCGAGCCGCCGCTGACCTGCATCACGGCCAAAGTCTTGCCTTGGGTCGGGCGCACCCCGCCCAGCGACAGGGGGATCCAGTCAACTTGGGTTTTCATGACGCCCGTCATCGCCCCGTGACGTTCGGGCGAACACCAGACCATGCCTTCGGACCATTGCACCAGATCGCGCAGTTCCTGCACCTTGGGATGTTCGGGCGCCGCGTCGTCGGGCAGCGGCAGGCCCGTGGGGTTGAAGGTCCGCGTCTCGGCCCCGAGGCGGGTGAGGATGCGGGCGGCTTCCTCGGTCATCAGGCGGCTGAAGGACCGCGGGCGGAGCGAGCCATAGAGCAGCAGAATGCGCGGGCCGTGGGTGGCGCGCTCGGGCGACAGCAGGCGGGCGTCGTCGATGGGGTTGAAGTGGTCTTCTTCGATGTTCGGCGTATCGGTCACGGGAATTTCCTTAGGCGGCAGTGGGTTATCGGGTGAGGTTCACTTGGAGACGGGGAACCAATGCTGCGTGCGGTTGGCAAAGGCCACGAGCGACAGCATAACCGGCACTTCGACCAAGACGCCCACGACGGTGGCCAAGGCAGCACCCGACCCCAGCCCAAAGAGGCTGATCGCCACAGCAACCGCCAGTTCAAAGAAATTCGAGGTGCCGATCAGCGCGCAGGGGGCGGCCACGTTGAAAGGAATGCCCCAAGCCCGCGCGGCGCCATAGGCGATGAAGAAGATGCCGTAGGATTGCAGCAGCAGCGGCACGGCAATCAGTGCGATGACGAGCGGGCGGTTAAGGATCACCTCACCCTGAAAGCCAAAAAGCAGCACCACGGTCAGCAAAAGCCCTATGATCGCAAAGGGTTGCACGCTGGCTTTAAAGGCGTCGACCGCCGCTTCGCCGCCTTTGGCCACCAACCGCTCACGGGTGAGATACCCCGCCAGCAGCGGCAGCATGACGTAGAGCCCGACCGAGATCAGCAGCGTGTCCCAAGGCACGGTGATGTCGGTCACGCCCAAAAGGAAAGCCACGATCGGCGCGAAAGCGAAGACCATGATCACGTCATTCACGCTGACCTGCACCAGCGTATAGGTCGCATCACCACGGGTGAGGTTGGACCAGACAAAGACCATCGCGGTGCAGGGCGCGGCCCCCAACAGGATCACCCCCGCCAGATAGGCTTGCGCGTCATCGGGCGGGATCAGCCCGGCGAAGACGTAGTTGAAGAACAGCACCCCAAGGGCGGCCATGGTGAAGGGTTTGATCAGCCAATTGACCACCAGCGTCACCACCAGCCCTTTGGGCTTCTCCCCCACCTGCCGCAGCGCACCGAAATCAACGCCAACCATCATCGGATAGACCATGGCCCAGATCAGCACCGCCACGGGCAGGTTGACCGAGGCGACCTCAAGCGCGGCCAGCGCGCCGAAGATGCCGGGAAAGAGATTGCCCAGCAAAAGCCCCGCCCCGATGGTCAGCGCCACCCAGAGCGAGAGCCAGCGTTCAAATGCTCCAAGGCCAGCGGGTGCGGGATGTGCGGTATCGGTCATGGCGGTCTTTCGTGCGTAATTTTCGAGGGTTAGCAGCAGGTCAATTCATCCAGCAGGGGTTGGCAAAGCTCTGGCTGCCCGCCGCAGCAGTCCTCTAAAAGGAACCTCAGCAGCGCGCGCAGCCCGTTCATATCTGCGAAATACCGGATGCTGCGGCCTTCGCGGTTGCTGCGGATCAGGCCCGCGCGGGCAAGCACCGACAGATTGGCGGACATGGTGTTTTGCCGCACGTCGAGCGCCATGCCGATTTCCCCCGCTGACATTCCCTTGCCCCCCGCTTTGATCAGCAGGCGAAAGACATCCAGACGGGTCGGTTGGCCCAAGGCGGCGAAGGCTAGGAGAGCGTTTTCATTATCCATATATCGTGAATTATTGATATAATAACGGCAGGTCAAGCGTCGCGTCAATCCCTGTGCAACGAAGCGCCGCCCCGCGCGTTGGTCTGGCGACCCCGGCAGCACTCGCAAGGAAGACAAAGGATGCTTGATTGGATCGCAGAGAATTCCGCAACGTTGCAGGTGGCGGTTAGTCTTTTCACGGCGGTGGTCTGGCTGGCTTACCTGCATATCCTATGGCTCAATTTCCGACGGCAGCGGCAGCCGGTGATCTTGATCAACCGCTCTATCGCGCGGGATGAGAATGCCCATTGTTTCGTCACCAATATGGGGGCCGAGCCGATTTATCTGCTTGAGGTCATGGCGCGGGTCGTGACGGAGGATAAGACCTATCACGTCAAGGTCACCGAACGCGAAGAAGTGGCGCTGAACGATGTGGAAAACCCCCTGACCCGAACCAACCAAGGGCCGATCAAAAGCGGTGAATTCATCGATATCGGCAGTTTTCTCGATCTGTTGCGCCGCGCCGAAGCGCGCATCGGGACCGAAGGCCTGTTCGATAAAGTCCGTCAGATGGACCTCACTGTCGCGGCTGCGGATGGCCATACCACCAGACTGATCGCCGCGCGCCATGAATTTCGGGCGGAATGGAAGGACGGCAAGCCTTATTTTGTGCCGGAACGGATCATGGCGCATCAGATCCGCAATATCTTTCAACGGCGCAAGATCACCGCCATGTTGGAAGAACAGATCGAATAGCGCCGCCCGAGATTACAACCGGTCCAGCCCTTCCGCGATTTCGCGGGCGATAGCATGGGCGTCGATCCCCTCCCGCTCGGCCGAGACACGCAGGCCGAGCAGATCGCTTTGATAGCGCCGGGCCAGTGACTTTGGATCATGTTCCGCCGCAATCTCTCCGTCCCGCTGCATCCGTGCAAAAAGCACCGCGAACTGTTCCTCCATCCCCATGAGATGCGCGCTGGCACGTTTCGCCAACGGGTGCCCATGCGCCTGTAGCTCCAACAAAGTCTTGGACAGCATACAGGCTTTGGCCGGCGCCTCCTCCCGGCAAATCGCCAATTCGGGATAGCGTTTCAGGGCTGCCATCGGGCCATGGGCTTCGACCAATTCGGCCAAGCGCCCGGCCCCATCCTCAGCGTATTTGTCCAAGGCGAGCTCAAACAGCGCCTCTTTCGACCCGAAGGCCGCGTAGAAACTGCCGGGCTTCATTTTCAGCACCGCTTCGAGATCTTTCAGCGATGTGCCTGCCCAGCCCTGACGCCAAAACAGATCGCGGGCGCGGTCGATCAGCTCGGCTCGGTCGTGGTTTGGTTTGCGGGGCATGATATCACCATGTGTTGAACGATCACTCAAATATATACTTGAGTGATCGCTCAAAAAACCCTAAATAGCAAATATCGACGACTAACAAAGGTAGAGATCATGACATTCCCGTCCCACGACCAAGACTCCGCACCCGAAGCCTCCAAGCCGCTGCTGGCGGAATCGCAAAAGGCCTTTGGCCGCCTGCCGGGTCTGCACAAGGTGCTGGCCGAAAGCCCGCAAGCCTATGAAGGCTATCAGGTGCTGCACAAGCTATTCACCGAGACGGATTTCGACGCCGAAGAGCTGACCGTGGTTTGGCAGTCGATCAACGTCGAGAACGAGTGCCACTACTGCGTGCCCGCCCACACCGGCATCGCCAAGATGATGAAGGTCTCGGACGAGATCAGCGACGCGCTGCGCAATGAAACCGCCCTGCCGACACCCAAACTCGAAGCCCTGCGGACCTTCACCGTTCAGATGGTGCGCAACCGGGGCTTTGTCTCAGACGCGCAGATGCAGGCGTTTTTTGACGCAGGTTACAGCCACCGTGCGGTGCTGGACGTGATCCTTGGCATGGCGCAGAAGACCATGTCGAACTACGTCAACCACGTGGCCGAAACCCCGGTCGACGAAGTTTTCCAGCCGCTGGCATGGAAGCGCGGCGATAACAAGCTCGACGTTTAAATTGAAAGGCGCGCCCATAGTGGCGCGCCTTTTTCTATCCGCTTTGGCCCCTCGGTCCGGCGCTTTCCCCTACCTCCATTGACAAAGCATAGCGCCCGCGCCATCCGGCTGCGGCCGCGCCGATGTGCTGTCCTTTTGCAAGAGACTTTGCTTATGCCCCTCAAACAAACCGTTCCCACGCTCCTGCTGGCCGGGCTCGCGGGCGAGATCGCCTTCGAGCTTTATGCTTGGCTGCTCTCCCCCCTCCTCTTTGGCGTCGCACTCGCCCCGGCGAACCTTGTGGTTGCGCTTGGCAAGATCGCCCTTGGGATCACCCTGCCCTATTGGCTTGGCTTCGCGCTGCATATCGCGCTTGGGATCGTCGGCTTCTCGGTCTTTGTTTGGCTGGTGCACCGCCTGACTCGGCTTGGGCTGGTCCTGTCGGGGGCGCTGTCGGGGCTGGTGCTGTGGTTCGTCGCCCAAGGGCTGCTGGCCCCGGTGGTGGGGCGCAGCTTTATGATGGATTTCGGGGCCTACACGCAGTCGTCTTTTGTGGGGCACGTCGGCATGGCCATGGTGATCGGCTATGCCATTGCCCTGCTGCAACGCCGCGCAGCCTGAAGAAGCGGCGGCAGCTGGGTTGCCCCGCTGCCGCCGCGGCGCCTTTTATCCGGCGGTTTTCCATCGGTCGAGCGTGAGCGTCACCAGCGCCTCGTCAAGGTTCACCGTCACCTCGCCGTCTTGGATCATCACCTGAAGCTTCATCGCGCGGCTGGCCATCTCCGCCAGCGCCTTGGTGTCACTCTCGGCCAAGTTCACCACGTCGAGGGTGTCAAAGCGGGTGGTGCCGTTCTTGACCTTGTCCCACCAGATCTCAGCCGATTTGCCGCCATAGGGATAGACCACGACCTTGGCAGCCTTGTTGCAGGACTGGCGCAGGACTTTCTCACTGGGCAGACCCAACGTGATCCAAACGTCCAACTCTCCGCTCAGGCTTTTTTGCCAGATGTCCGGCTCATCATCCGTCGATAGCCCCTTGGTCATTTCCAGATGCTCATGCGCGTTGAGGGCAAAGGCGACGAGCCGCACCATCAACCGCTCATCGGTTTCCGAAGGGTGTTTGGCGATGGTCAGCTTGTGGGTCTCATAATAGTGGCGGTCCATGTCGGAGACCGAAAGCTCGACTTTGTAGATGGTGGCATTCTGCGCCATGATATGTCTCGTTTTCCAAGGTAGGGGCTGCCTACGCGGTTGGGCCGACCGGGGAAAGGGAATAGTCCTTGGACGCTGCGCGCGTTGGTATGCGCGACTGCGATCGTTCAGCGTTTTCGCGACATTGCTTTTGGTCGGCACCTGCCAACATCCGAATTACAGGCCCGAATTGCAGGTCCCCGAATAAAGCCCCCGAAATGCAGCCCCCCAAAGGCCCCGCCTGTCACCTAAGATGCCGTTGTGCGGCGGGGGAAGTCATCCTACCTTGCCCCTATGATTAAACGTCGCACGTTTCTTTGGGCCCTTTGCTCTACCGCGCTCACCGCGACGGGAGCGTTTCCCCAGAGCAGCAGGGACGAGGTTCTGCGCGGGTTCAACCTTATCGAGACAACGAAGGCGCCCTTCGGAAGCCAAGCCGCTGCGCTGAGCATCGCTCAATTGCGAAAGACGGGCGCGACGGCGGCAACGGTGATCCCGTTTCTATGGCAACCCGCGCCCACCTCCAGCGGCATCGTCATGGGGGACGCGCTGCCCCATGACAGGATCGCCGCCGGGATCGCGCAGTTGCACGCAGCCGGGCTGGCCGCCATCGTCAAACCGCATGTCTGGGTGCCCGAAAGCTGGGCGGGTGCCATCGTCCCCGCGGCGGGAACCGAAGGCGATTGGCACGCGGCCTATGAAAATTCCCTGCGCGCCATCGCGGTCACCGCAGAGCAAAGCCGCGCCGAGGTGCTGGTCCTCGGCACCGAATTGCGCGGCGTATCGGGGGCGGAGGCATGGGAGGGCACCATCGCCGGGCTGCGCGAAGCGTTCAGCGGTAAAATCACCTATGTCGCCCATGGCGCTGACGAGGCTGAGAAAGTTGCGTTCTGGCCGCTATTGGATGCCGTGGCGGTGTCGCTCTACCCCGTCTTGGGCGCAGCCGGGGCGACCGCCGACTGGGATCGCGCCATCGCCAAAGAATTGGACCGGGTCGAGGCCGTCGCGCGGACACATGCCAAGCCCATTTGGATCGCCGAAATCGGCATCCGCTCTGCCGAAGGGGCGACCGAGCGCCCGTGGGAAAGCGCCGAAGAACGCGCAGCCCCCGCCGATATGGCACTTCAGGCCGACGTCTTGCGCCGCTGGCTCCGCGCCCTTGAGGCACGGGGCATCCCGGACCTATGGGTCTGGCGCTGGTTCACCGACCCTGAGAGCGGCGGCGCGGAAGACACTGATTTCACCGTGCAAAACAAGCTGGCGGAGGAGGTTATCGCAGATTTTTGGGGCAAGGGGTGAGCCTGAAGTCCCGGCGATGCTCTCAGCCTTCACAGGGCAGGCTCGGCCCCACCTAAATGCCGAACAAAAGCACAAAAGCAAGGGCCGCGCCGAGCAGGAACACGGTTTCGACCACCAGAATGATGCCGTAGCTGGGTTTGACCTTCACGACCTTCGCCAGACTGGTTTTCACCCCCAAGGCCGCGATGGCGTTGACCAGACACCACCGGGATAGCTCGTTCAGCAGAACGAGGACAGCTAAGCGCGGCGCGGCGTCAGGCTGTCTGCTGCTTCAACCGAAGCTCGGCAGAACGGGCATGGCCTTCCATCCCCTCCATCCGGCTGATCCGCGCGGTGCGCAAGGCCAGCTCATGCGAGGCATCGGCATCGCAGCGTTGCCATGTCACGGTCTTGGTAAACTTGTGCACGGAGAGCCCCCCGGTATAGCGCGCAGCCCCACTGGTGGGCAGCACATGGTTCGGCCCCGAGGTTTTGTCGCCGAAAGCGACCGTGGTCTCCTCTCCCAAAAACAGCGAGCCATAGGCAGAGAGGCGGTTGAGCCACCAGTCGAGGTCTTTGGCCTGCACCTGAAGATGTTCCGGCGCGTAGCGGTCGGCCACTTGGGCGGCCTCCTCGCGGGTGTCGCACAAGACAACCTCGGCCCGTTCGGCCCAAGCCACCCGCGCGGCGCTGGCGTTCGGCTCGGGCAGGCTGTCGATCATGTCGGGCGCGCGCTGCAACACGGTTTCCGCCAGTCTGCGGTCGGTCGTGACCAGCCAAACCGGGCTGTCGGCCCCGTGCTCCGCCTGACTGACCAAATCCCATGCCACCGTTTCAGGGTCTGCGCTGTGATCAGCGACCACCAGTGAATCGGTTGGCCCGGCGAACATGTCGATCCCCACAGCGCCGAACAGCATGCGCTTGGCCTCTGCCACATAGCTGTTGCCGGGACCGACGAGGATATCGGCAGGCACACCGCCAAACAGCCCCATCGACATGGCAGCGACCCCCTGCACCCCCCCGAGGTTCAGGATCAGGTCCGCGCCGCAAAGGTCCATCGCAAAGATGATCGGATCGGGAATGCCGATGCCGGGGCGCGTGGGCGAGCAAGCGGTGATATGCGGCACGCCCGCCACCTTGGCGGTGGTTATCGTCATCAGAGCGCTGGCGATATGGCTGTAGCGTCCGCCGGGCACATAGCAGCCCGCGCTTGAGACGGGGATTTGCTTTTGGCCTGCAATTAGCCCCGGCATGATCTCGATTTCGCAATCACCCATCGTCGCCTTTTGCGCTTCGGCAAAGCGGCGGATGTTGGCATGGGCAAAGCGGATATCGTCCTTGAGCTCTTGCGACACCCGCGCAGAGGCGGCGGCCCGTTCCGCGGCAGTGACCACGATATCCCCGGCCCAGCCGTCGAGGTCGCGGGCATAGTCCCGCACGGCAGCCTCACCGCCCTCTTCGATCTTGGCGAGCATCTGAGCAACCACACCGCGGATGTCTTTGCCCTCAACCGCCGGGCGGGTCTCGACTTGCTTCAGATACGTGATCGCCATGTGCTTACCTCGGTTAGAATTGGGAATGTCGATGGATCGCCTCGGCCAGCGCGTCGATCGTGTCGAGGATCGGTACGGGGGCGGTCAAAGCGGGGGCCAGCAACGAAAACTCTGAACATGCGATGAACAAAAGTTCGGCCCCCTGCGCGGTCAATTCGGTCGCCGCCTCAGTAAGCGTCTGCTGCGCCTGTGGGGTAATCCCCTGCGCCTTGATCAGCCGGATCGCGGCCAACATGCGCTCGGCGTCGGCGGGCCAGAGCGCCATCAGCCCGGTCCGGTCCAGGGCTGCGTCAAACACCCCGGCCATGCGCACGGCAGGAGAGGCGAGAATCCCTACGGAGGCGCCTGAGGGAAGTTGCCCCGCTGCGCGGTCGACCGATAGGGTCACCATGTTCAGGAAGGGGATCGAAACCGCCGCCTCAATCGCCGGGGCGTAGTGATGCGCCGTGTTGCAGGGCATGGCGAGGGCCGTGGCCCCTGCCCGTTCCAACCGCTGTGCCATCGCGGCCAGCACCGGGGCGGGATCCTCCCCTGTGCCCTCAATCAAATGGGCGATGCGGGAGGGCACTTGCGGGTTCATGTCGATCAGCAGCGGCAGGTGATCGGCGTCGTCTTGGGCATTGACGGTGCCAAGAACACGCTGCTGCAGCAGGATCGTCGCTTCGGGCCCCATGCCGCCCAATACGCCGACGACTGGGCGGCTCATGATGCCACCTCGCCCACCGCGTCGCAGATCAATTCGGCGATCAGCGCGCAGTCGTCTTGGGAAAAACTCAGCGGCAAGCGCATGTCGAAAAGCGTTGCCATGATGCGGTCTGTCTTGGGCATGTCTTGCGCTGGAACATAGCGCCAAGATGGATGCGCCGAGGTGAAGCCTGCAGGCTCTTTCGCGCCGAACCATTTAAGCTCCACGCCCCGTGTGGCTGCGGCATCGAGCAAGGCGCGGCACTGCGCGGCGGTGAAGTCTGGCAGGCGGAACTGGATGGAGGAACCCACATGCGTTTCGGCGGAGGGTAGCTTGATGGTTGTAACGCCGTCCTGTGCTTTCAGCCTCTCCTCAACCTGCGTGTAGCGGGCGTTCCAGCGGGCGATGTTGCTGTCGAGGTCGGCAAGCTGCGGACGCAGGATCGCGGCCCGCAGCGCGTCCATCCGGGCCGAGCAATTGGGCATGTCGTAGCGGGCATCGGCAAACGCCTCAGGATCCGGCCCGGCCCCGTGGCGTTCATAGAGCATGTAGCTGCCCGACAGGATCGTGGCGCGGGCGGCGATTGCGGCGTCGTCGGTGGTCAGAAACCCGCCTTCGCCGGAGTTCATGTGTTTGTAAGTCTGGGTCGAGAAACAGGCCACTTTGCCGAAATTGCCCGACCGAATGCCGTTCCACCGCGCGCCCATCGTGTGGGCGCAATCCTCGATCACCGTCACCTCTGCCGCGTCACAGATCGCCATCAGCCGGTCCATGTCACACAGATGCCCGCGCATATGCGACAGCAACAGCACCCGCGCGCCGGAACTGGCAATTTTGGCGTCGAGGTCATCAAGGTCGAGCCTCAGATCCTCGTCGATCTCGACCAGCACGGTCTCAGCGCCCACCGCCCGGATCGCGCCGGGCACCGGGGCCAGCGTATAGGCGTTGGTCAGCACCTTGTCGCCGGATGCCACGTCGCAGGCGCGCAGGGCGATTTGCAACGCCTGCCCGCCCGAGGTGACGGCAAGGCAGTAGCCGCTGCCCTGCCAATCACGGTATTCGGCCTCAAGCTGGGCCACTTCCCCAGCCTCCCCCGGCGCGAGGTTATACCGGTGCAAGCGGCCTGACTGTAGCACCGCGACCGCCGCCGCGATGGCCTCTTGGGAAAGCCCCTCTTGCTGGGTGAAACTGCCAGTAAACTTGCGCGCCACTTAAGCTGCCTTTCTTACAGGTTGACCCAGCGGTTGGCGGTGTCAAAGGCGAAGTCATAGCCGCCCAGAGCCGCCGCGCCGCCGGTGTGGAGGAAGACCACACGTTCGTCCTTAAACGTGCCTTTGCGGGCGAGATCAATGAGACCAGCGGCCCCCTTTGCGGAATAGCATGGATCAAGCAGGATGCCTTCGAGCTCGGCAAACATCTGGATCGCCTCAATGCCGCTGTCGGTCGGGATGCCGTAGCCTTCGCCGACGTAATCGGTGTTGGCCATCACATCCTCGCGCTTGACCACGCCCGCGCAGCCCAGCTTTTCGGCGGTTCTGCAGGCGAGGTCATAGACCATTTGCTCTTGCTTGGGCTGTGGCGCGCGCGTGCCGATGCCAAGCACAGGGATCTGGGCATTCATCGCGCACATCCCGGTGACGAGCCCCGCCTGCGTGCCGGATGAGCCGGTGCCGTGAACCAGCCGGTCGATCTTCATGCCGGAGGTGTTCACTTGGTTCAGCAGCTCAAACGCACAGTTCACATAGCCCAAAGCGCCCGTGGGGTTCGAGCCGCCGCCGGGGATGATATAGACCTTGTGGCCTTCGGCGCGCTTCTTTTCAGCCGCCTTTTCCATCTCACCGGGCATATCGTGGCCGCCGGGGAATTTCTCGGTTGTAGCACCATGCAGATGGTCCAGCAGCACATTGCCGTTGGTGTTGTAGTTGGCATCGTCATAGCCGGTGCGGTCTTCCAGTAGGATGTGGCAGGCAAGGCCCAGCTTGGCAGCAGCCGCGGCGGTCTGGCGGCCATGGTTGGTCTGGGTCGCACCTTGGGTCATCACCATGTCCGCGCCCTGTTCGATGGCCTCGGCCATCAGGAATTCCAGCTTGCGGGTCTTGTTGCCGCCCGTGGAAAGGCCGGTGCAATCGTCACGTTTGACCCAGATTTCGGTGCCGAGTTCTTTTGACAGGCGTTTCATATGCTCAAGCGGGGTCGGCAAATGGGCAAGTTGGACGCGGGGAAAACGAGAGAGGTGCATGGATAATCCTTGTCGTAGCTATGGGTGTGCAGCGGCGCGCGTTGCCGCTGGTTGACCTTGGTGCGAGACGGGGACCAGCGTTGCACCGGCCCCTGCCCCATCATGTTATCTGCGCATTAACGCATAGGAAGGATCATATGGCGAGGGATCGATCACTTCGGTGCCAACGATTTCCCCATAGAGATCAAGCGGGATTTGCGTGCCGGGCGTGGCCAGCGCCGGATCGACGAAGGCATAGGCGAGGTTCATGCCCACCCGGTGCCCCCAATCGCCTGAGGTTACGGTGCCGACAACCTTGCCGTCTTGCATGAGTGAGGCACCGCCATGGGCCGGGGCATGGGTCGCGTCGACCTTGAGCGTCACCAGTTTTTTGCGCGCCCCTTCTTCCATGCGCTTGCGAAGCGCCTCCTTCCCAATGAAATCGGCGGGCTTTTCGGGTTTTACGAAACGGTCCAGCGCGGTCTCAAATGGGTCGAACTCGGTCAGCAGGTCAGCTTTCCAGTGCATAAAGCCTTTCTCCATCCGCATCGATTCCACTGCGCGGGCGCCGAAAAGCTTCAGGCCATGCGTCTTGCCAGCCTCGCGCAGGGCCAGATAGGCGGCATAAAGCGCGTTGTTGGGCACGTGGATTTCATAGGCCAACTCGCCCGAGAAACTGACGCCTAGCACCGTGGCAGGGGCAAAGCCGATGAAGCATTCGCGCAGGCTGAGCCAGGGGAACGCCTCTTTCGACCAGTCGCCGCGCGCACAGGCGCTGAGCACATCGCGTGCCTTGGGCCCGGCGAGCACGAGGATCGTTTGGTCATTGGTGAGGCTGCGGATTTGCACATCTTCGTCGTCGCGCAGATGCAATTTGAGCCAGTCCATGTCGTGATATTCGCTGGCCGCGGCCGAGCCGTACCAAACCCGCTGCGGGCCGCGGTCCGAGGCGGGCAAGTTGGCCACTGTGGCCTCGCCTTTGACCATGCCGCGATGGTTCAGCAGGTAGCCCAAGCCCACCCGTCCGTCGCGTCTTGTGACCACGCCGCAGAACATCCGGTCAAGGAAACTGTGGCGGTCGCTGCCGGTGATCTCAAACCGGTTGAAGCCGTTGACCTCGCAAAGGCCGACATTCTCGGCCACGTTCTTCACTTCAGCCGCGACCACGTCGAATGCCTCGTCGAAGTCAAAGCTGAGAGTCGGGTGAAAATCGGGCGACGGCTTGATGTAGTCGACCCGCTCCCAACCGTTGACCACGGTGAACTCGGCCCCTTCGGCGGCCATCACCGGGGTCAGCGGCGTGGTCTTGGCAGGGCGCGCGGCGGGGCGATGCTCATGCGGGAAGTGGAAGCGGAATTCGTTCTGGTAATCTTCGATGGCCTTGAGCGCCGTCAGTTCCACATTGGCGTGCCCGGTGAAACGGCGCGGGTCGATGACCCAAGTGTCATACTGCGCCTCGCCATGGACGATCTGCTGGGCCAGCAGCCACCCGTGGCCGCCGCCCTCGCCCAGTCCTGCACGCAGGCCGATGATGCAAAAGGCGTTGCGCTTGCCGGGGATCGGACCGACCAGCGGCGCGCCGTCGATGGTATAGGTGATCGGACCATTGACGATGGAGCGGATGCCGGTTTCGGCCAGTGCGGGCATGCGCTCAAAGGCGCCTTCGAGCACGTCCATGACCCGCTCAAGATCATCCGGGCACAGGGCGTTGACGAAATTGGGGTCGATCCCGTCCATTCCCCACGTCCTGCAGTCCTGCTCATAAAAGCCGACCAGCAGGCCGTTCTTTTCTTGGCGGCTGTAATAGTCCGAAATCGGACAGCGCAGCAGCGGCATCCGGTGACCAGCCTCAACAATGGCGGGAATGTCTTCGGTCAGAAAATACTGGTGCTCCATCGAGGCGACGGGGTGATGCACCCCCATCATGCTGCCGACCTCGTTCACCCGGTAGCCGCAGGCGTTGACCACGATATCGCAGTCGATGTCGCCATGTTTGGTGTGGACCGTCCAAGTGTCGTCTTTGTGCTGCGTCAGGGCGGTGACCGGCGTGTTGCGATAGACCTCAGCCCCGGCCTTGCGCGCGTGAAAAGCCAAGGCCTGACAGAGCTGGGCCGGATCAATGTCACCGTCGAGCGGATCCCAAAGCCCGCCCAACAGGTTCTCGGTTGAGATGAGCGGGTGGCGCCGGGCGCATTCTTCGGCGTCGATGACTTCCAAATCCACATCCATGCCGCGCGCCATCGATGAGAAGTGGCGATAGCCCTGCATCTGCGCTTCGGTATTGGCCAATCGGATGCCGCCGTCGGCGTGGTGGTAGTTGATCGGATACTCCGGGTCTTCGGATAAGCGTTTGTAAAGGTTGATGGAATGGGTTTTCAGCCCGACCATCGTTTGATTGGCCCCAAAATTCGTGACCTGCGCCGCCGAATGCCAAGTTGTGCCTGACGTAAGCTCATCACGCTCGACCAAGACGACATCTGTCCAGCCTTCTTGAGTGAGATGATAAAGCGTCGAGCAGCCAGCGATACCGCCGCCAATGACAACCACCTTGGTCCGAGATTTCATGGGGCGCGCCTCCGATAGATACTGAGATCAGAGGGCCAGAGAGAGGGTTAAACAACAAACGCTAATGCGGGTGTTGGAAAAAATCGCAAGATAGTTTCGAAAGCTTGATTAGACCTTGAAGCGGCAATAGCCCTGCCCTCTACTCTATCAGTTGGAAACTCTCTGCCAACCAAGGCGTGCTGGCGTGCAGGGGCTCGATCACATGCTGACGAATGAGGTCGCGCATCTCGGCATCAACCAGTTCGACGACAGAGCGCGAACAATCCGGCGTGGTCATCAAGGCCAATGTCCGGGCAAAAGCCTTGCCCGGAAAGCGGTGCATGCGCAGATCGCCATGAAACCGCGCGGCGCGGGAAAACAACAGCGGGGTTGTGATCGTCCAGCCCGCATTCGCCGCCACCATCGCCATTAGGGTCTGGTTGTTGCTGCATTCGAACCGATGCGGCGACGTGACCCCCAAGCGCCGCAAGTGAGTGTCAATCTGCCGGGCGATCATCAGGTTGCCGGAAAACCGCAAAAAGGGCAGTTTTGCCCCGCCCTCCATAATCTGTGAGAGGGTTTCCGACGCGAGGCGGGGCAGAACGATGATAAAAGGGTCACGCAGAAGCGGGCGCTCTTGCAGGTCGTTGATCGTTTCCCCCGGCGCGGTGCATATGCCGAGATCAAGCTGGCGATTGCGCAGCATACCGATCAGATCGTGGCTGACCCCGGTATGATAGCTGAAATCGCAGCTGGGCATCGTCTTGGTCAGGGAGACTGCCAAATACGGCACGATATCGCTCTCCAAATCTTCGATCGCACCGATTCTAAGGAAGCTCGCGTCGGCGACGCTGCCGGCGGAGGCCTCAGCCTTAGCCTTGCGGATCGTGCGCAGCGCCTCGTCGATTTTGCGCGCAAAGACCTGCCCTTTGGGCGTCATGACCATCGGACGCCGGGCATGGTTGAAGAGTTCAACACCCAAGTGGTCTTCCAAACTGCGCAGGTGATGCGACACGGTGCTCACCGTCAATCCTGCATCCCGCGCGGCGGCTTGCAGCGACCCTTCCTTGGCACAGACCTGAAACAGTTCGAGCGACTTCAGGCTGATATCTCTGGCGGCTTTGGTCCGAGCCATGGCGGCGTCCTATTCCTGCTGACCCTGCGCTAAGGTGTAGCATTGTTTGAGATGATAAATATCAAAACTTCACAGAGCGCAGATGGTCTTCTCAGGTTGCCCGAGCTGTAGAAGTCTCAGGCCCTAGGAAAACTACGAACCAGCGCGGCCCAGAAATGACCGATGTCCAGAACGAGAACGTGGAAGCAGATAGCATGACCAACGCGAAAAACGGCGATTTGATAGAGCTACGATTTTCACGGAAACCTTGCTGAAACAAGGTGGTACCCAAGGCCGGACTCGAACCGGCACGCCTCGCGGCGGGGGATTTTGAATCCCCTGCGTCTACCATTCCGCCACTTGGGCACGTGGGGCGATGTAGCCTGCAAAAGCGCGTGGGGCAAGTGGATTTTCACCCTGTTTCTGCACAGCGTTGCGCTTGACCTTGGTCGCGCGACATGGTGAGGCATATAAAACAGCCGGAGCCCCCTAAATGATCCGCCGCCTTTATGACTGGACCCTGGGCTTGGCCCAACATCGCCATGCCCTTTGGGCGCTAGCCGTAGTGGCTTTTGTCGAGAGTTCCTTCTTTCCGATCCCGCCTGATATCCTGATGATTCCGATGATCATCGCGCGGCCCAACCGCGCGTGGCTGATCGCCGGGGTGGCGCTACTGGCCTCCGTTCTGGGCGGGCTTTTGGGCTATGCCATTGGCGGGCTGGCCTTTGAGAGCCTTGGACAGCCGATCCTTGCGAGTCTGGGCAAGTCCGACGCGATGGCAGAATTTTCCACCCGCTTCAACGACATGGGCTTTTGGGCGGTGCTGGTCGCCGGGGTCACCCCCTTCCCGTACAAAGTCATCACGATCATGTCGGGCTGGACCGGGATGCCGCTGGGCACCTTTATCATGACCTCGATCCTTGCGCGTGGGCTGCGGTTCTTCGTGGTGGCGGTGCTGCTGTGGCGCTTTGGCGCACCGATCCGAGATTTCATTGAACGGCGCTTGGGTTTGATGTTCACATTGGCCGTCGCCCTGCTGATTGGCGGCTTCATGGTGGTAAAGGTTCTATGACAGGTAAGACTTTGACTTCGTTGGCAACGCTCGGCTCAGCCGCGCTGTTGCTGGGTGCTTTTGGTTTCCAGCATCTGGGCGGCTACGCGCCTTGCCAGATGTGCCTTTGGCAGCGGTGGCCCCATGCGGCGGCAGTGCTGATTGGGGCGATCGTGCTCTTTGGCGGGCCGCGCGTGCTGGCGTGGCTGGGGGCCTTGGCGGCGGCGGTGACGGCGCTGATCGGCGTTTATCACGCAGGCGTCGAATGGGCCTGGTGGCCGGGGCCGAGTTCCTGCACCGGCGGTGGCATGGACTTGGGCAGCCTTGACGGCGGGTCGCTTCTCTCCACCGAAGGCCCGAGCGGTCTGGTCATGTGCGATGAGATCGTCTGGCAATTTCTGGGCCTGTCGATGGCGGGATGGAACGCGATTTTCTCCTTCGTCTTGGTCGGTCTTTGGGTCGCGGCGGCGCGCAAAGCGGCCTAGCCAGCAAAAAACTGACAAACTGGAAGCTCTTTCTTTCAGTTTGTTAAAAACGCCCCCCGAAACGGTCAGTTTGACGACTTGTTGTTAGACAGATGCGCGGATTATCTGAGTTCAAACAGCTCAGGAGTCCCCCATGTCGAACCAACAAAACTGTATCTTGCTGGGCGTCCCGCTGGACAGCGGCAAGCGCCGTCGCGGCTGCCTGATGGGGCCGGATGCCTATCGCACCGCGGGGCTCGAACGTGCCCTGCGCGATCTTGGCCACAGCGTCACCGATCGCGGCAATGTCGCCCCCGCGCCCTTCCAAGCGAAAGAGCACGAGAAACTGCACGCGCTGGAAGAGACCATCGCATGGACAGAGAGCCTCGCCGCTGCCGCCGATGCGGCGATGGACGACGGTTTGCCGATCTTCATGGGCGGCGACCACGCGCTGGCGCTTGGCACTGTCTTGGGCGCAATGCGCCATGCCGAAAAAGCAGGTCGCCCGCTTTTCGTGCTCTGGCTCGACGCGCATACGGATTTCCACACGCCGCAGACCAGCGACAGCGGCAACCTGCACGGCACGCCCTTGGGCTATGTCACCGGGCGCGAGGGGTTCGACGGCTTTCCAAAGATCGACACGCCCCTGCCCCACGACAATATCGCCATGATCGGGCTGCGCTCTGTCGATGCCCTCGAACGCGCGGCTTTGCAGGAGACGACCGTGACTTACGTCGACATGCGCGAGATCGACGAGAGCGGTATCGCCAAACCCTTACAGCGCTTCCTTGATAAGGTCGAAGCGGCGGGCGGCATGCTGCATGTTTCGCTGGATGTGGATTTCCTCGACCCCTCCGTTGCCCCTGCCGTGGGCACCACCGTGCCGGGCGGCGCCACGGTACGCGAAGGCCATCTGGTGATGGAGATGCTGTCGGACAGCGGCTTGATGACCTCGCTCGATCTGGTTGAGCTGAACCCCTTCCTCGATGAGCGGGGCCGCACCGCGCAACTGATGGTGGACCTCACCGCATCGGCCTTTGGCCGCCGCGTGTTCGACCGCCCCACCCGTGCCTATTGATAGAAAGACCTGAATATGACCAATCTGAACCCCTCCGACAAGGCACTGGTGCCCTTCGTTTCCGTCGATCAGATGATGAAACTGATCCACCATATCGGCGTCGAAGACATGCTGCGCGGGCTGGCCGACTATATCGAAGCCGACTTCAAACGCTGGGAGCTTTTTGACAAGACCCCCCGCGTGGCGAGCCATTCTGAGAAGGGCGTAATCGAACTGATGCCCACCTCGGACGGCGATGTCTACGGCTTCAAATACGTCAACGGCCACCCCGACAACACCAAAGACGGCTTTCAGACCGTGACCGCCTTTGGCCTGTTGGCCAATGTGGCCAACGGCTACCCGGTGTTGCTGACCGAGATGACGATCCTGACGGCCCTGCGCACGGCGGCGACTTCTGCCGTGGTGGCCCGGTTGCTGGCCCCCAAGGGCAGCCATGTCATGGCGATGATCGGCAATGGCGCGCAGTCCGAGTTTCAGAGCCTTGCGATGAAGGCGATCTGCGGCGTGGATGAGGTGCGGCTCTACGATATCGACCGCGCGGCGACCGCCAAATGCGCAGGCAATCTGGCGGGCCATGGCATCAAGGTGGTGGAATGCGACACCGCCGAAGAGGCGATTATGGGCGCGCAGATCATCACCACCTGCACCGCGGACAAGCAATATGCCACAATCCTGACCGACAATATGGTCGGCTCTGGCGTGCACATCAACGCGATCGGCGGCGACTGTCCGGGTAAGACGGAACTCGCGCCCGCGATCCTGCACCGTTCGGGCATCTTCGTGGAATTCCCCGAGCAGACCCGCATCGAGGGCGAGATCCAGCAGCTTGAGGCCGACCACCCGGTGACCGAGATCTGGCAGGTGCTGACCGGTCAGGCCGAAGGCCGCCGCGATGCGCAGCAGATCACGCTATTCGACTCCGTGGGCTTCGCGATCGAGGATTTCTCGGCCCTGCGCTATGTCCGTGATCAAATCGCCGAGACGGGGCTGTTCCAACCGCTTGATCTGCTGGCCGACCCGGACGACCCGCGCGACCTTTTCGGGATGCTGCAACGGGCGGGCTGATCAATTGGGCCACCGGCTAAGCTCGGTGGCCTTTACGCTTTGGTAACGTCATGGGCGTAGAGCCAATCAAACGCGCCCAGCATCGCGCCGGGCGCGATTTTGGAGGCGACGCGCAGCCCGGTATGGGCCGCAAACCGGATCGGGCCAGGCCGCAGGTGATAGCGTGCCGCGTTGCCTTCCGAGGTTTTGACAATGCGCCGCGCGCGGTCGATGCGGGCGGCTTGATAAGCGCCAAGTGCTGCGTCGCGGGGCTGGCGGGTCAGGCAGTCGGCCAAGACCCAAGCATCCTCTAGCGCCATATTTGCGCCCTGCGCCAGAAAGGGCAGCGTTGGATGGGCCGCATCGCCCAACAGCGCCACGCCTTCTGCCTGCCAATTGGCGGCGACGGGATGGTAATGCAGCCCCCAGAGGGTCACCTCCTGCAACGCGCCCAGCATCTGCGCCGCCTCTCCGCCGAAACCTGCGAAGGCTTGGCGTAGATTGGCGGGATCGTCATGGTGATGCCAGCCTTCGGCGGCCCAATCGGCGCGCTCTTCCACGGCGACGAGGTTGACCAATCGCCCCTCGCGCAGCGGATAGCTGACCAGATGCCGCCCCGGCCCCATGGTGACCCGCGCCTCTGGGCCGTGGTCTATGTCGTTGGGTATCAGCGCACGCCATGCCACCTGCCCCGAGAACCGCGCCTTATCCGCCCCGTTCAACTGCACCCGCCCGACCGAGTGGATGCCATCGGCGGCCACGACCAACTCCGCCCGCCGCCGTCCGCCACGGGCCATCTGCACCTGCGGCAAGGCACCGGGATGGATCGAGGCGACCTGCGCGTCGGTCTCGAAACTCACGTTGGCGCGCTGCGCGGCTTCCCGCAGCAGATCAATCAGGTCGGCACGGTGGAGGAAATAGTAACGCTGATCGTTGGCCAAGCGGGTCAAATCAAGCCGGGCCACCTGCGCGCCTTTCGCGTAGTCGCAAAGGCGCACCGCCTGCCCCCGCACGGCACCTCGGGCTTTCAGCCCATGTTCCAACCCAAGCGCGCGCAGCACGGCAAGGCCGTTGGGGCTGATCTGTAGCCCCGCGCCGATCTCGGAAAACCGCGCGGCCTGTTCAAGCAGGGTCACGGCCACGCCCTTGCGGGCCAGTGCCGTGGCCANGGCCAGCCCGCCGATCCCGCCGCCCACGACAATTGCATTGGAAGGTTTCATTTACGCCCCAGATCGCAGGCCCCAGATCTTAGGCAAGCTGGTAGACCCCAGCTCACAAGCTTCGGATCGTGCTGGCCCCGCGCCCAAATCACAAACGCCGAAGCATGAGCCTCGGCGTGTGATGTTTCAGGTGATGTCAGTCGTCGCGGTGGACTTTCTCGCGCCGCTCGTGACGCTCTTGCGCCTCCAGCGTCATCGTGGCGATGGGCCGTGCGTCCAGCCGCTTGAGCGAGATCGGATCGCCGGTGACCATGCAGTAGCCGAACTCTCCCTCGTCGATCCGCCGCAGAGCCGCGTCGATCTTGCCGACCAATTTGCGGGCCCGGTCCCGGGTCCGCAGTTCCAGCGCGCGGTCGGTCTCTTCCGAGGCGCGGTCGGTCACATCCGGAATGTTCCGGGTGCCGTCTTGCAGTGCTTCGATGGTGTCACGGCTGCCTGCCAACAGTTCCGATTTCCAGTGGATCAGCTTGCGACGAAAGTACTCAAGCTGACGGTCATTCATGAATGGTTCGTCCTCGGCCGGACGATAGTCGTCCGGCAGGAAAACTTCCTGCTTCATTTGTTTTTCCCCGGCGGTTTTCAACTCAGACATTAAAAAGGCCTGTCTCCCGACATCTTCCCTGCCGCAGCGTCTATCTGAGCGGGTAACAATTGTCACTACACAATCCCTTTGATTTTTGGTTAAAGGCCAAGGATCAAGCGCCCGTCACACGAGGTTGAAAACAAGATGAAATTTCAAGGCACCAAAGACTACGTCGCCACCGATGACCTGAAAATCGCAGTCAATGCGGCGGTTACCTTGGAGCGGCCCCTTCTTGTGAAAGGCGAGCCCGGCACCGGAAAAACCGAATTGGCGCGGCAGGTCAGCGATGCCTTGGGTCTGCGCATGATCGAATGGAACATCAAATCGACCACACGCGCGCAACAGGGGCTTTATGAATACGATGCCGTGAACCGGTTGCGCGACAGCCAATTGGGCGACGAGCGGGTGCATGACGTCAAAAACTACATCCGCAAGGGCAAGCTCTGGCAGGCCTTCGATGCCGATGAAAAGGTCGTGCTGCTGATCGACGAGATCGACAAAGCCGATATCGAATTCCCCAACGATCTGTTGCAGGAACTCGATAAGATGGAGTTCTTCGTCTACGAGACGGGTGAGACGATACGCGCGCGTCAGCGCCCCATCGTCATCATCACCTCCAACAATGAAAAAGAACTGCCCGACGCTTTCCTGCGCCGCTGTTTCTTTCACTACATCCGCTTTCCAGAGATGGAGACGCTCAAGCAAATCGTCGAAGTGCACCATCCGGGCATCAAACAGCAACTGCTGACCACCGCGCTGACGCAGTTCTATGAGATCCGCGAGCAGCAGGGGCTGAAGAAAAAACCCTCGACCTCCGAGGTGCTGGATTGGCTGAAACTGCTGCTGGCCGAGGATATGGACGCCGAGGATCTGGCCAAGGATGGCCCCAACGCCCTGCCCAAACTGCATGGTGCGCTGCTGAAAAACGAGCAGGATGTGCATCTGTTCGAGCGACTGGCCTTTATGGCGCGCCGCCAGCGGTAGCGCGGCAACACCCATGCGACTTTACGTCAAAAGCGGGTATTTTCCTCGCTTTTGATTTTTTGCCTGCCTAGGCTGAGGTCAATCACGGGCATCAAGACCCGGGTTTAAACGACCGATGGGGCAGGCAAATGCAAGGACAGACAGCGGCAGCGCCATGCGCAGTTTGCGATAGATCACAGCGGAATAGGTCGCGCAAAGGCCCAAGCGCATGAGGCGCGGGGTAAAGGCGCGGCTGATCCTGCCGCTGATGATGTTGCTGAACGCCTGCGTGCCGGCCTCTCACTCCGAGGTCGCGACCCGCGCGGTGATCGCCGACAGCACCCTGCCCCCGATGAAGCAGTTCGCCCAAGCGCGCCCGACTGCGCCGCATGTGTCGAATACTGCCTTGGCCGAAGATTTCCTTGATCTGTCCTTCCGGATGGAAAGCGGCCGCGCCCTGCCCGTGCTGACCCGCTTTGAGGGGCCGATTACCCTGCGCGTTCTGGGGCAACCGCCCGCGACCTTGGGGCCGGACCTTGCGCGGCTGCTGGCCCGCCTGCGCCGGGAAGCCGGGATGGAACTGCGTGAGGTTACGGGTGGAGAGGCGAGCATCACCATTCAAGCGGTGAACCGCAGCCAGATCCGGCGGCTTTTGCCGCAGGCGGCCTGTTTCGTGGTGCCGAATGTCAGCACACTTGAAGAGTACCGCCGCACGAGGCGCTCCGCCGCCACCGATTGGACCCGCCTGACCGAGCGGCGCAAATTGGCGATTTTCCTGCCCAATGACGTAAGCCCGCAAGAAAGCCGCGACTGCCTGCATGAGGAACTGGCCCAAGCGCTTGGGCCGCTGAACGATCTCTACCGCTTGCCGGACTCGGTCTTTAACGACGACAACGTGCATACGGTGCTGACCGGCTTCGACATGCTGGTGCTGCGCATCTACAATGACCCGGCGCTGCGCTCTGGCATGACCCGCGACGAGGTCGCCGCGCGCCTGCCGGGCATTTTGGCGCGGCTAAACCCCGGCGGCGGCACTGTTGCCCCCCGCCCCGCGCGCGCCACGCCGCAGGTCTGGAGCCGGGCCATCCAGACGGCCCTTGGCCGCGACGTGGGCCGCAACGCCCGGATGTCTGCGGCCCAAGACGCGCTGCGCATCGCCCAAGCGCAGGGTTGGCAGGACAACCGCCATGCATTTTCGCACTACGCCATGGGCCGCGTCACGCAGATGACCGATCCTGCCGCCGCGCAGACGCATTACCAGATGGCAGACACCCTCTATTCCCGCACCCCCGGCACCACGCTGCACCGCGCCTATGTCGCCACACAGCGCGCGGGCTATGCGGTGACCATCGGCGATGGGGCCGGCGCACTTGCCTTGATCGAGCCGCATCTTCCCATCGCCGAGGCCAGCGAAAACGCCGCCCTTCTGGCCACGCTCATGCTGCTCAAGGCTGAAGCGCTAGAGATCGAAGGCCGCGGCATTGAGGCGCGCCGCGTCAGGCTGGACAGCATCGGCTGGGCGCGATACGGCTTTGGCCCTGACTGGGCCGTGCGGGCCAAGCTGCGCGAGATCGCGTCCCTGAACCCGCGCAATGGATAGGCCTGCAAAATAGACGGGCAATAGGTTATGATAGCACTCGGATTGGCATTGATCGGCGCGGTAATCGGCGGGCTGACGGCCCGCAAACGTGGCGGCAACCGCAAAGACATCGCGCAATATGCAACGGGCTACGGCTTTGCCTTCCTGATCGTCGGCATGATCGCCACGGTTCTTTTGGACCGCGCGCTGAGCCTCTGATGTTTCTGCCGTTCTTCGATCAGCTCCGCCGCCACGGTGTTCCGGTCTCGCTGCGCGAGTTTCTGGCCTTTCTTGAAGGCATGAAGGCGGGGCTGGCCACCTATGACGTTGAGGCGTTTTACTACCTCGCCCGCGTGTCGATGGTGAAGGACGAGCGCAACATCGACAAGTTCGACCGCGCCTTTGCAGCGGCCTTTAAGGGGCTGGAGAACATCAGCCTTGATGATGTGCTCGAGGCCGTAGACCTGCCCGAAGACTGGCTGCGCAAGATGGCCGAAAAGCACTTGAGCGAAGAAGAAAAGGCCGAGATCGAAGCCGCGGGCGGGTTCGACAAGCTGATGGAAACGCTGAAAAAGCGGCTCGAAGAGCAAAAGGGTCGGCATCAGGGCGGCTCGAAATGGGTCGGCACGGCGGGCACTTCGCCTTTCGGCGCTTATGGCTACAACCCCGAAGGTGTGCGGATCGGCCAAAAGGAAAGCCGCCACCAGCGCGCGGTCAAGGTCTGGGACAAGCGCGAGTTCCGCAATCTGGATGACAACGTCGAGATCGGCACCCGCAACATCAAACTGGCGCTGAAGCGCTTGCGCCGTTGGGCACGCGACGGGGCGGCAGAGGAGTTCGACCTGAACGGCACCATCCGCGCCACGGCAGAGCATGGCTATCTGGATGTGAAAACCCGGCCAGAGCGGCGCAATGCCGTGAAAGTGCTGCTGTTTCTCGACATCGGCGGCTCCATGGATCCGCATGTGAAGGTCGTTGAAGAGTTGTTCAGCGCGGCGCGGGGCGAGTTCAAACATCTTGAGCATTTCTATTTCCACAACTGCCTCTACGAAGGCGTCTGGCGCGACAACCGCCGCCGCTGGGACGCGCAGATCCCCACCCATGAGGTGCTGCGCAGCTACGGCTCTGATTATAAATGCATCTTCGTCGGTGACGCCTCCATGTCGCCCTATGAGATCGCCTATCCCGGCGGCGCGAATGAGCATTGGAACGCGGAGGCCGGTGCCACATGGCTCGCCCGTGCGCGGGATCAATGGCCCAACCATCTGTGGATCAACCCGGTGCCGGAACGGCAATGGGGCTACACCCAGTCGATCGCGATGATCCAAGAGATTTTCGGCCCCGGGGCCATGGTGCCGATGACTCTCGAAGGGCTGAGCCGGGGCATCAAGACCATGACGCGATCTTGAACGCTCGGCCTTGAAACCTTTCCGCCCTGCGCCAGTTGAGGGGACGAACGCAAGCTCCTTGAAAGGATATTCCAATGGCTTCGATCGTGAAAACCGGCAGCGCAAAATGGGAAGGCTCGCTCAAAGAGGGCAAGGGCCATGTCTCAACCCAAAGCGGTGTGCTGTCTGACCAGCCCTATGGCTTCAACACCCGTTTCGAAGGCAAGGAAGGCACCAACCCAGAAGAGCTGATCGGTGCTGCCCACGCGTCTTGTTTCTCCATGGCGCTGTCGATGATCCTTGGGCAAAGCGACCTGACGCCCGACAGCATCGAGACAAAGGCAGAAGTGCATCTGGAAGAAAAAGACGGCGGCTTCCACGTGCCCAAAGTGCATCTGACGGTCGAGGCCAGCATCCCCGGCGCGAGCCAAGAGGACTTCGACAAAGCCGCGAAGACCGCCAAAGAGAACTGCCCGATCTCCAAGCTGCTGACCGCCGAGATCACGATGGACGCAAAACTCGTCTGATCGCATGACATGGAACCGGGGGCGCGGCCTTGTGCCGCTTGCCCCCGGCCCTCGGCGCGCCCATATTGCGGGCATGATCCGCTTTCTCCCCATTCTGCTTGCCATCCTTTACGCGCTGGCCATGTATCGTTTTTCCGCTTGGCGCACGGCGCGCGAGTTGGACGCGAAATCGACCCCCTTGGTGGACCCCAAACTCAACGACATGAGCGCCAAGATGGCCAAGGCGTTGGACCTGCCGCGCATCAAGGTGCATCTTTATGAGATCGAACCGGTCAACGGGCTGGCAGCCCCCGATGGGCGCATTTTCATCACCCGCGGATTTTACAACAAGTTCCGTCAAGGCGCTGTAACGGCTGAGGAATTGGCGAGCGTCATCGCGCATGAGTTGGGCCATGTGGCGCTTGGCCACTCGCGGCGGCGGATGATTGATTTCTCGGGTCAAAACGCCCTGCGCACGGCGCTGGCGATGGTGCTGGGGCGGATCATTCCCGGTATCGGTGTGCTGATCGCCAGCGGGCTGACAAGCCTGCTAGCTGCCCGCCTCTCACGCGGGGATGAGTATGAGGCCGATGCCTATGCCGCCGCCCTGCTGACCAAAGCGGGCATCGGCATCGGCCCACAGATTTCCTTGTTCGAGAAGTTGGACGCGCTAAGCCAAAACGGCGCTGGACGCCCGCCCGCTTGGCTGCTGAGCCACCCCAAGACCGAGGAGCGTGTCGCCGCGTTGCGCAAGCTGCAACTGCGGTGGGAGGGCTAGGCCAGAGCCTTTGCCAGCCGCGGCAGCCGTGCCTTTTTCAGCAGGGCGCGCATCTCCCATTGCTCGCCCGACAGCCGCCGCGCCTCTTGCAAGACGGCGTCGGCCACGGGGGCGACCAATTCCGGTGTCGCTTGCCAAATCCCATGCAGATAGCTGTCAGGATCGGCCCGGCTCAGGCCCTCTTCGGCGAGGATTTGGCGGGGGAAATCCTTGGCGTTCAGCGTCAGGATCATGTCGGCGCTGCTGGCCACGGCGACGGCCAGAACGTGAATGTCATTCGCATCCGGCAACCAAAGCCGCGCCTGTAGGCTGGGGGAGGCCGCGCGTTCGGCCCCCGGCCAGTTGCCGCGCAGCAGTGCGATCTCGGCGCGCGCTTGTGCTTCGCCCGTAGGCCCAAGCTTGATCGCCGCGCGGGCCCATTCTTCTAAGATACGCGCCGACCAAATCGGCTCGAACGCGCCCCGGGCGGCCACGCCGAGCACCATTTCGCGCATCACCGTCGGGTAGAGCACGCAGGTGTCGATCAGCACGCGGGGGCGCGTTTCCATCACAGGCGGAAGAACAGCGACTTGAGGTAGCCGCTTTCCGCAAGCTGCGGCAGTTGCGGGTGGTCCGCCCCGGCAAAGCCGGTGTGCAGCAGCATGGCACGGCGTCCGGCCCGACCGATGCCGCGCACGGAAGCGGTGCGGAATTGGTTCAGATCAGCGGCATGCGAGCAAGAGCAGAGGCCCAGAATACCATTCTCTGCCACCAGCTGCGCCGAGAGCCGTGCGACACGCTCATAGGCGCGCAGCCCCGCGTCGACCGCTTGGCGCGAGGGGGCAAAGGCGGGCGGGTCGCAGATCACCACGTCAAAGGTCTCGCCCTCATCGCGCAGGGCGGTAAGCACGTCGAAGGCATCGCCTTGGCGGGTCGCGAAACGGTCTTGCATGTTCATCGCGGCGGCTCCGGCCTCGGCCAGTTCCAGGGCGGGGGCGGAGCCGTCGACGGCCAATGCTGATGACGCGCCATTCGCCAGAGCGGCGAGGGAGAAGCCGCCGACATGGGCAAAGACATCGAGCACCCGTGCCCCATTGCGCGCGAGATTGGCGGCAAAGGCATGGTTGGGGCGTTGGTCGTAGAACAGACCGGTTTTCTGCCCNCCGGTAAGGTCGGCCATATAGGTCGCGCCATTCATCGGCACGGGCAGCGGGCCTTCGGGGGTCTCCCCCACCAACGTAGACGAAGCATCGTCGAGCCCTTCAAGCTTGCGCGTCCGGCCAGAGGCGTTTTTCAACACGTTGGCCACGCCGGTCACCGATTGCAGCGCGGCCACCAGCGGTGTCAGCAGCGCATCGGCCCAAGCGGCGTTGGGCTGGATCACGCAGGTATCGCCAAAGCGGTCAATGATGACGCCCGGCAGGCCATCGGCCTCGGCGTGGATCAGGCGGTAATAGGGTTGATCGTAAAGCTGGCTGCGCAGGGCAAGGGCGCGACTAACGCGCGCCTCGAACCACGCCTGATCCACCTGCGCCTCTGCGTCTTGGTCGATCATCCGGGCGATGATTTTGGAGGTCGGATTGACCGCGACCAGCCCCATGGGCTTGCGGTCGGCGTCTTCCAGCAGCGCCAGCGTGCCGGGGGCAAGCCCCCGCGTGCGGCGGTCGGTGACCAGTTCATTGGCATAGACCCAAGGAAAGCCGTGGCGGATGGCGCGGGCATTGGCCTTGGGCAAAAGGCGCACCACGGGAAGCGTGGCAGGCTGCGGGGCGGAGGGGGTTTGGGGCGTTGTCATAGCGCCCCTCGTACTGCGTTCGCGCGGCTGGGGAAAGAGGTTTCGCAGGCCCAGATCGGCGTTCAGTTGCGCGCCCTCCCCCGCCAACCGCCCCTGCGGCGCGGGGTGGTGAGCGTCGTCTGCCCCTCGCGCAGCACTTGGGTCATCGGGTGACCCGCGGCGGCCGCACCGTAGCGTTCCAGCAAACGGGTGATGGCGACCGCGTTGTCGTGGCCTTCCGGCAAGCTCAACGCCCAGTCGAGAAAGATGCTGCGGCATTCGGCGGGGCCAATCCCCTCCATCCGGTAGGATTCGCGGATCAAACCCTTTGGGTCATCTGGATCGCTCATGCCCCCTCTTGCCCCGGCTCGGGCAGCGCCGCGTCGATGATCTGAGCCGCGGTGGCGTAATCTCCCTGCATCTTGGCCTCCAATGCCGCAAGATCGTCACAAGCTAACACTCGACAGAGAAAGCTCGCCCCCGCCTGCCCCATTGTCCGCGCATCAATCGGATTGGCAGACAGCAGACGCGCNGCGCAATTCAGGGTCCATGCGTTGGTATAGGCCGACGAAAGCGCNGCTTCCGCCTGCCCATCAATCACGTTTTCGCCGCGCGCGGCGGCAAGGCCCGCGTCGATCTCACGCGCGCCAGTGCCGCCGATAAGCGCGCCTGCCTGCGCGAACAGTTCGATATCCTGCAAGCGGCCCGCGCCCGTCTTGGCGTCGAGCGGCCCTGCAGGGCTGCGGGCGGCGGCGATGCGCTGGCGCATCTTCGCGACCTCGCCCAGCACCTTGTCGCGCGGGGCGGCGCGGCTGAGGATTTCAGCCCGAAGCGCTTCGACATCGCGGCCCAGATCCTCTGCCCCCGCGATCACCCGTGCGCGGGTAAGGGCCAGATGCTCCCANACCCANGCCTGCTCTTTCTGGTAGCTCTCAAAGCTGGCGAGGCTGGTCGCCACTGGCCCCTGATTGCCCGAAGGCCGCAGGCGCATGTCGATGTCGTAAAGCTTGCCTTGGGCCATCGGCGCGGTCATCGCGGTGATCATCGCTTGGGTAAGCCGGGCATAATAGCTGCGCGTGGCGAGGGGTTTGGGGCCGTCGGAACTGTCCACCCCATCGGCATCATAAATCACCAGCATATCGAGGTCGGAGGTCGGCGTTAGCCGCCCAGCCCCAAGCGAGCCCATGCCAAGGATCACCGCCCCGCGTCCCGGCGGCGGGCCATGCCGGGTGGCGAATTGATCGACGACCACGGGCCAGAGCGCCTGCAAGACCGCTTGGGCCAACTCGGCATATTGGCGCCCGGCGGTGGCCGCGTCGATCAGCCCGCGCAGCAGATGCACGCCGATCCGAAAATGCCATTCGCGCGCCCAACGGCGGGTGCCATCAAGACGCAACTCGTAATCGGCCTCTGCCGCGAGATGCTGTTGCAACATTTCGGTCAGCTTGGTCTGCCCCGGCCAGTCCGAAAAGAAATCACCCCCAATCACCGCATCGAAGACGCCCGAGTTGCGCGACAGATGCGCAGCCAACGCAGGCGATGTGGCGACGATATCCACCAAAAGATCGCCCAGTTGCGGATTGGCCCGCAGAAGCGAGAAAAGCTGCACCCCGGCGGGCAGGCCAGCGAGGAACCCGTCAAAGGCCAAAAGCCCTTCGTCCGGTTTGGCAGATTGCGCCAAACGGTCCAGCAGCAGTGGCTTCAGCCGCCCGAAAATATCCGCCCCCCGTTCCGAGCGCAGCGCGGGATAGCTGGGCCAGCGGCCCAGCACAGAGGTGTCGAATTGATGCGCCGGGCGGGCCGCTTCGGGCTCCTCCCGCGTGGCGGCGAAAAAGCTTTCGATCAGGTCGTGCACGGCTTGCAGCCGTTCGTGAAGATCGGCGCGCAAGTCTTCGACATCCATGTCCATCATGGCGGCCAGCCGGTCGAAATCGGCATCATTGCGGGGCAGCGTGTGGGTCTGAGCGTCTTGCACCATCTGCAACCGGTGCTCGACCGTGCGATGCGCGCGGTAGTGATCGCCGAGCGTTTCGGCGACCTCTTTTGGCACCCAGTTCTTCTCGGCCAGCACCTGCAACCCTGCCAGTGTCCCACGGAGCCGCAACTCCGCATCGCGGCCCCCGGCGATGAGCTGTCGGGTCTGGGTGAAAAACTCAATCTCGCGGATGCCGCCCCGCCCCAGTTTCATGTCATGCCCCGGAAGGGTGATCGGGCCGCCCAAGCCCTTGTGCTCGCGGATCGCCAGCCGCATGTCATGCGCATCTTGGATGGCGGCGAAATCCAGATGGCGGCGCCAGACGAAGGGGCGCAATGATTGCAAAAACGCCTTTCCCGCCGCGATATCACCGACCGCCGGACGGGCCTTGATATAGGCCGCGCGTTCCCATGTGCGGCCTAGGCTTTCGTAGTAGCGCTCGGCTGCCTCCATCGCGATGCAGACCGGGGTGACCGCCGGGTCGGGGCGCAGGCGAAGATCGGTGCGAAAGACGTAGCCCTGCGCGGTAATGTCGTTCAATGTGCCCGACATCGCCCGCGTCGCCTTGACGAAGGCGCTGCGGGCGGCGTGGAAATCATCAGGCGCGAAGCGGCTTTCGTCAAAGACGCAAATGAGGTCGATGTCTGAGGAATAATTCAGTTCCCGCGCGCCCATTTTACCCATGGCAAAGACAACCATGCCCGCGCAGTCGGCCAGATCGTCCATCGTCATCCCCGGCAGTTTGCCGCGTTTGATCTGTGCCGCCAGCCCCGCACGCAGGGCCGCCCCGCAAGCGGCATCGGCGTAATCGGTCAGCGCGCCGGTCACCTCTTCCAGCGACCATGCCCCGCCCAGATCGGCCAGCGCGGTCAGAAGCGCCATGCGCCGTTTGCCCTGCCGTAGCCCATCGGCCAGCCGGTCGGGCGCAAATTCTGCCGCCGCGGCGCAATTGGCGGCCAGAGCGGCCTCGGGGTTTTCCACGGCCTCGCCAAGCCAAGCCGCTTCCTTTTCCAAAAGCGCCATCAGATAGGGCGCGGTAGAGGCGGCAGCCGAGATCATCTCGCGCAGGTCCGGCGCAAGATCGGGCAAGAGCGCCGCCGCATCCTGCGCGCGTTCGCGGTGATAGATGCGGGGAGAGCGGGTGATCCGGGCGGCAAGCGATGGGTCTGTCATGGGGCCAGCTTTGCGGGCTGATCCAAGCGGCGTCAATGGGGGTTGCGGCACGGCGCGGCCTTGCTACGACTTTGGCGTGCGCCCCAGGGTGGCGCCATGTAGCAAGGGGCAAAGAATGAGCAAGAGTTTGAAACGGGTCCGCGCCACGCTGGAGGCCGCAGGGGTGACGCCAGAGATACGCGAGACGACCCTAGCACGCACGGCGGTCGATGCGGCCACCGCACTTGGCTGTGCGGTCGATCAGATTGCCAAATCCATCGTCCTTCGCGGCGAAAACAGCGGTGCAGCGCTGCTTTTCATCACCGCGGGCGCTCAGCAGGTCGATCTGGACCGTGCCGCAGCACTGGCCGGGGAACCACTGGGCAAGGCCGATGCCGCGCTGATCCGGGCGCAGACCGGCTTTGCCATCGGCGGCGTGGCACCGCTGGGCCATATCACGCCACCCCGCGCTTGGTTTGACCGAAATCTGCTGCAATTCCCGCTGGTCTGGGCCGCTGCAGGCACGCCGCACCACGTTTTCTGCCTTGAGCCGCAGAAAATGGCGCAGCTTTCCGGCGCGCAGGTTACTGATTTTACTGTCGTTTCCCAAGCAATGTAAAAAACATTCACATAGCCCCTTGCGAAAGGGCCCCGGCGTGCCGATCTATTCAATGTGAAAGACATTCACATCATCCGAAACGCCCGGGCCGGCGACAGGCCCGTCACGACTGAAAGGCTCAACAATGACGACAGTGACCACCGACCCGACCTATGCCCCCCGCAGCAGCTGGCTGGCAAGGGCCGAAAGCTGGATGGACGCACGCGGCAAAGGCGCTTGGATCGCCGCCATGGTGCTCGGCTTCATCTTCTTCTGGCCCCTTGGCCTCGCCCTTCTTGCCTATATGACTTGGAGCAAACGCATGTTCTCTTCGAAATCCTGCAGCCGCAAATCCAGCCGTGCGATGATGTCGCGCAACACCGGCAACAGCGCCTTTGACGCCTATAAGGCAGACACGCTGCGCCGTTTGGAAGAGGAACAGGGCAATTTTGAGGCTTTCCTTGAGCGTCTGCGCGAAGCCAAGGACAAGGCCGAGTTCGACCAGTTCATGGANGAGCGCGCCAANCGGGANGAGACGCCCACAAGCGCCTGANCCCACCCTGACCCCCGCCTCCCGGCCCGCGCGCCGGGGGGCCTTTCGCAGGAAGCGACATGACCCAGACCCCCGACCCCGATCTACACCCGCAATTCTATGACGGCATCGCTGGCAAGCGGCTGTTGGCTTGGATCGTCGATGTGACGCTGGTCATCGTCTTTTGCCTGCTGATCCTGCCCTTCACCGCCTTTACCGGGCTGTTCTTTTTCCCCTTCCTGACGCTGGTGGTGGGTTTTGCCTACCGGGTGGCCACGCTGACCAGCGGGTCGGCCACATGGGGGATGCGCCTAATGGCGATGGAGCTGCGCGACCACCGCGACCGGCCCTTTGATTTCATGACCGCGCTTTTGCACACCATCGGCTATTCGCTGTCGATGACGGTCACGATCATTCAGGTCGTCTCGGTCGTGTTGATCTGCACCACGGCCCGCCGTCAAAGCCTCACGGATATGGCGCTTGGCACCGTGCCGGTAAATCGCCGCCTCAGCCGCTAGGGCATCACGCAAATTTGCCCTTGGCGCAGCGGGGGGGGGTTGATAGCATCCCCCGATAAATGCTGGAAACCCATGCGACATACACTGCCTTTGACACCGCAATTCTATGTCACAGCGCCGCAGCCCTGCCCCTATCTGGAGGGCCGGATGGAGCGCAAGCTGTTCACCGCCCTTCAGGGCGACAATGCCGCACGCCTGAATGACAGCCTATCAAGCCAAGGTTTCCGCCGCTCTCAAAATGTTCTGTACCGCCCGTCTTGCGCCGATTGCGCCGCCTGCCTGTCGGCGCGGATCGACGTGGCGGCCTTTCGCCCCAGCAAAAGCCAGCGCCGCATTCTGAACCGCAACGCGGGGCTTGAGCGGCGCGCCACCTCTCCTTGGGCTACGGAAGAGCAATATGACCTCTTCCGCAGCTACCTCGACAGCCGCCATGCGGATGGCGGCATGGCGGATATGGATGTCTTTGAATTCGCCGCAATGATCGAGGAAACCCCGATCCGCAGTCGGGTCATCGAATATACCGACCCCGAGGCCGATAACGCGCTGGTCGGCGTCTGCCTGACGGATGTCTTGGGCGACGGGGTGAGCATGGTCTATTCCTTCTACACCCCCGACCGGCCCCGCAACGGGCTGGGCAATTACATCATCCTCGACCACATCGAAATCGCCCGCGCGGCGGGTTTGCCCTATGTCTACCTTGGCTACTGGGTGCCGGGCAGTCAAAAGATGGGGTACAAGGCCAAGTTCTCGGGTCTTGAGGTTTATATGGGCGGGCAGTGGCAAAAGATGCGCGACCCTGAGGGTTTCGTGCCCGACCAGCATCCGCTCAGCAATGATCCCATTGCCGAGCAGGTGGCCAATATCACCCTGCCGGATGTCAGCCCGCGCTAAGGCGCTGAGCCAGCCTACAGATTTTGCGCGTAACCGGGGCGGGCCGTTGGGCTGCCAGATTGAAACATGCACATCATCACGCCCTAGCAATTCAATAAAATTCACCAGAGGGCCGATTTCTTTGCGAAAAGAACCCAAAATGGCGCCTCGGCGAAATAAAAGAGCAATTAATCCCCACTTAAGGACAAGATTTTCGGCATTTCGCTGTTGACGCCCCCCTTTCCCCCTCATAATCTCACGCCACGCTAAGAGGACCCCTGAGATGATCGACCTAGTCATTATTGTAGGACACACGCGCATGGGCCGGTAACGGTTAACCATAATCCTTCCCATGCGCCCCCGTCAGACCGGGGGTTTTTTTATGCCAAACGCCAATAACCTGCCTTACGGAGCACCTAAGATGAAACGCCAGATGACCGGAGCGAAAATGATCGTCCAAGCCCTGATTGACCAGGGTGTGGACACCGTCTTTGGATATCCCGGTGGCGCGGTGCTACCGATCTACGACGAGGTCTTTCAGCAGAACTCGATCAAACACGTTCTGGTGCGCCACGAGCAGGGTGCGGTGCATGCCGCCGAAGGCTATGCCCGCTCGACCGGGAAACCGGGCGTTGTGCTGGTGACCTCCGGCCCCGGTGCCACCAACGCGGTCACCGGCCTGACGGATGCGCTGCTCGACTCGATTCCGCTGGTGGTGCTGACCGGCCAGGTGCCGACCTTTATGATCGGCTCTGACGCCTTTCAGGAAGCAGACACCGTAGGCATCNCCCGCCCCTGCACCAAGCACAACTGGCTGGTGAAAGAGACCGACAATCTGGGTGCCACCCTGCACGAGGCTTTTCACGTCGCCACCCATGGTCGCCCCGGCCCGGTGCTGATCGACATTCCTAAAGACGTGCAATTCGCGACCGGCAGCTACGAGTCCCCCAAACCCTCAACCTCGCGCTATCAGCCGCAGGTCAAAGGCAATATGGAAGAGATCACCGAACTGGTGGCGGCGATGGAGACGGCCAAGCGCCCGATCTTCTACACGGGCGGCGGCGTTATCAACTCCGGCCCGGCGGCAAGCCAGTTGCTGCGCGAATTGGTCGATGCGACGGGTTTCCCGATCACGTCGACGTTAATGGGTCTCGGCGCCTACCCTGCGTCGGGTGACAAATGGCTCGGGATGCTGGGGATGCACGGGCTGTATGAAGCCAATATGGCGATGCATGACTGCGATTTGATGATCAACATCGGCGCGCGTTTTGACGACCGGATCACCGGCGTCATCGACAGTTTCAGCCCCAAGTCCACCAAAGCGCATATCGACATCGACCCNTCGTCGATCAACAAGGTGATCCGCATCGACATTCCAATCGTCGGTGACGTAGGCCATGTGCTCGAAGACCTGCTGAAGGTCTGGAAATCGCGCGGCCGCAAGACCAATAGCGAAGGGCTCTCCAAATGGTGGTCCAAGATTGAGGAATGGCGCAGCGAAAGATTGTCTGAAATTCACCCAATCCGGCAAGGTCATCAAACCCCAGCACGCGCTGTCGCGGCTCGAAGCGCTGACCAAGGGTCATGACCGTTATATCACCACCGAAGTGGGCCAGCACCAGATGTGGGCCGCGCAATACCTCGGCTTTGAAGAACCGAACCGCTGGATGACGAGCGGTGGCCTCGGGACCATGGGCTATGGTTTCCCGGCCTCCATCGGGGTGCAGATGGCCCATCCTGACGCCCTCGTGATCAATGTGGCGGGCGAAGCCTCGTGGCTGATGAACATGCAAGAGATGGGCACGGCGATGCAATTCGGCCTGCCGGTCAAACAGTTCATACTCAACAACGAACGCCTTGGCATGGTCCGCCAGTGGCAGGAACTGCTGCACGGCGAGCGCTATTCGCAAAGCTGGTCCGAAGCCCTGCCCGATTTCGTCAAACTGGCCGAAGCCTTTGGCGCCAAGGGAATTATCTGCCACGACCCCGACGATCTGGATGACGCGATCATGGAGATGATCAACTACGACGGGCCTGTGATCTTTGACTGTCTGGTTGAGAAGCACGAAAACTGCTTCCCAATGATCCCAAGCGGCAAGGCGCATAACGAAATGTTGCTGCCGGGGGATCATGAGACCCAAGGTGTGATCGACGCAAAAGGCTCAGTGCTGGTGTGACCCGTTTTCTTTCAAAGAAAACGACCGGGAATTTTTAAAAAATTCCCGCAGCTAGATAAAAGGACAAAGACATGGCAGCTCTGAAAATCAAAAAAGGCGCGACCTCGCATTCCGCCTATAACCTACGGCCCAATTTCTCGGATGTGGTCGAAAAACACACGCTTGCAGTGCTGGTCGAGAACGAACCCGGCGCGCTGGCGCGGGTGATTGGCCTGTTCTCGGGGCGTGGCTATAACATCGACAGCCTGACCGTGGCCGAGGTGGACCACACCGGGCATCTGTCGCGCATCACCATCGTCACCAGCGGCACGCCACAGGTGATCGAGCAGATCAAGGCGCAGGTCGGTCGGATCGTGCCGGTGCACGAGGTGCATGACCTCACCGTCGAAGGCCCAAGCGTTGAGCGTGAATTGGCGATCTTCAAGGTTGTCGGCAAGGGCGACCACCGGGTCGAAGCGCTGCGGCTTGCGGATATCTTCCGCGCCAATGTGGTCGACAGCACGCTGGAAAGCTTTGTTTTCGAAATCACCGGCGCGCCGGATAAAATTGACGCTTTTGCCGAATTGATGCGCCCGCTTGGGCTGGCTGATGTTGCCCGCACGGGCGTTGCCGCTCTCGCCCGCGGGGTCTGATCGGGTTGGGAGTCAGGCTTTGAGCTGGGCCGCGCCGCATCGGCGCGGTCCGGGCTTGGTCGTAAAGGGAATGATCTGAGCGCCCCCGCGCGGTTTTGCCGCCTGCGGCTCTTGCACCGCGGGACTATCGTGGCGCAGGGCGTCGGGCAGATGTGAGGCCGCATCTTCCAGAACCACCCGAGGGTTGTCGGCGATACGGAGTTTGCGATGCACTGTGATGCCGAACTGTACCATGTCGCCCGGGTCGAACCCCGAACCGTGCCCCATACAGATCGCAGGCTCTTCGTAATAGGCAAGATCGCCTTGATCTTCGCACCAGAACACTGCTTTGCCAGCGGCATTATCGCTCCACAGAACTACACCAATCATAGTACCCCCCGCTTCTGATAATTGACCTTCATTCTGCGACAATCGAAAAAGGTGTAACATAGGTTAAAATGCAACGCCCGCTTGCATTTTGTGTCGGTTCCAGTAGGGTCAACCTCAAATTAGCGTCACCTGTGACGCGCCTTCGCGTCAGTCGGTAAATCCTCTGGCCAAAACAGCCCGTATCCTATGGCTGCGTCGCAAATCAGAACGAGGCTGCATGTCCGCTTCCAACCGCTCCCCCTCTGAACTTCGCAGCATGTTTGGTGCCAATCTGCGCCAGTTGGCGGCGGATTATACGTCGATCTCCGATCTTGCCCGGCAACTTGGGATCAACCGTACGCAGTTCAACCGCTACCTGTCGGGCGAAAGCTTCCCCCGGCCCGACGTGCTGGCCCGGATCTGCCGCTTTTTTGAAATCGATGCGCGGGTGTTGCTGGAGCCAGTCACCGAGATTTCGCTCAACCAAGATCCGATCAACAACAGTTTCCTGCGGGACTTCCTTGGGACCGGGGTTCAGAACGTGCCCGAGGCGGATTTTCCCAGCGGCTTTTACCGCTTCGCACGGCGGTCGTTTCTGGATCACGACAGGTTCGTGACCGGGGTCGTCTACATTAAGCGCGACGGCAGCAGCACCTTCCTGCGGGGTTATGAGAGCGCGCATTCCCTGCGCCAGCAAGGGCTGCCCACCAGCCCCACGGCGCGCGAATATCGCGGCATCGTTTCGCAGCAAGAGAATGGCGTTTCCATCGTCGTATCGCGGCGTCGCACACTGACCGGGTCGTTCAACTACCTCAACCGTGTCGCCTCTTTCGAGAATAACTTTTGGGTGGGATATGTCACCCGCACCGCGCCCGAAAGTGCCGCGGGCGCGCGGGTGACGCGGCTGACCTACGAATACATTGGCAAGGATCCCAAAACGGTGCTGCCCGCAGCGCGGCAGGCGGGATTTATCGACATCGACGCCCTGATGCCCTATCACCGCCGCCTGCTTCAGCCCGACGCGCCGTTCAACTGAGGCCCGCTACAGCCGGGGTGGCTGCGCCTGCGGATAGCCTGTCGCCCGATGCCAGCCCTGCGCCAGTTGCAACAAGCGCGCGTCGCTGCCGCGTTTGCCAATCAGTTGCAGCCCCAAAGGCAGGCCGCGACTGTCAAAACCTGCAGGAATATTCACCACCGGCAGACCGATCAGGCTTGCGGGCACCACAACCTGCATCCAACGGTGATAGCTGTCCATCGGCTGGCCATTGATTTCGGTCGGGTGCACCATTTCGACGTCGAAAGGCCAGACCTGCGCGGAAGGCAGCACCAGAACGTCGACCTCTTCAAACAGAGCATGTGCCGCGCGGAACCAATCGGATCGGATGCCGCTGGCGCGCTGGATATCAGAGGAAGAGAACCCCTGCCCGCGCGCGACCTCCCATTGCGCAGCGGGTTTCAACCCGTCCCGCCGCGCCGGATCGTCGTAGATCGAGCCCAACGACGCCGCCACGGCAAAGGACCGCAACGTGATCCAGCTTTCCCACATCGCATCAGCATCAAAGGGCGCGGCGATGGGTGTGACCTCATGCCCCAGCCCGGCCAAACGGTTCAAGGCGGCTTCGCTCAGGTTAATTATCCCCGGCTCGCAGGGGAAGGCACCGCCCCAATCGCCCAGCCAGCCCACACGCTGCGCGGGCAGGCCCGCGTCGATATCCGGGGCCGTATCCGGGCCGGAGCGGGTCAGAGGTTGGCGCGGGTCGGCGCCGCTCATCACATCAAGAAGGGCGGCGAGGTCACGGGGGCTGCGCGCCATCGGCCCCAAGGTCGAAAGCTGGTGCAGAAACAGATCGCGGCCATCGTCCGACGGCACCCTGCCCCATGTCGGCCGCATCCCGTAGACGTTGTTCCAGCCCGCCGGATTGCGCAGGGATCCCATCATATCGGACCCATCGGCGACGGCGACCATCCGCGCCGCCAGTGCCGCTGCCGCCCCGCCCGAGGAACCGCCAGCCGAGCGGCCTAGGTCATAAGGGTTGCACGTCGCGCCATGGACCGTATTGAACGTATGACTGCCGAGGCCAAACTCCGGCGTGTTGGTTTTGCCGATGATGATTGCCCCTGTCGCGCGAAGCCGCGCAACAGCGGGATGATCCCGCTCGGCCGGCTGGGCACCGAAAAGCGGGGACCCTTGAGACGTTGGCAGCCCCTCTGCGTCAGCCAAATCCTTGATCGCCATGGGGATACCGTGCAGCCAGCCCTTGCGCGGGCTGGTGTCAGACGCCTCTGCCTCGGCCAGCAATGTGTCACGGTCGCGGAGAGAGACGACGGCATTCACCTTGCCATTCACCGCCTCGATCCGCGCAAGTGACGCCTGCATCAGTTCAACCGCAGAAATCCTGCGCGCGGCCAGCGCCTCGGACAGGTCCGAAGCGTCCCAATCTAGCAAATCCATCATGTCCCCCTATTGCTACATATTATTCCATGAAGGGGGACGTGCGGGCTCAGTCGCCCTGTGCCTCGGCCCGGCTTTTGCCCGAGACTGCCAGCGCCAGCGTTGCCCCCATCAGCCCATCCAGATCACCGTCGAGCACGCCCTTGGTGTCCGATGTCTCGTAATTGGTCCGGAGGTCTTTCACCATTTGATAGGGCTGCAAGACATAGGACCGGATCTGGTTACCCCAGCCCGCGTCGCCCGCGTTCTCATGCGCTTCGTTGACCAGCGCCGAACGCTTGTCCAACTCCATCTGATAAAGCCGCGATTTAAGCGCTTTCATGGCGATGTCGCGGTTCTGGTGCTGCGACTTTTCCGAAGAGGTCACGACGATGCCCGTGGGATGGTGGGTGATCCGCACGGCCGAGTCGGTGGTGTTGACGTGCTGACCGCCTGCGCCGGACGACCGGTAGGTGTCGATGCGGATGTCCGAAGGGTTCACCTCGATCTCGATATTGTCGTCGACCACCGGGTAGACCTTCACGGAGGTGAAAGAGGTGTGCCGCTTGGCCGCCGAGTCGAAGGGCGAGATGCGTACCAAGCGGTGCACGCCGCTTTCGGACTTCAGCCAGCCGTAGGCGTTGTGCCCTTCAATCTTATAGGTCGCGGATTTGATGCCCGCCTCGTCGCCCGCGCTTTCGGCCTGAAGATCTACTTTATAGCCTTTCTTCTCGGCCCAACGAACATACATCCGCGCCAACATGCTGGCCCAGTCGCAGCTTTCCGTGCCGCCCGCGCCTGCGTTGATCTCTAGGAAAGTGTCGTTGCTGTCGGCCTCACCATTCAGCAGCGCTTCGAGTTCCTTTTGAGCGGCCTTTTCGGCCAGCGCCTTCAGCGCCTTCTCCGCGTCGGAGATGACCTCTTCGTCCTCTTCCATCTCGCCCAACTCGATCAGTTCGACGTTGTCGGCCAGTTCCTGTTTGATGCCCTCATAGGTGTCGATGGCATCCACCAGCAACTGGCGCTCACGCATCAGCTTTTGCGCGGCATCAGGGTTGTCCCAAAGGTTCGGATCTTCGACGCGGGCGTTGAATTCTTCCAGCCGGTAGGGCGCGGTCTCCACATCCAGTCGCTGGGCCAGCAATTCCAGCGATTTGCTGATCTGGTCCGCGGTATTCTGTGCCTCTGCGCGCATGTGTGCCTGCCTTTGATAAGTAATGCGGCCCCGAAAACCGGAGCCGCACGAGAGATAGACCAGCCCGCCAGCGGCGGCAAGTGGGGGGAGGCAAAGCGCGCCTTCGCCCCGCCGACCTGATTAGTAAAGGCCGCCCGAGCTCAGTGTGCCGAAGCTTGCCTTGGGGCCGACGGTGGCCTTTTTGCCCGTCGATGTGGTGACCTGACGCGAAGACGATGCAGCCGAGCCGCCCAGTTCCTCGACCAATGGCAGGTCCGTCCCCATGGCAAAGCCGCCATCGAAGGAGATGCCAAACAGCGGCTCTTCGCCATCGCGGAAACATTCCGACACCACATTACCACCCGAGGCGTTATCGCTCAGCCGCGCGCCGCTGAAACGGTCGATCTTGATAAAGCGGCACTGTTCGGGGACCGCAAAGTCACCGCCGCCGTATTTCTTGATCGCCTCGGACATGAAGCGCTGGAAGACCGGCGCGCAAAGCCGCCCGCCGCCCGCGCCCCGGCCCATCGGGCGCGGCGTGTCGAAACCGATGTAACAGCCTGCCACCACGTTGGACGAAAAGCCGACGAACCATGCGTCTTTCTCATCGTTGGTGGTGCCGGTCTTGCCCGCGATCGGCACCGGCAGATTGATGGCATTGCGGGCCGTGCCGCGCTCGACCACGCCGCGCATCATTGAGGTCAGCTGATAGGCCGTCACCGGGTCCATCACCCGCTCGCGGTTGGAAATGATCCGCGGCGCTGCGCCGGGCGCGAGGTTGATCTGCTCACAGTCGTAGCACTTGCGTTCGTCATGTTTGTAGACGGTGCGGCCATAGCGGTCTTGCACCCGGTCAACCAACGTGGGCTGCACCCGCTCCCCGCCGTTGGCGAACATCGCATAGGCCGATACCATTTGATACAGCGTGGTTTCCTGACTGCCGAGCGCGTTCGACAGCAGCGGCGCCAGATCGTCATAAACGCCGAAACGCTCCGCATAGCTGCCGACCACATCCATCCCGACTTCTTGCGCCAGACGGATGGTCATCAGGTTGCGCGACTGTTCGATCCCGGTGCGCAGGGGTGTGGGGCCATAGAATTTATGCGAGGCGTTCTGGGGCCGCCAGACGCCCTGCGGCGTGTTGATCTCAATAGGTGCGTCTACCACGATGGTCGCCGGGCTATAGCCACTGTCGAGCGCGGAGGCATAGACGAAGGGCTTAAAGCTCGACCCCGGCTGCCGTTTGGCTTGGGTCGCGCGGTTGAACACGCTCGCCTGATAAGAGAACCCGCCCTGCATCGCAATCACCCGGCCCGTGTGCACGTCCATGGCGACGAAACCGCCCTGCACTTCGGGCACCTGCCGCAGCGTCCAGCGGATAAAGGAACCGTCACTATCGGAGGTCATGCGGCGCACCAACACCACTTCGCCAACCTCAAGCAGATCGCCCGCCACCTGAGCCTTGGAGGCCAGTTTGCCATCGTCCAAGCGCTTGCGCGCCCATTGCACATCATCGGCAGGGATCCAGTGACCATCTTCGTCTTCGTCGACCCCTTCGATGCCGATCCGCGCATCGCTATTGCCGACCTCCAGCACCACGGCGGGATACCACTGGTTCTCCAGATCGATGTCACGCGGCACCCGCAGGTCCGCGAGAGCGGCGCGCCATTTCTCTTCGCTGGTCAACTGATCAGCGGGAATTTCGAACCGCGTGCCGCGCCAGATGCCCTGCCCGCGATCATATTGCTCCAACTGACGGCGCAGCGCATTGGCGGCGATGGGCTGCATTTCATTGTCGATGGTCGCGCGCACGGTCAAACCGCCGGTAAAGAACTCACCCTCGCCGAAGTTCTCGCTGAGCTGACGGCGAATTTCATCGGTGAAGTAATCACGCGGCGGCAGCTCGGCCTTGAAGCTTTCGAAATCACCGTTCTGGACCGAGCGCAGCGGCAGCGCCACTTCCGTCTCATAAGCCGCTTCCGAAATATAGCCGTTCTCTTTCATCTCGCGCAGCACGAAGTTCCGACGGGCCAACAAGCGGTCCTTGCGGCGCACCGGGTGGTAATCCGACGGCGCCTTGGGCAGCGACGCGAGGAAGGCGGCCTCATGCGGGGCCAACTCGCTCAACGTTTTGTTGAAATAGGTCTGGCTGGCCGCGGCCACGCCATAGGAGTTCTGCCCGAGGAAAATCTCGTTCAGGTAAAGCTCTAGGATCTTCTCTTTGCTCAGCGTCTCTTCGATGCGGGTGGCGAGGATGATCTCTTTGATCTTGCGCTCGGCCCGGCGGTCACCTGACAGCAGGAAGTTCTTCATCACCTGCTGGGTGATGGTTGAGGCACCGCGCACATCGCGGCCACGCGATTTGACCGCATCCACCGCCGCTGCACCGATGCCGCGCAGGTCATAGCCTTCGTGGGTGTAAAAGTTCTTGTCTTCCGCCGAGATGAACGCCTGTTTCACCAGATCCGGGATGGTGTTGGCGGGCGCAAAAAGGCGGCGCTCTTTGGCGAATTCATCGATCAAACGGCCTTGGCCCGAGTAAATCCGGCTGATCGTCGGCGGCGTATATTGCGCCAGCGACTCATGGCTGGGCAAATCCCGACCATACATCCAGAACACCGCCCCGATGGTCAAAGCCACCATGCCGACGCTCAGGGTCAGGGTGGTAAAAATCCCCCCGAAAAAGGACAGAACAAATCGAAACACGCGCGCGGACCACCATTGGCTAGGGACAGTTCCGAGCCTATACAGGATGCACTGGCTCGGGTCAAAACACATGGCCGCCAGCGAGGGCGAATGTTCGCCCATCGCCAAAGCGGCCATATCATTCTATTTTACTTTCTGATCAAGGGCTTGAGCGCCGCATCCTGATCACGCCAGGCAACGATCGCATCCGCCATGGCGCTCACCATCGACGCGCGCCACACCGGATCGCGCAGATTGGTCAGATCCCGTTTCGAACTGAGGAACCCCACTTCGACCAGAACCGATGGAATATCCGCGGATTTTAAGACCGAAAACCCGGCCCGCCGCAGCGGTCGGCTGTTCATCGGCCCGCCCGCCGCACGCATGCCTTGGACCAAAGTCGCGGCCAAAGCATCCGAACGCGGCTCGGTCTCTTGGCGGGCAAGATCAAGCAAGATACCCGCCACCTGATCATCCGAGCCGGTCAAATCCGCACCCGCGATGATGTCGGACCGGTCATGCCGCGCGGCAAGATGTTCGGTCGCCACGTCGCTGGCATCATCCGAAAGCGTATAGACCGTGGCCCCGCTTGCCCCGCCCTGCGACAAGCTGTCGGCGTGGAGTGAAATGAAAAGGTCCGCCTCGGCCTGATGGGCGATGGCCACCCGGTGCTCCAGCGCTACAAAGATATCATCGTCACGGGTCAGCAGCACATCCACGCCCTTGCGCCGCAGCGCATCGCGCAGATCGCGGGCGAAGTTCAGCATCAGGTCTTTTTCATCCAGCCCCTCGCGCTGCGCGCCGGGGTCGATGCCGCCGTGGCCGGGGTCCAACACGATGGTAAAGCTGTCCTTATCCACCGCCGCGGGCTTTGGCGGGGCGGTGAGCGCGGTGGTCCAATCAGGATCCACGGGCACGCCCGCGGCCTTGGCAAAGACCTCCGCCGTGACGGTTTCCAACGTAATTTCAAGCCGCGCCTTACCGCTGCTTGCATCCACCGGCATGCCGATTTCTGCAGGGATCATCGGTTTGGCCAGATCCGCCACCAACCGCGACCACCCCGGCTGAAACGCGCCAAAGCGCAGGGCAGAGATACGGCCCGGTTTCTTCAGCAGGTCGCCGCGCGCCACCTCTGACCAATCGGCCTCACGGAAATCGACGATCAGACGGGCAGGATCATCCAACAGAAAAACCCGGAAAGGCACCCCTTGGCTCAGCGCCACGGTTAAGTCAGTTTTCCCAAACCAACCGTCTTTCACCGCGCTCTCCACCGGATCGACCCGCGCCAGCGCGGTCAACTCCTGCGCGGCTCCGGCCACCGGCACCGCACANGCCAGCACCACTGCCAGTCCCTTAAGAATTGCCCGCATGATTGATCACCCTGCCCGTTTTCGCCCTTCTACCACCTGCCGCGCGTGCAAACCAGCGCTCAGCGTGTGGCCATAAAGGCTTTGAGCCGGGCGATGCCCTCTTCCATATCCGCGGTGCTGCGCGCATAGGAAAAGCGCAGAGTCTTATGTCCCCGCGCCGGGTCGAAATCGAGACCGGGGGTCACGGCGACACCCGCCTTTTCCAGAATCTCAGCGGCGAAAGCGCGGCTGTCCTCGGTAAAGCGGGAGACATCTGCATAGACATAAAACGCCCCATCGGGCGGCGCGATGTCGGTGAACCCAGCCTCTTTCAACCCGGTGATCATCAGGTCGCGGTTGCGGCGATAGACCGCCAGATTGGCCTGCAATTCATCATCGCAGTCCATCGCCGCCAGCGCCGCGATCTGGCTGGCATGGGGGGCGCAGATGAACATGTTCTGCGCGATCCGCTCAACCACGCGCACCTGATCTTCGGGGACCACCATCCAACCTACGCGCCAGCCGGTCATCGAGAAATACTTGGAGAAAGAATTGATCACATAGCAGTCGTCGGTGACCTCCAGCGCGGTCACGGCCTTCTTGTCATATTCAATGCCATGGTAAATCTCATCCGAGATGAAGGACATGTCATTGGCCACACAGGCATCCGTCAGCGCCGACAACGCGGGCCGATCCAGCATCGTGCCCGAGGGGTTGGCAGGTGAGGCCACCAGCAAGCCGCGCAGGTCTTGCCCCGCGAAATCCGCCGCCACGGGCTGGTAGCGGTTCTCCGGCGCGGCGGGCAGATCGACCGGCTGCATCCCCAAGGCGCGCAGGATCTGGCGGTAGCTGGGATAGCCCGGCGCGCCGATGCCCACTCTGTCACCGGAATCAAACAGCGCGGTAAAGGCCAGCAGAAACCCGCCTGAGGATCCGGGCGTGATCACCACCCGCGCCGGGTCCAGATCCACGTTGTACCATTCCCCATACATCTGTGCGATCCGTGCGCGCAACGCGGGCAAGCCAAGCGCCACGGTATAGCCCAAGCGCGCCTTCCCCCATGGCTTTTGTCAACGCCTCGGCCGCCCCTTTGGGTGCGCCTGTGCCGGGCTGGCCGACCTCCATATGAATGATGTGACGGCCGGCTTCTTCGGCGGCGCTGGCGGCCTGCATCACGTCCATCACGATAAAGGGATCAACGGCGGACCTGGTTGAATTGCGCATGGGCTTGCTCCTACTCTCGGCATATGCTTTCACCGCGCCTGATGCCGGGCGTCAACCCTTGGCCCCCTATTTCGCAGACCTACCGAAAGGACCGCCCATGTTCGCCCGCCTCATCGCCCCTGCCTTTGCCAGCGCACTGGCTCTTGCCGCCCCCGCCGGGGCCATGGACCTGACAGAGCTGACCGACGCCGAGCGCGCACAGTTCCGCGCCGAAGTCCGCGCCTATCTGATGGAAAACCCCGAGGTAATCCTGCAAGCGGTTGAGCAGATGCAAAACCGTCAGGCCGAAGCGCAGATGCAGGCCGATTTTGATCTGGTCACCGCCAACGCAGATGAAATTTTCGACGACGGTTATTCCTGGGTCGGTGGCAACCCGGATGGCGACATCACGCTGGTCGAATTCCTCGACTACCGCTGCGGCTATTGCAAACGCGCCCATGGCGAAGTGGCCAAGCTACTGGAAACTGACGGTAATATCAAATTGATCGTCAAAGAATTCCCAATCCTTGGCGATCAATCCATGCTGGCCTCGCGCTTTGCCGTGGCGACCAAACAGGTCGCGGGCGGCGATGCCTACAAGCAATTGAACGACGCTCTGATGGCCTTCAACGGTGAGGTCTCCCTGCCCGCGCTGCGCCGCTTGGGCGAAAGCTTTGATCTGGATGTCCCGGCGATTGAAGCCAAGATGGACAGCGATGAAGTCATACAGGAAATCACCCAGACCCGCGCGTTGGCGCAAAAGCTGCAGATCACCGGCACCCCCACCTTTGTCATGCAAGATGAAATGCTACGCGGCTACCTGCCCTACGATCAGATGATGGCGCTGGTGGACGAAAAACGCGGCTAAAAATGCGCGCCCCGGCAGCCATAGCAGCTCTTGCGCTGGCCCTGCCTGCCGGGGCGGGTGATCTTCAAACGCTCGACCCCACCGCGCGTGCCGCCTTTGACAGTGAATTGCGCGCGGCGATTTTGGCGAATGGCGATGTCATCGCCAAAGCCTTGGCAGCGCCACAGCCCGCGCAATCCGAAATGCGGCAATATATTCAAGACGACCTAACCCTGCTCGAACGCCTCGCCCCCGAGCTTCTGGCAGGCCACGCCGTGGCGCTCTTCACCGCGCAAGACTGCGATACCTGCAATACCGCCGTCAAAGAATTAACCGAAATTACAAAGCGCTACGGGCTGACATTCATTCAACACGAACTGCACATGCCCCAGGCCGCCCGCTGGGCCGCCGCCCTAGGGCTCGACGCCGCCCCCTTCTACGTACTGCCTGAGATGGTGCTCAACGGCCACATGCCGCCCGTGGTCCTAGAGAAATACCTCACCCCCAACCACATTAACCTTCACCACCAACCTGCTGATTAAGAACAGCTTCCAAACAGCCAAAAAGCACGCGCCCCTCCCGGTTCACGCGCCCCCCATCATCTTCATCCTTTTAAAAATACCGCAGCGCACCCTGTCCGCCGCCACCCGGCCAGCGGCCCAGCCACTACCCTATTCCGCCGCTTTCACCGCTTCAGCCTCAATCTGCGCCGCGCGTTCTTCGACCTGCTCCACGATATGCTCGATCATGCCCTCATTCCCAAGCTTATGGCTCTGTTTCCCCGCGAGATAGACCATGCCAGACCCGGCCCCACCGCCGGTGAAACCCACATCGGTCATCAGCGCCTCACCGGGGCCATTCACCACACAGCCGATGATGCTGAGGCTCATGGGCGTCTTGATATGCTCCAGCCGTTTTTCCAAAGCCTCGACAGTCTTGATCACGTCAAACCCTTGCCGCGCGCAGGAGGGGCAAGAGATGATGTTCACACCGCGATGCCGCANNCCNAGNGANTTGAGNATNTCNTAGCCGACTTTCACCTCTTCGACAGGATCGGCAGAGAGCGAAACGCGGATGGTGTCGCCGATGCCGCTCCACAGCAGATTGCCCAGACCGATGGCCGATTTGATCGTTCCTGACATCAAGCCGCCCGCCTCGGTAATGCCAAGGTGGATGGGGGCGTCGGTAGCATCAGCAAGCTGTTGGTACGCGGCAGCAGCCATGAAAACATCGGACGCCTTGCAGGAAATCTTGAACTCGTGGAAATCGTTGTCCTGCAAAATTTTGATATGATCCAACCCGCTTTCCACCATCGCATCGGGGCAAGGTTCGCCGTATTTCTCCAGCAAATGCCGCTCCAGCGAGCCTGCATTCACGCCGATCCGAATGGAGCAATTATGGTCCCGCGCGGCCTTGATGACTTCGCGCACGCGCTTTTCGTCGCCGATGTTGCCGGGGTTGATGCGCAGGCAGGCGGCACCGGCCTCGGCGGCCTCGATCCCGCGTTTGTAATGGAAATGAATGTCCGCCACGATGGGCACAGACACCTCGCGCACGATCTCACGCAGGGCTTTGGAAGACGCCTCATCCGGGACCGAAACCCGTACGATATCCGCGCCCGCATCGGCGGCGGTCTGCACCTGTTGGATGGTGGCGGCCACATCAGTGGTCAGCGTATTCGTCATGGTCTGCACGGTGATCGGCGCATCACCGCCCACTGGCACATTGCCCACCATGATCTGCCGGGACTTGCGACGCGGAATATCGCGCCAAGGGCGAATGGAATGAAGCGACATGAAGACACCTTTCGCGGGATCAGGGGCTATGGCCCCTACCTATTCAGCCGGGGCATCATGTGCAATGGGAAGCGACGGCCCGCGCGCTTAGCTGCCCTGACAGGGCATCGCCGCCAGCGCGGAAGGGTCAAGCGAGCCTTCCAGATCGGCGAACATCCGGCTCAGCGATTGCTCTGCCTTTGGGTCAACTGGCTGATAAAGTTCGGCCAGCGCCTGCGCGTGGAGCGGCACATTCGAAGTGACAGCACCACGCGGCCCGACAGGGCCGAAACATCCGTCTGCCATCGCGAAATAAAGCGCACCGGATTCTCCCGTCCGCAGGGAGGGCGGCTCTTCAGTGACAGGGACATCCCATGTGTCGCCCTTGTTCATCACGCCTTCGAAAATCACCGTGCCATCGGCGGCGCGCACCCGCACCCATGAGGGATAGGCCGCGACCATGCGCACCTTGTCTCCCAAAGGCTCAACCACCTGCGGTTTGGGCAGATCGGTCTCGGCATTGGCAAGCATCAGGGCTTCGTCGATGGCAGCGTCGATCGTGCCATTCTCGGCCACGGCGGTGCTTGGCTCTGCCGTGGCGGGGCGGTCGGGGGTCGGGAAATTGCTGACGGAGCGCGGATCAATGGAGGCAATGGGCGCATCACGCGCCACCAACACCGGCACATCCAAAGCCTGCGGGCGATAAAGCCGGTCGAGCGCATCAGCGCGCGGGCTTTCCACGCTTTGGGGCGCAGCGGAATCGTCTTCCGCGTCTGGTGCGCGGGCCAGTGCCCCGTCCAGCGGATCAAGGTCGGACAGCACAATCGGGGTCTGATCCACCGGCGCCACCTGCACGCGCTGCACCTCTTTCAGGACGGTCCAGCCGCCAAAGCCGATAGCAGAGATCAGCGCGATCAGCACCAGCGAAGAGCCGACAGCACCCGGCTCAATCCGGCTGAGCAGCCCATCACCCGTAGGCACGAAAGGCGTATTGGGGCGGGCGAAAAGATCGTCTTCTTTCGGGGTCTTACGGCGTTCTTCGAAACTGGGCTTTTTAACCACCGAGGCTTCGGCGGACATGCCATGCGCCACGGCGAAACCGGATTCCTTGCAGAATGCGGCAAAAGCCTGATCGGGGTCCATGTTGAGGTAGCGTGCGTAGGAGCGCACGTAGCCCGCGATGAAACCGGGCGTGTCGAATGCGCCGGGATCACAGTTTTCGATTGCGGCGATATAGGAGGCTTTGATGCGCAATTCGCGCTGCACGTCGAGCAGGGATTTACCGAGCGTGGCGCGTTCACCGCGCATGACATCCCCCAACCGCAATTCGAATGCATCGAACCCTTTGGGTTCGACTGTTTCGTCCTCAGCGGTTCTGGAGGCCCATCGCCCGATCATCAATATGCCCTGTCCCTGTTAGCCTGTAGCTTTGATCCAAACACGCCCCAACGATTCGGATGTAGCCTTTTCTTGACAAAAGGCTACCACAAGACAACGCAAAACACGAATAGCGCTGCGTTAGCCCGCAGCTTCGGCACGATTCAGCGCACAATGAGACCAGAGCGTGTCCATCCCGCGAACAAGCGCGTCCATTTCCTTGGGCCCATGCACCGGCGACGGCGTGAAGCGCAGCCGCTCTGTACCGCGTGGCACGGTGGGGAAGTTGATGGGCTGGACATAGATGCCGTGATCTTCGAGCAGCATGTCCGACAGCAGTTTGGTATGGACCGGGTTGCCTACCATGACAGGCACGATATGGCTGCCGTGGTCGATGATCGGCAATCCCAGTCCCTTGAGCCGCAGTTTCAGCGCCTTGGCCTGCTGCTGGTGCTTTTCGCGCAGTTCGGGCGCGCGTTTGAGATAGGCAACCGAAGCCGCCGCCCCCGCCGCCACGGCGGGCGGCAGCGAAGTGGTAAAGATGAAACCCGGCGCATAGGAGCGGATCGCGTCGCACATCTTGGCCGAGGCCGCGATATAGCCGCCCATCACGCCGTAAGCCTTGGCCAGCGTACCGTTGATGATGTCGAGCCGGTGCATCAGGCGGTCACGCTCGGCCACCCCTGCCCCGCGCGGGCCATACATGCCCACGGCGTGCACTTCGTCGATATAGGTCAGCGCGCCGAACTCATCGGCCAGATCGCAAATTTCTTCGATGGGGCCGAAATCACCGTCCATGGAATAGATCGATTCAAATGCAATAAGCTTGGGCGCGGCGGGGTCATCGGCCTCCATCAACTCGCGCAGATGGCCCAGATCGTTATGGCGGAAGATACGCTTGGCCCCGCCATTGCGGCGCACCCCTTCGATCATGGAGGCATGGTTCAGCGCGTCGGAATAGATGATCAGCCCCGGAAACAGCTTGGGCAGCGTGGAAAGCGTGGCATCGTTGGCGATATAGGCCGAGGTGAACAGCAGCGCCGCTTCCTTGCCATGCAGATCGGCCAGTTCGGCCTCAAGCTGTTTGTGGTAAACCGTTGTGCCAGAAATATTGCGCGTGCCGCCAGAGCCTGCCCCGGTCGCGCGCAGGGCCTCTTCCATTGCTTCGATCACAACGGGGTTTTGCCCCATGCCAAGGTAGTCGTTGCCGCACCAAACGGTGATATCTTGCTGCGATCCGTCGGGCTTGGTCCAGACCGCATGGGGGAACTGGCCGTTGCGACGCTCGATGTCGATGAAGGTCCGGTAGCGGCCTTCGTCATGCAGGCGCGCAATCGCCGCGTCGAGCTTCTCGTTATAGTCCATTGCGCGTCTCCATCTTTTGGCGCGAATAGGAAGGGCCCCTTCCATATTCAGCTTTTAGAATGATTACAGATGCAAGGCCGAAGCTTCAATCTCTTATCCAGAACCCGTTGCGGGACGAACTGTCGCAGGTAGGAGCGCGCATTTAGGCACAGTTTCGATTGTCTGCTTGTGTTTTCGGGCGCTTTCCTGTCTTCAACAGGAAACCCAGAAAGGGGCCTTAATTTGCGCGCCGATCCTCACCCCCAGCAGGACCAACGCCTGCGGACACTCTATAATTATGAGATCCTCGACACCCCGCGCGAGGCGGAGTTCGACGAAATCGTCGAGCTGGCAGCCGAGATCTGTGAGGCGCCCATTTCGGTGATCAACCTGATCGACAAGGACCGCCAGTGGTTCAAAGCCGAGGTTGGGCTGAACGCGCGCGAGACGCCGCTTGAGACCTCGCTGTGCTCTCATGCGATTCTGGAAGACCCTTTCGTTGAGATTCCCGACACGCTCAAAGACCCGCGGATGGCGGACAACCCGCTGTGCACCGCGGGTGACGGGCTGCGCTTTTACGCGGGCGCCCTGCTGGTGGCGTCGGACGGGATGCCGCTTGGCACGCTGTGCATCCTTGATAACAAACCGCGACAGCTGACCGCGCTGCAACGCAAGGCCATGTCCGTGCTGTCCCGTCAGGTGATGAAACAGCTAGATCTTCGTATTGCCCTGCGCCAGCAAGAAGTGCTGATGAGCGAGGCCGACCACCGGGTGAAGAACTCGCTCCAGACGCTATCGGCAATGGTCCGGCTGCACAGCCGCCACTTGGACGACGAGACCACGGTCGATGTGCTTGACGGTATCCAACGCCGCGTCAACGCCATGGCAACGCTGCACGGTGAACTGCAATCCGTGCGCGGCCGCGATGAGGTCGATGCACATAAATACCTCGACAAGGTCGTGGGGCTTCTGCGCGAAACCGCGCCGGGCCATGTGAAAATCGACTACAGATCAGACCCCGTCACCCTGCGCTCTACCGCGGCCTCTTCCATGGCGCTGATCATAAGCGAGTTCGCGGCCAATTCGATCAAACACGCCTTCCCCGACGCCACGCCCGGCAACATCGAGATTGACCTGAGCCTGCGCGACGGGCATTTTATTCTGTCTTGCAAAGATGACGGCATCGGCGCGGAAAACGTAGGCAAGCGGCGGGCCGACAGCATCGGGCAAACCTTGATGGCGGCGGCGGCCTCGCAGTTGAATGCGCAGGTGGATCACCGTCTCACGCCCGAGGGCAGCCGCCTCTCGCTCACGTTCTGAACACTGGCCACGCGGCCACTGGACACGCCCTGCCCGCCTGATACCTTCGCGCCAAACTCACAAGCGCAAGGAATTTAAGTCATGTCCCTCGACGATGTTCTCGCCCGGATCGACGACGATCTACCCGCCGCCACTGACCGTCTGCTAGAACTGCTGCGCATCCCGTCGATCTCAACCGATCCGGCCTATAAGGCCGACTGCGACCGTGCCGCCGATTGGCTGGTGGCGGACCTTAAATCCATGGGGGTAGAGGCCGAAAAACGCGCCACGCCGGGGCATCCGATGGTTGTGGGGCATGTGGGCGAAGGCAAGCCGCATCTGCTGTTCTACGGCCACTATGATGTGCAGCCGGTCGACCCGCTGAACCTTTGGGACCGCGACCCCTTCGATCCGGCGGTAGAGGACACCGACAAGGGTCGCGTGATCCGGGGCCGTGGGGCCGCTGACGACAAGGGCCAGNTGATGACCATCATNGAGGCCTTGCGCGCATGGAAAGAAGTGAAAGGCGACTGGCCGTGTCGCATCACCTTCTTCCTCGAAGGCGAAGAGGAATCCGGCTCGCCGTCGCTTGTCCCCTTCATGGAGGAAAACGCCGAGGAGTTGAAAGCCGATGTGGCGATGATCTGCGACACCGGGTTGTTTGAGAGCAAGACCCCCGCCATCGTCACCATGCTGCGTGGGCTTCTGGGCGAAGAGCTGACCGTCACTGCCCCCTCCAAAGACCTGCATTCGGGCATGTACGGCGGGATTTCGATGAACCCGATCCGTGCGCTCAGCAAAGTGATCGCGTCGCTGCATGACGACGAAGGACGCATCACCATCCCCGGCTTCTATGACGGCGTGCCGGACCTGCCCGAGGATCTGGAAGCGCAGTGGCAGGGGCTGGCCTTTGACCATGCCGCCTTCCTCGGCGACGTAGGTCTCAGCAAACCCGCAGGCGAGCAGGACCGCACCCCGCTTGAGATGATCTGGTCGCGCCCGACTTGTGAGGTCAACGGCATCTGGGGCGGCTATACCGGTGACGGTTTCAAAACGGTACTGCCGTCTGAGGCGCATGCCAAGATCAGCTTCCGACTTGTTGGCACCCAAGACCCGCTCGCCATTCGCGAGAACTTCCGCAAGATGGTGGCCGAGATGCTGCCAGAGGATTGCACGGTGGCATTCTCAGGCCATGGCGCGAGCCAGGCCTCAGGTGTGGATATTGGCCATCCGATGTTCGAACCCGCCCGCCAAGCGCTCAGCGACGAGTGGCAGGTGCCTGCGGCCTATATCGGCTGTGGCGGCTCAATCCCGATTGCGGGGCATTTTCAAAAGATCCTAGGGACAGAGCCGATGCTGGTCGGGTTTGGCAAAGACGACGATCAAATCCACTCACCGAATGAAAAGTACGACATGGAAAGCTTTCACAAAGGCATCCGGTCTTGGGCCCGCATCCTTGATGCGCTGACCTAAGCCATCTGGCGATCGGGTCTGCCCGGTCGCCAATTGCACCCCACTTGCGATCGGGCCTGCCCGGTCGCCAATATGCCGCCTTGGGCGATGCGAACCTACGGCGCGCGCCATCCGTGCGACCGCTTTGGCCGCAGTGTATGTCTACTATAACGAAGGGGATAAAGTGGCGCGGTTGACGGGGCTCGAACCCGCGACCCCCGGCGTGACAGGCCGGTACTCTAACCAACTGAGCTACAACCGCGCGATGTGGGCGGAATAGGCCAAGGGGCGCGGGCCGTCAAGCGCATTCGCCCGAGAAAATGCGCTTTGGGAAAAGAAGTTTCGCGCNGTANTTTNTGGGGGCTGGAAACGAAAAAAGGGACCTCNAAGAGGTCCCCTTTTCAGGCAGCGGTGGCGCGGTTGACGGGGCTCGAACCCGCGACCCCCGGCGTGACAGGCCGGTACTCTAACCAACTGAGCTACAACCGCCCGCTGCACTCTCCAGGTCGCCCCGGAGCGTTTGGGTGTTCTATGGTGAGGGCGCTCTGCCGTCAAGCGCGGTTTGTGCGAAAATATGAAAATTTCGCAAGTTGTTCTTGGGGCGTTTGGGGGGCCGGTTTCGCGGCTTCAGAACCCGCGATGCTCGCCGAGGGTTCGGGGCGCTTTGATCGGATTGGTCGCTGGTGTTCAGAGGGTCGGGCAGCGGAATGGCATAGCTTTCTTAGCCAGCCATCTGAGGCTCACAAGGGCTGGGCATGCGGGCCGGACCAAGACGCTGCGCAAGCTGCACAGGCAATTCTTCTTGGTGGCCGATAGGACATCGCTTAACGGGAGGGGAGTGTTGGGCCGTAAAAGCCTCGAACTCCCGACCCAGACTGACCGCGGAGCGGACGGGCGTCGGTCGGGCCTACCACTGCGGCAGTCGATCACAACAAACAAATACGTGGGGGAGGTGGTGGGTCGTGAGAGGCTCGAACTCCCGACATCTTCGGTGTAAACGAAGCGCTCTACCAACTGAGCTAACGACCCGACTTGGACCTCATAGCGCAAGGTGGGGGCGGGCTTCAAGCCTATAATGTCAGCCTTTTTTGCATACCGTTCTCAAGTCGAAACACTACCCCCTGCCCGCCTTGCATGCCCCGCAGCGCGCTTGGCGCGTGGTCCAATAAAATAAGGCGTAGCATGCGCGATGTGATGCCATGTGTCACCAGCACATGAGGCCCGGTCAGACTGCCGAGAAAGCTGCTGCAGCGCTCATAAAGCGCCGCGAATCCTTCGCCTTCGGGAGCATGTTCGTAAAGATCATAGGAATCACGCGCGTCTGGGGTTTGGCGCAGCAGTGTATCGCGCGATTTGCCGGCCCATGCGCCGATGCCGATCTCACCCAGTCGCGGGTCCGTCGCGACCGTCATTCCCAGCCCCGCCAGCGCAAGTTCCGCCGTTGCCACCGCCCGCCCCTGCGGACTGCTGAGCGCAGAAAATCCCGCCAGATCGCAGCGCTTGAGAATCGCATTCTGTGCGGCGGCCTGCGCACGGCCCGTGTCGGTCAGCGGAGAATCAAAATGCCCTTGCAGCCGGTTGGCGAGGTTCCATTCCGTCTCGCCATGGCGCAGGATATAGAGCGTCGGGTAGCGGCTCATGCAGGGGATTCCAGAACGCTTTCCGTCCCGTTCTCCAGCAGATAGACGCAGCCCTGCCTGTTGCTCAGCCCTCCCGCTGCGGCCAGATCAAGGCCGCGCACCTCCGCCCGGAGCACCTGCCCCCAGAGCCCATGGGCAACCAGCACCGTAGGCGCGGTCAGGCTATCGAGCAGCGCGCGAATCCGCCCGCGAAACGCCGGCAGCCCCTCCCCGCCCGGCGCGGCGGCGTAGATGTCCAGCGGCGCTGGACGACGCGCGGCGAGATCGGGGTTGGCGGCAAGAATCTCATCGCGGGTGAGCCCCTGCCACCCGCCTGCATGGATCTCCATCAGACGCGCATCTGTTTGAAAAGACGCCCCATCCAGTGCAATCCGCGCAGTCTGCTGCGCACGGCCAAGCGGAGAGACGAGGATATCGGGCTTTTGCGCAAGCACCTCCGGCATCACCTGCGCCTGCTGCGCGGCCTCGGCGATGCCCTGATCGGTCAGCGGTGAATCGAGATGCCCCTGCAATCGAAACGCGCGATTCCACTCGGTCTGCCCGTGTCGCAGGAACCAGATTTTGGGATGTGCCGACATGCTCTCTCCGCCGTGTTGTCCGTGGTATGGCCNTTGANTGGATAAGGACCACCGCAGGACGGGGAAGGCAAGCCTGCCCGGTGGCTGGGATCATGCGCAGATGAGCCAGAGTGCCGTCTCGCGGGCAACCGATTGGATTCATTGAAAACGTAGGAAAATGGTGGGTGATAAGAGATTTGAACTCCTGACATCTTCGATGTGAACGAAGCGCTCTACCACTGAGCTAATCACCCTTGCGGGGCGAAGTAGCCAATTGCGGCGGAGCTTGCAAGAGGGTTTGGCGCAAAAATCGGCAGCGGTTTCGGGGAGGCCTGCACCCTTCCCCAATGAAAAACGCGCGCCTCGAAAGGCGCGCGTTGAGGTCTTAGTCCTCGGTCGCAGTATTAATGCGTGGTGGTCGCGTCCACGCCAGCGGAGCGGGCTTTCATCGCGGCAGCTTCGGCGGCTTCTTGAGCGGCCTCGTCCCAGTCAATTGCCTTCGGCTTGCTGACCAGCGCATGTTCCAACACTTCGGAGACATGGTTCACCGGAATGATGGTCAGCCCTTCTTTGACGTTGCCCGGAATATCCGGCAGGTCTTTCTCATTCTCCTGCGGGATCAGCACGGTGGTGATACCGCCGCGCAGGGCCGCGAGGAGCTTTTCCTTCAGGCCGCCGATTGGCATCGCGTTACCACGCAGAGAGACCTCGCCTGTCATGGCGATGTCGCGCCGCACGGGGATCTGCGTCAGCACCGACACGATCGAAGTCACCATCGCCAGCCCGGCCGAGGGGCCGTCTTTGGGCGTGGCACCGTCGGGGACGTGCACGTGAATATCCAGCGTGTCGAACTTCGGCGGCTTGATCCCGATCTGCGGAGAGATCGAACGGACGTAAGAGCTTGCCGCGTCGATGCTTTCCTTCATCACATCGCCAAGCTTGCCGGTGGTCTTCATCCGGCCCTTGCCCGGCAAACGCAGAGCTTCGATCTGCAACAACTCACCGCCCACGGAAGTATAGGCCAGCCCGGTGACGACACCGATCTGGTCTTTCTCTTCGGCCAAACCGAAGCGATGCTTGCGCACGCCAAGGAAGTCTTCGAGGTTGTCGCCGGTCACGGTGACGCTCTCAGCTTCCTTTTTCACGATCTTGGTCAACGACTTACGTGCCACCTTGGCGATCTCGCGCTCAAGGTTCCGCACGCCAGCCTCGCGGGTGTAGTAGCGGATCATGCCAGTCAGAGCGGAGTCCTCGATCTCGAACTCCTTCTTCTTCAGACCGTGGTTCTTAACCTGTTTGGCCACCAGATGCTGCTTGGCGATCTCGCGCTTCTCGTCCTCGGTGTAGCCGGAAAGCGGGATGATCTCCATCCGGTCCAGAAGCGGCCCGGGCATGTTGTAGCTGTTCGATGTGGTCAGGAACATCACGTTCGAGAGGTCATATTCCACCTCCAAGTAGTGGTCGACGAAGGTGCCGTTCTGTTCCGGATCAAGCACTTCGAGCATGGCCGACGCCGGATCGCCACGGAAGTCCTGCCCCATCTTGTCGATTTCATCGAGCAGGATGAGCGGGTTCGTGGTTTTCGCTTTTTTCAGCGCCTGAATGATCTTGCCGGGCATGGAGCCGATGTAGGTCCGACGGTGGCCGCGGATCTCGGACTCGTCACGCACACCACCCAGCGAGATGCGAATGAATTCGCGCCCCGTGGCCTTGGCGACCGACTTACCCAAAGATGTCTTGCCGACGCCCGGAGGGCCGACGAGGCACATGATCGGGCCCTTCATTTTGGACGAACGCTGCTGCACGGCAAGGTATTCGACGATGCGTTCCTTGACCTTGTCGAGGCCATAGTGATCGTCATCCAGCACCTTTTGCGCACGGCTGAGGTCTTTCTTGACGCGCGATTTCACGCCCCATGGGATCGACAGCATCCAATCAAGGTAGTTGCGCACAACGGTGGCTTCGGCAGACATCGGGCTCATGTTCTTGAGCTTTTTGATCTCGGCGTCGGCCTTTTCGCGGGCTTCCTTGCTCAGCTTGGTCTCAGCCACGCGGGCTTCCAGCTCAGCGACTTCATTCTTTCCGTCTTCGCCATCGCCGAGTTCCTGCTGAATGGCCTTCATCTGCTCATTCAGATAGTACTCGCGCTGCGTGCGCTCCATCTGGGATTTGACGCGGGTCTTGATCTTTTTCTCGACCTGCAGCACGGACATTTCGCCCTGCATCAGCCCGTAAACTTTCTCAAGCCGCTCAGAAATGCTCAGCGTCTCCAGCAGGTCCTGCTTTTGCTCGACTTCGATGCCGAGGTGCCCGGCCACGAGGTCGGCCAGACGCGCAGGTTCGGCGCTTTCACCAACGGCGGCGAGCGCTTCTTCGGGGACGTTCTTCTTGACCTTGGCGTAGCGCTCGAATTCATCGGCCACGGTGCGCAGCAGCGCCTGTGTGGTGGCCGGATCGCCCGGCATCTCTGTCAGATACTCGGCGCGGGCCTCAAAGAAGTTGTCGTTTTCAAGGTATTCGGTGATGCGCACTCGCGCCTGACCTTCGACCAGCACTTTGACGGTGCCATCGGGCAGTTTCAGCAATTGCAGCACATTGGCCAACACACCGGCCTTGTAGATGCCAGCGGTGTCGGGATCATCCTCGGCGGGGTCGATCTGGCTCGACAGCAGGATTTGTTTGTCGTCTGCCATCACCTCTTCAAGGGCGCGGACGGATTTTTCGCGGCCAACGAAAAGCGGCACGATCATGTGGGGAAACACGACGATGTCGCGCAGCGGAAGCACCGGGTAGGATGCGTTCAGTGGCTCTAACATGCTCAATTCCTTATCTTAGCAAGACATCCGGGCCCCTGTCATAGGCGGCCTCTGACATCCCCTTTTCTGGACAGGACATGTGTGCATCCCATCCGCCTGTTTCAATCCCTTGCGGGGTATTAGGCCGCCATCATCGCGCTTCGGCGGGGTGGAGGCAAGCGCGCGTTGGGNTGATTTCGCCCCAATTCCNCGCGCNGNGNCNCGGGGCNCCGCATGGGCGCCCCGTAATTGATCCCGTAANTGATCAGGCGTCGGCCTGTTCCAGTGTCGGNTAATCGGTAAAGCCTTCGCGCCCGCCCCCGTANTAGGTATCGGTATCGCCCTCGTTCAGCGGCCCGTTCATCTGCCAACGNCGCGGCAGATCGGGNTTGGCGATGAAGGGGCGGCCCACGGCGATCAGATCGGCCTTGTCATTGNCCACGGCCTCAATCGCCATCTCACGGTCATAGCCGTTGTTGGCCATATAGGGCCCCTCAAAGAGCGCGCGCAGGGCGGCGATGCTTTCGCCTTCGTCCAGCTCACGCGAGCCGCCCGTCGCGCCTTCGACGAGGTGCAGATAAGAGAGGTTGTAACGGTTCAGCCCTTTGACGACATATTCAAACGTCTCCTGCGGGTCGGTGTCTTCGATCCCATTGGCGGGCGAGAAGGGCGAGAGCCGCAGGCCGACACGTTCACCGCCCCAGACCTTTGTCATAGCATCCAGCACTTCGAACAGCAACCGCGCGCGGTTTTCCACACTGCCGCCATAGGCGTCATCGCGTTTGTTGCTGCCGGTTTTCAGGAATTGATCCAGCAGATAGCCATTAGCCCCATGCACTTCGACCCCGTCGAAACCGGCCTTTTTGGCCATTTCGGCGGCATGGGCGTAGTCCGCGACCAGACGCGGCATCTCATCCAAATCCAGCGCGCGCGGCTCTGAAGTATCCTCAAACCCGTTGGCGGTAAAGGTTTTTACCCCCGCCGCGATGGCCGAGGGTGCGACAGGCTTGCCGCCCTCAGGCTGTAGGGAGGTATGGCTGATCCGGCCCACGTGCCACAGTTGGATCACGATGCGCCCACCTTCGGAATGCACCGCATCGGTCACTTTGCGCCATGCGGCGACTTGGCCTTCGGTATGGATGCCGGGGGTTTGGAAGTACCCTTTGCCCTCGGGGCTGATCTGTGTGGCTTCGGTGATGATGATGCCCGCTCCCGCGCGCTGGCGGTAATACTCGACATGCATGTCCGAGACTTCGCCAGTCTCGTCATCTGCACGGTTGCGGGTCAGCGGGGCCATCACCAGACGGTTGTCGGCCACAATCTCACCGGCGGTGAAGGGGGTAAATAGCTTCTCGGTCATATTCGGGCCTTTCCTTGCAATAGACTGTGCAAGGGCACCTAAGACCCTGCCGCAATGCAGCAAGGACCGTCAGCACAATTTCGCGTGAGAATACGCCGCCGCCCTGCCCTTAAAGCGGGTCGATATCGCCCTGCTCGCGCCCTGCGTGGAAGTCGGCCTGCCACTGGGTAAAGCGGCCCGCCGCGATGGCCTCGCGCATGCCCGCCATGATGTCTTGGTAGTATTGCAGGTTGTGCCATGTCAGCAGCATCGACGAGATGATCTCTTGGCTGCGGAAAACATGGTGCAGATAGGCGCGAGAGTAGTTCTGACAGGCCGGACAGCTGCAATTTTCATCGAGAGGGCGCGGGTCATCCATGTGCCGCGCGTTCTTGATGTTGAGCACGCCCATCCGGGTGAACACCTGCCCCGTCCGGCCCGACCGGCTGGGCAACACGCAGTCCATCATATCAATGCCCCGCGCCACGGCGCCCACGATATCGTCAGGCTTGCCCACGCCCATCAGGTAACGCGGTTTGTCTTCGGGCAGCATGTCGGTGGCGAAATCAAGAGTAGAGAACATCGCCTGCTGCCCCTCGCCCACGGCCAGACCGCCGACGGCATAGCCGTCAAAACCAATCTCGCGCAGCGCCTCGGCGCTCTCTTGGCGAAAGTCTTGCTCAAGCCCGCCCTGCTGGATGCCGAAAAGCATGTGACCGGGCCGGTCGCCAAATGCCTCCCGGCTGCGCTTGGCCCAACGCATCGACAGGCGCATGCTTTCGGCAATGCGGTCGCGGTCGGCGGGCAGCGCGGGGCATTCGTCGAAACACATGACGATGTCGGAGCCAAGCAGTTCCTGAATCTCCATCGAACGTTCCGGCGTGATTTCATGTTTTGAGCCGTCGATATGGCTTTTGAAGGTCACGCCACGCTCGGTCAGCTTGCGCAGCCCGGCAAGGCTCATCACCTGAAAGCCGCCACTGTCCGTCAGGATCGGCCTGTCCCAGTTCATGAATTTATGCAGCCCGCCCAAGGCGGCCACACGTTCCGCCGTGGGGCGCAGCATCAGATGGTAGGTGTTGCCCAGCAGGATATCAGCGCCCGTCGATGCCACGCTTTCGGGCATCATTGCCTTGACCGTCGCCGCCGTGCCCACGGGCATGAAGGCGGGCGTGCGGATCTCGCCGCGCGTGGTTTGGATCACGCCGCTGCGTGCCTTGCCGTCCTGCGCGTGTTTGGTGAATCCGGTGCTGGTCATACTCTGGCCCTCTCTGGCTGCGACTGGCGCGATAAACCAGTGGCGAGAAACATGCAATAAAGGTAAAATAGCGAGGATTGCGTAAAAATGATATCATTCAAAGGATTACGGCCTTGCCCCTCGAAGACATGCTGATCGGCCTTTTGGAAAATAACCTCGCTTGGCTTTTGCTGGCCCTGCTGGTCGTGATCCTGATCCTAAAATCGGTTAAGATCGTCCCGCAGTCTGAACAGCATGTGATTGAACGCTTTGGCCGTCTGCGCGCAGTCTTGGGGCCGGGGATCAATATGATCGTGCCTTTCATCGACAGCGTGGCGCATAAAATCTCGATCCTAGAGCGGCAGTTGCCCACCGCCAGCCAAGACGCGATCACCCGCGACAACGTGCTGGTGCAGGTCGATACCTCGGTGTTTTACCGTATCACCGAGCCGGAAAAGACCGTTTACCGCATCCGCAACGTGGACAGTGCAATCTCAACCACCGTGGCGGGGATCGTCCGGGCCGAGATCGGCAAGATGGACCTCGACGAGGTGCAGGCCAACCGAAGCCAGTTGATCACCACGATTAAGGCCAGCGTCGAAGATGCCGTGGACAGTTGGGGCATCGAAGTGACCCGAGCCGAAATTCTGGACGTGAACCTAGATGCCGCCACCCGCGCCGCCATGATGCAACAGCTCAACGCCGAACGCGCCCGCCGCGCACAGGTGACAGAGGCCGAGGGCAAAAAACGCGCCGTGGAACTGGCCGCCGAGGCCGAGCTTTACGCATCTGAGCAGACCGCCAAGGCCCGGCGCATTCTGGCCGATGCCGAAGCCTATGCCACCCAAGTCGTCGCCACGGCGATCAACGAAAACGGGCTCGACGCCGCGCATTACCAAATCGCGCTGAAACAGGTCGATGCGCTGAATGCCATGGGCAAGGGCGCGGGCAGTCAGACCATCCTTGTCCCCGCGCAGGCGTTAGAGGCCTTTGGCGATGCTTTCAAACTGCTCAGAGGGAAAGGCTGATGGCGGCCTGGCTGGCACTCTGGTGGGTCTGGGTCTGCGCGGCCTTGACCCTTGGCGTGATTGAGCTCTTGCTGCCCGGTTCGATCTTCCTTGGCTTCGCGCTCGGCGCGCTTGGCATGGCGGTGGTGGTTGCGTTTTGGGCACCGGCCAATGTGGCCTTGATGCTGGCGATCTTTGCGGTTCTGTCGCTCATCGCTTGGCTGGTCCTGCGGGCGGTTTTCAAACGGCAGTCCAGCGGCGCGCGGATCGTCACCCGTGACATCAACGAAAACTAAACGCCCGCAAATGGCATGAACAAGCGTGGCGCAGCCTTGAATTGCCCGAACACCCGCTACATTGCGCTATCCATGCAGCGGCTTGCCCTACTCTCACGCGCTTTCGCGTCTGTAATTCCTCGTTTTCTGGGGGCCTTTGTGCTGGCGCTGGCAATGCTCGCTGCCGCCGCCTCCGGACAGGCGCAAGAGGCATGGTTTGAAACGACCGAGCTGAACCCCGGCCTGCCGCCCCCGCCCGAGACACTGGACCGGGGCACGCCGATGGCCGCGCTGGAAAGCTTTATTTACCTGACGGACAATGGCCACTACTCCGACGCGGCGCATATCCTTGACTTGTCGGACCTGCCCCAAGCCGATCAGGCCGTCATCGGGACTGAACGCGCCTTTCAGCTTTCGGTCTTGATGGAGCGCAAGGTCGTCGTGCCATGGCGCAAACTGGCGGACCGGCCCGACGGTTGGCTCTCTGGCTCGGCCGAGGATAACGACACCGGGCGCGTGCGCCGCTCGCTGCTGATCGACCGGTTAGAGCTGGGCGGCCATGATGTGCCTTTGCGGCTCAACCGGATCAAACCCGGAGAGGACGCCGAGCCCGTCTGGGTCTTCTCGCGCCAGAGCATTGACAACATTCCCCATCTTCACGCGCAATACGGGCCGACGGAGCTTGAGACGATGTTGCCCGACTGGCTGCGCATCCGCGCCTTTTGGGGCATGTATCTTTGGGAAGTGCTGTTTTTGCCCCTACTCTTGGTGGGGGCGCTGATGGCTGGCTGGTTCGCCTTCGGCATCATGCGCCGTCTGGGCGAAGTGGCCAAACGGCGCTGGATGCGCTTTATGCTGCGGTCCTTCCGCTGGCCTGCTGCCATCGTGCTTTGCGCCGCGATCATCGGCACGGCCACCAGCCGCGTGCTGGTGGTATCCGGCTTCATCGACGCGGTGCTCAGTCCGATCTTGCTGATCGCCTATGTGACCGCCGGGACCCTTGCCATCGTCTTTACCTTTGACGAGATTTTCGACCGGATCAGCCCCAACAACGCCTATGAGCTTGCCGACCCGATGAACGCGCACATGCGGTCCATCGCCACCACGATCGCCGCTGCCCGCAAAGGGGTGATCGTGATCGCCGTGCTGGTGGCCTCCGGCGTGATCTTGGTCTCAAGCAATGCGGACAACACCCTTGGCCTGTCGCTGTTGGCCTCAGCCGGTGCGGTGACCATCGTACTGGGTTTCGCCGCGCGTGAGGTTTTGGGCAATATCCTTGCCTCCATCCAGATCGCGCTGAACCGTTCCGCCCGGATTGGCGACCAGTTGATCTTTGAGGGGCATTTTTGCACGGTAGAGCGGATCCACTTCACCTACGTGCAACTTTTGAACTGGAACGGTACCCGTCTGATCGTTCCGGTCAGCTATTTCGTCTCTGATGCGTTTGAGAATTGGTCGATCGAGGACCACGCCATGGTACGCCCCATCATCCTGACCCTGTCGCAGAATGCCGATGTGGCGGCGCTGCGCCGGGTGTTCTTTAATCTTTTGGCCCAAGAAGACCCCAATGACGTCAAACCGATGGACAAGGCCAAGGTCCATGTGCTTGAGCAAGACGCATTCGGCATCAAAGTTCGCTTTGAACTGCCCACCGACAATGCGGCGACCTTTTGGGACATCGAATGCCGGGTGCGCGAAGAACTCCTCGCCGCCGCGGCGCGGATGGAGAAAGAAGACGACGTCCGCATGTTGCCCCCCGCCCCCGCGGATATGGGCAAACCGTAACACAGCATCGCTTGAAGCGATCCCTGCCGCAGGTTAGGCAGGCAGACCAATCACCCAAGGAGCAGGCAATGGATAAACTGACATTCGGCTGGGAAGAATGGGTGGCCCTGCCCGATCTTGGCCTTCCCGCGATCAAGGCCAAGGTTGACACCGGCGCGCGCACCTCAGCGCTGCATGCCCACGATATTGAGGTTTTCGGCCCCGCCTCCAAGCCCAAGGTCCGTTTTAACGTGCATCCGATCTCGGGGCGCGATGATATTTCCATCACCTGCTCTGCGCCGCTCATTGACCGGCGCGAGGTCACCTCCTCCAACGGCGAATCCGAGCATCGTTTCGTGATCGCGACCACGATTGAAGTGAACGGCCAAAGCTGGCCCATCGACGTGACCCTGACCAACCGCGCGAGCATGACCAGCCGCATGTTGCTGGGCCGTCAGGCGCTGACCGAGCACATCAACATCTCGGCGACAGAGCGGCGTTTGCAGCCGGACCTGAACTATGACGTTTACCACACCGCCAGCCTGCGCCACACCGCACCACAGCGTGCCCTGCGCATCGCGGTGCTCAGCCGCGAAGACAATTACTCGACCCGCCGTCTGGTCGAGGTCGGAGAGGCCCGCGGCCATGTGGTTGAGGTGATCGATACCACGCGCTGCTATATGGCGATCAACCAACTGGCCCCCGAAGTGCATTACGACGGCAAGCGCCTGCCCCGCTATGACGCCGTGATCCCGCGCATCGGCGCGTCGATCACCCCCTATGGCACCGCCGTGATCCGCCAGTTCGAGACGATTGGCGCCTATTGCGTCAACGGCTCTGCCGGGATCACCGCCAGCCGCGACAAACTGCACGCGCATCAGGTTTTGGCGGCGAAAAAGATCGGCATGCCGACCACGGCTTTTGCCGCCTCGCCCAAGGATACCTCAAACCTGATGGCATTGGTGGGCACTGCGCCGCTGATCGTGAAACTACTGGAATCGACCCAAGGCAAGGGCGTCGTGCTGGCCGAAACCAAGAAAGCTGCCGAGAGCGTCATCGACGCCTTCCGCGGCCTGCGCGCCAACTTTCTCGTGCAGGATTTCGTCAAGGAAGCCGCCGGCGAAGATATCCGTTGCCTCGTGGTGGCGGGCAAGGTTGTCGCCTCCATGAAACGCACCGGGGCGGAGGGCGACTTCCGCTCGAACCTGCACCGGGGCGGTTCGGCCAAGGTCGTCCGCATCTCGAAAGAGGAACGCGACACCGCCGTGCGCGCCGCGCGGGCCTTTGGCCTTGGCATCGCCGGGGTCGACCTGCTGCGTTCGGAAAGCGGCCCAAAGGTGCTTGAGGTCAACTCCTCCCCCGGGTTCGAAGGGATCGAAAACGCCACCAAGAAAGACATCGTCGGTAAGGTCTATGATGAGATCGAAGCCCGTGTGAAGCCGCAACCTGCGCGGCGTCGCAAAGGGGGCTGACCGGGGCGGCCCTTCGCCCTCAGGGCGTCGGGCCACTTTACGCCCCGCCCCGCAATCCCTATATAAAACGTCGAGAATGATGCGAGGCAAGAGATGACCGAACAGACCCAACCGCTCGAAGGGACACCGCTGATTGCGCCCTCTTCCACCGACCACCCGCTTTATGAGCAGGTCGTCGAGGCGTGTCGCACGGTCTATGACCCTGAAATCCCTGTGAATATCTATGAACTGGGGTTGATCTACACGATTGACATCAACGCCGAGAACGAAGTGGACATCAAGATGTCGCTGACCGCGCCCGGTTGCCCCGTCGCGGGTGAAATGCCCGGATGGGTCGCCGATGCGGTCGAACCGATTGCGGGGGTCAAGCAGGTCGATGTGGCGCTGGTTTGGGAACCGCCTTGGGGCATGGACATGATGTCTGATGAAGCCCGGCTTGAACTGGGCTTCATGTAAGCCACAGTTTCGCAGAGCGAACAATAAACGCCGTCGATGCAGGTCATCGGCGGCGTTTTTCTTTGGCCGCGTCGTGCCGAATGGGGGCGCGCCGGATTGTTCATTCGACTGACATGATCCGGTCGTGAAACCGTTACACAGCCCCCCCATAGAAGCGCCCAGAACTTCATTCACGAACGGATAACATTATGCGAACCCTTGTTTCTCTCGCCGCTCTGGCCCTCGCGCCCGGCATGGCGTTGGCCGATGCTCACTCTTCAGCGACACCGGTCGAATACGGCCCCCGCCCCGCCTATCTGGTGGATAAGCTGCCCGAGGGCGACTTGAAGGACAAGCTGGCCTCTTGCATGGGTCAAGACGCCGCCAAGTCCGATTTCTCAATCGGGCACCGGGGCGCGCCGCTGATGTTTCCCGAACACACCGTGCAATCCAANGTCGCCGCCGCGCGCATGGGTGCNGGCATTNTGGAATGCGACGTAACCTTNACNGCCGATCATGAATTGGTCTGCCGCCACGCGCAGAACGATCTGCACACCACNACGAACATCCTCGTCTCTGATCTGGCCGAGAAATGCACCACCGGCTTNACCGCNGCGTCGGGCGACACGCCAGCCAGCGCCGAATGCCGNACCTCCGACATCACCTTGGCAGAGTTCCGCACCCTGACGCCCAAGATGGACAGTGCCGACACGACCGCCACCACCGCCGAAGATTATCAGGGCGGCGTCGCGAATTGGCGCACCGAGCTTTACAGCGACAAAGCCGATCTGATGACCCATGCGGAATCGATCGAACTGTTCAAATCCTTGGGCGCCAAATTCACGCCTGAGCTGAAATCCCCCTCTGTCGAGATGCCCCATGACGGTTTCTCTCAGGAAGACTATGCGCAGAAACTGGTTGATGAATATGTCGCTGCGGGCATCCCGGCCTCTGACGTTTGGCCGCAGTCCTTCAACCTTGACGATGTGCTCTACTGGGTTGAGAACACACCCGAATTCGGAAAACAGGCTGTTTATCTGGTACAATGGTCCGACGGTTTCGATGAGCAGAACCCCGAGACATGGGCCGAAAACTTCGCTGATCTGAAAGCCAAGGGCGTGAACTACCTCGCCCCCTCGCTCAACATGATGCTGACCAACAAAGAGGGCGAAATTGCTGGCTCCGAATACGCCCTGGCCGCGAAAGAAGCGGGGCTGACCCTGATCGCATGGACGCTGGAGCGTTCCGGCCCGCTCGCCTCCGGTGGCGGTTGGTACTTCCAGTCGGTCAATGATGTTGTGAAAGACGACAGCGACTATCTGGTGGCGCTGGATGTGCTGGCCCAAGACGTGGGCGTGGCCGGTGTCTTCTCCGATTGGCCCGCGACCGTGACCTATTACGCGAACTGCATGGGCCTCTGATCCGCGCCGCGCATTGGATCACCCTCAGGGCCGCCCCATCTCGGGCGGCCCTTTTCGTTGGCCGGGCTTGCATGGATTTCGCCTTCCTGCGACATTGCGGGAAACAAGGGGCAAGCCATGGAAACTTGGGCAATTTTTACCGGAGATATCGTGAAATCCTCCGCGATGAGCCGGGCGGAGTTGGATGCTGTTTTCGCACGTCTCGAAGACGCCGCCGAGGCTCTGACGACATGGCAAGGCCAGCCCGCCCGCATGACCCGCTTTCGCGGTGACGGCTGGCAAATGGCCGTGGTGCCAAAGTTCACCCTCCGCGCGGCCCTCGTTCTACGCGCCGCCGTGCGCCGCTGCGGCAAGACCGCAGACACCCGCTTTGGCATCGGAATAGGCGAGGCGCATTTCGCAGGCGACGATCTCTCTCGCGCCGATGGCGCGGCGCTGGTTCGTTCCGGTCACGCCCTCGACGCCATGCCCCGCGCGCGGCGCATGAATGCCCCGGATGCCACCCTCGCGTTGCGTGCAGCCCTCCCCCTCGCCGACCGGATCGCAACCGGTTGGACCAAGCGCCAAGCCGATGTCGCCTACTACATGCTGGCCCCTGAGCCGCCCGTGCAAGCAGATCTCGCGCAGCGGTTTGAGCTGACGCAGCAGAGTGTTCAGGGCCATGTAGACGCGGCGGGGATAGATGAATTGCGACAGGTTTGCGACGTGCTAGAGGAGCACAAAACAACCTAATAAAGCTGTTATCGAGCATTACAGCCAAATATGCCTGTACTGCCTCTTGAGAAAAACCCTTGCCACAGCCCGCTGCGGCTTTTCAAATAACAACCACCCCCAACAGCCGGACCCCTCATGACCGAACAGGCCATCGCCACCGCCCTCGCTTGCCTGCTCGCCCATTTGTTGGCGGATTTCGTATTTCAGACCAACGCGATGGTCGCCGCCAAACGCAAACCCCACATACTTCTGCTGCACGGTGTCATTGTCTTTGCCGCGACTGCGATGGCCCTCGGCGGCAGTCTCCTCCCAGTTGGCCTTCTCGCCCTCGCCCATGTCGGGATTGATGCAGTCAAAACCTACGCCGTTCCCGAGCAGCACCGCGAGCGGCTCTGGCCCTACCTCATCGATCAAGCCGCCCATCTTGCGACCATCGCGGTCTTCACCCTTTATACTCCAGATGCTTTTGCCAGTGGCCTCTGGGCTGCTCAGAGCACAACGCTTATTCCGCCTGCCCTCTTCCTTGCGGGGCTGATCACCGCCACCCTTGCAGGCGGGCCTGCGGTAGGCGGCTTGATGTTGCCCCACAAAGCGCAGGCTCAGCCCGACGGCTTGGAGACCGCAGGCAGGGTCATTGGTCTGCTGGAACGCGCGCTTATCTTTCTGATGGTCATGATCGGCGAGCCTACGGGCATCGGATTTCTCATCGCGGCAAAGTCGATCCTGCGCTTTGACACAGTGAAAAAGAACCAGAAAATAAGCGAATACGTCATCATCGGGACGCTGGCTTCTTTCGGTTGGGCGCTCATCGTGGCCTTTGCTACGCTGGCGGCAATGAATTCCCTTTGACGGCTTGAGATCACCGCCCCGCATCCCTATCTTGGCCGCATAGGAGAATTTGACATGTTTGGCATTCCCGGCAAGCAAGCCGTCACCATGACCCCCAAAGCCGCTGGCCAGATTGCAAAACTGATGCAATCGGCGGGCCACGCAGGGCTGCGCATTGGCGTCAAAAAAGGCGGCTGTGCGGGGATGGAATACACCATGGAATACGTCGAAGCGACCGACCCCAACGATGAGGTGGTTGAGCAAGACGGCGCGCGGGTGATGATCGCACCGATGGCGCAGATGTTCCTCTTTGGCACCGAAATCGACTATGAGACAACGCTGCTCGAGTCCGGTTTCAAGTTCCGCAATCCCAATGTGACCGAAGCCTGCGGCTGCGGGGAATCCATCAAGTTCGACGAGAGCTTGGGCGCGAAGTAAGCGCGCCCGTCAGGCTCACGGTCTTGACGAAAGGCAGCGGGCCTGCGAACTGATCTAGCAATATCAACAGATCAGGACGGATCCGATGCGCCCCAAAATCGCCGCCGGCAACTGGAAGATGAACGGCACCGCCGCCTCTTTGGCAGAGCTTCACAGCCTTGCCACCGGCCTGCCCGAAAACCCGCCGCAGGTCGTGATCTGCCCGCCCAGCACATTGCTGTTCCGCGCCACTGACGCCACCCACGGCAGCCCGATCCAAATCGGTGCGCAGGATTGCCATACCGAAGGCGCAGGCGCCTATACGGGTGACATCTCCGCCACGATGGTCGCCGACAGCGGCGCCACCCATGTGATCCTCGGCCATTCAGAGCGCCGCGATGCGCACCGGGAAACCGACGCCGATGTGCAGGCCAAGACCTGTGCCGCCTGGGCCGCTGGTCTCACCGCCATCGTCTGCATTGGCGAAAGCGAAGCCGAGCGAGACGCTGACCAAACGCTCGACGTCATCGGTGGGCAACTCGACGGCTCTCTCCCCGATGCAGTTGATGCGGAGAATACCGTGATCGCCTATGAACCGATCTGGGCCATCGGCACCGGCAAAGTGCCCAGCATCGCGCAGATCAAAGAGGTGCATGACTTCATCCGCGCCCGGCTCATCAAGCGTTTCGGCGCTGAGATCGGCAATGCGCTGCCCTTGCTCTACGGCGGCTCGGTCAAAGCCGCGAATGCTGTTGAGATTTTCGCCGTGGAAAACGTCGACGGCGCGCTTGTGGGTGGGGCCAGCCTTAAGGCCGAAGACTTCGCGCCCATTGTGACTGCCCTCGCACAGTCCTGAAAACAACCGGGGCGGGCAGTGATGCCCCGCCCCGCGTTCTTACAGCGGCAGCATCGTCGTCGATTTGATCTCTTCCATCGACAAAAGCGCGGTGACGTTGTGCACTTTCACCTCCGAAATCAGCGCCTGATAAAACACGTCATAGGCCCGCGCATTCTTGACCCGCACTTTCAGGATATAATCGATATCCCCTGCCAAACGGTGCGCTTCCTGCACCTCGGGCCGGTCTTTCAACGCCTGCAAAAACGCCGCCTGCCACGCTGCCTCATGCTCCGAGGTGCGGATCAGCACGAAAAAGCACGCCTCAAACCCAAGCGCTTCGGAATCCAGCACCACGGTCTGCTGGCCAATCACCCCGGCCTCGCGCAGCTTGCGGATCCGATTCCACACCGGGGTCTTTGAAGAGCCAACTTCGCGGGCGATATCGTCCAGCGATTGGCTCGCATCCCGTTGCAGCTGCGCCAAAATCTTCCGGTCGGTCTCATCAATTCGGACAGTCATTCTCTTCTCTCTCGTCCCGGCAGGACGTTCATACTCCACCTACGGCCATAGCGAACACATGTTCTTATCTGCGCCAGCAACTAGCCAATTATCGGGAATATTTCCTATATAAGAGGTCACGTCAAACAGAATACAGGGCGCATCATGGATCACTTTCCCATCTTCCTCGCCACAAGCGAGCAAAAGATCCTCCTTTCCGGCGGTGGCGAAGCGGCGCTGGCCAAGCTGCGCCTGCTGATGAAGACCAAAGCCGCGCTGCATATCTTTGCGCCCGCCCCCGCGCCAGAGCTTGTCGAATGGCAGGCGGCGGGCAAGCTGACCCTGCACCGCCGCGCCCTCACTGCCGCCGACCTGCCCGGTGCCCTGTTGTTCTACGCGGCGGATGAGGATGACGCGCTGGATGCCGAAAACGCGGCCCTTGCCCGTGCCGCTGGCGTGCTGGTCAACATCGTCGACAATCTGCACGACAGCCAGTTCATCACCCCCGCCATCGTCGACCGTGACCCGGTGACCGTGGCCATCGGCACCGAAGGCGCCGCCCCGGTGCTGGCCCGCGCCATCAAAGCCGATTTGGAAGAGCGTCTGCCCGTCACCCTCGGCCCGCTCGCGCGGATCGGCAAAGGCTTTCGCAAGCTGGCCGACGCCCTGCCCATGGGCCGCGCGCGTCGCGACTTCTGGCGTGAGTATTACTTCGCCACTGGCCCCCGCGCCCTGGCCGAAGGCAAGGATAGCGTGCGCCCGGCGTTGAAAGACCTGTTGCAGACCCACCTCGCCCGCGAAGCCCGCGACGGNCATGTGGCTTTCGTTGGCGGCGGCCCCGGCGATCCGGAACTGCTGACGCTCAAAGCTCGCCGCGCGCTGGATGAGGCCGACGTGGTGATCTACGACCGCCTGATCAGCCCCGAAATCCTCGAACTCGCCCGCCGCGAAGCGCTGATGATCGACGTGGGCAAAGAGGGCTTTGGCCCCTCCACGGCCCAAGAGCACATCAACGCCCTGCTGGTCGAGCACGCCCAAAGCGGCGCACAGGTNGTGCGGCTGAAATCCGGCGATGCCACCGTCTTTGGCCGCCTCGACGAAGAGATCGACGCGGTCGACGCCCATGACATCGGCTGGCACATCGTGCCCGGCATCACCGCCGCCTCTGCCGCCGTGGCGGGCATCGGTCAAAGCCTGACCAAACGGGGCCGCAATGCCTCGGTCCGCTTCCTGACCGGGCACGACATGAAAGGTTTCGCCGATCACGACTGGGCCGCCCTTGCACGCCCGGGTGAGGTCGCCGCGATCTACATGGGCAAGAAATCCGCCCGTTTTGTCCAAGGCCGCCTGCTAATGCACGGCGCCGACCGCGCCACACCCGTCACTGTGATCGAAAACGCCTCGCGCGCCGATCAGCGGGTGCTGTCCACCACGCTGAACGATCTGCCGCGCGATCTGGCCGATGCCGAAATGACCGGCCCCGCGCTTACCTTCTACGGCCTCGCCCCGCGCGCCGCCGTCCAAGCTGCCACCCAAACCCCGCTAGAGGAGCTGGCCTGATATGCCCAAGCCTTTCACCCCCAAGGTCATCACCGCCAATGCGCTGCTCGAAGGCGACGTTGTCTACCAAACCGCCACCGGCTGGACCCGCAGCCTTTCCGAGGCCGAAGTGCTGACCGATGAGGCCGACGCCGATCTGCGCCTGATCGACGCGCTGAGCCAGCAGGAACTGGTTGTCGGCGTCTACCTCGCCGATGTAGCCCCCGAGGCCAGCGGCCCCAAGCCCACACACTTCCGCGAAGAGTTCCGCGCCAAAGGCCCGTCGAACTACGCCCACGGCAAACAGGAGACCCTGTGATGTACAGCTATACCGAATTCGACGACAAATTCCTCGCCGAGCGCAATGCCCAGTTCCGCGCCCAAGTCGAGCGCCGCATCGACGGCTCGCTGACCGAGGATGAGTTCAAACCCCTGCGCCTGATGAACGGGCTCTACCTGCAGCTGCACGCCTATATGCTGCGGGTGGCGATCCCCTATGGCACGCTGAGCAGCGCGCAAATGGACAAGCTCGCCTTCATCGCCGAGAAATGGGACAAGGGCTACGGCCACTTCACCACGCGCCAGAACATCCAGTACAACTGGCCCGAGCTGCGCGACGTGCCCGACATGCTCGACGCGCTGGCCGAGGTAAACCTGCACGCGATCCAGACCTCCGGCAACACGATCCGCAACGTGACCGCCGACCATTTCGCCGGGGCCGCCGCTGATGAGGTCGCCGACCCACGCCCCGTGGCCGAGTTGATCCGCCAATGGTCCACCGACCACCCGGAATTCCAATTCCTGCCGCGCAAGTTCAAGGTCGCCGTCACCGGTGCCGCCGCCGACCGTGCGGTGATCAAAGCCCATGACATCGGGCTGCGCATCGTCGAACGCGACGGCGAGCAAGGTTTCGAAGTCATCGTCGGCGGCGGCCTCGGCCGCACCCCGATGATCGGCAAGGTGCTCTATGAATTTGTCAGCGCCGACGATCTGCTGCCCACGCTCGAAGCCATCGTCAGCGTCTATAACGTGCTGGGCCGCCGCGATAACAAATACAAAGCGCGGATCAAGATCACCGTGCATGAAAACGGCATCGAAGACATCCGCGCCCGCGTTGACGCGCAATATGCGCTGATCCGCAGCCAATTCACCGGCGTGGATCAACAAGTGCTGTCGCGCATTGAATCCGATTTCGCAGCACCCCAGTTCAAAACCGCCTCCCTCGCGGCCTACGAGTCTGCTTATACCAACGATCCGGTCTTCCGCGCATGGGCCGATACCAACCTCGCCGAGCACCGCGCGCCGGGCTATGCCATCGTGTCGATCAGCCTCAAGGCCCACGGCGCCACACCGGGTGATGCCACAGCCGACCAGATGCGCGTGATGGCAGACCTCGCCCGCCGATTTGGCGATGACGAGCTGCGCATCAGCCACGAGCAGAACGTGATCCTGCCCCATGTGCACCGCAGCGACCTGCCCGAACTGCATGCCGCCCTGAAAGAGGCCAAGCTGGCCACCGCCAACATCGGCCTGATCTCGGACATCATCGCTTGCCCCGGCATGGACTATTGCGCGCTGGCCACCGCCCGCTCAATCCCCATTGCCCAAGAAATCGCCACCCGTTTCGACGAGCTGAAGCTGGAGCATGACGTGGGCCCGCTCAAGATCAAGATCTCAGGCTGCATTAACGCTTGCGGCCATCACCATGTGGGTCACATCGGGGTCCTCGGCCTCGACCGCGCGGGCGTGGAGAACTACCAGATCACCCTCGGCGGCGATGGCACCGAGGATGCGAGCCTTGGCACCCGCACCGGCCCCGGCTTCTCGGCCGAGGAGATCATTCCGGCCATCGAACGCCTTGTTCTGGGCTACCTCGACCTGCGCAACGATCCTGCAGAGACCTTCTTGCAAGCCTACCGCCGCCTCGGCCTCGCGCCTTTCAAAGCGGTGCTCTACCCCGAGACGGGCAATAAGGACCGGGCCAATGCCGCTTGACACCCCTGAACTTCATCCTTTCTCAAATACCGATGCGCCGCCCCCCGAGGGGCTGCGCGCGGTCGAGGAAAAAGTCGTACGGCTCAACGCGGACCTGCGCCACCACGGGGCGACGGATGTCATCCGCCGCGCCTATGCCGAGATCGAGAACCTCACCCTCGTCTCNAGCTTNGGCGCGGAATCGGTGGCGCTNTTGCACCTNGCCTCNATGGTNTCGCGGGANATCCCGGTGCTCTTNATCGACACCGANATGCTCTTTGCCGAAACNCTCGTCTACCAGCANGAACTGAGCGAGCGNCTNGGNCTGCGCAANGTCACCACCCTGCGCAGCGNAGAGATCGCAGCACAGGATCCCGATGGCACGCTGCACCAGTATGACACCGACGCCTGCTGCGCATTGCGCAAAACGCGGCCCTTGCAAAACGCGCTGGCGGGCTATGACGGCTGGATCACCGGGCGCAAACGCTTTCAATCCGGCAGCCGCGCGGCCTTGGAGTTCTTTGAGGTCGAGATCCCCGACGATGGCGCTGCCCCGCGCATCAAGGTGAACCCGCTGGCCTATTGGGCAACCTCGGATGTGGCCGATTACATCACCGAGAACCGCCTGCCCCGGCATCCGCTGGTGGCCAAGGGCTATCCCTCGATCGGCTGCGCACCCTGCACCTCGCCCGTGGCACCCGGCGAAGACCCGCGTGCCGGGCGCTGGCGCGATCAGAACAAAGAAGAATGCGGCATCCACTTTGTGAACGGCAAAGTGGTCCGAACAGGAGACAAATCATGAGCGTACTCGTCACCGACACAGGTTTCACCGCCGACGACTGGACCCAAGGCTATTGCGAAGATGGCGCCGCGAACGATTGCCGCGCCGTCGATCTGGCCTCTGACGCCGATGCACATGCCCTCACGCTGACCCCGGCGCTTGAGATGATCCGCGTCGACTTCCCCTCTTTCGCGGATGGGCGCGGTTTTACCATCGCGCGCGTTTTGCGCCTCCGCGGCTACACGGGCCGTCTGCGCGCCCGCGGGCATGTGCTGGCCGATCAATACGCCATGGCCCGCCGCGCGGGTTTTGATGAGGTTGAGATCGACGATGATCTGGCCGCGCGTCAACCTGAGGACCAATGGCTGGCCCGCGCCGATTGGCAGGCCCATGACTATCAGTCCCGCCTTCGCGGAGCCTCCCCACAGGCAGCGGCGGCCAAATAGGCCGCTTCATTGCCCTCCCCCCTTCCTTGCCATAAGTAGAGGCCGCAAACCGATTTGCGGAAACCATGATGACCGAGCAGAGCACAGTGAACCAAACCGCCGCCAAGCCCGTCCCGACGTTGCCCGACGCCCAGACCGTGACCTCTGTCACCCACTGGACGGATCAGCTTTTCTCGTTCCGGGTATCGCGGCCCGCGTCCTTGCGCTTCCGCTCGGGCGAGTTTGTCATGATCGGCCTGATGGGCGATCCGCACCCCGAGACGGGCAAACAAAAACCCCTGCTGCGCGCCTATTCCATCGCCTCCCCCGCGTGGGACGATGAGCTGGAGTTCTATTCGATCAAAGTGCAGGACGGCCCGCTGACCTCGAAACTGCAGCACATCCAGCCCGGCGATCAGATCATCCTGCGGCCCAAACCCGTAGGCACGCTGGTGCATGACGCGCTGCTGCCGGGCGACCGGTTGTGGATGTTCGCCACAGGTACGGGCTTTGCCCCCTTTGCCAGCCTGCTGCGCGAGCCTGAGACCTATGAGAAATTCGATGAGGTCATCGTCACCCACACCTGCCGCGATGTGGCGGAACTGGAATATGGCCGCCAGTTGATCGAAGGGCTGAAGGCCGACGAACTGATGCAAGAGCTGATCGGCCCCGAAAACCTCGCCAAGATCCGCTATTACCCGACCACCACCCGCGAAGAGAGCCCCAAGATGGGCCGGATCACGAACCTTTTGCAGGATGGCACGGTGTTCAAAGATCTCGGCGTGCCTCAGATCAACGCCGCCCACGACCGCGCCATGGTCTGCGGCAGCTTGGGCTTCAACAAGGATATCATGGAGATCCTCGAAGGTTTTGGCCTCACCGAGGGCGCCAATTCCGACCCCCAGCATTTCGTCGTCGAAAAGGCCTTCGTGGGCTAACTCAGGTTAAGCCTTACGAAAGGTCGCAGCGTTACAAGTGAGTCGTCGGCGCTGCTTTGCCGACCCTCTGGCAGAACCCTGCGCATCCCCAAAACGCCCCCTTCCGCTGCATTGCGGCAGGGGTTAGCTGACGCCTTGCGAGCGCGGGGGACTGCCGCGCAAAACGCAATCACAGGCGAAAGGCACATCATGACGAGCACTGGGACCCCGACCCCAAAGAAAGTCTCCGATCTGGCAACTGAAAAGGCCGATCTGTCCAGCACAGCGCTGATTGGTATTTTCGGCAGCGACGCTACGCCCGGCGCGCTGATCCGCGAAGGCGGCGGCAAAATCTCCCGCGTTGAAGTGGGCGACCAAGTCGCTGGCGGCGTCGTTGCGGCCATTGGGCAGGGCACTTTGGTGCTCTCCAGCCGCCGAGGCAACAAAGTGCTGCGCCTGCCGCAGGGCTGAGCGGCTCAAGGAGGCGCGACACCTCGCCTCTTGACCTGCCGCCCGGGGCAGTGCACATCGCGGGCATGAGCAAGACAGCATTGATCACCGGCGCGTCGCGCGGCCTTGGGGCCGCTCTGGCAGAGGCTTTGGCCCCCACCCACCACATCATCGCCGTCGGTCGCACGACCGGCGCGTTGGAAGAGCTGGATGACCGTATCCAAGCCGAGGGTGGCAGCGCCACACTGGCCCCGATGGACATCACCAACGCCGATGCGATGGCGGTGCTTTGCCGGGGCATCCATGACCGCTGGGGCGGGCTTGACCTCTGGCTGCACTGCGCCGTGCACGCAGCCCCACTAACGCCCACCGATCACATTGACGCCAAGGATATGGAGAAATCCATCGCGGGCAATGTCACCGCCACGGCGCGGCTGATCACCTTTGTCTCCCCGCTATTGGGGGCCGATGGCACGGCGGTCTTCTTTGATGATCCGCGTGCTGGCACGAAATTCTTCGGCAGCTACGGGTCGACCAAGGCCGCGCAGATCGCGCTGGCGACCTCTTGGCAGGTCGAGACCGCGCAGATCGGCCCGCGCGTGCATATCCTCACCCCCGACCCGATGCCCACTGCCACCCGCGCGCGTTTCTTTCCCGGTGAAGACCGCGCAGCGCTCAGTGACACCGCCACGCAGGCCGCTGCGGTATTGGCGCAACTGTCGGAAAACTCCGCCTTGTGAACCGCGCGGCACCGGCGCGCTGCGCTTGCCGCCGGTCCGCCCCTCGCCTATCAAGGCAAAAAGGGGCCTTTCATGCGTATTTTGATTACAAACGATGACGGCATCAACGCGCCCGGTCTGGCCGTGCTGCGGGCCATTGCCGAGGAATTGACCGGGCCCAAGGGCGAGGTCTGGACCGTCGCACCCGCGTTTGAGCAATCCGGCGTCGGCCATTGCATCAGCTACACCAAGCCGATGATGATCTCGCAATTGGACGACCGTGTCTTTGCCACCGAAGGCTCCCCCGCTGACTGCGTTCTTGCCGCGATCCACGACACGATGACCGCCGCGCCACCCGATCTGGTGCTTTCGGGCGTGAACCGGGGCAACAACGCGGCTGAGAACGCGCTTTACTCCGGCACGCTCGGCGGCGCGATCGAGGCGGCCTTGCAGGGTCTGCCCGCCATCGCCCTGTCGCAATACTACGGCCCCGCCAACCGCGATCTGGCTGATCCGTATGAGGCCGCAGCCCAGCACGGCGTCGAGACCTGTCGCCGGATTCTGGACCATAGCCCCAGCGAAGAAGCGGCCTACGGCTTGTTCTACAACGTGAACTTCCCACCCGTCGCAGGCGCCGATGTGCGCGGCATCCGGCTCGCCCCTCAGGGCCGCCGCCCCGGCACCGGGTTTTCCACCGAAGCGCATCTGTCGCCCTCGGGCCGCCGCTTTTTGTGGATCAAAGGCGGCGACCAGCGCGTGCAAACAGCGCCCGGCAGTGACGCCTGCGTGAACCTTGATGGCTATGTCTCGGTCACGCCAATGCGCTGCGACCTGACCGACCACGCAGCGCTTGAAACATTGTCAGGCATCAACGGATGAACGAAGAGCCGATCTCTGAGGCGGAACGCAAAATGCAGTTCCTCTATGCGCTGCGCTCCAAGGGCGTGACCGATGCGCGCGTGCTGACAGCGATGGAAGCGATCGACCGCGGCCCTTTCATTCGCGGCCTCTTTTCCAGCCGCGCCTATGAGGATATGCCCCTGCCCATCGCCTGCGGTCAGACCATCAGCCAGCCTTCTGTGGTGGGGTTGATGAGTCAAGCCTTGCAGGTATCGTCGCGCGATAAGGTGCTCGAAATCGGCACCGGCTCGGGCTATCAGGCCGCGATCCTCAGCAAGCTCGCGCGGCGGGTCTATACGATCGACCGGCACCGGCGCTTGGTGCAAGAGGCGCGCGGCGTGTTCGAGGCGATGGATCTTAACAACATCACCGCGATCACCGCCGATGGCAGCTTTGGCCTAGCCGAACAGGCACCCTTTGACAGGATCATCGTGACCGCCGCCGCCGAAGACCCGCCCGGCCCCCTGCTGGCCCAGCTCAAAGAAGGCGGCATCATGGTGCTGCCCGTCGGCCAATCCGACACCGTCCAACACCTCATCCGCGTGCGAAAGACCGCTGATGGGCTGGAATACGACGAATTGCGCGCCGTGCGNTTTGTCCCCCTGCTGGAAGGCTTGGGCAAGGACGGCTAATAGGTTAGAGAGACACGGACAACGCCCCTTACCGTCTGGGGCGAAGATGAGGACTTGCAGATGCGCCAAACACGCTTGCGCCGCCCCATGCGGCTGACCCTAATGGCCGGGACCAGTGCGATACTGCTGGCAGGTTGCGAAAATCAGCCACTGGATTACGANATGCGCAGCACCTTTGGCGATGGNTTTTCCACCGCCGAAGCGGCACGCGGCCCCTTGGCGGACCGCCCCAAGCCCGACGCCCGGGGCGTGATCGCTTACCCCAATTATCAAGTCGCCGTCGCCCGCCGTGGCGATACGCTGAAAGACGTNGCCGCGCGTGTGGGGGCCGACAGCGGCGAACTCGCACGCTACAACGGCATTGATCCGGGCGTCCCGCTTCGCCAAGGAGAGATCATCGCCCTGCCCCGNCGGGTCGCCGANCCTGCCCCCGGCACCAATGGCGCCGTNGATATCACCACCCTTGCGGGCAGCGCCATNGACCGCGCCCCGGCGACNCCNAGCGTGCAAACNCAAAGCCTGCCCCCTGCAAGCACCGGCACCACCGCGCCGCAGCCCACAGCGCCTCAGCCTAGCGCGCCGCAATCGGCGAAAGAGCCGGTGCGCCACCGGGTCGAGCGTGGCGAGACCGCCTATACCGTTGCGCGCCTCTATAACGTGCCGGTCAAAGCGCTGGCGGAGTGGAACGGCCTCGGCCCCGATTTCGCGATCCGCGAGGGGCAATTCCTGCTGATCCCGGTAGAGAAACAAGCGCCCCCACGTCAGGCGACCAACACCGCATCCAGTGCCGCCGCCTCGCGCCCCGTGCAACCTGTCACCAGCGCGCCCGGCGCGGGCAGCCCCACGCCGACGCCCCCCTCGGCGGCCAAACCGCTGCCGCAGGATGAGACGGCCAAACCATTGCCTCCCAAAGTCGAGCCGAAAGAGCCTGTGGCCGATGTCGGCAAGCCCACCGCCCCAGCAAAAACGACGAAGATGACGCCGCCGGTTCAAGGCTCCATCATCCGCGCCTATTCCAAGGGCAAGAACGAGGGCATCAACATCAAGGGCAACCCCGGCGGGCCGGTGAAGGCCGCCGAAGGAGGCACCGTGGCCGCGATCACCAAAAGCGCCGAGGGCATCCCGATTGTCGTGGTGCGCCACCCGGACAACCTGCTCACGGTCTATGCCAATGTGGACGGCGTGAATGTCGCCAAGGGCGATACCGTCAGCCGGGGCCAGCAGATCGCCAAACTGCGCGGCGGATCGGAATCGCATGTGCATTTCGAGGTCCGCAAGGGCTTCGAGAGCGTCGATCCGACGCCCTACATCCAGTAATCAAACAAAAAAGGCCCGCAGAACTTGCGGGCCTTTTTGCTGAAGCACCAGCAGGCGCGCTCAACCGCCCGAAACGGGAACGCCTTTCCGGCCCGCCAAATCCACGAAATATTGCCAAGCCACACGGCCCGACCGCGCCCCGCGTGTGGCCTGCCATTCGACAGCCTCTGCGCGCAGGGTGTCGTCGTCGATCTCTACGCCGAAGGCATCGCAATAGCCGCGGATCATCGCCAGATACTGGTCCTGATCGCAGGGATGGAACCCAAGCCAAAGCCCGAAACGATCGGAGAGAGAGACCTTTTCCTCGACCGCCTCCGAGGGGTTGATCGCACTGCCCCGCTCATTTTCGATCATGTCGCGCGGCATCAGATGACGGCGGTTCGAGGTGGCGTAGAGCACCACATTCTCGGGCCGCCCTTCGATGCCGCCATCCAGCACCGCCTTCAGCGACTTGTAATGCGCGTCGTCATGGCCAAAGCTCAGGTCATCGCAAAACAGGATAAACCGCTGCGACGCCCCGCGCAGCAGGGTCAGTAGCCGCCCGACCGAGGGCAGGTCTTCGCGCTGCAGTTCTACGATGCGCAACGCTTCATGTGATACTTGAATATTCGCGTGTATCGCTTTGACAAGACTGGATTTCCCCATGCCACGCGCACCCCAGAGCAGCGCGTTGTTCGCAGGCAGACCCGCCGCGAATTGGCGGGTGTTGGCCAAAAGCGTATCCCGCGCCCGGTCAACGCCAATCAACAGTGGCAGGTCAATCCGCGCGACCTGCGGCACCGGCACCAGACGGTCGGGGTCGGTGTGCCAGACGAATGCCGTCGCCGCGTCAAAGTCGGGGGCTGACAGCGGCGCCGGAGACATGCGCTCCAGCGCCGCCGCAATACGGTCCATCGGGTCGTCGATCACAGCAGGTCTTCCTCGTCTTCGTCGTCAAAGTAGCCCTCTTCGCGCAGCTTCTCGTCGCGCTTTTTCTCCACCCGGCGCACAAGGAAGATCGAGATTTCATAAAGGCCATAGACCACAACAAAAAGGATCACCTGCGTGATCACGTCCGGCGGTGTAACCAGCGCGGCCAACACGAGGATCGCCACCACNGCNTATTTGCGCACGTTGCCCAGACCTTCGGAACTNACCAGCCCNGCCTTGCCCATCAGGGTCAGCAGCACGGGAAGCTGGAAGCACAGGCCAAAGGCCACGATGAACTTGATCGTAAGCGAGAGGTATTCCTGCGCCGAGCCTTGGAATGCGATGGCCGCGATGCCGTTCTCACCCTCTGGCCCCTCACCGACGAGCGTGCCCGCCTGCTGGAACCCAAGGAAGAAATCGAAGGCCAGCGGCGTGACGACGTAAAAGGCAAAGGCCGCACCAAGGAAGAACATNACCGGCGAGGAGATCAAGAAGGGCAGAAAAGCGCCCTTTTCGTTCTTGTAGAGACCCGGTGCCACGAAACGCCACAGCTGGTAGCTGATGAAGGGAAAGCCCAGCACCAGACCACCCAAGAGCGAGATCGAGATCGCAACGAAGAAACCTTCTTGCAATTTGATCAGGATCAGCCCGCAATCCTCTTGGCCCCGTTCCGCCATGGCCGAGCACAGCGGTTCGGTCAGGAAGTTGAAGATCGGATTCCAGACGGTAAAGCAGATCACCATACCGATGATGAAGGCGATGACCGAATGGATGAGCCGCGTGCGCAGTTCGGCCAGATGTTCGATCAACGGGGCCGAGCTATCGTCGATCTCATAGTCGTCGGAAGCGCTCATTTAACTTACTCTTTTTTCGCAGCGGGTTTGGCTGCCGCTGGCTTTTTGGCGGCAGGCTTTTTCGCAGCGGGTTTCTTAACAGCAGGCTTTTTCGGCGCTGCTTTGGCCGCTGCTTTGACCGGCGCCGCTTTGGTTGAGGCCGCTTTAGCAGGCGCCGCCTTGGCTGGTGCCGCGTCTTTCTCAATCACGGGCCGTGCCGGTACAGCTTTCGCAGCTTCGTCCCGGGCCCGGGTCGCGTCAGACAACTTCGCCTCTGCCGCCTCGGCCTGAGACATGGCTTCTGCCGCTTCGCGTTGCTTGCGCTCGGCTGCGGCGCGGGCGGTGCTGGCTTGGATCTTCTTCACATCCTCGGCCTTTTGCGCCGCCAATTTGCCGGTCTCGCTCTCGGGGTCAAAGTTGGTCAGTGAGCGGGTCGCGTCCTTCACCTCATCCATGGCGCTGCCCAGCGGGTTGGTCGCGGTTTTCAGCGACTTGTTCAGCGACGACGACATCTCGCGCATACCGCTTTCGTCGGCGGCGTCATTCATGGCCTGACTGAATTCACGCGCCATGCCCTTGGCCTTGCCCACGAATTGCCCGACGCGCCGAAACAGCACGGGCAGATCCTTGGGGCCGACCACGATCAGGGCCACCACGCCGATGACTAAAAGTTCTGTCCAACCCAGATCGAACATCGGGTTACACCCGGTCCTTGTCGGCCTTCAGGTCGGTCTTGGGATGCGTGCCTTGATCGGTATGCTCGGGCAGGTCGGCATGGTGCACTTCGTCGACATGTTTGATGTCGTCGCTGCGCTTGGTCTCTTCTTCGCCTTCGCTGATGCCCTTTTTGAAGCTGGTGATGCCTTTGCCAACTTCACCCATAAGCGAGGAAATCTTGCCGCGGCCGAAAAGCACCAGCACGACAACCGCGATCAGCAGCAGGCCCGGCAGTCCGATATTGTTCAACATGTCTGTTCTCCCATCATGTTTGGCGCAAGTCATGCAGCGCCGTCCTGCCTGTGATAGCGGGCGGCGGCAGGACCATGAAGGGGCAAAGCGGCGGAAGGGCGGTGCTGCGGGCGAAGGACTGCCGATTTTCGGGCGTGCAATTTCCTTTAGGACATGTTTTTGTCAGGAGCGTCAGGAGGCGTCATGGTGTCAGCGAAAACCGAAGATCGGCTCGTGCGGTTGATCGACAGGCTGCGGGATGGGCGGCTGCACCGGGCCGAGGATTTGGCCCGGCTGTTTGGCGTCTCCCCTCGCACGATCTACCGCGATATGGGCAAGCTTAGCGCGGCGGGCCTGTCCATCGCCGGGACGCGGGGCGAAGGCTACCGGATCACCCCGGCGATCACCCTGCCCCCGCTGACCTTAACCCCGTCTGAGTTGGAGGCGCTGAACCTCGGCCTTGCCGTCGCGGCAGAGGTTGGAGACCCCGCCTTGCAGGGCGCGGCAGAAACATTGGCCGCCAAGTTCGACGCAGTTTTGCCGACCGAGACCATCGTAGAGGGGGCCGCTTGGTCGCAGGCGCTGGCGGCACAGGGCAATGCCACACGGGTTTTTGCCCATCTGCCGGTGCTGCGCGCCGCCGTGCTGGCGCGTCAGAAGCTGCGGATCGGGGTCGCGGGGAAAAAGACCCGAATACTACGGCCACTGAAGGTAGAGAATTGGGGGCGGTTTTGGATGCTGACCGCCTGGTGCGAAGATGAAAAGGGATTTGCTGCCTACGCGCTCGATCAGATCGAAAGCGCCGAGGCCTTGCCGGAGCTGTTCGTCGACGAGCCGGGCAAAACGCTGGCTGACTACCACCCCTAGCCCGGAATCAAGGGCGCAGGTGCGCCGGGCTGACCCAGACCGCCCGGACGGTCTGGCCCCCGGCTCAGGTCTTCAGTTGCCAACCGGTCTGCGGCGGCAATAACGCCTCGACACTCGCCTGCGCGATCACGATGGTATCCTGCCCTGTCGACACGTTCAGCCCACCCTTCACGGCACGTACCTCGGCCCGGCCACGCGGCAGATTGGCCACCAGCGCGTCGACATCCACCTTTTCTGGCTCTTGCACCGCCACGGTAACCTGCACGCGCATTTGGTCCGGGGTCACGTCAAGCGCGCCGAAAAGCAGCAGAGAGGAATGGCGCAGGGCATCCTCGATCGCGCGGGCGGCGGCTTTGGTATATTCCATCCCGTGCAGATCGTTGCCCATGCCCATTTCGATGATGATCCGCTGCTCAGTCATCGGCAGGCTCCATGTCGAAACCGACGGAAAGGGCCACATTCGCCATGACGGTTGGGTTCCCCTTTCCTTCGGGGCGCGGCACATCCAACCCGCCGTGATGCAGGTTCACCGTCACCTCGCCATAGGGAAAGACCGCGCGCAGCGCTTCGGCGTCGACCAGATCGGGCCGTTGCACGCCCACGTCGAGGGTGATCCGCATGGCGGACCTATCGAAACCGAAAAGCTCTGCCAAATTGATCGAGTTATGCCACAGCGCATCCTGCACCGCGCGTGTCGCGGCCTGCGTATAGTCGGCGCGGCGCAGGGACGACCCCATGCCGAATTCTACCATCAGGGGCTTCATGCCGTCACCGGAAAGACAAAGCAGCGGTCGCGGCGCACGGTCAGCCACATGACGGCGCCGGGTTGCGGCAAAAAGACATTCGGCACCGTGGCCTTGAGCCGCGATCCGTCCTCTTCCAACACAAATTCAACAAGGCTTTCGTTCCCCATAAAGCGCGCGCGTTCCACCACGGCGCGGGCCGGGGTGCCATCGGTCGCCGTGGGGCGTGGGCCTTTGCCTGCACGGTCAAAGTCGATGCGCAGGTGTTGCGGGCGAAAGACAATATTTACCGGCGTGCCATCGGGCACCCCCGGGGCAAGGAATTGGCCAAAGACGGTATCGGCCAGCGCCCCGGTCACCGTGGCCTCAAGCACATTGGCATCGCTGAAAAATGCGACAGAGGCGCGATCGACGGGCCGCGTATAGACGTTATAGGGCGCGCCCTGCTGGACGATCTTGCCGTCGCGCATCAGCGCGATCTCATCGGCCATGCGCATCGCCTCATCCGGCTCATGGGTGACCAGCAGAACGGCAGTGTCCTCTTCTTTCAGGATGCTCAGGGTCTCATCGCGGATGCCGTCGCGCAAACGGTTGTCGAGGCCGGAAAACGGCTCATCCATCAGCATGATGCGCGGCTGCGGTGCCAACGCACGGGCCAGCGCCACGCGCTGCTGCTCCCCGCCCGAAAGCTGGTGCGGATAGCCGTCGATATAGCGCAGAAGGTCCACCCGTTCGAGCAATTCCTCAATCCGCTTGCGCTTCTCGGCCTTGGTGCCCTTCTTGAGGCCAAAGCCCACGTTGTCGGCCACGCTCAGATGCGGGAACAGGGCGAAATCCTGAAACATCAGCCCAATCTCGCGCCGCTCTGGGGGGACGCGAAACATGGTGTCGCAGATCAGCTTGCCATCGACGTGGATCGTGCCGCTGTCTTGCATCTCAACGCCGGCGATCATGCGCAGCGTGGTGGATTTTCCGCAGCCCGAGGGGCCGAGCAGACAGGTCACCTGCCCCGGCATGATCTGCAAAGACACGTCATCGACAACCTGCCGCCCGCCATAGGCGCGGCGCAGATTGCGGATTTCCAGTCGGGGGGTGGGGTCACTCATGGAAACTGCGGTATCCGATCAAATCACTCGGAAACCCAGCTATCAGCCCCGCCGCGCCCCCGCAAGCACCGCTGCGAACCCGGCCAGCAGCACGATCACGCAAANCACCAACAATTGCTCGTATTTATGCCCCTCGGGCAGGAGGGNCGCCACCGGCGCCCAGCCCCGCGCGAAATAGGCCGCAGCCCCCAGCATCGCGGCGGCAAAGGCGGCGAGNTAACTCCAGACCGCGATGCGGCGCCCCGCCACCAGCCCCACCAGCAGCACCGGGGTAAGGAACATNGACGCGGTCCCGCTGACCGCCACGGCATCGAAAAGCGTGGCATTGCCCCAGAGCGTCAACAGCGCACCAAGCGCCATGAACCCCGCCATCACCAGCCGCCCGCCCCTCAGGCTGCGCGGCGCNATGCGCCATTCTTCGACCATCAGCCGCGCGGCCGAGGCCAATGCGGAATCGAGCGTCGACAGNGCCGAGACNAGCAGNGACAGCATCAGCGCCACGAANATCCAGCCCGGAAACATCTGCCCCCATGTGCCGATCAATTCGCCTTCATAGGCCGCACCGGTCAGGCTGGCTTGGATGCCGAAAAAGCCAAAGCCGATGATGCAGAGTGTCGAAATCCAAAAGGCGTGCAGGAAAGAGGCCCGCGTGGTTGCCTCATCGGCCAGAAAGCCACGGTCCATCATCACCGGATCATGGGCGGGGTAGGAGAAGACCTGCAACAGGGCGACCGCCAAAAGCACCCAACCGTTGTAGGGCCCCGAGACGCCCGGCGCACTCAGCACCGCGCCAAGCTCGAACCCCGGGCTTAGTGTCAATCGGCAAGCAATCATAACCCCTTATCGGCATCCAATAGTGACCCCCCTTTGGGCGCTCGGTAGCTGGCCCGATGCGGTGTAGCCTTTATACAG